>Ga0185307_1000004_pt1 | contig 198480 bp, 207 predicted proteins | sample LHCtaG_FD_128010 | JGI IMG/M metagenome (GOLD analysis project Ga0185307, IMG submission 128010) | Hot spring microbial communities from Little Hot Creek, USA to study Microbial Dark Matter (Phase II) - LHC4sed_matched (SPADES... | ecosystem: Environmental > Aquatic > Thermal springs > Hot... | reverse complement strand
ATTACTTTTTAATTCCACTTTATTTTAGCCTTTGAAAACTCTTAGATAACGTTATACTAGTTGTAGGCCAGAAATAAAATAGGCCAAAACATGTCCTCTGGGAATTGTTTTTAGAGAAGTAGTAAATTGGGGCGCAGAGGAACAGATGCTTTAAACATCAATTAAAGGTTCTGACTGAAGTATGTGAAGCTTATTCCCAGCCTCCTAATGCTTTTATTATCTCTCTACAGAAGTATGGTAGACTTGCTGTCACCCTTAAAGTTATTAATTTCTAATCTACAACTGCAGGTTCCATCTAAATATTCAGCTTTAGCGTTTATTACATTAGTAGCTCTCCTGAGGCTTGAGAGCTGAATATAGGATGTTAAACCAAGAACCTTGCTCCTCTCAAACACGTCTACTTCAACCAAAACCTTAACCAAAAGAACGTATAAACTTAAGTTGCTACATCCTAAACACTTTAAAAATATTTATTAGAGCGATTTAATCTTGCTAATGTAGGACTCTCTCTTCTTCAGAGGGAGACCGACAGATGCTCCCTAGGAGGTGTTACAAATGGGTGAGGAAGGGTATTCTGGTGAGACTTCCCATGGTGTTCCGCTACAGAGGATAAACGAATACATGTGGCGTATCCCAGAGTCTTACAAGCCAGGCATGACAGTCCCAGGCTTAATACTCGCCGATGAAAAGCTTCTGGAGAAGATGAGGTCCGATAGAACACTAGTTCAATGTGCAAACGTAGCCACACTACCAGGCATCTATAAATACAGTATCACGTTGCCAGATGGACATGAAGGGTACGGCTTCCCAATAGGAGGAGTCGGAGCCTTTGATGCTGAAACAGGAGTGGTAAGTCCAGGAGGCGTAGGATATGATATAAACTGTCTTCCGCCAGATGCTAAAGTTCTAATGGAATATGGATGCTGGACTCCAATAAAAGACTTATTGAAAGGAAGCCCGGTTATATGTCTGAATGGTAAAAAAGTCAGAAACACTAGGGTCGTTCTCAACTTCTGCAGAAACGACCGTCATCTTTATACAATAGTTACTAAGACCGGTATGAGGCTTAAGGCCACCTCAGACCATCCTGTGTTAACACCATATGGTATGGTTAATATTTCAGAGCTTAAACCGGGTGTGAAAGTTGCAACATACCCCTTTAGTGGGATCAAATATGAGAAGCCAGAACACTTCATTATACTCAACTGGGACGAGTTTGACGTTAATATTGCTAAAGAGCTTAAGGCAAGAGGGCTTTTACCGTTACATTCAGATAACCCGAAGTTACCCATTCTCATTAAGCTTCTAGGGTACTTTATCGGAGACGGTTCTTTCGACGGTAAAAAGACGTATTTCTATGGAAGTCTAGAAGGACTTAAAGAGATATCTGAAGACCTGGAGAAGCTAGGCTATAAGCCCTCAAGAGTCTTTACTAGAAGAAAGTCCAGTAAACTAAATGATAGAGGGTTTACTGGAGTCGAAAACTCCATTTTCGTCTCAGCGAGGAGTTTTAGAGCTCTTTTAGAGAAGCTTGGTGCTCCCGCAGGTAAAAAAGTGTCCGCTCAATTCACCGTTCCAATGTGGCTCAAGAGACTTCCTAAATGGTTGAAGAGGCTATTTCTAGCCGCCTATTTTGGCGCTGAAATGAATAAGCCTCAAACAGTCAACGGTTATAACTTCGAACAGCCTTTCGTTTCATTAACCAAGGATAAAGAAGCCGTCAATAGCGGGATTCAATTCTTCAAGGAAATAGCCGAACTTACTGAAGAATTTGATGTTAAATCCTTAGGCGTAAGAATCGAAGACCTTAAAAGTAAAGTAAGATTGAAGCTCGTCTTCTCAGAGAAGCCTGAGTCTCTGCTAAACTTATGGTCTAAAATAGGCTACGTTTACTGCCCAGAAAGACAGAGGCTGGCCCTTAGAGCCGTAAGTTGGATTCGGTTAAAGCTAAAGGTTGTAGAGGAAAGACGTGAGGTAGCTGAGACTGTAGTAGCACTACACGGCTCAGGCTCATCTACAAGTGCTATAGTATCTCAGATACAGTCAACCCGGGTTGACAGAAGATTCATTGAACGAAGCATGTATGAGAGTAGAGAAACGAGCCCACGTGTACCGTGGAATCTCCCAACCTTTGAGGAGTGGGCTACTGAAAACGCAGTTTCTGACATAGTGTGGGATGAAGTTGAAAGGGTTTACGTAGAGCCTTATGAAGGCCCTGTCTACGACATAATGGTAGAAGATGAAGCACATAACTTCGTGGCTGAAGGGTTTATAGTATCAAACTGTGGGGTTAGACTTGTTAAAACGAATCTTACGGTGAAGGACATTAAGCCTGTTTTAAAGCAGCTTACGGTTACGCTTTTCAGGAACGTCCCCAGCGGTCTTGGAAGTCGTAGGAGGGACTTCAGGGTTACTAGTAGAGATTTAGACGCGCTTATGGTTGAGGGTGCTGAGTGGGTTGTTAAACATGGTTTAGGATGGGATGAGGATTTAGAGTACTGTGAGGAAAGGGGTAGTATAAGTGGCGCCGATCCGAGCAGGGTTTCAAACACCGCTAGGAGCCGTGGGGAGCCTCAGATAGGTACTCTGGGGTCTGGAAACCACTTCCTGGAGATAGATGTAGTAGACCGGATAGAGGATCCGGAGGTTGCTAAAGTCTTCGGTATTGAGTATGAAGGACAGATTATGGTGTTGATCCACACGGGTTCTAGAGGCTTCGGCCATCAGATATGTTCAGACTACCTTAAAGTCATGGAGAGAGCTATGCATAGATATGGAATCCGCACTCCAGATAGAGAGCTGGCGTGCGTTCCGGCGTCAAGCCGGGAAGGTGAAGACTACGTGAAAGCTATGAAGTGTGGTGTAAATTACGCATTTGCTAATAGACAAGCTATAATGCACTGGGTTAGGGAAAGCTTCAGTAGCATCTTCAAGGTCAGCCCAGAGGATTTAGACATGCATCTAATATACGACGTAGCACACAACATAGCTAAACTTGAAGAACACGTAGTAGATAATAAGGGAACCGAGAGGAAGGTTTACGTCCACAGGAAGGGTGCTACTAGGGCGTTTCCAGCCAATAGACCTGAAATCCCAGTCAAGTATAGAAACGTAGGTCAACCCGTACTTCTACCAGGATCTATGGCTGATTCAAGCTGGGTTTTAGTCGGTACGCCCAAATCGATGGAGCTTACATTCGGCTCTACAGCCCACGGTGCTGGAAGACTGCTATCAAGGGCTAAGGCCAAAGAGCGCTGGAGGGGGGAAGCAATCAAACGTGAAATGGAACGTCAAGGCATAATGGTTGAGGCAGCAAGCCTAAGCGTTCTAAGCGAAGAGGCATCTGGAGCATACAAACCATGCGATTTAGTAGCTGAAGTAAGCCATAGAGTAGGAATAGCAACAAAAGTCGCCAGGTTAGTTCCAATAGCTGTAGTAAAGGGTTAGATTTGGCTACAGAGAGTTGACTTGCGATATTTAGACCGTAAGCTTCTAACCTTTTAAAACACTTATCTCTTGCTTCAACGTTAATTATTCAAACATGCGGATTTATGGTACTCTTATCTTCGCGAGTTTCTCTGAATCCGAATGTAGCTCCCCACCAGATGCCCAGTTTGTTTTAGGTGTCTCATATATGATTATTTCCACAGCCTCCCTCGGTATCCCTACCTCCTCAAATGCCTGAGTAATCCCCTTAACAATTTTACGTTTACTCTCAATACTCATGCCAGACCAAACGGAGACTTGAACCACTGGCAGAACTATCACCATTAAAAAGAAGAACATTTAGACTATTTAAGACTACAACTGCCTCGGGCGTCGTCATTTCATCTATCTCTTGCTTATAAAGTAAGCCATGGTTTTAAATACTCGAAGAATACTACTTTAACCTCCGGGTACTCCTGCTTTAGGATTTTGGAGAATCTTCTAAGACCTATGTTCTCACTTACGCTATGACCAACCTCTATCATATCTACCCCCGCATTTAGAACGTAGCATTCAGGGTATTCATCCATTTCACCAGCTATTAAAACATGGGGTTTATAGCTTAGAAGAGTCTCTACGAAGCCTATGTTAAGGCTTAACCCTAAACCACTCCACGCAAGTCCAATTCTCTTAACCTTATGCTCCCTCCCACCAGTCAACCTCACGTTTTCCAGGTTAAGCCTCCTCTTAACTTCTAAGGCTAATTTTTCCACAGTAGTTTCAGCTACATCGTAATCCTAACATAGCCATGTCTCACAGACGGCTCAGGTAATTCTAAGGCTTCGGCAAAGCAGTCTAAAATACACATTCTATCTAATGTTCCATGAGCCCTAAAGACCGTTATATCATGCTCTGAAAGCATTTTAAACCTCCTACGGTTGACGCTCCAAGTTAAGTAAGACTCAAACTCCGTGTCTCTTTGAAAACTATAAGGGTAGAAGAGATCTTCATGAACAACCATAAGGTTACAATCCTCCACAGCCTTCTCTATAGCCTTCAATGTGGCCATCCGCGATACTAATATGCCTCTAACCTCTACATCCGGATTTCTAAACCGAAACCCCTCTTCAGACCCCAAACTTCCAGCAGACTTCTCAAGAAACTCTTTAACCTCTAAAGCCTTCATGAAAGATAGTAAAGTAAGCTTTGAAAATAATCTTTTCGCAATAGATTGTAGGCTTCAGCTGTACTCGTCAGTCAATATTAACTATCACATCAACGGCAATCTAACAGCTCTCCTTTCGCTATTGCTTCTATATACAGCCTCCACCAATTCCTGTGCTTTAACAGCGTCATCAACCGTTATGGAAACCCCTCCTCCGCTTTTCACAGCATCTATCAATTCGTCAAGGGAGTTTTTACCTATGCGTTCAAGATTCGGCTTAATCCAACCCTTCAAACCCCTACTGTAGTATATTAACCCGATGGAAGTCCTTATTAACGAGCCCCTATCCCCATAGATCTCTAATGGAGACCATGAAATGCCCTCAATCAACTGCGTCCATCCGCCATCAAGTATGCCTATAGCTCCCCTAGAGAACCTTATTACGCCGATCCCCTGATCGTCCACCTCATAATTTGACGTGAAATTCTCTATAAACCCCGTCACTTCAAGAGGTTCATCTCCAAGAATGTATCTGAGCAGGTCGGCTCCATGGATACATAAGTCGAGAAAACCTCCACCACCAGCCATATCCTTAACAGCAAACCACTCGCTCCATCCCTTAAACCACCGATCTATGGCTGCTGAATGAGCCACTCTAACTCTAACCATACTTATTCTACCGAGCTCACCGCTGAGTACTACTTCTCTAGCTTTAGCATTTTCAGGGTTAAACCTCGCATTAAAGCCTGTAGTGAATTTGACTCCACTACTCTTCACAACATCTCTTATTTCCAATGCATCCTTAAGATTTACACCTATAGGTTTCTCGCAGAAGACGTGAATACCATTCTCAGCAGCCAACTTAACATAAGTTAAATGCTTCACTGTTTCAGTGTTTATTACAAAAATATCAGGCCTCTTCCTAACGGCTTCCTCAATCTTTCCGAAGAACTTTAAGCTGTATCTGTTCGCATAATATCTACCCCTCTCTTCATCATCGTAAACACCTACTACTTCAACGTCGCCGATTTCCATCCCCCTCTTCAAAAGTTGCTCAGTATAGCTTAATGCATGCCCGTGAGCATAACCAACTATTAACACCTTTACAACCATCTAACAGTCCCCCATCGACAGTCTGAATTGCCCTCTTTAACTTGTTCAACAATAATGGTTATAACTTTTTGCACAATTTACTCTTCGATCTATCAGTTTGACAGCAGTTTTGTAAACTTGCCCACTCTCAACCTTTCCTAAGAATAAAACTTCAAGTCTTTTCAGTAAGACATCTCCATAGACGTTATTCTTTAAAAATTGTGACACGTATTTACGGTGAGTTGCAAGCTTCAAAGTTAACTTTAATACGGTCAACATAATTCTAGCTTATACAAGTCTAATATGAAACATGCCTCTGAATTCAGAACAGCATACGTCAGCATTTTACTTCTAGGAATCGTAAGTTTGATGGGCGATATTGTTTATGAAGGTTCACGCGGCCTAATACCGGACTATCTCAAGTTTTTAGGTGCTACTGCTTTCATTGTGGGTCTTGTCAGCGGGCTTGGAGAATTTATAGGCTACGCTATGAGACTGGTCAGTGGTTTTCTAGCTGACACCACACGCGCTTACTGGTTTTTCATGTTTCTAGGCTATGGGCTAATCGTTTCAATACCGCTTCTAGGATTTTCAAACATCTGGGAAATGGCTGTAATACTGGTTTTACTTGAAAGGCTAGGGAAAGCGTGCAGATCTCCATCTAGAGATACCATATTGTCGATCGTAAGTGAAGGTGTTGGAACTGGTAAAGCATTCGGTATACATGAGTTTCTAGACCAGGTCGGCGCTGTGACGGGCCCTCTTGTAGTATCAGGCCTGATGTTCTACAGTAGCAACAACTATAACTTGACTTTCAGCCTCTTATCAATACCGTTTACAATGCTTCTCATAGCCTTAGTCTCTACATACTGGAAGATAAGATCCAAAGTAGTGGTTGAGTCGAAGACGACGCATATGAGAAGTAGGTTTCTTGGAAGACCCTTCTACATTTACACGTTAGCAGTTATGTTGAATACCATCGGTCTTATACCAGCCTCGCTAATACTGTACAAAGCCTCAGCAATCCTCCAGCCTGAGCAACAGCAATGGATAGTTCCTCTTATATACTTGCTGATCCAGGGGGTTGATGCACCAGCAGCCCTGCTCTCGGGATATCTATATGACAGGTTTGGTATTAGAATTCTAATGCTACCGTTCATCCTCTCAATATTTCCACCAATATTTACCATGCTCAACACCGATTTAACGACGTTGATAATAGCCTCCATATTCTTCGGAGTAGTCCTTGGAGTGCAGGAATCGACGTACCGTGCGGCGGTCTCAATATTCACACCCGTCTCCTCTAGGGGGACGGCTTATGGGATTTTCAACGTAGCCTATGGAATAGGCTTCCTGATAAGCGGCGGAATTTACGGTCTAATAATGGACCTTCATATTCCTCTGATTACAACCCTACTCTTCGCAGTTTTAACTCAGACTGTAGCTTTAGTTGCTCTATTATACGCTCATCGAAACCTAAGTGGAGTTGAACTGGTGAAACAAACGGCTTAAGCAAGCTGAAACATACTCTACGTTTAAGTTAAACCTAATAGCTAGTTATATTATGTGTGTAGGTTCAAACTCGTTGCCATAGGAGGCACGTTCGACATTATTCATAAGGGTCATATAGAGCTTCTACGTACCGCTTTTGAAATTGGAGATAAAGTTATCATAGGGCTCTCAACGGATGATTTTGTAAAAAGAATGGGGAAGCACCATGAAGTTAAACCGTACTTTGAAAGATTAGAAAACTTAAGAAAGCTGTTAATCGATATGCGGGTGGACTCTAGGGCAATTGTCACGCCTATAGAAGACCCATATGGTCCAGCCGCATCAGACTCGGCTATAGAAGCAGTAGTTGTCAGCGATGAAACTCAACATAGAGCGTTTGAAATAAACAGGCTTAGAGAGGTTAAGGGTTTGAGAGCCCTCGAAATCGTAAAAATCTCTATGGTTTTAGCAGAGAATGGGAAGCCAATATCATCCACTAGGATAAGGCTTGGCGAAATAGATGAGAGTGGTAGACTGCTGAGAAAAAATAAATCTGTCTGATAGGTACAGTATAGACACGTGGGATACATCTACGATCTAGTGGTTGTAGGTGCTGGGACAGGAGGGTGTCTAGCCGCAAAAACCGCTGCGAAAAACGGTTTAAATGTATGCCTTGTAGAATCTAAGTCTGGCGAAAAAGTTGGGCTTAAAGCTTGTGGAGACGCCGTTGGAAAGCACCATTTTGACAACATAGGGTTGGCATATCCTACAGGTTCAGAGCTCTGCTGGGAGCTTGAAGGCGTTGAAGTAGTTTCACCAGACTTTGAAACATCTTTTAGAATAGCGGGTTTAGGCGCTAAAGCCTTTATGGTTGATAGGGTTGAATTCGGAAGAAGACTTGTTAAAGAGGCTTTAGATGCCGGTGTGGAATTTATGGATAAGACCACGGTCTTAGAACCAGTTATTGAAAACAACCATGTAGTAGCTGTTAAAGTTAAAAGCAACGTTTCCAATGGAATTTTAAGGGGCAGGGTTTTCATAGACGCCTCAGGCGTATCCGCGGTTCTTCGGAGAAATGCGCCTGAGGTTCCGGGGTTTGAAAAGACTGTGGATAAGGAAGACTTTGAAATAGCATATAGAGAGATCAGGGTTTTAGAGAATGAGATTGATGATAAAACGTTCGGCTTTATATACTTAAACCAGGAATATGCCCCAGGAGGATACTTCTGGCTATTCCCTAAAGGTTTAAACATAGCCAACATAGGGTTGGGCGTTCAATTTTCAAGAGCAAGTATGGAGATTAAGAACTACTTCACGCGGTTTATTAAGGAGAAACTTCCGTGGCTCAATAAAGCTGAGGTTTTAGATGGAAGAGGAGCGCCCGTCCCAACTAGAAGGCCGCTGGACAACATGGTTTCAAACGGTTTAATAGTCATAGGTGATGCTGCTTGCCAAGTCAACCCAATTCACGGTGGAGGTATGGGGCCATCCATGACTGCTGGTAAAATCGCTGGTGAGGTTGCTGTGAAGGCTTTGGAGAAGGATGATTTAAGCTACAGGGGGCTTTGGGACTACAATGTAGCATACATGAAGGGTTACGGTACTAAACAAGCATCCCTTGACGTTTTCAGAATTTTCCTTCAAAACATTTCAGATGATGAGTTAAACTATGGTATGAGCCGAAAGTTGATAGCTGAGGAGGATGTTTTAAAAGCTAGCCTCTATGGCGAAGTTAAATTATCGATAACCGATAAAACCTTAAGGTTTCTACGTTCAGTGGGTAAGATTAACCTCGTTTTGAGACTTGGAAAAGTAGCAGAATTGATGAAAACCGTTAAACTACATTATCAGAATTTTCCGGAAAACCCCGAAGACTTTCCGAAGTGGTTGGAGAAGACGAGGAAGTTGGTGGAAGAGTATAAAATGGTCGTCGGTATGGGAAACGTTTAACAATTCGCATGAGCTATTAAACGTAGTGCAAACATGTCTTCCGAGGAATTTGAAAGGGAAAAGGAGAGGCTTATAGAAATATACGTCAGAGAAGGTATTCTAAAGACGAAATCTGTCATAGAGGCGTTCAGAAGAGTCCCGAGAGAGAACTTCATACCCGAATACTTGAAAGAGTACGCATACGTCGATACACCGTTACCTATAGGCTATGGTCAAACTATATCTGCACCACACTTCTAGCCTGGCGGCTAGAGGGGTGATACATGGTCTGTATAATGAATGAAGCTCTTGAGCTTGAAGTCGGTTTGAAAGTGTTGGAGGTTGGAGCTGGCTCGGGATACCATGCATGTACGATAGCTGAAACAGTCGCGCCATCAGATGCTCCTAGGGAGAAGTGGGGTCACGTCTGGACGATTGAGATAGTGTTTGAACTCTACAAGATGGCTGAAGAAAATGTACGTAGAAACGGATATTCAGATAGAGTTACAGTTATACATGGTGACGGGTCCTTAGGCCATCCCGAAAACGCCCCCTACGACCGTATCCTAGTTACAGCCGCAGCTCCTGAGATTCCTGATACGCTAGTCGAGCAGCTTAAAATAGGTGGAATAGTGGTTATCCCTATTGGAGCGCCCGGCGGTTTCCAAGAACTGGTTAAAGCGTACAAGCGAAGCGACAGATCTGTTGAAACATTACATCTGGGAGGTGTAGCATTCGTACCTTTGAGGGGTAGGAAAGGCTGGAGAGGATGGTGGTGACGGGGCCTCAAGTCAGAGAGTTTATACTGGCTAGAGGTCATCCAAACATAACGGCTAAACATAAAACCACGTTCGAAATAACTAAAGACCCTTATGTAACGCCCAGGGGAGATTGCATAATAGCTGTTTCAGCGTCGAAAGCAGCCTACGATTTAAGTCGGGAATTTAAACATCTTATTAAAAACGAGAATACACTTGTAGCATTCAAGCTTGAAGTCGGACCGTTTACTTGGACAGTTAGAGGATATGGATCCGAGAGAATGACTTTGACCGATGTAAAATCCATGGTTTTTAGGAGAAGCCAGTACATATGTCCTAGAACTGTTATGACCAAGGCCAACGCGTCAGCGTCCAATGTACCTAGGGAAATACTGCCACTTTTAAAAAACCCAGATACGGTTATACGTATAACCCTTGAAGCCTCCAGACAGTAGTCTTATTCAGCGGTGCACATTTAAAGCAATTTTCCGACTTTATTCAACTATAGCATCAATAACTATATGATACCTCCTAGGTGCAACCTCTCTAACAATTCTCATTTTAGCGGATTTTACAGATCTCCCAAACTTTTCAACGTTTTTATGGAAATCCTCTAAAACACCATATTCCAAATCGCTTTCTGGACGAAACTCATAGTAGTGTATTGCTCCACCTGTTCGTTTAAGTGCGTCGCATGCGGTTTTGAGAAACATTCCGGCGTAGGAGGGATTATCCATTATAACTCTATCGAACATACTCTTTAAGCCGGACTCTACGATTTTAGTAACATCTCCTTCAATCGGTATCACCTTATTCTCAACTTTATTCTTCTCAATATTATGCTTGAGATATTTAACGGCGTTAGGGTTTAAATCGACAGCGTAGACTTTACACTCTCTAACCCTTTTAGCGATTAAAATCGCATAGCATCCAACACCTGTAAACATGTCCAGTATCACCTCATTCGGTTTAACCATAGACGCAACCCTTAAGCGTTCATAGCTCAACCTAGGGCTTACATATACTTTAACAGGATCCACTAGATATACACATCCATGCTCTCTGTAAATTGTCTCCGTTTCACCGGAGCCCGCTATAACCTCATAACCTCCAACCCTGAAAGTTCCAGCTATCGGGCTACTTTTCACTAAGACTGTTTTAATATGTGGGTGGATTTTGAGAACAGCCTCCCCAATGGTTTTTACGAACGGCCTCAACTCGTCTCGAACCTGTATGACAGCAACTTCACCTATTAAATCCATTGAAGATGGTACCAGGTTGAGCAATTCATCTGGAATTAAGTTCTTCAAAGCATCTCTAACGCTGGCTGTTTTAAACCTAGGTTCGAATACATCTACCTGCAGGATTGACTTAACGCGGCTGAGCTTTTCAATCTCTTCAATCGTCGGTTTTCTTAAAAGTGGAACTACTATAGAATCGTCTGTCTGCTTAATCTTAAAATCCTCATCTAAAAGCCTTATGTCTCTGAGAAGCTTAATCAGAAGGTTAAATTCCCGCTTATCGACTCTTAAAGCTGGTTTTTCAGACATTTAAATTAAAAAATAAAATTTGGTTGATTTCTACTTTTCTATACCGGCCATTTTACGTATACTTCTACCGACCACTTCAAGAGGATGCTGTTCAATCTTCATAAGAAGACGTTTAAGATTGGGTCTGCCAGCAGCGTCTTCCCTAATCCACTCTTCAGAATATTTCCCACTTATAACTTCTTCAGCAATTCTACGCATATTCTCTTTAACCCTCTCATCTAAAACCCTCGGCCCTCTAGTTAAACCTCCATGTTTAGCGGTATCTGAAACAGCTTGAAGCATACCAGTTATACCGCGCTCGTATATGAGATCCATTATAAGTTTAGCTTCATTGCATGCTTCAAAGTAGGCGAGTTCAGGTGGATAGCCGAACTCAACGAGAACTTCAAAACCCTTCATAATAAGCTCAATCAATCCACCTACCAGTACGCACTGCTCACCTATCAGATCGCTCTCCGTTTCATCCTTGAAGGTGGTTTCTATAACTCCTGCTTTAGTGCAACCTAAAGCCTTAGCCATGGCTAGAACAATTTCTCTAGCATTTCCACTATAATCTTGGTATACTGCTGTAAGTGCTGGGACTCCAAACCCATCCAAATACATACGTCTCAAAAGATAGCCTGGGCTTTTCGGAGCAACCATTATGACATCTACGTTTGAAGGTGGAATTATCCGTTTAAAGTGTATGTTGAAGCCGTGGCTGAAGCCTAAGGCTTTCCCCTCTGAAATGTTTGGAGCAATATGCTTCGCATATACTTCAGGTTGAGTTGTATCCGGTATAAGTATGTGAACGATGTCACCGAGCTTAGATGCTTCAGCTATCTCATACACTTTGAAGCCGTCTTCAGAAGCAAGCTTCCAAGACTTTCCATCTCGTCGAACACCTATAATCACGTCTAAACCGGAGTCTCTGAAGTTTAAAGCTTGATTCCTCCCCTGACTTCCATAACCTATAATCGCCAGGGTTTTACCTTTAAGAGGTTCTAGGGATGTATCCTCATCGTGGAAAATCTTAACCACAGATGACACCCTCAACTATTCTTCTACTTTCAAAGATTTAAGCCCTCTTGACATAGCTACGACCCCTGTTCTAGCAAACTCTTTAATACCATATGGTTTTACTAGCTCTACAAAGGCATCTATTTTCGTGGGCGAACCTGTTATTTCAATTATCATGGAGTCTCTAGATACGTCAACTATTCTACCTCTAAATATGGTGGCGTAGTTTACAACATCGCTTTTGGCTTTAGAATCGGCTGTGTAAATTTTTACAAGGGCGAGCTCCCTAACAACGCTTCTACCTAGTTCAAGCCTACTAACTTTTATAACGTCTACGAGCTTTTGAAGTTGTTTTACGACTTGTTCAACCGTAGCTTCATCGCCTTGAATGGTTATAGTCATTCTCGCGATATCTCTAGTTTCACACGCACCCACAGTTATACTCTCTATGTTGAAATTCCTCTTTCTAAACATGTTTGAAACCTTATGTAGGACTCCCGGCTTATGTTCAACAAGAGCTGCCAAAATATACTCTCCCATACTCACCACCCTTTAATAGATCATATCCTTTAAACTCTTACCAGGAGGGACAATCGGTAAAACATCCTCCTCCCTAGGTATTGGGACATCTATCACAACAGTCACATCCGATTTTACAGCTTCATGTAAAACTTGCTCAAGCTCGTTCAGAGAATTTACTCTAACACCTCTAGCTCCAAAAGCTTCAGCAAGTTTAGCAAAATCAGGCACACCCTTTAAGTCCGTGTGGGAGTACCTTCTTCCAAAGAAGAGCCTCTGCCATTGAGCGACCATGCCTAAGCTTGAGTTATTAAGAATCATAACTGTAACTGGTATGTCTTCAACGACGCTTGTAGCCAAATCCTGTTCAGTCATTAGAAAACTTCCGTCACCAGCAATATCTACAACGGGTACATCCGGCATTGCTACTTTAGCGCCTAAGGACGCTGGGAAGCCGAAGCCCATGGTTCCCAAACCACCTGATGAGATGAAAGTTCCAGTCTTCAAAACTCTAAAATGTAGTGAAGCCCACATCTGATTCTGCCCAACCTCCGTAGCTACTATGGCGTTTTCAGGTAAGACCTTACGTAGAAGCTTAATAGCGTTTACGGCTGTAAGCTCCTTACTTGGCTCTGAATCTTCACACTCCTTCTTAAACATTCCGATACGCTTAATCCACTCAGACCTCTCCCCCTTAAAACTTCTCCTGATCAGCTCATCTATTATGGCTTTAAGAGCCATCCTAGCGTCTGCAACTATAGGCAGATGCACTGGGACATTCTTCCTGATTTCGGAGGGGTCTATGTCTATATGTATTATCTTAGCATCATGGCAAAACTCATCAACCTTACCAGTGCTTCTATCTGAAAACCTAACACCCACCGCTAGAATAGCATCAGCGGCCATTATAGACTTATTGGCTTCAATTCTACCGTGCATACCTATACAGCCCAACGCCAACGGATGATTTTCAGGTATCACGCCTTTACCCATGAAAGTCGTTGCTATAGGAGCCATCAGCAATTCGGCTAAGGTCAGTAGTTCCCCGTAGGCTTTAGACCAGTGTACTCCTCCACCGGCGAGTATTATGGGCCGTTCACTGCTCACCAATATGTCTACAGCCTTCTTAACCTGGAGGGGATGGGGCTCAATATTAGGCTTATAACCTCTTATATCAATCTTAACATTAAAATCAACTTCAGCTACACCAGTCTGCATATCCCTAGGTACATCTATCAAGACTGGCCCAGGCCTACCAGTTGATGCTATGTAGAATGCCTCCTTGACAATCCTAGGTATGTCCTCCACCCTTCTAACTTGGTAATTATACTTAGTTATAGGTGTAGTTATGCCGATTATGTCGGTTTCTTGGAACGCGTCCTTACCTATAAGATGCGTAGCAACTTGACCAGTTATCGCTATAACGGGGCTTGAATCCATATAGGCATTGGCAATACCAGTGACAAGGTTCGTGGCTCCAGGTCCGGAAGTAGCCATACATACGCCAGGTCCACGTGTGGCTCTTGCATACCCATCTGCTGCGTGAGCTGCACACTGCTCATGACGCATGAGAATATGCCTTATCTCCTTCTCATCGTATAACACGTCGTATACGGGCATTATGGCCCCTCCAGGTATTCCGAAAATTACTTTAACCCCCTCCTTCTTCAAAGACTCCACCAATACTTGACTTCCACTCATCTTCAACTTCTACTTCCTCCTCTAATCCTCTCATAATCTACCAAAAGCGTATTCATGCCGTTTAAAACGGCTTCCACACTCGCCATAACTATATCCCCTCTAGCACCCATAGCTGTAACGACTTTAGCTCCTTTTCTAAGCCTCACTAAAACCTCAACCACAGCATCAGTCCCCCCCGTTATAGCTTTAACATGGTATTCCTCGAGTTGGATAGGCTCTACCGCTGAAACGGCTTTCCTGATGGCGTTTATAGCAGCGTCTACAGGGCCTACACCTGTAGCAGATTCTGTCATAATTTTACCGTTTAAAGCGAGTTTAACAGAAGCCGTAGGTGTAACCCTATTGCCAGTTACGACCGTAAGCTCTTTCAGATGTATAGGTCTGACTTTAGGTAGTCCTAGAACAGCCTCAGCTATGGCTTGAAGATCTGCGTCTGTGATCTGCTTCCCCTTATCGCCCAAGGTTTTAACCCTTCTAAGGATTTCTGAAAGTTGTTCTTTCGTCACGGTTAAACCCATACTTCTAAGTACCGCTTCAATGCCATGTGAACCCGCATGTTTACCTGCAACTATACGTCTAGATGCACCTACGAGCTCTGGTGAAATAGGCTCATAGGTTGCCGGGTTCGATAAGACGCCATGCGTATGTATTCCGGATTCATGGGTAAATGCATTATCACCTACTATAGCCTTGTTTGGTTGGAGAAATATGCCTGTGAGCCTTGAAACAAGCCTGGACGTTTCATATATTAGCTCCATACGGATATTAAGCTTGCAACCATATAGGACGTTTAAAGATACCGCTAGCTCCTCTAAAGCGGCATTTCCCGCTCTCTCCCCCAGACCATTCACTGTAACATGGGCTTCCTGAGCGCCGCTTTTAAGAGCAGCTATTGAATTTGAAACGGCTAATCCAAAATCGTTGTGACAGTGGATGGCTAAGGGCGCCTTCAAATTCGCTGAAACTCTGCGGACGACTTCACCCGTCTTCTCAACAGTTAAAACCCCCACTGTATCACATAGACATACCCTATCTGCTCCGCACTCTACCGCTTTAGTGAAGACTTTCTCAAGAAAATCTAAATCGCTTCTACTTCCATCTTCTGCGAGAAATTCTACAGTTAATCCCCTACTTTTAGCATAAGTTACACATTCTTCGGTGCTTCTTAAAATGTAATCTCTATCCTTTTTGAGCTTGTAGGTTATATGTAAGTCTGAAGTCGGTAGAGTTAAAGTTATGCCGTCTGCACCAGCATCCGCGGCGGAATCTATATCCGATTTAACCCCTCTACTGAAGCTGTAGACTTCAGCTCTCAATCCTTGAGAGGATACAAGCTTTACCGCTTCAAACTCTCCTTGAGATGCAGCGGCGAAGCCAGCCTCTATAAAGTCTACTCCAAGCTCATCGAGTTTAACGGCTATTCTAAGTTTTTTCTCAGGGGTTAGAGATACACCGGGTGTCTGCTCACCATCTCTTAATGTAGTGTCTAGAAGAAGTATTTTTGAAGGGAAGCCACTACAGTTTGATGATAAAGTACCACCCCATCGCGTCACCTCTAAGGGAACACAAGCCTTTAATAGGCTTACCTCCAATATTTAAGCTTTTGCATCGGAAAGATAGTTTATGTTAAAGCTTATAGGTTTTCCACGCATTGAACTATTACGTGATTTGAAGTTGAACATGTTAAAGAGCAGTGAAATTAAAACTGGTTTGAATAGGGCTCATCATAGAGGGCTATTATATGCGTTAGGGGTTGATGTGGAGGATTTGGGAAAACCATTCATAGGTGTTGCAAACAGTTATACGGACATAGTTCCAGGTCATATACATCTCAGACGCTTAGTGGAAGCCGTTAAAGAAGGGGTTTGGAGGGGAGGAGGGGTTCCGTTTGAATTCAATACGATAGCTGTATGCGACGGATTGGCGATGGGCCACTTTGGCATGAAATACTCCCTCCCATCTAGAGAGCTTATAGCAAACAGTATTGAAGTTATGGTTGAAGCCCATAGATTAGATGGACTTGTGCTTTTAACAAACTGTGACAAAATAACGCCTGGAATGTTGATGGCAGCTGCTAGGCTCAACATACCGAGCATAGTTTTAACGGGTGGACCCATGGGCTCTGGAAGATGGAGAAATAGGAAGACGGGAATACTAACAGTTGTTGAAGCGGTTGGTGAAGTGTTAGGGAAACGTTTGAGTGAAGGAGAGCTTAGAGAACTTGAAAGAATAGCCTGTCCCACATGTGGCTCATGCAATGGGCTATTTACGGCAAATACTATGGCATGTCTATCTGAGGCGTTAGGTATCGCTTTACCATATACCGCCACCATTCCAGCATACTATTCAAGCAGGATTTCATTAGCTAGGAAAGTCGGTGAACAGATAGTTAAACTGGTTCGTGAGAATTTGACGCCGTCTAAAATTATGACTTCAAAGGCCTTTGAAAACGCTATAATGGTTGATATGGCTCTAGGTGGTTCTACAAACACCGTGCTCCACCTCCCAGCCATAGCTGAAGAACTCGGCATAGAGATATCTCTGGACATGTTTGATTATATAAGTCGTAGGGTTCCTCATTTAGCTAACCTAATAGGCTCTGGTGGGGAGATGGATATGGAGGATTTCCATAGAGCTGGAGGCGTTCCAGCGCTTATGAGCGAATTGAAGGAACTGTTGCACTTGGATGCTTTAACAGTCACGTTTAAAACAATTGGAGAAAACTTGACCGATGCTAAGGTTTTAGACTATAGAGTCATAAGACCCGTAAGTAACCCCCTGAAGACCGAAGGCGGAATAGCAGTACTTAAAGGGTCGTTAGCCCCCCAGGGTGCTGTCATCAAAGCCTCAGCTGTCTCCGAAAGGGCAAAGGTTTTCATAGGCCCTGCCGTGGTTTTCAATGGACAGGATGAAGCTTTAAAAGCCATAGAAAGCGGTGAAATAGAAAGGGGGTCAGTCATAGTGATAAGGTATGAGGGAGTAGTGGGTGGGCCAGGTATGCAGGAGATGCTTATACCAACTGCTCTAATATACGGTATGGGTTTATCGGATGACATAGCCCTTGTAACGGATGGGCGCTTCTCAGGTGCAACAAGAGGACCATGTGTTGGACACGTATCACCTGAAGCCTATGAAGGAGGTCCCATAGCTCTAGTTGAAAATGGAGATGAAATCGAAATAAACATACCTGAAAGAGTCCTTAATTTAAACGTCGATATGGCTGTTCTTGAAAAGCGTAAGCGTAACTGGAGGAGACCGGAGAAAAAGCTGAAAGGTTTCCTAGCCGATTATGTAACCGTTAAAAGGTTTAAAGGACGAGTTGAAGACTAGGCTGGCTTCGATCATAAGCCTGTTAAAGCCCATTGAATAGCACTCCTCAAATATTTTTCTATACTTATTGGTAGCTCTGATAATCCAGATTCTAGGAATCCCCCAACGATTAAAGACACAGCCTCCTCTCTAGTAAATCCTCTAGTTTGCAAGTAGAATATTTCTTCCTCCGATATTCTGCCTATGGCAGCTTCATGTGTAAGCTCAACGTTTTTAGCTTTAGCCTTCAACTCTGGAATGGCTACTATTGAAGCGTTATCTGAGACTACTATGCCGTTACATTCTGTATGTCCTTTAACGTCGTCAACTAAAGCATCTATTCTACTTCTAGTTATGGTTTCGGAAGACCCTCCTCCAACAATCCTGGATACTATTCTACAGTTTGACCCTTTAAACTCTAAGCTAACACTTGAACCTACGTCTATCTTCGAGTCTTCAGATCCCAAAACTATGGATGTGGATACAGCCGAAGCTCTCTCTCCGATCAATCTAATGGATGGGTACGTCTGTATGGATGTTGCAGGTTTAAGAACTACGTAATTACTTATGAAACGTCCCCCCTCATCTACTAAAACCGCCGTCCTAGGTCTAACGTGTGAAGCTTTACTCCAGCTATGTATCATGGTAAATGTAACCGTTGCGTTTCTTCCCACGTAAAACTCTGAAATTCCAACGTGAAGTCCGAAGCTTTCAGGAGCGGTTGTACAACCAGTTAATATGTGTAAATTCGAATTCTCTCTAGCAATCACTATGTTGTGGGGGGTTTGAAGACTTTTAGGGCTTCTAATCAGCAGACAGGCTTGAACTGGCTTATCGGATTTAAACCCTTTATCAGCGATTACTACATAGCCGCTTTCCTCATAGAGGGCCGCTAAGGCTGTAAACTTATCTACATCCACCGGGATAAGTCTCCAGTAAAAGTCTCTTAGGAAGTCTAATTGGTTAAGTGCCTCTCTAAGATTTAGAATAGTTAAGCCGCTTCCAAGGCTTTGACTATAGACAGCCGTCTGATCGATTTGAACGTAGCTTCCTGGAATATTCTTCTCATCTACGCTTAAGCCTACAGATTCCATACTACTTCCCAGCTCATCGTTTAAAGCTTCAAGGTCCTTGCCGCTTAAATTCATATACTTAGGTACGTATTCAGATACATCCAGGTCGATACCGTAGGCAGCCTTCTTACTTAAAGCTACTTCAGCCTTCTTTCTCAACTCTCCAGTCAACATCTTAAAAGGTTATCCCCCTCTAAACTTCTCATAACAGGATTTACACTTCTCAAAGCCGTCTCTGAAAACCCTCTTAATGACATCTTCACCCTTCCCATAGCAGACGATTTCACCATTCAACATTATATATGCGCGTGACGGGTTGATGTATTTGGCTAAAGCACCGGTATGAGTTACTATAAGCATGGATCTTCTCGTACTTAAAAGGTCGTCATCTTCGTGGAGGAACTCATCTAGAGTCTCACCTATTACAGCCAGATTTTCGACATCTACTCCGGAGTCTGGCTCATCCAGAAGAATAAGTTTAGGCTTCTGTAAAAGTGTCAGTAAGATTTCAAACCTTTTCATCTCCCCCCCGCTAAAACCTACGTAAAGCTCTCTATTCATGAATTCTTCAAGTTTAAAGTTTGAAATAAGCTTCTTCACGTAGCTTTCATGAACGTTAAACCTTTTAGAGACTTCATCTAGAAGTCTGCTGGCTTTAAGACCCTTTATCTTGGGAGGTATCTGAAACGATGCAGCTATGCCCATTTTAACCCTCTCCTCAGGTTTAAAAGTGGTTATGTCGAAGCCTTGTGATATTATGCTACCCTTCAAAACCTTGTAGGATGGGTTTCCAAGAACAGACTGGATGAGGGAGGTTTTACCTGAACCGTTTGGTCCGAGTAAGAATACGGTCTCACCAAACCCTATCGATAGACTTACGTTTTTTAAAACGAGTCTACCGGAAACTTCAACGTTTAAATCCTTAACTTCTAAAATCATAGCTTCACATCTATTGGGCGTCACCTGGCCTATTTAACCATTACTATCTTCAGCCTGGGAGATAGTTAAATACTCCTTTAAGTAAACATTTTTTAGGTGTATGCATGAGTAAGCTCGCCATTAATGGTGGAGAGCCTGTTAGGAGGAAACCCTTTCCAAAGTGGCCCATATTTGACGAGAAGGAGTATAAAGCTTTGAAAGAGGTTCTTGAGAGTGGAGTTTGGGGTATAGGAGGGTTAATGAAGTCCAAGTTTGAAAAGGTTTTTGCAGAATATCAACATGCAAAGTACGGTGTAGCCGTTACAAACGGTACAGCTGCACTGTTAATTTCCCTCAAAGCTTGTGGGATTGGATGTGGAGATGAAGTTATAGTACCACCCTACACCTTCATGGCTACTGTTACAGCCGTTTTAGACGTTAATGCCATACCGGTTTTTGCTGATATTGAGCCTGACACTTACACGTTAGATCCGATTAGAGTTGAAGAGCATATTTCAGAGCGGACTAAAGCCATAATACCTGTCCACATCGGTGGAAGGCCAGCTAATATGGATGAACTAACCCGCATAGCTAGAAAATACGATCTTAGAGTAATTGAAGATGCCTGCCAAGCATGGGGATCTGAATGGCGTGGTAAAAGGGTTGGCTCTATAGGGGATTTAGGAGCGTTCAGCTTCCAATCCAGTAAAAACATAACAAGTGGTGAAGGAGGCATGATAACTACAAGCGATAGAGACCTGTATGTTAAGGCCTGGAGTCTCCATAACTGCGGTAGACTGCCTAGCGGGGAATGGTATGAGCATCATCTACCTGGTGGGAACTACAGGATGACAGAGTTTCAAGCAGCCATACTGCTTGTACAGCTTTCTAGGTATGATGAGTACGTTAAGCTTAGGATGGATAATGCCTCCTACTTGGATAGTAAGCTTTCGAAGATCGATGGCTTAAAAACCATGAGAAGGGATGAGAGGGTTACGAGAAACGCCTACCACCTATATATTTTAAGGTATAACTCTGAAGCCTTTAACGGTTTACCTAAGGCAAGATTCGCCGAGGTTTTGAGGGCTGAAGGCATACCTTTAAGCCCAGGCTACAGTAGGCCTCTTTATAAAGAGGCCTACCTAAACTACTACGTTAAATGTCCCCTCTCATGTCCATTCTACGGTAAGAGTATAGATTATTCAAAGGTTCATCTACCTAACGCTGAGAAAGCCTGCTATGTTGAAGGGGTATGGCTTCCTCAATACGTCTTATTAGGCTCGAAAGAAGATATGGATGATATAGTGGCTGCTTTTGAAAAGGTCAGGGAAAATATTGGCGAAGTGAAATGCTTTTAAGGTGTTAGAAAATTCAATATTGCCAGGGTTGCGTATAGGGCTTCTTCTGTTCTAACGGTTACAGAGCCCTGATGCGGAATGAAGTTTACAGCTAAATCTACGTGCTCCTTGAGATTCAACCCCTCTCTAAGTAGTATGTCCGCCAAACCCTCTCTAGGGGAGCCGAATAAGACCAAGGTGCTCGTACTGTTCCTGAGACGCGTAGCCAATTCTCCATAAACCTCGGTTATAGGCAGTCCGTATTTTGAAGTAGCGATTTTGAGAGAACCTCTATACGCGCTGAGGACGCTTCCAAGAGAACGGTTGATGTTTAAAACTCTATAACCCCAGTAGACTGAGACGTCTCTTTTAGAAGACAATTCACCAATTAGCCCATTACCTTTCTTGAAGACTCTAACTGTAACCCTTAAACCCGGTTTAAGTCTACCAGGGATCTTAACCAGTTCATTCAACCCGACGTCTATGAAGCTTGAAGAGCCATCATGAGATACTACTAAACCCTCTCTAAATTCGCCGTCTACGATGTCTTCTACTTTTGCAACGGTTGGATGGTGTGGCGTTCTCAAAGGTGGAAGTAGCCCGGCGTATAGTAGATTTTTCCCTATGGGGAATATTTTAACACGTAAATATTGAGGGGTCTCCATGTAAGATAGTAGGGATGATATGAGGGACGCTTCTCTCTCTTGGTCTTTTAAACCGTATAGGTCTCTGTAGATTATAACTTCTTCGACTCTAAATACTGCTAAAGCCCTACCTATAAACCCAGCTTTAATAGTCTTATCTCTTAGGTTTTTGGTTTCGCCGAAGATCGACGCTGGTAGGGCTACGGAAAGCTTAAACTCCCTCTTTAAAGGAGCGGTTATAGACATGGGTTCAAGTAAATCTAAGAGCTCTTACAACTTAACTATTCTCTCAAGTTGAGCTTAAATTTTTCGGATTTAGGCATAATCATATATCCTTCAGATGGATCTCCAAGGGCTAAATATTTACCTATATGGTAGAGGTAACCTACGTAGGCCGCAGTTGCTGCATCAAGCTCATGTATCGATGAGTTGTCTCTCAATCCCTTCAAACCTAATCTGATTAAACCGTTTTTTAACCCTTCCAGGTCGTATTTAGCTCTAGGTATTCCAAGGGCATCTTGTGCTCCGCCTGGATACACTTCAATAACTTCCAAGCCAGCAGCCTCAAGCCTCATCTTAAGAGACATCCCTCTAGATGTAAGCTTCCTCATAGGGCCTAGTGTTATCGGGAAAAATCTTATGCCACTATTTAACAGAATCCTGTCGCATACTCTTAAATGGGGCCCAGCTCGATCCTCCAGCGAAGATCGACCCTTTGGCAGAAACAACGGTGCATCTATAGCCGTTACAAAAGGCTTGTACATTAAAATGAGCTTCATGGCCTCTTCATCCGTATATATAAGTCTAGTTTCAACTACTAGGTTATCCTGTAATATGCAGAAGCCCGTCGGTCTACTCTCAACACCAGCTAAATCTAAACCTATTACAACCACGTCTATCTAGAAAGACAGGTTGTAAAGATAAAAGTTTAGGATTTCACTGGTAGCGATTCTTCCCAAGAGTTTTCACTTGTTATAGTAAGTACATCTATACCGTCTCCGCTTGTAGCATCTCTAGCCATCGCCGCTCGCATGCTTTTAATAACTAGGCTTCTAGCATCATCCTGCAACATACTTGGTCTATACTCAGCCTCTAAAACACCTAGAGATATCTCAGCTCCAGATCCCACAACGGCATACTCGTCTTTTATCACCGAGCCCAGCGGGTCTAAAATGTAGAGACTTGCCCCTTCTTCATCTACACCTGCGACTAAAGTCTGTGTTAAAAGTGGGAAGAGCCTCCTGTAGAATAGGATTTGAGATGTAAGTTTCGCAAGAGCCCTAACGGAGCACGGCCTCCCGGTATCCAACTCGTAAAGCTTCATATTGGCCGCTATGAGCTGAACTATGGATTGCATATCTGAAACCAATCCTGCACACGCCACACCGATCCTATCAGACACTTTGAAAACCTTCTTAACGGCTTTGCTTAGAACGTAACGACCGTATGTGTATCGCTTTTCAGAAGCTAAGATGGTCCCATCTTTAAACACTAAACCGACTGTTGTGGCACCGGGTATAAGTAGCTCCGTAGACATATGATATCGTAAGTATAGAGTGAGCAAGAACATTAATAAACGTTTCAGTAGCCTGAAATAATCAGGCCCGTCTAGTATGTGTAGAAGTTCCTGGCTCCGAAATAGTGGAGACCAAGCTGGGATGACGAATAAAAATGGGGTTCACTAATCAATGTGACAAGTTAAGGCTTCCCAGTTAAAAAGGTAGGAGGTTGTACTTAAAGAAGTGGCTCTATAAGTGGCTGAACTCATGATTGAAGCTGAGAGGTTTAAGCTTCCCGTATTCATCCAAGTGAGCTTAATGGATGTGAGGCACTACCCGGAGTGTTGCTTCGTGGCGGGGCTCTAGTACTAGAAGTGGTAAGGCGACCTTGAACGTCTATGGCTTTCATTGAAAGTTTAGAAGAATGCTTCGAAATCCTCAGATTATTGGCGATTGAAGATTGAGATGGGAAAAAAGAGTTAAATAGTGAATGTTTTTCTCGCTTAGATCATTAACTGTTGTGGGAGGCGATTTATCTGAATTATAAGGGTGTCAAAGTTTGGAAGAGAGGCGTTATTAAACCTACTTATAATGTGATCGAGGATTCTTTACCCTATTTTGAAAGCAAACACTATCCTTATACTAAGCTTAACATGTTCAGCTCTGAACAAATACGCATCCGATATGGTGAAGTGGTTATGGAAAACGATTTTCTCCGGTTAACCTTCATACCTTACCTTGGAGCACGCATATTCTCAGCATTCGATAAAACCTCTAAACGCCATATTTTCAACTATATAGATTTGATCAGACCGACGTTGATAGCAGCTAGGGGTGCATGGATAGCTGTTGGTTTAGAGTTTAACCTCTGTTCTTTTCCCTCTCATACAGTGGATAACTTCTCACCGGTAGATTATGCTGTAAGGGAGAATCGTGATGGAAGCGCATCAGTAATTTTAGGCAATTTAAACCTCACAAACAATATTGAGTATAACATAATTATAACATTGAAGTCAAATTCTTCAAGGATTGAAACTGAAATAAGAACGTTTAACATAAGTTTAATCCCGGAGAGATACTATTTTTGGTCAAACGCAGCTATACCTGCAAGCTATGGTTTGAAGATATTCTATCCTGGCCGTCGGACTAATATCGGCTCTTTTCCGATAGACGAAAACGGAGTTGATTTAAGCTTATATAAAAACTACGTTAGACCTACAAGCCTCTTCATGCTGGATTCTGAAGAGGACTTTTTTGCAGCATACAATTATGACCACGGTATAGGCGTAGTTCATGTTGCAGATCACAATATGGTTCCTGGAAAAAAGTTTTGGACGTGGGGGGTCTCCGAAGATGGATTGTTCTGGAAAGACCTCCTCTCAGATAGAGGGGTCCCCTATATTGAAATACAGAGTGGAAGGTTCTTAACGCAGGGGATAGTGGGTCTCGTAAATCCTTTAAGCTTTGAATCGTGGACTGAATACTGGTATCCTATTAAAGGGCTTAATGGTTTAACGTTTGCAAATAAGAATATAGCCATAAACGTAGAGAAGATTGGAAAGGAAAAGATTAAAGTCGCAATTTCGCCAGCAGTCAAATATGAGAATGCTAAACTTGAGGTTTTAGATTTAAAGAGAGGAATGAAAGCATACGAAGAAACCATAAATCTATCTCCTGACGTTACAGTAGTTAGGGAGTTGGATGCAGAAATAGAACAACCTATGCTTAAAATAATATCTTCTAATGGGGATGAGATACTATCATGGGACTTCAGGGATTATAAAACGGGCCTTCCTGAAACTCCATCGTGGGAAGGTGAAGTAGAGGATTGGGGTTGGAAGAGTAGTGCTGAAGAACTCTGGTTGAAGGGAGTAGACTCGTTTAAGAGGGAGTACTTTGAAATAGCTAAGAGGTTTTTTCAGAGGTCGCTGGAGAAAGACTCAGATTTCTCTAAAAGCTTAACATGGCTTGGGCTAATATCATATATCTCAGGTCTCTATGCTGATGCAGAAGCCTATCTAAGGAAGGCGTTGAGGAGAAACCCCTACGATGAAGATGCGCGATACTACCTATGCCTAGCATTAATGGCTTTGGGCAGGGATTACGATGCTGAAAGGGGTCTTTGGAAGCTCTACAATTTTGCGAAGAATAGGTCTTTAGTCTTCTATCTTCTAGGAGTACTAAAAACGAGGTTAAATCTCTACGCGGAAGCTGAAGAAATGTTCAGAAAATCTATTGTGGAGAATGGATCTAACTTGAGGGCTTTTACGATGTTATCTGCTGTTTTAAGAAAACAGGGGAAGCATAGAGAGGCTTTAGAGGTTTTAGAGAAGTGTTACGAGCTCATGTCACTAGACTATCTGGTCCTTGCGGAGAGTTGCCTATTATTATCCGACGAGATGCTTGAAAGTGCTCTGTTCGCTAGCTATCAGAAGGTTCTCGAAGCTTCAAAAGAGTACATTTTCGCTGGCTTGTTTGATGATGCCGTAAAAATACTCGAAGAGACTTTAAATCGTAGAGTTAAAAACCCGCTGATATACTATTACCTAGGTTATGCTCTTAGGAAGATGGGATGGATTGAAGAGGCTAGAAAATGCTATGAAAATGGTGAGAAAGAAGGGATTGAACGCGTTTTCCCGCACAGACTAATAGAAATTGACATATTGAAAGATGTCGTTGATGCTCTTCAAGAATGCCAAGTGGCGCACTACCTAATGGGCAATGTTCTATTCTACAGAGGTAGATGGGAGGAAGCCCTTAAAGAGTGGGAAAAAGCTCTGCAAAATGGATTGCAAAATGCCATTCTATACCGTAATATAGGTCTTTCCTACAGCATTTTGACAAATGAATGGGCGAAAGCTATTGAAGCCTATGAAAAAGCCATCGAACTATCTCCTAAAAGCCAGATGCTATATGTTGAGCTAGATGACATATACTCGCGAATTGGCTTATTTAGTGAAAGGATAGGTCTCTTAGAGAAGGCTCCTGCAGAAGCTAGAGGGTATGCTCTAATAGCTAGATTGTGCTCAGCGTATGTGGATGTTGGAGAGCCAGATAAAGCCTTAAATATATTGGTTAATACGTTCTTCGAGCCCTCAGAAGGATATTACGGCTTTTGGGAAATATACGTTGATACTCTCCTAGCTAAAGGTCTTAAGATGCTTAAAGAAAATGGGGCGAAGGATGCTCTACAGTATTTCATTGAAGCAACAAAGTATCCTAAAAACCTCGGCGTAGGAGCCCCTCACCCAAATTACAGAAGTGATGTACTCCAAATGTACTATATTGGGCTCATACATGAAATCTTAGGTGACAAAGAATCCGCTGAAAAGGTGTGGAATGAAGCACTTCAAAGATATACTGATTTTGTGAGCGAGCACAAGGTCTTCCAAGCTTTAATACTCAAGAAGCTTAAGAGAGATGCTGAGGCAAAGACGTTATTGGAGAAGATAATTGCTGAAGCAAAATCTAGAGCGAAAGATATCTGTGAAAAAGTCGATGCGGCAGAAAGCGCTATAGCGCGTCTATCCTCATATGACAAGGCTCTCGCGTATATACATTATGTAATTGGTATTGCATTGATCGTGTATGGCGATATAACTGATGGACTAGCAGAGATCGATAAGGCTTTAAAGATAACCAGTGCTGTTAGACATGCACGCTGGGTTAAAGAAGGTTTTCTCACATTTTAGTTCAAGTCTGTCTGAAAAATGTTTGAATTGTTCAACACCGTACCAGTACGGCTGGTTTAGGCATTGGTATGACAGAGCCGTAAAATTAGGGAAAACAATCCAACAGACTTACAACAGTAAGTCTGCTCACAAAGTTTTAATCATCCCCCATGATAATATGTACATGTGGGAGGTTGGAGCGAGGCTTTTACATAGGGGAGGCTTTAATAGGTTTAGGTTATGAAGTTGCTCACGTTGACATAGTGATTGGGGAGAAAAATGGACCGGCTGGCTTAGCGTTTACAAACGCTTTATCAAATCCCTCTGCTGGCCACACGGCTATGCTCGCCGTACTAAGACCCAATCTACCAGTTAAGCCTAGTACTTTGATAGTGCCCAAGGTCACGGTTAAAAGTATGGAGGATTCTGAGAAGGTCTTCGGTCCTACTCAGGCGGCCGTTGCTAAGGCCATAGCCGACGCCGTTGAAGAGGGTATTATTCCAAGAGATAAATGTGAGGATTGGGTTGTAATAGTCTCAGCTTTCGTACATCCTAAGGCTAAAGATTATAGGAAGATCTACCAGTTCAACTATGCTGCTACAAAGCTGGCTATTAGGAGAGCGTTAAAAGGGTATCCGAGTGTTGAGAAGATTCTCAGGGAAAAGAATAAAGCGGTTCATCCTATTATGGGCTTTAGAGTTAAAAGGCTCTGGAGTCCGCCGTATTTGCAAGTCGCATTAGACCTGAGTAATCTCGAGAAGGCTTTAGAAATAGTTAAACAGTTGCCTAAAAGTGAAAGAGTTATTCTTGAAGCTGGTACTCCTCTCATAAAAGCCTACGGTGTTGGAGTCGTCGGGAAAATAAGGGAGATCTGGAAAGATGCATTTATAGTAGCAGATTTGAAGACGATGGATGTTGGTAGGGTTGAAGTTAAAGAGGCCGCCGACGCCACCGCCGATGCCGTCTGCATACTTGCCGCTGCGTCAAAGACTACTATAGATAAAGCTATACTTGAAGCTCAAAAACAAGGGGTCTACTCAATATTGGACATGATGGAGGTTTCAAATCCAATAGCTAAAATCGAAGCGTTAGAGTATAAGCCTGACATCGTTCTCCTACATGTTAGTGCCGACGTTGAAAGGAGAGCCGTAGAATCTGGTAAACCAGTAGAGTTTAAATGGAATGAGATATCCGAGGTTAAAAGCAGTTTTAAAGTCCTCGTAGCGGTTGCTGGAGGAATAACACCATCTTCAGCTATTGAAGCCTTAAAAAGCGGAGCGGATGTGATAGTTGTTGGAAGATACATAGTTGGAAGCGGAGATCCCAGGCGGGCTTCTGAGCAGTTTCTAAACTTAATGCCGCCGGAACCAGATGTTATGAGACTTACATTAGATGAAGATGAATCTATCGGTGAAATTTGACATCTAAGTACTACTGGGAATACTAATGGGGATTAGGGGTAACTCGTATGTCTATGACGTCTAAGGAAAGAGTGTTGGCTACGTTCGAGTTTGAGCTGGTAGACATGGTACCTATACACCACATAGGCTTCTCCGGAGACGCGGCTTCAAAAATACTGAGACGTGAAGTCTATGTTGGAGGTGGAATACAGCAGTGGAGGGAAGCAAAGGCACTATGGGAGGGTGAGGAGGCTCACCGGGAATTTTTGAGGAAATCGATTGAAGACGCTTTTGAACTAGCTAAAGCAACAGATCAGGATACCATACGGTTTCATTATTGGCGCCTCCCTATAAAACCTAAGATGAAGATCGATGAATATACCTTCCTTTATGGAGACCCGAAGGGGGAATACGTAATCAGACGCTATAATCCATCTTCCGAACTCTTTAACATCATCAAAGAGCATCCTCCAAAGGAGAAGATGAGTCTAAGCGTTCGACTTAGGAGAGCGGAGGAGCATCTCACTAAGATGGAGGAGTGGTTGGAGAGCTACCATCCGAGAGCCGAAGAATTCCAAGAAATACGTAGCTTGACGGAAAAATATGGTGGAGAATACGCTATCAGGGTAAACGGTGGGTCTGTAGGCATCGGGTTAAGCACGGAAGATCTCATATGGCTTATAGCCGTGAAGCATAGACCAGATCTAGCCGCCCGCTACCTAGATGTACAAGCGGAAGTAGCTGTAAGACAGATAAAGTATCTTGCAGATGCGGAGGTGAAATTGCTATTCAGCGGGGTAGATATCGCTGATAATAAAGGTCCTTGTCTTCCCCCTAAAATTTTTCGTGAGCTTGTCTTACCTAGAATACGTAGAGTTACTGAGGAATGCCATAAATACGGTATATATTACTTATACGGTAGCGACGGAAATCTTTGGCCAGTCGCCGATGACCTTTTCGGAAAATCTGGAGTTGATGGGTATTTTGAGATAGATAAGAGAGCTGGTATGAACCTCAGGAAGCTTAGAGAACGTTTTCCCAACCTCATACTCATAGGAAACATAAGCTCCCACACACTATACTGTGAAAGCAGAGAAGACGTGGAGGCTGAAGTTCGGTCGTGCCTTGAAGAAGCCAAGAGAAGCAGAGGGATCATAGTCGGAGTTTCGAACTACATAGTCCCAGGGACTCCAAAAGAGAATATAGACACTCTAATTAAAACAATTAGAAAACACAGGAAGATATAGAATCTTGTAATATGATAAAGAGGTCATGCTGTTATTGAGAAATATGGTCTTACACAAGTTGATGTAGCTAAGAAACTTGGAATCACTCAGGTAGCTATAAGCCAGTATTTAAGGCTCAAGCGTGGAGATAAAGGCTTAGAGGGCTTCGAGGAATTTATCCCCTTAATACAGTCAACTGCAAGTGAAGTAGCTAATCATATAGCTTCTGGAAAAATAGATTCTGAGAGGGTAATGCTGAAATTCTGCGAGATATGTCTCTTGATACGGAAAAGTAAATTATTGAAGCAAAGCAATTGTAGAAATAATACACTAAAAATTAGCTACTCTATTAGAGAAAGAATTTCCTCAGCATTCTCCCCCAATATCTTCCTCTTATCACTTTCACTGATATCTGCGTACTTGACTTTAGCCAGCTGAGATATATAGCTCCGACCAGGCGCATCGGAACCGAACAATATTCTGTCGGCTCCTATCATCTCTACAGCACTTTCTATAACGCCTCTTTCAGGGTCAAAACCAGATGTGTCGAAATATATGTTTGGATAAGGTCTTGTAGCGTCAAGAGTCTTCGCCTACATACCCCCCATGTGAGCAAAAACAAACTTAGTATCAGGGTATCTTCTCCCTAGTTCCGCAATTATGCGCACTGGAAAGGAAAAACCCTCTGACACGATGAGAGTTCTCGCCTCATGTGTTAAACCCTCCTCATCATGCCAGCTATGTATAACCACAAGGGCATCGAGCTCCGTTGCCTTTAAAAAGATGGCATGGGCACTAAGTAGGCCTGAGAGAGACCAGTTTGGTTCGGCATGAATCTTCACTCCCCTAAAACCATACTCCTTTACAAATCTCTCTATAATTACTGACGCCTTTGGGTCAGTACAGCATCCCCTAACGAATCCTACTAATTTACCTCGATGCTTATCCACAAGCTCTCTTATAAACTCATTATTACTGGAGAGACCTAGAATCACCTGTCTGTCAATACAAGCTTTTTGAGCCGCAATTAGCATCCTCTCAAATTTCTCTCTCCACCATACCTCCACATCTTCAAGTCCACGAAAAGGTATGTGGGTATGCATATCTATAATAAACTTAAATCTCCCATCAATATTCGGCAACTAATTTTATCTTTATGCTTTGTGGTTTAATTTTTTGTTCGGTTCATTTTCCTTATGTATTGGAAGTGTGTTGATGAAAGAACTTATTAGGTGTTATAGCATCGTCTACTATCAGCTTCTTCTGACCTGCCACGGGGTCTGTTACGTTTGAATATTTCGTTATGATGCTGAACTTGAAGTAGCTCTAGATATAAAAGAGCCGCCTACACCCGTACCTACTACGCTAAACTTCAAACGAGTCGACAACTCAACAACCAATACGATATAATCGCCTGACAGAGGCATACAGATCTATAGCGAAAAATATATGGTATGGAATTTCAACCTTGGAAAAGACCGAAGTCTAAAGGACTTTCAGCGACTATAAGCAGTATGTAGACTTCGACATGGTTAAAGCCTTTATTCCATATTTTCCTTATAGGCCTCTCAGCCTCTACTAGGCTGTTATATCGTATAGATTCATGTCTAATGCGTCTTCTACAGGTCTCCCTGCGAAGAAGTCTTCTAGAGATTTGACGACGGTTTTACCTATCATATGGTAGCCGTAGTATCCCGCCCCAGCCACATGAGGGGTGATGTAGACGTTTTTAAGATCTCTAAGCGGACTGTCAGGGGGTAGAGGCTCAGGCTCTGTGACGTCTAGGAAGGCTATTATGCGTCCTTTCCTACATTCCTCAATAAGGGCATCGTGGTCTATTATCCCCCCTCTAGCGGTGTTTATCACTACAGCTCCATCCTTCATTCGTCTAAGCTGATCGCGGCCTATCATATGGTAGGTTTCACTCGTCAAAGGGGCATGTATGCTTACAACGTCAGATTTTTCGAAAAGCTCGTTTAACCCCACTCTTCTAACGCCTAGCCTACCCGCCTCCCATTCTGAAAGATACGGGTCATAGACGAGAATCTTAACGTCGAAAGGTTTGAGAAGCCTTACAACTTCTCTACCAACCACGCCTACTCCAACTATACCCACGGTAGCACCCATGAGAAACTGGCCGTTTTCCGATATTTCTCGGCTTCTCCAAACGCCCTTCTCTCTGTAAGCTTGTATATGATCAAACCAACGCCTCAAAGTCATGATCATCATGCCCATAGCAGACTCAGCCACGTTATAGGCTATAGCCCTCCTACAGCTTACAACGCATATACTGCGGGGTATAACATACTTCTCGACCACGGGTTTAGCCAGTATGGGTCTAACAGATCCGGCGGAGTGGACGATTATCTTAAGCCTATCTGCCTTCTCGAAAACCTCATCCGTCAACCCTGGGCTTCCCCAGCCTGTTACAAGCCCATCCATACCAGTTATGAGCTCAGCGACTTCGCTTGAAGATAGGTCGCGATCCTTAACATTAACCGTCACGTCGAAAAGCCTGAGAAACATTTCAAAGTCTTCTTTAGTGAAGACCCTCTCCGTATGGGCTCTAGTCGGAATATAGAGTATCCTACGCTTAGACATGACGGGTCTCCCCCTCTAAATAGACTTCAAAACTTCCTTAACGTAATTTAGGTCTCTCCTAGCTTGCTCTATTATCTCTCTAAGAGGCATCTCCTCGTACTCGCAATGTACTGATACAGGTCCTTTAAACCCTATACGTTTAAGTATTTCAAACACTCTCCTCCATGGGACCAACCCCTCGCCCATCGGGACGACGCGTGCAATCCATCTCCCGCCTTCTTTAAACCATCCAAAGTCTTTAACAGCCACCATGCGTATGTGATCCGTCAATATATCCATGCCCATAAGCCATCCGGCTAGTCCGCCTTCAACAGCCATGTGACCCGGGTCTATGTAGGCTCCGATGAGGTTTGGATCGAATCCTTTTAAAATCTCCCATAGGATGGCTGGTTCAGCTGACATGTACATTCCTGAGTGTATGTGTACACCCGCGGTTACACCATACTTTCGGCTCAGCTCTTGAATCTTCTCCAGTTTTGCACGTACATCCTCTATCTGGCTTCTAAGGAAGCCGAAGCCTTTATACATCCAGTATCCAAGCTTCAGATACTTGACGCCGCACTTCGACGCCACTTTAAACGTCTCCTCAGCATAAGGCTCATTCGCATCTGTTACAGACGTCGTTATCATCGGAACAGACAAGCCTTTAGACTTCAATACTTCTATAGTTTCTGGAAGCTTCTCCTTAACCTCTTCCGGGGTTATGTAGCCTCCAGGTCTAACCGTTAAATCCACGCCTTCGAAGCCGATGTCAGCCATGATTTCGCCGAACTCAGAGAGCGGGAGCTTCTGAAACATTTTAGCGAAAACTATAAGCTTCATAAAACCACCTCAAAACGTAGAAGCCCTTATATGTTCTACAAGCTCCATCGTTTTAACAGCGTCTTCGAAGCTCGTCTCAGGCATCCTATCTTCCCTTATACAGTCTATGAAATGTCTATTCTCCTGGAGATATCCATAGATTACGTGGAGGTCTCTACAGCCTCCGGCAAGGTCGAGGTTTCTCATGGTCTCAGCCTCCCCGTAGGTTTTATCGTCTTTCAATATTAAGGCCTCCTGCTTTTCAGGCTCAAATGGGACGTTTACAAATGCATATACGCCTTTCGAGTGCATTTCAAAGTAGTGTACCCGTCCGCCTGAAGAGTAGTTTGAGCATAAATGCCCTACACATCCGTTTTTAAACCTTATAAGGGCGTTGAAGCTGTTCATGTAGTCCGCATAGAAGCTTGCAACATGGCTGACAACCTTCTCAGGCTCCCCACCCATAAACCTCAAAGCGTCAACGGCATGTATAACGTCCGCCACCAGGTGGCTCACACGACCCCAAGGCTCAGGTTGACCTATCATATTCTTATGGAATACGGCTGTACAGTGCGTTATAGGGCCATGCTCTTCAACTACACGTTTAGCCTCTCTGAAAACTGGTATAAACCTCCTGTTGAATCCGACCATGGTCTTACAACCGTATTTCCTAGCGGCTTCAGCCATCCTCCTAGCCTCCTCAATTGATGCACCCGGAGGCTTCTCTATGAAGACGTGGAGACCACGTTTAAGGCAGTTTACGACGACGTTGGCTAAAGGTTCGGCATCTGCATAGTGGCCAGTGGGGACAGGCGCCATAATAGCGTAAACAGCGTCTAAAGACACCTCCTCAAGCATAAGCCTATAGTCTCTGAAACGCCGCTCAACACCATACCTGTCAGCAGTCCTATTAAGCCTACCCTCATCCAAATCGCATACAGCAACTACCTCAACATCTCTAAAACTCGCCAGCGACGGATAGTGAACCCTATTAGCCATACCTCCAGCACCTATAAAACCCACTCTAACACGATCCATGTCATTTAAAACCTACTGTAGGAGAATATAAAACATTCTTTGCGAACTACCTACAGCCTCCTGTCTACGATGTTAAAGTTTTTACGTTACTGGTATAGTATCAAGAGTTGTGAAAGCTTTGGATGTGTATGAGGTTTTATCTTCAGCCAAACCCGAAGAGCTGAAGCATCCATGTGAAAGCCTAGACTATGCCGATCACGTCGTTAAAACAACCATGATAGGTTATCCTCAATTGGCTGCTGATAGCCTACTGAACCCGGATTTAATCGGTAGACTGGCTGATATTGTCGGCTCCATAGTTAGACAGTTGAACCTGATCTTTATGGAGGCGAAGTGGATTATAGAGAAAAGGGAGGACGTTATCGTTCAGAGAGGACGGGCATACGATGTCCTCATTGAGATAGCTATAAATCTATTCGGTTTGGAAAGGGAGTGGGTCGGCTTTACAGATAGAGACGTTGAAGAGACTTTAGAAATCATAAGGAATGCATTGTCTACCTGGGAGTCTGTTGAACGTGAAGAATGTGGAAGCGCTGAAGTAGCTAGGGCAGTTGTCAGGTTGAAGATCGATGATATGAAGAAAGTTATGCGCGGAGATCCCAAAGGCGTGAAGAGCATGGTTGCTATCATGGGTGAAAACGTCGAGAAGAAGCTTGACGAGCGCAAGATTATGCTGAGCTTCCTAGACGCTTTGAAGGAGGAGATTCAAGGCAACATATATTACGTTATGTCTAAGAGGGGTATGTGTAGGTTTGGGAACGATTACGCTTTAGGTCTTAGGTGGCTTAGAAGGCTGGGCTATGTACAGGTTTCGACAAACCCCGTCTTAGCGGCTATAGCCTATAGGGATGACCCAAGCCTATGGGGTAAGTTTGAAGGCTATCTCAAGAAAAACCCGGGTTACTTGAAGAATATAGACGGTCGTCAGGACGAGCTTGCGATGTTAGCCACCATGTTAGCGCTCTGGCCTAACATGGAGGTTTTTAGACCGGTCTTCTATTTAAAGGGCTTCTCAGACGGTATGATAAGCTACCAGTTGAATCCGAACGTAGCTGATGACGTCAATAGGAGTATTGAAGACGCTTTAAAAATCTACAGGGCCACTCAAGACTACTTCATGAAATACGACGAATATCTCCTGTGGGGTTGGTCAAGAGACGTTGAAAGGGGAAGACCGAACATCGTGTTTAAAGTAGCTGGAAGTAGCCCCGCGGCTATAGAAATCACAAGCATGCTTGAAAGTCTAGGGATAGGTACAAACAACACGATAACATTCACAGTATCCCAGGAGGCTTCACTAATACTTGCTAAGATCCGTGGGAGAGCTAAAGCCGTTAAAATGGGTATTAAAACAACCAAGGTTTATGAAACCAATATGGGCGGCCGACTAGAGGGACACCTTAGGGAGGTTAAGGCCGCACAATTGATAACAGATGCTTTAAGGCGTTTCGGAGACCCGGAAGCTAAACTCATTGAATTCTGCAGGAAGCTAGGCGTACCAGTGGCTGATAGAGCTGAAGCGTGGGTCGGCGCTACTGGATGGGGGTACAACTACACGGCTAAAACGTTTGAGGAGAAGATTGTTTTAGTGTCTTTCAACCAGTATTTGAAAACTTTAACAAATGAGCATTTAGTAGCTCTCCTAGTAGAAGCAAAGATGTTCAACTCTAGAGAGGAAGCGTTGAACTACTTGACAAATTGGGAGAAGGCCATAGGGCTTGCCGGGACTCTAGTAGCTCAAAGGGTTTGGTGGATATTCTTCAGCTCTGAAAATAAGGTTAAGTGGATTAACTACCTAACTTCCGAGTATGGTTTAACAAGAGAAGAGGCTGAAGACGTCTTAAATGGCATAGACGTGTTGCCAGCTTCCAAGAGAAAACCTATGGACACCTTCCTTACATTAGCTAGGTGGAATATGACGAATACTGAATTTCCAGACCATCAGCTTAACGTTTTAAATGAGTCTAAGAGTTTAAATTTCAATCTTTCAAACTATGATAACGCTATAATGATGAAGCATGATCCTAAAACCATTGAAACGCTCAACCAGCTGGGCGATTTCGTGAAAGCCTATGAGTTGACGTCTGATCTATTGGAGCTGCTTAGGAAAGTCGGTGTAGAAGTTAAAGAGCTAGGTAGTAGAGGGCTCTCATGCGATGAGTGGGCGGTCTTCGGATCTACTGTTAAAACGATGACAGGTTTTACTGAAGCGTATAATAGCTTCAGGAGTAGAGTTGTTGAAACGGCTAAAAGAGTAGCTAAAATGCTCAGTGTTCAATAAAAACACAATCTTTTATTTTTTACATAGATTTAATAGCTGGGTTTTCTTCTAAAATTCTTAGAAGAAGATGCCTCCGTCAACGCTTAAGGATAAGCGTACCGTTTTCCCGTTTACTGCTTTTGTTGACCAGGAAGATTTGAAGCTTTCCCTCATACTCAACGCTATAAACCCTCAGATAGGTGGCGTCTTAATAAGAGGTGAGAAAGGCTCAGGTAAGAGTACCATAGTACGGGCCTTAGCCGATCTACTGCCGGAGATAAAAGTCGTGGATGGTTGTATTTTCAACTGCGACCCAGATAATCCAGCTGAAATGTGTGAAGAGTGTTTTAGAAGGTGGAAGGAGGGAGATATTAAAGTCGCCTTTAGAAAGATGAAGGTTGTAACAATCCCCTTAGGCGTTACCGAAGATAGGCTTATCGGGACTTTAGATATAGAGCGAACGCTTAGAGAGGGTGTTAGAGTTTTCCAGCCTGGTCTGCTGGCTGAGGCCAATAGAAACATCATGTATATAGATGAAGTAAACCTTCTTCCAGATCACATAGTAGACGATATTTTGGACGCGGCGGCCTCAGGCTGGAACATAGTCGAGAGGGAGACGATATCCGTAGCTCACCCTTCGAGGTTTCTACTTGTTGGTACGATGAACCCTGAAGAAGGTGAGCTTAGACCACAGCTTTTAGATAGGTTTCCGCTATCGGCTACATCCACGTCTGTTAGAGATGAAGAATTAAGAGCTGAAGTAGTTAAGAGAAATTTGGAGTTTGAAGAAGACCCTAAGGGATTTAGAGCGAAGTATGAACCCATGCAGGAGGAGCTTAGAAGAAGGATAATTGAAGCGCGGAGTATATTTTCGAAGGTTTTAATACCAAATTCCATAGTTAGACTCGTGGTGAGGCTTTGCATAGCGTTAGATGTCGATGGCCATAGACCCGACATAGTTATCCTCAAGACTGCAAAAACCCTAGCGGCTTTTGAAAACAAGTCGACAATCGAGGTTTCTCACGTAAGGAGGGCGGCACTTTTAGCGCTTATGCATAGGACGAGAAGCGGTGGTTTTAGAGAACCAGCCTCCCGCGAAGAGATTCTCAAGACTTTTGATCAATTGTACAACGAACTCTCTTGGGAGATAGTACGAGAAATCTCTCAACTCGCTGGTAGTAGGGAGTCCTGTGTGAAAGATAGTCCATCCGGTTTAAACTCTAAATTCGAGAGTAGCGGCTTAGGGGAAGCCAAATCCTCCACTGGCAGAGAAGAGAATGGAACAACCAGCCTACGCTCTCGCAATTTGGAAAAGCGTGAAGTATCCGATGGCAAAGTTTCTAGAAGGAAGAACATTAGCCGGTTTTTTCAGCTGGTGAAAACCCCGCCTAAGGATGGAGTTAAGGTAAAGACTAAGCCTTCAGACGGTTTTAGGTCTGAAGAGCTAAAGGAGGTTAAAGACCTTATCACAGTCCTAGGAAATAAACCTATGGGTAAAGGGTTTTTCAGAGAGCGTATGTATGAAAGTGTTGGAGAGGTTAAAACTATAGCCTTACCGTTAACTTCTCAAAAATATGCTAGAAGAAAGACATTCTACCTCTCAGGTAGGAGAGCTCGAATGCTGATGTATGCTACAGTAGGTAGGTATGCTGGTTATGAAAGTTATAGGCGGGATTCTTCCACGAATTTGGCTCTAATTCCAACTGTTCAAACAGCCGTAGCGAATGCGCACATACGTAGTGGGCAAACCGGACGGTTGACTATAGACGTTGAACCTGAAGATTTAAAAGTTAAACTTCTATCTTCAAGATCCACTTTGACGATAATCTTCCTCTTGGATTTGAGCGATTCTATGGCCGACTACCTGCCAATTGTTTCAAAAGTTATACTTGGTCTCCATAGAGAAGCATACACTAAACGTGATAAAGTCGGCGTTGTGGCGTTTCAAGGGTTTAATGCCAACGTTGTCTCCCACCCGACTAGAAACCTTTTAGTTGTTGCTAGAAAAGTTAGACGTTTGAGGGCAAGCGGATACACTCCGCTCGCTAGGGGTCTTCAATCTTCTCTTGAGCTAATCAAGGCCGAAAAGAGGAGAGATAAGAGTGCCCTTCCCATCGTAGTTCTCATAAGCGATGGAGCGGCAAACGTTCCTCTAAGTACGACCTTTGTAAGTCCATTCTATTTGGATAGTTTAAGGAGGGCATATGAAGATTCTATATCTGTTGCTAAAAACTTGGCTAGAATGCGTATACCCATAATCGCTATAACTCCTTTTGGAGAGTCACTCTACCAAGGGTTAAGTAGGTCTGGAGTCGAATTGCTCAGAACAATTGCGGATATAACTGGTGGAGGCTTTTACGTAGTTTCAATGCCCAAGCCTAAAGAGCTTGTGGAGCTTGTTAAGAAGAACGTTTTCCCCAGCTATACAACCGATGATGAAGTTAAAACGATGTCTAAAGTTGTTAAAGACGCCATTACACTGTTTAGAAGAGTAAATCTCAAGGAAGGATTAATTTATTAGACCCGAATCGGCGCGTCATGTTAAACCTGTTAGAAAAACATTTTAACATAGGTTTACTGGAGTATTTTCTGAGCATTTATGGAGTATGGTATAGCCGTAGATTTAGGTGCAACAAATATTAGAGTTGCCGCTGGTACTGCTAAAGGTGAATTCCTAGCAAGAGTTTCCGCACGTACGAATCTATTTGAAGGTGCCGAGGCAATAAGTCTCCAAGTAATATCGATGATACGGAGGCTTCAAGATGAAGCTGGACTTGATCCCAGGGATATGGTCGGCATAGGCGTTGGTGCTTTCGGCCCTCAGGATCCCGTGAGGGGTGGTATTGTAAAACCTGCCAATGCGCCCTACGAGTTCATACCAATTAGAAAGCCTCTGGAGGAGGCTTTTAAGGTTCTGGTAGAGGTCTACAACGACTGCGTAATATCTGTTATCGGGGAGAAGTTTTACGGTTTAGGTAGAGGTGCAGATAACATCGTCTATATAACCATAAGTACAGGGATAGGTGCTGGTGTTTACGTTGACGGCCGCCTGCTCTTAGGTAAAGATGGAAATGCCCATGAAATAGGCCACATAGTAGTAGACTGCGAGAGAAGACTTATCTGCGGATGTGGTAAACGTGGACACTGGGAGGCCTATTGCTCAGGGCGCAACATACCGAACTTTGCAAAGCTTATAATTGAAACTCAAAAAAGATTTGAAGATTTCAGGAAAAGCTACCTATGGGGGGCTTCAAATAACAGTTTAAACGGTATAACCGCTAAGTCCGTCTATGATGGGGCTAAAATGGGTGACGAACTTTGCATAGACATAGTGGAAAGTATCGGCGTTTTAAACTCTATGGGTGTAGCCTCTGCCATAAACGTTTACGACCCAGACCTCGTGACGTTGGGCGGGGCGGTTACGCTTAACAATATTGAGCAAGTTTTAAATCCGATAAGACAGCACTTTAAAGAATACATAGTCAATAGGGAAGCTGAAATAGCTGTAACACCTTTAGGTGATGAGATAGGGCTTTACGGTGCATTAGCCACGGCTTTCAGACTTCATAGAGATAAAGTCTAAACTTTAAGCTTCACTAAAATTTCGCAGGCTTTACATAGATCGCCTGTAGCTGGGCTTCCGCAGATTCTGCACTTTCTAACTTGTGGGAATTCTAAACTCCGCTTAAGATTATTGGCTATTTCTTCAAAACTCTTTAGCAAAGTGAACATTATACCTGGGTGTCTACTTTCCAACCGGTTGATTAAAACTCTAATGTCAGATCTGAGAGATGAGCCGGTGTAGGGGCATTGCGTAGGTTGGAATTTAAAGTCCATGAGAGCGGCGTAAAGCGACACCTCTCTTTCAGGTATTAGAACCATCGGCTTAACCCGAGTAGGAATTTCTGAAAACCTACTTTCCGTCACTGAGCCTGAGGTTATAAACCTGTATAAGTCTCCGTGAGCTAGGTTGAGCATATACGTCTGAATGACGTCGTCAAGATTGTGGGCTGTGGCTATTTTATTAAGATTAAGTTCTTCAGATGCTATATTCAATGCTTTACGTCGTAAAATACCGCAGTAGATGCATGGTCTAGGTTTAAGGTTCTTCTCTGAAGCTATTTTAACAAGTTCGTCAAGCGTTAAGCCGAAGAGCTTTTTGAAGCTGTAGATGTAGTGTGGAATTTTAAGCTTTCTACATGCTTCGGAAGCTATTTTTAAAGCCGCTCTTCTATAGCCTTTTATACCTTCATCTATTGTGATCGCTATGAGCTCAGCCTTTGGAAAACCAGCCTCAACCTTGGACAAGATGTGTAGCAGTGTTAAACTGTCTTTCCCTCCCGAGATGGCCAATCCTATCTTATCGTCTGGATTAAACATTTTATAGCGTTTTATCGCTAGACGTACCCTATCCTCTATGGATTTTGAGAAGTGCTTACGACATAGGGCTTCACCAGAATACATCCTCCTGTAAACTGCTGCTTCACCGCACCTCTGACATTTAAGCAATAGCGCTCACCAATTCATGTCAACTTAAAATTCTAAAACTTAGAAACGTTAAACCTATGTTTAATAGTAGGAGGCCAAGTGCAAAGGCGTTTAAGCATAATGTTGCGGTTTTACGTAGTACACGGTTTTTTACTTTAGCTAAAAATACGTCTACGAATCCATATCCATCCAAGGGGTATACTGGTAACATATTGAATATCGCGAATGCGATGTTTATATTACACATATACATTAAAATCAGATATCCCGTAAATGTTACGGGTCTGGGTAATAGGTCTCCGAAGATTGATGGACTATAGGGATATGCGTAGAACCTCACGTTTAAACTCCTGTTGGACTCACCTATGGAAACGTTAAAAACACCTTTATCGGTTTTAATGATCAGGTTATCTGTTATATTCAATCTGCTGAGTTCTTTCAGCGGATTCTGATATGGCGTTATGAACGGTATTGAAGGCTTAGTTAACCCCAATCTAACGCCATTTATCTCACTTATGATGCTCCAGCTGTCTAAGCCGAGCTTATACAATGGGCTGTCTGGACTTACACTGTAGACTAGAAGGCCCTGAGGCTGTTGGAAGAGCACGTTCAAAACTATAAGTGTTATGAACGCTACTGCTAGGTTTGCTGAAGGGCCTGACGACACTATCCTAAGCTTAGATAGAGATTTAGACTTCTTGAAAGCCTCTTCATTCGGTTCAACAAATCCTCCAAATACTATTAATGCTAAGAGTAGTCCAGAAGATTCAACTGGTATGTTTTCAAGTCTGGCTACGACTCCATGCATCATTTCATGTACGGTGAGTCCTACGAGAATTGCTGGTAGAATGTAAAGTAGAGGCTCAAAACCCACTGTTATACCCGGCAGTATTGGCACCAATCCTATAGCTTCCTCAGACCTTATGAGTAGTTTAAATATGTTTCCTGTGAGCGTATAGGTTGAAAACAGCATCAGTCCAAATGCTAAAAATACGCTGAGTGTCGAATAATACCTCCAGAACTCTTTAAACTCATTTGACAGGTCGTCGAGGAGTTTGTTGAATTTTGCCGTCCTATATATGATTATGAAGGGTTTAACGTAGAGATTTTTCCTATCCAACCTCAATACCTTAGCGATCACATAAACCGCAAGCCAAAACGCTACAATGAGCACCAAATACATTCCGGTGCGTATGTATATGTTTAAGCTCAAAACCTCAACCTCCTCCTAGCTGGAGGGTTTTTAGAGACAATTTCCTCAAAAACGCTTTCAAAATTATCCCCCTCGGTTAAAAGCCTTTTGACGAATAAACCTGTCCTACCATGTTCATCCCTCTTCTTTAAAACCCTCACCCGTTCTTTAACGACGTCTATGCTTACGCCGAGTTCTCTAGCCACTTCAGACTCAAACCCCTCAATCGGATATTCAAGATGACCATTAGCTGTAGGTTTGATGAATGTAAGCCTTTTAGTGCATCCGGGCACTCTCAAGTCTTCCCTCAATTCTTTAAGCCCCATCATACCGCCGAATCTGTAGAATTCAAGCTCCCTAGCTCTAAAACTCAGAAGTGGAAACGTTACAGAGGTCTTCTCTCGAAAGTCCAAATATATGTGGGCTTTAGGAGTATTGCTTGGGGTTGCCTGCGTTAAAACCCTACTGAAAATATTAAAGCCTCTAATAAGTAGGCACGTTTCTACGACATGACTTGAAACAGGCTGAAGGATAACGACATCAACATCGCTGTCTTCATCAACATCCCCCCTAGCCACACTTCCATGAATAAATCCCCTGATATTAAAGCTTTCTAAAGCTTCAAGTAGCTTAATAGCCTCTACTCTAAGCCTTCTCAGAATCAGCCACCTTTCAGCCGAATATAAAACCTCTAGGACTTCCCTTAGTTTAAGAGGCTTCTCAGCCATTTCCAAAATTAATTATGATAAAATTCTCCTAATAAGGTTAGCCTGTACACATACGTTTAAGATGCTTTTTTCTATTTATAGGATGAAGAGTTTTTCGAATAAAGCCTCACTGATTAAACTCTAAATGTAGAAACTCAAGTAAGCTTTAAAGTGAAGCCCATCGTCCTATCAGCCCCCCCGTCCTTTCCCCTTTTCCGTTATGGGAAAGGTATAAAGCTTCGAGTTTTCTCTTTTAAAGGGGGAGTGTTAAGAGTTATGGGCGTCTTCAGGGTGAGGATTCCGATTAGTAGAGTTGGCGTTTTGATAGGAGCTAAAGGTGAAGTTAAACGTACTATTGAAGAAAAGTGTCATGTTAAACTTAACATAGATAGTTCATCTGGTGATGTTGAAATATCGTCTATTGACAATGGAGATATTTTAAGCCCGCTTGTGGCTAAGAACGTGGTTTTAGCCATAGGCCGTGGCTTCAGCCCTGAGAGAGCGCTCAGACTTTTAGAGGAGGATACGATGTTTGAGATTGTAGATCTTCGAAATGATTTTGGTTTGAATGAGAATGCCGTTAGAAGAATTCAGGGTAGAATCATAGGACGTGAAGGTAAGGCTAGAAAGATGATAGAAGAACTCACGGGTGTATATGTATCCGTTTATGGTAATACTGTCGCTTTAATAGGTAAAAGCCCTTGGTTTGAACTCGCTAAAGAAGCCATTCAAATGCTCATAGACGGTCGTCAACACAGCACAGTCTATAAACACCTTACTAAGGAGCGTAGGAGAATTAAAAGACTTGAAATGGATATTTGGAAGAAACCGGGCGAAGAGTAAAAAACCTAGATTTTCAATATTCTAAGTATGTTCTTCCCCAGGATATTCTCCTCATCCATCGGATTTAACTTTAGAGCCTTTATTTTTTCAAGTTCTCTCTTCGCGAAACTTACGGTGTCCGGCTCTTCATGCGGTCCATCTGTACCAAATATTATACGATTTGAACCTACCTTTTGAACAGCTTCCCTTATCTTATGGGCCAGTAGAACCCCGCTCGTATCCAGATATATGTTTTCATATGTGGATGCCAAGTTTATGAACTGGTCTATGAGTTTTTCATCCGTAGATAGGTACTTTCCGAAGTGTGCAACTATCATCTTGACCTTTGGAAACTTTTCAACCATACGTTTGACATCTGAATACCTTCCTACGCAATCTATTAGACAGGGCACTTCAAGCTTCTCAGCCAATTCTATAACAGGATCTACGACGTATTCAGCTATCGTATACTCTCCAGCGTGAACTTTGATTCCTTTAAATCCAAGCCTCACCACGGCGTCTACAATCTCATCGTTGACAGCTTTCTCAAAACTTGGAATAGCGTAAACGTAGGGTATTAATCTACCTGGAAACTTTCTACAGGCTTCAAGAGCCATCTCTATCGAACGTTTGGTTGAGGTGCTCATTGCGAAAACCACGGAAACATCTATACCGACAGCATCCATAGTATAGACTATTGTTTCGGGACTATACTCGGTCCTGCTGACGTCACCATGTTTCAAATGAACATGGGAATCTACGATCAGAACAATCCCCTCAAGTATAAGTAAAATGTGACGCTTAAAGATAATCTTAACCGTCATAGATCAGAACCTTCGCAGAAGGCTCCTGGCTAATCTGTATAACTTATTAACGGGTTTTCGACTTGCATGACTCTGAGGATTTTTGAACCATGTAACGTTTTAATTTGACGGTATTAGAAACTGTCCCTTTCGTTGGAGGTATAAAGGCTTTATATTTGTCTTGACATGAAAAAAGAATTATAAGCTTCCAATACAAATACCAAATGCTATTGACGAAACCATTTGGGAAGTAAAAACAAACTTATCAGGTAGAAATTTTCCCTCAGGATTTCACAATAGTGCTCAGCTAACCCCTTCAAAGTCATTCTTACTCCCTATTTTTACAAGGTATATCCTACCCTTCTTGAGATGTATTCCGATTTTGTTTTTAAGTTTCAAGTAGTTTCGTGCGGAAGATAATAGTGGAGCCATCTGTCTAGGGCTCAGCTCTAACCCCTCTATTTTCAACTCGACAAACGACTCCTCTGAATTTAGAAAATCGTTTAACAACTTTTTCCAGAATCCCCTAGGCACTTTTCTTTTAACAAACGACTTCTTCAGCATTTGCTTTGTCTCCTCGTCTACTGGTACAAATTTGTACTGTAGATTTAAGTTATATATCTGCTCTTCCTTATTTTTCAATTTCATATTTCCCCCTTTGCCTGTCATCTAGTCTAGGGTATAGAACCCCTTTAATAGGAGGATCCCCTTTAAATGTAAATGGGCTAATTCGGTAACATACATCCTATACATATTGGTGAAAAACTTCCATAAAAGTTTTGTAAGGAATTTTCACAATCTTTTCTAGTTTAAATTGGAAAAAATCTAAAATTTACATATAAACCCTACAAGCTTCTATTTTACAGAAAATTAACACTAAAGATATTCCTGTGATGTCCTTGAAAATACTTGGTTAAATGATAGATTTCGAGAAATACTAATCTTCTATGTAGATATACCCCGTTTCAGTTCTCCCCATTCTCATATAGCTAGTTATGAAACCCCAGTGCATATAGTTCGCCTTACCATATACTGTCCAGTAGTTTATGTAAACCCCCTTTATACCGTTCTCAAGCATGACTACAACAGTGTAGGTTTTCCCAATCCTAACGCCTGTGAATATGGCTTGAGAATGCCATTGATTTGGAGCTATTGGAACTTCTACCAAAGGCTCAGCCACTCCAAGCTCCCAGATCATTGCAAACCCCTTCGGAGCTAGTGTAGGCTTGTCATAGAATGCTAAATCCACAATTAGGTAGCCAGCCTCCCAAGCTGTAGGAGCCTCTACGAAGACTGCTGTAATGTTTGCATCTCCTTCGAGTGTTAAAGTCGTGAAGGGTGATGAGCTGTAGTTTATGAAGTTTATATGCCAATGGTCAAACTCAAAACCGTTGTAGACGTCTGCAACCTGGAGCGTTATGGTTGTTCCCCGCTTCACAGTATAAACTCCGGGAAGAGGAAACGTAAGACCACCTGGCGTAGCCTCGATCTTGAGAGTTACATATTCTTCAGATGTTGAGCTAAACCATGGGACGAACGGTTCTTCTCCGAAAGAAGCGGAGGCCACAATTAATCCTAGTGTTACTACGATCAGAAGTCCGACTGTGGATTTCAAATTCATAACCACAAGATGTTAATGTGATCTTCCTATATATACTTTAACATTCTCCAGACATATGGCACACGACATATTACTGCTATATTTTCAAAAAAGTAGTTTCCCTGTTAAAATAGTGATATGTATCATGTTAAAAGGTTTATCTGGTGGCATGTACTGTTGTTATACAACTCCAACTAAACTATGAATCGCTTCTATGGAGGATTGAAAGGAGGCTTAAACATGGTTGAATTTCAAGAGATAAGTCCAGCAGACTTCTTCTATAGAAATAGAGATATCGCTGGCTTCACAAACCCTGCTAGAGCATTATATAGTACTGTAAGAGAACTGGTTGAAAACTCCTTAGACGCATGCGAATCGGTTGGGGCTCTACCAAATATATACATAAGACTTACATGCGTGAGCGGGCCGCTTGATGGAGCGGCGGTCTTCAAGATTAAAGTCTTAGATAATGGGTCTGGGGTTCCAGAGCATAACATCCCCCTGGCGTTTGGCAAAGTACTCTACGGTTCAAAATATAAGCTTAAACAGACACGTGGAGCCTTCGGCTTAGGAGGGAAAATGGCAATACTTTACGGTCAGATAACCACAAATAAATCTGTCAGGGTAGTCTCAAGTACAGGTAGCTCGCATATACATGAGTATGTGCTTAACATAGATATTCGGAAGAATGAACCCAAAATATTGAGTAGAAAAAACTACGAAAACGTGAACAATTGGAGAGGGACTCTCGTAGAATTTTACACAGAAGGGGACTACTACAGGTCTTCGTCTAGAATAGTAGATTACCTTAAACAGACGGCCATGGTAAACCCATATGCAGAAATAACCTTCGTTGACCCCAAAGGCCACCTGTATTTGTTTGAAAGAGGTGTCGGTGAAATGCCTCCGGCTCCTAAGGAAACTCTTCCGCATCCATATGGCGTAGATGTTGAAGCATTGAAGAGGATTATAGCGGATACTAAGGCTAAATCCCTGCTTGAATTCATGACTGAGCATTTCCATAGGGTTGGAAAAGCTATAGCATACAAGTTCCTCGGTGAAGCCTCTTTAAACCCAGACATGAACCCTAAGAAGCTAAGCCAGGATGATATAGTTAAACTCGTAAACCACATGAAAAACTTTAAAGGCTTCCTTCCGCCAGACGCGTCATGCCTGTCGCCTCTAGGTGAAAAACTGCTTAAAGCTGGTATAGAGAAAGAGCTTAAACCAGAGTTTGTAGCGGTTATTCAGAGGAAGCCCTCCTCATACTCAGGGTATCCATTTATAGTTGAAGTCGGCATAGCCTATGGTGGAAGCATACTTAAACCTGGTATAACCTTATACAGGTTTAGCAATAAAATACCCCTTCTATACGATGAGACAAGCGACGTAAGCTGGAAAGTCGTAAATGAGCTGATAGATTGGAGTAGGTATAAGGTTGATGTGACAGCGGACCCCGTAGCTGTTATAGTCCACATATGCTCAACGAAAATCCCCTATAAGACAGTTGGTAAGGAGTTTATAGCAGATAGACCTGAAATCGAACATGAAATACTCAACGGTGTTAGAATAGTAGCTCGTCAGCTCATGCTTCACCTATCTAGGAAGAAGCGCGTTCAAATGGAGCGGGCGCGTTTAGAAGTCTTCAGCAAATACCTGAATAAACTCGCATTATTCAGTGCTAGGCTAAGCGGTAGGAAGAAGCCTCCAGATTTGAAGCCGCTTCTTTTGAAAATTGCTAAGCTCAACCTGGCGGAGGAAGAGGAGAGCGTTGGGGAAAAACTTGAAAAGCCTCCAGTTATAAAGGTGAAGAGTTATGAGAAAACGTAGCAAAACTGTTAAAAGTCCAATTAAGCTTTCAGCTTTCAAAAGCAGATCTAAAACCGTAGAACAGAAGCTTAAGCCTCCAAGAGGGGAGGAGAGGAGGAGAATAGTTGTTGAGAAGTTTCGGAGGCTAGGTGAAGACATCTACTATAGGCTTGAAGCCGGAGAGTTTCCATATCTCAAAATTCCAAGTCGTTCAACTAAAAACATAATATATGATCCTACGCTTAGACAGTTCGTACTTGGAGAACGTTTCTTCGTGAGAAGCGCTAAAAACGTTAGACACTTAAGACCGTTAACCCAACTCGTATGGGTTGCATACACGGCCAACACGCTCTGTACCATGGATAAGACTTCAACTCTTAGAGACATATATTACATGGCTCAGGCAGATGGTATAGACTTCAACGATCAACAGGAAAGCGATGAAGTAATCACAGAGCTTGAAACGGTTTTAGGCGTACCTAGGGAAGAGTTCAACATATTCCCAGAAGAAAGGTCTGCCATATTCGGCGATTTAACCATAGAGTACACAGTTAGAGAGTACAAAGGGGTTAGAGTAAATCTTACAATGCACCCCGACGGGTTGGTAATTGGTCCAACTCTTACAAGTGCAGACTTCATCCACTGTGAAGCAGATAAAGCCATAGTTATTGAGAAAGGAGCTATGTTTACAAGGTTCATCGAGGAGAAAGTGCATAAAAAGTTTAAAGCAATACTCATACATACAGCTGGTCAACCTCCCAGAGCAACTAGACGTTTAATAAGGAGGTTGAATCTAGAGCTCAACCTGCCAGTTTACGTTTTCGTAGATGGGGATCCCTGGGGTATGCACATCGCCCAAGTCATACTTTCAGGCTCCGCTAGAGCTGGGCATATACCTGAACTTGCAACGCCGGATGCCTTATGGGCTGGGGTATACGCTTCAGACATAGTGAAGTATAAACTTCCAAGCGACCCGTTGACTAAAGTAGACCTTAAACGTCTCGAAGAGCTTAAGAAAGACCCCAGGTATAAAGACGAATTATGGCAGAAGGAGATAGCTACGTTTCAGAAGATTAAAAGAAAGTCTGAACAGGAGGCTTTCAGTAGATACGGCTTAACATTTATAGTCAGTAATTACCTGCCTCAGAGGCTTAAAGAGCTAAGCCATAGATAACTGCTCTATTAGTTTGATTCGTAAGGATGAGTTTAAACCTTTATACTCTCTAAGCTATACTTCTTAATGGCGTCTAAAATTGGATAAGCGTGTCTTCAGAAACCCGGGTAAGGAGTTTAGAGGGGCACCATTCTGGTCTTTAAACGATAAACTTGAAGGTTTAGAGCTTTCCAGACAGATAGGTTTGATGGATGATGGATGGTTTGGAGGCTTCTTTCTCCATGCTAGGGAGGGGCTGGTAACTCCCTACATGAGTGAAGAATGGCTTAATATGATTGAAATATGCGTGAGGGAGGCTGAGAAAAGAGGTATGTACGCTTGGCTTTACGATGAAGATAAGTGGCCTAGCGGCTTCGCTGGGGGCGTTGTTCCAGCTTTAAGCCTAGACTACAGGGTTAAAGCATTAGCCATGATGGTTAGCGGAATGATAATAAGGTCTCCCGAGCTTCTGAAGGTCTTCGAATGTGATTTTACAGAAGGTAAGCCAGTGAATTTGAGAGCTGTGGAGGCGGGCGAAAAGCCTAAGACTAGTAAAAACTACATACACTTCTACGTTTGGTCAGCTCCAATTGGAAGTAAGTGGTTTGACGGTTTCTCCTACATAGACGTGTTAAACCCGGAAGCTGTTGAAAAATTCATAGAATCCACATATGAGAAGTACTGTCAGCGTTTTAGAAGGTGGGTTGGCAACACAATACCGGGCATATTCACAGATGAACCCAACTATCTATCTGGACATGAGTCTTTAAACTATCCAGCAGTACCTTGGACGACTAGGTTTCCAGAATTCTTCAAATCTAGATGCGGATACGATATTACAGGTCATCTGCCAAGCCTATTCTTCGATATAGGCGACTACAATAAAGTCAGGTACGACTTCTGGAGGACTTTAACGGAACTTTTCGTTGAAAGCTACAGTAAACAGGTCTATGAGTGGTGTGATAGGCATGGTTTGAAGTATACTGGACACTATCTCTCAGAAGAATCTCTTACAAGTCAGATAAGGGTTGCAGGAGCTGTTATGCCCCACTATGAGTACATGCATATGCCGGGTATAGACCATTTACGTAAAGACATAGATGAGATTTTAACAGTTAAACAGGTTGCAAGCGTGGCTAATCAGCTCGGCAGGGAGAGGGTGCTTTCGGAGACTTATGGGTGTAGCGGTCAAAACTTATCCTTCGAAGATAGAAAGTGGATAGGTGATTGGGAGTATGTATTGGGTGTCAACTTCCTAAATCACCACCTATCGCTATACTCCATGAGGGGTAGGCGTAAGAGAGACTATCCGCCTAACATATTTTACCAGCAACCCTGGTGGAGGTTTAACAGCCTCATAGAATCTTACTTTACAAGGCTCAGCTATGCGCTGTCAAGAGGTATGAGAATTGTCGACATATTGATATTGCATCCAATTGGAAGTGGCTGGGCTATGTTCACTCCTCTAAACACGTCTAAGGTTGAGAATTTACATAGAGATTTTGAGAAAACCCTTAGAACTTTTCTTGAAAAACACTGGGACTTCGAACTTGGAGATGAATCTATAATAGCTAAATACGGTAAAGTGGACGACGTCTCCTTCATAGTTGGAAGATGCCGTTACAGTGCAGTCGTCATACCGCCCAGCTTAACGCTTGCAGAATCCACTGTTAAACTCTTAGAGAACTACGTAGCTAACGGTGGGCTTCTTATAGCAATTGAGCCAACGCCTAAAATGGTTGATTGTAAACCGTCTAGTAGGATTGAGGCGGTTTTAAACATGGCTGTTAAAGTTAAAGACGCCTATGAAGCCGTCAATATTCTAAATGAGAGAGTTAAAAGGAGGGTTTTAATCAACTGTTTGAAGAACGATGCTTCCAACGTATGGTACCATTTAAGAAGAGACGGCTCTCAGCAGATACTTTTCCTAGCCAATCTTAGTAGAACGCAGGAGGTAGACCTCGAACTTGGTTTACTCGGTAGCGGTAGACTTGAGGAGTATGATCCATTCACTGGTGACTCGAAAACTACAAATCAGGAGACTAGAGGTGAATACGTCTACACTAGAGTCATACTTCCACCCGTAGGCTCTAAACTGCTCGTCTTAGACGAGACACAGAAGTCTAAAACAATCGAATTTAAATCGTTCAATGTTGTAGAGGAGTTGATCGTTGGAAAGCCTTGGAAAATTTCAAGAGCGACATTAAACGCGTTAACTTTAGACTATTGTAGGTTGGGGTTTGATAATTCATGGACGGCTAAAATCCCAACCTGGAGGGCTCAGAGGATTCTAGAGAGGCTCGGCTATGGGAAGCAATTCACGGTAAAATACGAGTTTATAGTCGATTTAGACAACTTAGACAGAGAAATCTGGCTTGTTTTAGAAAGTCCCGATAAATTTAAGATCAAGGTCAACGGTTTCGAGGTCTCCTACAAACCTGAATACGGCTGGTGGATTGATGCTAGTTTTAAACGTATCCCGATTAGAGGACTTGTTAAAAACGGGCTTAACACGATTGAACTTGAAGGCGTAAAGCTCTTTACAAAATACATGGTTTCAGGTACAGATGCACACGTCCTTGAAACTGAAGTAGAACCCATATACATAGTGGGAGAATTCGCAGTTGAAAATATCGAAAATAGAGAGTTTAAAATAATTAGAGAATATGACTCTTACGTAGGAGGCGACCTCACAAGACAAGGATATCCATTTTACGCCGGAGAAATGTCAGTAGAATGCGACTTCAACTTTGAAAAAGAACCTAAAGGTAGAATATTCCTTGTTCTAAGTGGATTACATGCAACAGTCATAGAAGTTAAAGTAAACGGTTGTAACGCCGGATACATGTTCTTAAAACCACATGAAATCGAAATCACAGACTTCATAAAACCTACGCAGAATAAAATTGAAATAAAACTCGTAAACACTCTTAGAAACCTTCTAGGACCGCATCACCATAAAGCTGGAGAGCTTACAGCAGTAGGACCATACAGCTTCCAAGACGAACTAAACTGGACTGACAACTACAATTTTGTACCCTACGGACTGGACGAAATCAAGATCCAGCTGAGAGCTTAGAAACATTAAAAAACCACAGCGTATTTTTTATTCTAGTCTCTCCCAAAGCCGGGATGGCCGAGCGGACTAAGGCGCAGGCCTGGAGAGCCTGTGGGCCCTCCGGGCCCTCGTGGGTTCAAATCCCACTCCCGGCGTCAATACCCCTCTGTAAATTCCTTATTTTCAATAACCCCTTCTAGCTCTAACAGCTAACAGCTTCCACTATGGCATCTTGAATTTTTTTTTTAAACGGACTTGTGACAGAATATAGCTTCACCGGAGATTTCCATACCACTTGAATTACTATAGCGCTGGCATCGTATGACTTATCCCGCACTCCTCTATCCACGCTACGTGTAGTTGTTAAATGCGTAAACTTTTATATGATAAGTTTGTTGCAGATTGCTGTTAGTGAGGGGTAAAGCTGTGGACAAGTTAATGTTTAATCTAAATGATGTACTTGTAAAGAAAGCCACCACCTTCATTCTAATAACATATTCTTCCGCCCTACTTATAGACATCGCAGCTCTATATGGACTACTACCATTAATTCCATGGGGTTTTCTAAGGATGTGGAGCGTCGCAATATCCTCCGTAGTTTGCTCAGTACTATTCAGAGAAGACTTTTTCTCGCCGCTTAAGAAATACTTGAAGTTCTCGGTTAAATTACTCAAACTCTACTTGCTATCACCATTTATAGTATACGTAGCCTTGGGAGTTTACATAATTATAGCCTTCTCCCTAGGACTCTTTGATTTCTCCGCTTACATAGAACTAATAGCCATAGAGATTGCTAAGACATCCAATATGACCAAGGAGCAAGCGGTGCATTTAGCTACAACTTCAGCCTACGCTCAAATAGCATCAGCATACGTGGCCGCGATAACAGTAAACGCTATATTTGCTCTAGGTGAGGAAGTCGGATGGAGAGGCTACCTTTACGATCTTCTCGGCTCTAAATCTTCAACTAAAGCCGTCTTAACAATAGGGACTGTATGGGGACTTTGGCATGCGTCAGCAACGTTCCTCCTAGGATACAACTATCAATTTAATAGATCGACTGGAATAGCTCTTTTCACGCTGATCACGCTACTTTTCACATACTGTCAACTAATATTGACAAGTAGAGCTGGTGGAAGTGTTTTACCAGCATCGTCATTTCACGGCGCGGTAAATTCGATATGGGATCTGACCGTAGTTGCAACAAGGCTGTCTAAAGAGCTTGGAGAAGTGGTGTTAGGGCTCGGTTTAACAGGAGTAATAGCATGGATAATAGTGGATATATCGCTTTACATAATCATAAAGATACGTCTCTGGTAAAAGCGAAAATCAAAACCAGCCTTCCATTTTTATAGAAGGGTTAAAATCGATCTTTTGTAAATTAACCGTTATTGAAAGTTTAAATCTACTTAGTATTTGAAGCAGTTGTCGATATCTATCCATATCTCTTAAAAAACTCTCATGTTGTTCCAAGCCATACACCTATTTGTCCTCCGAAATAAACTAAAACTGTGAATACGACAAGTCTTGTGGTGAATGTTAAAACCAGGAAGATATCAAAACGTGCCTTCAAAAGCCCACATAAGAGAGATAGCACTTCTACTGGTAGGATTGGAATGAGCCCGAAGATTATGTAGATAATCCACCCCCGTTTAACCCATAAATTTGAGGCGCTCTTAAGTTTATTCTCGCCGAGCTTTTTAACAACGTATGGTCTTCCAAATCTATAAGCTAAGCCGTAATTAATTGCCATGCCTATTGTGAACCCTACCGTTGCAATAATAATTAATAGTATTGGAGGGAGGCCGAAGGAAGCTGCTACCACTACCAGAGCCGGGCTTCCAAGAGGTATCACTGTACCTGCGAGTATTGTTGCGATAAAGATTCCTAAAAGACCATAGCTTTCAAAGAATGCCTTCACGTCTAATAGAAGATACCTTATATTAAAATCTAAAGCCTTCAAAGTTAGAACAATTATTAGGCAAACAACCGCTACTACCGACCCTAGAGTGACTGGCTTTTTAACCCACGGGATCCTAACGACGTCTGAAAGCTTCTCCTCAGACTTTCCGTTGACCGTAGTCGTGTAAACCTCGTGATTTGACATCATACACTCCTCTGCTCACTTTAAACTTTTCAAATTCTGCTATTTCCATATTTTAGGGTAAAAAGAGTGTTGACGGTATTTCAGCGGAATGGCTAAAGTTACGGTAGTCGAAGCAGGATCTGTATGATCATGAATATGGTGAAAGCTACGAGTATCGCTATCCATATCTTCCTGAACCTCTCCATGGATTTTCTCTCTTTAACGGCTTTCTCCTCACATTTAGGGGAGCAGTATTTTTCATTAGGCGGGACAACCCTTCCACAGATTTCGCAGTGTCTATGGTCTGGAACGTCGGCAACTTCAACCTCTTTCCGCCTTTTAGGTTTTTGGGTCAAAGATTACACCTAAAGTTTAATTTTTTCAAGCTCCTTTTAAACTAAACGTTAATTATGGGTTTTAAAAAATTCGGCTGGTGGGGTTTTGAAGTAACGATACCCGATAACTGGGATATAAGCATAGATAGAGGGGGGTATAATAAAGGTTACGTTAGAATAGATGATCCTAAAGTGCCGAGGCTGGAGATTTCATGGGAGCCGTATAAGAAAGATAAAATCAAGTCTCTCGACGAAATCTCCGAAGGCATCAAAAAAGAATTGCAGAAGAAGAGTAAGGATGTTAAGTTTATAGGTAAAGGTGGGTCGGCGAGAATAGCAAAACATACGGCTAAGTATCTCCATTGGAGGATAGATGAATTTGAAGGATATGTCGTTTTCTGGTATTGTGATGAAAATTTGAAATTTTATCGTGTTCAATTATTATTCAAACGTGATGAATATTGGAGTTTTAAGAAAACAATTTTAGATGTTTTAAAATCCTTTAAATGTCATGTTAAAAGTGATATTTATAGTTGGACTGTTTTAGACTTCGATTTGAAACTTCCCAAGGATTTTAAACTTATCAGTAGAAGCTATAAGCTGGGCAATATTACACTTGCCTTCGAATCTAAAGATTCATATGTATTCATAAACAGGATAAGCGTCGCCGACGTCCTCCTCGAAGAGAAATATGAAGGCGACCTTATGAACGTATTGGAAAACGAGCATTTACCCAATATTAGAACGAGGCTTAAAATATCTAAGTTTAAGTCTTCTAGAAGTTTTCAAGACGAGTTTCACAGAGGACTTGTAATAAGCTCCTCTTACAAAATTGGTCTAATAATGCCTAAAGAGTTTTACTTGAAGACGAGAATATGGCTTTGCAAGAAAACCAATAAAATATACGCCGTCACAATAGCCGTTAGGAAAAGTCTAGAGTCGGATAAGTTTAGAAGACGACTGGAAACTTTATTATCTACATTATGCCCATAAATTGGTAGAGGTTTCCACCTTTGAAGCTTCCAGGCGTCTTCTCTAAGATTTTAGGTAGAAAAAAGCCTGAAGAAGTACCGAGCATAGATAAAGACGTCGTATTAAACTTAGCACCCATAAGAAACCCAGCTATAACCTGGAGAAGATACAAGAGCGGTGAAGTTGCTCTAGTAGTTTCCATTAGAAAGAAGGGTTTAATGGCACGTAAAGATAGGTCTGAGAGGGAGAAAAAGATAATACTTGATAAAATAGGTTCATATGTTTGGACTCTATGCGATGGAGAACATACGTTTAAAGAGATAGTTGACGCTCTGGTTGAAAATTACAAACTACATAGACGGGAAGCCGAAATATCTCTCGCAAAATACCTAGATGTCCTCTCCAAGAAGGGTGTGATAAGCTTCATGCCAAATAAACTCTCCCTACTTAAAGAGGAGAAGCCAGAGTCATAGAACTCGCAAAGCCACCCTTAGAAAAGGAGCCCTCATCTGAAGATTTTAAACAACGGATGACTTCTATCTATTCGAACCTGTTTGAAACGCATGTTGTAGGCTATGTAGCTTGATATTACTGCACAAGCAGGATACACGTATTTGGCGTGTGAAATGGGGCCGTAGAGTATGAAGTTGGCACCCATAGCTATCGGTAGCGCTTGTGAAACGGCATCACAACATTTCAAAACCTCTGGCTGTACATCTTTCACTTTTTTCCACAGTGAAATAGCGTTGGCTGGGCCGCAGCCAGTCGGTAGACCTGTCTCAGCTTTAACACCATAGACCGTTTGAGAAGCTAAGCCTATATCTGGCATATCAAGAACACATACGTCTACTAGTATTTTCTCAGCGCCAGCCTTCCTAGCGGCTTCAAGTAAACCCGGCTTATCGCTCAATCCAGTTAGGGTCTTTAATCTCCCTCTGGGTGTAGGGTCTCTTGGATTGAACAACTGGAGGACGACATTTTTCATACCAGAATCTTTTATTGCGACGAGCTCCTCCTCCTTGTAATTTATGTCTAAGGAATTGTATATGGCTCTACTGGATAAGCCAGCCTCAGCTATGTACTTAGCGGCTTGCATTCTAACTTCAGCAGTTACTCCGTCTAGTAGAAATGGGCTGTCGGTTTTATCCGCTACAAATTCTACAAAGCGTATAAGTGCTTCAGATGTATGCCCTACGACGTCTATAATCCTCGGAAGACCATACTCGTCGGATACTTCTGCTTCTTCGTTGAGCAGTTTCTCAGCTCTAACTTCATCGAATATTCCTCTAGACTCATCTAAGACTAACTTATGACCCTTGTAGAATATGCTTCCAATCATAACTGGTGGTAGTTGACCTGGTTGACCGCCGATTTTAACACCACCTATTTCAAAAACCGCTTGATCCCTATCAAACTTAAACATCGTGCTCCCCATCTTATGTGATAGAGGTTTAAGGTTAAATTAATATATTAAGTTGCTGTTAGAAAATATCTATAAATCAACTGGCGGTGAGTTGTAGACATGTGCTCTCGTCCTAAAGTCAGAAAGCTTCAGGGGATAGTTGAATCGATTGAGCGTACAGGTGAGAAGAAAGTCGATGAGAACGGTGTAGAGTGGGAGAAATGCATCTTCAACGTTAGACTAACGGGGTTCTCTAAGAGGACTCCGGATGAAGTGCTTCCTGAACACCTTAAAAGTAAGGTCGTTAAACTCGTCCGATGGGCTGCCTTCGACTGGCATTTTAAAACAGGTGTAAGGAAGACGCTTGAACCCGATGAGACGGAAGCAGTCTTAGAAGGTAGAAAAACCAGTACTGTTTATTGGTAATACGTGGAGAATTGAAAAGAGAGCTATTTGCCGTGGAAAAATAGCGTGACCACGGGAAGATTTATATTTACAGTTAAAGTTCTCACACCTAGAGACTATGAGTGCTTCAACTTTTGAGAAAGTCTTCTTGAATGCTATGAGGAAGACTATAGGCGAGGTCATGAACTACGATAGAGACTTTGAAGAAGTAAAGAGTGAACTTAAGAAGCTTATAAAATCCAATCGTATAGATGCGAGAGATGTTCAGCAGATATTGGATCAAATACCGTCTTACGTATTCGGGTCGCTTGTCACAGATATAGCGATAGGCGCCATATTTGAAGGATCGTCAAAGGAAATGAGGCTTCAGAAGATGATAGCAGACGTCTTCATTAAAGTGTTCGAAGAAAAAGGCATTCAAATTCTCCTAAACCACTGTAATATAGAGACTGCCAGAAATATTCTTGGAGAAGAGAAAGTTGAAGAAATAGCCGAGAAAATAACAACGGAAGACATATTTCAAACGGAAGAATGTGAAAAATTCTGCAATAAAATTATCAAAGTCTTAGAAGAGGCGCTTAAAGCTAAATGAAGACTCAGATGGCCGGCAATCAGCCTCCTACAAATGTATCAAGAATTACAGCCTCGCTATCCGCGTAATGCGTGAGTAAAAGTTCGATCAACTTAAGAGAGAAATGTCCACACTTTGAAAAACACCTCTACGTTTCAACTTCTGTTAAGTCTAAAAGCTCTTATAACTTGGGCCTATCTACAGAATATTTATAAGCTTTGATGGTGGGCTCGAATATGTTCATCCGTATTCACTTATACGCCAAGGCGCTGTTAAATTGATGTTTTCACGTTAATCCTCTTCTAACGTATTTGTTTAAGCTAGCTATTTTTGTTAGTCACTTTCCTTGTTACACTGGAAGTACCTATTTGAATAGCTCGCGGCTCAACTGTTGCTGAACTATACGATCTTATGCATGTCTAACCTCCGTTCGGCCTTTGTCCTTTGGATTCTACCCCGTTTTTCTAATCTATAAGTTCGCCTTTGAGATGTAAAAAGCCCTTAGGTTATAGGGGAAGATTTATATTGTAAAACTTATAGTAATACTTTGTAATACTTATGGTTAAACTTAAGTTGAAGGTTGGGCCAAAAGGGCAGATAGTGCTCCCGAAGATAGTTAGGGACAAACTTGGAATTAAGCCTCGTAGCTACGTGATAGCGGTTCTCAAGGAGAACGAGCTAACTTTGCAGAGAGGGACAGACATCGACGAGTTTCTAGATTGGCTGAAAAGGTCTAGGAAGCCCATAGTGAGGCTCGTCTCCAGGTTCAGCTTGGAGGATGAGGTTATTGAGGCTCTTCCTTGACTCCTCCTACTTAATATATCTCAGATACTCTGAGAATGATGAAATATTCAACTACGTGATAAGTTTCTTAGAAAGGGCCTTCAAACGTGGAGACAATCTGTTTATTAATATGGTCGTTGTAGATGAAGTATTATGGATTTTGACAAGGAAATACAGAGTTCCATTAGGCGAAGTCTTTGAACTGATGGATCAATTAATGCCTCTTCTAAAGGTAGTTCCAATAGACTACGCTGACTATGACGTTTTGAGGAAAGCAATGGTAAACTATGGATTAAAGCCCTCAGATGCGCTTCACATAGCTTCCATGAATAAAGCTGGAATCAAGCATATAGTCTCAGAAGACAATGAATTCGACAAGATACCGTGGGTGAAGAGAATCTGGATAAGCACATGAATTGCCGAAAAAATAACAACGGAAGATATATTTCACACTCAAATTTTTCGACGCTGAGGGATATATTATCGCCTTGGTTCCAATTTTCTTTTTGAAGCGTATTCATGTTAGTAATTTTTTAAGGAAGTATGAAGTAAGCGAAATCGATTTGTTGTCAATGATTGGCAATAGGATTAAAGTAAGTGGAGAAATAATCTTTAAGAAAGTTTGTAATCCGTTGTTTTATATCAAGTTATCCATTTCCCAAATTCTCTCGCAGAATAGGCATCCCTCTCCCTTTTCTCCTGTTTCACGGTCGCTTACGATGATGCGGATCTGACTGTAATCTGAGTTTTTTAAGTTTGTGGGAATAGTCGTCTGGATTAGATACCCGTATATCGACTGATTTCCGCCTGCCGTCTCCCTCACCTTATTTACTTCAAGAATCTTCATGGTTTGATCATCTATGATGACTTCAATATCGTCCTTAGCTAGGTTTGGTGCGATATCAATTATGCTGAGATTATGGCTTACGTTGCGTAATTCATCCGGTGATAGTGGGAATCCTATGCCGAGACGTTGCGAAAATTCTTTTGCTCTTTTGAGGCTCATAGGTCGAAAATATATTTGTATGGAGGGTAATCCGCCTTGAGGTATCCATGCGTTTATCGCGTAAACTTCAAGGCCGTTGATACGGGGATTAACTTCTAAGTCCTGATAAGCTGGGATATTCCATGCCCAATATTCAAGGTTTTTTATGGCGTAATCCTTGCATGCCCATAAGGCAATGTAGTTACCCTCGCTAACTTCAAGGCTGTATTTGCCATCTGCGTCGGAGAACGTCTGGTAAATCGCTTTAAATTTTTTGCTTAAAACTACAATTTCCACTCTCTCCATCGGGTTACCGTTGAAATCTGTCACCTTTCCATGTATTCTAATCAAAACCGTAGCCTCAGCATTTTAGTATGACCTCCTGTTAATAAGATTTTCCAGGTTGATAATTCTTAACAGACTTCTAAGTTATTTTAGCCAGCTTCCAAAGTTTACCTCTATCAGTTTATATTGCTAGTTTCCAGCCCAACCTCTTCAGCCACATTCAGCATGATTTTTCAGCCTGGCGTTACATGTACCCATCCAATTGACTTTCTAGTGAAGTCTTTACAAGGGTAAATTTTCAGTCCCTTTCCATTATGCATACTATCTCAGTCATTGAGTTGAGGCATCCGAGGAATTATCTGCCACGTCTATACATACTATATCGACTGTCGCGGGCGCGTTGGATTTAAAAGGTGGAAAATATTTAATCCGAATACTGGCGCCGGGGGTGGGATTTGAACCCACGAGGGCCCGGAGGGCCCACAGGCTCTCAAGGCCTGCGCGTTTGTCCTAGCTCCGCAACCCCGGCTTTAGTGATTTCTTTGGTGTTCTAAGTAGTAGTTTGCTAACCTTTATGTTAAACGTTTCTTTAAAGATTGCTGTATAGTAATTCCCTATGGCATGGGGTGGTGTTTATTTTGGCTCTGTTGGCGAAAAATTAGGTTTAGACAATTAACTCTTGTAAGTATACTTCTCTTGAGTTTTCTACGGTGGATTTCAACGAGGCTTCTAGAAAAGCGATTATTTCAATGGTTTCCTCCGGGTTTATCGGCATTTTACGGGTTTGAAACATTTCAACAGCCTTCTTCAATAACTCTCTGTAAATGTGCTGTGTATCTATGCTTGAGCATACTATGCTACTCTCGTAGAAGGCCGTGAAGCCATAACTATGTGGGCCTCTTCTCATTCCTCTGAATACTCCTATACGTTCGTCGCGCCATATGCCGACGACCACGTCCCAGCCATCCTTATGGAGACATCTGACGGATTCACATCCAACTCCCATAATTGTGTATAGCATTTCTACACCATGAATACCGTAGTTGAAGAGACCTGGGTTTTTCGGATGTAGAATAGCTGGCGAGTAGGTTTCAGCCCCTAAGACTTCACCTAAGTCTCGCCTGGACTTTAAACTTTGAATTTCAAGAGCATATCTTAGGGACGAAGCTGAAAAAACCGGTGTATTGTAAGAGCGAGCTAATTCGAAAATTATCTCAGCATCTGCTACACTGCAGGTAAATGGTTTATCTATAAACAGTTATAAACAGTGGTATTCCGTTTTCTATGAATGGCTTGGCGCTCTCAAAGTGTAGTCCTCCCTCCTGTTGCTCCAGCATTACTGCGTCAACCTCACCGATAATCTCTTCAGCCGAACCGACGATTTCGACCCCAAACTCTTTAAGAAGCTGTGTTCTCTGTAAGATTATTTTTTTATCGGCGAAATTTGAAGACCCACCTGGATAACCCACTGTCACCCTCGCACCATAAACCCATTGTTCTTCAGATATATCTACATGGTTTATACGCTTAGTGAATTCAATGGCATGGGAGGTATCAAAACCGATTATTCCAATTCTTATCAAGAGCGGTCACTACGACATTTAAATCCAACATTTTAACTAGAAGAATATTTCGCTATATGGAAGAGAATAGTTGATGGAGATTATACAACCTTAGATAATCGTCTGAAAAATTGAAGAATATCCATAGGGTTTAGACATGTTCATTCAACGTTTCGTACGATTCGAATAAACCTATTTTTGAATTTAAGGCTTGACGTGGTGTTGGAGGATTTATTAATAGATATCTATGGTATGGGATTCTGAAAGATTTAGAAGAAATACATTTATTTTCTTACACCTCAATTTCTAACTGTTAAGGTGTAGAATTTGAGTGAACCGATCATTAACGTGGGGAATATACAGTTAAATATAAAGTCTGTTACGGTTACATTTACCGATAAATCGAAGTCGATATGTGCATATGAAGGTTTACGTAGAGAGGATGGCTATGTACTCTACAAGTATGGTTGTAGAGATGCAATAGTAGACGTATATACATCATACAACGGTAAATCGTACATCCTAGGCTTCTCAATAACGTCTCTGAAAAACCTGGATTCTGAAAGACCGTTGGAGATCGAATTTACATCGAGCAGACCACGTAAAGCTTTAGTATTAACAACCCATAGGGATGCCGCTAAATGCTACTCGAACGCCTTCGGATACTACAATCAATATGCCATAGGTAAGAATCCGGAAAGCCCCAAACCCCCCGATGACCCCAGTTATCCTCCTAAGCTAGGCTATATTGAGCACGATGAATATGCCCGTGGTTATCCATGCTGGTCTTATCCGGTGCTATCTGAAGGCTTTGAACAGATACCACATTATAGCATTTTCCTACTAGCTGATTATGACGGCGAATATTTAGCGTTGCTTACGCTCACAGATGGATATGCTACAACGTACATTGAACCTGAATTAAAGCTCAGAGCCTTTCTAGGTAAAACTGTAAAAAGTGTCGAATTAAACTGGATTGCATCGATCAGCGTAGATTACGACCCGTACAACGCTGTGAAAGCCTGCGTTGAATACGCCTCCTCATACGTTATGTTTAAGCCTCGAAGGTTAAAGAAGCGACCTATGTTCATAGATAAAATCGGATGGTGTTCGTGGAATGCTCTACTCACAGATGACCTGTCCCACGAAAACATTGTTAGAATAATTGGAGGTTTACTGAAAAAGGGATTGCGTTTAGGCTGGGCTGTAATAGATGATGGATGGCAGGATGAAGTTAAGAGAGAAGGTTGGCCTCGCAGGATCTTGAGAAGGTTATCTGCGAATGAAAGGTTTCCCGAAGGCTTAAAGGGTGTCGTTGGAAGTCTGAAGAAGCTTGGCATAGACCTAGTAGGTTTGTGGCATACTATAAATGTCCACTGGAGCGGGTTTGAAAAAACCTTGGCCAGAGAGTTAAGCGTTAAAAGCTACTTCTCCAGGTTCAATGAGAGTTATGTTCCACCACCTACGTTAAACGAAGCGCTTGAATTTTATGAGAAGTTCTATTCCTGGTTAAAAGATAACGGAGTAGATTTTGTTAAAGTCGACAATCAGTGGGTTATCCATATACTGTATGATGGAGATCATACTGTAGGTGAAGCTTCCAAAAACGTGGAGCTGGCTTTACAGGTAGCTGTCTATGCTAAAGGCTTAGATCTGCTAAACTGCATGTCCATGGCTCCTGAAAACTATAGCAATTTCCTACTTAGTAATGCTATGAGGGTCTCCATGGACTATATACCGTTCTGGAAGGCTGATGCTAAACTCCACACAATCTTCAGCTTTTACAATGCTTTACTATTCGGACATATAGCGTATCCGGACTACGATATGTTCATGTCATACGATCCATATGCGAAGGTGCACGCCGTAGCTAGGGTATTTAGCGGCGGGCCTATCTACATAACGGATAGGGAACCGGAGAAAACGGATATGGATTTACTTAAACGTTTCGTACTATCAGATGGGAGGCTTATCAGAGTAGATGAACCTGCTTTACCTTCAAAAGACGTCTTGTTTAAAGACCCGTATAATGAGCCTATACTGTTGAAAGTGGCTTCGAAAGCTGGAGGAAGTGTAGCGGTTGCAGTATTCAATGTAAATAGAGAAGGTAGGAGGATAGAAGAATCTCTAACGCTTGACATGTTACCCTTCAAAGTTAAGCGTGAGGAGTATGCTTACTACAAGGTGTTTAAGAATGAGTGTGGCTTGCTGAAAACAGATGATAAATTGGACTTCTCTCTTGGAGAGCTTGACGTTGAAGTTGTTACGTTAGCTCCGATTAAAAATGGTAAAGCGGTGATAGGGTTAAAAGAGTATATTCTTCCATCAGCTCTCGTAGAAGTCTTAGAGACGGTCAACGACAAGATTCTTGTTAAAGCCGAAGCCTCAGGTACACTCATATATTATGCAAACGGCGCTTTTAATGAAGTGAAAGTTGAAGAGGGGTCTATAGTAGAAGTAGATTAACAGTGCTATAGATTCCCTCAACTATTTAGCGTTTTTACATTTTTCCAATGAAGACGTTAAGTTTGTTTTACGTGGCCCATCTATTATAGAATTTTCACGGCTTAAATCTGAGACAAACTAGATTAATACGCTACTTTTATAAATCCGTTCAGCTTAGATGCTAGGATATTTGAAGAGAAGTCGAATATTGTTGAAAACCTGCCTATCAACTAGCAGAACACTAACGGCATTTTGCTTAGGAGCTTTACTAGGGTTTATTGCTGGATTGATAGGCGTTGGTGGAGGAGAATTCAGAATTCCAATACTTATCTATGTTCTCAGGCTTCCAGCCGTAACAGCGGTTGCTGTAAACCTATTTATAGGTCTATTGACGGTAGTTTTCTCGTTTCTAAGGCGCTTTCAACTCGGACTACTAACTAGACATGGTTTAAAAATTGCAATAGCCATGGTTCCCACTTCGATCGTAGGAGCCTACATGGGAGCAGTATTAACTGGTAGAATTTCAGAAAAGCCTTTGAAAAAAGCCTTAGCAGTCCTCTTAGTAATCGTAGGGTTTAAAATCGGACTAGAACCTTTCACAGGCGGCTTTGCTATGCTCAACGTAGAATTAGGGTTCTTAGAAGAGGTTGTCCTAGCAACCCTAGCTGGTTTGGTTATAGGGATTGTATGCGGGTTATTGGGAGTTGCAGGTGGTGAGTTTAGAATCCCAGTCTTAATATATGTCTTCAGCTTAGATATTGTTGAAGCTGGAACTGCAAGCCTCCTAGTCTCTATACCTGCAGTGGCGTCAGGTTTTCTAAAACACCAAACCATGGGTCATATGGACAGGGAAACCACTACAGTAGCAGTTGTGATGGGTTTAGGCTCTATTCTAGGAGCACTTACTGGGGCTTCATACGCTGGAACCGTTGAGAAAGACCTCCTCAAAATACTTTTGGGTATGATTCTAGTCCTCGCAACAGTGAGGATGATGACTAAACCATAAGACAATGAAAATTCCAACAATGGTATCCTCACTTCAACAGCACCATCGAAAATTGCGATATCTCTTTTTGACAGAGATTAGTTGGAAGTTTCTGCGTTGAATGGTGGTCTGTAGATATCACTTAGACTTTATGAGCTTTTTGGAATTTCTGGAGAGGTTTGCTAATATTCTATTACTGAAATAGTTTAACATGATGTTGTAAAACGTTTGGGGTTTGACTATGGAAATTTCCCTATTTTTTGAATGAGGAAAATAAGTTCCTCAGAAGATTTGCATAAAAGCGGTTTGGAAAGAACTCCTCAATCGTTAGACTTTAAATTTAACGTTTTTATTCTATATCTCTACTCTTTTTAGTAGAAATAGTTGACTGAAGAAAACGTCTACGAACTTTTATCTAAACCGATTAGAGACCTATTAAAGGAGAAAGGTTTTTACAAGCCTACAGAGCCTCAGGTCAAAGTCATACCTAAGATTCTAGAAGGTAAAAACGTTCTACTCATAGCTCCAACTGGTACGGGTAAAACTGAAGCCGCAGTCTTACCTATTCTCGACATGCTCATAAGACATTACAGGGAAGTACCTGGTATAAAGTTCCTCTACATAACTCCTCTCAGAGCATTAAACAGGGATATGCTTGACCGATTCCTATGGTGGTGTAGTAAGCTGGATTTAAACGTCGCCGTAAGACATGGAGATACGGAGTCTAAAGAGAGGGTATTGCAGGCTAAGAAACCACCCGACATTCTAATTACAACTCCTGAAACACTTCAAGCCGTTTTAACTGGCAGGGTCTTAGGAAAGCATTTGAAGACTGTTAAGTGGGTTGTAGTAGATGAGGTTCACGAACTTGCTGAAGATAAGAGGGGTAGTCAGCTCTCAATAGCCTTAGAGAGGCTTAGATGGCTTAAAAAGGGAGACTTTCAAATAGTAGGTTTATCTGCCACTATAGGAAGCCCGGAGGAAGTGGCAAAATTTCTAGTCGGAGTAGGCAGACCTATTGAAATAGTCCATGTTCCAGTAGCTAGGATGATGAGGCTTGAAATAGTCTACCCTTCTTCTGAAACTGAAGACTACGAGCTTTCTACGAAACTCTATACGCATCCGGAAGTTGCATCAAGGTTGAAGTTTATGAGAAATCTCATAGAGCAACATCGCTCAGTTCTACTATTCACAAACACGAGGCCAATAGCTGAGGTGTTGGCAAGTAGATTTAAAGTCTGGGATGTTGATTTCCCGGTAAGTATCCACCACAGCTCGCTCGCAAAGCCCGCTAGAATAGCGGCTGAGAGAGGGTTGAAGAATGGTGAATTGAAGGGGTTAGTGTGTACCAGCAGTCTTGAGCTAGGCATAGACATAGGACATATAGATCTAGTGGTCCAGTATATGTCGCCTAGGCAAGTCACTAGGCTCGTTCAGAGGGTCGGTAGAAGCGGTCATGGTGTGGGTAGAGTTGCTAAGGGCATTGTGATAACTATGGATTCAGATGATACATTGGAAGCCGCTGTGATAGCCTATAGAGCTAAAAGGGAAATGCTTGAGCCTGTAAATATCCCTGAGAAGCCGCTGGACGTTTTAAATCATCAAATCGTAGGGCTCCTTATACATAAGCGTAGATGGGATTTTCAAGAGATACTCGACCTCGTCAGGTCAAGCTATCCATATAGAAATCTATCTAAGGAAGAGCTTGTAAGGGTTTTCGAATATATGCATAATAGGTATCCTAGGCTTGCATGGGTTTCATTTGAAGATGAAGTCGTTTTAAAGCCAGCTAGAGTTAGAAAAATGTACGAATACTACTTTGAAAGACTTTCTATGATACCTGATGAGAAACAGTACCTTATCATAGATGAGTCTACCGATACGGCTGTTGGAGTGCTTGATGAAGCGTTTGTAGCTGAGTTCGGTGAGCCTGGTACTAAGTTCATATGCCGTGGAAGTCCGTGGAGGATAGTGGGTTTAATGGGTGATAGAATATACGTTAAACCCATAGATTCACCTACTGGTGCCATACCGAGTTGGGTTGGAGAGGAAATACCAGTCCCCTTTGAAGTAGCTGTTGAAGTTGGATCAATAAGAAGAAAATGCGAAGAGATGTTTAGAAGAGGTTTAACCTTAGAGGAGATTGCTAGTAGACTTTCTAGAAAGTACCCCGCTAGCGTTGAAACGTTTACCAGAGCCCTCAGTGAAGTTTACGAACAGTGTAGAATGGGTTTACCAGTTCCAAGCGATAGAACAATAACCATAGAAAGTTGGGATAACTTCATAGTGGTAAACTGCTGTTTCGGAACACTTGTCAACAGGACTTTAGCTAGACTGTTAGGCTTTCTGCTGTCTGAACAATATGGTGTAACTGTAGGTGTCCAATATGACCCCTACCGGATAATACTTGACACGGGCGGTAGCTTCTCAGTAAACAACGTCCACGATTTTCTTATGAGGCTATCCGATGTAGAGATTGAGCAGATTATCGTTAAAGCTACTGAGAGAACAGGTCTATTTAGGAGAAGGCTTATCCACGTAGCTAAGAGGTTTGGAGCTTTAGAGAAGAATGCCGATTTAACCTCAGTAAACTTGAAGAGTTTGGCTGAAAGTCTTCAGGGTACTGTTGTCTATGAAGAGGCTTTAAATGAAACTATGAGAAGTGATATGGATGTTAAAAATACACTAAAGGTTTTAAATGACATAAAAACTGGGGCTTTAAAAGTAGTTTTACTAGAGGGTTTGAATGAGTCTTCACCCATTGCCAGGCTTGGCATGGAGCGTATAGGACGTAAGACCGATATAATCCCTCCTGAGAAGATGCATAAACTTCTAATAGAATCTACGAAAGCTAGGCTTATGAATGAAGTTGAAACACTGGTCTGCCTTGAAAAGTACGACTTCATAGGTTCCGTTAAACTGAGAGATTTAGCAAACAGCGTTAAATGTCCAGTATGCGGTTCTACAAAAGTCGGCGTAACACGTGAAGATGCTGAACTTGTTAGGAAAATTCTGGTTGAAAAGTCTGGTAGACGATTGTCCAAACGGGAGGTTCAGATAGTTGAGCATATTAAAGAATCGTCTAGAATTTTAGAGCTTTACGGTTTTACTGGGTTGCTTGTCATGGCGGGTAAAAGGCTCAGTGTCAAAGACGTTTGGAGTATATTGTCTGAAGAATCTAAACCTTCAGATAGGCTTATAGAGCTTATAATAGATGCTGAGAGGAAGGCGTTGATGAAGAGCTTCTGGTAGTGGAGAAAAATCCTTTATTTTCCAGTTTACCACTTGTATAATTTGGAGAAAGTCATGGATATTGCTGATGTTTTAAAGCTGGCCGTTGAACTATCCAGTAAAGTTGCGTCCAGATATGGTTGTCGTATAGTAGCTTCAGCCCTCTACGGATCTAGAGTAGCTGGGTATGCAAAACCATCCAGCGATGTGGATGTTCTATTGATTCTTGAAAATTACGGCAAAGGCATACTCTACTTGTACGAGGAATACTGCGGATACCTATTCGCTGTTTTGACCGTTGATAAGGCTCTCTTCGAACTCGACCTTGAAAAAGGTGAGCTCGGAGAATTTGTGGTCGGTAGACTTTTAACGCCTTTCATACCTATGGAGGGAGCCGAGTATCTTAAGGAGGCCTCTGTTAAATTTAAGATGAGAGTAGTATTGGAGGCTCTTACAAGCTTAAGGTCTGAATATCCCGAAGCATATACAAGTCTGAGAATTAAACCGGAGTTCTTTCTCTACGAGAAGCTCTGGAAGAGGGCCAGCATATACCCACCAGTGAAATACAGCTACAGTCGAATACTTTCAAATGAACTTAAATTTAAAAACTTTCCGGTGATGATGGAGGGGTTTATGGAGGCTTTAAAAAAGCTCGAAGCTGAGGGTATAGTAAAGTTTGAAAATGGATACGTAGTTCCAGTTAAAAGTTTTGATGCGAAAGTTTCAGAGAAGGTTTTATCAATATTTAAAGAGGTGGAGCGGGCTACGAGAGCCTACATTACCCATGGATATGCTGGTAGAGGCGTAAGCCCTATGAAGGTTGCTTGGGAATTTGCATCTAAAGTCTTCAGAGGAAGTGGCCTTAAGGATCATGGGGAACTTGAACAGCCAGAGCTCTACCTGTACCTACCATCTTCTGTCGGTTACGTAAGTGTCTTAGAGAGATTTTCCCCTGAAGCTCTTACTGAGAAAATTCAACGGTTTAAAGGGTTTAAAGTAGAGTCTATTGAAAAGCTCGGTGGGACTTTAAACTTCGTAGACCTCATAACTTTACGGAGAAATAGTGAACTCAATAGAATAGTTCTTAAAAGGTTTAAAGACTGGTACGGCTTTAAATGGTTCCCGTTAAGCATATGGACTTTAGGCGTTCAAAAGTTCGCCCTTAGAGGTAAAACTAGGATGCTTAAAGAATATTCCGCTTTCATAAGATTTTCAAAGTGGAATCTACCAAGCCCAAAAATCATCTACGTAAGTCTGGCAGATAAACTGCTTCTCACAGAATACATACCGGGACAGACATTTGACGGAATACTCTCACAGTTTTTCTCGAAAGACGGTGTTGAACCTTCTACGCTGGAAGTTTGTAGGAATGTCGGGAAAGCTATGGCTGAAGTACATAACCGTGGAATGGTCTTAGGTGATCCAAAGCCTGAAAACATAAAGCTCTTCAACTCCAAGGTCTACTTTCTAGACCTTGAACAGTCGTCTATGGGCGGTGATCCAGCTTGGGATTTAGCAGAACTTCTGTACTTTACAGGGCATATGACATTGAGTGGTAAGAAGGCTGAGTTGTATGCATCATCAATTCTAGACGGGTATCTGGAAGTTGGAGAAGGAGAGATTGTGAAGAAGATTGCAGATGCAAAATACATCAGAGTATTTACTATGGTGGCTTTGCCCAATGTTCTACTGACCATATCTAAACTCTGTAAAAACTACCCTACTCGTAAGTTATAAGGCCCTCCTCCTCAAGCCTCTTCTGAAGCTTATATACTGCCTGTTTAACTTCGTCTTCTTTCTTAGCGCCAGTACATACAAGTTTACCACTTGCGAAAAGAAGGATGACCACCTTAGGATCATCCATCCTGTAGATCAACCCTGGAAACTGTTCAGGCTCATACATTGTCCTTCCAAGAGTGAAAACAGCTTTCTCAAGATCTATTCTACCACCCATATTAGCTGAAGCTACTATATTCTGAATTTTAATTTCAGGCTTACTTATTAACACTATTCCACTTCGTTTAAGTTCTCTGATTACCCTTTTAACTGCTTTTATCGCTAAGTCTTCAGATTTAGCTCCCGTACATACCATTCTTCCAGAGTTGAAAATTAAAGTCGCCGTTTTAGGTTTCTTAAGCCTGAATATTAATCCTGGAAACTGTTCAGGCTCATATTCTACGGTATCCGGTAGAGCTCTAACAACAGACATTAAGTCAAGGGATTGATTTAACGTAACAGAAACTACGACATTTTCAATCTGTATGATTGGTTTAGCCTTAGACATATAAATCCCTCGATGCTTAAAAACATTAAAAGAAGCTCAAGTATATATGTGTTAACATTTCCATAAACTCCTCCATTCTACAAAATCTTTAACAAACCCCTTCAGAAGATCGATGGGCCTCTCTATGCCATCGACCCGTCACTGTTATATTTCAAGGTATCCATCTGGTATTAGACTTGTCGCAAGCATCACGTCATTTATATCGATGTGCTCCATCCAAGTTTCCACACTCCTATTCTCAGGTTTAAGCCAGAATTCTTCAATATCTTTAGCTAATGGTGTGTAAGACCGTAGAACTTTAACGATCAGTAAAACTTCTTCATTTGAAATGGGGACTTCTGACATCGCCTTCCATAATCTATCTAAGGCCTTCAAGCCAATGGATAATCCCAGTTCTCTAAATGCAAGTCTATCTTCGGCTTGGAGAATGGCAAACTCCTTCCTCAAAAAAGCCTCCAAGCTTACGTATGCGTCATTTAAAATCCTCAGCAGTAAGTCTATTCTATTCCAATACCCTCTACGAATCAACTGAGAGACTTTGTAAGCATTTAAGAGAAGCTCTCCTACGCTTAACGGGTCATCGGTAATCCAGTAATCTTCATAGAAGCTGGCTATATCTGCAATTTCCTCCTCCAAACTAGGCCACTCGGTCTTCCTCGGTGCTGTGGCTTGAAGCTCATTATATGTAATAAATCCGTCTAACGGGTCGTGTTGACCCATGGAAGAAACAAGTGGACGGGTAAGGTCTATACTCATCTTCCAATACATGCGCTTACGTCCATCTGGCGAAATGTAGGTGAATGCTGAGTGGGCTGTTTTTGCAAGCTCTATGGCCCATCTATTATAGGTTAGATCTCCAGTTACTAAAGCCGCTTTATTCAACGCGTGCATCCACTTGGTTAAATAGTGATAATATTGTCCATCTCGTTCCCACTCCAACTCCCAATTAAACGGCTCATCTACTCTTCTCTCAGGAAGCTCCTTACCTATTCTTAAACCACCTATCGTTGGATGTTGTTCAGCTTCTTCATCTTTAAGCCCACTAATCCAGCCGATTCTAGAATCGTCTTCACGATGTTTCCCCAGTATGTGATGTACCTGATCGACTAGATGAATTGCGAGTTTTCTATATGCTTCATCACTTGTATAAAGGTATAGCCCTAGAAAATTACACACCGCGAATGCATCGGTCCAAAGATAGCGGCGAGGCTTATTGCCAGGTAGTAGCCCTGTACGACGGGCGAAATTGATCATAAGTTCTCGAGCCTTTTCCACATTTTCATTCTTCACAGTCATATTCAACCACCTATGGATGTTATGTTATCAGCTGAAATACTGGTTTTAGCCGTGCTTTAATTGTGGGAAAATTTTGAATTGTTGAGGTACCTTATACCTGATTAATCGGTGGCTTCTCTAGGTTTAACATATGCTGATTAGTCCCTTAGCTAGGCTTAAGCAGAAATCTTGAATATGGTCGAGCTCATCCATTATTATCGCTTCAATAGGATCTCTAATCGTTTTAATCTTCAAACCTTTTTCAGGAATCACTTGAACTGCTGCTATTCTAGGTTTATTTATAGGTTCACCTATATGGCTTAGAAGCCATACGTATACTTCCTTAAGCCCCGAGACCTCCCTATAGATTCTATCCGCTACCTTGTAAGTTAATACATTATATATTTTCCCTATGTGAGAGACCGGGTTTTTACCAGCAGCGGCCTCACTACTAATTGGCCTATTCAGCGGTATTATGCCGTTGACTCTATTTCCTCTACCAACCTGTCCTGAGTCTGAGTCGTCAGCACAGGTTCCAAGCACTGTAAGATATACTCCTTTAACACCCCTACCTCTTCTATCCAACGTGTTTAAGTAGACCCTCACCTTTCCACCCGTATACCTTTCGCTAGCCCACTTCTTTACCTCTTCAAGGATTTCTTCCTTACGTTTAAAGTAGGCGTTTTCAGACTCTATAAATCTGTCTACAAAAGCCATAGCTATCGTCAATTCAAGACCATTTCCCTTTCTAAACCCCATCACTTTAATATCTTCACCACTCTCAGGATGTTCATGTTTAAACTCCTTAGAATTTAGAAACTTCTCAGTTTCCAAAACCATTTTCTCAGTGTCCGTCATAGGAGCATATCCAACAGCCGCTGAGGTGTCATTAGCCCCTAAGACTTTAGTCCTACGTTCAAATATGTCTCTTAAAGCTTCAGACCCTCTTCTAAGTTCAATCTGATATTTAACGTGTATATCGGGATTTACAAATCTAAGGTTTTCTTTAAACCACTTTTTAGCGGTGTTTATGGCTAATTCATCTACTGGGATATATTCATCGCCGACCTCGTAAGTAGCCCTATCCCCAAATATAAGAACCATTGCTTTCTTCAAAACTCCTCCTCCAAACCTGTGTTCAGCTTCACCAGCAGCCAATAGAGCCTTATCTATATTGTGATGGGCTATCGTATCAAGCCGCTTGAGATATTCAAGGCTTAAGTTTACAGAGACAGAATCCATAATAGCATCGCAGATATAATCTGGATGCCCAAGTCCTCTGAGGGCTGAGTGGATCAATACCACTCAGCTTTCCTCTCGACTATTTCCACAGCCTGCTCAGAAACCGACTTACGGTTTAGCTTCTCTATCGATATTATTGTCATAGTATATCTAGTTTTAAGGATACGCAGAAATTCAAATTAAGGTTTGCGGTTAGGTTTTTTATTACTGTGAGTAATTGCTAAGCCCTAAGTTGTATATACAGTATATTATTTCCTCTTATGAAGATATTGCCGTAGTGGGCTGACGGATCGCTACCTTTATACTCGTCGGCATCCGTCAATATTAGGTTCATATAGCTATCGCATATCAACATTCTACCTACATACTCGTAGTCGTTCTTCAACTTAATTCGGATTATGCTGTTTCTATAGCGTACTAGCATGTTTAAAGGCTTCTTACTAGGTTCTACCATTGGCTTACACCACCTCTACTGTGGAGTGAAATAAAAAGGTTTCTTTAAGCAGATGTAAACATAATCGTTGGTTTTTTCACAAGAGCGATTAATTATTTCAAATCTACTTGCATTTAAAAGCATTTCCGCCTCATCCTCTGTGAATGTTTTCTTGAGGAAACTGACCACCAAGTAACCCCCTCCCTTTAAAATTCTCCAAGCTTCACTTAAAGCTTGCAACGGTTTAGGAGTATTATTAATCACGGTGAACATAAAAACAGTATTAAAGGTGTCGTTTTTAAACGGCATGTTTTCAATGTCCCCAATCACAAACGCTACGTTCTCCAACTTAATCTTACTCCGAGCTATTTTAATCATTTTCTCAGAAAAATCTATACCGACGGCTAAACTAGTTAAACCACTCAATTTTTCAAGTAGAAGTCCAGAGCCGCATCCAGCGTCTAAAACAACTAAGTCATTTACAGGCGGGGTCATCCTCAAGCCTTCTACGTATTTAGCTTCTTGCTCTTCACCATAAAGCTGATCGTAGACAGACGCCGATAAATTATAACTCTCCATCAAACTCCGCTTGATATATTCACGCATTTATTAAACTTGTTCAGTAGGCTTCTCTATAAGTTTTCTCTTAGAGAGTATGACTCCCACTTTGCTGTGGGGAGATCTGTATACGTTATCATTAGATTTCTCCAATTCCCTCGCCTCATCTGCCAGTTTAGCTGCATACTTCATCATTTCATGAGCTGCTGCTACTATAGTCGTATAACGTTCCCACTCTTTAACTATGAAACAGCCTTCAACTGTCAAATCTGCAACAACTCTAGCTATTTCAAAGCTTGCCATAGCCTTAGCTTTAGCGTACGGATTACTGAATTTTGCAGCTTCAACAGCATTATCCTTGGCTACTATAACTGTTGGTAGGGTTGGTTTCACATTCTGTTTGAAAGCGTCTATAACCCTATCCAGTTCTACTTGAATTATATTGAATACACCTGTAACAGCTAATACCTTGATTAGGTCTGAGTTGAAGAGAGCCATTTCAACTGGGTCTAGAAACTCTCTTCTAGCACCTATCATAGAATCTGCCATTACGATTATGTAGCCAAAACCCCTACTTTGAAGGTCTTTAACTATCTTCTTCGCTGGTGCGTCTGAGACGACTATTACTGGAATGTTTTTCTCAGCCAGCATCTCTCTCAATCTAGTCGGGCCGGGTAAAGATGCATTTGGACTTGTGACAACTACGAAATCCGGTTTAAACTCCAAAAGTTTATTGGCAATCTCCTCAGCCTGTTCAACGCCCATTTTCGCTCCTGAAGACACAATTCTCACGTCTATGTCGTTGCGGTCGGCTCTCTCATCCAGTAGGAACTCTATCATGGGTGCAGATCCTATATTACCGATCTTGGCAAATCCGACTCTAACCACCAAAATCGAACACCTCTAATACATTGCCTCCTATCTATTTTTAGATTTTTCTAAAGCCTTATAAAATAGGTCGATCTTAAGGCCGAAGTTTTCACGTGTTTTGACATGGTTTTCACAAGCGAAAACGTTAAAAGAAGATGAAGATGAAATTCAAAACCGGGTTTAGGTATGTCGCAAAACAAACAGTTTAAGTTTTCAGAGGATAAGGCGACCGGAGACCTCATAATTGAGCAACCTTCCACGGGTAATGTTTTAACCGTTGTTAATACTTTCACCGAGATGTTTCCCATGTGGTATATGAGGTTTCTAGTGACAGCTGAAAACTATAGGTGGGCTTTGAACTCTGCTAGAGCTGTCGTCGGATTTGGTACTTCGATAATAATGAGTCCTGCTGAGTGTGGAATAGAAGCCTTGGTTCCAGCTGATAAGACTCCAGACGGTAGACCTGGGGTTTTAATCCAAATCTATCACTCCGACAGATTCCTACTTAAAGCGCAGTTTCTAGCTAGAGTTGGCCAATGTGTTTTAACATGTCCTACAACAGCAGTATTCGACAGCTTGACTAAAGCCAAGAGGAGGGTTAAAGCAGGTAAGAGCTTAGCATCTTTTGGAGATGGTTTTCAAGCTAGGGATCAAATGTTCAACAGAGACGTTTGGAGAATACCTGTTATGGAGGGGGAGTTTATAATAGAGGAGAGCTTTGGAATAATGAAAGGTGTAGCTGGTGGGATGTTTCTAATTTTAGCTGAAAATTGGAAGAGCGGTTTAGAGGCGGCTGAGAAAGCGGTGAAGGCGATTAGAAAAGTGAAAGGTGTTATCACACCTTTCCCGGGTGGGATTTGTAGATCTGGGTCTAAAGTTGGATCTATGAAATATAAGCTTAAAGCTTCAACAAACCACCTCTTCTGTCCAACGCTTAAGAAAGTTGTTGAGAAGAGTATGGTTCCTGAGAGAGCGAATAACGTATACGAAATCGTTATAAACGGTATAAACTTAGATGGTATTAAGAAGGCTTTAGGTGTTGGAATAAAAGCGGCGATTGAAGTACCCGGAGTTGTACAGATAACCTCTGCAAACTATGGAGGTAAACTGGGTCCTTACAATCTGTATCTTAAGGAAGCTCTAGCCTCCGTTGGATTCTAGTAGTAAACGCCTATTCACTCCCTCAAATTTTCTTGAAAAGCCCCTCTATAGGCTATGGATTGATATATATCCAATTCGGCTCTGAGATAAAGCTTCCGTAAAAGGTCTGATTGTAAAGTCTACGTTTAGGAACATAAATTTTAAGATCGCTGAAACCTCTATCTTGTGTATAGATGGATAGAAGTCTGTCGTTCCAGACAATCACCTCATCTCGTTGATCTCCACAGATGTTGTACACCCCCACCTTCCCATTGTGTGGATCTGGAAATTCGACAACCATCCTGCTGTAGCCATCATAGAGACCATAGGCTGATCCAATGAGTTCAACGCCGTCTCCAGACCAATTGACTGGAACCCAACCGTAAACATCGGTGAAATCTGCATGGAGGATTTCTCCTTCTAAGCTGAAAATAAACCAGAATGCTCCACCCCAGAAAGTATTGGCTGCGATAGCTAAACCATTGGGTTGATCCGGTCTATAGCTCGCTAGGTTCACTCCTTGTCCGTGTCCTAAATGCCACTCTCTCAGAATGTCGCCAGTTAAAGCATCTAGAAAGTAAAATCCTCCATCTTCATATGCTAAGGCGAGTATGAGACGGCCTTCCCCATCCCTATAGAAGATTGAACTATCGCAGTGGCCGTAGAGATCTATGCGCCACAAAACCTCTCCATTTTGATCTATTAGCGCATCTCCTGAGAATACTTCATCAAACCCATCTCCATCTACATCATATATTTGAGCGTAATGTGCCATTTTACCCGTGTAAGACCATAATCTGTTAAACTCCCGATCGTAAGCCCAGAGATTATTGTATCGATCTTTAAGGATAAAGTCGCCTGGGTCGCATCCAATTAAATTACATATTGTTATCGAATCTCCTAGAATTCTCGGAAACCCGTCTTCAGGCCCCTCACCCCACCCCTCACCTGGATTAGATTCTGGAGTATCTGTTTCAGCGAGAACATTTCCTGTGGCTCCATCTAAAAGCATTATTTTGAAGTCTTTGCAACATAATACTTCCATCCTACCGTCTTTATTAAAGTCGAAGACTTGTACTGGAAGATCAGACCATATCTCGTAGCCAGATGGATCTGGTTCACCCAACTGCCACAAAATATTTCCATTGAGGTCAACGGCTGTAAGGCATCTTAAAGCCACGTAATTTACACTACTCTGTTTAATGGGTTTAGGGTTTATCTTCTGCGCAAATAGAAGTTCAACTTTACCATCACCGTTTAAATCACCGATTCTTAAAACCTTCCCAGCGTATTCGCCCAGTTTAAGCCTTCTATATAATACGGCTTTGGGATATTCTGGAATCTTGGATGGTTCTACTGTTTTCACTGTAGAGTAGAAGTTCCTGTAGAGTTCTACTCCGGTTACCCAAACCTCACCTGGGCCTGCTCCATATAGAGTTAAATTCATCTGTACCCCACCATCTGGAATCATGAAGCCTCCAGTCATATACCTCCACCCCCATTTACCAGTAGCTCCAATCACACCGCCTCTCCAAGACCCCAAGTCTTCCACGAAAAACGGCTCACCACTATCACCCGCCCACTTCTTTTTTGTAACTTTAACTTTCTCACCGTTCTCATCTAAGATCTGTGGCTCTAGAACCACCGAAGCTTTTCTATCCTCAAGATTGAGCATCATACGTACATTGAGTCTATATGTTTCTCTAGACTTCACCTGCAGTTTTTCACCGTATACTAGACGCCACTCACTCCATCCGAAACTTTCAATTTTCAAAGAATCCTTTACCCCAATTGAGGTTTGAACTTTTTCTGAAGAAATTTTAACCTCTTCAGGTTTAGAAGCGATCTTCCAAAGTCCTGAGGTGAAATATGGATCTTTAACCAGGTTCTCCAAATAGACCACCGAGATAACTTTAACCGTATTCGTTTAGAAGAATTCCCAAATCTATTGGAAAAGCATTTTTAGGTATTTTAATCTTTACAGTCTTCTTCGGATTGACTATTTGTGAAATTCCAAGATTTGAAGCGAGACTCAACAGAGTTAGAGCAGTTTGCCCATCTATTTTGAAAGCTTTTTGAAGGAGCTTCTTAGCGGCATCCAAAACTTCATCTACAGCATCTTCTAAAGTTTCTGAGGAAGCTAAAATCGTTAAATTTCCACCATAGTCAACTACGACTTTATCCAAGATGCGTCCACGATGAAGTTTAACCCTTACTTTAACTTTAGCTGAGACTTCTAAACCTTGGCCTGAAACTTCACCATCTCCTTGAGATGCATGCACATCCCCTAGGGCAAGCAATCCCCCCTCAACCCAAACTGGAAGTAAGACTTTCGAGCCTACAGTTATCTCCTGAGTATCTAGATTCCCGCCGAAATCACCCTGCTCCATTGTGGAAGCCTCACCTTTAGGTGGAGCAACACCGATCACACCTATCACTGGTTTTACAGGTATTCTGAAAGAGTTAGCCTCAATCGTATCATTCAGTATTCTAAACACTCTCCGACCTATGAAACCTCTATCTCCAACCTCCACGTTTAACACTTCAACTTCAATGGTGTGTCCAGGCTTAGCCCCCTCGATCCAAATCGGTCCTGTTGCAGGGTTAATCCTCCCTCTATCGACTACATCGATATTTGACAGATATTCTCCGCTTAAATCTAACTGTCCATCGAAGGCATCCCTAATCTCAAACGCAACCAAGCTATCTGGTTTAACCCTTAGAACTGGTTCGTGGGTCGCTGAAAAGCTGTAAATTCTAAAACTTGATGGGACTATAAAAACCAATATTCTCACTCCCTCAAACTTGTAAGCATTGCGAATATTCTAGTATGTAACCCTTTAAGTCTTATCGATAAAATATTATTGGAGAAATCGCGGATCAGTTTAATGCTTTTTTAAATAAAGAAGGATTTACCGGTAAATCAAACGGGTAAACACGGTTAAAGTTAAATCGAGTTAGCTAGTTAAGTTTCAAAAACTATGTGTGCGTGACCTTTAACCGTTGGGATAGTTGTACTCGTATAATTTTCCAGCCGTTCAGTTTCAAGTTCGCACTTCTCAGGGATTAAATACGCTCTTTCAAAGTATGTACGTAATGCAATTTTAACGTCATTTATGGGAAGCGCATCTTCAACTATGTCTATTCCTTCAGCTCGGCGTTGAGGGACATAGTGAAGTATGTGAACAGTGTAGCTATTTTTTCGACGGCGTACTATGACTTCAGCAGTAGACGGTAAATTATGCTTTAAAACTGGCTCAGGCATTAAATGGTTTATAGCGTTTCTGACGAGAATCTTATAAATTGAAAATCCATGCAACCTATAGGCTCTAAATACTGGGAAAGCAAAGTACACGATGTTAGGTGTTCTTATAATAGCTGGATAGCCGCTATCCCTATCAGGAGGTGTTTGACGATGAGAGCAGAAGTGTGCAGCCGTACGGTCAAAATACGGTTCTACAACTTTAGCTAATGTTTCAGCTTCTGAAGTCACTTCTACGTACGCCGCTGGCTCGTAGAGAGCATAATCGTATTCTTCAACATCAGACCCAACCTTATCTCTGACTGGCCTTAGGTAATTTAGGGAATAGCGGCTCTTCCTAATAGATTGAACTGGCCAGCTTTTCAAAGCGGGCTCATTTGTCTCCTGCGTAAGGCCTGAGAAATAGCTTGCAATGATTCTCCCACCGCTCTTTAGAAATCTTTCAAGTTTATCTGCTAAATTTTCAGATGGATATACGTGGTCTGGGAGGATTAAGAGTTTAAATTTTGAAAGGTCATCCCATTCGTCGACTATGAGAAACTGATGTCCAAGCTCCATGAGGATTCGCATGGCTCCCTCTTCAGAACTTAAATCTGTCCCAAGAATCCCCTCTGGGCCCGTTCCATTAGCTATTAATATCCCAATGTCTGCAACAGGCTCCGTATCTATAAGCCATGGTTCAAGTCTTTCTACTTGACCATATATATAGCCGATCAGCTTATAGGTAGCCGGGTCTAACCGTCCTCTCGGATGAAGTTGATCACCTACTCCAACCCTAATGCCTCTAACTGCTACACGTAGGCACTCGTATTCTAAAGCCGCTCTATTTTTAAGCCCTCCAAAATCACCCCAAGACTTATGAAATCGTCCTGTAAGCGACTGCAGAGGGATGTTTTTATCCATCAGGTAGTGTGATATGAGGGGGAAATGATTGTAGCCCCATCCACCAGTCGGAAGAGATTCTATGGAGACATAATCATAATATTTTAAGTCTTCTCTTAAGCTCGCCTCTGGATGTGCTGAAAGGGTCCAGCTACGGTTAAAGTATACCGCAATTTCCCGGTCGTATTCTTCTACAATGGACTTCATATGTTTCATGAATCTTCTTTGAACGCGCATTGCTTGTAGACGTCGGTCAAATGGATTTTCTGGGTTAAGCCCGCTCTTCTCCATGTCTGAGAGACAGTAGTTGCATACGCATCCGTCAAACCACTGCATCACTATATCTATGAAAAACCTGTCAAATTGATAATTTGACAGAAGCTCCCTAACATGTGCTTCAACCCAGTCGACGTAGGGGGAGTTTAAACAAAGCCACTTCCAATAGCCTGTTTCAACGAAGCTCTTATCCGGTTTAACTTGACGCCACTCTGGATGTAGCCGGGCGTTCAATTCATCCCAAGCCACAGTTGTGTAGACACCGACACTGATGTTGTGAGCTTTCAATGTTTCTATCATCTCACCCAATAGGTCTCTACGTTTTAACCCTGGGTGTGTTACGCCGACTTTAGTTGGGTAGTAGCAGTAGCCGTGGTGGCATCTGGCGAAGATGCATATGGTATTTACATGGGCATCAATGAGTGTATGCGCAAACTCCTCTGGGTCAAAGTCTACACCAACGTCTCTAATGTATTCACTCGTATGGAAGTCTAGATGGACATCTCGAAAGGGAATGGGCTTCATATAGATTTAAAATCAGCTCAATCTGATTTAAGCTTAACCCTCCCTCGTAAGAAGCCTATTCTAACGTAGAGTGTGCCAGTAGGCTTCCAATAGTTTTTAAGATTATTGCTGAGGTCAACAGGTACACGTTGGGCTTTCCAAAAACGCGTTTAATCGTGTTGATGTTTCGGAGGAAGTCTTCAATAGTCTTAGAATGATAGTCGAAGTCTTTAAGGCTTCTCCAGCCGATGCCATTTAAAAGGGAAACGGCGTAATCTAATGTCTTGTCATCTAGTGTTCTAAAAATCATCCTGTATAGCCGTTGCATTTTAAATTCATACCCTAATAGCCTCCTCCAAGTCTTCTCGTAGAATCTGGCTGCATCAACTAAATCCTCCGTCTTTTCAGCTATAGCCATGCCTGCAATTAAACCGCATAAAGTGCCTGTGAATATTCCTCCTCCAGTCATAGGTTTAGACTGGCCAGCAGCATCTCCAACAGATAGGAATCTACTTTCGAATGTTTTAGGTAATGGGCCTCCAGTTATTATAGGCCATTTAATTATATTGTATACCTCCTTAACATTCAGCCTCTTGAGCAGGTTTTTCAAGAAGAGTGCTGGGTTTCCACGTTCACATGCAAGTCCGATTCTAGCCATATTGAAATCCAACGGTATAATCCATCCGAAGAAACCCGGTGCAATATATCTTCCTAAGAAGACGTGCACTTCACCCTCGTTTAAACCCTCAATTTTCGCCTCAGCTTGAGCCGATGGAATAGGTCTTCTAAGAGATGGTTTTAAGCCTAATACTGCTGGTGTGAAAATGCTTAAAGCTCCACTAGCATCTACAGCAGTTCCACCTTTAAAAGTCCCACTGGTGGCTTCAACTTCAACATGGCTTTTGTAAAAGTTTAACTTCTTAGCCTTAACCCCCATGTGTATCTCTGCGTTGTTGTTTAAGGCTCTTGAAGCTAAAGCCTCTTCAAACATAACCCTATCCAATACTAGACATTCATCTCCAAGTTCAACCTTAAGTAGTAAACCGCTGGGTGAATGTATAACCATTTCTGAAACCCTGTTCAATATATATTCCCCTTTAAGGCTAAGCTTGAGACTTCTAATACATCTTTCACTGACCAAACCGCCACATCTTTCATTTGAAAACCCGACTTCCTTGTGCTCTTCTAAGACTGCTACCTTAGCCCCCATAATCGAAGCCGATAGTGCTGTTGATAATCCAGACGGTCCGGCTCCTATTATGCAGGCGTCATATATCGGCAAGGTTCAAACTCCTCTAAACATAAAACTATTCCTCAACTAGGTTTAAATTTCAGTCTTCCTCTTAAATTAGAGGATTATGGCAGATGAAGAATGCATAGACGTTAAACTCGCCTTGAAAGACTTCCTCAGAGATAATGGTTTAACTTTAGACGACATTCTATCGGTTATGGACGAAGATAAAGAAGGCGCTATAGAAGCCCTACGTAAAAGGACGCTTTTAAGCGGGCACGAGCTTGAACAGCTGGAGCGAAAGGCGACAAGTCGCCAGCTTAATACGTTGCTATTTGTAATTCAACTTTTCTATCTGGCAAATCCCTCTGGATTATATAAAAATAAACTAATCTATCCCTTTAGAGACGACGTCGTAAGAGATGGAAAAATCACAGCTGAATCCGTGAAACAAATTCTCAAAATTCTAGGTGTACGTATTGATTGGAGCTGAGAGAACTGTTTCCATTCGAGCCCGTAGGCTTCATACTTAGCATAGCATGTTTTGAGTGGGGATTCTGGAGCTACGCAGTCATAGCCTGGATACTAAAGATGATAACGCTTAGAGTCGGAGGCAGCAGGCTATACGAAGAGTTCGGCGCACCACTAGCCGGAGGATACATAGCAGGCTACATGCTAACATTAATACCTGGAATAATACTTTACAGAATAAGGTTCTTCACACCATTCTAAAAATCCCCATTTTATATATGAATTGGGAAAATTTTGCATATGAATCAGCGGTTATTGGAGATTACAATCGCACGGCATTATAACCTCTCATAAAAAGGCTTAAAATAGATGATGGAATTGTTATATTCGATTTAACTTATACCCGGGGTCTCCAAATTAAAGAAAGTCTAATCGTCAGAGTCTCCTCTTCCTCCATTCTTCAACTCTTCTTCTATCCAGTATATAGATTAGAATTGTCAGCATAGCTACGAATAATCTAACGGTTTCAAAGGGTGCCCCGCTAAGCTGAATGGAGTACATCTCAAAAACATATGGAGCATTTATGGATAAATTTTTCGTCTGAAAAGTTTGTTGTGGAGACGGAAAATGTGAACAAATTTTACATAAACGCCCATCTTTTAAAGGAAATGGTTAATAGGACGAGTTTAATCCATTGAATTGGTGTCTCCTATGAAAATCGAGATTTCAAGACCTAGAGTTATAAAAATCCTGGGGCTCGACTCGAGAGGTAAAGACGATTTGGTGTGGTGTTCGCTTTCCATGGAGGTTTCGAAGCTCTTTTGGATAGATGGCCTCTTAATCTGCATGGAGGTTCCTGAGAAAAGTTTCGACTACGAGTATGAGGATGGAATATACGTAGTCAGTCAACTATGCTACGCCGAATATCCTAAGTACAATAGGTTTGAAGACGTCGGTAGAGGTATTCAAATACCAATTGTAAACGTTAAAGGTATGAGGGTCTTCGAATCCATAGCTAAAACCATACGGGAGAATGAGAAGCGTCTAAAAGCGGAAGGTGAATAGCTTCAACTCTGTTCGGTTTTTGATCGAAGTATGAGGTTTAATAGAAGCTTTTTATCTACTTCTACTTCAGCTCTCCACCCAAGTGTTAAAACCCCTCCGCTTTCCCTTTTAAGATAACCTCTTCCTATGAATTTAGATATGGAGTATTCGACAAACCACTTTGGAAATTTATCCTCCAGAAGCTCTTCAAGCTCCCGTCTCTGAACCTTCCCATGCTTTGAAATTATGAAGGCCACGGAGGCTGCTAAAGCAGCTATCTCATCGATCCTCCAGCCTGAAGACGTAGCGTCTCCAACGTTTAAAGGCTCTCTAACTGTTATCATGAAGCGGGCTTTATCCAAATCTTCCACGTCTTTAGGCTTAACCATTTTAACCTGCAAGCCTATCTTCTCAAGCTCAGAATCTAAGATTTCCAAAACCTTCAGGTAGTTCTTACCCAGCGCTCTTTTAAGCTCCCAGCCTTTAACACCGGGCTCTCTATGTCTCTGGAATAGCAGGAGCTGAGTTGCACGTCTGACTTTTATACGCATAACTTCAGTCAGAAGATTCACCTCCAGATAACTTCCTCCAACGTTCATAGTCTATAGATATTGGCAGTGATTCGGATGGAGTCTTAGCTTCAACGCGTTCTCTAGGCGTTACTATATAATCTTCCCTAAGTGGGATTTTCTTAAGCTCCGCATAGCCATACGTTAATAGGAAGCTCAGCATATACGCTCTTCTAACGGTTTCTTCGAAGCTCTTGCCTGATATAAAGCTCCAGTATGATACAGACCCTCGGGTTTTACACGCCTCTCTAAGCTCATCTAGAGCTCTCTCAAGGTCCTTGTAAAAGGTTTCATCGATTATTAAGCCTTGCCTTTTAAGCTCTTCAAGCTCTATGTAGCCTCCAGGCTTATGGCCTCCCGTGAATTTACTCCACCTAGATTTTAAAGGTTTTAAACGGTTCCAGTAGTCTATGGCTTCTACAAGCTTTTCTTTAGATATTTCTTCTACGCACGCTATAGGTTTCCAAGCCATCATAAACGCGTCAACGATTGCTTTAGTAGGTATTTTCCTGAGTTTATACTCAATAAACGCGGGGTCTGTATAGAATACTGAGGCCTCTTCAGACAACCAATCCTTCTGGGCTTTTACCACTTTGGTAAGCATGTTGACGGCTTCCACGTCTAGACAAAGCTCTTCGTAAGACTTTAAATCATCCAGTTGTCCGTCAAGCATTTTAAGCTCTTCTCTGACCTCTACGTTAAATGGGTTTAAACCCCTTTCTTCAACCATGCGGCAAGTATGGATTATCCTCCTAACCTTCTCTATAGGCCTTCTTTTACGCTTCGACAACTTCAACTACCTCCGAACTGCCCTGAAGGTTTTGAACAACTATTACATGTATATCTTTACTGACTATGGGTATTTGATTTGGAGTTATTATAAGGTACTGGGCATTCTCGGTCTCCTTTAAAACTTCAACAAGCTTTAGAAGAAAAGTCTCTCTATTCTTTATATCCATGTGGACTTCGAACTCGTCAACGGCTCTAAAAGGAGATTTTATATACTTTTGTAAAGCTAGTAGGAAAGTAGCCACGGCTATGCTCCTCTCTCCTCCACTTTGACTATAAGGGTTCAACGGAGTCGGTTCCATGCCTCTAAATCCTATGAAAAGCTCCAATCCAGCATCGTCTATGTTATCCGGGTTTATGAGCTTAACATACCCTATGGCTCCTAGAGCAGATAGTATTATTAAGTAGCTTCTATTGACTTCTTCTAGAAGCTCTTGAACCTTTCTTCTCCATAATGTCATACGGTTTCTAAGTGATTCTTCAGCAGCCTTCCTATTTTCACGAATCTTCTCAGCCTTCTCTTCCAAGTTTCTTAAGGTGTTCAACTGTTGCTCATACATATGCCTAGTATCTTCAGGTACATCACCTATCGTTTCAATTTTAGCCTCTACCACTCTAATCTCGCTTTGAATATCCTGCGGGTTTCTATCGGTTTCAACTTTCCCATCGCATTTAGAAGCTTCTGCTAAAGCCTCTTTAAACTCGCCTTCAACTTCCGTAAGCTTGTTTTCAAGATCTCTAAACTCTGAAAGCATTCTATTCAACTGGTCTTCTGCAAGAGCCTTCTCAACTGAAAACTGCAGGATTCTACTGTAAGATTCGTCTAGACTATTTTCAAGTTCTTCAAGACTATATCTAGCTGAAGAAGAGTTCCTCCTCAAGACTGGAAGATCCTTTGAAAGTTTATCCGCTTCAGAGTTTAAAGTTTCCAAAATTCTAGCGTCAATGTTCGACTTGTCAAGCAAGTTTAAAAGCCTAGATATTAAGCTTAGAGAAGCTTCAATGGTTACACGCTTCTCTTCAATGGAGAGAAGTCTACCTAGGTTTTCCTTGTATGATTCTCTAAGCTCTTTAAGCTTATTATTCTCATGATCTATTAAAGTCTTAAGTTTGGAGACCCTATCTTCAACTCTCTTGGCTCTTAAAGCTAAACCCTCCATCCTAGATTTGAGGCTTTCCACGTTTTTCTCTGCTTTATATACCTGAGCCCATAGGAGCTCCTTTTTAAGAGATTCCAGAGTCTTCTGAAGTTTGAGCTTCTCAAGATAACGTTTATACTCTTCATCCCAATACTCCAAGCTTCTCTTAGCTTCATCGATAAGCTTATCTAGCGTCTTCTCATCCTCCATAAGTTTTGCAAGTCTATCTCTAGCCTCAAGCACATTTTTACGGTAGCTGCTCAAACCCACGGCTTCTTCAAGCATATACAGCTTCTCGTGAGGTGGGACGTATGCGAAAGATGCGACCATGCCTTGATGCATTATGAGAAGCATATTGTCTGGGTTGATTCCAAAATTTTCGAGAATATCTACAACCTCGGCTTTTGAAACGGGTCTGTTATTCGCATAGAAACGATATTCCCCATCAGCCCTCAAAACTCTTGAAAGTCTAAAAACATCGGATTTCCAATCTGGTATAGGTCGTATACCTCCCTTAGAAGAATTATCTAGGACGACTGTAACTCTAGCCGTGTCCTTCCCTCTACGGATTAAATCGCTAAGCCTCCTACCGCGCTCCGTATACGCCTGTCCAAGTGCAATAGATATCGCAAGGAGAATGCTGGATTTACCCGCTCCATTGGGGCCGCACACTATGTTAAGTCCAGGTTTAAGTCTAACCCTACCATACTCATAGCTCATGAAGTTTTCAAGTATAACCTCTTTGATTAGCAAAGACACTTCCTCCGATTAGAGGTTTGGAAGTCGATATAAGTCAAGGTAAGATTATCAACACCTATAAGCCTATCTCCTATAAACATTTAAATTTTCAAGTAAATGTTTACCTTCTTTTTCTAAAAAATATTACACCGTCGAATACGGTTACGTATTTAAACCAGCTTCTATAAGCTTTGGAGGGAAAAATACTTGAGGGTAGTCGAGGATGGCTTTCACTAAGTTCAAAGCTCCCAATTTTACCGAACTTTTGTAAACAGCTTTGATGTTCTCTTGAAGCTGGGCCTATCTAGATCTATCTAGGATGCTCTATTAAACTAAATTAGATCATCTAGAACAGTCAACCCGTTGGATCCTTGGAAAGCCCCCTAGACGAAAAAGCCCCATTTCCCTCTTTAGATACGTCCATCAACCATCAATCTTACTACAGTTGAAATATTTTTCCCAGAAATTACCGCAGTAGTAATATGAAAAATCGCTCACTTGAAACATCCTGATTTAACATTGAATTAAAATGATACTACTCCCAATATTCATACAGATGCAGGAATCTACCCACAAGTTTTAAACTATTTTCCGAAAAATTTACAAGTATTTGCTCTCCGAGCTTGGAGAGCATTTTAAGGTTTAAAAGCCTTTAAAGCCGGATACGTAGTAAGTCAATGTGGTATATGAATTTAATCTGTTGTATGTTGTCTGAATGAGTCTTAGGTTCAATTGTTAAGTAGAGCTTAGCCGCTTAGAAGGAACATATAATCCGTTCTCAGCACAGGCGGTCATCACTTAACCTTTTATGTTCTAGGCATTAGAACATGCATTCTAATATCTAGCATTAAGTAGACGAAAACGTATTAGTATAGTTGGTGTTTTCATGTTTAGCCTCAGAACCTTTAGACCTCAAATCAAGAAGAGATTTATCTTAGTGCTTTCAATAGTCCTTATGCTCGGCGCCCCCCTACTCCTGATATTCTCCGGGATGAGCAATAACGCATCATCAAGCAACCCGAGCACAGATATACGAAACCATGCAATCCTTAAAAAATTCTCATCCTATGAGGAGTTGAAAAGCTTCCTAAATAGAAGTATGAGTTCTCCATGGTTTCTAGTAGACGTAGAGAGATTTACTGCAATCACAGCTACCGGAATCACAGCAAAATCCACAGTTACAGATATCGATTACTCGAAGACAAATATTCAGGTTGAGAGTGTTGATGAAGATGATGTCATTAAAACCGATGGAGAATATATATACTTAACCCTTGGAAGAAGTGTTTTAATAATTAAGGCCTATCCACCTGATGAAGCAAAGCTTTCAGCGGAGATCCCTGTGGAAGGTGTAGTTTCAGGCCTTTTCGTAAACGGCAAGAGGCTGATCATAATCTATAATGGAGTTTACTGCCGCGTGGAAAACACCTCTGAGAAAAAGAGTGAGGAGATACTGTTTATAGAACCAAGTTTGTCAGTGCTCATTTACGATGTGGAAAACGCTGAAGTACCTATACTTGTTAGGAATACCACTGTAAGTGGGACGTACTTCAACTCTAGGATGATCGGAGATTACGTCTACGTATTGGCATCTTTCCCGATATATTTGAGAGATGAAGAACCTGTTCTTCCAGAGATAGTAGACGGCAAGTACAGTATAAGGGTCGATCCAACATCGATCTACTACTCGAATACGTCAGACTTCTACAACGTTTTCACAGTTATAGCCGCAATAAACGTCAAAGACCTGAGCGAACCCATCACATATGAGACCTTCTTATTTGGATATGCCAGCTGCATCTACGTATCCCTAAACAACATTTACGTTGCCGTACCGAGCCAATCTGAAAGCGGTATGACAACCGAGATCCATAAAATTCACATAGAAGATGGCAAAATAGAGTACGAGCTAAGCGGCTCGGTTCCAGGTTTAGTTCTAAATCAGTTTTCAATGGATGAGTATGACGGTTATTTTAGAATAGCCACCATGACGAATCAACAAGTACTTAGAGGTTTATTCTCTACGATTACTTTACGTGAAGGTGAAAGTCCAATAATGAGCAATGTCTACGTGCTAAACATGAGTCTGGCTGTTATCGGTGGGATTGAAGGGTTGGCACCTGGTGAACAGATGTACTCGGCTAGGTTCATGGGCGACAGATGCTACCTAGTAACCTTCAAGAAGGTTGATCCGTTATTTGTTATAGACCTAGGAGACCCCGCCAATCCGAAAGTGCTTGGTAATCTTAAAATACCCGGATACTCAGACTACCTCCACCCCTACGATGAGAACCATTTAATAGGTATAGGTAAGTGGACTGTTGAAGCTGAAGAGAGTGACTTCGCATGGTATCAAGGTGTAAAAATATCGCTTTTTGATGTAAGCGATGTTGAACACCCAAGGGAAATAGACAGCATTATAATAGGTGATAGGGGAACTGACTCACCAGTTTTACATAACCACAAGGCTCTGTTATTCGACAGAGGGCTTGACCTTCTCGCCATTCCAATCCTATTGGCCGAGATAGATGAATCTAAATATCCCAATGGTGTTCCTCCGAATACTTACGGAGATTACGTCTGGCAGGGGCTTTACGTCTTCAAAATAACTGAGAACGATATAAGCCTAAGAGGCAGAATTACACATATAGAGAGTTCAGATGACTTCCTTAAAAGTGGATACTGGTTCTATTCCGACTATGCGATTGAACGGGCGCTCTACATCGGCAACACTTTATATACGATCTCAAATAGAATGATAAAGATGAATGATTTAGAAAGCCTAGAGGAGATAGGTGTCTTAAAACTTCCGTAGAAGCCACAGCGCCCTTAACCATCTATTTCTTAGCTCAACCAATTATCTCCATTACTTCATAGTTTAAAGACGTATGATAAAACATAAATTGGCTCAGCCCTCTACAAATAAGTCTTTAGGCTCTGTACATTTTCAGAATACGACTTCTTTATAAAATCTTCTCGTTAGAAGGTTAGCTTAAGCTTTGTTAATAAAACCTTTTCTGAGCGTGAAACCGCTTCTCTAATTACTTCCGATTTTAGTACTACTATTTTTTAAAAAAGTAATATTTATATTCGGGCCCGACGAATAACTATCAGGGTTTCTATGCATATACCCGACGGCTTCCTAGATCCCGCAGTAATCGTACTCACCTACGCATTACTGATGATATATGGAGTCTTCGCATTTAAAAGAATTAGAAGAACATTAAATACCGAGAATACACCGCTAGTGTCGGTTCTATCCGCTGGTATATTTGCCGCTCAAATGCTGAACTGGCCCATTCCCGGCGGAACAAGTCTTCATTTTGTTGGAGGCACATTAGCCGGAGTAATGCTTGGTCCATGGCTTGGCTTTCTAACAATGTTCATAGTACTAGTTGTTCAATGCTTGGTCTTCCACGATGGTGGAATAACCGCCCTCGGAGCAAACTCTCTAAATATGGCTATAATTGACGTATTAGTTGGATACACAATTTATCGGTTTACAGCTAGGGCTTTTAAATCTAAAGGCTCGCCTCGTATGCTGGCTGCTTTCCTCGGAGGCTGGCTGGGGATAACAATCGCTGGTGTAGCATGTGGGCTTGAAATAGGGTATTCTCGGGCTTTTCCCTACGGCGTATCTATAACCGTGCCGATTATGGCTGGGTGGCATGCGGTGCTTGGTGTAATTGAAGGAACTATAACAGCTTTAACTGTAGCCTATTTAAGGAAAAGAGTACCTCATATAATTTTTGCAGAGAGGTGAGTCTTACGGGCTCTTCAAGAGGGCTATCCTATAAAAAGACCATGGTTTTAATTCTTATCCTAGTCTTCATCAGTCCCATCTTTGGAGTACTATTAGCGGATATGGTCGGCTACCATGAGCCACTCGATGTTGCCGCGGAGGTTTTAAATCTTCCAGATTTAACTGAGTTAATAAATTGGACTCCACTCCTAGATTACACAATTCCCGGATTGCCCGCCGAAGTCGGCTATATCGTTGCGGGTTTGATCGGTGTCTTCGTAATATTGAGCATAGGTCTCTTATTGGGTAAGATGGTAAGGAGAACTTGAACTCTAAAACTCTAACGTCTAGGTTTCTAGAGAATCTTGCGGAAGCATTCAGACAGCTAAACAATGTCCCAAGTAGTTTACCATTTAATCCCGCATTATCTACACTTTCAGCTTTAATTCTAACTGGGACAGCCGCGCTCAGTTATGATTTGAAAATCCCAATGATGATATTATTTATAAGCATGGTGTTAATATTCGTTTTAAACCATTCATTTCTAAGCTCATGGATTAAAACCATACTCTTCGTTTTAACATGGGCTTCTATAGTTTCAGCTCCTCTCCCGTTTATAACTGCCGGGGAGGTTTTAGTTGAACTACCCATTGGGTCAACTACGTTAAAAATTAGCTTTGAAGGAATACATCTAACCGTATCCTTCATAACTAGGGTTACTGCTTCGGTAGCAGTATCCACCGCTTTCATCATGATCATGGGTTGGAGAGGAATAATAGCTGGATTTGAAGAGCTACGTATTCCTAGGGAGCTTTCCTTCATGCTCAACCTATCGATCGTAAGCATACCTGTATTTTTAAGGGAAACTTTAAACGTGCTCTTAGCTAGGGAGGCGCGTATAATGAGAAAGGTTAAGATGAGAAATGTTTGGAGAATGCTAGCAACAGTTATTGGAGAGCTTATGCTGAGAGGGTATGAGCGAGCTTGGAGGCTTGATAAGTCAATAAGAGCTAGAAGTTTTAGCAGACCAGAAAAACCTAAGACTGTTCACACCTCGATAAGGGTTAGAGATGTAGCGTTATTTTTACTCGCCTTAACGATTCTCCTATTGGGGATCATAGGAAGGATGTAACGATGTTGTTGAAGTTGGAGAACATCTATTTTAAGTATCCTGGAGAAGTTGAGGTTTTAAAGGGAGCAAACTTATCGGCAGATAGAGGTGAGATAGTAGCACTAATAGGCCCAGTTGGAAGTGGTAAAACTACGCTTCTGATGATCGCAGCCGGACTCCTTGAGCCTGAAAGGGGAGCAGTTTTCCTAGACGGTAAGCCTTTAAAAGATCAATTGCCAGAGGCTCGTGAGAGGATAGGTTTAGTATTTCAAAATCCTGATGATCAGATTTTCAATCCAACGGTTTACGATGAATTAGCCTTCGCCTTAAACCAGATATGCAACTCCACTACGGAAGTCGATAGCATCGTTAGAAGCGTTGCAGATAGATTTAACATAACGCATTTGTTGAGTAGACCTCCCTATAGGCTGAGCATGGGTGAGAAGCGCATAATAACACTAGCGTCTATAATTGTCTACAACCCAGACATTTTATTACTTGATGAGCCGACTGCCAACGTGAGTTCAAGAATAGTAGAAATTATAAAATCTGTACTATTTGAGTTTAAACAGTCTAAGAAAGCTACAGTCGTGGCTTCGCATGATGCGGAATTTATCGCTGAAGTATCCGACCGCGTATACGTTATAAATAATGGTGTTACAATCGGCGGCTTAGATTCTAAAACAATATTATCCGATGAAAAGATACTTGCAATGGCGGATCTAAAGCCCATTCGTGTCAAAAAGACCTAATCCAAATTAAAACTTCATGGGATTATTTCAACCGTATTGTTAAAAGCCGGGTATAAAAGCTTGCTTTGATCTATCAATCCATCTACTACAAGCTTATCAACAAATGGCTTAACTTCTAATATTCTCTCAACGAGGTAGTTTGTGGCTTCACATATGTCTCTAAATCCATCGATCCCCCAAAGCCTCTCGATATGCGCATATAGACATCTACCTCCACATATTCGGAAAATACGACAACTTATACAGGGCTCGTCTATAGTTACTCTACCAGGTAAGTCTTTAGGCGTTAAACTATGGATATCCCCCAGCCTAGCCCACGGGGCATCTATAGCTATGGGACAGGCTAGTATAGTACCATTAGTTAATATGGAGAAACTACTTACACCTGCGCCGCATGGAGGACTTGGACCATTTGAGATAATCCTCTTCAGGATTCCCTGAAGAGGTGCCAATCCCAATATCTTGCCTTCAGAGAGGTTTTTAATCCAAAGCTTCACTAAGGCATTTAAACCTGGTTTATAATTCTTATCAAGCCATCCTTTGAAGTCCCTCCATCTAGGACTCCATACTACGTTGAGTTGCCAGTGTATATGGTCGAACAAGTTTAAACTTATCAAATGGGTTACATCTCTATATATGTTACTCTGCTCTGTAATAGTCATTCTAGCTACGATATCTCCTTCAAATCCGATATCTCTAAGCCATTTTGCAGTTTTCAAAACCCTCTTATAAACACCTCGTCCTCTATATGCATCTGTCAAGTTTTCATTGCCATCTATTGAAAGTAATATTGTGTTAAACCTTTTCCAATAAGCTGGCTCGAGCCTCTCACGTAGAAGACCGTTTGTTTGGATAACGTAGTGCGCTTCCAAACTGTCTATGAGTTTGACTACGAAACGTTCATTTAGCAATGGTTCTCCACCATAAAATGCTACTACTGGGTTGGAGTCTTGAGATAGAAAATCTACAAGTTGTTCAATCCTATATTCAACTTTCCATGGGACGAGATGCCTTGGAAAACTGCCTCCACAATAAGAACATTTTAGATTACAACGGCCAGTTGTGAAGACTATATAAAGCATTCAAAGTTAAATGTACACCTTTAAAGTTTAAGATTAACAGTTAGGAATTTAGGAATTCCCCCGCATTTAATCTCCCATCATTTTCCCTAATCCAGCAGTAGTATGTTTTCGTCTGTAGCGTCACATACTGCATTAGGTATGTCGGCAGTTTACTTTTCGGGCATCTCCCGTTTTAAGCTTGTTTTCAGCTTAAGCCAGCCTCCAACCGTGCGTTTTAACGTTGTCTTTGAAAGCTCCATCTGAAAGGTTTTAAGCTCATCATCAGGCATATTTTCGACGACGTTTTTGAGATGGCTGTAGCTGTGCATCCTATCCGGGTTGAAGCCGTATTTCTCAAGAAGACCAACATATTTTCTAAGTAGCTTCTCTTCTCCAGTATACACGTATCCAAGCTTCATACCCGCTTTTTCAAAAAACGGATTGTAGGCAGCCATAGCCGTCAAGGTTTCGACAATTTCAGCATCCGTTCTCTCAAGCGTTTCGCGGAACCTCGGTGCGACTACAACTCTAGTGATCCTTAGGATTTCACCACGCTTGGCCTTCTCTTTTAAATCACCTCTAAAGACCCGACAGTTCAAATAACTCATCGTGTAGACGATTACGCCGACGATTTCATCATCGTAAACTGCTTTGATTAACCTAAACGTATTGTCGTTTAGATCGATCACGTAATAGTCTTTCTTCTTAGAAGGTAGATTAAAACTTCTATGGATGTTCGACCCCTCCCCTAGTTTTTTCCATTATATTTTTATGGTGATTTTCCATGTTTTGCCCCGTTTTTCAAAACCTCCTCACTTCATCTCTCACGATATCTTCGATCAGGCTTTTCATATCATCGGTGAGCTATGTCTAACCTTTATGAGTAGGTACCTGAGAATGGCTCAAAATAGTTGAGACGCGAGGATGGAAAAATTAGACTATAGGTATTTCTCTACTACTTCAGAAGCTATCTGTGCCCATTCCCATAGGCGTTGAGGTTGGTAGTTTACAGTACTTATGTCTTTCAAATGGATTTCTACTATACAGTTAAATCCCCTAGCTTTCTTCAACTTCCTCTCCATGTCTTTTCGTACTATTTCGGGATCCCAAGTCGAGGTGGCTAGCACGGCTGGGTTTGGCTTCCAAGCGAATACAAACTCATCTCGAACGTTTTCAACGGCTTTATCGAAGTCTATAAATGGGCTCATTGAAATTTTACGTAATCGAGGGATATTCTTCCTTAAAACTTCAACCTTATGATGTAGTGGCTCACAGCAACCGTAGTAGTTGAACCCCCATCTCTCATACCAGCGTCTCTCATGCTTTAGTGCAAATTCCTCATGCACAGCTGGAGATGTTGCTGCAAAAACTTGAGCAGCACCAACCCCCCAAAGCTTCATCGGGTGATCTCTTAAAAGGCCAAGCTTTTCATACTGGTCTAGTCTATGTAGCCAAGCGTCAACCATTCTATCAATGAGCTTATGTACATAATCTGGCCTACGGTACATATCGATTAAGATCTCTTTCACACCTGTCCATTGTACAAGTTCATCCCAGGGTGCAAACCAGAATGAGGGGAGGCCGCGTTTCTCAACTGGTATTATACCGTCGAATATATCACATAGCATCTGGTATTCCCTTTCAGCTCTCTCATAGTTGAAAGTTACCCTCGGCATTTTAATCTTCTCAATGTCTTCTTCGCTTTTAATCTGTACGTGAAAACGGTGGGAGACCACAGGATTTCTCTCATCGATCTTCAAAACATCCTCCTGTACATATAGCCCAAAACCAGTATCCTGGATATAGTCTTGTAGAGGTTGCACAACTACAGGGTCTAAACCCGGATATTCAAATCTAGGGTCCTCCACTGGTACGCCAAGCCTATGATTCCACTTGTAGATTATACGTCTAAGCCTCGCCTCATAACTCCGACATAGGGGATGTTTCGTCCTCAAGGTAAGCTCGCCGTAAACGTCCATCTCATGCCAAGGCATCTCATAAATGTACACTACCGGCTTAACCATTTCCAAATTGTTTATCCTTATCTGCCGTTCCTTATACTCCTCATTAATAGGTGATGTGGCGATTTCAGCGATCTGTCTTCCAAGTTCCCTTAAAACTTCTCTATCGCTATTTGGGACTTCTTCACAGTTATCCTGGTAGCCCACTACAATCCACCTACAACCTTTTACTTTCTATTCTGATGTTTTATGCTTTGTGGCTTAATCTTCGCTTTTGAACAACTCTTCCATTTTGAGCTGTCGAACGGAAGAATTTTAAATGGAAAAACAGCGGATTGAAGACGAAAGCCGGGACCATATTACACGTAAAACTCAATTAAGCCACAAAGCGATGTTTTAAATTTCTTTTCTAAATTTGCCTATTGTACTGCGAGGGGTGTCAAGTTTGACAGATAAAGGGTCTGAATGCTTCAGCAGTTGATGTATCAAGTTGAATAAAACTGTTTTCTAGACTGCTAGTAAACCCATAGTTTTGCGGTAAAGGCTAAGTATAATAGCTCTTGGGATTCATAAGCCTTAGCTTACAATCTCCTTCACTGTTTGAGTAAAGCCCCCCATCTTTAACGCTGTGATTTTTATGGAGGAAGGTTTAAATTTAGGTTGAGCCTAATTTAGGTTGTGTCTAAATCCAGACGAAAATCTACTTCAAAAATGTTGACTGAGAGGGAAGTAGAATATCTTAAGACTGTTTCCAAGCTCCTATCAGGAAGGGAAACCGTTGGAAGCCTTGAGATAGCCGAGGCTATGGGGGTTTCATGTGCGACTGCGAGTGAAACTCTTAAGAAGCTTTACGATAAGGGTATGCTTAAGAGAGAGCCTTGGAAAGGGGTAAGTCTCTCAGAAGCAGGGATTAGAGAAGTTAATAAGGTAATTAGAAACCACAGAGTTTTCGAAACATACGCTTACAGTTTTCTCTCAATTAGACTAGAAGACGCGTGTAGATGTGCACGTAAGGTTGAACTATTCCTTCCAGAAGAGGTCGTCGACTCTATGTGTAGCATTATGGGGCATCCTGAGAAATGCCCGCATAATGAAAATATTCCCAGGGGGGAGGGTTGTTGCTCAAGAAAACAGCAATTATAATCGCGGTTAGCCTTTTATTGGGTTTAACCCTTTCCATGCGTTCAGTTCAACAGAAGTATGGGATTAGGGTAGTCGTTACGTTGGACATCCTCCAAACCATAGTATCCCCGATCTTAGGAGATGTTGGTGAAGTTTACTCTATTATTTCAGGAGATGTTGAACCTCATGGTTTTACTTTAACGCCTGACATTATTCGAGAGGCTTTAAACTCTGACTTAATAGTCATAACTGGACATATGAATTGGGAGATGGAGCTTATTGAAAGGGTTTCAGAGAAGAAAGGTGTTCAACCCAGCCTAATATCTCTGAACCTGCTAAACTTGAGTGGTATTAGAATACTTGAAGTTGAGGGCGGGAAGAATATCCATGGATTCTGGCTTCTACCAGATAACGCGATTACTATAGCTAGAGCGTTGAGAGATAAACTTTCAACGCTTAAACCTGAATATTCTGAAAAGTTTTCAGAAAACTACATGCTTTTTGAAGAAGAGGTTTTAAAGCTTAAAACTGTGCTCGCTAGGCTTTCGGAGAAATACGGCTGTCTCGGAAGGAATGTTGTAGTAGGCTTTTACGCTGAGCAGTACATTGCTGAGGCTTTGGGTTTGAAAGTAGACGTAGCCCTCATAGGTGAAGAGGAGACAATGCGCCCCGATACTCTAAAAAGAATCTACAGCGGTCTTAAATCTGGAGACTATGCCTGCATCATAGTCTCTGATACGGCTCTTCTAATGAGTGGCGTTCAAACAGCGCTTAGAGAGGTTTCTGAGGAGACGGGGTGTTCAATAGCATATGTCTTCACAGTTTCATCCAACGGCTTGAATCGCTACGATAATGTTATGTACTATAACGCTGGGCAGGTTTACAGTGCTCTACTCTCCAACCGTAAATCTTCCTCAAACGGGTTTAACGTATATCTTTTAGCAACAGTCCTAGCACTGTTCATAATAGCTTTTGAAACGGTTCTACTCGTCAGAGGGGGTTTGAGAATACGAACAACCCAGTAATATCTGTGAAAAACGTTTCAGTGAAGCTAGGAGAACGTATAGTGCTGGATGATGTAAGCTTTGAAGTTGAAAAGCCGTCGCTTATAGTAGTCGTTGGACCAAACGGCGCTGGGAAAACAACGCTGATAAAACTACTGCTTGGAATGGTTAGGCCTTTTAAAGGGTTTGTGAAGGTTCTCGGTTTAAATCCTTTCGCTGAAGGTTTAAAGCTTAGAAGCCTTATCGGCTACGTCCCCCAGAAGGATAAGGTATCGTATGAAGTCCCGCTTAAGGTAAGTGAAGCCGTCTTAATGGGGGTGCTTTTAAGGAAAAGTTTCCCTAGGGTCCCCTATATGGAGGACGTTGAATCCGCTAGAAAGGCTTTAGAATACCTCGGTATGGATGATTGCTGGGACTTACCATTCAACGAACTAAGCGGAGGACAGCAGAGGAGGGTCTTAATAGCCAGAGCGTTGGCATCCAACCCTACCATCCTATTCCTAGATGAGGTGTTCGCAGGCTTAGACGTCGAAAGCCAGGAAAAGTTACTTAACGTTTTAAGAATGCTCAAGGAGAATGAGAAAACCATAATGGTCGTAGAGCATGAATTAGACCCGATAGTGGGATTGGCTGATAAGATTCTGGTTTTAAACAGGACGGTATGCGTATACGGAGATCCAGTCGATGTTTTAAACGAGGATAAGTTGAAAACCGTCTATCCATGTGTTAAAACAGTTGAGAGGGAGGGTAGACGTATACTAATCCTGGGTGATAGACATGCTTGACCCGTTTATTCTAAGAGCGGTGATCGGAGTGGTATTTGCATCATTCTCAGCAATAGTTTCGACTTTAATGCTTCTAAGGGGGGCACTATACATAACACCTGAAGTTTCACATGCTGCTTTAGGAGGTGCAGCAGTAGGTGTCCTGATTCAAACGTTTCTCCCTTGGTTTGCAGATCCATTCCCCTTCGTAATACTATTCTGTATAGCGACATCCGTGTTCGTATCACGTACGGGGAGAAGTGGGCCTCAGGCTTTAGGCATTATGTTAAGTGTTTCACTAGCTGTAAGCGTAATGCTTTACGCGGTTATAAGGAGTTACCTCCCAATAGATAGAAAGGTAATAGTAGACGGTTACCTGGTAAGTGACCTCTTACTTCTCTCAAACTTAGACGTATTAAGCCTAGCGATCGCCTCAACCTTAACATTAATATTGGCGGCATTATTCTACAGAGAATTCCTATACATTTGCTTCGACGTAGAGACGGCTGAAGCGCTCGGGCTTAAAGTTGGATTATATGACTCGCTACTCTTCACCATTTCAGCTGTAACAGTCGCCGTGATTGCTAAGACCATAGGTGTCCTACTATCCGTCACACTTCTCATAATTCCAGCAGCTACCTCACGATTTTTAACGCGCTCCATAAGTAGAATGTTCATAGTGTCCCTATCAATAGCGCTTTCCTCGGGGCTTGGAGGCATCGTTCTATCACTCTGCTCCAACATCCCTACAAGTGGCGCGATAGCGCTGGTATCTATAGTATTCTTCACGATAACTTATCTTGTTAAAGGTAGAAGATCATAGCTATGCTGAGGAATCAATCGTAGAGACTGTTTTGAAATTGGAAAACCTTAAGTGTTAAGCCGTATAGTTGACAGACGGGGGATCGTATAATTGAAATTTTTCGATTGTAATGCATGTTTCGGTAGACCTATGATTAAACCGATTAGATATGCTGAAACGGCTAGAGATCTTTTGAAGGAGATGGATTTCTACGGTATTGATGAAGCCTTAGTCTTCCACTCAAGGCAACGCGACGACTCACCAGTCGTTGGTAATAAAATACTGATAAACGAGATCAAGGGAGTTGGAAGGCTTTACGGAGCCTTCGCAATACTTCCGCCTCAAACTGGGGAGATGGGCTCTTTTGAAGATCTTCTCGATAAGATGAGACTTGGCAATATAAGAGCCTTTAGAGCCTTTCCTTCAGAGCATGGATTTTTAATGACTAAAACTGCTCTAGAGCCTCTTTATGACTTCATGGTTGAGAGGCATATTCCACTATTCATCTCAATAAATGAGTCATGTGGAGGTATATCCGGCTGGTATTTGATCGAGAAAATTATGTCTGGCGTCCCAAGTCTCACGCTTATAGTCACAGAGCATGGAAGTTGGGGGCAGGATAGATTTTTCAGGCCTCTAATTGAGAGATATGAAAATCTGTATTTGGATATATCGAGGTACGAATTAGATGGAGGTATAAGCGACTTCTGTGCTAAATACGGTGCTGAAAGGTTGCTCTTCGGTACTGGCTACCCATGGTGGAACCCTGGCGGTCCGATCCTAATGCTGTCTCAAGCAGATATAACATCTAAAGAGAGGGAGATGATAGCTTCAGGTAATCTCAAACGGATACTTGGGAGGGTGAGAATTTGATATATTCTCAAATTGTTAAAGAGTTTATGGAGAGTGGGAGGAGTGAGTCTTGTCCTGTAATCGATATGCATACGCATCTTGGACCCTACCAAGGCATATACTTTCCAAACCCCTCACCCGAAGATATGATACGTACCATGGATAGGTGTGGAGTTAAAATGGTCGTCTCAAGTTCCCACGCAGCTCTAATAGACAGTAGAGAAAACGTTAAAATGATCGACGTAGTGAAGAAGTACCCAGACAGGTTTAAAGCATACTGGGTTATAAATCCAAACTACTCTGAAGAATTAGAAGATGAAATAAAGCGGTTTTCTGAGGCTGAAGGGTTTGTAGGGTTCAAGTTTCTATCAGACTACCATAGGCATCCAGTAACCAGCCCAAGGTATGAACTTGCATTAAAATACGCCAATGAACATAAGCTACTGGTTCTACTCCATACCTGGGGCTATAGCCCCTACGACTCGCCAACATTGGTTGAAAAGATCGCCGTTAAATATCCGAATGCCACATTTCTGATGGGGCACTCCGGCTATGGGGAGTGGGAGAAGGCTATTCAAGTTGCACGGAATAACCCAAACGTCTATCTCGAGTTAACAGCGGCCTACGCGGTTAACGGGGTAATTGAATGGATGGTTGGGGAAGCCGGATCTGAGAAGATACTATTTGGTACAGATCTACCATGGTTCGACCCGCATTATGGAATCGGTTGCGTAATCTTCTCTAGAATAACCGATGAAGATCGTCATAATATCTTGCATAGGAACGCGGAGCGGTTGCTTCAACCATTTCTATGAGATTAATTTTCCAATAATTAGGATATTAGATCTTTAAGTAAACATTCTATACTATAGAATTTTGGCGGTACACATGGTTAAGTATGCTGTTGGAATTGTAGGTTGTGGTGGTATAGCTTCAAGTCACGTTTAAGGTTGGCTTGATACAGGTCGTGCTGAAATAGTCGCAGTTGCAGATATAGATTTAACTAAGGCTGAGGCTTTAGCTGGTAAATTCGGCGTAAAAAGTTTTTACAGAGATTACGTGGAGATGTTGAATAGGGAGAGTTTAGACTTTGTGAGCATTTGCACCTGGGCTCAAACCCACGCTGAAGTAGCCGTTAAAGCGGCCGGAGCCTGTGTTAAAGGCATCCTATGTGAAAAGCCTATGGCTGTAAGCTTAAGTGAAGCCAACATGATGGTTGAAATCTGCGATAAACATGGCGTTAAATTAGCTATTAGACATCAGCGTAGATTCCATCCAATCCACATATCTGTTAAAAACTTCATCTCAGAAGGGAAGATTGGTAGACTTTTACTAGCTCGTGGAAGGAGGGAGGACGGGCTTCTAAACAACGGCTCCCACATGATAAACACAGTTAGGTTTTGGCTTGGAGACCCTGAACCTGACTGGGTTATAGGGCAAGTCGAGCGTAAAACGGATAGGTATGAGAGGGGTATACCTATAGAAGACCTATGTATAGGCTTAGTATCCTTCAAAGACGGAGCTAAACTTCTAATAGAAATGGATACACCCATCATGCATAAGTTAGAATGGTTCCACGTGGTATTGGAGTGTACAGATGGACTGCTTATAGTTACGGATGAGGAAGCTAAAGTTCTATCATCTAATGGATGGGGTAAACTCAAGCCTGTGGAAGATAAAACTACTGAGTTTTCTCAGCTGATAGATTGGGTTGAGGGTAGAGTCGGTATGCATAGAAGTAGTGGCTACCAATCTAGAATAGACATGGAGATAATGATGGCGATCTACCAATCAAGCCGTTCAAGAAGCCTCGTACATATGCCGCTTAAAACATTGGAAAACCCACTATTCGCGATGATAAAGAGCGGTGAACTACCAGTTGAAAAGCCCGGAAAATACGATATCAGACTTCCCAAGGAGTTATGGGGTCTTCTAAAAATACCATAAAGGCGTGGGCCCGGAGGGATTCGAACCCCCGACCAACAGGTTATGAGCCTGTCGCTCTACCTGGCTGAGCTACGGGCCCTTCAAAATCTGAAGAAGACAGTTCTTTTATTTATTGTTTTCTAATATATAACTATGGGTCTCTCGAAATTACATAGTGATTTCAAGGCTCATGTCTAGTGCTTTAGCCGAATGCGTTAGGTATCCGATTGAGAGCACGTGAACACCTGTAGACGCGTACTCTAATATGTTTGACGGGTTTATTCTACCCGATGCTTCGAGTAAAATCTTACCGTACAGGCCTCTCTCCCTTAAACGTTCGATGACTTCTCGAATCTGCTCAGGTCTCATATTGTCAAGCATCACTATATCTGCTCCACTTTCAGAAGCCTCTAAGGCTTCGCCGAGCGTTTTAGCTTCAACTTCAACCTTTTTTACAAAACTTACCTTCTCTACAGCTCTTCGGACAGCCTCCTTAACTGAGCCTATTAGTGCTATGTGGTTGTCTTTAATGAGGATGGCGTCGTCTAACCTGAGCCTGTGTGGTTCTCCTCCTCCAAGCATAACAGCCTTCTTATCTAGAGCCCTTAAACCTGGAGCAGTTTTACGTGTAGCAGCGATTTTAACGTTTAAACCAGCCTCTCTAATCATATCTACAAGCTTCTTAGTTTCCGTAGCTATTCCACTCATACGCATCAATATGTTTAAAGCCGTACGTTCAACCATCAGTATGCTTCGAGCCTCGCCCTCAACTTCCATCACAACGTCTCCAGGATTAATGATGTCTCCATCTTTACGGTTAATCTTTACATCAATACTGAAGTGTTTAAACAGCATTTCAGCTTCTTCAACACCAGCTACTACACCGCTCTCCTTCGCTACGATAACGCCTCTAGTCTTCAAACCCTTAGGTATTAAAAGTTCAGATGTGATATCTCCAAAGCCTAAATCCTCCTCTAGAAACCGTATAAGCTGGCTGATCGTTAGGTGAATACTCAAATTTAATCGCCTCAGTTTAATAGGGTGTTCGCCTTTAGATTTAAAGTTGAACCTTCCTTATGAATTGTGAGACTTTCTAAATCAATGACTTGTAGGTCTTCCGATACTAGAAGCTTAAATCCTACTTTACTGATTGATAATTGAAATGTTCAATCTTAAAATTGAGAGAAGCAGTAGGGAAAGGAAATCTAGGATAGTACTAGCCTTAGATATACCTGAATTTTCCAAAGAAAGGCTTTATGAGAAAACGTTGTGGGTTATGATGGAGACTTCCGAAAACGTCTGTGCCTTTAAAATAGGGATGCCAACGATACTAATTCTTGGGTTGCAGGATGGTGTATATAAACTAGTTGAGAAGTCTCATGAAATGGGTATGCCCATTATAGTGGATTGTAAATTGAGCGACGTTGGTCATGTCAATAGAACTATGGCTAAACTTTACTTTGATGTTGGCTTTGATGCTCTAACGGTAAATCCGCTTGTGGGTTTTAAAGATAGTTTAGATTTAGTTTTGGAAGATGCGAAGAAGAGAGGCAGGGGGATCCTACCGTTAATATACATGAGTCATGCGGGGGCTGAAGAAACTTTTGGTCAGCTCATAATGGAGAGGGATGGAGTATTCAGAAAACAGTATTTAATATTAGCTGAGAAGGCTAAAGGTTGGAGGGTTGACGGTTTAATCGTAGGTGCTACTAGACCAAGTATAATACGTGAGGTGCGTGAAACAGTCGGATCAGACATATCAATATTCTCACCTGGTGTGATTTTTCAAGGAGGTTCTCCTAAAGATGCTTTAAACGCAGGTGCTACATACCTTATAGTCGGTAGAGCTATATGTTTAAGTGAAAACCCTTGGAGCGCGTCTTTAAAATTTAAGGAAATATCGTCTTATGACTGATAGTCTAAAATCTATATGCCTCTGCTGCTGTTTAAAGCTCTCCTATAGCTTCCACCACCCCTATCCCAAAGCTCTCTTCTAACAAGATCTCTCACAGCTGCTCTTATAACGGAGCTTCTATTTGGATATAGCCCTATTCTCACCAGTTCATCCATATCCTCCAGAAGAGCTTCTGGTATTTTAACTGTTACAAGCCTCATGCGTTTCTTTAGAGAGCTAATTACATTAATCAAGGTTTTTACAGTCGTCTTTTGAAAACTTCCAATCCCCTTAAAGCATTATTAACTCATCTCGTGAAATGTCTCCATTTTAACCGCCGTGTTTGAGGCGAATAAGCTGGCTGAACGTTTAAAAACGTCATGGCTTGATCCACTCTCTAAATAGAAGAGATTTATATTTCTCTGTAAACCCTCACGATATGTTACGATGTCTATAAAGTCTTGAAACTGAAAAGTTTATTAGTAAAACGGTCAATCTAAATTTGACGTGGGTGGAGTCAAGAAAAAATCTATTTCTCAAATGGCTAAGGCTCAAACGGTGAAAGAGAAAGAGGGTAAAGAGGCTAAGAAAGAGAAGGTTAGGGTGGCGAATGTTTCTACCAAGGGGTTATTCATAAATATAGATGGTGATAGGCTCATTAAGGAGGTTTCAACCATGAAAGTGATAACGCCCTTTGAAGTAGCCTCAAAGTTTAAAGTTAAGATAAGTGTAGCTAAGGATATTCTTGAAGAACTTTGGAAGAAAGGTTACGTTACACCGGTTTCGGGCAACAATCGTATACGAGTGTTCAAGTTTACCGGAAGCTAAACGAGTTTAAGCCTAACTCTTACGCCTGAAGATATCTCTGCTAGTGTTTTTTCCATGTCTATAATAGACCCTATCCTATTGATGGGCGATTTTAAACTGGTTTTTTCATAGAATAGGCAGATGGCTTTGGCTAGAGGCCAATATCCTATCCATCCTGGCTCGCAAGTAAACCTCGGCTTCTCAGGCCTTAGACCTATTTCTACTATGAAATAGAGCCACCCTTTTGAGGCCTCCACCCTACCGTCTAATGGTAAATTTGATACTAAACGGCTAACCGTAATGGGCGCATATATTCTTGATAATTCACCGTAAATTTTAATTCCCCCCTCGAATTCAAAAAGTACTTTATACGCTAACCCTTTCACACATAAATTTATAACCGCTTCCTGTATAAAGGATTTTTAGGTGTATTCTTCTTGATGGCTGGAGATAAGAATGTTGAGAAGGAGTATAAGAGGCTTTTGAAGGAAAGGGATAGACTTGTTGATGAGTTGCGGAAGCTTAAAAAACGTTATGAAATCGGCGAGCTTGATGATGAAACCTATAATAGAAATCGTTACGATATAGAGCGTCAAATAGTAGAAGTTATGGATAGGATCGCACAGCTTAAATTTCTGCTTGGAATTAGTGATTGAGGGGGTCTGTCTAAAGCTTTGGACATGCTATTCTGGCCTGTAATATGGTGGTTGGTCGTAGCATGCTCTTTAGCGGTTAGCCATTATGCTGTCACATATAAGGGTGAGAAGGCTAAGAAAATTAGACTGTTAAGGTTCTCCTCGGGTTTTTTCATGGCAACGTTCATAACATATCTTATATGGCTCCTCCTGTATAAAACGGGTTACATGCTTTTCGACTACAGCCCATTAGTGGGGTTTGCGTTAACGGCAACATATCCGTGGATCATAGCTCTGAGAGAATTTAAGAAGGAGGTGTGATGCATTCACAAGTTTGGCATGATCTTTCATAGCCATAGTAAATCTATCGCTATAACCATCTGAGAATGGATATAGACGTTTTAAAGAAAGTCATTTAGAATGTGGAACTGAATGGTCGGAGATTAGTAAGATTTATATGGATCTTTATAACGTTTCCATATCGCTTTTAAACGAGCTACTTTGATGGTAGATCTGAGGGGGTATCCACAGGACAGTTGTTGAGAAGAGTGAGGAGGGCTTTGAAAAACCCTCCGAGAAAATTTCAATAGGTCCTCCTAGGCTAACTAAGTATGAGAAGGCTAGAATTGTAGGAGCTAGAGCTCTTCAGATATCTATGGGTGCCCCAATTCTCGTAAAGCTTCCAGAGAACGTTAAAGACTCCGTGGAAATAGCCCTCTACGAGTTGGAGAAGGGTGTTCTACCCATAACGGTTCGTAGGAGGCTTCCTGATGGAACTTACCAAGATATCCCACTGAAGTGGCTTCTAGAAAAATCTGAGTGAGTATGAATATTATGGGCTATAGGGATCTTAAAGCTTTAAAAACCTCTATGATAACCTTAACATTATCGTCGGTTTTCCTCATCGTTATTAGGATTGCCGGATACCGTTTATTCGACGAACCATTTGAGCTTTTCTGCATACACGTACCGTCTCTCGTCTCTATAATTTTATATACTCTCCTTAGATATTTTAGGTTAAAGCTTGAAGCTTAGAGATAAAATTAAAACGTTAGATCCTTCGATCAAGCTTATCATATTAGCCGTTTTAATATTTCTTAGCATCTTCTCGTTGTGGACTCTAGCTAAGTACATCCTACTCACAGAAAACCCTGTCGTCTATGTAGCGTCGGGCAGTATGTATCCTACATTAAAAGTGGGCGATTTACTCTTTGTTAGGGGGGTTAAACCTGAAGAGTTGAAAAGGGGGGATATAATAGTATTTGTAAAACCCGTTGGAAACGGCGAATACATAGTCCATAGAGTCGTTGACGTAAAAGAAGTCGACGGCAGAATTCTGGTGACGACGAAAGGCGATAATAACCCATCATCTTGGTATTGGGAAAAGGACTTCGATTCAAGGTATGTAATAGGGAAGGTGTTCTTCTGGGTTAGATTCATGGGATTCATACCGATGATCTTCCAGGAAGCATGGGTTAAATGGAGCATTATAACAATCTTAGTGATACTCATAGCCTACGACGTCCTCTCTGGCATTCTCATAAAACGTAAAAACCTAACGTATCATAAATAATCTTAACTGACAGCTATGAAAAGAATTTCCCTTATGACGCGAATAGGCTTGGCGCAGGGGTCAAGTTTTGGCAGTATTGTTGCCTTAGCAATCGAAGATAAGAGGATTAAGGCGATGGCCATCACGGCAACTCCGCTCACAATTGAATTAAACATTAAGATCTTCGCTTGAAGGAGCGAATTCTATAAGCTTCCATCTGGCAGGAGGATTAGAGCGGGCTTCTTTAAAGACCTAGGAAAAAGATCTATCGAACTCTACTTAATGCAAAATTGGACTAACCTTTTGAGATAGAAAAACAAGTACTTTTAAAAATAAATAGAATTTCTTCAACTGAACTTACTTAGTTGGATTTTGTTAATTTATACGGATACATGATTGGAGAGCAAGTTTTCACTATGAGAGAATTTGGTCTTGCAGAAGATTTGAGCAAACTTCCAGGCAATCATCCTTATAAGTTCGTGTTGGCAACTTTGAAAGGGTTTAATAAGGCAATAGAAAATGAAGGCAGTTCAACATTCAAAGACGAAGAGTACATGCAATTAATTAGTCAATCGCTCATACCGTACTGGAATACCGAAAACCAAGAATTTAAACCTTCTTACGAAATTAAAGTGGTGTTAAAAACAGAAAGGAAATTTTGCGACTATTTAGCGAAAATCACTAAAAAAAACCAGAAGATTTGGTTTATTTTGAGCAGTGCGGGGGGTGGGATTTGAACCCACGAAGGGCTACCCCACAGGGTTCTGAGCCCTGCGCCTTAAACCAGGCTTGGCTACCCCCGCCCGTCTTAGAGAGACTATAGTTTTCCCTATATAGATTTGTAAATAGGGTTTAAATAACTCTTGCTTTCTTCTTTCTAGCGGGCTATGGCTAGAGTTAGAGACAAGTATAGTTCGGTCGAGCTTTACAAGCTTAGGAAGACGCTTAAATTGCTCTCCTCGAAAGAAGGGCGGGGTACTGAGTTGGTTTCGCTTTACGTACCGTCTGGTAGGCCTATATCAGACGTCATGAATAACCTTAGACAGGAGTATAGTACTGCTATGAATATAAAATCTGATAGAACCCGTAAAAACGTTCAATCGGCTTTGGAGAAGGTCATGCAGAGGCTTAGGTTGTTTAAGCAGACTCCTCCAAATGGGTTGATAATTTTCTGCGGAGCAATCCCTCAGAACGGTCCCGGTTCTGAGAAGATGGAGACTTACGTTATAATCCCCCCGGAGCCCATAGACATATACTATTATGGTTGCGGCTCAAAGTTCTACGTCGAGCCTCTCTTAGAAATGCTTAGAGAGAAGGAGGTTTACGGGATGATCCTCATAGACTCCAGTAGGGCAACGTTCGCAACTCTAGCTGGCAACCGTCTTGAAGTCCTTCAAGAAATAACCTCTGGAATACCGGGTAAACATAGAGCTGGTGGTCAATCAGCCAGGAGATTTGAAAGACTTAGAGAGATGGAGCTTAACGACTTCTTCAGAAGAGCTGGTAAACATGCGGATTCACTATTCTTAAACATAGATGGTCTCAAGGGTATAATAGTGGGCGGTCCAGGTCCCACTAAAAGGGACTTCTTAGAGGGGGATTACATGAACTACGTACTTAAGAGAAAAGTGATAGCTATCGTAGATACAGCTTACGCGGACGAGTCGGGTTTAAGAGATATAATTGATAGGGTTTCAGATGTTTTAAAAGAAGTTAGAAGAATTGAGGAAAAGAAGCTCGTTCAAAGTTTTTTGGATCAATTGTCTAAAGACACGGGTTTGGTGGCTTACGGTGAGAAAGAGGTTAAACGTCATCTTGAAAAGGGTACAGTTGAAGTGTTATTGCTTTCAGAGGAACTTCAAACTCAGAGGATTCAAATTGAGTGTTCAAACTGCGGATATTCTGAACGGATTACAGCTCAACCAACAGATATACCTATGCTTGAAAACGAGCTTACTACGCGTAAATGTGTAAACTGTGGTCTTCAAGCGTTTAGGATAAAAGACAGAGTGGATCTGATAGATGAGCTTATAGATGTGGCTGAAAACCTAGGGGTTAAAGTTGAAGTAATCTCTTCAAAAACAGAAGAGGGGGAGATGCTTCTAAAAAGCTTCGGAGGAGTTGCAGCCATCCTCAAGTACAGCCAGTAGTTAGATTGAGCTTAAGGCAAGTCTTCTTCTGATCCTCTTGTAAAAGTTCGATTCAAATCTTATGAATTTAACGGTACGTTTCCCCTTCCTTATAATGACATCAAACGGCAGTTTAAACCGACTCATAAACTGCCCATCTATGAGAACGACAATGTTATCTCCTGCGGTTACACTTATTCTGATTTCAGATTTTTCTGGAAGAACGTATGGTTTGAAGTTCGTTGAAAGTGGACATATCGGGACTACCATAATGGCTTTAACTCTGCTGTCCACTAGGCATCCTCCAGCGCTTAGAGAATATCCCGTAGCGCCAGTAGTTGTAGACACTATGATGGCGTCAACTCTATCCTTAGCTATAAGCCACCCATCAACGTAAACTTCTACATCAATAGTTTTAAGAGGTAGCTCAGCACCTACCATGATTTCATTTAACGCCTCAGGGAGATTCTTATCGTTTGCAAGTGTAGAGCACTCATCAATTATAAAATCTCCGGAAATAAATCGGCTTAACGCTTCGGGCACTTCTTCTTTCTCAACTTCTGCGAGAAATCCAACCCTCCCCAGTCTTACGGTTAATAGAGGTATGTCCCGTTTTAAACCGTGTACCGCCCTAAGAATCGTTCCATCTCCACCAACTACAACTGCGAAATCACCGTCTAATTCATCTATGGGTTTTCCATGGAATCCAAGCCTGGAAGCCACGTCTTCTTCAACTTCGACACTTAAACCTAGTTCCAGGAGCCTCCGTCTAAGGTCGTCCGCTAGTTTCAATGCTTCAGAAGCGTCAGATCTACTGATGAGTACGGCTCTTTTAAGCATTTTACTCATCAAATGCTTTCCCTCTTCTTAATTTTAAATAAAACTCTCCTCCATATATCTCTAACTAGATATGTAGCCGTTTTGAGGTGTAGTTGCTATTTTAACGGCTACTGTGAAAGCGGCTTCAACAGCAACCCAGCGGTTTTCCCCGAAAACCACCACTATACAAGATTCATCCTCTGGCTTGAACGTATTTGAAATGGCCCTATACCAGTTAGGGGCTTCAACTTCAAGGTTTCCATAGACTCCAGGCATTTTGTAAACGCCACTACTATACGTTATTGTGACGGCTCCTGAGGCACCAGCTCTAACGGCTTGATCCCTCTCCTCTAAACCTGACGTCACCTTAGCGGCTATGCCGCTTATTAGAATAGCTACTGAACTTGGGCCTATATTAAGTTCTTCATGTGGAAAGTCCTTTATACTCTTAATGTGCATCTTCTCAAGCCTCCTTTGAAGCTCTAGAATACCTTCAGATGTTACCCTAATACCAGTTCTATCTACATTTACGTAACCTTGCTCTTCTAATTTGCTGACAATGCTTCTAACAGCTCCCTCTGTAACCCTTAGCATTCTCGACAACGTCTTCCTACCTAACGGTTCAAAATGTCTTAAAGCGTATAGAAGCGAAGTCTCCTTAAGCCATCTTCCATCATACAAGTCTCCCACAACTACAACATAAACATGTTCTAAAAGATAAAAATTGAAGCTTCTTGTTGGAAAAGGCTTTGAAGAGTTAAACCAATAATTCTTCTCCACCAGTGAATATTCTCGTTAAAGTAGCCGAAAGCTCTGTAAGCCCTAAGCCAGTCTTAGATGAGACTGGTATCAGCGCAGATACTGAACATAAGTCTTTCAGCGATAATCTAAGCCGTCTCGTGAAAATGTATCGTTCGCCTGTTAATCGACTTTCAATAGCGTTCTCTAAAGCCTCCTCATCTTCATACCAAGAAATCATCTCCTCTACCATTTCATCGGATACGAGGTCGCTTTTAGATATTACATGGATTTGAGGTAGGAGAAACCTAGAGTAGATCGCAGCTGATAAAAACATGTTCGATATGTAGTTAAACGGATCGCTTGAGAACGTTGACTCAAAAAGGTATACTATCACTTTAACACCATCTGTGAGCGTTGAAGCTATTAAAGGGCCACTTGCTCTAAATGCGAAGAGTTCAAGCTGTCCTGGTGTATCGATTATCAGGTAATCCACCTTTAAATCTTCCACATCTCTTCTCAAATCATCTATGTGGGCCGCTATCATATCTGCTGCGAGTATTAAAGCTCCGTTGGGTCCAAGCCTGTACCTCTCCATGATTTCATATATGTCTACGTAGTCTCTAACATCAATATCTGGGATGTAAGGTAGATCTATGACGCCGGGGTCTAAGTTTAAGGAAGCCACGCTCTGATCTCTAGCTTTTAGAAAATCCACTAAGGCCTGTGTTAGCTGAGATTTTCCCGAACCAGCAGTCCCTAATATATACGCCGTGTACAGAGCAACCCCCTCTGAAAAATCTGCAAGTTAACATAGATAAAATGTTTAAATTCAACTTGTTAAAGATTTTACATTCAAGGGGTGTTTACAATTTAGGAGTGACTTAAAAGAAGCGGAAAAGGATGAAGGTAATGTAGAGTATAAACTCGTTCTTTTGAAAGATGATCAGAAAACAATTGAACATTTAGCTACTCAAATGCGTTATAGGCTTAACGAAGGTGGAGGAGAGGCCTTCTATGAAATAGGCGTTTCAGACGACGGAGACCCTGTGGGACTTGATGATGGAGAGCTTGAGCTTTCTCTAAACGTTTTAGAGAAAGCTGCAAAGTTGATTGGAGCTAAATGTAGACTTCTGAGGGTTGGGACTGGCAGACTGGGTAAAATAGCTGAGGTCCATATAAGGGTTTCTAGGGAAGGTAATCTTCCAATCTTCCTAGAGATTCCGGTTATTGGGAATGTTGACGCGGGTAAGTCTAGTCTAGTTGGAGTTCTAGCGACTGGTGAACTGGATAACGGTAGGGGTTTAGCTATGAGTAGAATCGCTAGATACATACATGAAGTTAAAACTGGTAGGACATCTTCAATATCAACTCATCCAATCGGTTTTTCAGAGGACGGTTACATAGTGAATCATAGCCTCACATCCCCCCTAGATGAATCGCAGGTCTTCTTAAAAAGTTCTAAAATCATAAACCTCATAGATCTTGGAGGACATGAAAAATACCTGAGGACAACGCTTAAGGGGATAATGGGGAGAACGCCCGATTACGCTCTACTGGTCGTGGGGGCTAACGCGGGGGTCATAGGTACTACGAAGGAACACTTGGGAATAGCTATCGCTTTAAAGATCCCTATAATATTGGTAATTACTAAAATCGACATGGTAGACCGTGAAAGAATCGAATACATCTTAAATGATGCGTTTAGGCTCTTGAAAATGCCGGGCTTAGATAAAATCCCGATAGTAGTTCGAGGGGTGGATGATATATCTGTAGCGGTTAAAACCATACAGTCTGGGAGAGTAACACCAGTATTCCTCATTTCCAATAAAACTGGTGAGGGTTTAAACCTGTTGAAGCTTTTCTTAAACCTTCTTCCTCCAAGGATGAGGTGGGAGGAGAAATTAAATAAGCCGTTTATGATGTATGTGGATGATAAATTTAACGTTAAAGGAGTCGGCGTCGTTGTAAGTGGCGTGGTTCTTCAGGGTAGCATAGGTATTGACGACTACGTTCAAATAGGCCCATTTAACGACGGAAGCTCCAAGCTCGTGAAAATCAAATCCATACACTTACATAGAGTCCCTGTTCAAAGAGTTTTCCCAGGTCAAGACGTTTGTTTGGCTTTATCAAATATAGAGTATAATGAAGTTTTAAAAGGTATGTGTCTTCTCGACAAATCTGAAGTCCTAAAACCCGTTAGAGTTTTCGAAGCCAGAGTAACGGTTCTCCACCATCCTACAACCATATGGAAGGGATACAACGCTGTAATACATATCCACACGATAAGGCAGACGGCCGAGCTCATAGAGTCTAGCCGTGAACCATTAAGAACAGGTGTAACAGCATACGTAAAATTCAGTTTCAAGTATAGGCCAGTTTATATCAGAACTGGAGACTGGTTCGTATTCAGGGAAGGTAGGACTAGGGGAATAGGCTTGGTGATGAATACTACAAGCTAGCGCTATTCTCCAGCTGACATTTCAGTAACCCTGCCTCCCCTTTCAACTACACGCTTCTTGATCTCAGACGCTGTAACATCTATCAGTCTGGAGCACTCCTCAAGGCTTTCATCTGATGTTGAAAGATGCAACTCTATGTAAGCGCCCCCTTCTTCCCTCTTCGGATGAGATTTTATATAAACTCTAGGATTCATTCTGAGGACTTGGTCTATTAAAGGTGCTAGGTCGGACTCGTATATCTTTTCAAGTCTCAAGCTTTTCTCACAGAAGACAAGTTTAGACTGCTTCCGGATAATTGAACTTATAGAGCCTTCGAATATAGCCTTCATCTCCTCAGGGACGCCTGGTAAACATACTATCGCCACGCCATCAACCTCCAGTAAGACGCCTGGAGCTGTTCCAACAGGATTCTTCAAAGGTTTGGCCTTCTCAGGTAGAGTAGCCATCTTAATTCTCGCAGGTGTAAGTTCAATTTTTTCCCCTCTAGTCCTCCCCAAACTCTCATACTTCACCCTAACCATATCCAACGCTTCACTATTCACTTCAAGCCTTAAATTTAATGCGTGTGCAATACCTTCGAGAGTTTTATCATCAAACGTCGGCCCAAGTCCACCTACAGTTATTATGAAATCCGGTTTTCTAGCCAAACAGTCCCTTATCGTTGATGATATTTCGTCAATATCATCTCCTATCGTGATTATTCTAGTAACCCGACCCCCTAAACTCGTTATACGTTTACTGAGCCAATGAGCATTTGTATTTAGAATTTTACCTATGAGTAGCTCATTCCCTATTGTCAATATTTCAAATTTAAGCTGTTCAACCATATAGGTCACACATCAATACACTTCTACTTGTTTAAGAAACTAGTTCCCTTTAAACTTAAAAGAGTTGTTGAGTGCAACTCGTAGATATCTATCATTGCCTAGTCATGAACATTCTACAGATCGCCCCCTAAATAGTAATACGGCCTACTCCCCATAGAGAAGTCGTGAAGATATGACAATATTAAAAACTTGTTGTAAAAACTATAGGTTCTTGGAAGCGGTCAATATCCGTAATAAAGTCCATGTAAAAACATGGTGTAATAGGGCATATTTGACGGATCTGGCATAAGTTGACTACGCTTTTACAATTTATCAGTAATCGGAGAAACTTTAAACGTCAAGTGGCTTTGAAAGTCATGTAGTCAATTTAATACCTGAGGAATCTAGATTTCCAATGTTGTACGCACATATGAAGTCCGCTGGCTGTAGCTCCATTGGATGTGTAAATGACCTATCCAACTCCTCCCTAAAAAAGGGGAAAGGCCATCTTTAGAAAGACTAAGACTCTTTTCTTGAAAGCCACCATCTTAAATACTCTCTCTGAAGCTTCTCCTTACCATCTCCTTCACTTAACTGTCTCCTCATTTTTTTCCACGCGTCTATAAGTTCCTGCTGATTATACGTAGACCCACAACTTTTACACATGTAGAGCTTCGTAAATGGATCATAAAACAGTTCTCCACCACATTCAGGACAGTACTTAGGCATTTTTTTAACCTAGTAAAACTATCAAAAAATCTACTTAATTACCTTTTCCCCATACGAAAGTTTAATTAAAACATGGTCTATTAATTTCCCAAGTAGGTGGTTTCTTGGCGGATAAACTCAGATTCGGACCCGCTGGACTACCAGTAGGATTCAACGGTCCGCTTACACTAGTACCCTCCTATCTTAGGAATGAGGGGTTGAATGCCTTCGAATACCAAGCCGTACGTTGGGGCGTTAAACCTCAAGTTAAACGCGAACTCGCCGAGAAGTTTAAATCTGAAGCGTTAAAAAACGATGTATGGGTTACAATGCATGGATCTTACTTCATAAACCTTGCCGGAGATAAAAGCGTTGTAGATAAGAGTATTGAGAGGATTAAAACTTGTTTGGAAGCGGCTGATTGGTTTGGAGCTGAAAGCGTTGTTTTTCACCCAGGCTTCTACGGAAGAAGTTCGTCTAAAGAAGCTTTTGAAACCTGCCTTAAAGCTTTAAATGAACTGGTAGAATATATGAATGCTATGGGGTCTAAAGCTTACCTTCGCCCTGAAACGACTGGTAAACCCAGCCAACTCGGCAGTTTAGATGAAATTTTAGCCATGTGCCAGAAGTTTGACTCGGTATATCCCACTGTGGATTGGGCTCACATCTACGCCAGATGTGGAGGTTGCCTCTATTCTAAAGACGACTATTTTAAAGTCTTTGAGAAAATTGAAAAGGCTTTGGGCTCTAGAGGTGTTGAGAAGCTTCACTTTCACTTTACAAACGTTGAGTATGGTGATAAAGGAGAAATTAAACATAGAACTTTAGATGAACCGTTTGGCCCAGATTTCAAAATCTTAGCTGAAGTTGTAGTTGAAAACGGATATAAACCAGTCATAATAAGTGAATCTCCAGTTCTCGACCTCGATGCCGTTAAAATGAAAAATATAATGGAGGTCTTAGAGTGGAAGAAGAAAAAGTAGTTAAAGTTGTTGAAGAAGCTCTTCCAAGCGTTGTAAACGTAAGTACTATTGCATTACGTAGAGACGTGCTTCTCCAAGTAATGCCTGTTAAAGGCGTGGGATCTGGCACGATAATCGATGAAAACGGCTATATTGCTACAAGCTACCACGTTGTAGAAGGAGTTCAGCAGATAGAGGTGACACTATATACGGGTGAGAGGTTTGAAGCCTCCTTTATCGGTGCGGATAAACTGATGGACGTAGCAATTTTAAAAATAGATGCTTCAAACCTAAAACCAGTCAAATTCTGTAATTATGAGGATCTCAAAGTCGGTCAACTTGTAGTCGCCATCGGTAACCCACTGGGGTTGCCCGGTGGTCCAACTGTCACAATAGGCGTTATAAGTGCATTAAACCGTACGCTTCAAACCCCTCGAGGTGTAATGAGCCGTATTATTCAGACAGATGCTGCCATAAACCCGGGTAATAGCGGCGGCCCCCTGATCAATATGAAGGCTGAAATGGTAGGTATGAGTACAGCCATCGTGCCATTTGCTCAAGGCATAGGATTTGCAGTGCCATCAGATACTGTTAGAAGGATTTTTGAAGACATCCGGCTTTATGGTCTCGCTAGACCGTGGATCGGCATAGCTGGTATAGACCTTAACAGGGCAATAGCGTCATACTACGGCATATCATTTATGAGGGGGGTTCTAGTTGTAAGCGCATTTGAAAACAGCCCTGCATTTAGAGCTGGCATTAGACCTGGAGACGTTATCCTCAGAGTCGACGAGTTCAACATATCATCTATGGATGATATAACCAAATCTCTACGAGGTAAGCGGGTTGGCGACGTTGTAGAACTGTCGATCGGAAGGGCTTCGAAAGTTTTTAGGGCTCTCGTAAAATTGGAAGCACAACCTAGCTTCTAATGACGTAACGTCCTCTTTTCTCTACCTCTCTAACCCTATCTAGGACTTTTTCAACTACGTTTCTTCCTCTAACACTCGCATATCCTTTAATAAAGGCTTTGAAACATTCCTCTGCAAACACATAGTGGGTGCTCATTAAAGCTCTTTTGAATAGTATTAAATCTACAGCAATATCTTCAATGTCGTTCGTAAAGGTGCTTAAACCAAAGTCTATTAAGAATATTCTTCCATCTTCTGTTAAAATCATGTTTGAAGTTGTTAGATCACCATGCTGTATTCCCGCCTGATGAAGCCTACCTGTGTACACCCCTATGAGTTCAGTTTTTCTAATACGTTCTTCTCCATTGAATTTACTTAAAGCTTCCCTAATTCTCTCCCCTTCTATAAAGCTCATGATTATCATATAGTTCGTTAGATCTAAGAAGTATACCGTTGGGGTAGGGACTTCAGACTTTTTAGCGTAGTGTAGGATTTTAGCTTCTCCAATAGTTCTCCTAAACCTTATCTCCTCATCCAGTCCTCTAATCCTATATGGCTTTGAAGTTCTACGTTTAACTACGACATCTATTCCATACCATCTAGCCCTGTAAACTTCGGCTTCAGCACCAACATACAATAGTATAAGGTTTTCAAACCTCGAAGTTAAATCTGCCTGGTTCAATTGGTGGCTCACAGTTGACTAGGTTCTTCCAAAGGGCCAAAAGCTTCGTGTGCTCCTCCTTTCTTTAGCCTCATCTTCATACGGCTTACCTTGAAATGCGTCTGGAACTACGTATAGGTAAATGGTATGTCCACCAAACCTTTCAATTTTAGCCGCTTTCCAACCCGTTATACTGAAGTCGTGGCTGACGATTCTAGTACCGGGTTTAGCCTCCCTTTCAAACTTAGGTCTGAGTTTATCGTTACCGGATGTTGTGAGGTATAGGGTTATCACGGTGACATCTGAAAGGTCTGCTGTTACACAATCCCTATTATAAACGATCACCCTATCCGATAAATCTTCACTTAGAATCTTATCGAATACTACGTTGTATAGGTCCCTTCTGATCTCATAACCTATAGCCTTCTTCGCTCCAAATTCCGAAACAGCCATAAAGAGGACCCGTCCATCGCCACAACCCATATCACATACGACATCGTCTTTAGAAACTTGTGCCAACTCAAGCATTGCGCGAACAACTTCCGGGGGGGATGCCACGAAGGGTGCCAAGCTGACCATAATGTCTACCAAAGGCTAGATTCAAAAGCTTCAATCTAATAAACTTTATGCCTAGTTTTTAAACTTAAGCCTTAACTTCCTCACTCTCGTTTTCGGAATAGAATTACTCCGTTGAAGGTTGCTACGGATGAAAAATAGAATCAGATTCTTGAGGAAGTCGGAAATCTCAAGAATGCTTTAACATGAAATTGAAGGGAATTTACCATAGGAGAATAGAGTAAGGACTATGAATTTGAGGGATCTATGGAAAACTCATGGTAAAATATAATGGGGAAAATAGGGGAGGACTAGTTTAAACAGGATATACCTTCACGTAGAGTCTCCAATAGACGTGAATCTGGAGCGTGAAGACCTCTATAAAATTTTGAAAGATGCTTTGAAGAGGCTTCAAGGCCCGTGGAAGCGGGGTTCAAATATATCGTTTGGAGAAGTTTTATACTCGTTTAAAGTCTTTGTAGCATCTTCGCTCACTTCCCACTTTTCTGTTTGCTTAAACTTCCCTAAGTCTTCTAACAGAGTATGTAGAGAATTCTAAGCGGCTTTTGAAACCGTTTTTAGTGCACCTGTCGACGTTTACAGCTAGTTATATAGCTAACATTTCCCTAAAACCTTTACATACTCAACTCATCCATCTTAAAGGTATCTATTGTGATCATACTGATCTCTATGAAGACTAGCAGTGGATATAGGATTATGTAGAGCTGCAACAGGGAATGCACTGTTATGCTCTAAGCTGTACATACTCAAGGGTGGACGGAAAACGTAGAGAGTAGACCATGAACATAAGCCAACACAGCCTCATCTTAATTTGAAGAATAAAAATGGGGGTCAAATGCAGAGGGTTCTTATAAGTAGCTTTAATACACTTTAAATACAACTTTAGGCTCTCTCTATACACTATAGGAATGATGGCATGTTTATCGTCTATGCGTTAACGGCATTTGCAATAAGCTTCCTGACGACGTTCATATCGATTCCTAGAGTAGCCATTTTCATGAAAAGTAGAGGTATAGTTGGTGTTGACGTGCACAAGCTAGATAAGCCTGAGATTCCAGAAATGGTTGGGATATCCATATTAATCGGCTTATCTATATCTTTAGCCTTCCTAAGCATGGTTATTCCAGAGTCGAGTAATACATATCTAGCTGTCCTCCTCTCCATAGTAGTAGCTGCATTCGTGGGATTTTTAGATGATTTAAAAGATCTATCTCCTATCTCTAAAATTCTTCTCGCACTACTGAGCGGTTTTCCAATGATAATTTTAAAAACGTATAACCCTAGACCTATAATACCGTTTATCGGTAAGGTCAGGCTTACCATAGTGTATCCGTTGGCCATACCGATCGCGCTTAGCGTAACAACGAACACTATGAATATGTCGGACCCGGTTAACGGAGTTATGAGTGGCTCTGCGTCAATAATACTAATGGTACTGACAGTAGCATACTTATTAACTGGCAATTACATAGCCTCCCTCACGGGTTTAGCCCTTATGGGAGCAACTCTAGCATTCTACCTATACAATAGATTTCCAGCTAAAGTATTCTCTGGTAATGTTGGAAGCTTCGCGATGGGCGCTGCGATAGGGAGTTTAGTTGTCACAGGTGGTTTAGAGATTGTAGCAGTCATAGCTATGCTTCCTCAGATTTTAAACTCGTACATGATACTTTCTACTGGGGGTTTTAAGGGGAAGAAGGATATTACCGTTAGACCTACTAGGCTTTTGGAGAATGGATTAATAGAGGCGGTTGAAGATCAACGGGCTCCCTTAACGCTTGTAAGGATGATACTGGCGGGTTCAGCTAAAACTGAGAGGAAAATTGCCAGAGAATTTTTAGCATTAACGGCGTTTTCATCCATACTTGCTCTCATAACACTACTGATAATGCCGTTGGGGGGTTAAAGATTGAAGACTACTCTTTGGATTTACGTAAACCTATTAATGGCTTGGACTAGCATGTTAGTCGGCCTCTACTCCTTATCTGCCCTGATAAGTTATATGAGACAGTTTAGTGGTTCTATACTTCTAAATATATGCGAGGTTCTTATAACGGTTTTACTCTTCCTTCTATGGCTATTCTTATGGAGATTTTTAACCATAAAACTTTTTAGAAATGTAATAACCCGTAATGTTTAAAGGTTTGATACTAACCCAATTATGGGTTGATAGAGGCTATGCCGAGCTGGAGCTATTCGGTGAAAAACCTAGATCCTGAAAAAACAGTCCTAGCCTCCGGTAGAGATTTGAGGATTTCTTATAAAGCCGCGGTAGAAGTTTGTAGGGCAATAAGAGGATTATCCCTAGACAATGCGAGACGTCTTCTGGAAGATGTGATTAATCTCAAAAGAAGCATCCCTTATCGACGTCATAAGAAAAAGGTTTCACATAGGAGAGATTTGCAAAAATGGTATGCAGGTAGATACCCTGTTAAAGCCTGTAGGGCCATCCTCAGGGTTTTAGAGAATGCTGAAGCCAATGCTGAATACAAGGGGCTGAGTGTCGATAAACTCAAAGTCATACATGCGGCTGCTCAAAAGGGTACCGTATTAAAACGCTATACTCCTAGAGCCTTCGCCCGTGCAACTCCCAACTTTAGAGTTCTAACCCATATTGAAATAGCTCTAGCAGAATTTTAAACCATTACTTCAGTTCGGCAATTTTTCGTAAACCTTATTAATAAGCCATCTAATCTTAGATTAGCCAGTCTTAATAACGGTTAAGATTACTCGGTGCTGTAGATGTCTGCGATTAGAAAACACTTCGTAAAGCAGTATATAGATAGATTTAGGCTAGATGAATTTCTAATGGAGCATTTGAAAGACGCAGGATATGGTGGTGCTGAAGTCTCTAAAACACCTCTAGGAACTAGAATCACAATTTTCGCATTGAGACCTGGTCTCGTCATAGGTAGAGGCGGAGAGATAATTAAAGCCTTGAGTAAAGAGCTTCAGGACAAATTTAACGTTTATAATCCTCAGATAGCTGTAGCAGACATACCAGTTCCTGAGCTCAACCCATATATAATGGCTAGTAGAATAGCATTAGCCATGCAGAAGGGTATACACTTCCGCAGAGCCTCATTCTGGGCTTTAGAACGCATTATGAAAGCAGGGGCATTGGGTGCTGAAGTTAAAATAAGCGGTAAGCTTACATCTGAAAGGGCTAGATATGAGAAGTATAAGGTAGGATATCTCCCCAAATCTGGAGACCCGACTATGAAACATGTGAAATCAGCCGTATATTCCCTACTACTTAAACCTGGAATATTCGGAATAAAAGTCACAATCCTACCGCCTGGAGTAGAGTTTCCAGATAAAATTACGATTAAAGATTTAGCTCAAAAGGTTGAATTTGAAGAAGGTGAAGAGCCTAAAGAAGAGAGTGGTGGTTGATGCCAATTCTTAGAATAAGTGAAATAAGATCGATGAGTTCTGAAGATAGAGCTCGCCGTCTTATTGAGCTCAAGATCGAGCTGATAAAACTTAACGCCGTTATTAAAGCTGGTGGGACGGTTGAAAATCATTCTAGAGTGAGAGAGATAAAACGTACTATTGCCCGTATTCTCACAGTTCAAAGGGAAGAAGAGCTTAAGCTTCGTAAGGCGGTGTCTAAATGAGCTTGATTACTCCCTTAAACCTATTGAAGCATGAACTTATAGGTCTTAGAGTTCATGTTGTTAGATCACCGTGTAAATCGTACGAGAGTATAGAAGGTGAAGTTGTAGATGAAACCAGAAACATGATATATGTCAAGTCCAGACAATGCATTAAAGCTATTCCGAAAGCCGTCTGCATATTCGTATTTACGCTTAAAGACGGTGTTGAAGTTGAGCTAGATGGTGTAAAACTCGTGGGAAGACCTGAAGACAGACTTAAGAGGTGACCTTGATGTCTTCTGATGTCAGTTGTGGAGATGAAAATTGCCCCTTCCACGGACTCTTGCATCCGAGAGGTCAAGTTTTTGAAGGGATAGTTGCTAGTGCTAAGGGCAAGAACACAGTTATTGTTGTTAAAGAGTACTTCCACTATATCCCCAAATATCGTAGGTATGAGCGTAGGCTCAGCCGAATACCTGCGCATTGTCCACCATGTTTAAGAATTAAAGAAGGTGATAAAGTCCGTATCGCTGAGTGTAGACCTTTAAGTAAGACTATACATTTTGTAGTCATTGAAAAATCGAAGGGTGAATGAAGATGTCCCGTAAAGGGCCTCCAAAGGGTGGACCTAAAACCAGAGCTGTATCAGCTGTAGCGGTTATAGAGTACAGGCCCCATATACCACGTTGTCTGCCTGTAGGTGCACATTTAGATTGTACCGATAACACCGGAGCGAAGCTCCTAAAGTTAATTGGAGTAATAGGGCATAAGGGTAGACTTAAACGAATACCGTCAGCAGCTGTAGGCGACATGGTTGTTGTAAGTGTTAGAAGAGGTATGGCTGAATTGAGGGGGCAAGTCATGCATGCTGTAATAGTTCGTCAGAAAAAGCCGTATAGAAGAGCAGATGGAACTTGGATATGCTTTGAAGATAATGCAGCGGTCCTCTTAACGCCCGAAGGTGATCTGCGGGGTACTGAAATAAGGGGTTCTGTCGCAATGGAAGCTGCTGAAAGATGGCCTAGGATTGCAGCATTAGCAGGCATGATCGTGTAGAGGGTTGATTATGTCTAAACAACCTAAAAAACAGAGACGTGTGCTTTTTAACGCTCCTAAACACGTTATGGTTAAGATCCTTTCCGCCCATCTATCTGACGAGCTTAAAAATAAGTATAAGCGTAGGTCGTTTCCAATACGTAAAGGCGATGCTGTTAAAATCATCAGAGGAGACTTCAAAGGCTTTTCAGGTACCGTTTTATCTGTAGATCGAGAGAAGATGCGCATCTACGTGGAGGGTGTTACTCGTGAGAAGGTCGACGGCTCAAAAGTTCCCATACCTATACATCCATCTAAAGTGGTTATAACTAAGCTTAACTTAGATGATAAGAAAAGGGTTGAAGCATTGGAGCGAAAAATTAAGACTCAGCCTCCTGAGGTGGTAAAAGCGTAGAGGTGTTTTATCTTGGGGAAGATCAGTGGGTCAAAACATCTAAAACGGCTGGCGGCGCCGAAATTATGGAATATACCTAGAAAGACCTTTAAATGGGTTATAAAACCCAGCCCAGGGCCCCATGCGATAGATAACTGTATACCTCTTCAAGTCCTCGTAAGGGATTACCTTGGTCTAGCTCACAAAGCTAAAGAAGTTAAGTTTATTCTGAGTAAAGGATACGTTAAAGTCGATGGTAGAACCGTCTGCGATAATGGCTTTCCTGTTGGGCTTATGGATGTAGTATGTGTAGATAAATTCGATAAATCTTACCGTATACTTCCCTCAAGTAAAGGGTTAATTCCACATCCGATTCCACCCGAAGAGGCGCAATTTAAACTTCGGAAAATAGTAGGTAAATCTACCATAAAGGGTGGACACATTCAACTTAATATGCATGATGGTTATAACCTGATAATACTGGTTTCAGATCCGAAAAACCCCGCTGAGGATGTGTATAAACTTCATGATACTTTAAAAATGGCTGTCAGCAAACCGCTTATCCTAGATCATTTTAAACTTGAAAAAGGTGTATGCGTTCTTATTACTGGCGGTCGTAATATTGGCAAGTGGGGTAGGCTCATTGAAGTGGTACCGGGCTCACTAACTTCTAAGGCTTCTGCTGTTATAGAAGTTGAAGATGGCTCAAATGTCTCCACAATCCTCGACTATGTTTTCCCAGTTGGATATGGGAAGCCATGCCTATCCCTACCCGGAGGTTGAAAATCTTGAGTCGTATGAATCCCATGCTTAAACCCAAGATAACCAAAATTACCATAAATACCTGTGTCGGTAAGAGTGGTGAACCATTGGAAAAGGCTTTAAAGATCCTCGAAATCATAACTGGTGTAAAGCCATGTGTATGTAGAGCGAAAAGAACAATACGGGATTTTAACATACATAAGGGTGAGCCTATAGCTGCTAAAGTAACTTTAAGGGGGAGTAAAGCTATGGGCTTTCTCAAAAGGGTTCTCGAAGCGGTCAACCATAAAATACCTGCTAGTAGCTTTAGCGAGCATGGAAACTTTTCAATAGGTATAAAAAGCCATTTAGACTTACCTACTACGACGTACGACCCTGCGTTAGGTATAATAGGTATGGATGTTTGCGTAAACGTTGAAAGACCAGGTTATAGAGTAGCTAGAAGAAGGTGGAAACGTAGCAAAGTTGGAAAGAATCATAGGTTAACAAAAGAGGAATCAATAGCATTCGTTAAAGAAGTATTGAGCGTGGAGGTAGTTTAATGGCTAAACAGAAGCCTAAGAAGGAACGTAAGTTTGGTAAAGGTTCTAAACCCTGCTCTAGATGCGGCTCATATGGCCCAGTTATTCAGCAGTATGGGCTCACATTATGCCGTCAATGCTTTAGAGAAGTAGCTCCAAAGCTTGGTTTTAAGAAATACAATTAGAGGGGATTGGTTATGGTTATGAATGATACTCTTGCAAATGCTCTTGCAATAATCGCTAACAATGAAACTAGGCATGAAAGAGAATGTATAGTTTACCCTGCCTCTAAACTAATAGGGAATGTCTTAAGAGTTATGCAAATCCACAGCTATATAGGTGAATTTGAACTTATAGATGATGGTAGAGGAGGTAAATTCAGAGTACAGCTTCTAGGTAACATAAATATGTGTAAAGCTATTAAGCCTAGGTTTTCTGTCAGATTTAAAGAACTTGATGAATATAAACGGATGTTCCTTCCCTCTCGAAACATAGGAATTTTAATCCTTTCAACACCTTTAGGAGTAATGTCCCATAAAGAAGCTGAGACCAAACACTTGGGTGGAAAACTTCTAGCTTACGTCTACTAAGCCTGGAGGTGCAAAACCTTGAGTTCTAGAATCGTTGAAATTCCTGATGGTGTCCGCGTTGAAATAGATGGTTTAAAGGTTAAGGTTAAAGGACCGCTGGGTGAGCTTTGTAAAGATTTTTCTCATACCGTGGGCCAGCTCATCATCAGGAATAACGGTGATAAGGTAGTCATTGAAATTGTCGGAAAGCCTAGAAGGAATAAACAAGCCCTAGTAGGTACTGTAGCTGCTCATATAAACAACATGGTAATAGGTGTTACAAAAGGCTTTACATATCGTTTAAAAATAGTATATGCACATTTTCCGATGAATGTTAAGGTTAAAGGTAACTACGTGATCATTGAAAACTTCATAGGTGAACGTGCACCAAGATATGCGAAAATACTCGGAAACGTAAAGGTTACAATCGAGCAGGATGATGTGGTGGTCAGAGGAATAGATATTGAAGAAGTGGGACAAACGGCAGCTAATATAGAGAACGCTACTAGAGTTGCTAGTAGGGACCCTAGAATCTTCCTAGATGGAATCTTCATATACCACAGGGGGGTGGGGATGTGACCTCTGAAGATAAAGCGTTAGAAAAGTCATCTGAGAAGGCAGTTCCTGAGAAAACCGAGGAAACATTGGTAAAGATTAAACCTAAACTTTCTGCCGATATAATAAAGCTTTTAAAATTTAAGGCTAAGCTCGACGCCAATAGACCTGACTTCGTAAGATGCGAAAGTTGGAGACTTGTTAGGGTTAAGGAGAATTGGAGAGCTCCGATGAGTCATTCAAATAAGATGAGGCTTGAGGTCAAAGGTTGGCCTGCTAAAGTTAAATCTGGTTATGGTACACCTAGGGCAGTCCGTAAATTGCATCCTTCGGGTTTTAAGGAAATAATTGTTTATAACCCGGAGGACCTTGATAATTTGAATCCGGCTACTCAAGCTGCACGTATAGCTCATACAGTTGGTAGAAAGAAAAGGCTCAAAATATTGGAGAAGGCAAAGGAATTGCATATACGAGTATTAAACCCGTCTACTGGAGGTTAAACGATGAATGTGAGCGTTCAAAGGAGAATGGCTGCTGAAATACTCGGAGTCGGAGTCAATAGGGTTTGGATAGATCAATCAAAGTCGGAGGAAGTAACGTCCGCTTTAACAAGGGAAGATATTAAAAGTCTTATAGAACGTGGTATAATATCCAAAAGACCTGAAAAGGGTACAAGTCGTGTCAGAGCTAGAGCACGTAGGGGTAAACGTAGAGGCCCTGGTAGTCGAAGGGGGGCTTCCAAAGCAAGGTTGAACTTGGAAAACTTCTGGCCCACTAAAATAAGAGCTTTACGGAGATTTCTCAAGTACTTAAGAGATAGGAGGATAATAACTAGGCGGGTTTATAGGGAACTCTATCTTAAGGCTAAAGGTGGGTCTTTCAATAGCATAGCGTCTTTAAAACGTTATATAGAGATTAACAACTTGGCTAGAAGGAGATTTAAATGAGTAAACTGCGTAAATTCCCTTTAAAAAGAAGGCTTCAATTTAAGACAGACTATAGACGTAGAAAAAGACTTCTACTATCTGGTTTACCTAGGCTTGTAGTCAGGAGGACGTCGAAAAATATCATAGTTCAAGTTGTTGAAGCTACAGTTGAAGGCGATATAGTTCTTGCATCCGCTCACAGCAAAGAAGTTATAAGGGACTTCGGTTGGCTTGGCCATGGGAATAACTCCCCCATCGCGTATCTAACTGGTCTACTGGCTGGTCTAAAATGTATGAAAATCGGTGTAAATAAGGCTGTACTAGATTCTGGTGTTTTTAAACCCACCAGAGGAGGCCGTATTTTAGCAACTCTTAAAGGTGCTTTAGATGCAGGACTTGAAATTCCACATGGAGAAGAGATACTTCCAAACATCGATAGGATTTGTGGGAAACACATTGCAGAATACGCTAGTAAGCTTAAAACTGAGGGGCCAGAGCTTTATAAGAAAGTATTTTCAAACTATCTTAAGAAAGGTTTGGACGTTGAATCAATTGTAGATCACTTCAATGAAGTTAGAGATAAAATTCTAAGGACTTATGGGAGGGCTTAAACTTGACTGAAACTGGTACTAATGTATACGATAAGAGTGCTCCAGAAGGTTGGGTTCCTAAAACCACTCTAGGTAGGTTTGTGCTAGAGGGAAAAATAACTTCTATTGAAGAGATTTTTAAAAACGGTTACAAGATTAGAGAATCTGAGATAGTAGATATTCTCCTTCCAAATCTAACCAATGAGGTTTTAGATACGGCTTTTGTCCAGAAGCAGACAGATGCTGGTGAACGATCAAGATTTAGAGTAATAGTGGCATCTGGAGATATGAACGGTCATCTAGGTGTAGGTTTTGGGAAAGCCACCCAGTGGAGAACAGCTTTCCAAAAGGCTATCAAAGATGCTAAATTAAACATGACAATTGTTAGACGTGGATGTGGCTCATGGGAGTGTGATTGCGATCTTCCTCATTCTCTGCCGTTTAAAGTTGAAGGTAGATGTGGAGGAGTTTCAGTAATTCTTCTGCCTGCTCCTAAAGGTTTGGGATTGGTGGCTGGCGACATCACCAGAGTTCTATTGAAATTGGCTGGTGTAAAAGACTGTTGGGTTAGAGCATCCGGCTCTACTAGAACGCATTCTTCTCTAGTAAAAGCTACCTTCAACGCTCTCAAAAGCACGTACGAGTTGGCTCTGCAAAAACGTTAAGGAGGTTTTAGACGTTGATAGCGGTCATCAGGATCAGGGGAACTGTGAATATTAGAAAAGACTTTGCTGAAACTCTCAAAAGATTAAATCTGAGAAAACCCAACCACTGCGTAGTGTTACCGGATGTTGAACCCTATATAAGCATGATAAACAAGGTGAGGCATTGTGTAGCTTACGGTATCATAGACTTGAAAACGCTGAAAGAACTCTTAAAGAAGAGGGGTGAAATAGAGGGAATGGGTAGACTTAACGAAAACAATGTTAAGCTTCTAGGGTTTAGCTCGATAGATGAGCTTGCTGAAGCCTTATACAAAGGTAAGGTTTCTTTCAAAGAAATTCCACGACTTAAAAAAGTGTTTCGTTTAAATCCCCCTAGTAAAGGTTACAAGTCGATTAAAAAACCGTATCCTGAAGGTAGTTTTGGCGACTGGGGTTCAAATATAGCATCTCTAATAGAGAAAATGTTATAAGTTTAGAACTAAGTTTATAGCTGAGTTCTCTTCTATATGTTTCAGAGGTGTCATTATGGGTGATGAAGAGCGATGGTCAAGACGTAGAAGAGATTGGTGGTTCGATATCTATGAAGAATTCGAGCGTATGAACAGGATGATAGAGGATATCATACGTAGAAGTTTTAGATTTGAGCCTGAGAGAATGGAGCCTGGTGAATCTAAAGTATACACTTACGGTTTTTCAATCCGTATAGGCCCTGACGGGAAACCCGTGATAAGGGAGTTTGGTAACGTTTTTCCAGGTAGATACGGTCCTGAAGTAAAACCTGAAATCGAGCCTCTAGTTGACGTAATAGAGAAAGACGATGAAATAGTCATTGTAGCTGAGCTTCCAGGGGTTGAGAAAGAACAGATAGAGATCAATGCTACGGAGACGTCTCTAACGATAAGTGTAGATGCTCCTGGGAGACGGTATCGTAAGGAACTTGAACTTCCAAGCGCTATAGATCCCAAGTCTTCCAAAGCAACCTATAAGAATGGCGTTCTTGAAGTACGGCTTAAAAAGGTTGGGCATACTATAAAGGGGGAGAAACTTAAAATAGAGTAGTCCTTTTTCCTCCTGAATACTGGTGACTTTCATGCCAACTAGGCTTCGTAAGATAAGAAAACTTAGAGGATCTAGAACTTGCGGTTGGGGTAGGGTAGGCCAGCATAGAAAAAGCGGTATGAGGGGAGGTTTCGGTAAGGCTGGCTTACATAAGCATAAGTGGACTTGGACGGTTAAATATGCCCCATACCATTTTGGCAAGAGGGGTTTTAAATCACCCATGCAGAAGATTAAGTTGAAGTTTAAAGAGGTCAATGTTGGAGAACTCGCAGATATACTGTCAAAGCTGGAGAAGGTTGAACTTCAAAATGGTAAACCCGTTATAGACCTGCCTCTTCTAGGGTATGGTAAGCTCCTAGGAAGGGGTGAGCTAAAAACCCCAGTGATAGTTAAAGCCATCGGTTTTACTGAGAATGCTGCTGAGAAGATTAAGAAGGCTGGTGGAGAAATAGTAGCGGTTAAGGTTTGATGATTTATGCCAGGTAAGTTTCTAAACTTCTTCAGACCCTTCTCAAGGTTAATGTTTGAAGTTAAAAAGCCTGAAAGAAAGGTTAGCTTCTCCTCTAAGCTTTTATGGACGTTTTTCGCCCTTCTAATATACTACGTTATGAGTGAAACCCCCCTGTACGGTATAGCTTACAGGGGGTTGTACGACCCGCTCATAGCCGCTAGGGTCATATTTGCCTCTACGCATGGAACACTTATGGAGCTAGGTATAGGACCGATAGTTACCGGAGGCTTAATCCTACAACTTTTAGTTGGCTCTGGAATTGTAGAGTGTGACCTTTCAAATCCGGAGGATAGAGTCCTCTACACAACGGCTAACCGATTCATGAGCATACTCATGACTATTTTCCAAGCTGTCGTGTATATTTTAGGTGGAGTTTACGGCTTATTATCCATAGAGGCTGGAATATTGGTTTTCACTCAGCTTCTAGCCGCTGGTATAATTGTAATACTTTTAGATGAAATGGTTCAAAAGTGGGGTTTGGGAAGCGGTATAAGCCTCTTCATACTTGCTGGTGTTGCTAAGCAAATATGGTGGTTTGGCTTCTCCCCTCTACCCGGTATAGCTAACGATGGGAAACTCTTCGGAGCGCTTCCAGCCTTCATAGAAGGTCTCATAAAAGGAGAAGATGTAGTTAAAGCGTTTGTGAGAAGTGGCACGGAAAATCCGCCCAACATGGTCGGTTTTATATCGACTGTTGCGACTTTTCTAGTGATAATATACTTAGAAGGGGTTAGAATAGAAATACCTATATCTTACGCAAGGTTTAGAGGCTTCAGAGCGAGGTTTCCACTTAAACTCTTATATGTTTCGGTCATCCCTGTCATATTCACGTCAGCTCTAATTGCCAACCTTTTTGTCGGGTTGAGGTTTATCTGGGCAAGGTTCAATTCTTCAAATCAAAACCTCTGGTTAAACATTATGGCTCAATTCGACCCAGAGACCATGGAGCCACTGAAGGGTTGCATCGCATACTATTTGACATCGCCCAGAAACCTCACATCAGCTATGGAAGATCCTATTAGAACAACAGTTTACATATTGGTGTTTGTATCTTTATGCATCGTTTTCTCAATCATGTGGATAGAAGTTGGCGGAATGGGGCCTAAGAATGTAGCTGAACAGCTCATAGATGCTGGTGTTCAAATACCAGGTAGGAGGCGAACCGTTAAAAGTATCGAATCTGTGATGAGTAGGTATATTCCAGTTGTCGCAATTCTCGGAGGAGCGCTCATAGGGCTTATAGCAGTAGTGTCCGACCTATTTAATGTGTTCGGTTCTGGTACAGGCGTGCTGTTATCTGTAGACATAGCCTACCAGTATTATCAGCTTCTAGTTCAGGAAAGAGTTGTAGAGATGTATCCTGCTTTAAGACCTATTCTTGAGAAGTGATTCGTTATGAATCCGTTTGAGGCATTTATAAACATGTTTGTAGAGCTTCTAAGTCCTTTAAAACCTTTAACTGCTAGTCAGGGAATGGGCTCCCTTCTAATCCTAGGCTTTTCTTTGCTAATGGGTCTACTATCCATCTCTATAAATAAACTCATAATGAATGAAACGCTTCAAAAACAATATATGAAAGAGTTTAGCGAATATAAGCAATTATTAGAAGAGTATAAATTGAAAAGTGATAAGAAGATTTTAATAAAAATTAGGAAGAAAGAACCCATAATTAGAAGCCTCAGTACAAAAGTTTTTACGAGATTTATCATTAGAATAGCAGTGTTCTGGTTTATCTTCTGGATATTTTTCTCAATACTTTACGGTATTTTCGGCTCAAATTACGCGATATTGATTCCTTTTCCATTCGAGACACCGATCAATATACCTATATGGTATACTATATGCGTTTTCGCATCAAACCTTCCAATATCTAAGCTTATGGGCGTATCATTCATACCAACGTCTCCGGAGGTTGTGAGCAGTGGGGAAAAGTCTTCTAGCAAAACCTAAAGTGAAAGTTAAGCTTCCTGGTGGGAAATCTGTTACAAGGGTTGTAAAGAGAAAGTCTAATGTTGTTCACTGTGGTTTATGCGGCGGTGTGCTACATGGTGTCCATCATAATACTGTTAAGACTCAGAAGACTGTTTCAAGACTTCACGGGGGAAGTATATGCCACAATTGCCTCAAACGCCTCTTGATTAAAGAGGTGATATCGAGCATTGAATAACAGCCTCGTAATAGCTGTTAGCGGGTTGCATGGGGCTGGTAGGTCCACCCAAGCTAGAATGATAGCTTCAGCATTTAACCTCAGGTATGTTTCAGCTGGAAGCCTATTCCGCGAATACTGTAAACAGGAACATTTAAACTTGGCTGAGGCCTCAGAGAAGCTTAAGAATGATCCTAAACTAGACAACTATATAGATTCTAGAACGAAGGAGGAGGCTTTGAAAGGCTCCGTCGTTCTAGAGGGCGATTTGGTGGCCTGGATGGCTGGTGAATTGGCTGAAGTTAAGATATTCTTGACAGCTTCAGATAAAGTTAGGTTTAAACGGTTGGCTAAACGTGAAGGAAAGTCCATTGAAGAAGTTGCTAGAGAAACCTTACAGAGGGAGGCTAATGATAGGCTCAGATACAGTCAGTTTTACGGAATAGAGTTTCAAAACCTCAATATATACGATATTGTATTGAATACCGATAGACTCCCCACAGACTCTGTTTTCAGAGTTTTGAAAACGTTAATAGATGAGTATGCTAAACTTAAAACCAAACAGTCGTCTGAGTGAGGTAAACGGGGGTTTTTACTATGATAGAGGTGGGTCGAGTTTGCATTAAAACCATGGGTAGAGAAGCGGGTAGGAAATGTGTTGTAATAGATATAATAGATGAGAATTTTGCTTTGATAACTGGGCCTAGATTGATCAATGGTGTTAAAAGGAGAAGAGTAAATATCAAGCATATAGAGCCAACTCCTTATAAGCTGGAAATACCTAGAGGAGCAACTGATGATGAAGTGGTAAAGGCTATTGAAAAAGCTGGGTTACGGGAATCATTTGAGACGGCTTTAAAACCTGAGAGGAGGGTCGTCGTTTGAGGCTTCAACCGCCTTGGGAAATTAAAAGAGAAGTGCTTTACAAAACATTCGAAGAGACGAATGAAGCCTACGGTAAACCACCTTGGAAGAGAACCATAGATGAACATCTAGAATATGGAGTTATCATTTTAGATAAACCAGCTGGTCCTACAAGTCACGATGTAACAGCCACTGTTAAGAGGATTATGAACGCTAATAAGGCTGGTCACGGGGGGACTCTAGAGCTTTCCTTCGGGGATATCCCCCCGCTACCGGTGTATTGCCTGTAGCATTAAATGAAGCTACGAAGACTCTCCAAGTTTTACTGAGCGGAGGCAAAGAATACGTATGTATAATGAAGCTTCACGACAATATCTCTGAGGATAAGGTTAGAGAAGTTGCTGAAGAATTTCAGGGCGATATTTACCAGAAGCCCCCCTTAAGATCTTCTGTTAAAAAGGCTCTTAGAACTAGAAGAATCTACTACATAGATGTGCTGGAAGTCGATAAGCGTCATGTACTTTTAAGGGTCTGTTGTCAAGCGGGCACATATATTAGAAAACTGATACATGATATGGGTGAAGTCTTAGGCTGTGGGGCGCATATGAGAGAGCTTCGAAGAACTAGAGTTGGCCCCTTCAGTGAAGATAGGGGTTTAACATCGTTGAGGGATTTGGTTGTTGCCATTGAAGCATATAAGGCTGGAGACGAGAAACCTCTCAGGTCTATAGTTCAGCCTGTCGAAGAAGTTACTGCCCTGATACCGAAGATTTGGATTCGCGACACGGCAGTTGACGCTGTATGTCATGGTGCGGATTTGGCATTACCCGGCATTGTAAGTCTAAACTCCGACATAGAGGTTGATGATTTAGTCGCACTATTCACACTTAAAGGTGAACTCGTAGCTCTAGGTAAAGCTTTGATGACAAGCGAGGAAATGCTTGAAAGAGAAAAAGGTGTAGCTGTTAAAACGGAAAGAGTGGTTATGAAGCCTAACACCTATCCCAGAATGTGGAAATAGTCTACTAGATAAGTTTTAACCCGCTTTTAAGCTTATCCATAAGTCTGTCGTAGATTTCCCTGTCAACAGGTATGTCGACAACTTTACCCGTGAAATTCGATAGAACTATTGCATTAACCATTTCAAGAGACCATATGCCATCTTCACCAGATACCAGAGGTTCTCTACCATATTTAACGGCTTCAGCAAAATCTCTAATAATCTCACTATGTCCCCCGCTCCCTTGTACAGTTACTTCCCTCCAGCTTGTACTTGGCCTACTCCAAGGCTCCTTAGAAGTTCTAATGTGTGTTTCAACGTCCGGCTCAGATACACCAACCTTCAACTGCGACCCAAAATCCGATATGATTTTACCTCTAGTCCCACTCACAACCATTCTTTCAAATTGAGGGCTGTCAACTAAGCTCACTTGAACAGTAGCGTGGCAATTGTTTTCAAAAATCAATGCCGCACTAGCTAAATCTTCAACTTCAATGTCGTGCAACTTTGTATCTATAAAGCCTGCGGCTCTCTTAGGCTTCCCAAGAAACCAGTACATTACGTCTAAATGGTGGATTGTCTGATTTATTAAAACACCAGCTCCAGATGTTTTCCAGTTTTTACGCCATGGGGACTCCTCATAATAGAGTTGGGTACGGTAGTTTGCAACCTCAAGTGTAGCTCTAAGTAGCTTACCCAATTCTCCCTTTTCTATCATACTTTTTGCATTTCTCAAGGCCGGGCTTGTCCTATACGTGAATGCCACTCCAAGCTTAAGCCCTCTAACTTTAGCTTTTTTAATCATTTCATCAGCTTCTCTAACTGTTATAGCCATGGGCTTCTCGACTAAAACATGCTTATCTTCATCTAAAGCATCTAGAGTCATTGGATGGTGTAGAAAGTGTGGGGTGCATATACATACTGCATCTAAATCTTTAAGCGCAGTCATCTCTCTATAGTCTGTAAACCATCTAACTCCATATTTTCCTCCAACATTTTTAGCGAGTTCCTCGACAATGTCACATACTGCTACTAATTCAGCACTTTCACACTTTCTTATGGCTTCTATGTGCGTCATACCTATACCTTTAAGCCCTATGACTCCAAACTTCACCCTCTCCATTTAAACCCCTTTAACTTCTTACTCGAAAGCTTTTAAACTATTCTAGAATAGCTAGAGCAGTACTCCCTTTGTTCTCTACGGGCTTCTTTTCAATACATACTCTGTTGAATGTTTAATCGATTCCTATCAACTATTGTTTTGACGAATGATTTCAACCTCTCAAATGCAAGTATTCGAGCTATGTTTTTTGAATTTGGAGGCCCCGGTTTTTTCATATAGAAAGCGTTTATATCGTATACTGTTCCATAAAAGCCAGCGTTTAAAGCCGATTTAGCAAGCCTCGTCAAGTCGACCATATATCCGGCTAACGCTGGGCTATCGTTCATACGCATATTGACTATGATCTCGTCTTTAACGCCGTTGAACGAAATATACTCTACATGTATTGAGACGAACTTTTTATCGCCGAGAGAGCTGAGGAAACCCGTAGGCTTAATATAGCTGGGCGTATAGTAGCCGAGTACATCCTCAACTATACTATTTTTCGTATACTCTTTAGCTCTATTCCTTTTTTCATCAAGAAGGGATTTAAAGTCACTGTTCCCCCCTATGTTTAGTTGAACTACGCCAAGCACTTTCCTATTTCTCTCTCTAAGATGTTCTAACATATCTGCCGTAAAAGGTGTTGCACCTGTTGCACCATCGTCACCTAGTATAAGTCCTCCAAACTTTCCAGCTGTTGAAACATACGCATAATCGTTTGCTATGGGAGTTGGTATCAAATTCACATAGGAGAGCTGTCTACCCTCCTCCATAAGTCTTAGCGCTAAATATGCGTAGAGCTGTGTTGGAGTAACCTTTCTCTCCTCTACTGCCTTCTCCAAGCACCTATACTCATTAAACGGTTTAGCGTACTGGGTTGTCGTAACATCTACTATCACATCTGGCTTAGTTCTCTCAATAAAAGCGTACATTTCTTCAACGGAACGCTGAAAATCTCCCTCATAATCTAGTGAATCTATCGGGAAGAGTTCTCTAACAAATCCCATTTCTATTCCAGGATGAACGACTACATCTTTAAGCGTAAGTGGTACGCTCTTAAGCTTGTAGAATCTCTTTGCGATATCATACATCGTTTTTCCGACTTTTCTAGCATCAACATCGACGCATGCCACAACCTTAACATCATCAATACCTATACCTATGTCGAAGTCGGCTAACGGTACTCCATATGGTTTGATCTCGCCCCTTTTCAACCTTTCAAGACCAACAGTAAATATGGTAGCTACGTAGCCTGCTCCAAGTATTAAAGTTCTTACTTCAGTCAATCTTTCCCCTCGTTAAATATTTTATAATTATAAAATATTTTACATAGATAAAAATGTTTTGAGGGGGTCTCGGTGTTTTAAAAATATAGGTTATGCAATAAAAATGGGGTTTAAGATGGGAGAGATTTAGAGTTTACTTTTTCTTGTGTACTCTCTTATGAGCGGCAAGGCTTTTCTTACTTGGAAATTCTTTATTGCATATTTCACATTTATATTTCTCACTACTCATTCTCTCCCCTCTATAAGAGATGTTTATCGTAATGCTTTTTAAAACTAACGTTTTCTATGAAAATTTCCCAATGGTGAACTACATGGAAAATATCACGTTCTCCATCACTCCTATAGCATAGACATTTTGAAAATACTTCAAAACGTGAAAACGCTAAGATTGAATAGGCGTCTCTGCCTATACTTCTCCCTGAAAGCTTTAATTGCCTGGTCTAATGCATTCTTAACTCTACTTTCAGAGAAATCTCTTTCATAGCATAGAAACTTTATAACATCTGAAACCTTAGGCTCTTCCCATATGAGCTCGTAATCCGTTGTAACGTCAGGGTTTAAAAATTTCTTCTTTATGGTTTCTGGGTCTACTAGGAAACTTAAAGAATCTATGACGTGTTCATCTAGCAGGGCTTTTAAATTTCCATACTCTTTTATGAGTTTTAAACCTTTCTTAGGACCTATACCTTTGATACCCTCTGGATTATAGTCTGTACCTATCAGAATAGCTATATCTATAAGTTGCTCCCTAGTTATTGCATTTGCCTTAAGGACTTTTTCGAGCTCGATAAGTTCAGGCTGCAATTCAACGTAGAGTTTCCGACCGGGGAGCTTCCTCCTACCAGTTACCGCGAGGTTTCTAACGAGTCTAGGGGCTCCAAACAGTAGACAATCATGATCTTGTGAAGCTACTGCCCATACGTGACCCTTAGAAGCCATGTATGATGCTTGTGCCTCACCTTCTGAAGGTGCTTGAATCCAAGGAATACCTAAGTAGGATAAGAGTCTTTTAGCATCTTCAACCATATCATCTTTAAGTGTTGCCGTAGCTTGAGCGTATTTTCTAGCTGCTTCAAAGTCTCCTACTTTTAATGCCTCCTCATATTTTACAATAGCCTCCTCCTTAATCTTCATTCTACGTTTAATCTCGACTTCCTTCTCCACCGGAGGCCTCCCATCGAAAACATATACGAGCCTGATGCCGTAAGACATTAATGCACAGCTTCTATAGAGTAGCCCACTTAGATGGCTGGTGATTCTGCCAGTTCTATCCTTAAGGGGCTCACCGCTAGGGCCTCTTATTATGGCGAGAAATTGATATAGTGCGTTATATGCGTCTATGGCTATAGATTTACCTGAAAGCTGTTCAAAGGTTAAAGGAGTTTTAACTATGAGTTCTCCTAGGTCTATTCCCAAAGTCTACTGAAATAGATTTCACACGTATACTTAAAAGCGTTACGTCAGTCGTTTACAATGTTAAAAATTCTTAAACGCCGTTCTCTATGATGCTATTTGGTCGCGTATGGATGTGGCTGAAAGGGTTACTTAACTTTGAAAGGGGACGTTGCCGATAGAATACCTTGGCTCATATATTTAAACCATCTATCTAGGGGGAGTTTTGAACGTAGAATGCGTAACATGGGTTTAGATGTACGCTGTAGCGTTTACAAAACCTATGCACTCAATGTTAAAGTATAGTCTGAAACATTAAACTCCCCCGCAAAACGTTATCACCTGCGTTTTCTGAATAGCATTATTCCGTTGAAGGCGGTTACGTATTTGAATCCAGCCTCTATGAATGTTTGTATGGATTTCACTATGGACGTTTAGACCCCCTCCTAGGTGTTTTTCACATCTTCCTCCAGCTCCGTAAGCTCGCGTTCGATCTCGTCGAGCTGGAAGTCTTTCAAAATGCCTGCAATTATGCTTGCTATGTATCCTACAAGCCTGAAGGCTTCAAGCCTTGTCTTTACCTTAACTCTCTCATCGTTAGCTATACGTTCAGCACGCTTTAAAGCGTCCTTCAACACCCTGTAGAGCTCCTCGCGCTCACGTTCAAACTCGACCGGAAACAGGATTTTAACGTAGATCTTGGTCGTTTAGACCCCCTCCCCTAGGTTTTTCCATGATATCTCTATGGATTTTTTCCATAAATCTTCCATGAAATATCTTCGGCTTATTCCATAACCCCATTGTAAATCCCCCAGTCTTATGCCACGCATTGGAATCTCCCCCCTGATTCAACTAAGAGTGGGAGTTCTTTCAGGGCTTTTAGAACTTCTTCTTCAAGCTACATATCTGGGTCTAAAGCCTTTATCTCTTCAGTCTTCATCTATGGATCTCTGAAGTCGAATGTAGACTTTAACCGCTGGTTTAACTGCCGTTACTTAACTACTCTTCCCCCACTATACTATATGTCTACATTTTGTCTACATTTTCATCAATAAACAATCAGTTATCTCCTCAAGGTGAAAAAGGAGAACTGTAAAGCTTCTACTAAGCCCCTAGAGGATCCAACCTTTGAAATCCAGATGCGTCACTAGAATCATATGGGAATATGGAAACTTACCCATACGAATAGAATAAGGGCATCCCTGGGAAAAATGGCAAATATTCGATTTCCGGAACCGCTCTAATCTTTCCCATTTTCTTTAAAGAAGAGAGTCTTAAAGTATTTTTTAGCCAGTCTCTCCCAGTCTACGAATTCAACGATAGCTATAAACATGATGGTGAGAAGTATTGTTAAGAGGAAGGAGAACCAGAAAGGTAGCCTTTCACCTACGATTCTACCGAATAGACCGATTATGTAAATCATGGCGATCTTACCCAGTATGGCTGGCACCAATACGTATATTAGGTTGTAGTTTATAGTACCCAGTATTATGAATAGGATGCTGTCTGGTAAAGGTGTAAGTGCAAATACAAATATTGCGAAGGAAATGATCAGACCATACCTCTGAGTTAGAGTTGCTAAAATTTTAAGCCGTTTCTCGTACTTAGGCGATCTGACACCTTTACCTATATACTTGCCCACAATCCAGCTTGTAGTCTGTCCCAATCCTGATCCTAAGCCTCCCCATATCGCTATTTCGACTAAGTTGAGACCTGGTACGGATGCAGCTAAAATTAGGATTACGGCTGTATAAGGTATTGGAATGATTGGAGATGCACTTCCTATAAAACATAGGATAAAGATGCCGAATCCCTTGTACGCTGGAGAACCATAAATTATAAATTTTTCAACATCTCTATATGCGATTCTAATTCCTAACCCTAAAATCACTACGATTAACAGTATCAGTAGCAATCTGATTTTAAAATTCAAGTGATCGCCTAATGAATCTGGAGAATTGTGAACGTGGATACTTTTAAGCTTATCTTAAAAGTACATACTTTTACTACCTTCTATACATATGTATGTCTTTTATTCTACAAGGTGGTCGCAGTCAATTGAGCGTCTATTTGTTCGGCAAAAGCAATTTTAATATGTTTGTTAGAATTGATATTTTTCAGGGGCGTCTAGTCTTGGAGCTAAAAACTGAAGTTGTAACGTTGGATGTCCCTAAAAATGTGAATGTTATAATTGGACAGGCCCATTTCATAAAGACTGTTGAGGACCTGCATGAAGCTTTAGTAAATTCCACTCCGACTGTGAAATTCGGATTAGCTTTCAATGAAGCTAGTGGACCATGCCTAATTAGAGTAAGTGGTAACGACGATGAGTTGAAGAAACTTGCGGTTGATAATGCTTTAAAAATTGGTTGCGGCCACGTTTTCATCATATATCTTAGAGACGCATATCCTATAAACGTGCTTAATGCTATTAAACATGTTCCCGAAGTCTGTAGAATAATAGCCGCTACGTCTAACCCGCTACAGGTAGTAGTGGCTGAAACGGATCAGGGTAGGGGGATACTGGGCGTTATAGACGGCTTTAAAACAAAGGGGGTCGAGAAGGAAGAAGACGTTGAAGAAAGGAAGAAGTTCCTGAGGAAGATAGGTTATAAGCTTTAGTTCTTAATATTTTATTTCTCAAGTGAAGTTTTGATGGTGTTTTGACCAGAAAGACTTGCTGATTCACTATGCTTTTCCCTACTTAACTTTAACGATGGGATACTTCTCTCTAAGCCTCCGATCTATTAACGTTATTCCACATAATCCACCTATGGTTTGAATGGATATCAGTTTATCTGGATTTGTCAAATCAACCCTCGGGGGTTTTCCATACTTGTCTTTTAAAAGTTGCCATATATATCCTCCTAGATTTCTCTCCAAATCGCTACTGGAAATGGCCCCCTTGAATCCCCTACGTTCAACTCTTACGCAGAAGCTTTCACCCTCTCCAATCCTATCTGTTAAACACCTAACTTTTTCCTTCAATATTTCTAGTAAGTTTTCCGGTTTAAATCTGAAGAATTCCTCTACTGGTATTACACGGCTCACGTTCATAATTTGCCTCTTATACAGTTCTTCTAAAAACGCTTCTAAATCATCGACTTGGCCTTGTAAAACATCTCTAAAACCAGTTTCTTTGAACTCGCCTAAATCGCTGACCTCCCTTAAAACCATGAAGCTTTCCCCCCTTTCACAGATTACTATTACGTAAACCAAATCAAACACCTAAATTATACCTAGTAACTACATTCAATTGAACTATTAAATGCTTACCGCTCTTCCTTCGCAAACACTCTTCCATACAGCTTCAGCTAGTCTAACTGCTTTAAACCCGTCTTCTATGTCTGGTTTTGGGGGTCTATTTTTCAAAATGGAATCTATAAAATGCTCGATTTCACCATAGTATCCCCTGAGGTATCTACTCTGATACTCTACACTAGGCAAGTGGTTTATCTCCCAAAAGTATCCCTGATTCGCAGCTTTAAAGCCCTCTGTTTCAATCCATAAACCCCTCGGGTAATACTTGACTTGAGAAGCCATATCATCGATAAATACGAACGATTCATCACATGTAACTTCTACGTATTCGTCTATTTTAGACCATGATTGACACGAATTAAGGTTCATAACACCAGTCGCACCGTTTTCAAAAGTTAAAAGTATTGAAAATGAGAACTTAACATCGGTTAATGTGTGAAGTTTAGCGTAAACTTCCTCAACTTCCCCAACTAGAAATCTTACAAGGTCGAAGTGGTGGACGGCTTGACCTATTAAAAATGCTTTAGCTGGCGGCGTTATACCCCATATAGATCCATACGGTCCGTTGGCGAATTTAGTCGATACGTGAGCAATTCTACCCTGCTCTAGTTTACTTACAATCGTTTTGGCAAGTCTATAGCCTACTGAAAACCTCTTCATAAAAGCAACCATTGCAAATCTGCCGTATTCCCTAGATGCCTCTAAAAGCTTGTATGCTTGGTCTGAATTTAGTGCCGGCGGCTTCTCTACAAATACGTGGATTCCAGATTTCAGACATTCAAGGCCAACCTCATAATGCATATTTGGATGGCCGACTACGAAAACTCCGTCTAAGTCTTCCGTCTCGACCATCTGCCTATAGTCTTTATACCATCTACTAAACCCGAACAATCTAGCGTTTCTCTCCGCCCTCTCCACATCGATGTCGCATGTTGCTACAAGCTCGATTTTATCCGTAAAATACCTTAAACATGGGTATAGGTTTTCCGTTGAATGAGAACCGCACCCTATAAATCCTAGCTTAATTTTACTCAACTTACCACCTTAAGCTGTATAGTGTGCCGAAGCCTTTAAACTTAGAATCTTTACACTTAATCTTCAATCTTCACTTACGCTCAACGAACATGGCGAAGTTTAATAGAGGTAAGGGGTTGAAGCTGAAGGGTAGGCTCCAACAATCAAGAGGAGTTTTAGAGTTCTCTAACGGTAGAAGTTAAGACTTTAAAAGTGGTTATATTTAAATTCGATTCAATACTACCGTATAATGATGTCTATCGTAAGAACCTCTCTTAACGGTGTTTGGTTTTTTAAGAAGCTGGAATTCGACGAATATGTAGATTTTTCAAAGTTAGATCTGACTACTGGAGAATGGATGAAGGCCGATGTTCCAGGCGTAGTTCACCTAGATCTCATGAAAAACGGCGTGATTTCAGACCCCTTCTACAAGATGAATGAGCTTGAAGCTTCATGGGTTGAAGGAAAGGATTGGTTATATGTTAAAGACTTCGAAGTTTCAGAAGGCATAGCCAGTAAGAGATGTCTAGAACTTGTCTTCCACGGTTTAGATACTTATGCAGAAGTTTGGCTTAACGGTGTAAAGCTCGGTGAGGCACACAACATGTTCCATCCATGGGTTTTCAAAGTCCACGGGCTTATAAAACCCGGGAAAAACATGCTAGTCATTAGATTTAAGTCTCCGTCGAGGGTTATGGAGATGTTGGAATCCAAATACGGGAAATTATGGGCTGCATTCTACACGGCCAGAGTCTATGGTAGGAAGGCTCAATATTCGTTTGGATGGGATTGGGGTCCGAGGTTGCCGACTACCGGTATATGGAGAGATGTTGAACTACTGGCCTACGATGAAGCCAGATTAGGCTATGTCTCAGCGCTCCCTATTAAGATTTCAGAAGAAGAGGCTTTGGTTAAAGTTGAGGCCGAAGTCTACTGTGTTAAGTCGAGTCGTGTTAAACTACTTTTTAAAATTGGAGGGGAGGATGTTGAGGTATGTGTAGAAGGATTGGCTAGGGAAGGATTGAACGTTTTCAGTTCTGAGCTTAAAGTTAAAAAGCCTAGGCTTTGGTATCCAAGGGGATACGGCGCTCAACATCTATACATGCTCGATGTTCTTCTTCTAAGCGATGCAAACGTCTTAGATAGTCGTAGTGTTAGGTTTGGCATCAGATCCGTTGAGCTTCAAAGGACTAAGGATGAAGAGGGTGAGTGCTTCATATTTAAAATTAACGGTATACGTGTTTTTTGTAAAGGCGCTAACTGGGTTCCAGCGGACAGCTTCCTACCTAGAGTTGATAAAGAAGTCTACAGAAGGCTTTTAGAGGCGGCTTCCAAGGCAAATATGAACATGCTTAGAATATGGGGTGGAGGAGTGTATGAAGCTGATGATTTCTATGATTTATGCGACGAACTCGGTATAATGGTTTGGCATGACTTTATGTTCGCATGTGGAGAGTATCCTGAAGAGGACTTCTTCATAGTTTCTGTTGAAAAAGAGGTTGAAGAGAATGTTAAGAGGCTTAGAAACCATCCGTCTATAGTATTATGGTGTGGAAACAACGAGAATGACTGGGGTTTTAAAGCTAAGTGGTGGGCGAGGGATAGATTCTATGGTGAGAAGATCTACCATAAGGTTATTCCTGAGATCGTCAAACTGCTTGACCCTACTAGACCATACTGGCCTAGTAGTCCATATGGGGGAGACGACCCCAATAGTCCTAGGGAAGGAGATAGACACAGTTGGGATGTGTGGAGTGGGTGGAGGGATTGGAAAGCCTACTTGTGGGATAATGGTAGGTTCATCAGCGAATTTGGTTTTCAAGCCTTTCCATGTATGGAGACCGTTAAATCTTTTACAGCTGAAGAAGATAGATGGGTTCAAAGTCAAGTTATGGAGTGGCACAACAAGATGTATGAGGGGACTGAAAGACTATATAGGTTTTTAGCGGGTCACTTTAGGGTTCCAGAGAATATTGAAAAATTCATCTACCTGACGCAGCTTAATCAGGGAGAGGCTTTAAAAACCGCCATATCCCATTGGAGAAGCAGGATGTTTAAAACGAGTGGTTGTCTCATATGGCAGATCAATGATTGTTGGCCTGTTATAAGCTGGAGCCTTATAGACTACTACTTTAGACCTAAACCCGCCTACTACTACGTTAAGAGGGCTTTCAGCCCTATTTACATCGCGTTAAACTTAAGAGGGCAAAGCCTTCAGGTCTCCATAGTGAATGATACGCTTCAACGCATACGTGGAGTTTTAAAACTTACTATTCAAAAACTTACGGGTGAACTATTGTTTAGTAAGACTGTTGAAGATCTGGAGGTTGAAGCAAACTCTGCGAAAGAATGTTTAGTTTTGGATGTTGAAAACTTTAGAGGAGCTGTGGCTATTGCAGAAATGTCATTTGACGAGAGTAAAGTAGTTAATGACGTTTTAATTGGTGAGTTTAAACATGTAGAGTTTCCAGACCCGATGTTAAATGTTAAAGTCGATAAACTAGGATTACAAATGTTTAAAGTGACTTTAACCGTTAAAAACTACGCTTATGGAGTTTATGTTAAGCTTAGAAATCTCGATGCGAAATACAGTGAAAACTACTTAAGCATTCCTCCAAACGGTAGGGCTGAGATTTTAATCGAAACTCCGAAAGATCTTACGGTTGATGAATTTAAATCAATCTTAGAATACGGCTTTTTAAAGTGGTGAAGCGCTATAAACCATCTATTAGAAACGCCGGGGTCTAATAGAGAAGACTAGTTTAAAAATAAACTTATATACCGGTTTAATTATGTGTTTTCTGCACGCGGTGTAGCATTTGACGGAAGGATTCAGATACATCGTACGTTTAATTGATACAGACCTAGATGGATTTAAGAAGGTTCCCTATGCTCTTAGGAAAATCAGAGGCATAGGTGTCACACTCGGCTGGGCTATAGCTAGAAGTGTAGGTGTAGATCCGAATAGACGTATAGGTGAGTTGTCTGATGAAGAACTTAAAAGAATAGAGGCAGCTTTAAGGGGGTCTTCAAAACTTAACATTCCAAGTTGGATGTTTAATAGACGTAAAGACTTGGAAACAGGCAGAGATCTGCATCTAATAGGCTCTGATCTGGAGCTTAGGATTAAGCAAGACATCGACTTTATGAAGAGTATTCGATCTTGGAAGGGTTGGAGGCATAGCTTAGGCTTAAAGGTTAGAGGTCAGAAAACTAGGACAACAGGTAGAACTGGTAGAACTGTAGGTGTTCAGAGGAAGAAGGTTACGTAGAGGTGTGAAATTTGGGCGACCCTAAGAGACGCCGTAAGAAGTATGAAACTCCTAAGAAGCCTTGGGATATGCAGACGCTTCAACTCGAATTACGCTACTTAGGTGAATATGGCCTCAGAAATAAACGTGAGCTTTGGAGACATAAAACTCAGCTTTCACATATAAGAGCTATAGCTAGAGGTTTATTGGCTCAGCCTCACGATGTTAGAATTAGAGCTGAAACGACCCTTCTAGACAAACTTAAACGTATGGGTTTGCTCTCGGAATCTGCCACATTAGACCACGTGCTGGATCTAACATTGGAAGACATTTTAAACCGTAGACTTCAAACGCTTGTTTATAAGCTCGGTTTAGCCAAAACTATTTATCAAGCTAGGCAGTTCATAGTGCATGGACATATAATGGTTAATAGTAGAATAGTTAGAGTGCCATCTTACATCGTTAAAGCCGGAGAGGAGAGTACGATACACTATGCTCCAGACAGCCCATTCAATGACCAAAAGCATCCTACTAGGACATCTATAGAAGTAGTGCATGTAACGAGTAAGATGGAAGAAGTTTCAAGAGAACTTGAATCTCCCGAAGAAATATAGTTTTACGGCCTTCTCCCTCTACGGCCTCCCTTTCTTCTACATCCATCATGCGGAATAGGTGTAGTATCATCAACTCTACCTATTTTGAAACCCGCTCTAGCTAGTATCCTTATGGCATGCATGGCTCCTGGTCCTGGAATTTTAGATTTAATGCCTCCAGGTGCTCTAACCTTTATGTGAAGTGCCGTTATGCCTTTTTCCTTAGCTATTTCAGCTGCCGCTGAAGCCGCTTGCATAGCCGCATAGGGGGAACCTTGAAGTCTATCGGCATCGACGAACATACCGCCTGTACATAATGCTATTGTTTCAGCTCCTGTTAAATCTGTGATATGAACTATTGTGTTGTTAGAAGAACTATAAATGTGTGCTATACCCCATCTTTCCTCTCTACTACTCTTAGTTTCGCTTTTAATCTCTTCAGACATAGCCAGCTTAGCTATGTTGCAAACTTCAATTTAAATATTCTCCCTGTATTTTAGCTAAAGTAAAGATTATATGGAAGCTTATATCTTTTCTCCTTTAAGCTGGAGGATAGTGTTTTGCAGATAGAGGTTTTAGAGAAGAGCTATACTGAGGTAAATTTCATAGTTAGAGGTGTTTCTCCAAGGTTTATGAATTCTCTGAGGAGGACGATGATCGCTGAGGTTCCAGTGATGGCTATAGACGACGTGTATATAATTGAAAATACGTCGGTTATGTACGATGAGGTTTTAGCACATAGGCTCGGCTTAATACCTTTAAGAACAGATTTAGACCGGTACGTTCTCCCCGAGGAGTGTGGATGTGGAACTGAAACAGGTTGTAATAGGTGTTCTGCAGTCTTAGTTTTAGATGTTGAGGGCAAAGAAGGTGGTATAACTACTGTTTATTCTGGAGATTTTAAACCTCATGAGGCTAATCCAGAGATTAAACCTGTGAATGAGAAAATTCCAATCGTTAAACTTGCTCCAGGTCAGAAGATTCGACTCGAGGCTTATGCTAGGCTCGGAAGATCTACTAAACATGCTAAATGGTCCCCCGTTGTCAGGTGTACATATAAGTATTATCCGGTTATTTCAATAATAGATTCTAGGTGTACGGGATGCGGTTCATGCGTAGATGTGTGTCATAAAAACGTGTTTACCCTCAGGAACGGTAAAGCATACGTGTCGAATCCGCTTAAATGCGACCTATGCGATGAATGCGTTAACAAGTGTACTCAGAATGCACTTAATGTCGATTTTGACAAAAACTCATTGATATTTTTCTTAGAGACTACCGGTTCCTTGCCAGCATGGAAGGTTTTATCCGAAGCATGTAAGATCCTCAGAATGAAAGGTGAGACTTTTTTGAAACAGTTGGGTGAGTTGGGGGTTGTCTAAAAATGGTTAAACGCAGTAAGTCAAATACGGCATTAATAAATACTATCAAGTTTCTTCAAATACTCGGTCATAAGTCTAGGCTTTGGGCTGACATTGCTGAAAGACTTAAAAGACCTAGGAGACTTATGGCAGAGGTTAACCTATCAAAACTTTCAAAACTTACTTCTGAAGGTGAAGTTGTAGTGATTCCGGGTAAGATCTTAGGTTCAGGTGAAATATCGCATAGCATCACTGTAGCTGCACTGAGCTTTTCAGAGATGGCTAAAGCTAAACTTATCAAGGCTGGATGTAAATGCTTATCAATAAGTGAGCTTGCAGAATTAAACCCTGAAGGGTCACGCATCAAAATAATAGAGTGATCTTACATGTCTAGTGGAGGTATTACCGTTATAGATGGGTCAAACCATATAATGGGTAGGCTCGCCAGTATCGTAGCTAAGAGACTTCTCCAGGGAGAAAATGTAGCTGTTGTAAATGCTGAAAACATCGTAGTTTCGGGAAATCTCTATTCGGTTTTGGAAGAGTGGATGGAATTTCTCGAAGTCGGCAAGTATAGAAAGGGACCATTCCACCCACGTAGACCAGATACAATATTCAGACGTGTTGTTAGGGGGATGCTTCCCAGGGATAAGTTTAAGGGTAGAGAAGCCTTTAAAAGGCTTAAGGTGTATGTCGGAATTCCAGAAGCTTTTAAAAACGTGAATTTTGAAGTTGTTGAGGATGCTAAAGCCAACAGGCTTAAAGGTCCGTATTTTAGATTGGGTGAACTGGCTAAACAGATTGGCTGGGGGGGTTGAGTAATGAGTGAGAAGCATAAGAGGAGCAGGTCAATAGTATTGGAAGTTGGTAAACGTAAAACTGCTACGGCGAGAGTCTACTTGACGGAGGGAGAGGGTATAGTTAGAATAAACTCTACTCCTATTGAAGTATATCAGCCTGAAGCCGCTAGAAGTATAATAACAGAGCTTTTGATGATATGTAAAGACGTGTGGAGAAGCGTAAACATAGACGTCGAGGTTAAGGGTGGAGGATTTATGAGTCAAGCCGAAGCGGTTGCCATGGGCATAGCCAAAGCGCTAGTGAAATGGACTAAAAGTAGTGCTCTGAAGAAACAGATATTAACGTACAACAGGTCTTTACTAGTAGGAGACCCGAGGAGAAAAGAGCCTAAGAAATTCGGAGGACCAGGAGCTAGAAGAAGAGATCAGACAAGTTACAGGTGACTTACTGCAGGTTGGGTTTGAAGATGGGCATTCTTAGGGAGTTTTCGCATAAATCTTCCACGCATCTTCCCCAATATTGCCATAAAATTTCTACGATTTTATCAAATATTCTCATAATTTGAGAATAGTTGTACATCATTGAATTTTCGTATGAGTGATTGCCGTCATCTATACGCTTCCTCTTTACGGGTTGTTTATACAAATATTCATATATAGCTTATGGTTGAATGAAGTATGCGATACTGTAGTCTGTCATGGGTTGGCTAAAATGTGGTATAGAGATTTATTTGAAGGCAGATGGGCTGAATTCTGGCTAGAGGAGTTTTCTGAGTATAAGGAGATGACAAAATACGACGTTTCTTTTTTAAAAGAAACTTTAAGAAGAGGAATAACATTGGATCTTTGTTGCGGTTTAGGAAGACATTCGATACCGCTTTCTCATTTCACATTTATCGTCAGTTTCGATTTAAGCAAATATTTTCTCACCATTCTTATAGAGAATGGCAAAAAAGAAGGTTATTATAAAAATTTAAATCCGATTCGGGGAGATATGAGAAGACTGCCATCTAAATCGGAATCCTTCGACAACGTGATAAGCTTTTACACAAGCTTTGGATACTTCAATGATGAAGAGAACGAACTGGTTCTACGAGAGGGTTCGAGGATATTGAAGTCTAATGGAATTTTTATCCTTGAAATTGTAAACGCAGGATGGATTATTAGAAACTTCCGAGATAGAAGTTGGAATGAAACAGACAGCTTCTATGTTTTAGAGGAACGAAGCTTAGACTGGACTGAGAAGAAGATTAAAAGTAACTGGGTTCTCATAGATAAGGGAGAAGGGAAAGTATGTGAAACGATGGTTGAACATAGGATTTACGATCTAAACGAATTGAAAAGCCTCCTCAGTAAGGTAGGTCTCAGATTGATTAATGTCTTCGGCTCTTCTCAGAAGGAAGGGTTTAACGAAGCTAGATCCAGCAGAATGCTCATCGTAGGTCAAAAAGCGATATATAAGCGTAAAAAACACCTAACTTCCATAAACTAAACGCGCTTTGCTATGTCGTAATCATGGATAATTATGATATCAAACGATAAACTGTTAATGGTTTCACAGTCTTGAGAGCAGGCCCTACCATGGAGCATTGAAAGAAGATTTGATGTAAAAAGATCGCTGAACCAACAGTGTTTTCAATAAGGTAATGCTTTTTAAAGACTTCCAGTATTAAAGGTTCGGTTGAAATATGAAGGTCGCCCTCCAACTTTATACTGTAAGAGACAAGGTCTCTAGGGATTACAAATACGCCCTCCGCATGGTTAGAGAATCCGGATATAGATTTGTCGAATTCGCAGGCCATCCATTTTTAACAGTGGATGTTGATGGGCTTAGAGTATTTCTTGATCAAATTGATCTTAAACCAATCTCAACCCACGTCGGCTTTGACGTAATAGAATCCAACAAGCGGAATACTGTTTTCAACTATGCTTATAAACTCGGGCTTAAATATGTGGTTTCCGAGCCGGATGTAAGACGTATCAACGATTTAAGTTTATGTGTTAAAGTAGCTGAGAAGATGAATTCCATAGGTAAGGACGCTGAGAATTACGGTTTGAAGTTTGGCATGCATAATCATGCTGTAGAGTTTGAGAAGAAGATTGATGGAACCCCCATATATAATATACTTGTTGAAAACACAGACCCATCATACGTGTTCTTCCAACCAGACGTTTACTGGATCTACTATGCGGGGTATGATCCCTGTGAGGTTATAAAAGCTCTTAAAAATAGGTGTTTTCTAGTCCACCTTAAAGACATGAAGGATAGGGTTAACAAAGGCTTCATCGAGCTTGGATGTGGCGTGATAGATTTTAAAGCTGTAGTTGAAGCCTGTGAATCGTCCGGAGTAGAATGGTATATAGTTGAGAATGATATACCGAGTATGGATTCAATTGAAAGCGCTAAATTCGCCTTGGAATATTTAAAGAGGAACTTTAAAGTAGAATAGCATCAAAATCGGGGACAAACTTAAATATCTGATCTCTCTGGAGATTTGAGGGATATTTTATGGGGATCGTCCCTATTAGATGTTTCACCTGCGGGTCGATTGTAGGAGATAAATGGGAAGAGTTTAAACGTAGAGTTGATGCTGGTGAAAACCCAAGTAAGGTTCTAGACGATTTAGGTGTTAAGAGATATTGTTGTAGGTCTATGTTGATATCTCATGTTGAAGTTATAGATGATATTCTCCAATACTTCATGGTTAGGAGGAGTATTGACAATGAGTGAGACATGCATCGTAGATTTGAAGGCCAGGAAGGTTTTCGACAGTAGAGGATCAGAGACCATAGAGGTTGAAGTATATACTCGTAAAGCCGTCGGTAAGGCTTCAGCACCAGCAGGAGCCAGTAAGGGTAAATGGGAAGCTGTATCTTATCCCGAAGGTGGAGTTGAAGAAGCCGTAAGAAGAGTACTAGTACTAATCAAGCCAAGACTAATAGGTTTCGACTCCTCAGATCAAATGAACGTCGATAAGGCTTTAAGGGAAATGGATGGGACAAGTAACTTCTCGAAAATAGGTGGAAATACAGCATATGCCGTATCTTCGGCAGTAGCAGATGCTGCCTCAAAAACCCTTGGAATACCAATGTATCAACACATAGGTGGAACTATGGTTAAAAATCTTCCATACCCTCTAGGCAATGTGCTGGGTGGAGGTAAACACGCGGGTGAAGGTTGTCCAGATATACAGGAATACTTGATACTTTCAGTAGGGGCTAAGAAATTCGAAGAAGCTTACATTGGTAATCGTGAAGTTCACAGAGCTCTTCGTAAGGTTTTAGAGGAGAAAAATGTCCCCTTCTTCGGAGGGAGGGGAGACGAAGGTGCTTGGGCTCCTAGAATAAGCAATGATGGTGCGTTTGAAGCGGTAGCTGAAGCGGTTAAACGCACATCGGAAAAGCTTGGTTTTGAAATAAGGTTTGGTGTTGATGTAGCATCCTCCTCCTTCTGGGATGAGGAAAAAGGCAAGTACATGTATAAGTATGGTAAGCCCTTGAGCAAGGGTGAGCAGATAGACTACATCCTTGAATGCGTAGATAAATATAAGTTGGTATACATCGAAGATCCAGTTCACGAAGAAGATTTTGAAGGTTTTAGAGAGCTTACAGAGAAGGTTGGAGATAAATGTATGGTATGTGGGGATGACGTATTCGTTACAAACGTGGAAAGGCTTAGGAAAGGCATAGATGTGCGTGCTGGAAATACTGTGATAATAAAGCCGAATCAGATAGGTACGATAACGGATGCTTACGAAGCCACAAAATTAGCACAGAAACACGGATATGTAACAGTGTTTTCACACAGATCCGGTGAGACTGTTGACGGACATTTAGCTCACTTAGCAGTAGCATTTAACTGCCCCATAGTTAAAATAGGTGTATTAGGCGGGGAGAGAATAGCTAAAATAAACGAATTTCTCAGGATTGAAGAGCACATGGGGAGTCAAGCATCCATGTATGGGATTGGTGTAAAGTGATGTCTGACGAATATGAATCAAAGGAAGAGCTTCTACTCCCCCTTGAAACACTGCTACCATACGGCATTCAGATAGGTACTAGAATTAAAACTGGACATATGAAGCCTTTCATCTTCAAAGTTAGACCAGATGGATTATGTGTCTTAGATATCGCCAAGACATGTGAGAGGATTAAACTAGCCGCTATTTTCCTCGCTAGATTTGAGCCTCCTGAGAAGATAGTTGTCGCATCAACCAAACTGTACGCTAGAATGCCTGTCTTAAAGTTCTGTGAACTTACGCATACGACGCCTCTCGTTGGAAGGTTTCTGCCGGGTATTTTCACAAATCCCTCTCTCAAGTACTATATTGAGCCTGAGGTTTTACTGGTTTCAGATCCAAATGCAGATGAGCAGGCCGTTAGAGAGGCATCTATGATAGGAATACCAGTTGTAGCGTTATGTGATACTGACAACTTGTTTAAGAATGTGGATTTGGTAATACCTGTGAACAATAAGGGTAGAAGAGCTTTAGCCATGGTTTTCTGGCTCCTAGCTAGAGAATTCCTGAGAGCTAAAGGAGTGATCCCTAAAGATGGAGATCTCTCACTTAAACCTGAAGACTTCGAAGCGAAAGTTGAGGAATCTAATATTTAAACTCTCCATTAGCTTTTAGACCGGTAATGGTTTTGAGAATCTGCGTAGTAGGTCTTAAGGGTACGGGTAAAACTAGGCTATTAGCTTCCATAGTTAAGACGCTGTCCTCAAGAGGGCTTAGGATAATCGTGGTTAAACTTTCTCATGAAAGAATAGATTTAGCCGTTAAAAGTACTGCCAGGGTTTTAAATTCAAAGCCCCTGGCAGTAGCATACCGATCGCCATACGATAACGTTCTAATGTTCAACCACGGCTTCAATTTGGATGCACTCTTAGACATCCTGAATCCGCATGTAGTCATGTATGAGGGGTTTAAAAGCTCTCCATACCCTAAGATTTTAACGGCATTAAAAGAAGAGCACCTTAACATAGATCTAGATAAGTCTCTCGTAAAAATGGTTATAGGACCCGAAAGCATTAGAGAAGCGTCTTTAAAACTATATCCTAATGCTCGCTTCTCCAATGTTGAAGGTGAGAACGTCATAAATGAGGTTTTACGGTTTATTATTGAAGAGTATGTTTCAAAACTACCTAAGTTGAATTGTGGGAGATGTGGCTATATTACGTGCGACGGATACGCTGAGAAATTGATCAAAAGTGAGGCTGAGCTTGGAAAATGCGTCATCGAAAATCCCCCGGTCAAGCTCTACGTAGACTGGTCTAGAGTAGACCTCTCCCCGTATCCGGCTACCGTTTTAAACTCCCTTCTGAAAGCGTTTGTGAGTACACTTAAAGGCGTTAAGAAAAACCATGGCCTCATAGTGGTCTCAGCATTCTAATTGTTGCAACGTACCGTCATAGTTGTCTTCTCAATTCTACTTTTGCTCCGAGGCTGGCTAGATCAGTAAAGAACTCTGGGTAGGACTTTTTAACACATGAAGCATCTCTTATGACGGTTTCACCCTCAGCCTTTAAAGCCATTACTGAACATGCCATTGCTATTCTATGATCACCATATGGATTTATAACAGCACCCTTGATCTTTGAAGATCCGTAGATCCTCATGTAATCGTCATAAGCTTCAATCTTCACCCCCATTTTAGACAATTGAGAAGTTAACGCTTCAATTCTATCAGATTCCTTAAACCTTAACCTCGAGACTCCTCTAATTATAGATGCTCCTTTACAGGATGATGCTAAAACTGTAAGTGGAGGTACAAGATCCGGACTATCTGATGCATCGAATTCAAATGGCTCTAAAGTGTCTGAAATGCCTTTAACAACTACGTGGTCGTTCTCAACTTCCACCCGGCATCCAGCCGTCTTAATAACATCTATTATGGCTTTATCTGCTTGAAGACTATCTCTTCTAAGGTTATTAATCCTCACTCTCCCCCCCGTAATAGCGGCTGCAACGATAAACATAGTCGCCGATGAATAGTCCCCTTCAACAACGCTTCTAAATGGTTTAAAATTAGAGGGGCCGTTTAATTCGAACAGTCTATAGTTTTCAGAAACATAAACGTCTACGTTGCACATACGTAGAACGTCAATTGTCATGTCGACATAAGGCTTTGAAACAAGTGGAGTAGTCAATCTGATGGTAGATCTACCGTTAACTTTAGCGAGGGTGAATAGTAAACCTGATACGTATTGCGAGCTTAAGTCGCCGCCGATCTCCACGTAGCCAGCCTTGATGGTTCTACCTATGACAACTATCGGTGGCCTCTCATTGGGAGCTGAATAACACACAACGCCCAGTTTTTTGAGAGCATTAAGTAGAGGATGTATCGGCCTACGTTTTAGAGATCTGTTCCCCGTAAGAATAGTTGTACCGGGCGCTAGAGAGGATACCGCTGTTAAGATTCTCAAGGTCGTCCCAGAACCATGACAATTTATAACGTCTTCAGGAGGCTTAGGCACCCCATCACTTAGGATTCTCACAGTAGATCTTTCAGCTGAAACCGTACATCCCATGCGTTTAACAGCATCTAAGGTAGCTTTTGCATCTGAACATGTAGAAGGCCGTTCAATAATGCTTTCTCCGGTAGATAGCATAGCTGCTATGTAAAATCTATGGGTTTGAGATTTTGATGGAGGCGCATTTAAAACGCCATCGACATAGCCTCTCCTTATAACGGCGATCATAATTCATCACTTCAACGTATGGGCTTTCCCGTTGTTAACGGACGCTTCTATTAATTCGCCATCTAAATTGCTCCAAGCGTTTTTTATAGAATTTACGGAGTCTTGGTAGGCTAATGCAAAGATAGCTGGTCCTTTACCGGATAACCCGGATGCTAACGCACCGGCTTCTAAAGCATTTAAAACTGGCTCAATAGTGTAGCCTAAGGTCGAACAGCATATTAAACTGTTCAATACCATCGCGGTCCTCCACCTCCCCTCTATGGCTTCCCTGAAGGCTACGTCCAATTCTTCAGACATGAGTTTAAGCTTAGACAAGTCCACTTTAGTCGTATATCGTTTGAACATAGGAACATGGATTAAAACCTTGATATCCTCATCTACTTCAAACCGTTTCAATATCTTCATAGCCTTATTATCTGTAACCGTCATTCCCCCTAGGTATGAGGCCGACGCATCATCTAATGCTCCTGTAACAGTCACACCAGCCTCGATACAGGCTTCAACGCTCAGCTTAAGCGCTTCTTCATCTGGCAATTCTTCATTTAAAGCATCAATGGTGGCTAAAACTATAGCGTTAGAAGCAACGCTACTACTCTTTAATCCCCTAGCTATCGGTATATTCGATATAGTTTCAACATAAGCACCGTAAACTTCGTCAAGGCTAAATTTTCTCAAAACTTTTAAAACGCATTTTTCCATGAGCGTTTTATCTTCCATAGGATCTGATACTATAATTCCGTCTACGACACCCGGTTTATTCGTAAGCTTAACCGTCGCTTCAGTCCAGAGATTTATACCTAAAGCCGCTCCTCTACCCGTAGCTAGAGCATTGACCACTGTGACGGCACCGTAAGCTATAGCCTTACCTACCGGCAAAATATCCCCTTCTAACGTCTTCTAGAGCATTTATAATATGCTCAAGTGGAGGATATGCTCCGAACCATATTTTGAAGGACTCTAAGCCTTGATTTAAAAGCATCTCCAACCCGTCTATTGTTTGAGCACCTGCTTCTCTAGCTTCTTTTAAAAGTCTCGTTTCAAGAGGGCTGTAGACGATGTCGAAAACTACAAGGCCGCTTCTCAGTAAACTTTTAGGAATGGGCGTTTCACCATCCATAGGCTTCATCCCAACAGACGTAGAATTTACAACAACATCTGCTTTTGAAAGGTGCATTCTCAGAGAATCTTCAGTCAAAGATCCCCATTCAACTCTGGCGTTTCCGCCTGAAATCTCCATTGCTAGCATCTTAGATTTTTCGACAGTTCTATTAAGTATAGCCATGTTGCAGTCTCTATCCATTAAAGTGTACGCTATTGCCCTACCCGTACTACCAGCACCTAGTAGGACTATATAAGCTCCATCGATCTTGACGTTATTTTTCTCTAACGCTTTAACAGCACCTATACCGTCAGTGTTAAACCCGATAAATCTTCCAGATCTGTTCAATACAGTATTGACCGCACCTATTTTCAATGCCTTATCATCTACTTCATCTAAAACGCGTATTAAATCCCTCTTTAAAGGCATCGTTGCATTGAACCCCTTGACGCCTATGACCTTGAAAGCCTCAACAACTTGACTAAGTTTATCTCTAGATACTCTAAACGCCATGTAAATGTAGTTTAAGCTAAGCTCTCTCAAAGCAATATTATGTATTAAAGGGCTTAGAGAATGCTCAACAGGATCTCCTATAAGGCATAGAAGTCCTGTCTTACCATTTATATTCAAAATCCAGCCTCCTCCATAACTTTAACAATACTCCTTAATTCCTTAACTGTAGGCTGACCAGGAGCTGTTTCCAAACCCTTCTTCAGAGAGGCAAATGTGAAAAATCCGCCGTAGAGTGGGCTTAAAACTCTAGATATTAAACCTAGTCTACCCATGGCAAAACAGACCAATTTCACACTTCTACTAAATCTCGATAAGAATTTTAGACACATCATGTTATCTTCTAGATGGTTGGCGTAAGTGATTAGCTTACATATATCAGGCTCGTAGCTCAATTCTCTCAAGAGAAGCCATTTAAGCTCTAAAACAGTCGGAGTACGACTAAAATCGTGATGAGAAACTATGAGTTTTACACCCATCTTTTTAAAATCTTCAACTGCTTTATCCAACCCATCTGTATCGAGCTCTAAATCTACATATTTGAAACCAGCGTTAATAGACTTCTTTAACACTTCAATCCTATCCTCATCTTTACCATCGAATAATCCTCCATGCCTTCTAGGTCTGAACGTAGCTATAAGCGGGATCCTAGTTGAGCCCGCGATATCGGACAGATTGCCAATATCCCTCATATAGTCCATTCTAACCTCTACGAAATCCACCATAAGTTCTTCGGCTTCTACAACAATCTCAATAGCACTGCGTACATCCTCAGCTTTTACAGGTACGCATATCCTATAGGTTTCGATCAAACTCGACATCTCATCTTTCGATTATCCTCTCGGATTTCACAAGCGTTCCGAAATGTCTACCTCCTTCCTGAGTGTATAGAAGGACTTCGTCACCAGTTTTGAGATCAGTTATGGATTTAGATCCATCGCCAGTCACAAACCTTACGGTTTCGGCATCCTGTACGACAGTTTTGTAGGTTACACCAGCATATTCGACTTCGACAAGTTTAAGAGGTCTCCACTCTATTTTAACTCTACACAGCTCAACTTCTCTGAAAGACCCATCCCTTTTAACAGTTAAAATAGTGTCCCCAGCTTTAAGCTCAGATAAATATCGGGTCTTCCCCCCTGGAACGAGTACGTAGAGTGCTGGTGGTCCCGCGTTCACTCTGAACGGTCTAGCCTCTACATACGGATTTCCATGAACCTCCGCCTCTATTAGGAAAAGTCCTGATGACTGACATCCCACTAGGACTCCTTCTCCCTCACTTAAAAGGTCACAAGTGTCTAGGCATACTCGCGCTCCAAGTTTAACGGGTTTAACGAGCACTATCTTTGCGCTTTTCAACTCTAAGCGGTTAATACTTTTTCTAATAGCTTCCCTAAGCCTTCTAATATCTTCAGGGTTTGTGTTTTCGATTAAAACACCGTCCACCCCTACTTCCAAGACATTAATTAGAGTCTCAGCCTCCTCCACACGTGAAGCTTCGGCTATTATCTTCGTCCTTCCATGAAGCTTGGCTACGATGTTCTCTAAAGGTATGATTTTCCAATTTAAACATTTAACAATAATGTAGCTACATCCCCTATTCGACCCTTCAAGTATCTTCCCTTCATCTTCCTTACTAGACACTTCTACAGTTAAACATGAGCCTGGAGAAGCCTCATCTACACAGTCTACGAGCTTTAAATCTCCACCAGTTTTCGAAACCACTTTAACATTCGGTATTTTATCTTTAAATATAAGCCTCCAGTCGGAAATTAGGAAAAAATCGACAAATTCCCTAACTTCGTCGATAAACTCTCTTAAATTTCTCTGATCTTCCTTCAGCTTAACCCAAAGCTCTTTACTCAAGTTCTAACCGCCACGTAGTATTTTAATAGCATCTTCAACATTCATCTCACCGTGAACAATACCTACTATCGCTCTAGTTATGAGGTCTGGTTTTTCATGCTGGAAGATGTTCCTACCGATGGAAACACCAGCCCCACCCGAGTCTATAGAGTTTTTAATCATATCAAGTAATTCTCTGTCTGAACTTACCTTAGGTCCACCTGCTATAACAACTGGGATAGGACAGCCGTCAACAACCCTTCTAAAGCTTTCAACACTTCCTGTATAATTCGTTTTAACAACATCAGCCCCTAGTTCTGCGGCTACCCTAGCCACATGCGAGACAAGTTCGGGATCGTGTTGATTTGCTATTTTGGGTCCCCTAGGATATGCCATGACTAGAAGAGGCATTCCCCAATCTTCACAAGACTCTGCAACAGCACCTAGTAAACTCAGCATTTCAGGCTCTCTTTCGCATCCGATGTTTATATGTACGGAGACTCCGTCAGCACCCAATGCCACGGCCTCTTCTACAGAGGCTACCGTCACTTTCCAATCCGGATCAGGCCCAAGCCTTGTACTTGCCGATATATGGAGAATCAGCGACATCCCCCTAGTATCTATCAATCTAGCCCATCCTTTATGGACGAGTACGGCATCGGCACCACCCCTCTTAAGCTTCTCAACAATCTTAGAAATGTTCTCAATACCAGCAATAGGTCCGAGGGTTACACCATGATCCATTGGGACTATTACGGTTTTTCCATCGCTCCTAAATATCCTAGACAATCTTCTAATTTTCCCGATCAATTAAATCACCCCACTTTAACGTCATATAAACCCCCTTTTATAGAGTAGCTCAGCTAAGAGGACTGCGCCCTTCGCAGCCCCCATTTTAGTGTTATGAGATAAAAGTATGTATTTTATACCATTTTCTAGGGCAGGATCTTCTCTAACCCTTCCAACAATAGTAGCCATCCCCCCTTCTAAGTTCCTGTCAAGTCTAGGCTGAGGCCTATAAGGGTCGTCGTGAACTATAATCATTCTTTTAGGAGCTGAAGGTAAATCCATGTTTGAACAGCCTTTAAATTCTCTTAAAGTCTTCTTAAACTCTTCTACACCCGCTTTCTCCCTTAATGAGAGGAAGACGCTTTCAGTATGTCCATCTTTAACGTTAACCCTCGTACACGTACAACTCACTTTGAAGCCTGCTGGTCGAATAGTCTCTCCATCATAATTACCTAGTATCTTTAAAACTTCCGTTTGAACCTTCTCCTCCTCCCTAGGTATATAGGGGATTATGTTGTCTAAAATATCTAACCCTATGACCCCTGGAGACCTACCAGCTCCAGAAAGTGCTTGCATAGACGTCATTAGGACAAGCTTGATTCCAAACCTATCCATAACCGGTTTAAGCGTTATCGCTAAACCCGTCGTAGTACAATTGGGTATCGGAGTTATGAATCCGCTCCATCTCCTCCTACGTCTCTGTTCTTCTATTAGAGAAGAATGACTATCATTCACACCTGGGATCATAAGAGGGACATCTTCCTCATATCTAAACGCAGAGGCTGTACTCACCACAGGTTTTTCTCTAGCCATCTTCGGCTCAATTTCTCTAGCTACATCCGATTCTACGGCTGAAAAAACCAGATCAACATCTTTTAATATATTATCTTCAAAAGCTTCAACGATCATGCTTTCAAATGGCTCCGGTAGAGGCTCATCACAATACCATCTAATGGAACCTGTAGATTCGTCTCTAATTGCTTCTATGTACCTTTTACCAGCTGACCTCTGCGAAGCTATGAGTTTAACTACGTTAAACCAAGGATGATTTGCTAAAGCCACTAGAAACTGCTGACCTACTACTCCAGTCGCTCCTAAAACCATCACGTTAATCATTTCCGTTCACCGTGCTTAAAACATCCGTTACGAGTTTATAGACTTGTTCAACATCATTCTGAGTTACAATGAGATTTATAGTAGAAGTTATCGTGAAAATACCGTGAATATTTATCCCCTTTCTCCCAAGGGGTTCTGTTATCTTTCCAATAATACCGGGGGTCTCCTCTAAACCAATACCTTTAATACTAATTAGGGCTAGGTTCCTCCTCAAAGCAACTGCTATGAGGGTATCCGGGTTTTTTAAGACGATGGAGTGAATTTTCTTAGCTGTATCTAGACTCTTAGACTCAGAAATATAAAGTATTATAGATTCTGAGTCTGTTGTAACACCTATTGGCTGTGCACCAGCTTCTCTGATCGATTTGAAGACTTCAGCTAAAACTTCAGGCCTACTTGAAATGCCTTTACCTACTGCAGTTAAAGCGGCTATAGGTTCCTTATAGACTTCAACCTCAAACCTTGAGTTCGAATTTGGATTTGGAAAAGAGCCTTTGATAACGGTGCCCTCAACATCCACTCTCCCACTTCTAAAGTTTATGAGTTTAATGTTAACATCGGAAGGTTTGTACTTTAAAGTCTTCCTCTTAATGAACTTTACATCAGAATCGGCTAAGCCTATGAGCGTCTTCACTTCGATTTCCTTAAGCACTCTAGGATCTTCTATGATCTTAGGATCGCCAGTCATTATACCATCTACGTCAGAGACAAATACAACTTCCTTTAAATCTAAGGCTCCACCTATAAGTAGAGCGGTTAAATCGCTTCCCCCTCTTCCTAGAGTTATTATTCGCCCATCCAGAGTTTTACCTATAAATCCGGGTATGATCGGCACAATACCCTTTTCTACCAGAGGTGTTAAAACTCTTTTGAGTTTCGCATAGGTCTCCGGTATAAGGGGATCGGCATTTCCAAACTTATTATTCGCAATTATAGGCCAATCTTCCATATAAGGATCTAAGTATACAGATTCTAAACCTAGAGATTTAAGAGCTGAGGTAAATATTCTAGCACTTGTTCTTTCACCCATGGAAACAATATCGTCCAGAATATCGTTTGAGACAATACCACCTGTAGCCTCTTTAACTGTGCTCAGTAGATCGTCTGTTGTACTACCCATAGCTGAAACTACTACTATGGGTTTAATCCCCCTCTTATAGGCGTCCGCGACCATTTCAGCGGCTTTCCTAATGCTCAAACCATTGGAAAGGGTTTTCCCGCCAAATTTCACAACAATGGTGCGTTCGGAAACCATAACGACCCCCAGCGCCACCTCCAATTCAGCTAGAGGTTTGGGCTTAAAAACTATAACCTACAGTAATATAAAACCTCTTAAAAAGAGTGGTGGTTTTCTTCATATTGGAAGGTGGCATTTGAAAACGTATGATAGGGGTCTACTTATAAATTTTTCTATAAAACTATTCCTAAATAACACTCTCACGCATTTTTTAAAGATTGTTTTTCTACTTGAAGTGTTTCGCCATTTCTACATTCTCCGGTAGCAATAATATGTCATTTATCGCTTCCTCAATCTGCTCATTCGACTTAGTCCTCGGATCTACTATCAGCCATTCAAATAAAAGGTCTCTGCCTCCTTCTAGGAATGCTTCAAGCGCCCACTCCATCCTTGTAATCCTAAGATTTATAACGTGCTTCATTATACGTTTAGACAGCTCTCCTGAGTACGTTCTATGAACTCCCTTTCCATCTATCTCAATAGGTACTTCTACAGCCACGTCATCTGGAATACCTTTCACCATTCCTTTGTTCAGAATATTAACTTGGTATATTCTCCTATTGCCAGTAACAATAGATTCCATTATAGGTACAACCGATTCTTCACTTCTACGCGGTGGGAACACTTTGGTCAAAGGAGTAGACTGGTCTTTGATACGTCTGGCTATGTTTTCAATACCCCTCCTCTGCCATTCTAAGTATATCGCCCAGCCAGTTTCAGAGTCCGGACCGCCTGTGGGTCCGAACCACTTCTTCTTAGTTTCTAGATTCCAGTGGTATTTCCATGTTCCCCCCCTCACGGAGTCTCCTATTGGAAATAGCCCATATCTTTTATACATGTCCACCGCTGCAGGAGACATCTGCAGGTCGAATGGGTTTCTCTGGGTTCGCCTCCATACTTTCCAATAATCCTCTGCCTTCTCATCAATCCATTCGTCTAAGAGTGGATATCCATTTTTCTCCCTGTAGCGGAATTTCGTCATCCAGATCACATGGTTTAGGCCTATGGATTCAACCTCTGTCTCCTTCAAATCAAGCCCCATTACTCCAGCCATTTCCTTATATCCTAAATGCCCATGGCAGAGCCCTATGACCTTCAGCTTCGTTTCTCTTGATAGTAGAGTGGTGCCTTCAAAAACCGGGTTTGCGAGTAGGAGAAGCCATGCGTCTGGACACAGCTCTTCCATATCTCTGCCTATATCAATCATTAATTTGAGTTGGTAGTATCCCCAAATTGTATGGTAGTCTGAAACCATATTCCACTCTACGCTGTTTATCCCCCTATAGTAGCCATGCTTCTCAGATATCTCTCTCATCTTCTCATAGTATTGATGTCCTCCAGCCATAGCGGTATTTATGACGAAATCTGCATCCTTAACCGCTTCTCTTCTATCCATAGTCTTCTTAAATTCTAAATCTGCTTTAACTTCAGATGCGTATCTTTTAGCAGCACTATAGCATAGGTTTAAACGCTCTTCATTTATATCCATCAATGAAACAGTACTCTTCCATAGGCTTGGAGTAACACATAAATCTCGAATTAAAGTCATAGACCACGCTATGCTACCAGCACCTATAACAGCTACTTTAACCAAAAAACCGCCTCAATATTCAAGTCTATCTATCAGGTAAAAAGTTTTATCTCTAAATAAGGTGTCTTTTCTAGACTATGCCGTTTAGAGGAGGATATGTCGGTCGAATATTAAGGGTAAATTTAAGCAGTAGATCAGCATTCATAGAGCCTTTAAATGAAAGCGTAGCTGAGAAGTTTATAGGTGGAAGCGGATATGCGGCTTGGTTGATCTACAGGGAAACGCCGATGGATATAGACCCCTTAGACCCATCCAATAAGTTGATTTTCATGACTGGGCCTTTAACTGGTACAATAACACCTTCAGCCGGTAGATATACTGTCTGCGCCATCTCACCTTTAACTGGTATATGGGCTGAATCTCATGCAGCAGGGTATTGGGGGCCTGAACTTAAATTCGCTGGCTTTGACGGGGTGGTAGTTGAAGGTAGGTCTGAGAAGCCGGTCTACTTATGGATACATGAATCTGGTTGTGAGATAAGAGATGCTAAACACTTATGGGGTTTAGATACGTATAGTTGTGAAGACGCTTTAAAGAAGGAGCTGAGCCCAGAAGTTAAAGTAGCTTCAATTGGCCCAGCTGGTGAAAACCTTGTCAAGTATGCAAACATCATAAACGATAGGGGTAGGGCTGCTGGCAGATGTGGCATTGGAGCTGTTATGGGTTCGAAAAATCTCAAGGCCGTAGCTGTCAAAGGCTCTGTTAGAATTATTCCAGCAGCTGAAGAGGATAAGCTTGCATCATACGTGAAAAAGCTCTACATAACTATTAGAAGCCACCCCACCGTCCAGATATACTCATCATACGGTACCGATGGAATTATGAGCATGATGTACGAGTACGGAGACGTACCTATAAAACACTTCACGGAAGGTATTTGGAGTAGGATTGAAAACATTTCCGGAGAAGCTATGGCAAAAAAGGTTCTAAAGAGGAATTGGGCTTGCTTCAGATGTCCGATAGCATGCGGCAGGATAGTTGAAGTGAAAAACGGTCCATATAAGACGGAGGAGGGAATGGGTCCTGAATATGAGACAACGGCTTCGCTTGGGGCTCTATGCTTAAACGATAACATTGAAGCCATAGTTAAGGCTAACGAACTATGTAACAGGTATGGAATAGATACTATAACAACTGGTGTTTCCATAGCGTTCTTAATGGAGTGTTGCGACAGGGGGTTAGTATCTAGGGAGGTCGACGGCTTAAGAATAGAATGGGGAAAACCCGATTTAATTCTACAACTTATAAGGAAGATAGCTTTACGTGAAGGTATTGGAGCCTTTCTGGCGGAAGGCGTTAAGAAGATGTCCGAGGAGATGGGGGAAGAAGCTAAGCAGATAGCTATGCATGTTAAAGGGTTGGAGATTCCCATGCATGATCCCAGGGCTTTCAAAGGCATGGGTCTTCAATATGCAACCTCTCATAGGGGTGCATGTCACCTTAGAGGTGAAGTATTCATAATAGAGCAGGGTGAGCGTATACCGGACTTAGGTATACACGAGCGGATTTACCGATTCGATTTGGAAACAAAGCCTAGAGTGGTTAAGATTATGCAAGATTGGCATGACGTTTTAGATTCGCTCATATTGTGTAAATTCGCATTCATCCCCCCAGCTGCTGTATCAGCAATACTATCAATGGTTACTGGTCAATATAAGACTGTTAAGGAGCTTGCTGAAGCCGGTGAGAGAATCTACAACCTCAAACGAGTAATCAACGTGAAGAGGGGTGTGACTGCTAGAGACGACACCCTTCCATATAGGCTTCTTAAAGAGCCTCTTAAAAATGGTGGTGCTGCAGGTCAGGTGGTTGAACTAGAGAAAATGTTGCCGAAGTATTATGAGCTTAGAGGATGGGGGGAAGATGGTGTGCCAAGTCAAGAACGGCTTATACAACTAGGTTTAACAGACGTTGCTGAAGAACTCAGGCTTTTAAAGAAGACTTAGTTCACTTTTAATGTTTCCCAATATCTATCTCTTCCTGTTCTTCCTCCTTACCCATTCTCAGTATGAGGATTGATGATAGCGACATAGCTACTAAAAGTAGGATGGATACTAGAATTATCGTATTTCTAATAGCTTCATAGTAGTACGTATACGTGTAATATGGAAGGGCAATAAACCAAAGATAGTAGAGAAGTATTGTGAAAAGCGTTAAGTTTATAGTTAAAAATATGTGTCTGGCTTCAAGTTTCAAAACGGTTCACCTTTACAGTAAACCACCCCTTTCACCCTTGTAATGAAATTGCTACATATGAAACACTCCAAGAACGGTATAGCGGTTTTCTTCACAGGGCATTCCACAGCCTCCTTCTTCATCCTCCCTAAGAGTTTTGGACTGATCCCCTTCACGTTATCCAGAAGATTTGGGTTAACCTTCATAGACTTTTTTAGAGATTTAACTTCAACCCTATACTTCTCGCCACTCAACGGCGTCCTCGATACATATTGCGTTCTTCTTTTAGATAAATTTATCCGTTATCTTCTTCTCTTAAATAGAGATGGAATGTTAAATCCAATCGAGCACATAAAAGTTAAACCGAAAATGGCTGTTTCAACGCTTTTGAAAGAGTTTGGAAACGGTTCCTTTACAGCTAGAAGACTTTACGAAGCGTATCAGATACTCAATATGATGTCAAAGGATTACGGATGCTTAAAGTTTCTGACAGTTGCCGGAGCAACTGTTCCTGGAGGTTTAAGGTTTACCCTATCTACGATGATTAAAGCGAGGCTATTTGACGTTGTAATTACTACAGGTGCCAATTTGACGCACGATCTGCTTGAAGCGTTTGGCGAGAGGCATTTTAAAGGAAGCGCTTACATTGATGATTTGGAGCTTAAAAAGATGAGTTTAAGCCGGATATACGACGTCTACATTAAGACTGAGAGTTTTCTGGTACTGGAGAAAAAGCTTAAGGAGATTCTAGAGAATCTTCCGAGAAAAACTATGAGTAGTAGAGAATTTTTGAGCACCTTAGGTAGCAGTATTTCAGACGAAAACTCCATTCTCAAATCATGCAACGACATGAACGTACCGATATTTTGTCCAACGTTGAATGACAGCATACTCGGGTTACACATCAGCATGTACAGCCGCGGCTCTAATTTTAAAGTAGATCTTTTCCAAGATCAAATAGAATTGCTTGATTTAATATGGAATTCTGAAAAAACCGGAGCGCTTATACTCGGTGGAGGGGTTCCTAAAAATTACCTTAACCAGGCGATTATGACAGCTGGAAAACCTCTGACATATGTAGTCAGTATAACTACAGATAGACCTGAGTATGGAGGTTTATCCGGTGCAACTCCAGATGAGGCTATAAGCTGGGGTAAAGTTAAACCAGAGTCTTACAGAGTTGTTGTTCCATGTGATTTCACAATAGCTTTACCCATTTTAGCAGTAGCCCTCATTGAAAATGGGAGGTGTAATATTGCCTAGGCTTATCGTTCAACCCCTCGGACTGAGAATACAGACTGAAACGGATGAGACAGTTCTAGGCTCTCTTAGAAGAAACGGTATAGCGCTTCAAAGTATATGTGGCGGTTTAGGTATATGCGGTAAATGTGTTATAAGAGTGGTTAAAGGAAAGCTTTCGTCTCCATCTGAACAAGAACTCAAACTACTTGGTGGAAAACTTTCAAATGGTTTTAGACTGGCATGTCAAGCGAAAGTCCTAGAAGACACTGAAATAGAAATCCCAGCGGAGGACACTATCCGCTTTTACAAAGTCGCCGTGGAAGGTGTAGAATCACCAGTACTGGTTAATCCGGCCGTTAAAGAAGTCATAGTTAAGGTTAAAAAACCGACACTATCAGATCTTAAATCGGACTATGATAGAGTTTTAGATGCATTAAAGGTTGAATCATACACGGCTCCACAGCTTGCGGTTCTGAAAAAGCTTCCATCTGTTTTAAGGGAAAGCGGATGGAATATAAGAGTGATATATCATAGGGATTTCGGCATATTAGACGTTTTACCCGTTAATGGAGTTAAAAGGATCTACGGTCTTGCTGTGGACATTGGAACCACTAAATTAGTTGCGTACCTCATAAACTTGAAAACTGGTGAGACAGAAGCTGTCAAATCCATGTTAAATCCTCAGATAAGTTTCGGAGAAGATGTGATATCGCGAATAACTTATGCTTCAGACTATGGGAGAGCTGTTGAACTTCAGAAGGCCGCTGTTGGAGGTGTTAACCAACTGATAGAGGAGCTTTGTAAAGCCGTCAGTATACCTCCTCAAGATATATATGAAGTTGTGGCTGTTGGAAACACGGCTATGCATCACATATTCCTTGGAATACCTCCCAAAACCCTTGGATTGGCCCCCTTCACCCCAGTCGTACGGAACTCCATAAACTTGAAAGCATCTGAAATAGGTTTAAACATAAATGAGTCTGGAAATCTATTCCTCCCACCCGTTGTAGCCGGGTTTGTAGGAGCAGATGCTATTGCGGATGCTCTTGCAACTAGAATCTACGAATTCGACGAGCCGAGCGCCGTGATAGATATCGGGACAAATACAGAAATAATCCTAAACAACGGTAAAGACCTTTATGCATGTAGTTGCGCCTCAGGACCTGCCTTCGAAGGAGCCCGTATAAAACACGGTATGAGAGCTGGTCTAGGAGCCATAGAGACAATCTACATAGATTCTGAAACCGTGAAGTATGAGGTGATAGGTGGCGTAAAACCAATGGGGATATGTGGTTCAGGTGTTGTAGATGCTTTAGCATCGCTTTTAGATACTGGTCTTCTAAATAGAAACGGTAGATTCAACGTTTCAAAATCTCCAAACCTCTTTATAAACTCCGGTAAAGATTACGAATTCATAGTGGTGGATTCCAAAGAAAGCGGTACTGGAAATGCTATAACTATAACTCAGAGAGATGTTAGAGAAATTCAATTAGCGAAATCAGCTATAGCTACAGGTTTAACCTTACTGATGCGGGATGCGGGGGTTCGGGTTGAAGAATTATCCACCATTTACTTAGCCGGGTCATTCGGTTCTTACATAAGCCCTAGGAGCGCTGTTAGAATAGGTCTACTCCCCAATGTAGATCTAAGTAGGATTAAAAGCGTAGGCAATACGGCTGGCATCGGCGCGAAAATGTGTCTGATATCATATGAAGAAAGAATTAAAGCTGAAGATTTGGCTAAACGTATAAAATTTATTGAATTCTACATTAAACCTGACTTTAACAAGATTTTCCTGGAAAACTTAAACTTTCCAATGAAAACTTAACATTTATTAGTGAACTTTAACTTTAGTAACTTAGAGTATGATATGAAAGTAAACGTAGATTTTCTGCGCAACCATAGATTAATACACCGCAGTAATTATGTGAAGATTTGATGCGACGTTGAAAACATGGAATCGATGAAAAATCTTACGATGAAATTATAAACAAATTGATATATGGAAGGCTCAACTATCGTATAAATTCAGGTCCCATCGTTAAAGAGAAAGCCGAGGTTCCAATTTCAAGATATCAGTCTATTAATTTAAGTCTTCTGGTGATTTTGTCTACAAGCTCTTTAGGAGCAGGACCTATGGCTAAACATGTTATTGTCCCAGGTGGTAGCTCTGTTAACCCCCTGTCTTCAATTAAAGCATTCGGTATATTCAACCTATCTGCCTCCCTCTTCAAGTTGATGAGCTCATCAAGAGAATTTGCTTTTAAAACTACTTTTCTCTGCCCTTCTTTAAGCCACTCTCTAAGCCACTTTTCATGGCTTTTCCTAGATTCTTCGCAAGCTGTTACGGCGGCATGGGCTACTTGTGCACACATTTTACCGCAACTCATAAATATGTCAGTTCGGATCACGATATTTTGCGTGTATCTGAACTTCTCCTCATTAGTCATTCTAGGTTTTCTCTACGCTTTACAGTAAAATAAGCTTAATATTAAATGGTTTTTCCCAACTCGAAAAAACTGTAATCAGATAAGTTTTTAATAATAATGTTCCGTTATTGAAGTCGGGGCTTGACCTTTGGTTAAGTGTCAGGAGTGTGGGATAGAAGTCGCTATACCTTTTAAATGTTCATACTGTGGAAAGTTATTCTGCTACGAGCATAGGCTTCCGGAAAACCATAGGTGTGATTTAACGTCTAGAGCTTATATCCCTAGATTAGCTCCAACAGCTCCTAGGAGGTCAACAACACATGTGGATATGGCTAGATTTAAAGCTGGAAGCATTTTCCAAATGACTAGTCTTAAAGAGCTTAAACATTTAGCTGTTGGATTATCTGTTTTCACTCTCATAGGGTTTTCCATGCTTATCAACAATATACCATTCCTCCTACTAAACATTGGATTATTGACCATAACTGTCCTTGGAATGGTATCTTCCTTCTTGACGCATGAACTTGCTCATAAAATTGTAGCGCAGAAAATGGGATATTGGGCTGAGTTTAGACTAAGCATACCAGGTTTGCTGTTAACACTTCTATCCGTGATTTTTCCGATTAAAATCATAGCCCCTGGTGCCGTTAGGGTTGTAGGGCTATTCATTAGTAAAGATGGTGTAGGTAAGATAGCTTTCGCGGGGCCGTTAACCAATATAATTCAAGCAATAGTTTACGTATTCCTAATTGAATTCTACGCTAGCAACGATTTAACCGCCATATCGCTTTACGTATTGGCTAGTTTAAATTTGAGCCTTGCTTTATTCAATCTAATACCTTTAGATCCAATGGATGGCGCTAAGGTCTTTAAGTGGAGCAGAAGCGTATGGGTATCTTCAATCATAGCGGTTGTAGCATTATGGCTAAGTCTCATAACGGTTATGTTCTAATTTTAATGTAAACTTTTATGAGACTACATATGTGAAATTCTTCTAGAAATAATGAGAGCGATTTTTAAAAATCTATGTCCAAATTGTAACGGCGATATCGATGATGATAGAGCATTTGCGGGTTTACTGTGTAGGCAATGCCTTCCAGTTGAGCATACAATCGATTCAAATCTGCAAACTTTACCCGTTAAGCCTAGTAGAAGTTATATTGAACTCATATCAATGAATAAGCAGTTAGATAAATTCGCCAGTTTTTTTGAAAAAGCTACGGATAGCCAGCCTTGGGCTGCGCAGAGGGTTTGGGCTAGGCGAATATTTTCAGGTAAAAGTTTTGCACTTATAGCTCCAACCGGTATGGGGAAAACTGTTTTTGGATCTATAATGGCCTTATTTCTAGCATGTGAAAGAAATAAGAAAAGCTACATATTGATTCCTACAGCCCTCTTAGCTAAGCAGGTTTCTGAGAGGATTTTAAAGTATTCTGAAAGAACCGGTTTAAACGTTAGAATAGCTTACTACCATTCCCTTCTAACACGTAGAGAGGCTAATTCTCAGCTTGAAAGGATAAAGAATGGAGATTACGACATTCTCGTAACAACTTTAAATTTTCTAAACATGAGGTTTAACCTCCTAGAGAACATAAAGTTTGACTTCATATTTGTAGACGATGTAGATTCGCTGTTGAGGGCTTCTAGAAACATCGATAAGGTTTTGATTCTCCTTGGCTTCGGTCATGAGGATTTAGAAAATGCTTTGACGATCATAAACCTTAGAAGAGAGCTGGGTAGAGAGCTTAGGAGAAGAAGTTTCTCAGAAGTTTACAGGCTCTATGATGAGATTTCTAAACTTATGGGTGAGATTGAAGCTAAGAGGGAGAAGGTTGGGGTTTTAGTCGTATCCGGAGCGTCCATTAGAGCTAGAAGGACTAGACACGTTCTACTATTTAGAGAGCTGCTCGGCTTTGAAATATCCTCTAGGATAGATGTCGGGCGTAACGTCGCCGACCTATACATTGAATCTAAAAACTTGGAAGAAGATGCTTACAAGCTCATAGAGAAGCTGGGGCCGGGAGGTTTAATATACATTCCCATGAACCTTGGAGCAGAATACGCTGATAAATTTAAAAACTTCCTCACTGAACGGAATATTAAAGCAGAAGCCCTTACCAGAGTTAGAAAGAGGGTTTTGGAAAAGTTCTCAGAAGGTGTTTACGACGTCTTAATAGGTGTTGCCTCTTATAGGAGTCCCCTTGTCCGTGGCATAGATCTACCGTACAGAGTTAGGTATGCAGTCTTTCTAGGGGTTCCTAAGATGCATATAGACCTCGATGTGAAACAGAAGTTTAGAATATCTAAGGCGATAATTTTACTAGCCAACATAATGGAGCTTCTTCCGGAGAGAGAGCAGGCAGAAGCCTTAAGGCTTCTAAATGAGCTTAGAGTGGTAAGCCGTATAATGCCTGCAGATGTACAGGATAATATAGCTCAAGCGGTAGCTAAAGACGAGCCTCTGCCGCTGATACCTGAGCGGGCTAGAATAGCAATAGAGGAAGCTTTGAAGTTTCTAAGCGATGTTCTTTCTAGAGAAGAATTGCTTAAAGCATTAGAGGAAAGCCCATATATTGGCTTGGAGAGGGAGGGCGACGTTTTCTACCTAGTGGTACCCGATCCGGTGGCCTATATTCAAGCTTCAGGTAGAACGTCGAGGATGTATGCTGGAGGTATATCTAGAGGGCTGTCAATCGTTCTTGTGGACAATAGTAAGGCTTTTAACGGCCTGATGAGGGAAACGCGCTGGTTCATAGAAGATATAAACTGGCGTGCTCTTTCAGAAACTAACTTAGACGATATTGTAAAAGGTGTTGATGAGGATAGGAGAGCTATAAAAGACCTCATGGATGGAAGAGTCAGAGCCGAGTTCAAAGACCTAGTGAAAGCAGCCCTCTTCATAGTCGAGTCTCCAAATAAGGCTAGAACGATAGCTAGGCTCTTCGGTAGACCGAGTAAGAGGCGTATAGGGAATCTAACGGCTTTCGAAGTCAATACTGGAGATTACATCTTAACAATAGCGGCAACAGGGGGACATATTATGGATTTGACTATTGAGGATATTGGGCTCTATGGTGTTCTCGACGTCGATGGATTATACGTTCCAGTCTACTCGACTATAAAGAGGTGTTTAAAATGCAGTTATACGTTTGTTAGCAGCTCTGTCAAATGCCCAGTATGCGGCTCAGAGAATATCCACGATAAAAGATCTGTAATAGAGAGTTTGAGAAGTTTGGCCAAAGAAGTAGACCTAGTAATACTTGGAACCGATGCTGACGCTGAAGGGGAGAAGATCTCTTGGGATCTATGTGTAGCAATTAAACCATTCACACGTGAAGTTAAACGAGCTGAATTTCATGAAGTTACTAGAAGGGCGCTTCGAGAGTCATTTAAAAACCTTAGGGAGATAGATCTGAACCTCGTAGAAGCTCAAATAACTAGGCGGATTGAAGATAGGTGGATAGGTTTTGAGTTGAGTCAGAAGCTTTGGAAGGTCTTTGGAAGTAGAAGGCTTTCAGCTGGAAGAGTGCAAACTCCAGTCTTAGGATGGATTATAAGTAGAATGCACGAGTCGAAGCGCTCCGTAAGAGAGTTTTTCGAGTTAAAACTTGAAAACGGTCTTAAAATCGTAATATCTGAAGATCGCATGCATAGAAAGGAGCTTAGACATTACATGGAGAATTTGAAGAACGTTCAAGCCGAAATTACAGACCTTAGAGCGGAAGTTGTCGAGGTTAATCCCCCTCCCCCCTTCACCACAGACTCTATGCTTAAAGATGCCTCAACCTATATGGGTCTAGGCGCTACTGAGACAATGACTTTAGCCCAGGACCTCTTCGAACTGGGTTTGATAACCTACCATAGAACTGACAGCCACAGAGTGTCGCAGGTGGGTATAGAGATAGCTAGGGACTATATTACGAGTAAATTCGGCTCCGACTTTGTAGCGCCTAGAGTTTGGCATGCTGAGGGTGCGCATGAATGTATAAGGCCGACTAGGAGTCTAGATGCCACTAGAATCAAAGAGCTTATGACGCTGGGGCTTATGAAGTTTGCGAAAAGGCTCACCCATAAACATCTATCTCTATACGAGCTTATATTCCAAAGGTTTATAGCGAGTCAAATGAAACACGTTAAAGTTGAAAAATCATCTTTTAAAGTTAAGATTCAGAATAAAGTTACCGATGTGGAAGGATATTCAAATATTATCGAAAACGGCTTCAACCTCGTTAGACCGATCAGAACAATACCTCCAGTTAAAGAGGGTGTTGTAAGGATAGTTAACGTTAGACATTGGAGGGCTCCCAGCGTACCGCTCTACACTCAAGGCGATATAATAGCTTTAATGAAGGAGAGGGGTATAGGAAGACCCTCAACATACGCTAAGATAGTAGAGACGATTTTCGAACGGGGATATATCTTAGCCTCTAAAAATAGAAAGTCTCTCATACCTACTAGAATGGGTATAAAAGTCTTCGATTACTTGAATGATAGATTTGGTCCATTCATTTCTGAAGAAACCACTAGGAAGCTTGAGGAAGCCATGTGGCTTATAGAAAACGGGAAACTAAACTATCAAGATGTCATGAGGACACTAAAGATTGAAATAGATAGTATAAGAAGCATGTCATAGCAGAAAGCATAATGAAAAATTAGGGATAGGTGGAGATGTACTCTAAAAGCACATCTCTAACCAACGCGATGTGTCTGAGGTGTACAAACTCATCTACGCCGTGGAAATTGGTATCTGGTCCTATGCATCCAAATGAAACCACGGGTATTCCCTTATTTGCAAAGAACTTTCCATCGTTTCCTCCAAGTTCAGCGGCAATTGGAACCTCGCGTCCGTAGATTTTTGAAACGGCTCTTCTAAACCTTGCAATAAAATCATGGTTTGGTTCTGTATAGTAGCCTGAACCTACCCTGATTCCGTAAATTTCAGCATTCAACCCGAGGTTTTTAGCCAACGAAACGAGGTAGGCTTTAAGTTCTTCTACCGCACACATAGAGTCTTCATCCGGTAGTGTTCTCATATCGAAACAGGCCTCAGCTTCGGCTGGTATAACGTTACTCTTAACACCAGACCTGACCATTGTTATGCTAAACCTACCCCAAACTTTTTTAATAGGTGAATTTGGTGGCGAATCTATTTTTGAAAGTCTTGTAGCTCTTAAATTTGAAAAACCCTCTAATCCTTCTAATAGGCGAACCATGCCATATATAGGATTCACGGCTTTATGTGGATAACCAGCATGGCCTTGAACCCCTTTAACCCTAATCCAACCGTTTACAACACCCGATGCTCCGATCGATACAAACTCTGGGCTTGCGTCTAAAACCACGGCCTCATCGCATTTGATACCGATATGATTCACGAGATATCCTACTCCGAGCTCACCGCCAACCTCTTCATCCGGAGAAGCTATTAGAATCACGTTCATCTTAGCCTTTTCACCTACTAGTTTTAAAGCTCCTAATGCTGCTACTATAGCGCCTTTATCATCAGCTGCTCCTCTACCATAGGCTTTCCCATTTACAACCCTTAACTTAAACGGGTCACTGCTCCATCCTACACCAGCGGGTACAACATCATAGTGTGTAACTAGTGAGACTGTATGATCTGAATCCACGTTAAGTCTAGCTACGATGTTGGGTCTATGTTTATTATCATCTGCTAACCCCACCGAATCGTATATAGAAACGCTTAACCCAAGTTTTTTTGCTTCTTCAGCTATAACTTCTGCGCATTCACGGTATCCAAGCTTGGATTCAGCATCCGTATTTATAGATACTGTTCTGCTTAAAACATCAACTTCATAGTCGAGATTACGGCTCATAATATCGGCCAGTAAAATCTTCAAATAGACGTTTATTATAACAGTTTCCTATGAAACCTAGAGTCTTCTTAGCAGGACCAATACAGGGTTTTGAAGACGTACAAGAATATAGAGCTACGTTAACAAGTGTACTTGAAAAAGCTGGATGTGAAGTTTTAGACCCTTGGCTGAGGGAAAAGCTGATTTACCGTGGAGATGTTGAGTCGGATAAACTTAAGGTGCTAGTTGAAAAAGACCTTAGAGACATAGATGGATGCGACATTTTCCTAGCTTATATGCCTATTCTAAGCGCGGGTGTTTGCATGGAACTCTTCTATGCTAAAAGATCCGGGAAGAAAACAGTAGTCATATGTGAAATAGAAAATCCAAGTCCTTGGATAGTTGTACACGCAGATTACATTTTTAAGTCCATTGAGGAATTCAGGAAATCGCTGGAACAAGTCTTTCGCAGTGGAAATGCTAATAAGTAATTTCCCAGAATTATTAGAAGGGTTCTGTATGTCCATATCTGAAGCCAAGTACATCTGGATGGACGGTGAATTCATAGAATGGTCTGAGGCTAAAGTCCACGTAATGACGCACGCCCTCCACTACGGTACAGCCGTGTTTGAAGGTATCAGAGGCTATTGGGATGGAGGTGTTTTGAAAGTATTCAGGCTTGGAGACCATATAACAAGGCTTTTCAACTCAGCTAAAATCTTCTACATGAACATACCATATACCCGTGCTCAGATCGAAGAGGCCATAGTGGAGACTATTAAAGCGAATTCCATAAGGGATAACTGCTATATTAGACCAATAGTCTATAGGGGTTACGGTGTTATAGGGTTAAACCCCCTCAAAGCACCCGTGAAACTCGCTATAGCTGTCTTTCCATTTGGAAAATACTTGGAGGAGATGGGTGTTAAATGTTGTGTTTCTTCATGGCGTAGAATAGCTATAGATAGTCAGCCCCCGTCTGCTAAAGTGTGCGGAAACTATGTAAACTCATGTCTAGCTAAAGTAGAAGCTGTTTTAAGTGGTTTTGATGAGGCTATATTCCTCGACGGTCACGGCTACGTTTGCGAGGGGACTGGTGAAAACATATTCCTTGTAAAGAGGGATGTTATTTCAACTCCGTCAATAGTTTCAGGTATACTTGAAGGTGTAACCCGAGACGTAGTCATGAAAATAGCTGAAGACCTAGGGTTTAAAGTCCAAGAGAGGCTTATAGCTAGAAGCGAATTGTACACGTGTGACGAGGCCTTCTTCACAGGGACAGCCGCTGAGATAACGCCCATATTAAGCATAGACAATCGAATTATTGGAGATGGGTCTCCAGGGCCTGTAACGAGAAAAATAAGAGACCAATACTTTAAAGTAGTCCTAGGCAAGGTCGATAAGTATAAAAATTGGATTACAGAGATCAAGGTTTAAATAGTCCAGTAGTTTGAGACCATCCTCCTTACATCTTCTAAAACTCTGAAAGCTGCTTTCTTCAAATTCTCAGGCATTGTTTGGCATGGGTCGTCGACTTCAATGTTCAGACCTGCCATAGTAGCTACAACTGATGAGGCTGCTTTTTCAAGAGCTTCCTGGTCATAGCCTCCCTCTAGAACTGCCGAAAATCTTCCGCCTGTAAGCTTTTCAGCTATTTTTCCAATCCATTTGTAAATTTCAACGTAGCCTGAACTAGATAGGCCTAAACCAGTTAATGGATCAAGGTGATGTGCGTCAAATCCCGCAGAAACTAATATGTAAGCTGGTTTAAATTGATCCAAGATAGGACCTACTATTCCGTTTAAAGCCTTTAAGTAGACCTCTTCATTAGAATAAGGCGGAAGTGGAAAGTTTATTTTAAACCCTTCACCCTCTCCTCTACCTACATCTTCGATTGCCCCAGTCCCTGGAAATATCCTATCCTGGTGGAAACTTACATATAAGACTTTAGAGGTGTCTTCGAAAACCTCCTGAGTACCGTTACCGTGGTGAGCATCTATATCCAATATTGCAACCCTAGTGACCCCCCTCGCATCTATGAGATACTTAGCGGCTATAGCTACATTATTAAATATGCAGAAGCCATAGGGTAGCTCTATTGAAGCATGGTGCCCCGGAGGTCTAACAAGAGCAATAGAATTCTGAAACCTCCCATTTAAGACTTCATCTACCGCTTTTAAAGCACCTCCAGCAGCATAACATGCTACCTTGAAGCTCTCTCTACTACATACGACTCCGCCACCCCAAGTCCCTAAAATCCCCCCTCCATTACGACAAAAACCCTCTATGAAGTCTACATAGTTCCTACTGTGTATAAGACATAGCTCATCTATAGTGGCTTTTCGAGGCTTTTCAACTTTAACCTTAGGATTTTCAAGCAGTTTGAAGTTTTTAAGCCCTTTCAGTATCGCTTTAAGTCTATCCGGGTTCTCAGGGTGCCCTGGACCAGTTAAATGGTCTAGAAATACATCATCGTAGATTATAAGCGTTCTTCCCTCCACTTAAACCACCTTAAGTTTTGACTTTCTGCATAGCCTCTATTGTTTTAATGTGTGAAAGCTTCAGCTCAATCAATGGATTTATAAAGTTCTTTACAAAGCTTATGAAGAGCTTCACTGGTAAACCTATTTTAGGACTTGTTTCAGCTAGATATTCCTTAGCTAAAACGGATATCCATTTCATATCGTGACGCCATACACTATGGTATAATTGCCAATACGCATCGTCAGCGTCTTCTAAAAGTCTTCTAGCTCTATGCCTAGAAGAATCGGTCATTGGAACATAGAGTAGTGGAACTATTAAACTCTTATAGGGTTTAAGCCTATCGACTAAATCAGCTGTCGCCAAAACATCCTCAGGTTCCTCGCCGGGAAGGTTGAGCATTAGTGTAGCAGCTGGAACCCAGTTAAACTCTGAGCTTACCTTAAAAGCCTCTTCAACAACATTAGGCCAATCTTTAGCTGTAAATGGATAAGGCTTCATGTGCATAAGCTTATCTATAAGCTTAACGCTGCCAGTTTCGATACCCGTCTGGTATCCAAGCCACCTACCTTTGGTTAAGCCTAAGACTTCACTTATATCTGATATTAACCTCGGGTTTTCAGCTATAGAGCTTAAAGCCGCATGGCTTACTGAGACGAATTTGACCCCATCAACGCTCATAATCATGTTGAAGAGTTTAAGCACTAAATCCGGCCTCTTCTTGAAGGGTGTTCCACCGTATTGTAAGACATCTTCAGCATGAAGGCAGATAGTCCTCTGACCAGCTTCAACATTCACCTTAACATCACTTAGAACATCCTCCAGGGGTTTATGTCTTAAAATCCTCAGAGTAGGTGTGCAGAATCTACATCCTCTTCCACACCCTCTAGATATCTCGATCAAGCCGCATATGGTTGCACCCTTAATCTTAGGTATATTGCGGCTTGGATTAGCCGTAATAATTACGGGTTTTTCAGGTCTCCCTTCTTCTATGAGTTTCTTGAAGAGCTTCGGAGCCTCCTCTTCAGCCTCACCTATGAATAGTACATCTATTCCCAACTTTTCCATATCATCTACGTTAAGTTGCCATGCTCCAGAGCCGCCTACTACGAGTGAAGCCCACTTCCTAGCCTTCTGCACAGCTTCACTTCTAACCAGTTTCTTAAACATGTATGCTGAATACGGTTCACTGTGTACGAGTCCATATGGTCCTGAGAAGGTCGATGATGCCGGTCCTAAACCTTTAGGATCCATCGTGCTCACACCTATAATCCTAGTATCTTCCGAGATCGCCTTCGGTAGAGCCGTCGGGTTGGTTATCATTATTTCATCAGGCTTCACAACGTTTGAATCGATTAATACGCTTTCAATTATTCTAAGAGATAAAGGTGCTATGAGAGCCCTCCCCTTCGAATCAGCGGGTACTGGCTTCAGTAAAAAGTTCATGGCTATGTTAAACGGTTTAAACCCTGAAACTGGGCCAGTAGCCATAAATCCTAAGAACACGTTACCGCCATAGCTACACATTAGAGTTTCATCGGCGGTCAGCACTATTTTATAGCTACACATACGTGTTTAACAGAATTTTAAATAATCACTTATTACTTTTACGGTTTATAGTTAGGTGGTCTCCGTATGCCAGTGCACCCGGTAGAATATAGATATGGGACATCTGAGATGAGGCGAATATGGGATAGAGGCGAATGGCTTAAGCGGATGATGCTTGTTGAAGCGGCTCTTTTAAAGGCTTTATCTGAGGTTGGATTAGTCCCCGTGGAGGCGGTTGACAAGATATATGACCTTATCGAAAGTGGCGCTGTGACGATTGAAGAAGTCAATCGCTGGGAGCGTGTAACAGACCATGAAGTTATGGCTGTTGTAAAAGCCTTAGCTGAAGTGAGCGGCGTATATGGGGGATACGTACATATCGGTGCTACCTCCAACGATATAACGGATACTGTTTTAGCCACTCAGTTGAGAGACTCCATAGCCATAATAGAATCTAAGCTGAGGGAAGTCGCTCTCACCTTGGCAGACCTATCTGAAAAATACAAGGATCTTGTTTGCCTCGGTAGAACACATGGGGTTGCAGCGCTACCGACAACTATGGGCTTTAAATTCGCGGTCTACGCTTCGGAAATCACCCGTCACATAGATAGACTTGAGGAAGCTAAACCGAGGATATGTGTAGGTAAGATGAGCGGTGCTGTGGGAACCATGGCGAGCTTTGGGGATAAAGGTTTTCAGATTCAAAAGAGGGTTATGGAAATTATGGAGGTTTACGAGCCCACGATCGCAACTCAAGTTGTTCCCAGAGACGGTTTAGCGGAGTTTGTAACGCTGGCGGCTATAATATCTTCAACTTTAGATAAGATTGCCAATGAGATTCGGAACCTTCAGAGGAGTGAAATAAGAGAGCTTGAAGAACCCTTTAGAGAAGATTCTCAAGTCGGCTCAAGTACTATGCCTCATAAACGCAACCCAATTAAATGTGAGAAGGTTTGCGGTTTAGCTAGGATTGTGAGGTCTATGGCTCTAGCAGCTTTGGAGAATATAGTGTTGGAGCATGAGAGAGACTTAACGAATAGTAGCTGTGAGAGGGTTATGCTGCCTGAAGTCTGTCTACTTTTAGATGAGCAACTTAAAACTATGGTGGACGTTTTAAAAGGATTAAAAGTCTACCCGGAGAATATAAAGAGGAATCTCGAGTCTCAGAAAGACCTCATAATGTCTGAAGCCGTTATGATCGCCATGGTTTCTAAGGGAGCTGATAGACAGTGGTCTCACGAGGTGATCAGAAGATGTTCTATGGAAGCTTGGAAAACCAACAAACGTCTCAGAGACGTCTTAGTAGAAAACCCCGATGTAAGAAGATATTTAACAGTTGAAGAAGTCGAGAAATTTATGATGCCCGAGAATTATATAGGTACTGCCCAAGAACAGGTTGAAAAAGTCGTAGCGTATGTTAGAGGAAAACTTAAAGCTTAGAGTATGTTAAAGTGGGTAGTCGATGAAGGTGTTGCCATGCCTCTCCTCATGATACCCGGGCCTACAACCCCAGCTCAAAGAGTAATGTTGGCTATGAGTAAACCTCTAATCAACCATAGAGGACCGGAGTTTAAGCTACTTCTCGAGGAAATTCAAACAGGTCTTAAGTATGTCTTCCAGACCGAAAATCCAATAGTGATTTTAACGTCTTCAGGAACCGGAGGAATGGAATTTGCAGTAAGTAACGTCATCGGTAAGGGTGACACGGTGATCGTGCCTACGATGGGGTTCTTCTGCGACAGGTTTGCTGAAATGGTGGAAGCTTACGGCGGCAGAGTCCTAAGAATACCTGTTGAATGGGGCTCTTCCGTTAAACCAGCTGTCGTTGAAGAAGCCTTCGCTGAAGGGCGTAATGTGAAAGCTATTTTAATAGTTCACAATGAGACATCTACGGGCGTTTTTATTAGAGATCTTGCTGAAATATCTCGCATAGCTCACGATCATGATGCATTAGTCATACTTGATGCCGTTTCAAGTTTAGGTGGTGTTGAACTTCCAGTCGATAAGTGGGGCATTGATGTATGTGTCACAGGTAGTCAGAAGTGTATAGCAGCTCCCCCAGGGTTAGCATTAATTTCGGTTAGCGAACGTTTCATAGAGGAGGCTAAACGGGTAAATAGAGGTGTTTACTTTAATCTTAAAGCCTACCTTGATTATATGGAGAGAGGGCAAACCCCCTATACACCCAGCATCCCCCTCTTCTACGCGCTCGATGAAGCGTTGAAAATGATTAAAGAGGAGGGGCTTGAAGCTAGAATAGCCAGACATAGAAAGTGTGCTAAAGCATTTTATAGAGCTGTTGAAGCATTGGGTTTAGAACCGTATCCTTTTGAACATGAATACCGTTCGAACACGGTAATAGCCGTTAAAACGCCTAAAGGCATCGATTCGGAAGAACTCATAAAAACCATGCGTTTAAAACAAGCTGTGATTATCGGAGGAGGTCAGGGTAAGCTGAAGGGTTTAATCTTTCGGATAGGATGTATGGGTAATATTTCAGCTCATGAGGTCTTGGCCACTGTAAACGCTCTAGAGCATTCTTTAGCACACCTAGGCTATGGTGTAGAGAAGATCGGCGTAGGTTTGGCAGAGGCTGGTAAAGTATTATGGTCAAGCTGAGGATTCACGTATTCATTCAAGGTATTGTTCAAGGAGTGGGCTTTAGATACCATCTAAGGAGGATGGCTCTTTCAAATGGCGTTAACGGGTGGGTTAGAAATCTCCCAGATGGGAGAGTTGAAGCCGTACTGGAAGGGGAAGAGGATTCTGTTAGAAAGGTTTTAGCATGGTGTCGAAGAGGCCCCTCTTCAGCTAAAGTGGATAGTGTCGTGTTTTTTGAAGAGTCATATAAAGGTGAATTTAAAACATTCGAAATAAGATGGTGGTAAATTGAAGATCATAGTTCTAAGCGACATACACGGCAATTTTAAAGCAGCCTACAGTATTTCAAGAGAAGCATTAAGACTTAAGCCAGATTTAGTGGTGATATGCGGCGATATTACACATTTTGGAAGTTTAAATGAAGTTGAAAAAATGCTGAGCTTCTTCAGAGACTTTCAAACGTTTTTCGTTCCGGGGAATTGCGACCCACCAGCTCTATTAACCATGAGAATTGTAGATAAAGCTTTAAACATACATGATAAACTTCACGTATTAGATTCGATGGCCTTCCTAGGCATAGGAGGGTCCACTAAAACACCGTTTACTACTCAAATAGAGTTTGAAGAAGAGGAGATATGTCAGATGGCTAGAGAGGCTTTGAACGATTTCAGAGGACGTCTGATAGTAGTCTCCCATAGTCCTCCGGCAAACACTTTAACCGATCTAACATCGCTTGGTTTACATGCCGGAAGTAGAGCATTAAGAGCTTTTATAGAAGAGTATAAGCCTTTTACCGTTCTACATGGGCATATACATGAAGCCAGGGGTTTAGATCACTTAGGTGAAACTTTAATTGTAAACCCTGGACCAGCTAGACAAAACTTTTACGCTATTCTAGAATTAAACGGTTCACCTGAAGTATTTCTAACGAGGGCAACTTAACTTAATCTACCTTGTAGAATTTTTCCCCATTAGGTCAAGTTTCCCACAGCCGTCGCCTCTTCCTATGGAGAACCGTAAACCTTAAAAGCCTTATAATACTCCATCTGGAAGAGGTGAATTAATGCCATTTCAAAAAGGAGACTTCATACTCATAGATTATATTGCTAGAATTAAAGATACAGATGAGGTCTTCGATACAACGATCGAGGCTGAGGCTAAAAAGTTTAACATTTACCGTTCAGACGTGATTTATGAGTCAATGTTGGTCGTTTTAGGAGAGGGATGGGTTGTGAGCGGCTTAGAGGAGAAGCTCTACGAGATGAGTGTTGGTGAAAAAAGAGAGATTGAGGTCCCCCCTGAGAAGGGCTTTGGCGTCAGAGACCCATCTAAAGTCAGACTTATCCCCCTTAGAATGTTCAAAGGCGAGCCTAACCTAAGGCCTGGTGCCAGAGTAAGATTTAGAGATACACTGGCTACTGTGAGAAGTATATCCTCAGGTCGAGTTCAACTTGACTTCAACCACCCCTTAGCAGGTAAGACTCTCAAATATGAGGTTGAAGTGAAAGACGAAGTTAAAGAACCAATTAATAAAATTAAAGCATTGCTACATAGGCGGCTCCCCACAATACCCACTGATAACTTTTCACTATCTTTAGCTTCAAACATTTTAACTATAAATATGCCTGTTGAAAGCTTCATGGTTGATGGAATACAGCTTATAAAACGAGGCCTGGCAAACGATATCATGAGGTTCATACCGGAGATTTCGAAAATAGTGTTCACGGAAGAGTACGTTAAACGAATTGAGGCTAAAACAGAATCTAAAAAAGTTGAAGAGATTAAAGAACCCGCCTCAGAATAACACTTCTAAGCTTTAACCCAGCTAAACAGTTCAACTTTTCTCCTATTTTAATCACTTGACATTTATCGTTTTCTTTAAGCCCTTCTGGAATACACAGTCCTTTATTGTTACATTCGATTCTACATATTATTGGACTGAATATAAGTAATGCCCCTTCAACTATAAGCCTGTCTTCCATAGCTACTTCTACGGGGCTTTCTTCAACAGTAACCAATTTAACACCATCTTTATGAATTCGACATTGGAAAGTTTTCTCTCTAACCTCCAGAACCCGGTAGAGTCTTAAAGGCTCTAATTTACCCACACACACCTTGTAAAGCCTACAGTTAATGCATTGCCTTGACGGTTTCCCCGCTAGAAAGGTAAAGCCTACTTTAGCTTGACTAACGCCGCATAGAGTAAGGATTTTCATGGATCTCTCTCCTTAAAATTCTAGAAGGTGTTACCACAATATCAACTTTTGAATCGTGGGGCTCTGTAGGCATATAGTCTATCATCTGAAGGTCGTGGATTGTGGTTAGAACACGTATGTCCAATCCATACTTACCCTTTACCATAGATATCTCCATATCCCCATAGCCTCCGCCTTTGCCGAGTCTGTTAAACTCTCTATCTACAGCTACACAACCGGTTACGATCAAATCTGGCTTGTAGACAACCGTTTCACGCAGTTTTCCATATTTGAAAGCTCCACTAATTGTTGAAGCCTCATTTTCAACCCCTCTAACTTTTGAAGGATCTATTTCTAAGAATCCATTTTTAAGTTTTGGAGTAGCCATGATCAATAACTTTTCCTGTTTTAACGCAATCATCCTTAAGTGTTTTTGAGGGCTATCCGGATTTGCAAATATGACTTTAGCCTTTTTCCATTCCGGCGTTTTGGAAGCTTTTAAAGCAGCGTCATAAGCGCCTTTAAAATTTGGTATTCGCCCGTAGCATGGTTTTGGAGGAAGGGTGACATTAGCCTCTTCAAGTCTTCTCCAGACCAGTAAACGTAGTTCTTCCTTTATCTTCTTAATGTCGTATCTACCGGAATTCAAACCTCTCATGTTTTACTATGAGGAGAATTCGTTGATAATGTTTTCTCGTTGAATTCATAGTTAGATTGTATTTAAACGGCAGTATTGAGAAGCGTATGTCCAGAAGGACACTAAATCTTCAAGCCTCGATTACAAAACATTTTCTTCGTCATACTAGGCTCAAGCTAAGCCTTTTAAACTGAGAATGAAGTATTTAGTTTTCGGTGAGTTTTTACATGGGTGGGAGAGTGCGTGTAGCTACAGTTTGTCAGGCAAATCGCTTCTATGATACTGTCGAAGGGAATTTGAAGCATGTTATGAAGCTTTTAGATGTCGCCTTCAGCTATCAGCCTGATTTAGTCTGTCTACCCGAAGCGTTTGCAACTGTCTCAGTCGAAAAGCCTCTAGAAGAGTTGGCTGAAACATTACCCGGGTCTACTTTAAAAGCAGTTGCCGCTAAGGCTGGGAAGCATGGCTCCTACGTTATATGTCCCCTCTATACGAAGAGGGGTGGAAGAGTTTACAATTCGGCTGCTGTCGTAGATAGATCTGGAGACGTTGTAGGGGTTTATGATAAAATCCACCCTGTTACAACGTCGCATGACTACACGGTTTTTGAAGATGGTGTAACACCTGGAGAGGAGGCTAAAGTCTTCGACTTAGACTTCGGCCGCATCGGCATCCAGATATGCTTCGACATAGGCTTCCCTGAAACATGGCAGGTTTTAGCCGATAAAGGCGCTAAAATGGTTGTCTGGTGTTCTGCATACAATGGAGGGTTTGCCCTACAGGTTTACGCATACCTCCACCACTACTACGTCGTATCTTCAGTGAGGTCGGATAAGTCTAAGATAATAGACCCTTTGGGCAACATCCTAGCCGAAACGGATGCTCTTAAAAACGTAGCAGTCCGCGAAGTAAACCTAGACTTTACAGTTGCACATTACGACTTCAACTACATTATCCCAGATAAAATAATGAGGAACTATTCAAACCGTGTAGAGGTGCGCTCAAGCCTAGATGACGGCCTATTCCTCGTAGAACCGATAGATCCAAACATAACAGTTGAACAGCTTCAGAAAGAATTCGGCTTCGAACCATCACACAGATACTATCAGAGGCATAGGGAAGCCTACGAATACATCCACAGAGGTGAAAAGCCTCCGCCTCAAACCGCAGCACACGGAAAGCGGGCTCAATACGCTAAGGAAGAATAGTTGAAAACTTCAAGTTAAGTCGCCGCACTCGCATAAGGCTTCATGTATCGTATCATATAGTTCTTCTAAGCCTTCTCCTGTTAAAGCAGATGTTTTCACGGGCTTTTGAACTTTCATGAAGTTTTTATAGACTCTTAAGAGATGTAGGGTAAAGTCTTTATTCAATCCCCCTCCAGTTTCAGTTTTAACGCTTGATAGTAGGAAATTGTAGTCTACTAGAAGCTTTTCTAAACCGCTTAGAGTGGCTTTATCGGTCTTACTTAAGGCTACTACGACTGGTATTCCAAGTCTTATCTGAGAAGCTATAGATATTGAGAAACAGGCCACCAAATCCGATGGTTTATTTATAGTGGAAGCATCTATGAGGAAAACGCCTGTAGATGGACCTAGTTTTGTAAAAGCCTCAACTACTCTAGGGCCAGTCGGTCTAAAAGAGAACACTTCGTTCTGCCCTGGAGTATCTATTAGAGCTATGTCGTAGTTTGCTTCAGCTAGAGCTCTCACAATATCCGGCGTCATTTTCTCTAAAATTTCCATAGAGTATACCATAGCACCGTTTGGTCCAAGTCCCTTTTTCAGCATGAGCTCTTCTAGTGTGAAGAACTTCCTTACGTCTAAGTACGCTTCATAGGGCAGGTTTACGGCACCAGAATCCAAGTTCACCGCTATAGCCTTAAGTCCAACATTTTCTCTTAGCCAAGAAGTGAACTTAGCCGTAAGAGATGTTTTACCGCAACCGGCCATTCCTAGGATAAAGACTTGAATGGGCAAGCTCTACCATCCTCTAAATGAGATTCTACCGCGTTATAGACTAGCCAGTTAAGCGTCTGAGTATTTCATTCCCAACTTAACGTTTTAAGTGCTCTATCGCCAAGCTTTCTCCTAAACTCCTCAAGTATTCTCCTATTTTCAGGTTTTGAAAGAGGTTTACAGTCTTTAAGAGACCTCTCCCCCGATAATACTTTAGCTGCTAAAGCCATACATGTACTTTCACCGCATTCTCCACAGTTGGTTTTTGGAAGATACCTATATAGATCCAACGGTGTGAGTTTGCTCCACGATTCAACCTCTTCAATTCTAGGAGCACCCTTATCTAAAATGTCGCTGGAGGCTGTCTCAATTAAGCCCTTAACATAATCTAGGATACTTTCGACCTCCTCACTGCTCGAGGCACAGAACGTAATCTTGCCAGACCCATAAACTCCTATCAATCTATTAAATGCCTTAATTGTTACGGCGTTCCAATCTCTAAAGTAGGTCGCTTTAGATGGGGGGAAGCTCAAGGCTAAAGTTTCTATAACACCTTTCTCAAAGCCTCCAGGTTTATAGGCCTCAACTGTGACGTTGGATGGATTTATTAGGCACTTCCCCCTTGAGAAGGCTACATTAAACCCCTTAACTACTGTAGGTTCCATTAAGTATTATTTTAATGCGGTGTGATAATAAGTTTTTGCCTCTAAAATAGTCATGGTTTATATTCAAAACGCTTATACGATATTAGGTTGCATTAAGAATGGGGTAATACTTTGTCTAGTCGAGCATCCGGCTTCTTCCATGTTGAGAAGATCAGTGGAAGGTTCTGGTTTATCGACCCGGAAGGCAGTCTATTCCTATCTAAGGGGGTGAACCATGTGAACTATTTGGGTGATTATGCGCCGTCTTTAGGATATAGCCCCTACAATAGATACATCATGGAAAAGTATGGCTCTGTTGAGAAGTGGGTTAAAGAGACAATTGCTAGGCTCAGAAGCTGGGGATTTAACACCATAGGTGCATGGTCAAGTGAAGAAACCTTTTGCGAAGAAATGCCCTATACGATTATCCTTGATATGGCTCTTAAGGCTGGTGCAAACTGGCAGAGTGGAATGATTGCGGACTACTTCTCGAAGAAGTTTGAACAAGTTGCGGAAGATATAGCGTCTAAGATATGTGCATCTAAAAGAAACGACAAGTATCTTCTTGGATACTTCACAGATAACGAGTTGAGGTGGGCGCCAGATTGGAGGTCGAAGAGGGATCTTTTTGACGACTACATGCTTCTTCCACCTGAAGCCGAAGGTAAGAATGCGCTTGTAAATTTCCTAAGGGAAAAGTACGGAGAGATACATCTATTGAATGAGGCTTGGGGCTCATCCTTCTCCTCATTTGACGAAATACTTTCAACTACATATGTTCCAAAAACGCCAGATATGGAAGCCGACAGATCAGATTTCCTCAAGCAAATTGCCAGACGATACTTCAAGGTAACTTACGATGCTATTAAAAAGTATGATCCAAACCATTTAGTTTTAGGCTGTCGTTTTGCCTACAAGCCTCCGAATGAAGTGCTTGAAGGTTGCATAGGATACGCCGACGTCGTATCGATCAATTGCTATACAAACCCCTACAGTAACGATCTCACGATGAGATTAGCTGATTTTAAGAGAATGCATGATGTGACTGGGCTTCCAATAATGATAACGGAGTTCTCCTTTAAGGCTATGGATTCTGGATTGCCAAACACGAAGGGGGCTGGCATACCGGTTAAAACCCAATCTGAAAGGGCTAAATACTATGAGGAGTATGTTAAAGCGATTATGAAGCAGCCGTTTATAATCGGCTACCATTGGTTCCAGTACTTTGACCAACCTTACGAAGGAAGGTTTGATGGAGAGAATAGCAACTATGGACTTGTAACGATCCGGGATGAACCATGGGAAATGCTGACTCAGAGGGCAACTTCAGTAAACTTGAAAGCCGAGACTTTGCATTTAAGCCCTGAATAAAACTGGTAGGCGATGAGGCTTTATTTAAAGCGAACTTGCTTTAGATATGGTAGAAGAGTTAATATTCCGCTTTCTGTTCAAAGTGGTTGGGGGGATGAAGAGGCCATCCCAGCCGTTCAGATGGATGACGATGGCTGCAGTAGCAGACCCCCTATTAAATTCAACGGTTTTATACTTCACAATGGATAGGCTATGGTTTTAACCTCTTGGTGGTTAATTATGCAAAAAGATGTTTTAAACGTTAGAAATCTGATATTTGACTTAGATGAAACCTTAGTTCTCCTTCCAGTAGACTGGAATCTAGTTTATAGAGAGGTTGGGAGACTTTTAGGTAGAGAGGTTTCATCGTTTACCGCCGTTTTATCTATGCTCTGGGGCTCGGAGCTGTATGGAGAGGTTTCTAGGCTTGTTGAAAAGTATGAGTTTGAATCTCTGGGTAGTCTAATAGTGTTGGATAATTCTCCATATGTACTCAGAAGGCTTGGGGAAAATTACACGCTGAATTTGACAAGTCTCCAGTCAAGAAGGGTTATTGAAAGCGTTCTAGACCTCATGGGGGTTAGAAGATTATTTGGGATGGTTGTTTCTAGAGATGAGCGGCCGACGAGGAGGGAGCAGATAAAACTCGTGCTCTCTGAAGGTGGTTATGAGGCGTCTGAAACCATGATGGTTGGTGATAGAGTCAATGATGTTGTATCCGCCTTAGACAATAATTGCAGAGCGGTGTTAGTGGTTAGACGGCTGGATGATTTAAAAGACTTGAGAAAGCTGGGATTGGAGTCGAAGACTTTAACGTTAAATAGCCTAGTGGAGCTTTGTAATATTTTAGATGGAAAAATTGGAGGAGTCTAAGCTGATATAATGGGTTTAATGCAGTTCGTCAACGATCGTCTGTTTGCTCAGCTCATCGACCGATTCGCCTGGTGAGATTGGCCTCAGTCTTACAGCGAAATGGATGTGCTCTGGTTTTACGAGATACTGTGGAAGGGTGTCTGGTCCACAGCTTCCCCCTCCGAGCCCAGATTGCTTGTAATCGATGTTTAACATTACGTCGTCGCGTCTTTTAAGCTCATATGTGTGTTTTGCTTTTTCAAAGTCTTCAATCGTATAATGGTGTACGCTGAACTCCATTAACGGCATACCGACGATTAGGAGTCCAAAGTCTAAGTCATTCGTGAGGAGAGCCCACCTCACATCTGTCTTATTCCCGTTTTCCTGGGGCTTAATGTAGGGTACGTACTGCTCATCAACAGTCCCACTGTAAACTCCAACAGCTGCCCCCTCCCTTCGGTCGCAGTAGTTTTCATGTGGCCCCCGTCCAAACCATGTGAGTTTTTCAAACCCTCCCGGGATCGTCATTTTTAAGCCTATACGTGGTATTGAGGGAGGGAGGTCTGCGACGGGCTCTACGTCTGCATCTATTATTATGTCGCTACTTCCGTAGACTTTATACGTGTATTTACACTTAAACTTCTCAATGTTCTCAGATGTGTGGAGTGATGCTTCTACGGTTATGCAGACTACTTGATCTGAAACCTTCTCTACTTTAACACCTTTAACGCTTTGTCTTAGACGGTCGAGTTCAGCACTACGCCATATTGGAGCTAACCGGGGGACGTCGTTGTCCGTCGGTGCTCGCCAGACGTTTAAGAAAGGTCCGTCTTTTACTATTTTAAAACCTTTGTAGTTTAGAGAGGTGATGCATCCTATGTTCTTGTTTACTGTAAGCTTAAACTCTCTTCCCAAAATCGTTATTTCTTCACGCTTCTCTTCGAGATTTAACGGAGGCATACCTCCAGTTTTAACCGATGGTTTTGGAGGTACGTCGAAGGGCATTTTAAATTGAGACCAGCCGATTTCATAGCCTTTCTCAGCCCAAATAGTATCTTTCGAAAGCCTGTAGCGTATCATTAGCCAGTATTCTGCCCCAGGTTTAAGCTCTGGGGTCTTAAATGGGATGGTTACAACTTCACTTTCATGAGGTGGGGTATCGATCTTTGGTAGTGTTCCCTGTTGAATTACCCTACCGTCCTCTGAAAGCTCCCAAGATATTTCTAAAATATCTAGGCTTGTGAAATCAAACCCGTTTATTATCCGAACTATGCCCTTAGTTAGGTCTACGGCTTCGGCTTCAACTGGTTGCTGTATCTTCTTACACTCCCAGATTGCCGGATGGGGTTTACGGTCTGGCCACACTAAGCCGTTGATGCAGAAGTTTCCATCATTCGGTTCATCGCCGAAATCTCCGCCGTAAGCCCACCACTCACGTCCATCTTCGGTTAAGCGTTTCAAGCCTTGGTCAACCCAATCCCATATGAAGCCGCCGCATAGACGCTTATATTTACGTATGGTCTCCCAGTACTCCTTTAAATTGCCTGTACTGTTACCCATCGAGTGGGCGTATTCACACATAATTACTGGCCTATCTTCCTCGGGGTCTTCAGCCAGCTGTATCAGCCTTTCAAGGGTTGGATACATTATACTTATTATATCGACGCTTTTTGAAACCTTCCTCTCAGCGGTGTGTATTGTCCCTTCATAGTGTACAGGTCTTGTTGGGTCGTATCCGTGAACCCATCCAGACATTGCATCGTGGTTTGGGCCATATCCAGACTCGTTTCCAAGCGACCATATTATAACGCATGGGTGGTTTTTATCTCTTTCAACCATTCTGACAAACCTCTCCATGAATGCGTGGAGCCATTCTAGGTCGTGTGCCGGCTCGGTGTATCTGGGGAACCTCTTCATGAGCTCATTCATAATGTCTTTCCACGGTCTCTCCTTCGACTTCTCTCGGAGCTCTTTAAGCAATTCTTCCCACGGCTTTCCAAAGGCTTCTTCTATTTGAAACATCGTTCTTAGAAAGCCGACTAGGCCGTGGCATTCAATATTGGCTTCATCGATCACGTAGATGCCGTATTTATCGCAGAGGTCGTACCAGGTTGGATGGTTTGGGTAATGGGACGTACGTACAGCGTTGAAATTGAACCGCTTCATGAGTTCTATGTCTTTTATCATAGATTCTACGGTGATTGCGTGTCCCCGTACATCGTCATGTTCATGTCTATTAACCCCTTTAAGATAAACTGGTACACCGTTTATCAGTATACGTCCGTTTTTAACCTCTACTTGACGGAAGCCGACGTGGCAACTTTCGACTTCAACAATTTCGCCTCTTTCATTTTTTAATATGAGGAGCATCGTGTAAAGGTATGGGTCTTCAGCAGACCACTTCCTGGGTTTTGAAACATTCTTCTCAAATTCTAAAATGGCTTCACTTCCGGGTCGTATTTCCCCAACGTGTCCTCTTACGGGCTCGTTGAATACTTGAACACCTTCACTATCGTAGAGTTTCACTTCTAAAACATGTGGAGCTGTTGTTTTTTCAGAGTAGTTTCGAATGTTAACTCTGACTTTTAAAACGGCGTCTTGGTAGTTTCTGTCGAAAAACGTTCTTACGAAGAAGTCTCTTACATGAATATTCGGCGTACAGTACAAGTAGACGTCACGGTGGATTCCGCTTAAACGCCACATGTCTTGGTCTTCGAGGTAGCTTCCGTCGCTCCAGCGTAAGACTTCTACTGCTATCAGGTTTTCACCCGATTTAACGTACTTTGTGATGTTGAATTCTGCCGGCAGACGGCTGTCTTGACTATACCCTACGATTTCGCCGTTAACCCATACGTAGAACGCCGAGTCGACGCCGTCGAAGACTAGGAATATCTGCCTACCATGCCAATCTTCAGGGATATTAAACGTTCTACGGTATAGTCCCGTCGGATTCCAGTCATGTGGGACCTTTGGTGGGTCGGCGTAGAATGGGTATCTGACGTTGACGTAAATAGGCTTATCGTATCCAAGCATCTGCCAGTTGCTTGGAACAGGTATGATAGCCCAGTCTCCATCGTCATAGTATAGCTTATAGAAGTCTTTAGGCAGTGAATCTGGGTTTTCATAAAGCTTAAACTTCCACTCTCCGTTTAGTGTTAAAAACCATGAAGACTTCTCCCTTTCGCATGATAGGGCTTCCTCTTCGTTTGGATAGGGCATGAGGGTTGCATGGGCAGGCTCCTTATTCCTCCCTACGATCCTCGGGTTCTCCCAATCTGGGACTTTTTCTAAGGGTTTGCAGGTCAAAACGACCACTGCTCTTTAGTCTATGTTGACGTATTAATAAAATATTTGAATGCGGAAATAGTCTGTGCGTTGCCGCCCGTCGCTGTGGATGGTCTTTAATATTTCTTGTTGATGGTTCGGCTTAAATCTACTGGTGGAGTCGGCTATTGGGTTGATGCTGGGTTTGGTGTTGAGGCGTACTGTGGTAGGCTTCTTCAATGAACTCTTCTCAGTCGGTTTAACGGAGGGATTACTACAGTTGAAATCCCTGTGAAAAATATTTCAACTGTAGTAACATGGATGTGACGTTAATCATGGCTTTAACATACTACGATTAGATTGGCGGGTTGGGCTTAACCTGTGAGCCTTCTCAGCTCCTGTTAACGCTGAGCCGCGAGTTCTCAAGTGATATGGGAGTCTTCCAACAGCTTTTTACGAAAAGGCTTTTCTATGCTCGAAATCCGCCATTGCTCGCTTCCGATTGTTCGCTTTTTGACCAATACGTAATGAAGACTTAAGTGGTATTATTCGATTTGAAAAGCTTTAGCAGGATTCTCCACTAGAATCTTGTCGATTAAATTTTGGTCAAAACCATTCTTTTTCATTGAGGGAACAAACTTTTCAATCAAGTATTCATAACCTCTAATGTTGCCGCCGCGGGGCTGACCTACATTATACCATCCTGCATCCTGAGACAGAAGGATCTGCTCCTCAAAACCGTGATCCACCATAAATCTGAGCAGCTTTAATGTTTTCTCAGAGGTATTTTGACTTAAACCGTCATATTCGACCCATGCACCTTGCCTAGCGATCTCCAGATGATATTCGATGTTTTCTTCAGCGTCAGTATGAACAACTATAAATTTATTATTTTCCAAGCCTTCTTCGTTCAAAATTTTAAGTAAATGCATTGCCGCTACACCATTACCTGTATGACAGGCAATAACAGCTCTTGTTGCAAGACTGCAACGGGTAGCAGCCCTTACAATTTTTTGCTGTATAGGCACTATAGTACCAGGATTTACTGCGATCTTTATGAATCCTGCTTTAATATAGGTATCTTCAACCCCTTCCAGAATCTCTTTTGTCCACAATTCAGCAAGCCGATCAGCTGAGTATTCAAAAGCAAATTTTGGAAGATGAGGCGCCTTATAGAGACCTGTGTTGGTTAGAATATGAATGCCTAAAGCCTTGGAAAACCTTACTAGAAGCTCAGCATCCTCCTAACTTCATCTTCATTGAAGCTTCCAACCCAACATGTCCCTAAACCCTCGCTTACAGCGGTTAAAACCATGTTTTGCATGGCAATTGCCACATCGACTCCTCCTACTGAAGCATAAATCCAGCATCATTTCCTCGTTTTTGTAAAAACTCTATCTTTCTATTTCTTCACCTCAATGAATTAAAATATTAAAGTTTTTATTCCAAACCCATAATCTAGAGGTTTAGCTCATCTAAGCTTGTTACTTTCCGCTTCACTTTCTCACTTAACCTCTCGATCAGTCTTTCATCGCCTGTCACCAGTTTAGCGTCTAGTGTTAGTGATGTTGCTATGTATATGGCGTCGTAGACCGCTATTCCCTCTGATATAGATGTTTTAAATGCTCTAAACCATGTTTCAGCTGTAGGCTCTATAACCATCTGCATATCTCTCAGCACCGTGATAATATTAAGTAACTCTGTTTCAGTTAGCCTATAATATGGGTGAAATCTTAGTGCATTTGCTACTTCATAATAGATTAGTGTCGGAGCAATTAACTCTAAGGCTCCGTTTAGATATAAGTCCTTCAGCCTTAAGGCTTTATCTGTATTCCTTTCGGAAACGAACCACTTAACTGCTACTGATGCATCTATAACCATTCTCTCCATGTCCGTGCATCCCTCCAACACCTAATGGTCTCTGCACTGTCGTAGTTACACTTTCCGTACTTGGCTTCAAGCTTCATTCGCAGTTCATCAGCCTCCTTTCCAGCCCTTCTCACTAAATCCCAATTTTTACTGCCTATTCTTTCCTCGATCACTATCTTCTCTAATATAGCTCTTCTAACAACTTCACTCCAGTTTACACCCTTGATTTGACTCATCCTCCTTCTTAAATCCTCTGGGATCCTAACGCTTATAGTGGGCATATGAACCAGTAATTACAATGTATATACAATTATTTAAGTTTTTCAAGACCAACGATGAAGATGAGGGGAAAACATGGATGATACCGTTGATAAAAACTACAGAGCAAGAGCTGGTATACTTAAGGGGGTTAGAAGCGTAGCGTAGAGAATGTAGTAGGAAATGATATTGTGAAAAACTGGTAAAGAAAGGGGGAGGATTTTATGGATTGATTTCCTTTTTGATGGCTACTGTGATTGCTAAGCCAAGAATCAATAATGGGATTGTAGTTTCTGTTGTTATGCTAGCTGGTGCTAATGTGTCAGCTGGGACAATATAGCCTCCAACTGGCGGTCAAGCATAGACTAGAATTATGGTTTTCGGTCCATCTATGTATAGGCTGTTGGATAGGTTATGAGATTGGGACTCATATTGGTTAACCTTCTGCTGTGGATTGCTTACTGTAACGGTTATGCCTACGATAACCCCTTAATAGTTAACGTAGACTATGATTAATTATTATATTGGAGGCGGAGGGGCTCTCAGGGAAAGGTAGAAGCATACTGCTGAAATCGTGAAGATAGCGTTTAAAAACCAGCTTATTATTGCTCCAATAAATGAGCCGATAATTGGGATGAATGAAAAGCCGTAGGAAAAAATTGCTCCTACAACTATCACGATTACTATGAAGATTATCACTTCGCTGAGATTTTTAATGACAAAGTTGATTGCCCTTCTAGTGCTTTCTATGGCATCTACCCCTTCTATTATCGCTATAACTATAATAAACATAGCTATTGGGAGTAGAATGAGTGTTATGCTACATATAGCTGCGATTATCGCTGCAACAATTAATGTACCAATCTTACTAGTCACAAGGTTCATGCTTTTTCTCAAATCTATTGGACGGTTATTAATAGCATCATTAGTCATATCGACTAGCATACATCCCGCTATGAAGCCTAAAATAGCGGCGATAAATGAGCCGAATAGGCTTATAAATGGATTCGGCATCTCAAAGAAATAGTATCTTATTGGAAATAGGTATGCCAGCGTATTAAAGACTAATTGTATAAAGATGGGGACAGCATAGGGGACAAACAGTATTGGATTCTTCATTGAAATATCTATGCCCTTAGAGATAGATTCTGTTGATTTCGACATACTTTAAAATTGTCTCTTAGTTATTTATTAAGGTTATTGTTGACTTTGGATGAGGATTAAATTTACTGAGCATAAATATCATTTGTTTAGAGGCGGATGGGGGTTTTATGTCCCAGTAGCCAAAAGAAAGGAGCATAACAAAAGGGCGTCTAATCGGGATGGAGATAGTCCTCTCCTCTTACCTAGCTAATTTCAACCCGTTTCTGAGACAAATTCTTCAGCCCTAACGTCTGCCATAACGATGAGGCATTAACAATATGGCCCGCTAATACAGATTCCGCTAACTCCTGTTAAGACAGACTCGACAGTAGCGTTCCAGCTCCGATGGGACACGACGGGCTCCAACCCAGGCAACCACTTACACAATTGAACAAACAGACCCCCGCAAAATTCCATGTGGCAAACGAGAAAGTAGCGGGCATCAACATACTGGAAGGGTAAGTGGAAAGGCTGTGCCAAAAATGTAGCGGAAACCGGGCGTGGTGACCTATTTGCATTTATGGTGAAGGAATCCCCCGCAAATCTCCTTCTGTTTTTAAACGTTTTAATGCTCGCTTTTCTGTTTATGATGGCTAACTGAAAGGAGAAAAAGAAAAGAGAACCATATTGTTAATGTTCTGATTTTTGCTGTGGCTCATGCGTTATGCATGTTTGCGTAGAATTGGTCCTCTTCTACAGGGATTCCCAAAGATTCTCCGTTACACCTTTTACTTCTAATTTGCCGGCTAGCTTCTCTCTGATTGGCTTAGCGTTTTCCCACTCCTCTTCATTTATCGGTGGAGCCCCAACTGTTTCCACTATTTTCTTGATTAATTGTTTTGTGTTCTCAGCGCCAACGTCTGTTCTTGGCACTATAAGCCATATGTCGTAAAATAGAGAAGGCCTGAACGCTCTGGGTATTTCCGCGAGGAACTCTAACGCCACACAGTCATCTGTTTCAACTCCGGACCTGTAGAAAACCTTTTTTAATGCGGCAAGAAAAATGCCAGTTGGAAGAAAGAAAGCTAAGGCCAACGCCTTGACAAGCTGGCTTGCAGATACTGCTATGCCACTGGACTCGGCTATTCTATCAAGAGCAGCCTTAGCCTCATCCCTGTCAAGTTCCTTGAATCTTACATCCATTTTCTTAAAAATTTCCACCAGAGGTTTTCTAACAATGAATCCTAAACTGAAAGTTTTAGAGGCCTTGTCTATAAACCTCTTACTAACATATAAAATAAATGGCTCGATGGCGTCCATGTTTAAACATATAAAATAACCTGGATAAAAAATATTTCTTTCTTTTACTCGATGGTCACATTGTGTAACTTTATCCGTGTTGTTACGTAGGAAATTGCTGAGGAGGGTGTTGGCCTCAGTAAATTGATAATTGCCCATTGCGACTCTATAGAAGAATTTCTTTTGCAGTTCTGCTAATTCCCACCCTATTTTTCGCGCTATGTTTCTGAATTCTTTTGGACTTATTAGCCTTTGCTCTGCTACTTGGATCCGTAGTGTTTATAGCGAGTTTTTCAGGTATGCCTCAGTTTAGAAGACCTACTTCAACCGTGATCTGCGACTGCTACCGCATCTGTCCAGTTTACAGTCAGTCCATGAAGCCATATGCTCCAGCCTTAGCCGCGGGTATTATGGAGCTAGAAAACCTTTTGAGGTGGTCGTTAAGTGAACGCTGGCGTGGCAGATAAGAATGAAATGAAAATGCTCCATAGTAAACGCCTGCTCTAGGCAACTTTAGGCGAGGACGTTATCCAAGCGATAAAAATAGTTCTCGATCTTGAACATGCTGAGGCTGAACGAAGCGATAGGGCTAAGCCAAGTCTAAGCGCAATAGTCGAAATGCCATTGAGGAAGGGAATAAAAGCAGAAAACTCAGATGTTACATTTATCCGGTTTCCTCCCCTCTTTGGTTTTCCTCTCTCTTATCGCTAGGTAGATGCATTCCAATACATACTCTTTATCCATCTTTTCTAAGAGTTCCTTTATTTGCTTCAATCTATCCTCGCTGTATGTTTCAGAGTAGCCTACAAATATGCCGTGAAAAATTATGATGCTGTTGCAGTATTAAGCACATGATACCGATAACGTAAAAAGCCTTAAAAATGCTTTTCATATAATTGTCATCGTATCAACTAAGTACTTCCTCAAGATGATATACAATAGAAACCCCATTAAGATTGGCGGCAGTCGTAACGAAAACTTTTAAAAATAAGTTTACGCTGAAGTTATCGTTGCATGGTAACGGTGTCTGTTAGAAGCGAGAGCTTTCTTCTAAATGGAAAACCTACTTACATCGATGTGCCGAATGTTAATCCAAGAGCAATAGGTATGTTGTTAAACACACGCATGGTTCAAGCGCTCTTCGAAGATGAAAATTCTGAGACTCAAAAATTGTGGTGCTACCCCGATGGAAGCGAATTCGATCCTGAGAGAAACGTTAATGAATTCATTGAAATGTTACCGCTCTACAAGGCTTATGGGGTTATTGCTTTTACAGTAAACATGCAGTGCGGTGGACCGAAGACGCAATATTTTACTGGCAACCAGCCTTGGCACGTAAGCGGATTCGATGAGAACGGCCACCTTAAAAGCGCTTGGGTAGATAGGCTTAAGCGGGTTTTAGACGCGGCGCAAAAGCTAGGTATGGTAGTGATCTTGGGGCTCTTCTATTTTGGTCAGGATCAGCGGTTACTTAGCGAAGTAGCTGTTAAACGTGCAACTGAGAATACTGTTGACTGGCTAATGTGCCATCATTACCGGAATGTTCTCTTAGAAATTGCCAATGAATGCGATCATCCTGGCTACGAGCATGAAATCATTAAACCGCCTCGCGTTGTTGAGCTCATCCATCTAGTGAAAAACGTGAGCAATGGGGAGTTGCTAGTTTCAACTAGCTTCTGCGGCGGAGTTATACCGCCTGATCAGGTTTTACATGCCGTTGACTTTGTCCTCCTCCATGGGAACGGGCAAACAGCTGATGGCGTCAGAAGAATGGTAGATGTTGTTAGGGCGAAGCTACAGTCTTTGGGGACACTTAAGCCTATTGTCTTCAATGAAGACAGCGCAGATTTGCGGAACATGGAAGCGGCGTTAAATGAAGGTGCGAGCTGGGGCTATTATGATCAGGGACGCAATAATTATCGAGATGGTTTCCAATCGCCACCTGTGAACTGGCTTATCAATACGCCGAGTAAACGTGCCTTCTTCCACAAAGCCGCCGAGTGGATTGGCATTTATCCTCCTGAAGGTGCTACTTATGAGATGCTGCGTACGGTCATCGCGCGCCTAAATCCGCAACTTAACCGGACGATCTGTGTTGTAGGCGACGTTAATAATGATGGAAGAGAAGATGTTGTAATCGGTAGTAGACAGCTAGGAGAGGATTCATTAGTCTGGCTTGAACAGCATACGCCTGATAGTTGGCGTGTACATGTAATCGATGATGGTGCGGAAATGCTTGAATCAGGAGGGGTTTTAGCCGACGTTAACGGTGATGGACGCTTAGACTTCATTGCAGGCGGAGATTGGCGAAGCCCATATATTTGGTGGTGGGAGCAACCTTCTGAACAGACACAGAAGTGGATGCGACATGTTATCGGAAAATTCGCTAACAAATTTCATACGCAGATTTGGGTGAACATCGAGGGTAAAGGTGAACTAGTAACATGGAATCAAGGGCAGAGGAGTTTGTTGAAACTAAAACCGCGTGATAACCCAAAGAGGGAATGGCAATCATGCCTTATTGCATGCGATGTGGAAGGCGAGGGCCTAGCATGGGCGGATGTTGATGGAGACGGCAAACCAGAGTTGGTTGCGGGAAACTACTGGTTTAAGCCCACAGATAGCACTTCTGACGAGTGGCAACGCTTCCAGTTTACGCAGGGATATGTTGGTACACTCATTGAAACAGCGGATCTTGATGGAGATGGACGGGTGGAAATTGTACTTTCAGAAGGCGATGCTCAGTACTTTGGGCGGAAGGAGCGCGGGCGGGTTGCATGGTTTAAGGCTGAGAGAGACCCACGCCAGCTTTGGCGAGAACATGTGTTAGCCAATGATTTAGTTGACCCGCACTCGCTTATCGTTGCTGACTTTACAGGTGACGGTCTACCCGATATTTGTGTCATTGAGATGGATTTTACCGATAATCCTCAAGTGATCTTATTTGTTAATCGGGGGTGCGGTAGATTTGAAACACATGTTGTTGATGAAGGCGTTGGAAGTCATGATGCTAGACTCATAAATATAAACGGTAAACCAGCAATCGTTGGCAAACCCTTTATCGGTAAACACTTAGGTGA
>Ga0185307_1000003_pt1 | contig 229433 bp, 227 predicted proteins | sample LHCtaG_FD_128010 | JGI IMG/M metagenome (GOLD analysis project Ga0185307, IMG submission 128010) | Hot spring microbial communities from Little Hot Creek, USA to study Microbial Dark Matter (Phase II) - LHC4sed_matched (SPADES... | ecosystem: Environmental > Aquatic > Thermal springs > Hot... | reverse complement strand
CTCATAAAGAGAATTGAAAGTTAATCGTGTCGTCAACCAATGCCTGAGTGTGCTCGCTCCGAGGAATCTCATAAAGAGAATTGAAAGTCTTCTTTCAAACCATCCTAAGCTGAATCCTGCGCCTATGGAATCTCATAAAGAGAATTGAAAGAGCTGAGCCACCAACCGCCAGAGTCATAAGAAGGATGTTTGAATCTCATAAAGAGAATTGAAAGTGTAAACCAAAGGCGCTTGGATCAGCCCGTAACTTTGAAATCGAATCTCATAAAGAGAATTGAAAGCCAGGAGTGGGTAAGTCGATGGCAACTGAAGAAGCGGCTGAATCTCATAAAGAGAATTGAAAGTCAGTACGCAAATTTGGTTTGCGTACTGACCGAAACTACCCCAGAATCTCATAAAGAGAATTGAAAGAGTCTGAGGCGGGTTTTAGCTATTTCGGGGTGCTCACGTAGGGGAATCTCATAAAGAGAATTGAAAGGCTGACGATTCAAGCCCATGGATTTTTCCGTAGGGGAAAAATTTAGAATCTCATAAAGAGAATTGAAAGAGGTATGTGATAGAAGGTGTGGCTTCTTTCGACAGTTGAATCTCATAAAGAGAATTGAAAGCTCAGATCGAATTTGTTCATCGTTTTAAACGCTAATTTTTTAGAATCTCATAAAGAGAATTGAAAGAAGGGGGTGTTTAAATGAGCGTTCCGATTCTGAGAAGGTTTAGAATCTCATAAAGAGAATTGAAAGCTTTTCTACAATTAACCTAGGTATTCCAAATAATTGGATTTGAATCTCATAAAGAGAATTGAAAGAAGCGTGGCTAGGGATGGAAGTCAACCAATTTATGTTGAGAATCTCATAAAGAGAATTGAAAGCCCGTGATACGGTGCACTGAAAACACAGTTCACGCATCCACCCGTTCTGAATCTCATAAAGAGAATTGAAATTTATTTTCGTTAGACGATTTTGTTTTACAAAAGCATATTATGAGTTTATTGATTATTGAAATTTGATTAAGTTATAGGTTTTTAAGCTAAGAGTCTGTAGGAGATGTGGAAAGTTGTTGCGTGGAGGTTTTATGGTTGAAATATGAGGTTAGGTTGATTTCTATTGAGGAGAAGGATAGGTTGATGGAGAATTACAGTGATCGCTTTCTTTATGAGGAGAGAGCTGACATATACGGGTGCTATATTAAGTTGTTGACGGATATAAAGTATGTGAAGGAGCGTTGGGAAGAAAGCTTTTATCCTATGTCTGCAAAATCTTTAGGAGTTGATCTAAACTTATATAAAAGGGTCTCCTTTACGCCTTTTAATCCTTCTATGAAAAGATCAGAAGCTATTGTTGAGAGTGAAGAGGCGCGTTTCAAGGCTGTTAAAGGCGCACCGCAAATGATTATAAGCTTATGCAAAAAGGCTGATGCCACTTGTCAAGAAGCAAACACAATGTTGGATAAGTTATCAGAAAAAGGGTACAGAACCTTGGCTGTTGCCAAATCTGAAAAAGAGGACTTTGACAATTTACAGCTCGTGGGGCTTTTGGCTTTAGCTGATCCCATAAGACCAGACTCAAAGGCCACGATAGAGGAGATTAAACAGCTTGGAATAAAGCCTATGATGCTTACAGGCGATAATGTTAGCATTGCTAAAGAAATAGCCCGCCAAGTATCCATCGGCGATAGAATTGTTCCCATCGCGGAACTTAAAAAATTAAACGAAACAGATAAAGCAAAAATTGTTGAAACATATGATGGTTTCGCCGAAGTATATCCCGAAGACAAATATGAAATTGTGAAGCTTTTGCAGTCTAAAGGGCACATGGTGGGAATGACAGGCGACGGCGTAAATGATGCGCCAGCCCTTAAACAGGCAGAGATGGGAATCGCCGTAAGCAACTCGACCGATGTGGCGAAGGCTTCTGCCAGCGTGGTTTTAACAGAACAAGGCGTGAAAGTGATAGTCAGCGCAATAAAAATTAGCAGGCAAATATATCAACGAATGCTGACATGGGTTATAAATAAAGTCACTAAAGTAATACAGTTTATTGCTTTATTAGTCATAGGCTTCTTCTGGTTGCACGAGATCATACTCAGCCTTTTGGGCATGACATTGCTTATCTTTGCAAATGATTTTGCTACAGTGTCATTAGCCACCGACAACGTGAAGCATACAAGCAATCCAAACAAGTGGAACGTTAAGAACGTTACGTTGGCGTCTCTTGCTGTTGGTTCTTTAATGGTCATTGGAGGCATACTCGCTATTGCAATAGGAAAGATTTATTTTCATTTAGAAGGAGAAAAACTCCAGACGTTTACAATGTTAACGCTTGTCTTCTATAGCCAATTCAGAGTATACATTGTAAGAGAAAGAAGGCATTTCTGGTCTTCAAAGCCGGGTAAAGGTCTCATCATCTCCATTGTTGCCACCCTAATTGGATTTACATTTTTAGACATCTACGGCATAATTATTCCATCGCTCCCGCTATATCAGATTCTCTTTGCTCTAGGCTTTTCAGCTCTCTTCACTATTGGAATTATAGATCCGTTTAAGTATCGTGTTTTTAAAAAGCTCCAGCTTTGAAACAGAGAGTCTTGCAACTTCTCCTTGTTAGTTGATTCTCCGTATATTCGAATAAGCGGTTTCGTTCCTGATGACCGGATAAGCAACCAACTCTCATCTTTTAATATTAGCCTTACCCCATCCACTCTATTAACATGTAATATTTCTGTATCCGCTATCTTGTTTGGAATTTTCGCGGATAATTTTTCCATAACAACTTGCTTTAGCTCATCTGGGCAGGATGCATCTTCGCGTCCACTAACTAAAAGGCCATATTCGCTTTCCAGTTCCTTAAGCAGTTGAGACAGGGTCTTTCCTGTTTTAGCCACCATTTCAGCCACTTTAACACCCGTAAAAAATACCATCCTTATCAGGGATATGCCCCTTAAAACTGATACCACAACTTTCCTCTCCTCCTCAGCGCCTCGCAAACATTTAACAAGCTCAGCACGGCTAAGATAGCCCTCCTCCTCACGCCTAATAGAACCCTCAACCCGCTCAACCACAAACTTCGAGATGGAACCCAGCCTTCTCAGCCCTACGCTTCCAATCCTCAACCATCTCCAAAGAAGGCAAATAAACATAAATAGCACGATCCTTAATGGTCTCAGTCTTACCCCTATTAGGCTTAGGCATATCGCATCAAACAAAAATACGCCGAAGAAGTATATACAACTTACTGGTAAATTAGTGCGGGGGGTGGGATTCGAACCCACGAAGGCCTACGCCACAGGATTTCCAATCCAGCCCTCTACTTTGAGATCTTAAGTCCTGCGCCTTTGTCCTGACTCGGCAACCCCCGCTTGTCTTATACTTTTGCAGTTCTTAAGCTTAAATTTTTTTCCTAATTTTTAAACCATCACAAAATGATAAAGCTTATATATAACTTTTTTAAATCAGTTTTCTTATTCGGGAGTGGCATCTCCTTCTAAGTTGAATTACTTGAAGGAGTTGCCATTTCAAAGAGGAAGAAGTTATGGGTCTTATCGATGTTAAGAGAAACAGCTTAGACGTTTCCTCTAGTGATAAGGCTAAAAAACCAGCCCCCAAGGTTGAGGTTTGCCCAGAGTGTGGTAGTACGGATCTAGTTGTAGATTATGAGAAGGGTGAAACTGTCTGTAGGAGTTGTGGGCTTGTAATAAGTAGTCAGCTTATGGATCAGGGTCCTGAGTGGAGAGCTTTTACACAGGAGGAAAGAGAGGAGAGGGCTAGAGTTGGTGTACCGATATCCTACTCCGTTCACGATAAAGGCTTATCGACCGTTATAACTAGGATTAACAGGGATGCTTTTGGACGTGAGCTACCGCTGGATATGAGGCTTAGAATGCTTAGACTTAGACGTTGGCAGATAAGGAGTAGAGTACACTCTTCCATTGAACGTAATCTAAGTCAAGCAATGGCTGAACTCGACAGACTATCAGATAAGCTTCACATACCTCCACTCGTTAAAGAGAAAGCATCCCTCATCTATAGAAAGGCTTTAGATAAGGGTTTGGTTAGAGGTAGAAGCATAGCCGCTATAGCTGCTGCAGCTCTATACGCGGCGTGCCGTCAAACGGAAACACCTAGAACCCTTAAAGAAGTCGCAGAAGTCAGTATAATCCCTAGGAAGGATATAGCTCGATGTTATAGGCTTCTACTTAAAGAACTCAACATAGTAATGCCCATAGCGGATCCCATTAAATGCGTATCAAAAATAGCTTCTAAGATTAACGTAAGCGAGAAGTGTCAACAATTAGCCGTAGAAATACTTAAAAAAGCTCAAGAGCTTAAAGCAGCTTCAGGTAAAGACCCAATGGGCTTAGCAGCTGCAGCATTATACATGGCGTGTACATTAGAGAAGGAGAAGAAGACTCAGAAGGAGGTTGCTGAAGCTGCTAACGTTACAGAGGTTACTATCCGCAATAGATATAACGGTTTGAAGAGGGCTTTAGGCTTAAATATTTAACAGTTATTCGACTTCTATATTGGCTTCTGGGAACCCTATCTTCGTAAGGTAGTTTCTAACTTTATCTCTATGGTCTCCTTGAAGGATTATCTTATTGTCTTTAGCAGTTCCACCGCATGCGCATATGGTTTTAAGGTCTTGAGCAATCTTCCTGAGGTTTATGTTTTTATCGTTTATACCTTCAACAACGGTTGTTAATTTTCCATACCTACGTTTTTCGAGTTTTATTAAAACCTTCTGTTGCTCTTTACTGAGGGTTCCACATACACATAGGTCCTTTGGCAAACCACATACTTTACAAATTTCCTGCATTTATTTCCTCCTTAAGTCGGAAATAAATTGTGTAGATCACCAATATAAAACTTTTCAATAACCTTTACGTTTTAGAATTTCAATGCCAGGCAGTTTCGCTCCGGTTATATACTCTATGAATGCTCCACCAGCTAAACTTACATAGTCGAACTTGTCGTATAGGTTAAGCTTCTTTAAAACTACTGCTGTATCCCCTCCACCAGCAACTTTGTAGGCTTTACTTAAGGCAACGGCTTCAAAAACCCTCCTACTACCCTCTATAAAGGCATCTTTCTCGTAAACTCCCAACGGTCCACTTACAAGTATGGATTTAGCATTCCTAAGAAGCCTCGCATAGGCTTCTGCAGTTTCAACACCTATATCTGATATAGGCTTTTCAGAAGGCAATTCAGAGACCTTTACTTCAACCCTTCTCCCATCGACGTCTAAGGCTAAATCTACTGGAAGCTTAATTTTATCTCCATACTGCTTCATAAGCTTCTCAGCTTGAGGGATGAGCTCGTAAAGCTTCTTACGCTTAAGAACTTCAACGTTTACATTACCCAAGTTTACGCCTTCAGCCGCTAAGAAAAGCTGACCTACAAGCCCCCCTGTTAGTATTGAATCCGCTATGTTGTTCTCAAGCATGTATTCAACTATGGTTACGGTTTTCTCTGCTTTAGCACCACCGAGTACACACATCATGGGTTTTTCAGGCTTCTCAAAAACCTTTAAGAGCGCTTTAAGCTCCCTCTCCATAACCCTACCAGCGCAAACAGGCTTTACAGGTGCAAACCCTACAACTGAGCAGTGACTCCTATGCGCTACCGAAAAGCCGTCTAAAACGAACACGTCGATTAAAGGTGCAAGCTCTTGGACGAGTTTAGACTTTGAATGCTCTTCAGGGTTTTTATCTTTAGCCTCATCTGGGAAACTTCTAACGTTCTTAAGAAGTAGAACTTCTCCAGGTTTAAGACTTCTTATAGAATTCTTCGCCTCATCACCGAATAAATCGTGTACATACTTTACGGGTCTACCTAATATCACGCTAAGAGCTTCAGCATGCTCTTTCAAAGACTCTACGTAATCCGGATCCCCAGGTCTCCCCTGATGGGCAATTATAACAACTTTAGCACCCTTATCGCAGAGCTCTCTAATGGTCTCCGCGTGATCTTTAATACGTGAATCGTCAGTTATCTTCTTAGAATCTGGATCTATAGGTACGTTGAAGTCTGGTCTTACAAGCACCGTTTTCCCGTAAAAATAAAAATTGTCGATAATTGGGATTTCCGACATTTAAACTCCTCACATTTAAAAGCCTTTACGCTCAGCGATGTCGCAGATCTTCTTCACCATCTCAGCCATACGGCACGAATAACCCCACTCATTATCGTACCATGATAAGACTTTAACAAGTCTACCTATGGCTTTAGTCATAGGTCCATCTACGACTGAAGAGTATGGTGATTTGATGTAGTCTGAAGACACCAGCTCTTCATCCGTATAGCCCAGTATTCCCTTAAGCGGAGGTGTTTCAGATGCTTCTTTAAACGCCTGGTTTACTTCTTTAGCCGTTACTTCACGTTTCAATATTGCAGTTAAATCTATTATCGAAACGGTAGGCACTGGTACTCTTAAAGCGATTCCAGTCATCCTACCCTTAAGCTCAGGTAAAGCCAGTGTAGCTGCTTCAGCAGCGCCTGTTGTTGTAGGCACTATGTTCCAAGAGGCCGACCTAGCTCTTCTAAGGTCTGTGTGTTGCATATCGAGCAACCTCTGATCGTTTGTAACAGCGTGTACAGTATTCATCAAGCCGCACTCCATGCCAAACCGCTCATTTAAGACTTTAGCTATCGGAGCTACAGCATTAGTCGTACAGGACGCTAGGGATATTATGTTATGCTTCTCGTGATCGTACAGGTGGTCGTTGACACCTATTACAACCGTTATGTCGGCTGATTCAGCAGGTCTCATTGGCGCAGATACTAGAACCTTCTTAGCTCCAGCCGCTAAGTGTTTAGCCGCATCTTCTCTTTTAGTGAATCTACCCGTCGACTCGACTACTGCATATACTCCGAGGTCTTTCCATGGAAGCTTTGTTATATCAGGCTGAGATAAGACAGCTACTTTAACGTTTTTAGCAATTATGTAGTTCCCTTCAACTTTAACATCGAACGGTGCTTTTCCAAACGTGCTGTCGTATTTGAGTAGGTGTGCCAGCGTTTTTGCATCGGTTAAGTCGTTTACCGCTACGAAGTCTATATCGATATCTCTTTCTAAAGCCGCTCTAAACAAGAGCCTACCAATCCTTCCAAAACCGTTTATAGCTACGGGTACCGGCAAGGTATCACCAGCCTTCATTAAAACAAGTTATATCATATTATAAAGTTTTTCATACCCCAGTTACAGCTCAATAATCTCTACTTTCAACGTTTCAGAATCTAGAATAGCTACCGTCTTCCTCCCAGTTAAGTATCCGCATGCTTCACCCGGGTTTATGACAATGCAATCTCCCACCTTCTCAACAGCAACCTTATGCGTATGCCCTCTAACTAAAACCTTATACAGGTCGCTTAAAGCTAAAGCCTTAACGATACGTTCATCTACGCCGTGTACGACAGCGCCATTTAATCCGTCTAATTTAAACTCCTCAAACATATCTATTCTAAACCCCAGCTCTAAAGCTCTGTCTTTAAGCTTCTCACGTTCACCGTCTACGTTTCCGTAAACTCCTACTAAGCCGCATTTAAGCTCCTTAAACCTCAACATTGCGAATGGAGCACACCAGTCTCCAGCATGTACGACAAGTTTAACGTTTCTACTATTGAAAAGCTCTACAGCCTTATCTATGGCTGTTAAATTGTCGTGCGTATCCGATATCAAACCCACAAACACCATAAAGGTCAGACATATTAAGTAAAATTGACGATTTAAAAACTGCACTTCTCCATGAATCTTTAAAAGCACCGGATATTTAAACTCGATATAGGTGGGTCCTTTGGACGCTTTAACAGGTAAGGAGATGTATGCTGAAGAGCTTAACGCTGCATATCTAGGTGTTTCAGAACTTCAGCTTATGGAGAATGCCGGGGCTGCTGTAGCTAGAGAGGTAGCGTCTAGGTTCAACCCTAAGAATTGTAGAGTAGTCGTGTATGCTGGAACTGGTGGTAATGGAGGTGATGGTTTTGTAGCCGCTAGACACTTGGCATATCACGGGTTTAAGGTTAAAGTGATTTTAGTGGGTAGGGTTAAAGACGTTGTTAGAGAGTCTACTAAAGTTAATTTAAAGGCTCTGCTTAGGATGAGGGATTCCGTAGAGTTCATCGAAGCCTACGATTCATCTATGTTTAAAGTGGAGGATGCAGACGTGCTTATAGATGCTATTTTAGGCTACGGTGTTAAAGGGCTTCTGAAACAACCGATACTGGAAGCCGTTAGAAAGTTTAACGAGTCTAAGGGGTTTAAAGTAGCAGTCGATGTTCCGACAGGCTTAGACGCCGATACTGGTGAAGTTTTAGGTGAATCCGTCAAAGCAGACCTAACCTTAACCTTTCATAAGCCTAAGAAAGGGCTTTTAAACAACCCAAGCCTCGTCGGTGAGCTTAAAATCGTAAACGTAGGTATTCCACCTGAAGCTTCTCTATATGCAGGTCCTGGTGACGTTTTTCTAGCAGTTAAGCCTAGGCCTCCTCAGTCGCATAAGGGAGACTTCGGTAGACTACTCGTCATAGGTGGTAGTGAGACCTATACTGGTGCTCCGGCTTTAACAGCTATGGCCGCTTTGAGGACTGGTGTAGACCTTGTTTTTGTAGCGGCTCCTGAGAAAACGGCGTATGTGATATCAGGCTTCTCACCAAACCTGATAACGGTTAAACTCGAAGGGGAGTATTTAAAGCCTGAACACTTTGAAAAGCTTAAGTCCCTGATCGATAAATCCACCGGCTTAGCCATAGGTCCAGGTCTAGGCTTAAGAGATGAAACTCTCCAAGCTTGTAAGCTTATAGTTGAATATGCATGGTCTAAGAAGGTCCCTATGGTTATAGACGCCGACGGTTTGAAGGCCTACGCGGCTTACAAGTCTAAAGCAACTTACAACACGGTGTTAACCCCCCATTTAGGCGAGTATACTCTGATATTTGGTCAACCCCCTAAAGACTTTGAAAGTTTAAAGCTTCACGTTAGGGAGAACGCCGCTAAGATGAGCTTAACGATACTACTTAAAGGCATGATCGATATCATAAGCGACGGATCACGTATTAAATTAAACTTCACGGGAAACCCCGGGATGACCGTAGGTGGTACTGGAGACGTTTTAACTGGTATAGTCGCGGCTTTTCTAAGTCAGAACGTTGAACCTTTTAGAGCTGCTACTGCTGCGGCGTTTATAAACGGTCTAGCCGGTGATATAGTTGCATCAAAGATCGGATATCACATGACCGCATCAGACCTATTAGACGTTCTACCGGAGGCCATCGAACTCTGTATGAAGGGAGAAATAAGCAAGCTTGAAGAACTCTATTCAGTTGAAAACCGCTAGATAAAGTTTAAGCTAGGCTTATATGTCTTTTAAAACGTTCTCCGGAATTGTATAGTCTCCCCTATCTCCTCCCACTACAACTCTAAACCAGTATTCACCGTTTAAATCCGTGACCTTCTCAAGTTTACCTGAAACCCTGATGATGTCTCCAGCCTTCGCTTGTTCGCAGAATCTACCCCTGAAGGAGTAGACCTCCCTAAGCTTAGCCGGGTCTATTTTCACATTAGATAGGAATTGAACGTTTGAGACAATGTATCTGCACGGTGTAAATATGGACTCTGAATCATCTAAGACTTCAGCTTTTATCGCGCAGAACCCCATGGGCTCGTAAATCTTATCTCCATATCTCTCATGAACTTCACCCCAATCGTGTAGAAATCTTACGAAGAAACTCCTACCCATAAACTTCCCCTGAATCTTTTTACCACCTTCAACTTCAAGAAAGGCTTTAAACGGTATGTTCGTATCTTGAGACCTGAATTCGTACAATTTAGCCAGTTCATTGAAGTCATATGGTTTAACTTCACCGCGTTCGCTCATAAGTTCTCCAAGAGTCCTATACACTTTGAGGGAGTTTTCCCTCCCGTAAACTATCACGTCGATGTCTGAGTTTTCGTTGTGAAGTTCAACTAGCATCGAACCTGACAATCCAATGTTATCTACAGGCACTTTAGACTTAACGGATAGAAGTTTTACGAATTCTAAAGCATCTCTTTCAACTTCATCCCTAGCACCCATGGCTATGAGCTGTTTAACCTTAAACTGCGGATTGTAGACGCGTTTAATCCTATCGAGCGGAACCCCCTGCATTTCCATGTTGAAGACGGGGCTTCTAAATATGTATATTGGAGCGTTCTTTCTCAAAAACTCCTCCCTATCCTTAAGCCTGTATACCTTACGGTATTTTACTCCAAGTCTAATCCTACTTCCACTATCGTCTGGAACGTACCTTAAATAAGCTATCACTCTATCCGGTGGATGGGAGAAACCTTTAACATCGAATATAAAGCCTTCCAGTGTCTCTATGAAATCCCCCTCTCTCAGCCTCATACCTCTGAATAGTAAGTCTATGCAACGCTTATATAAAGAGTTGCCGATATCAATCTCATACTATGAGACCGTTTAGAGATAGAGATTTCATAGAAACGTATGAAGGGATGTTCTTCTGCGTTATTGGAAACGTTCACCCCACTGATAGAGTAATATCCTATTTGAAGTATATTCCAAGCGATTTAGGGCTTTGGGGTAGAAGTCGTAAATATGATCGGATCCTGAAGTCTTACACGACCATCTCCGTGAAGGAGGTTTTAAACTTCTTGAAAAAGAACTTCCCGCAATACGTCGGAGAACTGAACGCCATGGGCTTGGAGATGATAACGGTACCAGTTAAAAATATTAAGACGCATTTTAAACCTGAAATTCGGTTGAAAGAACTCTATGGGGAATCTATTGAACGTTTAGATGCTTTAGAAAGGAAGACAATTGAGCTTGTGAATCTACTTTCTAAAGCCAGCGTTATACCAATTGAATGTTTCGGAGTAACAGGTTCCATACTCCTTAAAATCCACAATCCATCTTTTTCAGATGTAGATTTAACGGTTTACGGTAGGGTTAATGCCTCTAAGATTAAAAACACCCTGATTAAGCTCAAAGAAGACGGGTCTATACAATGGCTTAAAGGTTTAGAATTCGATAACTGGGCTTACAATAAAGCGAAACAGTATAGGTTAAATTTGAAAGACGCTTGGGAGATATGTCGTAGAGTGTGGAATAGAGGGTTTTACGAAGGTGTGGAGTTTTCCATTCATCCTGTGAAAAGTGAGAACGATGCTTCAGAACGCTATGGGGATGTTATATATAGGCCTTTAAGCGGTTTAGCTAAAATTAAGGCTATAATAATCGACGTTGAAGACTCCTACTTCATGCCTGCTTCCTACAAGGTATCTGACGTTGAGTTTTTAAGAGGCATCCCCGTTGAAGATTTAACTGAAATCGTAACCTATGAGGGGTTCTACGCAGGTATTCTCAACGAAGGTGAAGCTGTAGAAGCTGTTGGTAAGCTGGAGTCCGTGTTGGATAGGAGGATTGGTAAGAAGTATCACAGATTGGTTGTTGGAAGTTTTGAAGCTGAGTGTAGCGACTATATCAAGCCTATAGAAGGTTGAATTTTTTAAAGTAGTAAACACCACATTATTGTGAGGTGTATAATAATGGATGTATTGGAAGCTATTAAAACTAGACGTAGTATAAGACGTTATAAGGATAAGCCCGTCGAAGATGAAAAGATCATCCAATGCCTTGATGCGGCTAGATGGGCTCCATCTGCTATGAATTCCCAGCCTTGGGAGTTTATAGTTGTAAAAGATCCAGATATGAGGAAGAAACTGGCTGAGATCCATAGGTATGGTAGACACATGGCTCGAAGCCCCGTTGTAATAGTTGTCTTAGCTAAACCCATGTCTAGGTACTGGCATGGAGATGCTGCAGTGGCTACGCAGAACCTAATGTTGGCCGCCCATTCGTTGGGTTTGGGCACATGTTGGATGGGTGTGGTAGATACGGAATTTGAAGAGCCTATTAAGAAGCTTCTAGGCGTACCTGAAGATTTGAGGGTGTTGTGCACAGTATCTCTAGGATACCCCGATGAATCGCCTTCAAGAAGTAGAATACCGTTAGAGGAAAAGGTTCACTGGGAGAAGTATGGTGTTAAGAAGAAGCTTGGATTTTAGAACACTCTTCCTTACTAATTTTGTAATAAGACGTGAGTTTAGTCGTCTAAAAGTATGGCTTCCATCTCCTCGGATTCGGATTCTTCAGCCAATGGTATACCAGTAGCTTTAGAAGCTCTCTCTGTTAAAGCGAATAGGTCTTCTCTTGAAGCTAAGTCTAACTTGAATTTACGCATACCCGCTAGAAGCTGTTGCAATCCTACTTTCATCCTTTCCATGTATCCGTATATGCCTAAAGCACCCCAAGGTATTCTATCGACCTTATCTCCAAGGGAGGCTTTAAGCTCTGGGAGGAATGGGTAGAATTTTTCAGGGTCACTACCGTATATGGCTACGAATTGTCTCGGTAGGTTCCCTTCTCCGGCCAATCTGGCGAAGTACTCAGCCTTCATGGCCGCCGTTAGCATGGCTCTACCTATGACCACGGCTTTAACATACGGACCTTCTCCAAAATTGCTTAAAGCTATAGCCTTTAAAACCTGCGTTTCATTTACAAATCCACCAGCCATAATGATGTCTGGCACATACCTTCCCCTCTTCTTGAGTATTTGAGCGGCCTTTAACACATGTGCTTCTAGGTATACTGTTGGTACACCCATTTCATCCATCATTGGGACCGGACTCATACCCGTACCTCCTTCACATCCATCGAAGGTTATATAGTCTATTTTAGCTTCAGATGCAAGTTTAAGCGTATAAGCTGTAGCTGCAGGTCTATAGGCTCCTGTTTTTAAGCTTACGTGTTTGACACCCTGCTCTCTAAGCTTATCTATATCTTCCAGAAACTCTTCTTTTGAAGAAATCCCTACTCGGCTGTGTCTTTCAAAAGTCTTTATGAAGTTACTTTTGAATGCCGCTTGAACTTCAGGTTCTTCAGGATCCGGTATGACTAAGTAGCCTCTCTTCTTAAGCATTATAGCCTTTTCAAGGTCGTCGACTCTAACTTCACCCCCTATTGCTTTAGCCCCTTGACCCCACTTTCGCTCTACGACATCCACTTCTAGCTTTGTTATTGCGTAGACGTCTACACCAAGTCTTTGGTCTTCAACGTTTGTCTGAATAGCTATTCCACCGTATTTTCCATCCCAGAATTCCCTGAAGGCTTCAACTCTAGACCTTAAATCTGGCGATTCTACGAGCTTACCCTGCGATATTTCAGCTTCAGGGTCCATACCGCATACGTTTTCACCTACCGTAACTATTGTGCCTGTTAGCGCACAACCGACGGCTACACTTCTCCAGTAACGTGATGCTACTGCTGTAGATCCTAAGGCACCGCTTATAATGGGTATTCTTATCCTAATACCGCCGATACTTGTCTCCACGTCTACATTTGGAAATAGGGCTTTATCTGGGTCTGCCTCTATACCTTTAACCCACCTCACTTCGCAGTGGAAGTTGAAGTGGCTCCAGTCTAAACCATAGTCTTTGAGTGCTCCAGCCGTACTACGACCAAACTGGAAGGGTGCCGGGTATAGGGCTTCTCTACCTCTGAATGCTGAGAGAGCTATTTCACATATGAATGGGCATTCTTCTATGCATATTGGACACATCCCGCTTACAGCTGATGTCTCCCTCACTCTTGTAGATGTCCAATTAGTGGGTTTTGAATTTAAGTATCTTGAGTCCATATTGTTGGACACCTTTCCGCTAATTAGCGGAAAGTTATTTATAAGGCTTACGGTAACCATTTGCCTATCTTATGGAGGTTTTCTAATGGAATTTACGCAACTCCAAGGACTATTCCGGTTAATCTTTTATACTTTAACGGTATTAGATATATGCAGGGTGGACGTATGAAGGCTTATATTCTCGTGAATTCTGAGCCCCGTATGATATGGAGGGTTGCTGAAGACGCTCTTAAGATTAAAGGTGTTAAGGAAGCTCATGCTGTGACCGGACAGTTTGACGACGTTATAGAAGTTGAGTTTGAGAAGATGGAGGATCTAGGTGGGATAATTGAGATGATTCAGAGTATAAAGGGTGTTCTCAGAACTCAGACTTTAATTACCATCCCATCGCCTGTAAGAGATTAGCCCGTTTAATGGGTATTTGATAAGTCTTCTAGGTTATTCTAACATTTTTATTTAAGCCGTGAGAGAAAGGAGAAAAAGTAAGATGTGTTTTAGAAGTTGACACTATTTAAAGTATTTAAGCCTCAGCTCTTTCAGAATGTTTTTCAGTTCTTCTCTAGACGGGAATACTATTGCGTTATTTGGACACATTTTAGCGCAGGTTTGACAACCGACGACGCATTCGTAAGGATTTTTAATGACTGGACGTGGAGGATTTCCATCGACGTCATAGACTCTATGCCCTGTAGCATGGTCTACTTTAACGCATGTTAAGCATCCTGTGCATTTACTATAGTCTATTCTTGGAAACCATGGAATTTCTCTCCTAGGGATTCCCATGTACGTCTCTTCCATTGTCTCACACCTTTAGAAGGATGTTGCCTTTATCTTTGAGGCGTTTTTACTGTTTTCCGAGGATTTTGTTGACTGCTTCTTGAACCCTCTTCATCGCTTCAGCCGTATCCATGTTTCTTAAATCTAGCGAAACCAGTTGCTTTTCTATCTCTAATCCTTTCGCTTTAAAGACTTCGCCGAATAACCTCTTCTGCATCCTAGGGTCGCATCCGCCGACTAAGTATACGACGTCTTTCCTACCTTCCTGTAGGTAGTCTCTCCAGAATCTGTCCCCATCGTCTACGCAGAGTTGCGGGTGTACTATCGCGTATTCAACGTCAAGCTCGTTTCGGATGAAGTTTATCAGCTTCCATAGGTCGAGCTTGCTGAAACCAGGACATTCACCCGTGCATATGCACATTATAAACCGCGGCTTTCCACTCATGTCCTGCCACCAGATTTTTCTCTGGGAAAATTATCGAAATATTTAAATGTTTTGCTAAAGGCATATAAATGGGTAGGTTTTTTATAGTTTGGGGGCGTTTGACGTTAGAGCAACCCGATGTTGGCATTATCTTCGACGATGTTTTAATTGGTGAGAGGAGTAGGCTTTTTAAAGCTTTAGCTAACGAAACGAGGTTGAAGATTCTGATGCTTCTAAGTGTTAGAGGTGAAATGTACGTTTGTGAATTGATGTCTGTTTTACGTTTAACTCAGCCTACGGCTTCTCACCATCTTGGGATACTTAAGAATGTTGGGTTGATAAAGGAGAGGAAAAGTGGTAGGCTTGTTTTCTACAGTGTGGCTAATGTTAAGCTTTTAGAGGGTTTACGAAGGTTAACCTCCTATAGCTTTAGGGTTTAACTTAAATTCTTGCAACTCTCATTCTCATTGCATCTGAAAACTTTTCCCTTAGAATTGCGAGTATTTTAGTGGTGTTTGGTCTGCATCTCGAAGAGTTTAAGAGAATTGTGTTTGATGAAATTGTACAGAGGAGGGAGGAGGGCTATGATACTAAGGATGTGGAGGAGAGGCTTTCAAAGATTAGAGAGCCTTCTATTTCAGATTTGAATGGTATTCTCAGGGATTTAGAGAACTGCCCTTTAAAGGCAGACTTTCCATACGTTGAGCCTTCGGATTTAGACTCTATTATCGCTGAACGGCCTGAGAGTCCTAAGAGGTTTGAGCTGGCTTTATCAGATGGTGAAATTCTAGGTAAGATCTACGGTGGTTGGCTTGGACGTTGCGCTGGCTGTATGCTCGGTAAGCCTGTTGAAGGTTTTAATAGGAGTCAAGTTGAGCTTTGGCTACGTATTGCAAACGCCTATCCACTTAACGACTATTTCCCACCTATACGTGACATGCCCGATGATGCACCAAAGTGGTTGAGGAATAGAGTTTCTCAAGTAGAATATATGTTCAAGCGGACTGGCGTAGGTGTTTTACGTGGACAGATAAGCCGTGTAACTAGAGACGATGATATAGACTATACGATACTAAACCTTTACGTTTTAGAGAATTACGGTTTGGAATTTACAACCGTGAATATTGGTGAAACCTGGCTTACACTTCTCCCGTACTGGCAGGTTTATACGGCTGAAAGAGCTGCATATAGGAATCTCGTTAACGGTTTAACGCCCCCTGAAACTGCGACATACATGAACCCCTACAGGGAATGGATTGGAGCGCAAATTAGAGCTGATATTTGGGGTTATGTAACTTCAGGAAAACCTGAGCTTGCCGCTGAACTGGCCTATCGTGACGCACGGCTTTCACACGTTAAAAACGGCATATACGGTGAGATGTTTGTAAGTGCTATGATAAGTGCCGCATTTGCGACGAATGACGTTAATGAGATCGTGCAAGCTGGACTCTCCGTAATTCCAAGGAACTCTAGACTTGCCGAAGCTGTGAAAGATGTCTTAAATTGGAGCGTTAAATTTGACGATTGGAGGGATACGTTGAGTAAGATATATGAGAAGTATGGAAATTATCACCCAGTACATACGATAAACAACGCCGCCATAGTTTTGATGGGTTTACTCTACGGTGAAGGAGATTACGAGAAAAGCATAACGATAAGCGTTATGAGTGGATTGGATACAGACTGCAACGGTGCCACCGTCGGTTCAATAGTCGGCGTAATTCTAGGTGCGAAGGCTTTACCTGAAAAATGGATAAAACCGCTAAACGATACAGTTGAAAGCTACGTAGTCGGCTATAGTGGCATTAGGATATCTGAGCTGGCTGAGAGAACGTTTAGAATAGCGAAGAAGACCATTAAGGCTTAGGCCCGTTTTACTTCAATTCCATCCTTAGATGTATAAATCGACCGCTATTGTAGCAGCTTCCATGAAAACCAGTGCGACGACCTACGGTTGATCAAGGTTCGTATGTTTCAAAACTTGTTTGATCTGACGAAGTTAAAAGACTTGAGCCCCCCATGAAGGCAAGACTCATGAAGACCGAGGCTTATGTATATCATTGTAGGCTAAATCCGCCTGAGCCCGCCGATTACAGTGCCAAGGGATAACAGCTAGACAACAATTGATACAAAGCTCAAAGAAAATGAATGAGAGGCTTAGAGAGAAGCTTGGAAAAGTAAGCGGGATCATGAGGAGAATTGGATTAAGTAGTTAGAGAAAGCAGAGATGAAAGGTAAGTTCTTCGATTCTTCCGCTATAATGACATTTACAGAGAAGATAGAGCGGATAAGCTTACCAACAGCTGTACCCTAGATTCAACCTTATACGAGCTAAGCAATGCTATGTAGAAGATGATTTACCTATGTAAGACTATGAGCATCGAAGATACGTTAATCGAAGTCTATAGTAGGGTGAAGGCATTAGACTCATTTACGTTTTCCCCCTAAAACATAAGGCAAACATAAGACCGCAGTCTTCTGTTTAAACTTCGGAAACTTCTTCTAAAGTTTTACCCATTGTTTCAACACCGAGGAGTAGGGTGGATAAACCCGCGAATATGTGTACGAGTGAGAATACCGTAAACGGTCCGATGAGCCCGCTCGTAGCGAAGAGGTAGCCCGTTATAGATGGAGCAAGTATCCCCATGGCTCTACCGAAACTTGCAGCCGCACCGGAACCTGTCCCTCTGATCTCTGTTGGATAGAGCTCCGGCGTATATGCGTATAGCCCGGCCCAAGCTCCTAGGTTGAAGAATGAAATAGCGGAACTGAACACGAAGACCCATGTTAAATCGGTCCTCAGGCTTAGAAGTATAGATCCAAGTCCTGCCCCTACAAGGTATATTGTGAGAACCTTCTTCCTCCCTATCTTGTCGAGTAAATAGGATGCTGAGTAGTAGCCTGGGACTTGAAAAAGCGTTACGACTATGGTCCACCAGATTGAAGTCACATCTTTCAGGTTGAATCGAGTTGCGTATATTGTTGGGAGCCAGAGGAATATGCCGTGATACGTATACACAAGTGCACCCCAGAGGATGAATAGTAAAACAGTTCTACTGAAATACTTAGTTGAAAACAGGTCTTTAACAGTATATTTTCTAGCCTTCAATAAAAGATCTCTCTTCAAGTCTATTTCTTCCACTTCAGAAGCTACCTTAGACTTTACGATAATGCTTTTAACTTTATCAACATCGCCTCTTTTAAGCAGGTAACGTATGCTTTCGGGGAGTGTGAATGCAACCAATGGTATGAGTATTATCGGAGTTATGGCGGTGAAAAACGCCATCCTCCACCCATAACTTGGAAGCATAAAATACGGGATGAGCAATGACAGTAAAGCTCCGTAAACCCAAGAAGTTTCAACAAGCCCTAGAAACAGACCTCTATATTTGACTGGTATGTACTCTGAAACGTATACTCCAGGCTGTGGGAGGGCTCCTCCAAGCCCAATTCCAGCGATGAACCTTAAAACGGCTAAAGTGTGGACGTCTTGAGAAAAACCACAAGCCGCTGTGAATACGCTCTCAAGAAACAGTACGATCGCGAGGACTGTCTTTCTTCCAATAACATCCGCCAGTCTACCGAATGCTAATGCTCCAATGAACATCCCAAAGTACCCTATGCTCATTAAGTTGCCTACAGTGATCACGTCTAACATCCACTCCCTAGCTATAGGTCCTACTAGAGCGGCTATTAGCATAACGTTCATACCAGTCAACCCGTACACGAGAGAACACACTATGAGTACGTTGTAGTGAAACCTACTTAATGAAGCCTTATCTAAAACCTCATATACGCTCCGGATAAGAGTACACCTCTCCTACACATCCTTAGAAATGCTCTTAAAAAACTTTCACTTTAAAGGATAAATCTTCATAAACCACCGTTAGAGATTCAGCTAAAATACGTCGAGAACGCTCACATCGATAAGACTCTATAGGAGAAGTACAATCTAGCTAGAAGGGTTTGAAAACTAAACATCAAACTTACACGAGTTGAATTCATTCATGAACTCCATTTCCAACTCCAGCTACATAGGGACGGCTAAGCCCTTAAATTAAATATCAGAATTGCTGTTTTCCAGTAGAGGTTTATCTTGTAGAGGAGCCTGGGGGGTCAAACATCCATAGTAATAACCATAGTAAATCCATACAAGTTTCAATGTATTCTCTAATCATCTTAGTGATGTGTCTAAGGACTTCTTTCGGAATGACGTATTCCACGGTCTGTTGCTCTATTTCTCAACGATCAATTGTTAAGCCTAAAGCTTAAGACCCTATTAAAACGTCAAGGTATAACAGTAAGGCGTTGAAGAGGGTGGAAAAACCTTAATAAATTGTTAAGATTTTTATTTTGTTAGAGTTGGATGTGTGGATTTCCAAGTGGCTTGGTGAGTGTTATTCTAAACTCTATATGAGGTTTGGTTGTGAGCTGTTTACTTTTTCAGAGGCTAGGGATTTTTTATCGTTTGATGCAAGTAGGCTTTCCGTTGCCTTTAGTAAGCTTCATTCTAGGAGAATTCTGTTGCTTTTTGATCGTGGAAAACCTAGGCTATATAGGCTTTTAGACCCTGAGAATTTTGTCTTCTTGGCTTCTGGAGTTGTAAAGAATGTAGATAGGATTGCTTCTGAAGGCTATCTTAAGCTTATACTTGATTGCCTTAAGGTTCTTTTGAAAGCGATGGATTTAGAGTCCTTTGCTGTCTATGGTTCTGTTGCCCGTGGGTCTGCGTCTAAGTGTAGCGATATTGATGTCCTCCTAATTTCAGACTCGTTTGAGGGAAGTTTAGCTTCGAGGATGGAGAAGTTGTATTATGTGGAGGAAATGCTGGAGGAAGAGTTTAAGTGGCTTAGGAGACATAGCGTATATACTTTGCTCAGTTTTTATCCTCTAAGGAGAGAAGAAGCTCAAAGGTTGCCTTTGCTTTTTTTAGATTTAACAGATGAAGCGGTAATCCTCTACGATAGGGATGGTTTCCTTGAAGCTGTGTTGCTAGAGCTTAAGAGAAGATTGCTGAAGCAAGGTGCTAGAAAAGTGTTTGTGGATAAAGGACGTTGGTATTGGGACTTAAAGCCAGACTACGAGTTTGGTGAAAAAGTTGAAGTTGCTTAAGATCGCCAAGGCTTATCTTCGGCAGGCTGAGTTTAGACTTAAAGATGCTAAAGAAGCCTTTTTTGAAGGCAATTATCCATATGCTGTTAGGTTGAGCCAGGAATGTGTGGAGTTATCTCTTAAGGCTGTTTTAAAGGCTGTAGGAATAGAGTATCCCAAAATTCATGACGTTTCAGACGTTATGGTTGACGTTAAGGATAGATTTCCAGAATGGTTTAGAGCTGAGCTGGGGTTTTTACGCGAATCAAGCAAGATTCTCGTCAAAAAGAGGGAAATAAGCCTTTATGGAGGAGAAGAGGCTTTCCTATCACCTGAAGAAGTTATAAGCAAGGGAGACGCAGAGGACGCAACTGGAAGAGCAGCTAAAACATATGAGCTATGTAAGAGACTTGTTTCAGAAATGGAGAAGACTGGTTAACCATTCCGTCAGATCTAAACATTCCCCTCCTCTTATCATAGAATGAAGATTTACGTTTAAAAGCTTCAACACGACTTTTAAGAATTTATAAGAATACCTCTTTAAACAAGATTTTTCAAATTCTCCAAAAAAAAACTTATCAACATATTTAAGTTTGTGTTATGAAGTGGATTGCCGAATTTCAAATTTTATCCCTATCTCGCTTTAAAAAAAGCATATTTTCAGGCCTATGGAATTCTTCAGTAGCTTTTAAAAGCCATATCCTCCTCTTCCTAGCCTCGCTTATAAGATCTACCATTGGTAGAGAAACGTAGAGAGTAAGTATCATCTTCTCCCTAACCATCTCAGGATAACGTTCTCTAAGCCTTCTAACTTTATCCAAAAGCTCATCTAAAAGCCTTACACCAGCTCTAAAGCAACCTCTCCAATCACACATACATCATCTGAGACACTGTAAATATCCAACTCTAACTCTGGAAGTACGAGGGAGGTTAAATTCACATTTACACCCATTTCCATAAGCCTATTCTTGAGGAAAGATTTGGCTTCATCTTCAACGTCTATGGTAAGTTTCTCCGGCGTTCTCTCAACCCTACTAAACCTAGCATTCATCCTATTGATCAATGTAAGCATCTTGTTGAAGTCCTCTCTAAGTTTAATCTGTTCTTCTTTCAGATTCTTCTGTTCTTCCTTAATAGCTACTATCTCATTCCATATCTTCATCTGCTCCTTCCTAATATTGCATCAAGCCTCTTTAAAACCTCAGATAACCCTAAATAGCCTGCTACAGCATAACGGAACTCCAAATCCTTCTCAAGCAATTCTAAGAACGTGCGCTTCAAAGGTTCCATGAACACTAATAAAAGTTTAAGAGGCATATTTAAGCCTACTGATTAAAAACACTCATTGAATGGGGATTTTTAATCCACTGGAGCCGCGTTTGTAGATGCCTAGCTCTGGCATTTTAGCCAGTTGGTTATTTGAGAAGACTGGGCCATCGCTACAAACTCTATAAGGGCCTAGACAACAGCTTCCACATATCCCTATTCCACATTTCATATATGCTTCTAAACTCGCCTGAACCTTATAGCCTACCTTCTCACACTGCTGAAATATTCGACGTATCATAGCTGGTGGACCGCACGTATAAATCATATCATATTGAGGCTTAAAATTTTCAATGTATTCTCTAAATACCTCGCTTACTAAGCCTTTAACACCTAGACTCCCATCATCCGTTGAAATTACAAGCTTACCATTGACGGTGTCGGCCAGTGTATCGATCCAGAATGCGTTAGATATGCTTCTAAAGCCTATGAACGCGTCGATTTTACAATTTAAGCTTTTAAGTTTTTTAATTAGGGGAAGTAGTGTAGCTAATCCAACACCACCTGCTACAACGGCTACGGAACCCTCTACTTCTTTAAACCCATTACCATAGGGTCCCCGCACGTACAGCTTATCTCCAACCTTCAACTTATGCATGGCCTCCGTAGCTTCACCAACCTTAGCAACAGTTACAGCACATAAATCTCCTATCCTTGAAATGCTTAGCGGAATTTCGTCTACGCCAATTATCCAGACCATTAGAAATTGACCTGGTTTAGCCTTAGAGCAGAGCTTCTCTCTAAATAGGAAGGTTTTGACCTTCGGGTTTTCCTCTACAATCTCCTCAATCTCGACAAGCCTTCTAACGTTTTTCATAGTGATTCACTTTTTATGAGCTAAACCTCTAATCTCTTCCAGCGATTTAAACCCTCTAGCTTCCATAAACTTCTTCAACTCTATTGAAATTTCTCTGAAAACTCTTAAACCTCGTCTAGCTATGGCTGAACCTATTTGAACTGCTACAGCCCCCGCCATAATAAACTCTACAACGTCCCGTGCCGTCTCTACACCGCCACATCCGAATACGGGGACATCCAGCGCCTCTACTATCTCGTAAACGCATCGTAAAGCTATGGGTTTAATAGCTGGTCCAGATAACCCTCCAAATACTCCAGCTAATACAGGCCTACCGGCTTCTACGTCTATAACCATGGATTTAACCGTGTTTATCGCGGTTAGCGCATCAGCTCCTCCGTCAACGGCCGCCTCAGCTATCAATGTTATATCTGAAACGTTGGGTGTAAGTTTTACTAGAACAGGCTTACTGTTTAAATTCTCCTTGAGTGTTTTAACATAGGATTTTACAAGCTCAGGACTCTTACCTACTTCAGAAACTCCTCCTACATGTGGACATGAAACGTTAAGCTCTACTGCTGAAACCATTTTAAGCTCTGAAATCATCCTCCCCATAGTTGCCAACTCCTCCTCGGAGAAAGCATAAATACTCAATATGACGGGAACCCTCAGCCCTCTAAGCTCCTCCAACTCATTTATGAACGCCTGCAGCCCAGGGTTAGGCAGACCCATAGAGTTTATGAACCCAAAACCTAAATCGACTATCGTAGGATTTGGAAAACCCTCCCGCGGCTTAAGACCTATGGATTTTGTAACCACACCACCCGCACCTGAGTCTACAGCCCTCTTAAGTAGTGGTGCCGTTAAGCCGAGTATGCCAGCGGCTAAGATGAGCGGGTTCGGAAACCTCAAATTTAATACTTTAACCTCTAAGGATCCATTATACCGTCGTATATTCATCAGCCTTAGAGAGTAAGGATTTAAACAATATAAATGTCTTAGGATTATCTTTCATCCGCGTTTTCTGAAAACGCCTACTCTATACGATTTATTCATAAATACTTCAACAGTTTAAAGTTATATGAACATGCGTCTAATCAAACGGTTAAGTTTTTAAATCTCCAGAGCATCTTTAAACTGGGTGTAAGATATGCCAACTCACGGAAGCCTTACAAAAGCTGGTAAGGTTAGAAGTCAAACTCCTAAAATACCCGCTAAACCTAAAAGTTTTCCACCACCTAGAATTAGAAATAAAAGCAACTATATCAAACGCCTTGTCTTAAACAGAAAACCGGGTCAAAACTGGATAGTGGGTGCCAGTAGTTAGCCCTCTTTCTTACCCTCAGATATAGGTGGTGGAGGAGCTTTAGTAGTTGCCATAGCCCAGCCAATCCATATTAAGATAGCCCAGAACACTAAAACGATTATGTAAACTGGTATTGCTAAAGCCCACCAACTGATCTGCTTATCCATAATTTCCCAGTTAGACGGCGATAAGAATAACATCCACGTATAAACTACTACTATTATTACGCTTAAAAGACACAATAGAAGCCCCATAGCCCTCTCGCTCATAATAAACCCTCCGGCTTAACAGTGGAGTTTAGATTAATCTTAAGCTTCCGCCCCTTAAATAGTTAAGTTATATTTTCAAAGTTTTAATCATCTAGCTTATACCCTAAGCACCCAGTTAACGCTTGGTGGTTTTCAACCCTTCCGGTCTGGAGACTCTAACAGCTATAACCCTCACTTGATCGACTGTGTTTTCACACCAATCTGCGACGTTTTCAAGAGCATCTAAGAATTGAGCGATCATTATTATCTCACCGAACGTGACATTTCCACAGGAGCCCGTTTTTATAAATGTTCTACGGCATTCCTCATAGATATCATCTACTTCCTCCTCCAACCTCTCAACCCTATCAGCACTTTCAAGAGACTTCTCAACATCAGATAAGAGTAGTGAAACAGTACTCTTCACATTATACGTACACTCTTTAATCCTCTCCACCATTTTAGAAACCATAGTTTTCAATTCTTCACTAAGCCCATCTATGCGTATAATAGACATCAGCCTACCAGCTTCCCTAGCCCAATCCGCTATCCAATCTATTCTTCTGACAAGATCCATTAAAGCAGCCTTATCATCCGGCATCAGCTCACTAGCAGATAGCTCGTTTAAAATCATCCTTCTCGTATAATCGGCCTCCATCTCCTTATGAGATAGCTCCCTAAGCTTCTGGAGAGGGTTTTCTAAACCATCTATAGATGCTTTTACCGCATCATATAACGACTCTACACAATCTACAGTCAACTCAAGGTGAGCCTCCATATGCTCTATGACCGAAACCCTACGTCTCCTACGAAGCCACTCTAATAGTTCCCCACTCAACACATATCACAACTATAGTTGATTTAAGATTTAAAAAAGTTACTTGTATAGACGTACGGCTAATCAACACTTTCGAATTATAGAATCTGGGACACTTTTAAGGTAGAAAAGCTAAAGTTATTTAAACAACTTTTAATTCCCATAAAGTGAAAAAACTATGTCTAAGAGAAGCCGAAGAGTAATTCCATCTGAGGGATACCTCCTACTTTTAGTCGGAATTCTAATAGGTTTTTTACTCTTCACATTAATAGCCGCTGTTTTCTCAGTTAGAGCTTTGAAAAATCTAATACCAACGGAGAAGGTACTCGTCCTCAGGGTACTGTATACAAGCGAGAAGCAGAGTTGGATGGAGGAGGTTGTACCCTTATTCGAAAAATACTTTAAAGACAACTATGGATATGCCATTAAGGTCGAATCTACGATTGCAGGTTCACATGAAACTGTAAACCTCATACTTCATGGCTCTTCGAAACCAGTAGTTTGGAGCCCGGCGTCAAGCATATGGATATCCTACTTAAACTACATGTGGAGGAAGATCGGCTACAACTACGACATCGTAGAAGAATGGCGTCCAGTACTAATAACACCAACTGTCATAATTACCTGGAGGTCTTTCCTTGAAAAGTACAACATAACGGGCTTTCTAAGCCTCTACAAACTGATTAAGGAGGGGGTTGAATTCAATTATGGCCATCCAGATCCGATGTTGAGTAATGGAGGAGTTACAACAGTTCTACTTGAAATAGCTGAAGCCTCCGGAAAACCCGTTGAAAAATTGACTTTGGAAGACTTAGTCAATACGACCGTTCAAGAAATAGTCCGCACGATAGAGTCTAGAGCAATATACTATGGTAAAAGTACCGGCTTCTTCGGAAGATGGGCTGTTGAAAACGGACCGACTGCTTTAACCGTCTTCTCAGCTTACGAAAACATCGTAATCGATAATTCCAATGAAGCCTTTAAGAGATGGGGGGATCGACTTGTAGCAGTATATCCGAGTTATGGCACTATTCTCAACGACCACCCATTTGCAATATTGAATGCTCCATGGGTTAGTGAGGACGAAAAACTGGTCGCCGAGAAGTTTATCGAATATCTCCTTAGCGAAGAGTCTCAGGAGAAAGCCGTCAAACATGGTTTTAGACCAGTTAGAGAAGATATTGTCCTCAGCCGTGAAATCTTCAGCCCTGAAAATGGTGTAAGCTATCTATTGAATATAACTATTCATATGCCTCCAAGTGGAGAGGTGCTGGAGGGACTTTTCACAATTTGGGTTAAACTTAGAAGTAGAGGTAGATAACATGGGAAATATTTGGAAAATTCTAAGGATCACCGTACTGACTTCAACTCTTTTAGCGTTTACAATCTTAGTTCTATTTCCAACAATTTTCCTGGCATCTTTTCCACTAATTTATATGGACGATATCAGGTACGAGGTTTTCGAAAACCCACTTGTAGGAGATGAAAACCTGAAATTGATCGTGGAAGTCTTAGCATTCTCCTTTAAACTATCGGCATTGACCGTTCTTACAGACATTCTACTGGGAATCCCCTTAGCCTTCATGCTAGCTAGGGGCAATTTTCCAGGTAAACTGATACTCGAAACGTTTGTCACTCTACCGTTAGTCATACCGACTTCAGGCTTCGGTTTTGCATCACTACTGACTTGGACGACCGTATCCGGAGTAGGTAAATGGCTTAACTTAAATGGAGGTGTTTTAAGCATTACGTCAAGCCTACCGTTTATAGATGTACCGGTCGTTCTATTCATGGTACACGTAACTCTAACACTACCGTATGTTGTCAGAACAATACAGGCGAAACTTGTAGAGGTGGAAACGGTTTATGAAGACGCTTCTAGAACGCTTGGAGCAAACCCTCTAACGACATTTAGGAAGATTTTAATACCTGAACTACTTCCAGCGGTTTTCTCAGGGTCTGTACTTGCATTTGCAAGATCTCTCGGCGAGACTGGTGCAACGATAATTGTAGCGGGTGTTAGACTTACAGCGGCGGTAGCCGTTGTAAAATGGGAGTTTGAGTTTAAACTCGGAGCCGCTGCATTTCTAGGGCTAATACTGGTTATCATAACTTGGTTGGTAATACTTCCAGCTGAACTGCTTCTAATGGGTATCAAAGGAGGAGTCGTCAAACCTCCATCCTTAATTTCTGGGACAGCCCTTGAAAAATTCCTTATAAAGTTTGAGGCTAAATTCTCTAAAAGAGGTCTTAAAAACATCCTTTACGGGGTATGCGTTGCTCTATTGCTCATCTTAATCATCATACCGATTGTAGTCGTTGTAGAATCTGTCATCCACTACATGTTTAAGGATCCCTACACTGGGAAGGTTGAGGGGAGCGTAGTCTACCAGCTCTTCGGCCCCGCCAACTATTTCCCAGTAATACTCAGGTCAACAGTGGTATCTTTTTTATCGGCTTTCACGTCAACTTACATATCAGTCTTCCTATCCATACCGTTAGTCTACATAATCGATAAGTACAGGTTTGGCAGAATTCTGAGAGCGATACTTAAAATCCCCTTGGTAGTACCTTCCTCTGCCTTAGGTTTATCTATACTCCTCCTTTGGGGTCCCAAGTTTCTAGGGCTACTAACACCAGGCATCTGGCTTATAATATTAACGCAGATAGTCTTCTCAGTTCCAGTAATAGTTGAAACTACTATGGCAGTCTACGAAGGATCCAATATTCAACTCTATGAGGGGGCTGCTAGAACTCTTGGAGCCAACCCCTACCACGTTGTCGAGAAAATAAGCCTACCCATTCTTAAGGAAGGTATAATAACTGGAGCCGTTCTATCCTTTACACACTCTCTCGGAGAGACTGGTGCAGCTATGATAGTTATGGGAGCTGATATTCCCATATCTGTTTTAGTCGTTAATATGGTAGAGTCGCTAGCTATACCTGCAGCCTTATTCACATCAACTTATCTGATAGTCATATCCACCATAATGGTGGTGATTTTCAGAATCGCCAGTAGGAGAAGAACTTAATATTCTACTTGCGCTTGTTTTTATTGTAAAAATGGGGAGTTTAAGGCTATCTAACATTTCGAAGAGGTTTGGAGGTCTTACAGCTCTTAAGAATGTAAACCTAGAGATATCAGACGGCGAGTATGTAGTCCTACTCGGCCCTACGGGAGCGGGTAAAACAACCCTTTTAAAGATCATAGCTGGTCTTTTAAAGCAGGATAGCGGTGAAATCTACATAGACGGTATTAGAGTTGACGATTACCCACCGGAGGAGAGGAATGTTTCCCTATTTTTCCAAAATTTCGCACTCTTCCCCCACATGACCGTTTTGGAGAATGTGGCCTTCGGTTTAAAGGTTAGAGGCTACGATTCAAGGGAAGCTGAAAGTAGAGCCTTAGAAGTTTTAAGATTGATGCACTTGGACAATAGAGCATATTCATACCCCAGAGAGCTGAGCGGAGGAATGCAACAAAGGGTAGCATTAGCCAGAACCATAGTGACGGGCGCAAGCATATTGCTTCTAGACGAGCCTTTAAGTCAGCTCGACGCTAGGATAAAATCAGAGCTTCAGTATGAGCTTAGGGATTTCGTTAAAAAGCTCGGTTTAACAGCTTTACACGTAACGAATGATGTTGAAGAGGCTTTAGCACTAGCAGATAGGATAGCCATCATAAATAAGGGAGAAGTCGTTCAAATCGGAACACCGTTTGATATACTTGAAGAGCCTGAAAGCGTTTTCGTTGCAGGATTTATGACCGATATGAATCTTATGGAGGGGGTTGTGGAAGAGGTTTCTGAGAATGGTATAATAATCGATGTAGGAAATATTAAACTAAGGTCTTCTAGAAGAAGTTCTTTTAAGAAGGGGGAAATCGTTATAGTCGGAGTAAAGCCGAAAGATTTTAAAATTGAAGAAACTGGCGGTGGAATTGCTGGTAAGATTGAAGACTCCATCTTTTCATTTAAGTATAGAAGGCTTATCGTATGCCTTGATAATGGGCTGAGGGTGCAGGTTAAAACGGATAGAGATTCTTTTAAGAATGGCATGTACGTCTCACTATCAATCGATCCGAGTAAAGTCTATCTCTTCCCATGTCCAAAGGGTGGTTTAAGAGCCGCCATAGCTGAGGTGGCGGGTGTTTCATAATGTGTAGGTTGAAGCTAAGGATGCCTGAGGAGGGAGTTTTCCAATGCCTGAAGTGAAGCTCGTAAATATAACTAAAAAGTTTGGAGAGGTGCATGCTCTTAGAGGAGTAAGCCTAACGGTTAAAAATGGCGAGTACGTATGCATACTTGGTCCAAGTGGATGTGGTAAATCTACACTTTTAAGAGTAATAGCTGGGCTTTTACAGCCGGATAGTGGAAGCGTTTACATAGATGGGGAGGATGTTACACATAAGCCTCCTGAAGAGAGACAGGTCGGTTTTGTTTTTCAAAATATAGCCCTATTTCCCCATATGAATAGTTGGAGCAACGTAACGTATGGTCCAACTGTTAAATGTATGGATAGAGATACGGCGTATAAAGTAGTTAAAGAACTCATGAATATTTTAAAAATAGCCGAATATAGTGGTTTTTACCCTTATGAGTTAAGCGGGGGAATTGCTCAAATGATCGCTATAGTCAGAGCTTTAGCCGCTGGAGCTAGACTTCTACTCTTAGATGAGCCTTTAGGAGCTTTAGACCCTAGAGTAAGGGTGAGTTTAAGGTACGAGCTTAGGAGGGTGGTTAAAGACTTGAATTTAACAGCGATTCACGTAACGCATAATCAAGAAGAAGCATTAACTGTGGCGGATAGGATAGTCGTTATGCGAAGCGGTATTATCGAAGACTTTGATACGCCTGAAAACCTCTACTGGCGTCCAAAAAAACTTTTCATAGCGGACTTCATAGGTAAAGTCAACATAATGAGGGGAATGGTTAAGAGAGTAGTTGGAGAGAAGATATTAGTCAGCCTCACCAGTGGCCAGTTGATCGAATTACACGCTAAAGGTTTTTCAGAGGGGGATAGCGTCGTCTTAGCGATTAGACCTGAAAACCTCGAGTTCTCCTCAGATGACGTTAAACAAGACAACTCTTTAACTGGAACCATTGTAAGAGCGAGATTCATGGGCGAATACTACCGATACGATATAAGAATCGAAAACGGTGAAACTATAACTATAAACCACCCAGTAGATGGAGGCGTTAAAAAAGTGGGTGAAAAAGTCAGAGTACGTTTTAACCCAGAGATGATACTCGTCTATCCATATCCAGAAAAGGGGATTGAGAGAGAGCTTATGATTGAAATATGATGTTTAAAGCCTTCTATCGATTATATCTTCAACGTTGGGTCCAGTACCTATCAACGTTACAGGGACCTTAAGCTTCTCTTCGATTTCCCTTATAAACCTTCTAGCTTCTAATGATAATTCGCCGAAAGACCTTACACCTGTACACTCAGGGTATAGTATGTCCAATTTCGTTATGGCGAGTTGCGTAGGTGTATTGAGCATGACGGCTCTTGAGGCTAGGTTAAAGTTAAACGGTGCAGCTCTCCGCTCTCTACCAGTCACAGTAGCCTTTTCCAACAATCCTCTCTTTAAAGCTTCTTCACGATCGATCTCCCCCTCAAGGGGTCCTTTACCGACTCTTGTAACGAAGGCTTTGAAGACGAGTAAAACCTCATCAACCTTTTTAGGACCTATGCCCGCTTCACTACATATTGCTGATGCTGTTGTATCCCTACTTGTAACATATGGATATGTTCCATGGATGAGTGAGAGAAACGTCCCCTGAGTTCCCTCAAGAATGACCTTCCCATTTTCATCAAGTATTCTATTTAATTCTAATGGGACGTCTGCTAAATACTCTTTAAGTTCTTCAACTTCTTCTGCAAGTTTAGCCACGCGTCCAACCCTATCCATTATGGCTGGTCCAACTCCTTGACCCGTTGTCCCTATACGTCCACCCGTAGCTCTGTCGAGTTCTATGTGCTTAGCCTCTATTATTGAACTACGCCTATCAATCCATATTCTACCTTTAACGTTTGTCTCTTCGACCTCTTTAAGAAAGATGTCTACGTTCACATTAGCACCCGGAGCGATGTATAGTCTACAATTCTTATAGACGAACGCAGAGGGGACCATTCTCAACCCGTATTTTACACCATTCCAGATTACAGTATGTCCGGCGTTGACCGACCCCGTTCTAGCGCAAGCATCAACTTCATCTCTCAAAGCCAAGTATGATACAATCTTACCCTTCCCCTCATCTCCGAAAAAACCACCGACTACTACTGTACATGGCATAGAAAACACCATCTAAAATAGATAACACCATCTATATAAGAAATTCTCTACATGGTTAGCATTTACCAGCCATATAGGAGCTGAGCCTTACACTTCTCTTTTCTTCCCATCCAATATAAGTGCTATTGAAAACCGTTCTAATTGTTTAAACAACCCGTTTCACAGGATAGACTATTTATGTAGATTCACCATATTATGAATTGGTTTTCAGAAAGTTGAGTGGAAAGTTTAAAGCGGCTTCTCTAGCATTAGCAATACTAGCGCTTTCAGCGGCATTGATAATATTGACGATAACTCCTCCTAAAACTCTGAAGACAGCCGTTGGAGAAGTAGGAGAGAATAGATCTACATTATCGGTCAGCGGTTTAGGAATAATAACAGTTAAACCAGATCAAGTTTCAGTAAGACTTACAGTGGAGACGGAGGCTGAAAACGCTTCCGGAGCTTTATCTGAAAACAGCGAGCTTATGAATAAGGTCATAAATGCGATAAAGCAACTCGGTTTAGAGGATAGAGAGCTTAAAACGGCGACTTTAAACATATATCCTCAATACTTCTACCCAACGGATAAACTGCCCGTTTTAACGGGCTATAAAGCCGTAAATACGATAATAATCACAACTAAGAAGCTTGAAGTGGTAGGTTTGCTTATAGACACCGTCGTAGCGAATGGCATTAATCGTATTGAAGGAGTATGGTTTTCCATCTCAAATGAACTTATGAACAGTGCTAGACTAACACTCATATCTATGGCCATTGAAGACGCTAAACGTAAAGCTGAAGCTGCTCTAAAGCCTTTAAATATGTCGATCATTGACGTTAAAAAGCATAGAGGTTGTAGATATATCGGGGTATGAGGTAATTCAATACAAGCTCTCGGGTATGGTATCTGAAACAACTCCCATACTTCCAGGCGAAGTTGAAATCGCAGTGACTGTACGCGTAGTATTCTACATAGGTTAACCCCATATTTTTTCCAACCCTGTAAAATTGTAAAAGTTAAATAATCCCTAGCTCTACTCATATGATGTTTCATGGTGGTTATTGTGAGGGGTGACCGTTTTCCAGAGTAGTAATGAAGAAGCTACTCAAGAGGTTGAATTAGAAGGTCATCTTATAGATTCTCTAATACTTCCAAAAATCTTCGATTTGATAATGGATCTCGGTGGCGATTTCGAAGTATTGGAGTTTCGAATAGGTAGACGTAAAACGGAAACGAGCTATGCAAAGTTGCTGATTAAGGGTAGAAGTAGACGGCATCTTGAAACAATTCTGAAAGAAGTTTATCGCCTCGGAGCCGTCACACCTACTCCTGAAGAAGTTCAACTTAAAGCCGCTCCAGCCGATATGGTTTTGCCAGACGGCTTCTACGTGACTACAAACCATCCAACATACGTGTACTTTAAAGGTAACTGGCTTGAAGTCGAAGGCATATGTATGGATAAGGTGATATCAATAGACCCCTCTTCAGGTAGAGCTTACTGTAAATCCATAAGGGACGTTAAAGCCGGAGATTTAATAGTCGTAGGTGAGAAGGGAGTTAAAGTTAAACCTCCAGAATATCCTCGAGAAGGATCTGGAATATTTGAGTTTATGAGCAGTAGAAGCTCACCTGAGAAACCTTCAACCTCAATAATTAGAGTGATAGCTGAGGATATGGTTAAGATCAAGAAATCTAATGGTAAAATCGTCGTAGTGGCTGGCCCAGCAGTCGTACATACAGGTGCTGATGAAGCTTTAGCTAAAATCATAAGAATGGGGTTTGTAGACGCTTTACTCTCGGGTAATGCTCTAGCCGTTCACGACATTGAGTACAACCTATTTGGGACATCTCTGGGGATGTCTGTGAAAAACGGTAGAACCATTGCCGGAAGCAATAGGAACCACCTCGCCGCCATAAACGAGGTTATGAAAGCCGGGTCTATAAAAGACGCCGTTGCTAAGGGTATTGTAAAATCAGGGATCTTCTACGAGTGTGTCGTAAACGGTGTCCCATACGTATTAGCCGGATCCATAAGAGACGACGGACCACTACCGGACGTCATTACAGACGTAGTAGAGGCTCAGAAGCTTTACAGGTCTTATCTTAAAGATGCGAATATGGTTATAATGCTCGCGACTATGTTACATTCCATAGCAGTGGGCAATATGCTACCCTCCACTGTTAAGGTCGTCTGTGTAGACATTAACCCGGCTACTTTGATTAAGCTTCTAGATAGAGGGTCTGCTCAAGCTTTAGGAGTAGTTTCAGACGTTGGAACGTTTCTGCCCATACTTGCGGAGGAGCTTGCGAAACTTAAAATAAGAGGATGATTTAACTAAGTTATCGGTGATCCTTTTGAAGATAGCTCTTGCAGGTCAACTTGGAGCGGGATGTACTGAAGTGGCGGAGATAATAGCTAAAAAAACTGGGATTAAAATGTTCAATAGTGAATCTTTCATAAGGAGGCTTGTAGCGGAATCTGCCATAAAATTCAGTAACTTTGAAGAATACATATCTTCTGGAGAAATTCGGATAGACCGTATTATTGAAGGAATGGTCTTAGACACTGTTAACCTAGAGGATAAAGTTATAGTTGAAGGTAGATCTGCCTTCTTCCTATTGAAGAAGGAGGGGATTTTCAAAGTTCTTCTTGTAGCAGACAATAATTTTAGAGCATCGAGAATAGCTGAAAGAAGAGGCATATCGCTTGAAGAAGCTGAGGAGGAGATTGAACACAGCGATGAAGAGAGGGGGAATCTCGTAAAGAGGTTTTACGGTTTAAACTGGCTAGACCCTAAAAACTACCACCTAGTGGTTAATACAAGCTTTAAGAAGATGGAAGATGTAGCTGAAATAGTTCTAGCGGCTTATAAGATTCTCTTTAAGTGAGAGGCTACTTTCCAAGGTTAAACTCTCTATGTATCGCTCTCACCGCTTTTTCACAGTCTACGTCTTTGACGACGAACGATATGTTTAACTCAGATGAGCCTTGAGCTATCATTCTAATGTTAACCCCCTCACTTGCTACTGCTTTGAATATCCTAGCAGCCGTCCCAGGCTTCCCCCTCATTCCACTCCCAATAACAGCTACAACGGCTATATCCGACTCGTAACTTATACTTCTCACCAAATCCGTACCGAGTAACGCCGTTTCAAGAAGGGAGACGGCTTTCATAAGCGTTCTACTAGGGACGATGACTGATATATTACTTTCGCTCACGGTTTGAGCAATCATCATTATGTTTATGTTTGCTTTTCCAAGAACTTGGAATATTCTAGCAGCCGTCCCAGGCGTTCCAACCATGCCGAAGCCCTGAACATTTATTAAACCTACATCTCTGGCTACTGTAACAGCTTTAACCACGTCTTTACTTTCCATCGGCTTTGACGTAATTAAAGTGCCTCGATTATCCGGGTTAAACGTGTTTCTAATTCTAACCGGTATGTTATCTACCATAGCTGGTTCTAAAGCCCTCGGATGCATCCTTTTAACACCTAAAATAGCCATTTCAACAGCTTCTTCAAAACTAAGCTCTTCTATAGTCTTAGCAGATGGCTCTAATTTTGGATCCGCCGTCATGAGACCATCCACATCCGTCCAAAGCCAGACTTCATCGGCTTTTAAAGCGGCAGCTATTAAAGTAGCAGTATAATCTGAGCCGCCTCTCCCCAGTGTTGTAATAGAGCCGTCTTGACTTTTAGCTATATAGCCTGTAACAATTGGGACGATGCCTTTATCGATCATCGGTTGAAGTTTACTCCTTAACTGGAGTTTACTCAATTCGATGAAAGGTCTAGCTTCTCCATAATTTGAGTCCGTAACTATCCCAGCATCCCAACCAGTTAGCCATTCGGCTTTAACGCCGATGCTGTTTAAACAACCCCATAGTATAGGCGTGGACATAAGCTCTCCGAACGATGCTACATAATCTCTAACCCTTGGCGTAACTTCTTTAACGTAATATATTCCATGTAGGAGCTTCTCAAGTTCACTCTTGAGGGAGTTTAAGATTTTAAGTACGCTGTCTAAATGCTCGCGACTCTCAATAGAGGCTTTAGCCATAGCAATATGTCTTTCAAACAGTGCGTTTACTCCATAGGCTATATACGTTTCGTCTTTAAGAGATTCCTCACACATGGTTAAAAGCTCATCTGTAACGCCTGATAAGGCTGAAGATACAACGACTACCTTATACCCTCTTTGAACGTATTTACGGATTAAGTCTGCTACATGTTTAACGCTAGCGGCGTCTTCTAAGGAGGCCCCTCCAAACTTCATAACAACTTTAAAGGCAATCCCCCCAAACTACCCATTAGAAATCTCTTGACGATTATTAAATCTCTTACTATTGCTATTGCTGTTTCAGCCCCTCCAGCACCTTTACCCACAATGGTTTCTGATCCAAGTTTCTCCATGTGAAAGGTCACAGCATTTAAGGTTCCCCAGACGCATAAGGGATCTGTCAAATCAACCTCTCTAGGTTGAACTCTTAGTGAGTTGTCTTCTCCATCAATAACGCCTAGGAGTTTGATCGTTTTGCCAGATTTAGCGAGCTCTCTGAGTTGATCACGGGTTACCCCCCTTATACCTCTGACTTCAACATCTTTAAGCGTAACTTTCAAACCCATAACGTAGTTAGCTATTATCACGAGTTTGCATGCCGTATCGAACCCTTCCACATCCATGAAGGGGTCTTTCTCGGCATAACCAAACTTTTGAGCCTCAGTTAACGCCTCATTAAAGTCTAATCCATCGGCATACATTCTAGTTAGAATATAGTTTGTCGTCCCGTTTAAAATACCCTCAACTTTCACAACATCGTCTCCAGACTGACACATCCTCCCAAAATCGAGAACGGGTGTACCTCCACCAACCGTCCCGCTGAATCTAAGGATGGCCCCATTTCTATCCGCTATCTCCATGAGAGCCGGTAAGGCTAATGCCAGAGGACCCTTATTTGTGGTTACGACGCTTTTACCCATGGATAACGCCTTCCTTATATGGCTTAACCCCGGTTCTCCATTAACTATATTCGTAGGCGTTGTTTCCACCAGAACGTCGTAATCGAAGTTTTCAAGTAGCTCTTCTAGAGGGGCCTTCACGGTTCTATCAGGTAGGGCTTTAGCTAAATATCCATAATTCATCTTAGCTTCTAAAGCCTCCTTAACGTCAACCCCTCTTTCATCAACTAAAGCCCCCGAGCTGTCAGCGATTGCTATAACTCTAGGTTTAAGACCAAACTTTGAGACTAGCTTATCTCTCTCGTACAGTATTTTCTCAGCTAAGGCTCTACCGACTACGCCAAACCCTATCATAAAAATCCTCATATCAGCTCAAACCTCCAAGGTAATTAAGGACGCTTTTAGAATCTGCTTCAACTTCAGCAGGTTTTTCGGAGAACATCATGGCAGTATCCGGATCTTTCAACCCGTTGCCAGTAGCTATGCATACTACAACATCATCAGCATCTATTAAACCATCATCGCGATGCTTCATGAGGTAGGCGATTGGCACCGCTCCAGCGGGCTCTGTGAATATACCTTCAGTCTTAGCCAAAGCCTTCTGAGCTTCCACAATATCGTTATCATCTACGTCTTCGAATAAACCGTTGGATTTTTTAACAGCCCTCATGGCTTTTTTCCAATTAACAGGATTCCCTATCCTAATGGCCGTTGCAACAGTTTCCACTTGCGTTAGAGGGATTAGGTCTCTATTATCCTTAAATGCCCTAACGAGGGGGTTGGCTCCTTTGGATTGGACACCGACCATCTTAGGCTTGAGTTCTGATAGACCTAGCAGTGCTAGTTCTTCAAACCCCTTCCAATATGCTGAGATATTGCCAGCGTTGCCGACTGGAATTATCAGCCAATCCGGAACTCTATTCCCTAACTGTTCGTATATTTCAAATGCTGCCGTCTTCTGACCCTCAAGCCTGTAAGGGTTTAGTGAATTTAAAAGGTAGAAGTCGGGTCTATTACTCAGCTCTACGACTATCCTTAGAGCATCGTCAAAATTCCCCCTAATCGCTATTACTTTAGCACCATAGATTAAGGCTTGAGCGAGTTTACCCAAAGCTATTTTACCGGATGGTATTAAAACTATGCAGTTTAAACCTGCTCTAGCCGCGTAAGCCGCTAGAGAGCTACTGGTATTTCCAGTTGATGCACATATGAGATTTTTAACTCCGAACTCTAACGCCTTTGTAACGCCGACGGTCATCCCCCTATCTTTAAATGAACCCGTCGGGTTACCGCCTTCATCTTTAACATATAGGTTTTTGAGTTTAAGTTTCTCACCGAGTCTTCTGCAGTGTATAAGCCTCGTACCTCCTTCACCTATCGATACTCTAAGCGTTTTATTTAAAACAGGTAGAAGTTCACTATACTTCCAAACGCTCAGTGGTCTATTAGACCACAATTTCTGAACAGTTTCAGCTAATGCATCATAGTCGTACTCTACATCCAGTAAGCCTCCACATTTTGGACAAACGTAGACCTTATCCATGACTCCCACAAAGCTTCCACATTCTATACACCGTATCTTCAAAATGACCCCACCCTTAAACCCTACATACACCATTCCCAGGCTCGGTTTTATAAACCGTGTAACTTAAACCTAAGACTTTACAAACTTCTTTAAACGCATTATATAACTCATCGACTAAATGCTTCTCGATTAACCCAATTACCGCAGGTCCAGCACCGCTTGCCGCAACACCAGCTCCAACCTTAACACCAACCTCCTTAAATAGCGTGAACCCTTTAAGTATACCTGCTTTAGCTCTAGCTGGCTCTATTACGCAATCGTTCATGCCCATTTTTATCAAGTCGATGTTCCCAGAGATGATTCCTGCAACGAGTGTTGAGGCGTAGGCTACGTTCTTAATCATGTGTTCAAGTGGGATATGTTTTGGAAGAACCTCTCTAGCAATTCTTGTAGAGCCTTTCTCAACGTGAGGTAGAGCTATGACGATACCGACTTCCGGCGGCTTGAAACATAGGACCTTCAAGGGTTTTCGAGAAGCTATTATCGTAAACCCTCCGTACAGCGCTGGTGCAACATTATCTGCATGTGCAACTCCAGCTGAAACAATTTCACCGAGTGAAGCGTATTCAACTAAAGCGTCTAAACTGAGGTTTAAGCGGTAGATTTCGTTGAGTGCGTATGCTACTCCAGCAGCTGTCGCAGCTGAGCTACCGAGCCCACTACCCGGTTTTATGCGTTTAATTATCTTAAGTTTGACGCCAGAGTTTAACATGAAGTCTCTGATCATCCTTAAGGCTACGTAGCCTCCGGTATTTTCTTCAGGGTTTTTTGGGACATCGTAGCCTTCAACTTGTATTTCAATTCCACCGTCGGATTTTTCCACTTCAATTATATCGTAAGGTTCCTTCAAAGCTAGTCCAAATACGTCGAATCCGGCTCCTAGATTGGCTACCGTGGCCGGGCACTTCAATCTTATCGAGTTCACGTAAATCCTCCTTGAAGTTAAGTAAGATTTATTTAAGCTTAGTAATTATTTTTTCCTTTCGTCTAGTTTAGGAGGTTTAGTTTTGTACGATAAGATTGTCAACGATTTGATAGATTATGTTAAAAAACACCACGAATATAGGTCTAAGTGTATAAACCTAATAGCTAGTGAAAATATCACAAGCCCGCAGGTAAGACTTGTTATGGGCTCTGATCTGGGACATAGATATGCCATAGGCTTCCTGTATATGCGAATGTACAGGGGGTGTAAGTTTATAGACTCCATAGAGGAGCTTACTGGCTATTTGGCTAGAAAACTATTCAAGGTAGAGCATGTCAACTATATTCCAATAAGCGGCACGGTGGCTAACTTAGTTATGTTCAATGCTTTAACAAACCCAGGCGATTCTGTGGCCGCTTTAACTGTTCTCGATGGAGGGCACAGTAGCTTTAGAGAATGTAGCCGTGTAAGAGGTGTAGCTATGATCCCCCTACCGTTTAACCAGAAGGAATACAACGTGGACGTTGCAGAATCCGAACGCCTCATAAGAAGAGTTAAACCTAAAATAGTCCTCTTAGGTGCGTCAGATATACTCTTCCCACACCCCGTTAAAGAGCTTAGAGAGATCGTCGAAGAATATGGAGGAATACTAGCGTATGATGCTGCTCATGTTTTAGGGTTAATCGCAGGTGGAAAGTTTCAAGACCCATTGAGGGAGGGGGCGGAGGTCGTTACAGGTAGCACGCATAAGACTCTATTTGGGCCTCAAGGCGGTATAATACTATGCCGTAGAAAATACAGCTCTGCCATAGATTTCTCAGCTTGGCAGATGGTCAATAACCATCATATCCATAGGGTGGCGGGTTTAGCTATAACGTTGTGTGAGTTTCTGGCGTTTGGTGAGAAATACGCTGATCAAGTTGTTAGAAATGCGAAAGCTCTAGCGGAGAACCTCTATAATAAGGGTTTAAAACCTTTATGTCCTGATAAAGGATTCACCGAATCTCACCAAGTCATAGTAGACGTAGGCAGTAACAGTGGTGTGGAGGCTAGTCTCAAGCTTGAAGAGGCAAACATAATAGTGAACCCGATGCCTCTACCTTGGGATCCACAGGAAGATAAATGTTCGGGTATTAGGCTCGGCGTTCAAGAGGTTACTAGATTAGGTATGTGTGAATCTGAAATGGACTTCATAGCCGATAGAATAGCAAGTTTATTACTTGATAAAGAAACAGTGGAGGAGACGCGTAGAAAAGTGTCAGAGTTTATGGAAGGTTATCAAAAGATACACTACTGTTTCGACGACTGTGCAGAAGCCTACAGGTATCTCTAACAACTCTAAGCAAAAGAAACATTTACCTAATTCCTCCCACTTAGTTTTCTTTAGAATGGGTTTAGAGAAAATGGTTGAGAAGGCTGAGAAGCTCGTAAGGCAGAAGAGAGTGGTATATCTTGGAGGGGGCAGGTTTAGCGTTGTGGGAAATCATGGAACTTACGTCGTTCAACAGCTCCCTGACGGAAGATTAACCTGCACTTGTCAAGGTTTTCAAAAGCGGCGCGTATGCTCTCACGTAGCAGCCGTTACAATACTTCGAGAAATTAAACATTAGAAGTTGAGGGACGAATCTTACCAGATTACATTGTTGAAATGAGATTGAATTTTGAAGAAAAAGGAGCTTAACGGACTTTAACTTCTTTTTTCATCTCAGCGGATTTTAAGATAGCGTCGAGAGTTTCCTGTAGCATTATCATTTCCTCAGCCTTAGTAATGGGCTCTTCATCCTTCAAAATGCAATCTACTATGAAATGCCTCATCTCTACTAGATATGGGTCTTCTTTTTCCTCACATTCAATCTTCTTAGTAACGATTTTCCCCTTCTCCTCTGTTATTAAGTTCATAGCCGGATAGTCTAACCCACCAGCGTCACCTAAGAGGTGGACATAAAACTCAGCTTTGGGTGCAAAACTGGCCCATGCGGCCTCCAAGTAGACCGTAGCTCCACTCTCCATTCTTATGAGAGCTACACCGAGGTCTTCTACATCAAATGGCCCTCCTGGGACGGGTTTACCCCAGTCTCCGGCAGCCTTCCCCCTAGGTCCAAATTTAGCGTACGTTGAGGCGTATACTGATTTGACTTTAAAATCATTCATAATCCAAAACGTCATGTCTAATGCGTGAACTCCTATGTCGAATACTGCTCCTGATCCAGCTAGAGACTTCGTAGTAAACCAGCTTCCCATGCCAGGTATACCAGTCCTTCTAAGATAGCCGCATTTAGCTAAATATACTTCACCTAATGCTCCATCTGCGACGTATTTCCTCAGAACTCTCGTCGTATTGGAGAATCTTCTTGTCAAACCTATAACCAGCTTTCTACCAGCCTTCTTAGAAGTTGCAAACATATCTTTAACCTGCTTAGCGTTTAAAGCCGGAGGCTTCTCACATAAGACGTGTTTTCCACTCTTCAAAGCATCAATGGTTACTGGTGCGTGGAGATAGTTCGGTAGGCTTACTACAACGGCTTCGACGTCTTTCCTATCAAGTAAGTCATGGTAGTCAACGTAGAGATTTTCCACCTTAAACTTCTCCTTCACCTCTTTTAAAGCTTGTTCGTCTATATCACAGGCTGCTACGACTTTAGCCTCGCTGAGTTTAAGACATCTATCTATGTGATATTTCCCTATCGAGCCGCAACCTATAACTCCAACCCCTACAGTCCTCATGTGAATCATTAATACGGTTTTACATAGGTGTATTTAAATATGATTTTAGAGTTGAACTTTCTCAAGCTGAGATAATGTTCGCCTACGTATCTCCTCAACGTCCTCTTTAATCAATACTCTACCATTGTCCATGTACTTTCTAAGCATAGGCACTGTTTCCCCCCCACAGAACTTACATTTAGGCCGCTCTTCCCATTCAAGTCTAACGTAATCCGCTAGGCAATTTTCACATCTCCAAACCTGCTTCTTACCTGAAAGCTTACCCCTCTTAGCAATTGGTTTATCTTCAACGCACACGATGTCCATTGCAAAGTCTATGGTTGGAGCATTACTTATAGACGTGCCGACTCCAAAGCCGTCAGCTCCCGCCTCTACGAGGTCAGGAATATTCTCATCATCAAGTCCTCCTGAAACTATGACTTTAACGTGATCATATCCCCTAGTCTTTAGCTCCCACTTAACTTCTCTAACTATCGCTGCGAAGTCTCCCTTCCTAGAGCCTGGAGTATCCAGTCTTACGCCATAAAGCCTATCGCCCAAGGCTTCAGCAGCCATAATGGCTTCTATCTTCTCATCGTAGAATGTATCCACTAAAGCTATTCTGGGAACATCTTTCTCGATAAACTCGTCAAAACTCTTCCAAGCTTTCACCTGGTCACCTAAGATTATTATGAGGGCGTGGGGCATAGTTCCCATAGGCCTCTTATTTATGGTTTCAGCGCCGATAATACTTGATACTCCATCCACACCACCTATGTAGCTTGCTCTGTCTATCATTGGAGCTAAAGCCGGATGCATTCTACGTATTCCAAATCCTATTACAAGCCTATCTTTAGCAACTTTTCTGATCCTGGCAGACATTGTAGCTATACCGGAGGCTTGACATAGTAGGCCAAGTAGAGGCGTTTCATATATGCAGAAGTCTCCATAGGGGCCTTCAACTGCCATAACGGGCACTCTTAAACCATCTACATCGAACGGTTTGAAAATAGTTCCCTCAGGAAAGGAGAGGACGTTTACTGGAAGCCCCTCTAAAAGCGTTAAAACGTCCTCTAAACCGCAGAGTACCGCCCAGGGCCAATTTCTCGGTAATTTTCCAGTCGTAACTTCCATTACAACCTTCACTTTATCCATTTTAAGTGCGTCTAGAATTTTCTTCGTACGTATGAAATAGATGTCTGTAGTATACCCCTTTTTAATCTCTTCAGGCAATGCTATATGGAAAGGTCTACCATTCATTAAGGTCACTGACTCAATGCTACTTTCAGAGGATTGCGACCTTTAAGCTTTTCCAAGTTTTACTTTTAAACAACTTGCATGCTGACCGCTTTTGAAACATTTATAGATTTGTAGCAGTTTTACAATAATCTATAGATGGTTACAAATCTCCCAGATAAAGCGAAGAGTAAATGGGCTGAAGTTGTGGCCGCTAGAGATATCGAGGATAAGATTAGACTTATGAGGGAATTCCTGTCTATCTGCCCGAAGCATAAGGGTACCGCTAAACTCATAATCAATGTTAAGAGGAAAATCTCGGCTTTAGAAGAGGAGCTTGAGGCTAAGAAGAGAAAGAGGAAGACGGCTAGAGACTTATTCGCCGTCGAGAAGACGGGTGACGTGCAGATAGCGATAGCTGGTTTAACAAACGTCGGCAAAAGTAGCCTCCTATCGGCTTTAACAAACGCTGAACCACTCATCAGTGATACACCATATACAACGAATCTTCCAATAGTAGGGACTTTCCATTATGAGGATGTGAATTTTCAGCTTGTAGAATTGCCAGCCTTGATGGAGGGGTCTTCCGAGGGAAAGGGTCATGGTTTAAAAGTAATGAATATCATCAGAAATGCCGATGGTCTAATACTCATGATCGATGCTTCAAAAGATCCAATTAAACAGTGGCGAACACTTACAAGAGAACTTGAAAACTCAAGAATACTCATTAAAAAACCTAGGGGGCATGTAGAGATCTTACGTAAGCCGACCGGTGTTATAACCATAGGTGGTGGAGGGAGATTCATCGACTGCTCCTTTGAAGAAGTTAAAGAGCTTCTAGAAAGTTATGGTTTTAAATCGGTTTTCGTGAAGCTTACTGGAGAAGTATCCATGGACGATGTTGAGGACGCAATCTTCGGCATGTCCACCTACAAGCCTACAATAATCTTAGCCAATAAGATGGACCTACCGGGTTCTAGAGAGAACCTCGACGTACTACTGAACCTCGTCGGAGGATTGAAAGTCGTCCCAGTTTCATGCGTCACCGGAGTGGGATTAAATACCATTGGGGAAGCTCTTATCGAGACGTTGGAGTTGATAAGAGTATACACTAAACCTATTGGGAGCGTTAAACCAGATCCCAAACCCATAGTTTTGAAGAAAGGTGCTACAATCGGTAGTGTTGCTAAGAGCATCCATGGTGAGCTGTATGAAAGGTTTAAGTACGCTAGGATTTGGGGTGGAAATGCCAGAGGTTTAAGGGTTGGTTTAAATTATCCCGTTGAAGACGGCTACATAGTTGAAATCCATGTAAGATAGACGAGGATAAACGTTCAGTTTAAAGCCAGTTCAGCACCCATTCGCATAACCAGTATCCTGCCATTTGGTTTTTCCTTTAGAGCTTCATCTACAGCCTCTTGTAGATCGTTGGCGTAATTGAAGCCGAGCTTGCAAGCTAAACTCTCACTCAAACCATCTGAAACGATTATACATTTAGCTCTATCTAAGACCTCCCTAACCATGACTATGTGTGCGGCGGCTATGAGGTCGTCTATAGATCCATCTTCAACCATCTTCTTCACAACTGGTATAGGTTGATAACCGAGTTCTTCAACTTCAGGGTGCTCCTTTGAAACACCCTCAGGACATGGTGTTAGAAAAACTATAATCCCACCCTTCTTAACGGCTAAAGCCGCTGGAAATAGAGCTTTAACGGCTTGCCACATATCTAAATCAGCAGGGTGACTATCTACAACGACTATGTCAGCTTTCTCCTCCAACTTAAATTTATAAATCAAATCAACTGTTCTAACAGCCTCTCTATGGGCTTTTACATAATCTCCGAATACTACGTCAACTACTTCTCTATTCCGATTCAATACAGTGTTTACGATAGCATTTAAGCCGACTTTTGAAGCTATACGCTCCATTTCCCACCTAACAGGGTTTTCAACAACCCCTAAAACCTCCTCTATAGGTATTAAAGCCGCCTTCCAATGTGTTTCACCAGTGACCTCAGCTCCACATATACCCGGCTGGATTATTTTAGCACCACCGGAGTATCCTGAAACTCTATGTGGTATAACGTTGCCGATGCCTATTTTAAAGTCCGCCTCCACCACATGCTTATTGACTTTCACAGGAGTCCCTGAATCAGTTAGACCTACTTCAACGAGCTCATCTTCATTCCTCCACATGTGGTTTATAACCTCATATTCTTCAACGACTTCTTTTCCAAGCTTATTTTCAAGCTCCTCCTTCGTCATGGGTCTATGTGTTCCTAAGGCCACCACTATCTTAATATTTTCACGTTTAACACCAGCCTCCTCAAATTCAGCTAGAATGTGAGGTATTACTCTATCCACTGGACATACTCTTGTATTATCTTCCGATATTACGGCGATTGTCATATTCGGCTTAACGTAATCTCTGATTCTCACATACCCTATGGGCTTCATTAGAGATTCTTTAACAGCTACGTCTAAATGCTTAACAGGTTTTACACGCCGCGGCTCTATAATCCCTAAGACTCTACCTTCATCTACTTCAAATTCTCTACTCTCAATGCCGTAGTGCATAGTTACAGTACGTTTTTGCATTTAAACACCGCTCCATTAGGAAGAGTCTTAAGAGATTACTATAAGCGTTACCGTTGACTTTACACCTTCAATACGTCTCAAACGGGTGGATATTACACTTCTAAGTTCTTCGAGATCTTCCGCCTCCACCTTTGCGATTATATCGTAGACGCCGTATACAATAAATGCCTCTTTAACATTCTTCGTCTTCTTCAATTTTTCAAGAATTGCTTCTTCAAATCCAGCTTCCGTATTAATGAGTACTAAAGCTATGTTCATAACGGCTCAAGTATACTTTAGTGTTAAAGAATTTATGAATTTTTATTCAGCACTTTTCTACGAATTTTACGAATACGCGTTCGTAAAATTTTCTTATAGACCTCTACTTGAAAAACTTAATAGCACTCGAAAGTAGATTTTGACTATATGTCTGCTAAAAGAGTATCTGTATTAGATAGTGACCGTTGTGTAGGCTGTCAGCTTTGCATGTTTGCATGCAACAGAAGACTTGGATATAGTGGCTTAGGCCTTTCAGCCATACTTGTTAAATCTATAGGCGGTATCGAAAAGGGGTTTACAGTCATAGTATGTAGAGCTTGTCCAGATCCACCATGTCAGAAGGTATGTCCCACTGGGGCTTTAACTGTAAGGGTGGGCGGTGGAGTTAAATTAAACCCAGATAAATGTATTGGATGTGGGCACTGTAGGGAGGCTTGTCCTTTTGGAGCTATATTTTGGAATTATGAGCTTAACAAGCCTATAGTATGTTTATACTGCGGCTACTGTGTAAAGTACTGTCCTTATAAGATTCTAGCGTTTGAAGAGGTGAGAAGATGACGTATGGGAAAGTCCTCAATATAGATTTATCTAGAAAACGGAGCTGGGTTGAAGATCGCTCTGAGCTCTTCGACAGTAGAATTGGAGGAGTCAGTGTCGGTATAAAGCTTTTAGAGGAAGAATTGCCTAAATCTGCAGACCCACTAGGACCCGAAAACGTCATAGTCTTTACTGTTGGACTTCTCACAGGGGTATATCCTATGGCTTCGAAAACGATAGCATTATTTAAATCACCTTTAACTGGAAACCTCGGTGAAAGCCACGCTGGCGGTAGAAGCGCCGTAGCTATAAGGTCAGCAGGCTATGAAGCCATAGTTATCAAAGGTGCTAGTGAAACCCCAATATATGTAGCTATTCACGGCGAGAGAGTCTTCTTTAGAGATGCTTCAGGTCTATGGAGTGTGGGTAGTAGTTTAACTGTTGGAAGAGTGATACGTGAAAGGGAGCCTGGTGCTGGTATTAGGTCGATAATGCGTATAGGAATTGCTGGTGAAAGATTGGTTAGGTATGCGTGTGTAACAACTGAAACCTATAGACATTTCGGTAGGCTTGGGTTGGGAGCGTATTCGGCAGTAAGAAGCTTAAAGCACTGGTGATATCGGGGGCGAGAACCATACCAGTTAAAGACGTTAAAACCTATAGAATGCTTTACGACGAGATATTTAACGCGGCTACTAGAACAGCGATTATGCGTAAGTATCATGACATAGGAACCTCTATGAATGTTTCCTCTAAATGAGATAGGAGGTCTTCCAACTAGAAACCTCAAGGAGGCCAAGTTTGAAGGTGCTGAGAAAATCTCTGGTGAATTTCTCGTTGAGAACTATCTGGGACGTAGAGTCGCATGTAGCCACTGTCCAGTAGCCTGCATACATTTGGCAGCGTTAAGGGAACCGTATGAAGATGAACCGTACTTTTACAAGACGACTGTGAGCTTATTTACTCTTTAGGCTCTATGCTCGGCATATCAGATACAGAGGGTATGCTTAGGCTTTTCCACGAAGTTGAAGTTTTAGGCGTAGACGCTATATCTACTGGTGTTGTTTTAGCGTGGATGACTGAAGCATTTGAGAAGGGTTTAGTATCTGAAAGTGAGATGGCTGGTTTGAAGCCTAAATGGGGTGATTGGAAGACTTATCTTAAAGCAATGAGGTTTATCGTAGAGCAACCAACGGAATTTTACAGAGACCTCGCTATGGGTGTAAAGCATGCCTCAAACAGGTATGGTGGAGCCGAGTATGCGCTGTCTTTCGGTGGGAATGAAATGCCGGGCTATCATACCGGTCCGGCTGCTCATCTAGGGTTTCTAACGGGTGCTAGACACAGCCATTTAGATTCAGCTGGTTATAGTTTAGACCAGAAGATTTTAAAGGAGAACCGTAAACCATCTGTTGAAGAAGTGGTCGATTATCTACTTGAGGAAGAGTCTTGGCGTCAGATACTCTCGAGTTTAGTTGTCTGCTTCTTCGCTAGGGGTATATATAATCCTACGTTAACGGAGAATGCTCTGAAGACTGTCGGCTATGGGTTTAGCTCAGACGATCTTGTGAAGCTGGGGTTGAAATTCTCAGAGATAAAAACAGGTTTAAATTTAGAGAGGGGTTTAAGATTGAAGATTTAAAGATGGCTGAGAGAGTATATGAAACCATATCTCCTCTAGGTCCTATAGATAGGGAGTTTGTGAAGAAGGCCGTAGACCTATTCTATCTTAAAATTGGTCTATAAGGCCTCGGCTATTTTAATCACTTTCAACGCTACGTCTAAAGCATCCACTCCTAAGACGGTTATCATGGGTTCTTTGCCCCAATCCCCTTCATGATATATGATGTCTGGAACAGTTCCCTCTAAGGCTTTAATCGCCTGCTCTGCACCCCAGCTTGTAGACAGCCCTTCCTTGCTTTTAATATCCATAGGCTCAAGCCTTCTATCGTAGCTTGAAATTTTAAAACCGAGCCTTCGGCAGGCTTCAAGTATATGCTTATCCATTTTTATGTTCATACCAGCTCTTATACTTGGATTGAACTTCATAGCCGTTAAGACTGTTGCGGCTACATGCCGTGAAACACCGTAGCTAGGCTCCATGACAGCCTTAACCTTATCTTGAACTTTAACTATTCTACCCGGTATTCCAGCCACTTCAGAGAAGTCTCTAGCATAACTTAACGCCATAACTAAATTTGATGAAGTTTCAGGTATGAGCTTTGAAACCTTAGGGTTCTCCTCTAAAAGCTTAACCGCGGATCTAACGTTTACGATGACATCCCATTTCTCAGAGTTCATGTACAGGGATGCCATTGGGTTGACTGGTTTAACGCCTAAGCCTATAGAATGGTGGTAGGTTATAGCCTTCTCCACGAAGTCTTTAGCTTTCTTGATTGCTTCTTGAACTGTTTGACCCTTCGCAAGCCAAGCCGCTATAGCGGCTGAGAAGCAACACCCAGCTCCGTGGAATACACCTTCAATTCTAGAGCCTGTTAATCTGATTATTTCCCCGTTGCAAAAGACCACATCTATGGGCTCTCCTCTCAAATGTCCACCTTTAACGACAACTGCTTTAGGACCGTAGGATGCTATCAATCTAGCCGCTTTCTCAGCGTCGCTGATGTTTTCGATTTTAAAACCAGCTATCTTGGAGGCTTCACCTATATTCGGTGTTACAACCGTAGCTATCGGTATAAGCTTCTCAATAATGGTTTTATAAGCGTTTTCTGAAGCTAATTTAAAGCCTGTTCCAGCTATGTAAACCGGGTCTACCACAATTGGTTTATCGGCTTTCTCAAGTAGTTTAACGACCTTGTCTACTATCGGTTTTGAAGGCAATAATCCGGTTTTAACGGAGTCGAAGCCTATATCTTCAAAAACTGCTTTATACTGGGCTTCGATGAGTTTTGAAGGTAGGGGGGTGACTCTGTATACGCCCATTGTATTCTGAGCCGTTATACAAGTGATAACGGTTAAACCGTAGACTCCTAGAGATGAAAAAGTCTTTAAATCTGCCTGTATCCCAGCACCAGCTGAACTGTCTGAGCCTGCTATGCTTAGAGCTCTGGGTTCCAGTTTACGCTTAGGCAACAGCTTCACCGCGCCATATACTTCCTCACGATTTTTAATGCACAGTATGGCCCGCACATGCTACATGCACCTGAAGGGGATTTAGCAAACCCGTGAATGGCTTCGGCTCTCTCAGGATTTACAGACAATTCTATTTGGGTTTTCCAATCTAGTTTAAGCCTAGCTTTAGCCATTTCCAAGTCTAAAGTTGAAGCCCTTTCACCGAGTTTAACTATATCAGCAGCATGTCCAGCTATCTTAGCGGCTATAACTCCCTCTTCTATGTCTTCAAGTCTTGGAAGTCCTAGGTGTTCGGCGGGTGTTACTACGCATAGAAAATCTGCGCCCGCTAAGGCTGCTACGGCTCCGCCGATTGCAGCTGCTATGTGGTCGTAAGACGATGCTATGTCCGTCGGTATTGGGCCTAAAACGTAGTATGGGGCGCCCTTACATAAGTGCTTCTCCATTCTAACGTTGACTGGTATCTGGTCTAGAGGCATGTGTCCAGGTCCTTCAACCATACATTGAACACCCTTTCCCCTAGCTTCCTCCACCAGTCTGGCTACTATTAGAAGCTCCATATTCATCAAACTATCGAAGGAATCTGCTATGCAACCCGGCCTCAATGCGTCTCCCAGGCTTAAACACACGTCGTATTCTCTAGCGAGTTCAAGCAGGTAATGGAAGTTTTTATAAAGCGGATTTTCATCGTCTCTAGCAATCATCCACGCTGCGTGGAAGCATCCACCTCTACTGACGATCGGTAGGATCCTCCTGCTTTTAATCAAGAGCTTAACGGCTTCCAGCGTGATTCCGCAGTGTACGGTTATGAAGTCGACACCGTCTTTAAGGTGTTTCTCTATGGTGTTGAACATGTCATCTTCAGTTATATCTGGAATTTTCCTATTCTTTCTAAGAGCTTCTATGAATGCCTGATATATGGGGACTGTACCCAAGGGCACATCCATCTCCTTCAGTATTCTACTCCTCACAACATCGAGTTCTCCACCAGTAGATAGATCCATTAAAGTATCTGAGCCAAGTTTAACCGCAAGCTTAGCCTTCTTCAATTCAAAATCGGGGTCGCAAAAGTCCTGCGACGTACCGATGTTTGTATTAATCTTAACGGTTAAGCCCTCTCCAATACCGACCGGCTTAGCCCTACGGGAGATGTTTCTTGGTATAACTATGAGACCTCTTGCAACACGTTCTCTAACTTTTTCAGCCGTAATACGTTCTGCTTCAGCAACTGCTTTAACCTCTTCCGTAATAACTCCTCTTCTAGCGGCATCGACTAGCGTCCCCAAAAAGAGAGCAACCTCCAAGCCTAATTTAATGGCTTAACCGATAATTTAAACGTTACCAAAGATTATCCAGCCGACCGAAAATTTAAAATAAGAAATATAATTTCAATAAAAAATGATTTCAATAAAAACTGGGGCCCGTAGCTCAGAACGGTAGAGCGGCAGGCTCTTAACCTGTTGGTCGGGGGTTCGATTCCCCCCGGGCCCGCTACCTTCCGGAAAACTGGGATTCGGTTTATTAGCATTGTGAAAAAATTAGGAGAATCAAATATAACTTAGTGTTCTAATATCATAGTTGAGGGTGTTTATTTGCCGAGACTTGTAGAACGCAACACTATTGTTAAGGATTGGAGGAAAGTCCCTGTAAAGATTGCTCTCGTCTACCCTGGAGGCTATAGGGCTGGGATGACTGGTTTAACTATTCAGCTTCTATACCATCTATTTAACATTAGAGACGACTGTCTATGCGAGAGGGTTTTCATAGATGGGTCTAAGCCTCCGCGTAGCATTGAATCTGGGAGAACTCTTGAAAAATTCGACGTAGTGGCTGCTACGATTTCGTATGAAGAAGGCTACGTTGAATTTCTTAAAGGACTTATGGATTCCGGAATACCCTTACGCCGCGTAGATAGAGACGATAGGCATCCCCTTATCTTGGCTGGGGGAATCGTTCCAACATCGAATCCAACTGTTTTAGAGGATTACATAGACGTTTTCACAATAGGTGATGCTGAACCTATCGTAAATCAGCTTGTAAAAGCCTACATGGAGCATCGTAACAAAAGCGGTAGACTTGAGGCTTTAAGTAGTATGACGGGTTTCTACGTGCCAAGTTTCTCTGAAGGTCTTGTGGAAAGGGTTTACGCTTCAAAACTCGAGGATGACCTGTATCCTACGGCTCAGGTGATTCCACTGGTTGATGAGAGCGACTCGCTTTGTCCAGTCTTCGGTTTGACGTTTAACCTCGAGGCGACGAGAGGATGTGGGAGGATGTGCCGCTTCTGTATAGCTAGTTGGGTTAATATGCCTGTGAGGCATAGGAGCTACGAATCTATGGTAGGTTTAATCGAGGATGGATTGAAGAGGACTGGTGTTAATAAGGTTTCACTTATCGGTGCTGGTATATCGGATAATAAGTGGCTTAAAGACGTCTGCGCGTATTTAACCTCTAAGGGTGTAAGTTTTTCAACGCCTTCTATTAGAATGGATTTGATTGATGGGGAGCTTATGAAGCTTATAGTTCAAGGTGGGCAGAGGACTCTCACTCTAGCTCCTGAGTCTGCTTCAGAGTACGTTAGAAACCTCATAGGTAAACCTATACCGGATGACCGAATTTTAGAAGTTGCTGAGAACGCTTATGAATGTGGGTTTAAGAGGCTTAAACTATACTTTATGCTCGGTCTCCCTGGTGAAGACCGTGAATGTTTGGAGAGTATTGGAAGATTAACTGAAGCCTTCGCGAGAATGGGGTTCAACCAGATTCACATATCTATAAACCCTTTAATACCTAAGCCTCAGACGCCTTTCCAATGGCTACCCCTAGCTTCTAGGAAGTACTTGGAAGAAGCTTTTAAAGTCGTTAGGTCTAGTATGCCTAGAGCACCTGTTTCCGTCGAAATGCTCAATCCCGCTGAAGCTGAGCTTCAGGCTCTACTCTCCCTTGGAGACCGCTCCGTCGGTAGAGTTGTTGAATACATGGCTGTACATGGTATGATGAACGTGAGGGGGGCTTCTAGAGCTGTTGGAGTAGACATCGATGGAATTGTTTATAAGGCTAGGGGCTTAGATAGCCCTCTACCGTGGGATAGGATACGTTCAGCTGATTTTAAAGCTCTCAGGGAACATTACTACGCGTTTGAGCGTGAGTTAAACCGTCAGCTCCGATAGGTTTTTACACGCCTCACAGATCCTGGCGGGCCGAGCTTTACGTATAGTTCTTCAGCCCAAGCGTACGTTTCAGGTCTAGGCCCTAGAAACACTAGGTTTGTCGGCCATATCAGCCCTGCTATGTATGGTAGATCTGTATATCTTGGGCAGTTTAACATCTCTAAAGCCGGTCCAGAACTATCTGGATTTGAAGTTAGGTTTTGAGAAGAAGGTGGATTGTTCAGGATTAGCATGCATATACTTCTCTCGAGTAGAGCTGCGTATAGTGCAGGCACAGACATCTCACCACTACCCATAATGCCTATCCGCTTAACATCAACCCAGTTTAGAGATTTCAAGGCTTCAATAGCCCTTAGAACGTCGTAAACCCTCATACTCGCAATCGTCCTCCCGGTTAATGGCGCGGCTCTACGTATAAGCCACTGTAGGTCTGAAGCCCAAGATGTTTCACCTATCCCTCTAACTTTTAAGAATGCTCTAGCCCATGAACGGCTAAGTCCATTCACGAGAGGCTCTTCAACCCAGTAGAAGTTAAGAATTCTAGCAGACCTGTTCAATACGAGAAGTACTGGCGTAGGCTCAGGCGCATTTAAAGGCTTAAGGACCTGCATATGTAACCTCCAATCTTCTTCGGATGTGAAGTTCACCAGGTACCCTAGCCAGTTTTCACTCTTCTGTTTAAGCTCGACTTCCACGTTTAAACTGCAGGGTTTACGTGGGAATGCTGAAAACGTCTTCTCCATAAGCGTTTCAATTAACCCTCTTCTGTAGGATTCAAGCTCTTCAACACTGTTTATCTCCGGCGGTTCTGCCGGTTTTATAAACCAGTTTTGAACAGTCGTCACTTTTTCATCGCTAGGTACTATATCGAAGACTTTTAGCGTTTCAACAGCTTCTTGAGATGGTGGAGATTCATCTATGTCCCTGACTTCTTCGACGGAGACTTCCACACCTTTGAGGTGTTTTAAAAACCATTGGAGTATCGCTTTCCTAGAACCTTCAGTGTATCCGTGCCCTCCCGGTGTTTCAACTAAAGCTATGTTTTCAGGGCTTCCTAGAAGCTCATACAGTCTTTTAAGCTTCTTAAGTCTTATATATTAGTCTTACAGAGTCTATGTCGAAAATCCAATCCCCCTCTGTTGAGGCTATGAGTAGAGGTCTTGGAGCTATTAAAGCACCTATGTCTGTTAAATCCCACATGTAGCTGTTTATCCAAAACATGCAGTCACAGTGTCCTTCGATTGTACGTTTACAGATGTGCGATTCTACGGTTGCTGTTCCACATACGGGTGCTACGGCTTTTACCCTCACATCAGCTGCCGCTGTGAACCAGCTCATCGCCCCACCGCTAGATATGCCTGTGACGCCTATATTGTTTAGGTCTACTTCTGGTCTAGACTGTAGTATGTCTAAGGCTTTCATGGCGTTCCAGACTTCGACGCCTGCGGGTGTATAGCCTAAACTGTACCAGTTGAACCATCCGTAGTGGTATGTGCCATGGTGATGCCCACGTATTTCACCCTTCTGAATGGTCTCTATTATAAGGGTTGTGAAGCCCAACTGTGCGAATTTCCTCGGGTGGGCTTGGTAGGCATGCTTCTGGTTGAATGAATGACCGCATAGGTATAAGATTGCTGGCGTAGGTTTGTCAAAGCTTTCAGGTACGTATAGATTTCCGGTTACGTATAGCCCTGGAAGACTCTGGTAGTAGAGCTTCTCGATTCTATAGCTTTTTCTATGGATTACGCCAGTTATAGTTGGTTTAACTGATTCACGCTTACTGTTGAAGTAGTCCGTTAAGCCCAACATGTCTATGAATTTCCTACGCCTCTCATGGTTAGTTTTAACCCAGTAATCTCTATCCTTGAGATCGCTTAGAGATTGTTCAGTTATCCTCTTAGCCTCTCTACAAAGGTATGCGTAGATGTTCATTACGTTGTAAGTCTGCGGAGAAGCTTTAAAAGACTATTGCCTTAGAGTTTCACTCGTTGAAACGGTCTTCCCATTAGTGTCCTATATAAGCTAGAAATTGCTAAGTTAAACTCGGTTAAAATCAGGAGGTGATGGGTTTGAAAAAGGCTCAGGTTTTAACGGCTGTGATGTTTACGCTACTATTGACCACGCTGTTTGCGTCGCCTATGGTTATGGCCGACAACGATAATGAAGCTACAGACGAGTTGAAGAACAAGGCTGAAGTGATGCTTAAGCTTTTAGAGATTACGAGGAATAGGGCTAGCGAGACTTTAGAGCTTTTAAACAAAGCCACTGGGGAGATCCCAGACGATATTAGCGCTACGTATCAAGAGGCTTTAAGCCTCTACGATCAGAGCGTGGAGGCGTTTAAGGATGGAAACTACAGTAGATGCATAGTGCTCGGACGTATGGCTATGGCTAAATTCGAACTCTGCCTGAAGAATGCCTGTAGGCTTCTCGTTAGAGAAGTTGAAGAGGTTATGGCTTGGAGGGGTCTTACAGTCGCCTTGGATAGGCTTAGAAGGTTTATAAATTGTGTTAAAGCCTTGAGGGATAAAGTGTATGAGGAATTTGGGGGGCTACAAGAAGCCATAGAGACAAATGTAGACCCGCTTATAAATGCGACTAACGATTTAGCTAATGAAGCTGAATCGTATATAAGTAGTGGGGATTACGTCGATGCTTCTAAGGCTATCGGTGAGGGGCATGCTAAGGCTGCTCATGCTTTAGCTACTTTGAATAAACTTCTAAGGGGTAGAGCCGTGGCTATCGGTAGGGCTAAGCGTTACATAGAGAGGAATTTTGAGAAGTTTGGTGAACGTGTTAGGCAGAAGGCTAGGCAGATGGAGAGAATTAGGGCTAGGAATATTTTAAATAAGCTCGATCAGATAGCCAGTAAGCTTGAGGAGCTTAAAGGGTTTACCAGCGACGAAGAGGTTAGGGAGAGGCTTAGAGAGAGGCTTATGGAGATACAGAATATGCTGGAGGAGCTTTTGGAAGAGCTTGGGGATTGATCTATGGAAAAAGCTTTAAATAACTTCCTCACTTTTTAAAGTATGAGTCTTCTCAGAGTTCTGCCAGTTTTATCCGTTATCCTTGTTTTCGCCTTAGCCTTTTCAGAGGCTTATTCTGAAGACTATATCTACCGTATAGATTCTATGAATTTTACAGTTTATTTCGACGGCGTGGTTGATGTGAAGGCTAAACTTAGCGTAAATGGGACCTGTCTGTTTTTCAGCGTTGTTTTACCTGGCTCGCCCTTCGCGAATTTTATGGTTTACGATTCTTCAGGTGTGCCCGTGGACTTTGACGTTAACGATGATAATGTTACGGTCTACTGTTTCGGCGAAAGCCCCTTATACGTTGAGTATGAGACGTTGAATTTAACCTTTAAGGAGGGTGTTCTCTGGACCTTCAAAGTTAATTCTCCAGTAGACTTTTACCTCATCCTGCCTTACAACGCTTCTATAACTGGTTTTTCAGACGTGCCTTTGAAGGCTACGGTGCTTAGTGATGGGAGGATTATGTTGAAGATGCCTAAAGGCTTACAGTACGTAAGCTACGTCATACCTCCGACCGTTGCAGAGTTTAGGTTAAAGGCTTTAAACGCTATTTCAAAGGCTCGTAAGGCTGTTGAAGATGCTAAAGCTGAAGGTAGAACTGAAGGTTTAAGAGAGGCTGAAAGTCTACTCAATGAGGCTGAAGAGCTTTTCAATAGAGGCGATTACCGTGGTGCTGAAGATAGGGCTAATAGGGCTTACGAATTGGCTTTAAACGCTAAGAAGCCTCTATTTGGACTATTAGACTATCTGCCTTATATAGCCGCTTTGGCTGTTTTAGCAGTCGCTGTTTTCTTGTTCTTGAGGTTTAGACGTGGAGGATTGGCTAAACTTTTACGTGAAAACCCATGGCTTGACGAAGATGAAAAGAACATTTTAAAGGTTGTATGGGTTAAAGGTGGAGGTGCTTTTGAATCAGATATAAGAGAAGCTTTAGACTTACCTAAGACAACCGTCTGGAGGATTATTAAAAAGCTTGAAGAAAACGGACTTGTTAAAGTCGAGAAGATACGTGGAGAAAACTACGTTAAACTCACTAGACGTTAGAGTAAAATGCTTCTTCTAGTCTATCTCCCCTCAGTTCATCCATGATTTCCCTATGGAATTTTTCCATAAATTAGCTCCTCCCCATAATCTTTGACAATTCTTTAAAGCCTGAAAGATCGTACGTGCATTTAGAAATGCTTTTATAATCCAGGTTCTTAAATTTCCTAGATGGATAAAAGAGTTCTTGTGTCTGAAGAACTTCTAAAGATGTTGGCTGAAGGGAAGGTTAAATATGTTGAAGGCGCTAGGCTTAAACTCGGCAGGTGGGTTTTAGGTAGGAAGTTGGGTGAGTTTATTGGTTGTAAGGGTGAGGGTAAGGCTGAAGAGGTCGAGTAAGGCCGTTGAGCTGAGGGTTCTTGCAAACGGTGGTGCTGAGAGCCCCAAACCTTGCGTGGTTGTCGACCCATCTTTGGTTGAGGCACTGGAAATTCAGCCTTTACATGGTGAGTTATACTCCGTAGAAGAGGCTTCTAGCGTAACCAAGGCCTATCTAATACCAGATGCCGTGACGCTCGAACTTCTAGATGAAAGTGGGAGTACACTGTCAAGTGTTAAAGCAGACTTAGTAGTTCAGGAGGGTCTACATGAACCACTTATAACGGACATCACCATAGACTCCCTTGGAATTCAGGTCTTAAGCTTCAGCAGAGGTTTGTGGAGGCATTTGAATGATCCACCTCAAATGGTCAGAAGAAGTGCGGAGACCTAGTTGAGAGAATTAAATTGTATTCATTGAAGAACCTAGATTCCGTGTACGTGAAATGTAGATAGAGGTCTCACGATGTTAGGATTATTGCAAAGATCTAAATGTTTCCAGTATTATGTAGTAATCAGTTGGATGTGGTTGCAAGTTTAGAAATAAATTTTGAGCTCAATATTTTGAAGTCGCATCTCTACAGCACCATTCATAGCAATATGGATTCTAACGCTAAAGTTTAATAGGTAGCTATACTTCGGAAGCGACTTGCTATTCGCTTTAGTATAAAAAGGTAAACTTTAAGTATAATTTTTGATACTAATTTAAACGTGTACGACGAATACTCGTATAGGATTTTGATAGCGTTAAGAGAAAAGAGTGTTGCTAGGTTTAAAGACCTCAAATCCATAGTAAGCAATTCTAGAATGCTTACAATAAAATTGAAGAGGCTTAAAAGTTTAGAGCTTGTAGAAGTTAAGAATGGCTTTTACACTTTAACCTATAAAGGTCTCAAAGTGAGTAGAATACTTGAAGATTTAGATGAAGCTCTTCACCTCCATGAGCCGAAGGTAAAGAACTTAGAAAGAATCCCCCACTACCACTATACTCCTGTGGTAAAGAAGTATTGTGAACTATTAATCGACACATTTGGAGAGAGGCTTGTGAGCATAATGCTCTTTGGCTCTATAGCTAGGGGGGATTGGAATTACGATAGCGATATAGATATACTCATAATCGCTAAAGGTTGGGAGGATAAGCCAGTTTGGTCTAGGATTAGAGAGGTTAGGAAGGTTAAGGAGAGGCTGGAGGTAAGTCCAGAATACTCAGAGGCTTTAAAGGCTGGCTACCATCCGATTATTCAAAACTATACACTGAGCGTTGAAGAGGCTAGGAAGTTTAATAGGATATACTTAGATGCCGTGATCGATGGTATTATCCTTTACGATAGAGACGAGTTTCTGAGTAGAATTCTCCAATCTGTGAGAAAGAGGTTGGAGGAGATGGGTTCGATTAGGATTACGTTTCCGAATAAAAGATTCTGCTGGGTTTTAAAGAGGGATTTTAAGGCTGGGGAGGTGATAGTACTTGGATAACGTTACAAACGTAGACCTTGCGAAGTTGGCATTGAAGAGAAGTGGAAGATGGTTGAAGAGCGCATTGAGGGCTTTAGAGGATGAAAGATGGGATGATGTAGTCTATTCTTCGCAAATGGCTGTTGAACAGGCATCAAAAGCAGTTTTAATAGCGCTTGGAATAGAGTATCCTAAGGAGCATGATGTAAGCGTAGTCTTCAAGCAAATACAGGAGATAGAGAATATTCCAGCATGGTTTGTATCGATGATTCCCGAGCTCGCTAATATCATTTCTGAGTTGGCCGAATTGAGGGGATTAGCCGGATACGGCTATGAGAAAGGTTTAGATGCAGATTACTTCAAAGAATACGCACCTGAGGCGTACGAAATGGCCAGAAAACACCATGAAGCCTGCGCCAAGCTACTCTACCAGCTCTACGATATAGTTACTGAAAATTAAGCCCTCAGTCAGATACCACTCTTTCGATTTTGGAATGCATCCTTCACTCGATCTGCAGTAGGGTCACTAAAACCGTTTGGCGGATTTTTGACGATCTTTGAGAAACAACCCATTAATTGTAGAAGGTTTTTCTAAATCTAATCACATACTGGTTCATTTAGGGTCGTCAAACTTCACTCTAGAACGTTTTAGAAGACTATCCTTACGGTTAATGTTGTTAGAATCTTCCTGTTCCTTTGACTAGTATATGGTCTTCAAGCCCATAAGTACTTTATGAGGCACGGAAGTTGCCGTTTTAAAGGACGCGTTGAAGTCCCCATAGTCGGACCAAGGCTGAAAACGCTTAAATATAATTCTCCTAAAATTGTCTTAGTGAGGCGTATGCGTAAATCTGTATTCATACCCGGTTTAGTCGTGTTGGTAATTGGAGCTTGCTTACTGGGATATGGGTTTAAATACGCGAGCGACTTGGATGCTTTAATCAAAGCTAGTGAGTGGGATGTAACCTGGTATCGTGTTATAGACCCTTACGGGACTTGGGGAGACGTTATAGGGCGTTCAACTTTACCAGCTAGATTTGGACGTACAACTATAATTTACGAAGACGTTTCTGAAGAGTTTGGGTTTAAAGCCACTATGACCATAGAGCTCCTAAGAGACGATACCGTAGTATTCCAAACCGGTAGTGACGACGGCATAATGCTTTACGTAGATGGTGAACTCGTCATAAACAGTTGGATTTTAAGAGGTTACACGCTCGATAGCCCTGTGCACATTTCACTTAAGGCTGGAACTCACGCGCTAGAGCTTTGGTATTATGAATGGCACGGTGCGAATGAAGCATCCTTCGACATGCACGTTGAAGAGTATGAAATGGCTAGAAACATACAGACAGCAAGTGGAGGGATACTATTCATAGGGATCGTAGTGACTATAGTAGGCTTTTTATTGAAGCCTAAAGTGAGGATTTAAGCGACGTTAAGAAGCTCTAGCGAGCGGTTTTAAAAATAGGGGACGCGTTTAACAACCGCCCTATTCACATAGAAGATGGGGATTAGCGAGTACACTGCTCACCCATATCGTCTTTCATGTCAAGGGACAATTGTAACTCAGTTTGTGGTTAGCAATAAGCTATAATTCTAGCTCTCTAATTATGTTCACGAGGTTTCTCATACATATTCTTGACGCTTCTAATCCTAGGTTTGAGTATTCAGCTCCTCCGGGCATTAGAACATTCGATTCATCTAGTTTGACTTTAGGCCTCCAGTGAGTTTCAAGCGATAAATACCCCCTGTATTTATCAAAGGCTAAGGCTTTCAACTGCTCTCTGTAGTTTACCTCTCCTTCGCCTATCGGGGTAAACTCATGACTTCCACTCGGCCCTTTCCTAACACCGTCTTTAACATGCACGTGCACTATATCATTTCTGACATAGTTATATCCATCTGGGTATGGTATCTCGCCCTCTGGATCCCATATATCATTTCCAGGGTCCCAAACAACTTTAACAGTTTTCGAGCTAATTCTTCTGATAAACTTAGAAACACTTAAACCATTGCTTGCGTAAGTGGACGGTTCATTTTCAACTCCTAGTATAACTCCCTCACTTTTAGCCACATCTATAAGCGGCTGGTAGAGTTCAACTATTTTATCAATAACCCGCTCAATACCATTCCTCCTCCAGAAAGTGAAGACTCGTATTATGTTCGTATCAAGGGTTTTAGCAAGTTCTACACAGCGTTTGAATATGTTTAAGTGTTGTCTGTACTCAGCTTCATCATCTATGCTTGATTTGAAAACCGGAGATGCTACAGCTGAAACCTCTAAACCCTCCCTCCTTAGACTACTTCTAATCGACCCCGCCAATTCCACAAGCTCATGAGGTCTCTTATTGAATAAAGTTCTTATCTCTAATCCGTCTAATGAAAACTCCCTAGCAAATGCTATCAAGTCTTTCAAGTCTTGTGAAACTTCATCCGATATAACAGATAGCTTAAATGTCAAGAAAACGCCTCCTCTTAAACACCGATTCTAATCTTATCAAAATGTAGGAAGTCTTTAAAACCTCTTCTAGGTGGGCGACTGGGTGATTCTGCTGGGTAACCTACGGGTATTATAGCTATGGGTCTTATGTAGTTTGGTGCCTCTATGACCTTTGAAACCATATCATCTCTAAAAGCTCCAACCCAACATGACCCCAAGCCTAAAGCCGCGGCTGCAAGCTCAAGATAAGTTGTAGCTATACTAGCATCATTTATCGAGTACAAGCTTTCACCTCTAGACCCATATCTAATGGCAGACCTACGCTTATTAGCACACACAACGAAGACAACAGGCGCTTCGGCGATAAACCATTGACCCCAAGCAGCTTCAGCCAAAGCCCTTTTACGGTTTTCATCCCTAACCATGACTATCTCATATGCTTGTAAATTTCCGGCCGAAGGCGCTAAATCAACTGTTTCAAGAATCTTAAACAATTTTTCATCTTCAACAGGCTTAGATTGGAAGCTTCTAATAGACCTACGCCTTCTAACAGTTTCGAAAAAACTCAGCTCACTCATCACATTATTTAAAGCGTTTATCGACTATAAGCTTTCCCACGTACAGTCGAACTTCACAGCGTAATCGTTTAAATAACAACCATAGCCTGTCTACGTTGAGTGGAGAGATGAATTAAATATTTAAGAATATTTGACGTTAAAGTAATATCGAGGTTTTATGGAAGCCATCATATTGGCTGCTGGTAAAGGAACACGTATGAAGCCGTATTCTAACGCTGTTAATAAGGAGATGTGCCTCATAGGATACTATCCCGTTATAGATTATGCCGTTAGAGGGTTAGCTTCAGCTGGTATTGTGAAGGTCTACGTGGTTTTAGGCGAGCATAAAAGTCAGATAATGGAGTATTTGAGAGATGGCAGTTGGCTGGGCGTTAAGATAGCCTATCTATACCAAGATATGAGCCATGGCGCTGGAACAGCTAAGGCCGTTGAAGTAGCTGATGGTTGGGTTTCAGAGGACTTTATGGTTCTCTATGGAGATACATTCTTCCATCCGATGGACTTCTTTAAGAGTATGATCGAATTTCACGAGAAAACAAAGGCTCACGTTACGGTGGGCGTGTATCCCATGAAATCCTACAGAGAGTATGGAATTGTCAAAGTGGATGACAGTGGGAGGATTTTAAATATTCTAGAAAAACCTTCTGAAGAAGAGGCTCGAGAGGCTATAGTAGACAACACGTATCTCGTAAACTCGGGGCCACTAATATTCAACTTAAAGGTATTTGAATACCTAAAGAAGACACCTATATCCCCAGCCGGAGAATATTGGGTAACAGATACGATAAAGCTCATGATGAATGATGGGTTAAATGTTCTGGCATATAGGATACCGAAATCGGTATTCTGGAGAGACATAGGAAGACCTGAAACGCGGATAGAAGCTGAAAAGTACGTACAAGAAATAGGGTTGGTAAAAATAAGTCTTCAACGATAACTTTTAAAATCTAAGCAATTCTCCATATTTTAAAGAAAAAGAGAATTATCAGGTGAAAATTGAATTTACTTTAAACACGTCTTTGGAAATGTTTCACTGGTTAAATGGATAGAAACTTTTTAAACTTGGAACGTTTTTATTTTTCAAGCTTGGAGGTTTTACTTTGGAGTATAGGGTTCTCGGTAGGACTGGTTTTAAGGCTTCCGTGATAACGCTCGGTGGTTGTGGTGTTGGTTGGGTTGATCAGACGACTGCTGATAAGGCTGTTGAATACGTTTTAAGATGCGGTGTCAACATTATCGATGTGGCTCCCACTTACGGTGAGGCTGAGGCTAGGCTTAGATCTTGGGTTGGAAGGTTTAGAAGTAGACTGTTTTTAGCTGAGAAGACTCAGAAGAGGAATAGAGATGGTGCTTGGAGTGAGCTTAAAGCGAGTATGGATAGGCTTGGTGTTAAGAATTTTGACCTTTATCAGATGCATGCGGTTTCAGATTTTGAAGACTTAAACAGAGCATTAGGTGAAAACGGGGCTATAGAAGCCTTTAAGGAAGCTAGAGACGTTGGTCTTATAAAGTTTATAGGTGTAACTACACACGATGTGAGAGTTGCGCTTAAATCAATTGAGCTCTTCAACTTCGATACCATTATGATACCTGTAGGCTTATTCAGCCTAGTAAATCCTACGCCTCAAAGTGATTTTAGGCAAGTCCTCAAAGTCGCTAGAGATGAGGGTATAGGCGTCATAGCTATTAAGGCGATCGCTAGAAGACCTTGGAAAACTGAACGTAAATACGGGACGTGGTACGAGCCTTTAGAAGAGCAAGAGATGATAGACTTAGCTGTTTGGTTTACGTTATCGCAAGAGGGTGTTGTAACGTACTCACTACCATGCGATATTAGACTTTGGCCTAAGGTTTTAAACGCTGTTGAAAGGTTTAGAATACTTTCTGCTGAGGAGCAAGAGAAGGCTCTAGAGAAAGCACGGCTTGAAATGTTTGAGTATATATACTGAAAACGTTGGAGACTATGTTCGTCTATGCATCACTAAAAGCGATTTCTGACTGCTGGATTGAGCTAATGTACATAATGGATCTGGACTACGGAATGAATTTGTAATGGCGTATACCCTAGCTTTACATCCCCCTCTGCATACCACGTTATACTTGCAATTTCTACACGCCTCAGGTATTGTTGAGAGCACATTCTTAACTAATGGGCTCGCCAAATACTCCTTCCAAGCTTTAGAGATGCCAATCTTGACGTCTGTAACCTTTATCCTTAGAGAGTCGCAGAGCGGTATTGATCCGTCTGGGAGGATATCCCAAGCCCTATAGATCGGGCAATCGTTGACGTGGAAGTACTTCGTAGATTCTACTGAATGAAGGAATGGAGCGCACCAAATTGTCGCCTCAAAACCTAAGGAGTTTGCAGTATCTCTTAGGACTGTAACGCTGTTGAGAAGCTCTGAAGGATTGATGCTTAGTTGATGATTGTATTTAGCTCTTCCAATAGGTATTACGGGTATGAAAGCCGCGTATGAAGCCTCGAGGTCTCTTGAAAGTCTAAGTATGTCCGTCAATGCGTGCAGATTTATTCCCGTGATTGTTGTAACGGTCGCAAACTTCAATCCGAATTCTCTAACCAATTTAAGACCATTCATTAGAGAATTCCAGCTTCCTAAACCCCTCAGTTTTTCATGAAGCTCTCTAGATGGCCCATCTAAACTCGTAAATATTGAGACTTCAAAGTCAGTGAAGAACTTAGCATAATCGCTATCCAGCAGTGAAAGGTTTGATTGAACGGATACCTCTATACTATGACTTTTAAGCAACTTTATTACACTACGTAATGGCTTCCAAAGTAGTGGTTCTCCACCAGTTATATCCACTGGCGTTGAAAAATTCGCTAAGTCTTCTGCAATCTTTAGAGCATATCCTTCAGTTAGTTCTCCAGCTACATCAGAAGTGTAACAGTGACTACACTTTAAATTACAACGGGAAGTCACAAGCCATATCGTAAAGTCGGGTTTGATGGGCATTTTAGCCCACCTCACAAAACTAAAATGATACGTGAAGCTTTTAGAATTCGGCAAAAAAGAGAAAAATTTAAAACTCAGTAAAAAACTTTACCTAGAAACTCTTCGGGAGCTTTAAAAGTATGAGTGTGTCTCAGACGGACGCTGAGGTGTTCACTCTTCTTTAGAGGGAATATAGTAGTATTCTCCTATAGACTTTTGATACCTATCAAGCCTAGACCCGTACTTGTTGACTCTAGGTCTACCTGTATCTGGGTCTCTTCTAAAAGTCACTTCTAGCTGAGATAGAAAACTGTTCATTCCATCTCTTAGAGACATAGGTGTGGATGCGAACCCCTCTACGCCAGGCTTACCTGTGAATACTATAAGCTTGTCAGCTACGAAGTCTGCTACAGATAGATCGTGTTCTACTATGAACGCTGCTTTCCTAAGGTTCTCCACGATCCTTCTTACAACTTTAGTCATCGTAAACCGTTCCTCGACGTCCAGATAAGCGCTAGGCTCATCTAGAAGATATAGATCCGCATCTCTAGAGAGACATAGGGCTACTGCGACTTTTTGAAGTTCACCACCACTTAAATTTGATAAATCTCTTTCAAATAGCTTGTAAATCCCCATGGGTTGGAGAAGCTCCTCGTCTAGAAAGCTCGATCCAAACCTATCCCCTAAAACTTTTCTAAAGAGTTGTTCAACAGTACCACTGTAGTTTTCAGCCGATAGATATTGAGGTTTATAGCTTATCTTCAGATGTTCTGGCTGTGAACTACCCTTATCCGGTTTAAGTATGCCCGCTAGTATTTTGATAAACGTCGTCTTACCTATACCGTTTGGACCGAGTATTCCCACAACTTCTCCAAAGTGAACTTCACCAGGTTCAACTTTTAAAGTAAATTCTTCAAGGTTTTTAATCAAACTACTCCATTTGACCATTATGGGTGCATCTGAAACATATCCATCTATTGGAGGCTTAACGTGGAATTTTATCTCACTCCCTCTAAACCGTATATTTTCATCTGGAATATAACCCTTGAGAAATATATTTATTCCATCTCTGACGGAATGGGGATGAGAAACCACGCCGTAAACGCCAGGCTCACCATATATGACGCAAACTTGATCTGAAAGATAGTCTAAAACCGCTAAATCGTGTTCACTCACTATCACCGTCTTACCGGATTCGCACAGCCTTCTTATGAGCCTAGCTACGGAAAGTCTCTGCTTCACATCAAGGTAACTTGAAGGCTCGTCAAATATGTATACATCTACGTCCTTAAGACAACAAGCGGCTATAGCTACCCTCTGAAGTTCACCACCGCTTAAAACGGACAACTCCCTATCTAAGACTTCATTAAGCTCGAGTTCGTCGCATATAGACTTCATACGTCCTCCCTCATCCACTCTGGATAGAAGGTCTCCCACAATACCTTTATGAGCCATAGGTATTTTATCGACGTACTGAGGCTTATACGCAACTTTGAGGGAGCCCGACTTTAAACCTTTAAAGTATTCTTGAAGTGGAGAACCTCCATAATAGCTTATTATTTCATCCCAGTCAGGCGGGTCATTAAACCTACCTAAGTTAGGTTTTATAACACCAGCTAATATCATCAGGGAGGTGGATTTGCCTACACCATTTTTACCTACGAGCCCTGTAACTCTACCGGTTAGTGGTGTTGGAAGCCTATAAAGCTTAAAAGCATTCACACCAAACCTATGTGAACAATCTTCTTCTAATTCCTCGGGAAGATTTACTATGGATAATGCTTTGAAAGGACACTTCCTAACGCATAAACCGCATCCTACACACAGCTTCTCATTCACAATAGGATAGCCGCTTTCAGATATTTTAATAGCGTCCAATTCATTCCGTACAGGGGGGCAGAATCTCATACAGACTAAACCACAATCCTTAGGTTTACATTTATCTCTATCTAGGACTGCTACTCTAACCATTAAATCACCTTGAGGGCCCGTAGGTAGTCTATTTTAAAGTTGAGAATTAAGCCTTTCATAAAATCTTGATAAAAATAGGGGAGCGTTAAATTTGAGGAGCTACCATTCCTCTTCCTCTTCTTCCCACTCTTCCTCTGGTTCTTCTTCCTCCCACTCCCACTCTTCCTCTTCCTCCCACTCCTCTTCTGGCTCCTCTTCCTCTTCTCCCCATTCCTCCTCTTCCGGTTCTTCCTCCGACTCCTCTTCTTCCCACTTCAAACGTTTCTTGGTCAAGAACATTCACACTCCTTCTTTCTTCAAGAAGCTTGGAATGTGATAAAGACTTATTTAAACTTAATTGTTTAGGAAGACCTTAAACTGCATAAATTCCACTAGAAAGTTTATGAAAAATGTGAAAAGTGTATGGGTAGTTTTAAGCTAGAGTTCTATCTTAAGATCTTCGGAAGTTAAAGCGACAGACTGCCTCTTTTCAGTACGCTCAATCATGCCATCTCTAATCCAAGCAATACGGTCTGAAACGTCTATCATTTTTAAGTCGTGGGTAGCACATATGACCGTAGTATTCCTCTCAACTTTAAGCCTATATAGTAGGTTGACGATTGCAAAACCTGTGTTTAAATCCAGGTTTCCAGTAGGTTCATCGGCCAGAACGATTGAAGGATCGTTCGCCAATGCTCTAGCAATTGCGACTCTCTGTTGCTGCCCACCCGATAGTTCAGTAGGTCTATGGTAGAGCCTATCTCCAAGACCAACAGTCTTCAAAAGTTCTTCAGCCTTCTTAACCCTCTCATCTCTCCTCTTACCAGTGAAAACCATAGGTAGGGCTACGTTATCCAACGCCGTTAGCACGGGTATCAGGTTGAACGTCTGAAAGATGTAGCCGATCTTATGAGCTCTAAGCCAAGCCTTCTCCTTCCTACTCATCTTAGCTATTTCTATTCCATCGATTAATACGGATCCTCCTGAAGGGTCATCGAGCCCACCTATCATGTTGAAAAGTGTAGTTTTTCCACTTCCAGATGGACCCATTACTGACAGATATTCACCTCTCTCAACCGTTAGATCTATTCCTCTTAGAGCGTGAATAACTTCACCTCTAAGAATATACTGCTTTTTAAGCCCCTTAGTTTCGACGACTATCGACATGAACTACCACAAATTAAGAAGATTGATTATTAACTTAAATTTTTCTATTACTACTTTATATAGAAATCTAGGAGGAAGACTGAATAATGAACGGCTTTCTCAGAATCCTTACGGAGGACTTAAGACCGCTTCTCAAAAAGCCCGTCGGCATCTTAATCCGAGGAGGAGTCGATGAAACCGTGCATGAGCTTATAAAATTCATTAAATCAAAGGGAGGGGTTAAGCTTATAGTCGTTGGAGACGTTGTTTCAAAAACCATTACAACAATGGGTTTAAAAGCAGACTTGTATATAACGGATTCAAGAAGCTTAAGGATGCCGGTGGAAGAGCCTAAACTAACAAGCATTACTGAGGTGGTGTATAGAGTTCGTAATCCACCCGGACATATTTCGTCTGAAGCTGAAGAGGCTGTTAAAATTGCTTTATCCAGCGGATGCCTGTCTTGGATAAAAGTCGAAGGAGAAGAGGATCTATTAACCCTGGTAGCTATAGCAGAGGCTCCTTTAAACTCTATAGTACTATACGGTCAACCGAATGAAGGAGTAGTCGTAGTTCAAGTTGATGAAAAGATTAAACAGTGGATTAAAAGCATCATAGATAGAATGCCTATCATTCAAACTTAAACTTCTTCCAATCCACCGCTTTACTTGAACGTTTTTCCAAGCGATATGACCATAAGCTTTAGATCTGAAATATACGGTTGCGAATCAATAAAACATATGTAAGGCTATTCTGATAAGAAAGTTGGGGGGATTGTGGATAATTTTTCACCTGAATCTTCTAGAGATACGTATCCTCAGAAACTAATGGACGCTGCTAAAGAAGCAGCTAGATTCATAGAGGAAAAGTCTTCAGAAGGAGTCTCCGTTATTCTATGCCACATAGATTGTGATGGATTAGCCTCTGGCGCCATAATGGGCAAGGCTTTAATGAGGATGGGGGTAACTTTTCAGATTAGAGCTATTAAACAGTTTGAAGAAGCCACATTAAGGGAGTGTCTGGCAAATGCCAGTGTAGTAGTTTTAACGGACATGGGATCTGGAAATTTAGATGTGATTTCAAATATAGATGGAAGTGAACGCGTAGTCATACTCGACCACCACCAGCCTACGTCAGAGTATGTTGAAAAGTTTAAAGGAGTTCACGTTAACCCGCACTTCTTCGGATTAAATGGTGCTAGCGATGTAAGCAGTTCAGGAGTAGCCTACATAACGGCTAAATCATTGAATCCGTTAAACGTAGACCTATCTCCCTTAGCAGTTGCAGGAGCTATTGGAGATATGCAGAATAAAAACGAAGAGAGAAGACTCCTAGGAGTTAACGAGGCGATAGTTGATGATGCTGTTAAGTCTGGGTTGTTGAAAATTGAAAGAGGGCTTATGCTATCTGGTAGAGAGACAAAACGTCTACATGAAGCGTTAGCATCAACGTTAACACCCTTTATACCAGGTATATCTGGAGAAGAGGATAAAGCCTTAGCCTTTTTAACGAGCATAGGTATACCAGTTAAGACTGGACATTTCTGGAGAACCCCTGCAGATTTAACTAAGGATGAAGAGGCGAAGTTACTGGACAATTTAACTGCCTATATGGCTTCTAAAGGTATTGCTCAAGAAGAAATCATGCAACTCGTTGGAGACAACTACATACTCATCAATGAGCAAAGATTTACACCATTACGTGAGTGTAGGGAATATTCTGCACTTTTAAATGCATGCGGTAGGTTAGGTAAACATGGGCTTGGAATAGCAATCGCAATGGGTGATAGAAGTAGGAGCTCATTGGACGAAGCGTATGCTACACTTGACGCGTATAGGAAAAACTTAGCCATGCTCATAGAGGGTGTTATTCAAAATCCATCTAGGCTTATAAATGCTGATGAGTTAGTCATAATCAACGGTTCAGGTTTGATTCCTGAAGCTCTCTTAAGTACAGTAGCAAGTATACTTTCATCCAACTACATGAAGCCTTTAATAGCTTTCACAGATACACCCGATGGAATGGTTAAAGTATCTGCAAGGGCGCCTAAAACTCTTACAAACGCTGGCGTTAACATGGCCCATATAATAGCTGAAGCAGCCAAATCTGTTGGTGGAACGGGAGGGGGGCACGACGTGGCCGCTGGAGCATTAATACCGATTGAAAGGAGAAGCGATTTCTTAAAACTTATTGCTAATCTTTTGGGAAAGCGACAGACGTAAGCCATTGCCCTGAAAGGGCTATGCAATTTTCCGCTCACAATGTTGAGATGAATCATTAAAGGCTTCTAAAAACGGTGTTCCACCAGTACCAGTTAAACCTTTTATGAAGGAGTCTCTACTTTAATGTTTAGGTATCCCATATTGGATGAAGTTGAACTAAAAATCCACTTAGAAGATCATTTTAAAGCAACGGTTTTCCTGAAGGCTTTAGAGCCAGATAATAAAGTTTTACCCGTAGGGCTCAAGATTAGAAGTGAGTTATCAAATTCAACGATAATCATAAGGATTGAATCTAACGTTAAAATAGAAACTCTTCTCAACACGCTAGACGACTTATTAACATGTTTTTCGACTGCGGAAAAATGTCTCAGAGCTATTGAAGCTAAGGGTTAGAATGATTAACATCTTCATCAACTCAGACGGCGATTTACCAGACTTCATAAATCCGCCGTGAGGCATTCTATCCCACGGTTATTCTGTAGACCGTCATCGGTAAATGAATAGGTATCTGAGGGAAACGTTTAATTAAGAGATATTTCTTTGGAAAGCTGAAAACTATGTCAAAGATGCGGCGAGCTAAAGATAAGTGGAAAACCAAAATATGGTATAGAGTCTATTCACCCAAATACTTTGGCGAAGTTGAACTACCACCCATACCGGTTACAGAGGGACAAAGCCCAGTGGGTAGGACTGTAGAGGCGACACTCTTTGATTTAACTCAAGATCCGGCTCATCAAACAATTATAATGCGCTTTAAAGTGCATGAAACTAAAGAACTTAAAGCTGATACATTCTTCAGTGGACATGAATACGCTAGAGATTTTTTAAGAAGCCTCGTACGTAGAGGTAGTTCTAAGGTGGACGCTATAATAGACGTTAAAACCAAAGATGGGGCACTTTTAAGAGTCTACCCGATAGCTTGCACCGCCCATAGAATAAACTCCTCTCAGAAGAAAACCATAAGAATGCTTATGTTTAAAATAATTGAGGAAAAGGCCAAGAATTTGAATTTCGATCAGTTTGTTCAGGAAATGATTTTAGGTAAAATAGCTTCAGACATATATAATGAGGCTAAACGTATAACTCCATTGAGGCACGTAGGGTTTAAGAAGTCTAAAGTCTTATCCATAGAGGGAGTATTGAAAACAAAAACTCCCGAGGCAGCTAGTTAACAATCACAGACGGCTTTCGCACGGTTTAAAGAAGTACTTGTATAAGTGGTCTGAAATAGCGCAGTATTTTTCAAACAGCTTAGAATATTTGATGCTATTCTCAAGAATAGGGTTAAAAACTCTAGTGAGTTTAACAGCGGAATTACAGGCGTCGCTTAAACCACTATAATAGCCTAGCGCTTTAGCCGCTAAAATAGCTGCACCTAAAGCAGAGCTCTCCTCAGTAGATGTCAAGAATACAGGAGTTTGGAAAACATCCGCTTGGATTTGATTTAGAAGGCTCATTTTAGCCCCGCCTCCACCTACTCTAATCTCCTTTATAGGAAGGACGTATTTCTCAAGGATCTTTTTGATGTGATTTAATGCAAATGCAACCCCCTCTAAAACGGCCCTAGAAATGTCGGATAATTTATGCTTTAAAGTTAAACCGTATAGGACAGCTTTAGCCGTGGAACACCAAAGCGGAGCCCTCTCCCCTAGGAGATAGGGTAGGAATATTAAACCGTTGGCACCTGGTTTGGCTTTAGAAGCTTCAAATTCGACTCGATTAAGGTCTCCGTTGAAAAAGTTTTCTGCAAACCATTCAAAAGATAACCCAGCTGAGTTTATAGCACCACCTATACACCAGAGCCCTTCTGCTAAACTATGGCAGAAAAACCTCGCACTTCGTGATTTATCGAGCACGATGCGGTTAGAGGACACTCTAATCGCTCCACTAGTCCCTATGTTTAGGGCCGCTACACCTTCTTTTAAGACACCTAAACCTATATTCTGAAGCATACCGTCTCCACCCCCACAGATTACGGGAACTTTCTTAGAGAGACCGATCTCCTCTGCAGAACGCTCTTTAATATAGCCGACTATGGATTCTGCTTCAACGACTTCTGGAAGCTTATCAAAGTCTAAGCCAATTGCTTCAAGTATTTCGTGATCCCACTGATTCTTGCGTATATTGAAGAGTGCTGTAGCTGAAGCCAATATATTATCTGTAACGTAAATGTTCAAAAGCTTATATAGTACGTAGTCCTTTATCGATAAAACCTTATGAACTTTATTGAACACTTCGGGATAGTTTCTCCTAAACCAGAGGATTTTAGAAGCGGGCATGATGGGACTGATGTGGCATCCAGTTCTACGGTAGAGTTCATACACACCTATAGCCTTTGAAAGATCCGATGTCTCTGCGATGCTTCTAGAATCCATCCAATTAAGTATGGGGCTTAAACAATCTCCATCCCTGTCAATGAATACCACACTGTACAATTGAGAACTAAAGGTTAAAGCCTCTACTTCACCCTTAATGTTTTTGACGCAAGTCTTAATAGCTTCAACTACTGAACTTAAAACTTCATCAGGCTTCTGCTCAGCCCAACCTTCATTAGGTGTATATACCCTACATCGAACACTACTTTTAAAAACCTGCCTCCCTTCTAAATCAAAGGCCACAGCTTTAACATTGGTCGTACCTATATCTACACTAACTATGTAACCCGTCAAAACTTTTCGAGAGATGTGTATTTTCCAAGGTGGTTTTAAAGTTTTACAATACTGGGCAATTTTTTGGAGAATTCTCTGGGTAGAAATATTTTAAATGCTAATACTATTGAACAAGATTAAGTAAAGAGGGGCTTATTTTGTTCGAAGAATTAGGGCTAGTTGGCAACTCACTTATTCTTCTAGTAGCACTGGTTATCCTCGATAAAGCAAGTGACTGGACGATATTAAACTCTGTTAGGGTTGCGGATATAACTGGTTTCGGAAAAACAACTATGTTTCATACTAGTCGCGTTTTCCACTTCCCTGCCCGAACTTTTCGTTTCAATTTTCGCAACGATGGGTGGAGAAAATATAGGCATAGCTATTGGAAACGTTTTAGGCTCAAACATTGCAAACATCTGCCTTATACTTGGCGTATGCTTCCTAATCGTAACACTGAAAAGCTCAGATATCATAGAACTTGCAGTAATAATGGCGAAGGAGGAAATAGGAACACTCTACTCTGGACTTTTTTGGGCCTCTATCATTCCGTTAGCGCTTCTTTACATTGGATATGCCAGTAGAATTATCGGTATAATTCTCCTATCGATTTTTATGTTCTACGTATACCGGCTTTCAAAAACGAAAAACATTAGGGATGAGGGAGCTTTAGGAGATGAACGTCGAAGACTCCCAGATACGTGCTCTTTACAATTTTAGGAGCCGTTTTGGTGGTTGTAAGTTCATATTTCATTGTAGACTCTGCTTCTAACATTGCTAAAGACCTAGGAGTCCCGAAGGTTGTTATAGGCGCTACGATAGTCGCCTTTGGAACAAGCTTGCCAGAACTAATGACAAGTATAAGTGCTACTCAGAAAGGGCATATAGACTTGACTTTGGGCAACATCGTTGGAAGTTGCTTCGTAAACATAACATGTATTTTAGGCGTTGCATTAGTACCTACAAGGTTAAGTGTCAACATGGCTGCATTTTCAAATTTGGTAACGTTTTCACTTATAGTAAACCTCCTACTTTGGTATTTCCTATCTAGTGAAAGAGTGGGCTGGAGGGAGGGAGTGATGTTGCTTTTCCTGTAGTTAGTGTTTCTTGTAGTCAATTTTGGAGGTTACAGGATCTAGGAAACACTTTAAGTTTCCAATCGAAAATGTAAGTTTATGAAAATTTATCCTCTTATCACCGTTAATCCTCTAAGCTGATTATTAAGTCTAAGTTTAACCGTTTAATCGTCTCAGACTTCGGTATACCATTTTCATCCCATCCCCGTAGGATGTAGTACTCGTTTAACATTTTATCTAATTCGACTATTGAGCCTTTAGCAGGCCCCTCTGGCATAGCTTCTTCTAAAAGCCTACGTGGTAAACAGTCGTCTCTCCGTCTAACGCCTTCCCTTACATTGAACAGACGCGTTAAATTGTATACTCTCTCACCAATAGTTCTCAACGTATCTGCTTCATTAAGCGGGAGGCCAGTGGCCGTAGCTAACATTTCACCTATTTCTCTAAACGATAAGGCAAATGATGCGAAGAAGCATATGCCTGTAGAATCTATTAGTGCCTTTTCATTCTGGTAATCTACCACAAGCTTCGCTTTCCCATCCGCTTTAACCGGGTCTACAGCTCCACCATATGCTAAAAGTTCTTTGTCAGCCGTATATGCTCTCAGATGACATGCACCTCTATCTGAAGTAGCGTATCCTAAACCCATACCTTTAGAGGCTCTAGGCTCATAACCTGGCATTTCTAAACCTTTAACATGCATAGCTATATCTTCGCAACCATATTTAACGCTCAGCTTCTTAACACCAAGTCTAAGTTCTTTTCCAACACCATCGCCCTTGCATATCTTCTCCACAAGCCTCAATAAAGCTTCACTACTACCCCACTTAGCATTGACTCCATCTAGGTCTTCGCTCTTGAGAATCTTTCTCTCGTAAAGCTCCATGACGAAGCTGACTATAACACCCGTACTTATCGTATCTACGCCATATGCATCGCATAGCCAGTTAGCGTAAACTATCGCCTCTTTATCTGAAACCCCACATAATGGTCCCAACGCCCATAACGTCTCATAATCCGGACCGTCAACTACATGAGCTAGTGTAAATGTCAGTTTACTGCAAGCTATCGGACATCCGAAACAAGCTCTATCCTTCTTCCAAAGTTCCCTACGCCACTCATAACCGGATATCTTCCAAGTATCTTGGAAGACCCCTGTTTTAAAGTTTTTAGTCGGTAGTGCACCAGCTTCGTTTATAGTCTCGATTATGTTGACTGTACCATAGGTGGGTAAACTTCTGGCTGTAACCTCATGCATTCTAATTCTCCTATGAGCTCTCCAACATGCTTTCTTAAAGCCATCTGGATCGTAAACGGTTATAGGCTTCTCCCCCCTAACAGCTATACTCTTGAGATTTTTAGAGCCCATGACTGCTCCGGCTCCCCCTCTCCCAGCGCAACGTTGATCTGTGAATATTCCAGCTATCGGTACTAATTCTTCACCAGCTGGACCTATTGTTAAAACTCTAAATTCTTCACCAAGCCTATCTTTCACCTTCTTTTCAGCCTCCATGGTTTTTAAACCCATCAGCCAGTTAGCATCTTCAACGTACACGTCCCCATCATCTATAACGATCATCGATAACTGGCTAGCTTTTCCAGTAATCATAACGGCGTCAAAACCAGCTTTCTTAAGCTCAACTCCGAAGAAGCCTCCACAGTTAGAGTCTAAGAATAGACCAGTATGAGGGCTCTTGGTTACGATACTGAAGCGGCAACTTGAAGGAGCCAATGTTCCAGTTAAAGGTCCAGTTGCCAGTATTAGAGGATTTTCAGGACTTAGAGGATCTACACCTCTACGTGTAGAATTGTACAGTAGGAGAGACCCCAACCCCTTCCCTCCTAGAACCATTAAGGCATCTTTTTGAGATAACACAGCCTTTTCCACTCTTCCAGACGAAAGATCTAGTTTAGCTATAGCTCCTGCATACCCTCTACCTGAAAGGCTCAAATTCACCAACCCCCTTCTACTCTTAAAGCATTTCTAGAACACCATTTCACACACTCTGGCAGACCATCACAGAGGTCGCATAGGAGAAGTCTTCCATTTATAAGCTTTAAGACTTTTACTGGACAAGAGTCAACGCAAACGCCGCAACCTTGACATAGCTCTGGTGAAACTTCCACAGCTCCTGTTCTACTATTCACTCTAAGCGCCCCATTTGGACAGGCGTTCACACAAGAATAACATAGATTACAAACATATGGGATGAAGGCTTTTCCATCTTCAGAAACTTTAACCCTCAATCTTGCTAATGAAGAGTTGAAAACCTTCTCATGAGAGAAACTGCATGCGAGCTCGCATATACGGCAACCACTACATCTCTCAACGTCGACTAGTATCCTAACAGGAGGTTTGATTCTCTCTCTAAGAATGTCTGTTACTGTTTCCTTTCCATGAATTATCCTCCTCATAAGTCTAACGGCTTCATCTGGATTCGGATCTTGAACTACATTCCTACCGAAGACCACCCCAACTGCACCAACATCTAAAACTTCAGATATAACCTCTAGAGAGTCCCTTATACTTAACGCCTTATAACCTCCTAAAACTAAAACTGGAACACCTGAGGATGCTTCAACAACCTCCTTAAACGAATATGGATCACCTGTATACGGAACCTTCAACGCATCAGCTCCAAGCTCTACGGCCTTTTCAACAGCCTTCCTAACCATGTCGACGTAATTCGCCTTAGTAACCCTAGGACCCATGGGGAGCGGCTCTATGATCAAAGGCATGCTCCAAGTTTTACATTCGCTTGAAAACTCTTCAACCATCGCTATGTGATCATTCTCCCCCTCAAAACCTAGGAAAAGATATGTTACCACACCTGAAGCCCCAACCTTAACAGCCTCCTTAACCGTAGCAACCTTGTTGAACTGTATGCTTCTAGCTGGTAACGTATACGTTTTATCTCTAAACGCATTGGTCCAGTCTACTCTGACGAGCATAGCTGGAGCGCCTTTACCTGTGAATAAGTGACTGAGCTTTCTAGCCTGACCTAGGCTTACTAGAATAGCGTCTGGTCCACCTGCTATGACCTTTCTAAGTGTCGCTTCTAAGTCTACAACACCCTTTATAGGTCCAAGCATTAAACCGTGATCCGCCGCTACGACTAAGCTTCTACCATCAGATGGATCTATAATCTTACTTAATCTGACAAGTTTGCCAAAGCTCAATTCAATCGAGCCTCCCATGAACTATCGACAACACATCTGTCAGGAGATCGACTGGATTTCCGATGTTAAGAGATCTGCCTAAGACTATACCGTTTAATCCAATGTCAAGAACGCTTAGTAAAATATCTGAAAGGTTCTGTTGCATCTTTTCAATTACGAGCTTGGAAGATGGATCCATGAGAAGCGTATAGGTCTTAACAGACTCTATGACGTTTTTCAAATCCTCGATGTTCTTAAGAGGCGGTACAGCTACTATGGAGGCACCTACTTCAACAGCCATTCTAGCAGCTAAGCCAACACTTTCACTATAATTTTCACTACTTACCCTTTCACCGAAGGGCACGGCTTCAACTATGAACGGCAATTCATAATCGTAGCAAACGTCGGAAAGTATTGCTATAAGCTTCACGCTGTTAGAATCTATACGTTCATCTTCATGGCCTATCGTAAGGGTGGAAATGACCGCTGAAAAATCCATTCGTAAAGCTTCAACAACAAGTTCTTCAATGTTAGCCTTAGGGTTTGAAGACTGTAAAACTTCAGAGTTGACTCTCAAAATGTAGGATGGTGATCTTCTACCTAGAAACACATGCTTATTTTTAATTATAGACTCCGCATCCGCTACAATTAAACCGTCAAGTCTCTTAATGATACCAGTATCTGTTGCAATAATCTTCTGGAAGGCAAAGTCATCACTACAATCGACTAAAACACACCTTAAATCCGTTGGATTCAAGATCCGCCCTATACGGATAGTAAACGTCATATTCTAGTTTAATAATTTTGAGTTGGTCTATTTAAAGCTCTTTCATGACAATCCCTCAATAATAACGCCGCCGACGATTGTAGCTTCAACTTTAACGTTGAAGCACCCCGGCGCACCTTCAACCCTCAGCACTGTCAGATCCGCCTTCATTCCTTTTTCAATAACTCCTCTATCTGTCAACCCCTCCAATTTCGCTTGATTAGATGATGTCAACATTGAGACTAATCTAATGGACTCGTCTAGGCTTCTAGAATCGACATCTATCATAAAACCAGAGTGGTTAACTGTGAACATGTTTAAGAGGTTTTGAAAAGCCCTATCCATAGTTAGCAAACTTGAGCATAGCGTATTTGGAGGCGCTGGCTTCACCTCTTCACCATCGAAGTACCCCTTTACCACTAGAACGTCTTCAACGGGATGTTTGCAACATATCGTTGAAAATATTCTAAATTCCCCGACTGGAACTTCCCTTTTAATCGGAAATGCAGAGTCCGTTATAGCTATGACTTCATGAGGTCTATTTTTACGAATTCTCCTCTCAATTATATCCGAGACGTAGCGGAAGTCTACATGATACCCGTCTACGATTATCTCCACGTATAATGGTAGAGTTAACGCCGCTTCATACGTACCTCCACCGTCGAAGGGCTTGAAAGACTGGCCCATAGCTCCATTGGTTATGTGGACTATAAACTTTAACCCCAAGTTGAAGGCCTCTTCCACCTTTTTAGCTGAGGCTTTTGTATGTCCACATCCAACTATAACACCTTTAGATACTGCATACTTTATAAGATCAACCCCAAAATCTGGGACTATATTGACAAACTTAACAACACCAGTCTCCAACATGGAATCAAGCATGTGTTTCGCTCTGGGAGAATTAGGAGGAATTATGTAATCTTTGGGTTGAGCACCTGCACATTCAACGTTTATGAAAGTACCCTCTACATAAGCACCTTCAAATCTAGCACCTTCAACACCGTTCTCGTAAGATTCCATGTAGGTTTTACACGTTTTCAAATACGTTAAGAGGTCTTCAAACGGCATGGCTACGGTGGCTAAATGAAAAGCCGTAACCCCTTGACCTGCTAAAGCCTTCGAAACCCTACTTATTCTATCAGGGTTTGTCAGAAATTTAGTTAAACCGATGATATCGTGCGTATGTTGTTCTCTAAAACCTGGAACAACATAACAGCCGTCGCAATCAAAAACCTCCCCTTTAGATCTAACAGAGACACCTATATTACTGATATAGCCGTTCTCAACGACCAAGTTCCCCTTTAAAACACCTCTAGGTGTAACTATCAAACCGTTTTTAAGAGTTAGACTCATGGCGATTATCATAATTCATTAAAACTCTTAGAGTTTTAATCTTACTATCAAGTAAACTGGTCGGTTAGAGAATGCTAATATCTTCTCTCAACTATGAACTCCGTCAAAGCCTCTAGAAGGTCTCTAGCTTCTGTTTTAGGAAGCAATGTTAAAGCCTTTTTCGCCTTTGAAGAGTATTGATGGGCGAGTTTTTTGACGTACTCCACAGCTCCCGAAGACTCTATGAGCTCTATGGCTTCTAATATATGCTCCTTAGAAGCAGACCTATTACCTAAAATCTCCATAAGTCTGCGTCTTCCACGGTCGTCAAGTCTATTTAAGGCTTCGAGTACAACTATGGTCTTCTTCCCCTCCCTTATATCACTTCCAACAGGTTTACCCAGCTCTTCTTCAACGCCAGAAACCCCGAGTATGTCATCCACCATTTGAAAAGCGATACCAGAGTAAAATCCGTAGTTTTTCAAAGCTTCGATCTTATTTGGAGACGCTTCAGCTATAAGCCCACCTATCTCTGCAGAAACCATATACAACCTAGCCGTCTTAAGGCCGATCATCTTCATGTAATCTTCCACAGTCACGCTACGTACTGGCTTTTCAGCTAAAGCCATATCCATGGTTTGTCCTGCGCATATATCTATTAGAGCCTCAGAGAATCTTTCAATGACGCTCACTATGACAGATTCTTTAACGCCCTCGGACTTCAGGTTTTTAGATAAAACTTTGAAGACTAATGCAAAAAGCATATCGCCTGATATTATGGCTTGAGGAGTACCCCAGAGAACATGAACTGTTGGAACACCCCTCCTAGTTTCATCACGGTCAATGATATCATCGTGGATCAACGTAAACGTATGTAGAATTTCAACCGCCACAGCAACGGGATACGGTTTGAAGCCAGTTCCACCACACGCTTCATAAGACTTCACAAGCATAAATGGTCTAAGCCGCTTACCGCCAGCTTTTAAAAGGTGGTAGCTGGATTCACGTAGAACATTGGGAATATCAAGCTCTTTCATAATTCTAGATAATTCGCTGGAAATGTTCTCCGAAATTTTAGATATTTCACCCATGAGATTTACCATTACTCACACCCTAACCTTCAACTTTCTAAATGTGGCCCACTCTCTGACAAAACCAGTTAGAATATACGGTTTCCTTTTAAGATCTTCTATTCTCTCAGAGCCTGTTAAAACCATAGCCAACTTTAATTCTCCACATATCTTTTTTAAGAGTTTTAATACGCTTTCCCAACTTTCCATAGCAGGTTTGAGTAGAGGCAGTGCTAAACCAGCTAAATCCGCTCCTAAAACTAGAGCTTTAGCAACATCTAAACCGCTTCGAATACCTCCAGATGCCACTAATGGAATGTCTACAGCAGTCCTCACCTCAAGTATGGAAATGGCCGTGGGTATCCCCCAATCCCAGAAAGTCTTAGAGAGCTCAGCCCTCTCCCAATCACCAGCTTCCATACTTCTATAGTATTCTACGCCAGCCCAGCTTGTTCCACCCGCTCCAGACGCTTCAAGCGCATCGACTCCTGCGGATGCTAAAAGTTCAGCGTCTTCTCTACATATGCCGGATCCAACTTCCTTAACTATTATTGGAAATTCAACTCTCGACTTCAACTCCCTGAGCTTATTTAGAACGCCTCTGAATATACGCGTCCCATCGTGTTGGAGGAATTCATGGAGGGGGTTTAAATGGATGGTTAAAGCATCTGCTTCAACCATTTCGACGAGCTTCTTCAATTCACCATATGGATAGGTTAAAAGCTCTTGAAAACCTATGTTAGCTGAAATGAATATGTGCTTCGCATTCTCCCTTGCAATTTTAAAGGAGTACGTGCAACTGGGGTTTTCAAGACACGCTCTACCACTTCCAAGACACATACCTATACCAAGTTCCTCAGCGGCTTTAGCTAGATTTGCGTTTATCTTAGCCGCTTCAGCCATTCCACCAGTCATAGCGGAAATGATCATCGGAGCTTTAAACCTAAACCCTAGAAACTCAACAGAGAGGTCTAGTTTTTCAAACTCAACCTCTGGGAGGCATCTGTGGATTAAATGTACGTTTTCAAAACCCGTTGTGATGTTTTTGACTTCAACCATCTTTTCAGAGCATATCCGTACATGGTCGCTCTTCCTTTTACTAGTAGAATCCATTATCGAACACCTTTTATCAACGTGCCTCTAACCTTTTCACCCTTAAGAGCCTTAAAAAGCCTACCGGGTTTCAATCCATTGATTATATGGACGTCTATACCCATACTCGCTATCTTACAGGCCTGTTCGAGTTTAAAGCGCATTCCTCCAGTAGCATTAGACGATTTGAAACTTAATCTATTTAAGAGAGAATTTACTTCAGCGACGGAGGTCTCATCTATAAGTTCAACATTGGAATTGTACTTAGGATCTGCTGGGTACAACCCATCAACGTCAATCGTGAATATGACTTTTAAAGGTTTAATTTTACGTGAGAGTTCGAACATCAATAGATCGCCAGATACTATCGAAAAACCTTTATCGAGATCAAATGCAACATCTCCAAAAGTTACAGGCGTTAAATTCATGTTTAAAGCGTTTATAAAAGGCTCATAGAATATTTTCTTTAAAATACCGGATGTTAAGATTGCAAAGGCTAGAGGGGGGAACGGGACAGCCTTCAATCCCTTACGCTCTAACGCTTTTAGAACTTCTTCGTTTAGTTTAAGCATAGCTCTATGCGTGGCAATGAAGCCTCCAATCTGCTCTTCCAAACCCATAAATCTCTCATTAAGCTTATACTTTAAAGCTAAGGGATGGCCAAAAGACCCCCCTCCATGCACTATTACGATCTTCTTCAAGTTGGAAGCTGAAACTTCAGCCGCAAGCCTATTTAGGGCTCTACGGTTGACACTCATAGGCTTATTTTTAATCGTTATAACGCTACCGCCGAGTTTAATTATAGCCTCAGCTCTCATATGTTACACCAGTTCTAGATATTGGAGCAATTATAGGTTCTCCTCCAGCTTGCCTTATGGCTTCTACGATCGATTTTAAACGTTCCCTAGGTGCTAGAGCTATGATGCAACCCCCTCCACCGCCTCCGGTTAATTTAGCTCCTAAAGCCCCAGCTTCTCTAGACGCATATACGAGTTTATTGATCTTGAAATTTGAAACGCCTATGGCTTCAAGTAAACCGTGGTTTACATTCATGAGTAAACCCAGTTCTTCAAGGTCTCCCTTTTCAAGTGCTTCCAAGGCTCTTGAAACTATGGATGAGCACGTTTTTCTAAGACCATCCATAATATCTCTCCTCTTCTCGGCGAAGACTCTGACCTTTTCAACCATAGCTCCGGTAGACCTACTTTCTCCAGTATTTCCTATTATGAGTGTAAATTCTCCTCCCAACTTCACTGGTTTAATTCCTACTCCACGCTGGTATAGTACAGCTCCGCCATTGACGGATACGGCTGGGTCTATGCCCGAAGGATTTACGTGAACCGTTTTCTCGCATTCTAAAGCCATTTTGAAAAGCTCATCTCTGGACAATTCAACTCCAAATAAACCCGTTATTGCTGCTATGACGGCTAAAGCCGTGGCTGCCGAGGAACCTAAGCCGACAGACACTGGCAAGTTGGACTCTATTTTCACACGTATGTTTCTATCCTTTGAGTTTACAGCCTTTAAGGCAACGTCTATGGCTTTATCGATTAGAGCCGTTCTAGAGCCTTCGATAAATGTAGATTGAGACCTGTAAGCGGTTACTTTAACTCTGAGGTTCAGTGCTACAGCTATCGCTGGCTCACCGTAAACTACAAAGTGCTCTCCGAAAAGTATGACTTTACCCGGCGCTGAAGCGCTACAGAAAGTCTTCATTTCAAACACGCTCAAAAACTATGGAAGCGTAGCCTACGACAGCGGAGTAATCTCCAGTCACGTCTCCACTCGTCCTATGACTTAGGAGCACCGCTTTGAACCGCCCAAGCCTTTTTAACGCTACTATCATCGTGGCTACTGGTCCAGGTCCACACATGCTAACGCCTTCATCTACGGCTTTAAATAAAGCCTCTTCATCCATTTTAAGGATAGCGTCTATAACGCGTCTATCTTTCTTAAGCGTTCTTTCATGAGATTCATAGTGGTTTAAATCTGTAGAGGCTATCATGACTGCATCTACGTCTTTTAGAACTGTTGCCAAAGCTTCTCCAAGTTCCCTAGAGGTCTCCAAATCTTGCATAAGCATGCATATAGGTACTATCCTATGGGAGCCGTAGAGGTATTGAAGGAATGGAATCTGTACTTCTATGGAGTGTTCGTAAATATGGCTCCTCTCGTCAATATCAACTAATTTTGAAACATCAATTAGTTTCCTACATATCTGAGAGTCTACTTCAACGTCTCCAAGCGGCGTCCTCCAGACCCCTTCAACTGGATACGTGGAAATACCGCTTCCCAATCCCGTGTGGTTCGGACCCAATATTATAAATACACTTGGTGTACCGTCTTCAGCCAGCTTACAATAACCGTGCGCCGCCACGGGCCCTGAGTACATATACCCTGCGTGAGGTGATACTAAGCCACATATCTTTCTAACGCCTTCGCCAGCGGGTTTAACCTTAGGTATGTATCCAGGTCCCAGTCTATGTCTAAAGCACTCTTCTATCTGTTTGATGAGCCCTTCTCGGCTTCCACTATAGAATGCTCCAGCTTGAGCTGGATATCTAACTTTGAAAGCCCATCACCTCTAATAGTATAGAGCATGGGGTGGGGTATTTATATTCTCCCTAGAAGACTCTAAATACTTCTTATTATCCTTTAAAAATTATGGTGTATCGTTTGAATTCTATAGGCCGTAGCCTTCAGATGACCGTTTTCGGTGAAAGTCACGGTGAGGTTGTAGGTGTCATTTTAGATGGATGCCCAGCTGGACTGCCTCTAAGCTCCGAGGATATTCAAAGAGAGGTTGATAAGAGGAGGCCTGGCGGTGATTTATCCACAACCAGAGTAGAAGTAGATAAGGTTGAACTTAAATCTGGAGTTTTCCGTGGATATACAACTGGCGCGCCGATATGCATGGTTATAAGAAATTTAGACGTAGATTCAGCGGTCTATGAAGAGTTTAGATTCAAACCTAGACCTGGCCACGCTGACTATACGGCCTACGTGAGATACGGTGGATTTAACGACTATAGAGGTGGGGGGATGTTTTCAGGACGTATGACTGCGGCTTATGTTATGGCTGGAGCCGTAGCTAAGAAGCTACTCTCGACAATAGGTGTTGAAGTTTACGCTCATACTGTTCAAATAGGACGTGTTAAATTCGAAGGCGAAGTGAGCTTGGAAAAGCTTAGAACGAGGGTTTATGCTAGCCGTGTCAGATGTATAGATGAGAAGGTTTCCGAGGAAATGGAGCGCGTTATAATGGAGGCTGTGGCTAAATCGGATAGCGTTGGAGGGGTTGTCGAAGGTTTAGCATTCAACGTTCCCGCTGGTCTAGGAGACCCACTATTTGGAAGCCTCGATGGAGATATCGCCCATTTAATGTTCAATATTCCTGCAGTTAAAGCTGTGGAGTTTGGGGTTGGCGTTAAAGCGGCATACATGATGGGATCTGAATTTAACGACCAGTACATTTATAGAAACGGTAAAGTGGAGACTTTGACTAATAATTCAGGTGGTATTTTGGGAGGATTGTCTAACGGTATGCCCATAGTGGTTAGAGTAACCTTTAAACCAACTCCCTCAATAGCTAAGAGGCAGAAGACTGTCGACCTTCTTAAAAGGGAGGATACCTTCATAGAGATTAAGGGTAGATATGACCCCTGTGTGGTTCCGCGGGCAGTACCAGTTGTCGAAGCTTGCTTAGCATTTGTAATAGCAGACCACTGTTTAACGTTGGGATTGATACCAAAAGTTTTTGAGAACGCTTAGGAAGAGAAAGAATGTACTAACCACAGTCTGGTTAAAGGTGAATATCTCATTGGAAATAGAAGAGTTGAGGAAACGTATAGATCAAGTGGATTTAGAATTGCTTAAACTCCTCAAAGAGAGGACTAAATTAGCCAGTGAAATTCTAGAAGTTAAGAAGAAGCTGGGTCTACCGTTTAAAGACGTTAAACGTGAGAAGGAGATACTTGAGAGGGTAAAAGCTAAAGCTATTGAACTTTCCCTAGACCCCACTCTTACAGAAGATATTTTTAAAAGAATAATAGGCTTATCTATGTCGTTTTACCGTGACATTAGCATAGCATACTTGGGACCAAAAGGTTCGTTTACGGAGGCCGCCGCTATGAAGTTTCTAAACGAGGCAAATGTACGGTACGTACCAAAACCAACTATACGTGAAGTCTTTAGAAGCGTTGAATCGGGAGACGTAAATATGGGGGTAGTGCCAATTGAGAATTCCATTGAAGGTTCTGTAAATATCACATTAGACCTTCTCTTAGATACACCTCTGAAAATTTATGGTGAAGTGGAGCTTAGAGTGGACCACTGTCTACTTGTAAGTCCAGGGTCTACTATGGAAGACATACGGGTTATCTTTTCCCATCCACAGGCTATAGCCCAGTGCAGAGCATTTCTAGAAACAGTAATACCTCACGCCGAAATAGTAGAAGTAAATAGTACCTCTAAAGCCGCTGAAATCGTCAGAAACCTAAGGGGGGCTGCAGCCATAGCGTCTGAGCACACAGCATCCATATATGGTTTAGAGGTTTTAGCAAAATCCATACAAGATTACCATGACAATTACACGAGGTTTATAGTTTTAAGCTTGAACGAACACCCACCCACTGGCTTCGATAAAACATCACTCATCTTTTCGGTACCAAATAAACCCGGCGCCTTATATAACGCGTTAGAGCCGTTTGCTTTGAAAAACGTAAATTTAACTAAAATAGAGTCTAGACCTACTAGGGGTAAACCTTGGGATTACGTGTTCTACATGGATATGGAAGGGCATAAGCTTGACAGTAACGTTAAGGAGGCCATAAGCGAGCTTGAAGCAAGGGCAAGTTTTCTAAAGGTTTTAGGGAGTTATCCGATGGCAAAAAGGAGGTCTTAAATTGCTTAGAATGTTCTTAGAGGGTGTTGAAACCGTTTACGTGGACGATGAGATAGATCCAGATTATGGTTTTACGGAATACCTTAATAAGGTAGATGTCCCAGTGGTATTTAGAAGAGTAAAGGGATATCCAAGTTTAAACGTAGTGGGGAACTTATGTAGCTCTAGAAGGCTGATATCTAAAGCCTTGAAAGTGCCATATGAACGCCTTCAAGAAGCCTGGGCAAATGCTTTAGAGCACCCCAAACCCTACGAATACACGGATCACGCCGAATTCATGGAAAATGTTTACGAAAAGCCGGATATTATGAAATACTTGCCATTTCCAATATTCTATAGGGGTCTTAAACGGCGTTACGCGACTGGAACGATAGTTTTGGCTAGAGACCCTGAAACTGGCAGAATGAATGCATCTTTTCATAGACTTATGCTAATTGAGAAGAATAGGCTGGCCATAAGAATTGTTCCGAGGGATCTTTACAAGTTCTATATCCTCAATCGTGAATCTGGGAGAGATACAAAAGTCGCCGTCATATCTGGCGTCCACCCGGCCATATGCCTGGCCGCCGCCACCTCATACCCAGACTTAAACGAGTTACAGATCGCGGAAGTCTTCCACGAATTTAAATGCGTAAACTTAGATGGGCTTGATGTACCTGCTGAAGCTGAAATAGTTATGGTTGGTAGAATTCTTAAAGATGAAGAGGCTGAAGAAGGGCCATTTGTAGACCTTACCGGAACCATCGATGCGGTTAGAAGACAGCCTATTTTAGAAATCGATAAACTCTACATGAAGAGTAAACCTATGTGGCACGTAATTCTACCTGGTGGTTTGGAGCATAAACACCTAATGGGTATTCCACAGGAAGCTAGAATGCTTAAGATAATCAGAAACGCCGTACCGACTGTCAAAAAAGTACATCTTACAATCGGCGGCTGTTGCTGGCTTCACGCGGTCGTAGCAATTAGGAAGATGAGTGAAGGTGATGGTAAAAATGCAGGCTTAGCCGCTTTAGCGGCTCATCCAAGCCTGAAGATGGTGGTGGTTGTAGACGATGACATAGATGTTGAAAACCCCAACGACGTTGAATGGGCTTTAGCGACAAGGCTACAGCCCGATAAAGGTGTTGTGATAATTCCAGGTGCTAGAGGCTCAAGTCTAGATCCATCTCAGGGGAAGACGGGCTTAACGTCTAAATGGATCATCGATGCTACTATCCCCCTAGAGGCTGGCGTAAACTCTTTCAGGAGGGTCGTCTAAATTTTGCATCTGACTAGTGAAGAGGAGCGTATTCTCAAGGGTGAAGAGGGATACGGTAGACAGAAGGCTATGGAGATTCTCACGGTTTTAGGAGACATATACGGTGCTGAGAGGCTTATACCTATATCCTCAGCTCAAATCGCAGGTGTAAGCTATACATCTTTGGGAGATGAGGGTATAGAGTGGCTTGAATCTTTGCAAGATTGTCGTGTAACAGTACCAGCTATGCTTAATCCGGCGAGCATAGACCTTGAAAATTGGAGAGAGATGGGCATATCATACGATTATGCCTGTAAACAACTTAAAATAATAGACCTGTATAGGCAGTTGGGTGTTAAACCTGTATGTTCTTGCACACCATACCTCGTGGGTCTAGTCCCCAGATTTGGTGAACATATAGCTTGGTCTGAGTCTTCAGCTGTATGTTATGCAAATTCAGTTTTAGGTGCTAGAACGAACCGTGAAGGTGGGCCTTCAGCGTTGGCATCAGCCATAGTTGGTAAAACCCCCGAATACGGATATCACTTGGATGAGCAACGTAGGGCTACTATTTTGATCGACGTAAACGTTAAACTTGAAACGTTGAGTGACTACAGTGCTATGGGCTATTGGGTTGGTAAAATCGTGAGCTCAGGTGTTCCATATTTTCGGGGTTTAAAACCACGTCTTAATGAAGAACTCAAAGCCTTAGGGGCTGGTTTGGGAACAGCAGGTAGCATTGCTCTGTATCATGTTGAAAACGTGACGCCTGAGTATCATAGAGCGTTAAACGGTCAAATTGAAAAATTGAACTTCACGGATAAGGATCTTAGAGAAGTTTACTGCGATTACTTTAAACCAGTAGATGAGCCTGTAGACCTAGTAGCTTTAGGTTGTCCACATATGTCCCTGATGGAGTTTGAAGAAGCGGCTAAACTCCTCAAAAATAGACGTGTGAAGAAGGGGTGTAAACTCTGGCTTTTCACATCGATAGCCGTTAAAAGTTTAGCTGAAAAATGCGGTTTCCTTGATATCATAAGGAGGGCTGGTGGGGAGGTGTACGTGGATTGTTGTATGGCATTGGCTCCGCTTAGAAGTTTAGGCGTTGAAAATGTCGCCGTAGATAGTGCTAAAGCGGCCTTCTACACCCATCTATTAGCGCATGTAAACGTGTTTTTTGGAAATATTAAAAGTTGCATATACGCAATCACGGAGGGATGAGGACGATTATAAAATGTAGACGCATATCTGGAGGATATGGGGAAGGCTATGCTTTAGTATCTCCTGAACCTATAAGCTTCTTCGGTCAGATAGATAGAGCTACTGGTGTTGTGTGTGATGAAAAGCATCCGCTATATGGTGAGTCTATAGCTGGTAAGGTTTTGGTCTTCCATAGCGGTAGAGGCTCAACTGTAGGCTCGTACGTTATCTACGGTTTAGCGAAAAGGGGAAAAGCACCCTCAGCCATGATATGTATGGAAGCGGAGCCTATAGTTGCAGTTGGAGCTGTAATCGCAGGTATACCTATGGTCGATAGACCTGAGAAGAATGTATTCAGAAATGGTGTTTTTGTGAAGGTTTATGCTGACAGAGGCCTCGTAGAGGTTTTAGACTAGCTCTCTAACGGTTTATGCGCGTCATAAGAGCGTGTGAGATATCTAAAATAGACTCTGTCAATCTTCTACCATCTAAACCGTAGAAGGCTATATCTAACTTTTCAGATAACGCTAACTTCTCCAGCAACTCCATAAAGATTCCTCTGCCTGCGACTCTAACACTAGCTTCTGAAATTTTATGCGAGGTGAATTCTACTCCACAGGATGGACTTCCTTCAATACCTATAATCGCTAGAATTTCCAATCTAGGTTTGATGGAAAGCTCTTTGAAAGCCTTCAATTCCCGTATGACATTTTCAGCTAAAATCCTACAATGGTTTACAAACCCGGGAAAAGTCTCATATTCATCACGGGTCATGGGCTTTCTAGGATTTCCCAATAAGTTGAACTCTGGACACGGAAGTTGGTATAAGCCAATACCAATCGGTTTAAGCTTTTCAAGGAAATCCAACATAAAGCCTTCTGTCCAAGTACCTGAACAACCATTCCAAAACCATCTTGTCGTCTGATTAAGTATGCAGTGAGCTACGGCTACTATATATTTCGAATGTATGCAATTCTTCAAATTTTTGGTTTGAGTATGCATAAGTCTACCCCGTAATCAACTTATCAAATAGCCGTATATCATGATCGTGTGAAGTGTGTATAGCTTTCCAAAGACCTTCAACGAATTAATTGGGGAGTTAAGTATGGGTAATCATTAACTACCCTCTACTTGTCCAGAATCCTGTTTATTCCTATTAACAGTTCTTCTCCATCCAGGCTCCAGATTTTACTATATTCCGTTTTAGGTATTTCATCTAATGTAAATATTAACTTCTTAGCTCTCACTTCACCAGTTATGTAGGCTTTTGTTTCCTCTAGAAGGTCTAATGTTTCCCTGTTTGAAACTTTTACATAAACCTCTATGTAAGCGTCTACGGGGAGGTCCATTTCTTTACGCATATACTGAATCCTCCTAACTACATCTCTACTTAAACCTTCAGCTTGGAGCGTTCTGTCGATTCTAACATCTAGGTACAATACTCCATTCACCAGCTCCGCATAGGCGAAGCCTTCAACTAACTTTGACTTAATAGAGACGTGTTCAGGTTTAATATCTAGAAGTTCCCCTCCAACTTTAAGTGTACATTTTTGACGGTTGATTAACTCGTTAATTTGATCACTTGACATTTTTCTAATGGCTTCAGCCACAACTGGAGTTTTAGACTTGAACTCCTTACCTATCGTGCTCATATTTGGCTCAGCTATCTTAACCCATAGTTTTTCATCCTCACCAGCTTTAAGGAAAAACAGCTCTTTAACATTCACTTGCTCTTTTAACACATTAGTTAAAGGTTTAAGTTTACTTGCTAACTCATCCGGAATTTTTAGAAGTGCGCATTTTAAAGGTTGTCTAAGCTTTAACCCAGCCTCTTGCCTAACTTTAGCTGATGCTTCAACTATGTCTTTAACAATATCCATAGCCTCTTCAAGCTCAGTATTTCTCCAAGACCTGTCTAATTGAGGCCATTTATGCATATGTATGCTTTCAGGTTGGTTTGGCTCTGCAAACCTGAAGACGTATTGGTAGATTGATTCACACGTGAAAGGTATTATTGGAGCTGATAGTAGTAGGAATATCTTTAAAACGTGATATAGTGTGCTGTAAGATGCTAGTTTCTCGGGAGCTTCTTCCTCGATCCACATCTTACGTCTTATAAGTCTTATATACCATCTACTGACATCTTCAACCATGAAGTCTCTGAGCAGTTTAACAGCATTATGCAGGTGGTAATTTTCAAAAGCCTCTGTAACCTTCTCTACAAGATGTTGGGTTTTTGATAGAATCCATAAGTCTTCCGGAGACATGAAGCCTTTAACTTGCTCAATATTCCACCTCAATGGATTAAACCTATCAAGGTTCATGTAAGTGGATGCAAATACGTAAACGTTCCAGAGGATATTCATAAATGAAAATACTTCGGCTACACCTTTCCATGAAAACCTTAAATCTTCCCATAAGGTATGTTGAAGTTCGTAAAACCTCAATACATCTCTACCATACTTTTCTATGACTTCCTCAGGCGCTATGTAATTGCCCCATGATTTATGCATCTCTCTACCAGTTTCATCGAGGACGAAGCCATGCATTGCAACGCATTTGTAAGGCGCTGAGTTGAATACCAACGTAGAGCATGCTAGTAGAGAGTAGAACCATCCCCTAGTCTGGTCATGACCTTCAACTATGAAGTCTATTGGATACCATTCTTTGAACTCCATATCGTCAGATGGGTATCCTAGCGACGCCCAAGAGGCGGATCCAGAATCCATCCAAACGTCTATGACGTCTGCAACCCTATGCATATCTCCGCCACATTCACACTTTAAAATCAATTTATCAACCCATGGTCTATGCAATTTAATTTCTTTGACGTTACAGGCTTCTAGAAGCTCTTTCTTAGACCCGATAACTCTACGCTTTCCACATTTTTCACATATCCATATGGGCAGTGGAACACCCCAGTACCTCTGTCTAGATATGACCCAATCCGATACCTCTACAAGCCAGTTTCCAAACCTACTTTTACCAGCCCATTCTGGAACCCATTTAACTTTCTCATTTTCCTTGATTAGGTTTTCTTTAAGCTTGCTCATACGTATAACCCACTGTTTAGTGGCTCTAAGCAGTAGTGGAGTTTTACACCTCCAACAATGTGGATATCGATGCACCACTGTTCCACTCCAGAGGAGGAGGCCTTTCTTCTGAAGATCTTCTATGATGATTTTATTAGCCTCTTTGATGTACATTCCCACGTATTTACCAGCTTCGGATGTAAACCTGCCAGAGTGGTCTACGGGTGAAAATACTGGTAGGTTGTATTTTAAACCAACTTCAAAGTCTTCCTCACCATGTCCAGGTGCTGAATGAACTAGACCTGTACCCTCGGTTAAGCGTACGAATTCTTCAGATAAAACCACCATATGGGCGTTTTTAAACTCATTTTGAATGGGAACTTCTTCAGCAAGTGGATGTTTATATTTTAAGCCTTCGAGTTGCCTGCCTTCAAACTCCTCAATTATTTCAAATTCAACTCCAACTTCCTCAAAAACTGGTTTAACCCTTTCTTTAGCTAAAATACACACGTCAGCTCCGACTTTAACTCGCACATAGGTGTAATTCGGATGAGCCATAACGGCGATATTCGCCGGGATAGTCCATGGCGTAGTCGTCCATATGAGCAGATATTCGTTCTCCCTGCCTTCTAAGGGAAACTTCACGTATATCGATGGATCTTCTACATCCCTATACTCTTGTGAAACTTCATATCCTGCAGCTAAAGCCGTTTCACATCTCGGACACCAGTGGGTAACCCTTAAAACGTTTTCTAGAAGCCCAAGTTCTTCAGACTTCTTAACCACAAGCCATGTGGCCTCTATATACTCGTCTTTAATGGTCATGTACGGGTTATCCCAATCCATCCAAACGCCTAGGTTTTTAAACTGCTCTGTAAGAATCTTTAGGTTTCTCAGTGCAAAGCGTTCGCATTCTTCAACGAAACGGTCAATACCTATACGGTTTTCTATCTCCTTCTTACTTCCTATATTTAATAGACGTTCAACCATGACTTCTATTGGTAAACCATGCATATCAAATCCGGGTCTATCTCTAACCTTAAACCCCCTCATTCTTCTGTAGCGGAGAATGCTATCTTTGATTATCTTATTCCAAGCGGTTCCAAGGTGAATGGAGCTTGTCACATACGGTGGTCCATCTAAGAAATAGAACTTCTCACCATGCTCGGAAAGCTTTTTAACCTTTTCATATATCTTGTTTTCAGCCCACAGTTTAGAGACTTCATCTTCAATCTTCTTAGGTTCATATGTTTTAGGTAAGAGGCCGACATGCATAAAATCACATCCATTCGGACTCGAGCTTCCACAATTTGGCTTAGCGGTTTTAGAGCTTAATTTTACACTCACCCATAGTCCTCAAGGTCATATTAACCTCGAAAGTCAGTATTTAAAAGTTACGTTACGTATTGTTTACAGTGATAGAAATTTGTCAAGTAGGATTACGCTGGAGAAGCCCAGTCTAGAGGAGAGTTTAGAAGTGTTTAAACTTGGAATTAGCAATAGGAGAACGATCATAGTTGTAGGGGAATGTAGGATTGACTATTTTGGTAGAGGACACTCTGAACTCGATTATGGAGATAGAGTTGTGATGATTAAAAGTGATGGAGCTTTAATGATACATAGACCCTTCGGTTTGGAACCCGTGAACTGGCAACCCCTGGGAAGCATGTACAGAGTGTACATTGAAAATGGAAATCTAATTGTAGAAGCCTATAGGAGAAGCCCTGAGGAGAAAATCATAATGACTTTTAAGAGAATACTATTTCTTACATCTCTAAGTCTTAAAGACGATGCCTCATTCAGGCTTTATACGAGCGAAGAAGTAATGAAGAAAGCATTTATTAAACGTCCTGAAATCGTCGAAAAAGGTCTTAGAGTGGTCTCAGAAGAGAAGAAAATTAAAAGCGGTTTAGTGGATTGCCTCTGCGTAGATTTAAACGGAAGAATTGTCGTCCTCGAGTTTAAGAGGAATAGGGCTGGTGTTGACGCAGTTGAACAGCTCTCGAACTATGTTCAAGAATTAAGAGCTGGCGGCTCAGAAGTTAGGGGAGTGTTGGTAGCACCTTCCTTGACTAGAGAAGCTTACGATAAATTGAAGAGTTTAAAATTGGAATTTAAAAGGCTTAGCGTTGAGAAGTTTATTGAAGTTTTAGAGTCTATAAGGGAGCGTCTAAGATTTCAGACTTCATAAGCTAGCTTTAAATTTTCGTTTTAGAAATAAAAGTTTGAGATGGATGGTTTAGTAGCCGTGGGTTTGACCGTATTTATAATTGGAGTCGCCTTGATCTTTATAGGATTTTTACTGGAGTTTCTAAAATGCTTGAGGAAGACGGGTAAAGTGAAGACAGCTGGAGCTGTTTTAATAGGACCATTTCCCATAGTATTTGGAGATAAGGATCTTGTAAAGTATTCGGTGGTTCTTTTAGTCTTGATGACTGCTTTAATTATAGTTTTAATCATCGTATCAGGTGTTTTAATATGACCATCAAATGTGAAATCTGCGGCATCCGTAGTGCTAAGTATGTGTGTCAAAATTGTGGGTCTAGAGTATGCACTTCATGCTTCGACTTAAGCTTAGAATTCTGCATAAAATGCGCAGAGAAAAGCCCTATTGAAGGGAGGTTAAAATACGGAGTTGGTTTTAAGATAATGGTTTTAGGCTTCGTCTTGAGTTTTCTAGGGATGCTTGTTATGATTATGTCAGCCATTTTCTCTGGAGAATTAAGCGGTTTAAGCTTTATAATCTTACTCCTACCGATACCCATTGGCGTTGCAGCTGGTCCTTATGGTGGCATTCTACTGATTTTAGCTTTAGTTTTAACAGTTATCTTTATAACGATTCTAATATTAACAGGTAGAAGATACTTAAGACAGCGCCCTCCAGAAGGGTTGGCGAAAGGTGTTTAAATGGCTGAAAAAGGTTTACTTAAAGAGTGGTTGACGAGAAGAAGACGTAATAGAAGCATCGAGCTCGCCTATAAGCAGATGAAAAGCTCAGTTGAGACGGTTGTGGAACTTAGAAGATGTTTAACGGCTATTATAGACGGGGATTTTACGGAAGCTGAGAAAAGTATTGGAAGGCTTTTCCTTATGGAGATGGATGTGGATGAGCTTAGAAGGAAGGTTCTCATCGAGTTGGCTAAGGAGGAGCCTTCTAAATTTAGAGAAGATTTTACACATTTGGTTCAAGGATTGGATGTAATGGCTGACCATGTTAAAGATTCTGCTAGAAGCCTCCTAGTTCTTTTAAGAAAGAAGAAAATCGTGCCTAGGGAAGTCTGGGTAAGCTACCTTAACCTCGTAGACAATATCGTCCTGTGTACCAGAGCTCTTTTAAGAGCAATTGAAGAATTAACCGACAAGAGTGAAGAAGTTATGCGCTACGTTATCGAAGTCGATAGGCTTGAAAATATTATAGATGAGCAGTATATATCAATTATGGAGACGCTTGTAGGATCTGAAGAACTTAAACCCGGTGTTCTTATGACTTTGAAAAGCCTTTTAGAGTTTTTGGAGAATGCTGCTGATACTTGTGCTGGAACTGCTGAGTATATTAGAGTCCTCCTAGGCTGAATGTGAAAAATTTATCAAAAGAAGAAGATAGTTTATGTATAACTTGAGGAAGTTTGACGATTTTAAAGTTCTATCTTTTAGACATCGATAGCCGTTTTAGAGAAGGGGAGGTTGAAGTTAGACTTTGGGGTTTAACAGAAGATGATAGATGTGTTGTCCTATTAGATAATACGTTAAAGCCGTATTTTTATGCCGTTGCGGAAAACGTTGAATTATTGGAAAAGCGTTTAAGAACGATTAAAGATGTTAAAGGGTTTGAGTTGAAAGAGGCTAGAGTTTTCGGAAAACCAGTTAAAGCTTTTAAAGTTTACGTTTTAGACCCGGATAAGGTAGATTCTACGGCGGAGGTTGTTTCAAAACTTGAAGGTTGTGGAGGAGTCTACGATGACGATTTAAGACATACTCAGCATTATCTTCTAGACTACGACGTTCAACCATGTGGATGGCATATAGTTGAAGTTGAGCCTACGGATAGGGAGGGTATTAGGGTAGACGAGGCCTATAGACTTTTGAAGCCGCCAACTGCTATCGAATATCAGAGGAGTGCAACTTTCCGAGTCTTAGCTTTCTACATGATCCCGCTACCTTCCAAAGGTTCACCTAAGCCTGAGAGGGATAAGATTGCCTGTCTAGCTTTTAGAACGAGTGAAGGACACGCAGAGGTTTTAAACTCAGAGGACTTGACTGAAAGAACTTTGATTGAAAAGTTTATGGATTTAATTGAAAAGTTTAACCCAGACATCATAGTAGGCTATGGTACAAATGCTAGAGATTGGAGCTATTTATCTAAAAGGGCTGAAGTTAACGGCTTGAGACTTAAGGTTGGTAGGGATGGGTCTGAACCACACAGAAGCCTTTATGGTCATATTTCAGTAGCTGGTAGAATAGCTCTAGATCTTTATGATTACGCTGAAGATATAGCAGATATAAAGATTAAGACCTTGGAAAACCTCGCCGCCTATCTAGGTGTTAAAGTAAAAGAAGAACCCATAGAGGAGTATGAAATATCAAAGTTATGGTCGTCGCGCGATGGAAGACGGAGGGTGCTAGACTATGCATTAGACAGGTGTAGAGTTATTATGGAGTGCTTCAGAGAATTTATTGAGTATGGTTGTCAACTTTCGAATCTAGTTTGCATACCTTTGGATCACGTATGTACGGCGGCCGTTGGATTTAGAGTTGAATCGTATCTCATGAAGTGTAGTAGGAAGTTTGGCGAAATAATACCTAAACGTGTTGAAAAGCCATACCAGCCCTACGCTGGAGCGATAGTCTTAGAGCCCAAGCCAGGTCTACATGAGAATATAGCTGTTCTAGACTTTAGATCCATGTATCCCAGTATAATGATGAAATTTAACATATCACCAGACACCTACGTAGAGCCTGAAGTTGAGGTAAGGCTTGAAGACGTTTATATAGCTCCTGAAGTTGGACATAAGTTTCTCAAAAAACCCGACGGTTTTTACAGAGAAGCTTTAAAGAGGCTGTTGGAGGCTAGAGCAGAAATCAATAGAAGACTTAAGAGTTTAAGCCCAGATTCGGCTGAATACAGAGTCTTAGATGCTAGGCAGAAAGCCATAAAGGTTATCGCAAACGCCATGTATGGTTATGCTGGTTGGATAGGTGCAAGATGGTATAGACGGCCCATAGCTGAATCCACCACTGCTTGGGGTAGGGAGGCCCTTATGGAAACTGTGAATTACGCCATGAAAATAGGGCTTCCCATAATCTACGGAGATACAGACTCAATATTTGTCAAGTACGATCAGGAGAAGATTGAAAAACTCATAAATTACGTCTCTGAAAAACTCGGGTTGGAGATAAAGCCTGAAACAATCTATAGGCGGATAATTTTCACAGAAGCTAAGAAAAGATATGCCGGTCTACTCATAGACGGTAGGATAGATATAACTGGCTTAGAGGCGGTAAGAGGGGATTGGCCTGAAGTTGCAAAGAGAATTCAACGTGAAGTCATCAGAGTGATTCTTGAAACCGGATCCGCAAAACAGGCTTTAGAAGAGGCTAGAAAAATGTTGAATGAAGTTGAAGCGGGTAAAGTACCTGTTACGGAACTCATCATATGGAAGACCCTAACAAAGACCGCGGAAGATTACAAAGTGAAAACCGCCCATGTGAGGGCGGCTCAAAAACTTGCAGATATGGGTTGGGATGTAGGGCTTGGTGATAAAGTTGGGATCATTATAGTTAAAGGCACGGGTAGGCTTTATGACAGAGCTGAACCGTACCAATTTGTAAAACCGGAAGATGTTGACTATGGATATTACATTGAAAATCAAATTGTACCAGCCATACTTAGAATTCTCAGCGTCTTTGGATATGGAGAGGGAGATTTAAAAGCTGTTGGAAAAACTGCGGAGAAGAAAGGGCAGAGAACGCTCTTCTAGAAGAGAGGGGACATTTAAACTTATACAGTAAAAGCCAGATTGTTTAAAAATGGGAGGAGATTTATGGAAACATCATTCAACTATTAAGGGTGATTAAGTTTATTTGAGAGGAATCCATTTGGCTTCAACTTTAAACATTTCATCAACCATTTTCTCTATTTCCCTAGGCGTTAAAATGGCTGACGTTAATTGATCGAACATTATCGCTTGTAAAGCCGCATTCTTATCCTTCTCTAAAGCCGCTTTAACAGCAAGTTCTTGAACGTTTATGTTTGTTCTATTTAAAGCAACACATTGAGGCGGTAAGTCTCCGACATGACATGGATGTATACCCCCTTTATCAACTAAACATGGGACTTCAACACAACAACCGTTTGGAAGATTTGTTACCAACCATTTATTTTACATAGCCTACCAGTCTCCATAGAGTATATGATGTCTACACCATACTCGTGCGACCTCGTAAGTTCTATCGGTACTTCACTCCGTATTTGTCTTTTTATACGTTCGAAATGTGGTTTCCACGCTTCTTTACATATCTCTAAGTAAAACCACCTCGGTTCACAATACATTTTACGCCTCTCTTCAGTAGTTCTAAAATATGGCACATATTCGCTTAGATGATGACTTGACTCCGTTATGAAATAGCCTAGATACTTCATCATTTCAAATCTAACCTTAATCCTTTTCATAGATTTCTTTCTTTTCCATAGCCTTCCAGAGAAGCGGATACGCATCTTTACCTTTATACTTAAATTCTAGGAAGAAAGCCTGATGGTTTATTCCAGCAACCCAGTAGTAAACGTCTTCATATGGAACGTTTATATAATCCGCTAATTGCATAGCTGTTCCTTGAACGCTGTGACAGAGTCCAACGTTTTTAATCTTTGATGCTTTATTCATAGCCCAGCAGTTGATCGCCATAGGATTAGCGTAGTTGATTAAAAGTGCATCTGGGCATAAATCCTCCATATCATAGCATATGTCCAGTAGAACTGGAATCGTTCTAAGACCTCGGAAAACTCCTCCAGGGCCAATGGTATCACCAACCTCTTGGTTTACACCGTATTTTAACGGAATGTATATATCATACTCAAAGGCCTCAAGCCCTCCAACTTGAATCATTATTATCACATAATCGGCATCTTTCAAAGCCTCTCTACGGTTCAGAGTAGATTCAACCTTCAAGTTAGGTGCGTATTTAGAGGCTAATACATGTGCAAACTGAGTTATCAATTCGAGACGCTCAGCATCAATATCCATGAGGGCTACTGTGGAATTTCTAAGCTCTTGATGGTAAACTATGTCTGTAAGTAGTCGACTGGCGAAGACGACGCTTCCCGCACCAATAAAAACTATCTTAGCCATATAGGGATCACTTCGTCGAAGGAAAATATACGCGGTAAGATCTTAAATATTACCACTGCAATTAAATCCCTCTCCCTCATCATCTTAAACATATTAAACTCTAGGAAACTATCGGTTCAGGGGAAAATCGTAGCCGAGCAGGGGTATGGATTATTATCGACGGAGACGGCTGGATCTTAGATTAGCCTTGTAGGCATCTCTTCGAAATAATCTTCTCAGCTTCTTCCAGGTCTTTATAGGTATCTATGCTTCTCCAAATTGTAAAATCGTAGTATTTTAAGGTTTTAAGCTTCCTAGCATCTGCAAGTTTTGGGAAAAGCTCCCTCTCCAAGTCTCCCCTATCCGGTAGATACTTAAACACTTCAGGTTTGAATAGGTATAATCCTGCGTTTATCCAATAGTCGCGGATGAGGGGCTTTTCCTGAAACAAGACAATATAATCCTTACTGTCTGAGAAGACTATTCCATATGGTGAAGGTAGAGGAACTGTAGCTATGGCCCCTACTAGATTTTCATCAAGTACTGTTACGAGTTTAGTTGGATCTATATCTGTTATTACGTCTCCATTGACGACGTAGAACATCTCCTCCTTATCTAGAAGACCCATGGCATTCTTGAGCCCACCACCCGTGCCCAAAGGCTCCTCTTCTACGACATAGGATATATGTACTCCATACCTTCTACCGCTACCAAGAGATTCTATAAACTTCTCTTTAAGATACCCAACGGTTACTATGAATTCTCTGACCCCGTATTTCTTTAGCCACCCAATCTGATGGACTATAATCGGTTTACCAGCAACTTCTACCAGAGGCTTAGGTACATCGTTTGTTAAAGGTCTTAAACGTTTACCCTGCCCACCAGCTAAGATGACGGCTTTCATCGTTAAATTCGTATCATCAAAGGAGCTTTTATCTTTAATCATACATATAATGTAAGAGGACAGGATCTTTTACATTCATCTGCGCAACTATCATAAGACTATATGGTTTTTTCACCCCAAATCTTTACAACGTTAACTGAATGCGGTTTAAGTTCAAGGTTAACTTTGCCATTCTCTATTTTAACGCTACCTTCTTCAACTCTAACGGCATTGGGATTTTTCAAGAGTGTTCTTATCTTCAACTCTTTCACCCGCAATTGTTTCCATAAATGCTCTGCTAGGCTTGAAACCCCTGAAAGTTATTTGAATATATGTATGCTCCGTCTCATGCCTACTGACTACGTACGAGTGCAATATCTTTCCATTCTCTTTAATAATCGCTGAGAGGTCTATAAATGGAACATAACAGTTAAGTTCACTTGACTTATAAAGTTGTGAATCTACAAATGTTGGAAGAACGTAATCCCCGACATTTTCACCATATAGTTTAAATACGAAGTATTGAGGCGTTAAAACCATCCTTCCATCTTCTGAGGTAACTATTAATGGAATGACATTTACTGTCTGTGCAAATGCCGCTATGGGCACTTCATTGCATAACCTGTATAGAGAGTTTAAAACGCCTGCTGTAAAAACGGCGTCCTTAATACTCGTAACTTGTCTAAGTAGTGGAGGCTTCGCCTCTGAATACCAAACGTTCCACTCATCAAAAGCCAGTTTTATTTCACGTTTAATGTTGTATTTCCTCTTTACGGTTTGAATAAGCTCGTATATACTTCTAAGTCTTCTCTCTATATCTAGACTGTAAGCTATGAGTTCTCTATATGGTTTATCCCCACCAACGTATATGTGGATAGATAAGTAGTCGAAGTATTCCCCTGCGTTTTTCACCATAGCAATATTCCATTCCGGATCTTCGCATCCAACCGCTATGAGCTTTATCTCCGGGTCTACAGCTCTCATCTCATTTGCAAATTCAACAGTTCTCCTTGCACATTCAAAACCGTCTATGCAAAAACCGATCTGCCATCTACCGTAAAGCTCGTTCCCTATTCCCCATATTTTAACACGATGCGGTTCTACATGTCCATATTTACGTCTGAGTTGTGCATAGTAGGTGTTTCTATTAGAGTTGCAATACTCAACCCAATGTGCAGCCTCTTCAGGTGTTCCGTTTCCAGCATTTACGACTATCCAAGGTTCAGCTCCCACAAGCTTACACCAATAAATTCATCCGTTCCAAACGTATTAGGCTCATCTTGACTCCATGCCATATCATAAAGCGTAGGCCTTTGTTCTCTAGGTCCAATACCGTACTGCCAATGATATCCGCTGGCGAAATTCCCGCCAGGCCATCTAACTATGGGACAGTTCAACTGTTTAACAGCCTCTAGAACATCTAAACGGTATCCTCTTACGTTACGTATATTGGAGCCTTCACCAACCCATATACCTCCATATATACATTCGCCTAAATGCTCAATAAATTGCCCATAACATCTTCTGTCAAACCTCCCAATTGGCGATGTTGCGTCAATAGATGCTCTACATTCCAGTATAACCACCTCCCACATATCTCCTAGTACGTAACTGTTTTTTAATTTATGCTGTATTCAACGGAGCCAGCATTAAAGTATATGACGCATTTGGACGTGGGTTAAAAATCTGAAGACCGACTAGCTGGAATCGATTGATAGAAAAATTTAACACTATGTTATAAAGCCGACGGCTTTCAAATGTCAGACCAAGGCAGATAAAGTTTATACGGTTAGCTATTTTGCATATTCATGCGTACGTATTCTAGAACATACACCTATTCTAATCCTATACCGTAGGATCTACAGATTTTAAACCACGGCTACTCACGGCCATGGTGTACCCCAGTACTTAGAAAAGTATACGCTGAAAATTAGGTATGTGGATGCGAGTAGAAGAACGATAGACACTGCGATCACGCTTCTCATCGTTTTAGCACTCACTTTGAATTTCAAACATAGGTAAGGTATTGAAAGCCCCAGTATAGATACTGAGAATATAATGCCTACGATGTAACTTTCACCTAAGATTTGACTTCTCAACCCAGGAATAGTTATAGATATTCTTTGAGATTGACCCCATTGAACTACAATCCAAGGCTGATTTATGATGCTCTCAGCTCTCCCCTCAATTAATACGTATAGTCCTCCACAAATTAAGTATAAAGATGCCCCTATCAAAACTATGGTTAAAAAAGACTTGGGGATTTCAACCTTCACACATTAGGCCTCCAAACTTTCAGCGTTAAGAAAAGTATTGGAAAATCGGCTAAAGCCACTACGGTCCTTTTACAACTATTTTTTCAATTATACCTGCTGCGATTGTTGTACCCATATCCCTGATCGCAAATCTGCCAAGTTGAGGAATACTCGTGTATTCTTCAGCTACAACGGGCTTTAGAGGTTGTAGTCTTACTATAGCGCATTCACCTGTTCTTAGGAATGACGGATTCTCTTCAATCGTTTCACCTGTTCTTGGGTTTATCTTCCTAATTAATTCGACGAATTTACATGGAACGTGAGCAGTATGTATGTGCATTACCGGTGTATATCCTACAGCTATGGCAGTGGGATGGTAGACTATTATTACTCTAGCTATGAACTCTTTAGCTACAGTAGGCGGGTTATCGACCGGACCAGCGACATCTCCTCTTCTAATATCGGTCTTGGAAACACCCCTAACGTTAAAGCCTATGTTGTCACCAGGATATGCCTCTTTAATTCTAACGTGATGCGTCTCAATGGATCTAACTTCACCCTTAACACCAGATGGCATAAATATTACAGTCTGCCCTTCTTTTAGGATCCCAGTTTCAACCCTTCCCACTGGAACTGTCCCTACACCAGTTATCGTATACACGTCTTGAATTGGTATTCTTAGAGGTTTATCGACTGGTTTAGGTGGGACTTCAAAGGTATCTAAAGCCTGTAGGAGGGTTGGACCTTTATACCACGGCATCTTTTCACTAGGCTTAACTATGTTGTCTCCAGTCCACCCTGAAACTGGCACTATCGGTATTTTCTCGACGTTATATCCAATTGTCTTTAAAAGTCTAATTATTCCGTTTTTACACTCCTCAAACCTCTTCTGGCTCCAATTGACGGTAACATCATCCATCTTGTTTATGGCAACAACCAACTGGCGGACACCTAGAGTCATCAGTAGGAATGCGTGTTCTCTAGCCTGTCCACCAGGTTGTATCGCAGTTTCATACTCACCAGTTTTAGCTGAAACCACCAACAGTGCGGCATCTGCTTGACTTGCACCAGTTATCATGTTTTTGATGAAGTCTCTATGCCCCGGAGCATCTATGATCGTGAAGAAGAATTTATCGGTTTCAAATTTAACGAACTCTAAGTCTATCGTCAATCCCCTTTCTCGCTCTTCCTTAAGAGTGTCTAAAATCCAAGCATATTTGAACGTCTCCTTACCTAAGGCTTTAGCTTGTTCTTCGTACTCCTTTATCGTCCTTTCATCTACAACACCGGTTAAATACAGCATATGTCCCGTCAGGGTGCTCTTACCATGATCTACATGCCCACAGACCACCAAGTTTAGATGTGGTTTTTGACTCATACAACGACCACCTTTCTAAAGATTAACTCAAGCATCCGTTATAAAAAGTTTTAGCCGCTACTTTAACGGAAAGAGATATCCACGCATTTCAACTCCCTTATTTTCCTTATTCCCAGTAGTAATAGTATGTTTTTGTCTGTAGTGTTGTATACCGCATTAAGCATGTTGCTAGTTCGCCTCTTGGAAAATCTCCCATTTTAAGCTTGTTTTTATCTTAAGTCATTTTGAAAGCCTCATCTGGAAGCTTTTAAGTTTATCATCAGGTATGTTTTCAATGACGCTTTTTAAGCCGCATTTATACGTACATCTTTCAAAATCCCCCAATAACCTGCCCTATGTATTCGCCCCTCCCCTCTATTTTTTCCATTATATTTTCTATGGAATTTCTCCATGTTCTGCCCCGTTTTTCTGAAAAAGCTTACGATATCCTCGATCAGATTTTCTACATCGTTTGTTATTATATTGGCTTTCAGTTGAAGTAGAAAGTGTTCACGAACTTAACTGTCCTAATCCACGTAAATAATCTACGTTGAAAGTCTTCCAGATCAAATCCTATTTCTCAGCTTCCTATCTAAATTCGCTTTTTATCTGACCATCTAGGGTTGACGTTTATCAATTCGTAACAACACCTTTCATATCCTTCGCCTTCACGTGGGCACACTTATAATTCGGATATTTCGGGTGAGTTTGACCTATCTGGGGTCAAGACTTAAAGTCTACTTTAAACGGCAACCTATACGTGGCAATGACGTTGACGTCTTAACACATACACAGTCATCATACTCAGCTTCATTTTGAAGCTAAACGATATCTGGATGGTTCAGGGGACTTGATAGATGCATGTTTGAATATGGCTTATAGGTCTTCGAAACCTTTCACCAGGTGTATGTCTAGGTCGAACAATATAGAATCTGAACCTCCAAGTCTTAAGAGGCTTGGCTTCAAATTCGCTCATAAATGGAAGTATGCTACCTTGATGCCAATGCTATCCGTTCAAGCTCATCTTTACGTTGTATTGCATAGGAGTCTTGTGAGCCTTCAGCTGCGTTTATTATCTCATCGGCTAAGCATTCATCTATGGTTTTAGGATTGCTAAAGGCTTTAAGTCTAGCACCATCTACGATAAATCTTAAAGCTAAATCCAGTCTTCTAGATGGCGCTACGTCAACGGCTCTATGATAAACTATTCCACCATAAGCAACACGCGTAACGTCTTCACATGGAGCGGCATTCTCTAAAGCTCTAATAAGAACTTGAAGTGGGTTTTCTCCAATTTTAAGGTGGATTATTTCAAACGCATTCTTAACAATGTTTAAAGCTTTCACCTTTAAACCGCCATTTCTACCCGGACGCATAAGTTGGTTTACAAGCCTTTCAACAATGGGGGTATTTATTCGAGCAAATGGTTTACGTGCATGCCGACCGCCAGTTCTAGGATACAAGACTGGTTTAAGGCATATGTATGACTTAAGACTTGGATCTTTAACATCAACTTCTTCGTATGACCATTTTCCGAAAAGCTTAATCTCTTCAGACACTCTATCCACCTCTTGAGATCACCTAGTCGGTTTCTGAGCTTTTCCAGTTATAAGCCTATTTAGGGGAACACCATTAACGGATATGATCTTAAACCGGACACCCGGTATGTCGCCCATAGATCTACCTCTTGTCCCCCCAATACTTTCTATTAAAACCTCATCATGTTCATCTACGAAGTTTAAGGCACCATCGCCAGGTAAGAACGCCGTTACAACCCGTCCATTTTTTATAAGCTGGACGCGGACGCATTTTCTTATAGCTGAGTTTGGTTGCTTGGATTCTACACCGACTTTTTCGAGTACTATACCTCTAGCCATAGGTGCGCCTTCAAGCGGGTCTGCTTTTATATCTAGGCCAAGCATTTTACGCTTATAGTACCTATAGCTCCACTTGAACTTTTTCCTCTTCTTTTTAAGCGGCCTGGCAGCAAATTCACCGGGCATAGCGAATAGCTAACTACTATAACGGCTATTTAAAGTTTAAATGATTATCCACCCACTATTACCTAATCTTAATGAAAAGATTTTTCAACCAACTGGTCGACTATTGAACTATACGACTATTACATTATTTATATTAAAGTATCTTCGAGCTAATTTTCTAGTCCTCTCTATAACTCTACCGTTTTTACCTATGGCAAGACCTTTATCTTTAGGCTCAACTGTTATGACGGCCAGTTTCTCGCCGTTAGGCTTCTCCGTTATCCTAACTTCCCTAACCCTAGCTGGCATAAGCGATTTAATTATGAAGACTTCAGGAGTTGGAGAATACTCTATGAATTCTACTTCACGTTTGAGAAGCCTCCGTATAAGCCTCACATTTGAGCCCTTTTTACCTAGAACAAGTTTCAGATTACCTTCCTCCACTACAAACGTTACTCTGCCACTGTTGGGGTCTATTAAGCAGTCTCTACACTTGGCTCCAGTTAGACTTTCAACTATGTTTATCAGCCCCATTTCCTCAGCTGTAAGCCTTATACTATCACTCTTCATGCTTCTCCACCAGCTCCATTATGTTTGAATCACCTGGCTCTCTAATGGCCATCATCATTATGGGAAATGACTTTCCACACACACGTCCTAAATCTAAACTCGTACCCTTATACGTATAGACTGGTATCAGCGTTAATTTACTATAGTAGTCGACAACTTCTTTTAAGTCTTTGGGAGCGTTAGATGCGACTATTACCAATTTAGCCTTCCCTAACTTAAGAAAGTTCAGGGTTCTTCTAGAGCCTAATACAACTTTTCCAGTTTTCATCGCACTATATATGGCTTTATTCACATCAACCATTTCACTCACCTCTTGAAGGCGGATTTGGCGTCATATATATGTCAACTATACCAGTTCCAACCTTCATATCTTGACCAGCTACTATATTCTCGGTAACACCTTTAAGAGTATCTTCAACTCCTCTCAGCGCCGCGTCCACAATGCTTGAAACAGTTATCTCAAACGCTGCTTTAGCCAATGCGCTCGACTTTTCTCCAGTTACACCATGCCTACCCACTTGACGTATTCTACCTGTAGCAGTCATAACATCTGCCACGAGCATGAGGTGTCTGATATCAAGGTCTAAACCGCCACCTATACCTTCAAAAACATCTTTAGCCTCTTTTATTATGGCACTTCTAGCCGCTTCAATACCAAGCGTTTCATAGATCTCATATATGTTGTTGGTTAACGTCCTAGTTGGATCTACGCCTGGAACTTGAACGACTTCGCTTAAATTTGAACCGTCGGCTTGGATAACCCACTCATCACCTTCCATAACAACTTGAACTCTGTGGATTCCAGGTACTCCCTTTACGGGGAGTTTCATTACTTTATTGACAAGCTTCTTTAACCCTGAGAAATCCATAGCGGACTTAGGCTTGATTATAAGCTCGTCACCTGAAAGTTCTAACGACGCACCGTTAACCGTTAGATTCTTTAAATCTTCAACTGTTACTCCTTTACTCTCCATGATAGAATTGTCTATTTTAACCTTAACAACCCCTTCCTCCAGATTTATCTGATACTCGCCCTTAGTCAAGTCGCTTACAGTGGTATAGGTGAGAGATTGAGCTACCTTTAAAGCTTTATCCCTATCAGCGCGATGTTCTTTATCAAGCCTTATCGTCATTATCGGCGTTGATGGAGTCTTCCTAGCGTCAACGATTTCTAAGAGCCTCGGTAATCCTAAGGTTACATCCCTCTCCCTAACACCGGCGAAGTGGAATACTCTGAGGGTCATTTGCGTACCAGGTTCACCTATAGATTGAGCCGCTACAACTCCAACGGCTTCCCCAGGGTCTACCTGAGATTTTTCAAATTCCGCTACGGTAGCCTCTACAAGTCTAATGGCATCTTCTCTAGTTAAACGTTTATCGTGTATTAGCTTTTTGAGGCTGGAAACGTAGAAGTGCGTAAGTCTAGTGCGGTATTTTTCCAAGATTTCATTGATTTCACTAAGTTTTAGAGGAGATGTTCCTTCTCTAATGTTCATCCTCTCCAATAGACGTTGCGGATTTACCGCTTTACCGTGATCGCTCTTGGATGGGTCTACTCCATCTTCACCATACTTAAACTGCACTATTTCACCGTCGGTTGTTCTAACGGTACCATCATATTCAACTCTCAGAAACTCAAGAGCATGAATAAGCCTCCTCTGCATATAGCCACTCTGCTGAGTTTTAACGGCTGTATCGATTAAACCTTCCCTACCCGCCATTGAGTGGAAAAAGAACTCTATTGGGGATAGACCTTTATAGAAAGACGACTCTATGAATCCTCTAGCTCTCGGACTTTGATCGCCCCATTTGAAATGAGGCAAAGCTCTTTCAAGATACCCATATGAAATTCTCTTACCTCTTACAGACTGCTGACCTAAGCAAGCAGCCATATGCCCAATATTAAGCTCAGACCCTCTAGCCCCACATCTAACCATTACTATACCTTGGTTATCTAAACTCAACGACGAAGAAGCTATTTCATCACAACGGTCTCTTGCTTTAGAAAGCTCATTCATTATAAGCATTTCAAGCGACTCCTCCATAGTCTTTCCAGGAATCCTTCTCAACGTGCCTTTCTTATATTCGTCAATTAACTGTTGAACCATCTTTTCAGAGTCTCCTATAACCTGGCGTATAGATTCTCTGGCATTTTCAGGTAAGCTAAGCTCGTCAAGGGAGAAGCTGAAGCCTCTAATCGTTATAAATGTGTTCAGCAACCTGCATAGTTTGTTAAGGAAATCTGCTGCGAAAGCCGTGCCATAGTCTCTAACTATTCTATGATATAGCGTATCTGCCCTCTCAACACCTATAGAGTTCTTATCTATAACTCCCTTGATCAACTGCCCATTTCTAACGACAACTACGCCCTCTAAGGGGCAGTCTTCATCTGGAGACGTATGTTTATGCTTACATACGGCTGCTCTTCCAAAGTAGTTGAAGTCTTTCGGCAAAAGTAGACTGAAGACCTGTTTACCGCTCCACAACGGCTCTGGATCTGTTTTAACAGGTGGGGGGATGTCGCCGTGATAATCCATGACCGCTAGAAGCGTGTATAGTTGCTCCCTGTTAACGTATGTATCTTTCCGTGTTAGGAGATACGCCGCTGTCAAGAAATCTCTCGTTGAACCTATTATAGGCGCCCCATATCTGGGGGATATTATCTGATCTTGAACTTGCATGAGTAGACGGGCTTCAGACCTAGCTTCCTCACTCTGAGGAATGTGAAGATTCATCTCGTCTCCATCAAAGTCAGCATTATATGGTATGCATACTGCTAAATGGAGCCTAAAAGTCTTATAAGGTAGAACTTTAACCCTATGTGCCATTATCGATATCCTATGAAGTGACGGCTGACGGTTAAATAATGCGATATCTCCATCTCTAATATGTCGTTCAACCACGTAGCCTGGTTGTAGTTCATCTGCTAACTTACTCCTGTCACCTACGAAGTCAAGCCTAATCCTCCTACCGTCCGGTCTAGTTACGTAGAGTGCTCCAGGATAATTGTCGGGACCGTTTATGACAAGCTTTTTCATCTCCTCTATATTCCAAGGGGTAACTCGTTCAGAAACCGTAAGCTTCTTAGCTATGTCTATTGGAACACCCACTTCATCTATACTTAGATATGGATCTGGAGATATAACAGTTCTAGCTGAGAAGTCAACCCTTTTACCGGTGAGGTTTAACCTAAATCTTCCCTCCTTCCCTTTAAGTCTCTGGCTTAAAGTCTTAAGCGCTCTACCAGACCTATGCCTTGATGGAGGGATTCCCGAAGTTTCGTTATCTATGTAAGTGGTCACATGATACTGGAGAAGATCTGAAAGCTCCTCCCTTATAACCGTCGGGGCTCCGCTTGAAATTGCTTCTTTAAGCCTTTCATTAATACGTATTATGTCTACAAGTTTATGTGTTAAATCATCCTCAGACCTTATACCAGTTTCAAGCGTTATAGATGGCCTGACGTATACTGGTGGAACTGGAAGAACCTGAAGAACCACCCACTCGGGTCTCGCTAAAGATGGATCATACCCAAGAAGTTTGAGGTCTTCGTCGGGTATCCTTTCAAGTCTACTCCTTATAATGCTTGGATCTAGCCTAGTAACGCCTCCATCCTTCTGATGCTCGTAGAATGACGTAGGCTTCACGAGTTCTATATGGTATTGAATACTCCCACAATGGGGACACTCTGACCTTTTTCTAGCCTCCTTCTTAACATTGTCGAAGAAATCCCTTGGGACTTCTCCAAATGTCTTCTTAAGTTGCTCCATCTTGCTCTGAAGTTCCTCAATTTTATCCGTTGGAATGAGAATTCTACCGCATTCTCTACACGTTATCGTTAGAAGCTCATGAATGTACCTAACGAAACCAATGTGTATTATGGGAACTGCAAGCTCTATGTGTCCAAAGTGGCCGGGGCATGATGTTGCGGTGTTTCCACATGTTGCGCATCTCTGTCTAGGCTCTAACGTGCCAAGCCGACTATCCATAAGGCCAGTCGGTATTGGTAGGCCATCTTCATCGTATGTATCAGCCGCCCGAATTTCTACAACAGACATCTTCCTAATTTCATGCGGTGAAAGTAAGCCGAATCTTATTCCAGCTACACTTCTATGCGTTTCCAATACCATGCTCAAACCCCCTCTTCAACTATGATTCTAGGAGCAATACACATACTCATAAGCTCCTGAAGTAGCAATTTAAATGCATAAGGCATGACTACTGGATATATTCTAGCACCGTCTCCACAAACTCTGCAAACGTACTTGTTAGTTTTAGAATCATGGTAGGCTAAGAGTCCACATTTCGCACAAACGTATGCCGTAAACTTATCCGACTCTTCCAGCATCCTATCTTTAATGAGCATAGCTGCACCGTAACCTATCAAACAATCCCTCTCCATCTCACCAAATCTCAACCCTCCCCCCCTAGCTCTACCCTCCGTCGGCTGTCTCGTAAGCATTTGAACCAACCCCCTAGCTCTAGCATGTATTTTATCGGCAACCATGTGGTGGAGCCTCTGATAGTAGACAACACCTATGTAAACCTTAGCCTCGAGCTTTTCACCCGTTAAACCGTTGTACATGACCTCCTTACCAGCTGGTTCAAAACCATAACGTTTCAACACGGCTTCTATATCCTCAATCTTCTCCTCCTGAAAAGCGGTACCGTCTACAGGTCTACCCATGAGAGCCGCGGCTTTACCGAACAATGATTCCAAGAGTTGACCTACTGTCATCCTAGATGGAAAAGCGTGCGGATTTATTATAACGTCTGGAACAATTCCATCCTCAGTAAACGGCATATCTTCAGATGGATAAATCATCCCTATAACACCTTTCTGACCATGTCTAGATGCAAACTTATCCCCTATTTCAGGTATCCTATTGCTTCTAACCTTAACTTTAACCACCTTATTGCCTTGGGAATTTTCAGTTACTATAACCGTATCTACGATCCCCTTCGTAGACGGTCTTAAGGTAACCGAAGTGTCTCTTCTAGAGGGACCTTTAGCTTCCAATTCTCTATACTCTTCTATGAACCTTGGTGGGCTGGTTCTACCGATTAAAACATCACCACCTTGAACCTCACTTTCAACACTGGCTATTCCATCTTCTTCTAAAACCCTGTAGTATTCATCGCCCATGTAGCCTCTCATCCCACTTGACGGTATTTCAATGTTATCTTTCTCCCCTCCCATATATTGGTAACATTCAGCCTCGTATAGTTGGAAGAATGAAGATCTTGCCAACCCCCTCTCTATGGAGTATTTATTGAATATTATAGCATCTTCCATGTTATATCCGCTCATCGTTAAAATGGCAACTACCATATTCTGACCAGTGGGTCTCTTGTGGAAACCCATAACTTCCATAGATTTAGTTTCTACCAGAGGTCTTTGAGGATAGTGTAGGAAGTGTGCTCTAGGATCCATCCTTAGAAAATAGTTTGTCGCATATACGCCTATGGCTTGTTTAGCCATAGCTGCTTCATAGCTGTTTCTAGGCGAATGGTTGTGTTCAGCGAAAGGTATTATAGAACCGCATATTCCAAGAATGGTGAAGGGGTATATCTCTAAATGGGTTGTTTCAGGTTTAATGTCTTCAGGTCTTAAAGCGATGTAAGCATTCTCTTCCTCCTCAGCATCTAAGTACTCTATTATACCCATCTTTACTAGGTCATCCCACTTTAATAGCCCTTTCTTCAGAGCATTCAAATGTTCCTGTTTAAGTAGCGGAGAGCCATTTTCAACAACTATTAGAGGCCTTCTACATCTACCCGCATCGCAGTTAACTTGAACTTCATTCTTAGCCTTGAGATATGCTATATTTACTTCGGTAGATACGCGTCCTTTACGTCTATACCGTATGAAATCTTTAACAAGCTTCTCCGGCTTTAAAGTGTAGAAGCTTAGTGTTCCGTTAACGTAAACCTTTACGCCTCTAATACGGGTTTCCCTGTCTGCGTTTTCAACTGGAATACACCCTAGATCTTTTAAAACTTTACAAACATGATTCGTATCAGCCGATACTGATATCGTGGCCATGAGAGCTAGGTTCTTAACAAGACCACAGTTCGACCCCTCTGGTGTTTCGACTGGGCATAGTCTACCAAAGTGTGTCGAATGGAGTTCTCTGGCTTCAAAGTTCGGTTGGCTTCTACTTAGAGGAGATTGCAGTCTACGTAGGTGGCTAAGTGTTGATAGTATGTTCGTTCTATCTAAGAGTTGGCTGACACCAACTCTATTCCTACCCCAATTGCCTGTCGCAATAGCATGTTGCATCCTCTCTGTCAGAATACCCGGTCTAATGGCCAATTTAATAGATTCATTTACAAGCTTCTTAGCGGATAGACGCTCCAGTTGATAACTCATATCTTTAATCATATCTCTAAATATCGTTCTAAATAAGTCTCCAAGTAATGGACCCGAAAGCCTGATACGTTTGTTAGCATAATGGTCTTTATCATCCTCAGCTCTAAGGCCGAGTTTAAGCTCTATAAGCCGACAAGCTATTTCCGCCAGATATCTGGCTTTAGTGAGCCTAGCTTCAGGAGTTGAACCTAGGTGTAGAAATAGGTTATTATCTAGTATTGAATTTGCTCTTTGTATTCTACGTATCTCATCCTGTCCATATGCAACCTTATTACCTATAAAAATTATAGCCTTCTCAACGCTGTCGATTCTAGGGGATTTATCGAACGATGGATCAAGTTGTTCTCTAATCGCGGGGTCTAGCGACACCATATCTGCAATTTCGCTATCTTTTTCGACTCCAAGGGCTTTCATAAGCACTACAAATGGAAGTTCTACCGGTACACCCGGTATTGAAACGTATATGGCTCCATCTGGTTTAAGTTTAACTTCAACCCTCGTCCTAAAGCCGACTGTTGTAGAGAAGACTTTAGCCCTGTAGACAAGCCTAGAAGTGCTTCTATCTATATCCACTATGACTCTGTTAGGGGCGAGGTCTTCAAGACCTATGATAAGCCTTTCAGAGCCATTTATTATGAAGTAACCGCCAGGGTCGTCAGGGTCCTCACCTATCTCTAAAAGCTCTCTCCTACTCATCTTACTTAAAGGACAGATTTCAGACTTAAGCATAACTGGTAAATCGCCGATGTAGACGGTATCGGTGGTCATAGTTTTACCGTTAAATATCGGCGTCATCTCTAAAAATAAGGGGGTTGCATATGTGAGGTTTCTAAGCCTACACTCAAGTGGAGTAACGCTATGAGATGAGCCGTCAAACTCCGTAATCCTTGGTTCACCTATGCTAATTTCACCGAACTTTATATATAGGTTACCGCTACTGGTAGGTATTTCTACTCCACCTATGGAGTCTATAATCTGCTGCAGATCCTTCTCGATAAATTCATTGTAAGAGTCTAAATGCTGTCTGACTAAGCCTTTCTCCTGAAAGAAGGCTTTCATCAAAAACCACATATCTTCTTGCGTATACATCTCAACCACCTATAACAAATCTATAAAACACGGCTAATCCAGCCGTAGGACTTCTCCTAACAATCCTTATGATATCCCCAGGCTTAGCACCTATCAATAGAGTAGCTGGGTCTCGAGCTCTAATCTTTGGAAGTTGATATTTCTCAATATGATATCTCCTTAGAAGATCATCTACCTCGTCTTTCGTTAAAATGCTATGTTTGGGTACAAGCTCATGTTGAAATATATCAAATTTTACTTTCTGTTGAGTACTCATGCTTAAAACCTACTAGAATGTGCTAAGCAAGATAATACTCAGTCTCTAATAAATATTTCTATTATTAGCGGATGAATGTACATGTGTTTAGAATGTTAGGTTAAGCTTTAACCTTCAATTTTTTAATCAATTCGACAAATCTTCTAGCTTTAAGCTTAATAACATCAAAGTCTTCATCCTTGGGCATTCCTCTGACTATTATTCCGTAATGTAAATCCTCTGGGTCTCCTTGAACTATCATTCCATGTATTAACATGGCGTAAATAATCGATAATACCGTGGTTTCACCTCCAGTTCCATATCCGCCAGCAGTCGTAAAAGCCAGACCAACCTTACCGTCAAGTTTACCGTGAAGCTTAACAGTTTCATCTAAAAACGCTTTAACTTCCCCCGCCATTTGACCGTAGTATGTTGGAGAGCCTATGGCTATTCCATCATACTCTAAAAGCTCTTCAACTTTAGTATCAGACACCGATTTCATAGAGACTTCCAAGTTTTCCCCCCTAAGAGCCGACGCAAGCATTTCCGCAAGCTTTCGCGTATTACCCCCACGCGAGTAGTAAACCACCAAAACTTTAACCATTCAACCACCTCTAAGTGTAATTGGATCTAGACTAGTTAAGTCTTTTCACAGCCTCAACTATCGTTTTAAGCTTCATAGTGCTAACCTTATACGGCTCATCCCCAGGTAGAATACCGTTTAAGCCTCTGAACCCGCAGTCTGGCTTAGCCATGTAAACTCTATCGCCGTAGATGTTTAACGCCTTAGATAAGATGTTTAAAACTTCTTCAACACCTTCAACTCTAGCGTTTCTGGAGGATACGCAACCTATAGACAACAGTTTATCCGATTCCTTAAATTCCTCCGGCTTTAAACTTTCAAAGTTCTCAGGGGAATCTTTAAATTCATGGTCTAATATCGTGAAGTTGGATTTTAAAAGCAACCTAAATAAAGCTGGTGAAACTCTACCGCATACGTGTATACCAAGCGTAGACTTACGCGGCTCAAGTTTTTCAAATATTCTCAAAACATCTTCGCTCTTGTGCTTAATCAATGATGTGCCTCTTCCATAAACGATGGAAAGAATAGGCTCATCCACCACTATCAGATTATATCCTAGGTCTTCAAGTTTATGTATCAAATGTGATGTTGCAAGAGTTAAACTCTCTAAAAATGTTAAATCGTTTATTAGAGATTCTTTTATTGAATGTCGCCTTCCAGATGGATAAATTCTTGAGGCTAGTGTGAAAACTCCAGTTACAGGGGCTCTTAAGCCCGCGAAATTTAAACCACGTTTTCTAACGTACTCTACAAACCATAGTGCTTCAAATGGTACGGGTATTTCTACATCTTCCAATTCTTCAACACTATCGGCTGAAAACACATAATCTAAACCATTTTTACACAAAAGTCCCTTGGAAGATAGAGGATCGAGAAACATGCTTATGAAGTCTCTGAGCTGAGGATAGCTGGGATACGTTAAACCAATACTATACAGGTCTTCCGCAATCTTCTCCACAGATTCCCTACGGAATTCTACTGGAAAGCTTCCTACGCAACTAGTATACATGCATAACACCTAACCATGAATTATTTCAACGCCACCATAACAGTTATATCCATCAGATTAACACCAGTTGGCCCCGTAAATATGAGGTCGCCCAATTTTTTAAAAAACCTATGGGAGTCGTTATTATCGAGGCATTCCCTCGGGTCTAAGTTTTCCTCGGATGCCCTTTGAATGGTTTTACCATCAGCTATGGCTCCGGCTGCATCGGTTAAACCATCAACGCCATCCGTTCCAATAGATGCTAATGCGACGTTTTTGAGACCCTGTATTTTCACAGATGCTGAAAGGACAAGCTCTTGATTTCTACCTCCAACTCCAGACCCTTTAACCGTTACTGTAGTCTCACCACCAGCTACTATGGCTACGGGTTTCTCAATGGGGTTATCTTCCAAAGATTCTTCAACGAGTATGCTACCGTATACGGTCCCCACATATCTAGCTTCTCCTTCAACTACGGAGGATAATATGACGGAATTTAAACCCAATTCTCTAGCCTTTTTAACGGCTAGATTGCACGCTAATCTATTACTTCCGATTATTAAATTGTGGACCTTCTCAAATATTCTATCTCCGGGTTTTGGAGTCTCCGCTATTTCCCCCCTTAATCCGGCTTCTATCCGCCTCCTAACGGATTCCGGTATTTGATGCCATAAACCGTACCTATTAAGCATACGGTAAGCGTCTTGAAAAGTTGAAGTATCGGGCGATGTAGGCCCGGATGAGATGACATCTAATCTGTCGCCTACCACATCGGATATTATTAAACTTAAAACTCTAGCTGGATACGCATATTTGGCTAATAGTCCACCTTTGAAAGCCGATATATGCTTTCTAACAGCGTTGATTTCATCTATACTGGCTCCGCTTTTAAGAAGAAGCTTCGTAACTTGCTGTTTTTCTTCTAGCGATATCCCATCTGCAGGTAGTGGCGTCATAGCGGAGCCACCGCCCGAGATGAGACATATCACTAAGTCGTATTCAGAAGCTTCTGAAACCATTTTCAAGATTTCCTCAGCACCCTTCTGCCCATTAATATCGGGTATTGGATGCCCTGCTTCCATAAACTCAATCTTACCAGTTAGGGATTTAAATTTCACACCTTTAAGCACATTTATGAAGCCTCTAGTAATTTTATCACCTATTAGTTGTTCAACGGCTAAAGCCATGAAGTGGCTGGCTTTACCGAAGCCAACTAGATAGATGTGTTTGAAATCGTCAAGGTTAAGTTTTAAATCACCTACGCTTAGTATTGAACCGTTTCTTTTAACGCTCGACTTTACCATCTCCACTGGATTCAACTTCTCCATAACCTCATCGAGGATGTTTAAACAAATGGCTCTAGCCCTTCTATCTCCGTCTGTTAAACCGTTGGAGATCAAGTTTTCAAGATTCCTTATAACCTTCATTAGACTGTTAACACCTCATCAAAATTTAACAGCTGTAAGAGTTTAAATGTTATACCTTAAACTAAACTAATTTGTAAACATTTAAATCGGCGTTTTCTCTCTAAATCTTGGAAATGAGACCTAGAACCGGATTAGCCATACTCTCAGGTGTTGTCACATGTGCAGCTTTAGACCTAGCGATTCTAGTGACGGCTGGTTATTCGAACATTGTCCTAATTTCTCCATTTTTAGGAGGCTTAGTTACTGGAAGCTTCTTCATAGACCCTATGAAGAATGGAGGTAAAATGGGGGCTATAGTAGCTATAATAGATATTCTACTGATAAGACAAATTATACAAACGGTTTTACTACAAATGGGGTTGCTAACGATACCTCCGGAGATTTCAGAGATAGAATCGTTAGGTTTACCAATGCTCTTATTCCTATTGATCATAAGTTTTCTAATACAACTCGGCATAGGGTTTGGAGGAGGAGTGGTCGGTTCCTATATAAAAAGACGTATGACCCCTCCACCACAACCACCGCCTCTAAATGTCTGCCCCTATTGTAAGGCTAAGGTTCCTCCAGGAGCCATCTACTGCCCATACTGTGGAGCAAACTTAAAGGAAGCTAAACCTCCTAGATTTTAACATTTCGAGGATGAAGGTTGAAAAGTGCAGTTCTTCTTTCAGGTGGTAAGGATAGTCTTTATGCCTTATGGACTTCTGCAAACCAAGGTTTTGAAATAGCTTGCCTCATAACGCTCATTCCTGAGAGTTTTGAATCTTGGGTTTTCCACTATCCAACTGTTGAGCTTGTGAAGCTTCAAGCTGAAGCTATGGGCAAGCCATTTTTTGCGAGGAAGACTGGAGACTCTGTAGATAGAAGTTTGAAGGACCTCTATTACGTGCTTAAAGAGGCTGTTGAAAAGTTACATGTGGATTCCGTCATTTCGGGAGTTCATGCAAGTGCCTACCAGAAGAACCTGATAGATTCCGTATGTGAAGAACTTAACCTTAAAAGCTTTACACCGTTGTGGGGTAAAAGGGCCGATTGGATTTTAAAAGAAATGCTAGAGCTTGGATTTTTAATAATGATCGTAGCTGTAGCGGCTGAAGGATTAACGGAGAAATGGTTGGGTAGGATTCTAGACGCTAATTCCATAGTGGAATTTAGTCGGCTTGCCTCTAAGCATCACTTTAGCCTTTTAGGAGAGGGTGGTGAATACGAAACGCTTGTTTTAGATGCGGCATTCTTTAGAAGACGTTTACGGATTAGAAAGGCTGAACCCATATGGATGGGAGACTCTGGCTATCTGAAGGTATATGAGGCCGATTTAGAAGACAAGAATCGTTTTTACAGACTTTAACGGTTTGTTAATTTGTAATTCCCGTTTTTTTCACGTCGAATGTTATTGGAAGACTTAATGCCGAGTTCTCTTAAAGCATCTTCAACTAAGCCGTAGACCTTCTCTTCATCTAGCGTTTGAAAGTTCTTCTCAAGCATTAGAAGCCTACCTTGGACGAGTAATGAATCTACATTTAAACCTCTAGCGGCATATATGATGTTTGATATTAAGTTCTCCGGACTGTAGATCGGCTGAAGATTGGGGCTTCTAATATCCAGCAATATTAAATCTGCTTCAAAACCCTTCTCAATACGACCAACGACGTTTTCAAGACCCAAGCTTCTACTAGCGTTAACCGTAGCCATGTCTAAAACTTGCTGAACGCTTACAGCGCCTGGATCCCAACGGTTATGTTTTTGAAGTAAAGCCGCAAACTTCATCGTTTCAAACATGTCCAGCGTATTATTGCTTGCTGGTCCGTCTGTGCCTAAGCTTACAAGCACACCGGATTCCATGAGCTCCGGGATTGGAGATACGCCTCCAACTCCAAGCTTCATATTTGAAATCGGACAGTGGGAAACTTTAACCCCTTTAAGTGCTAAAACCCCAATATCTCTCCTCGTCAGCCAAACACAGTGTGCAGCTAAAACGTTTCCATTTAAGAAGCCGATCTTATCCAAATATTCGACGACACTACATCCATATTTTCTCTGAAACATCATCTGCTCTCTTCTAGTTTCAGCTAGATGTATGTGAACCAGTGCGTTGAGTCTCCTAGCCATCGTTTGACTTTCCATGAGAAGTTCATCGGAACACGTGTAAGGAGCATGTGGAGCTACTATGGGTTTGATTTTAGGGTCGTTCAACTCTCGTATGGTTTTAATCGCCTTATACGTTTCCGTTAGAAAGTTTCTTCTCAAGTTTTCATCTGAAGCCCTATCATCTGATACCGTATCTATTAAGCCTTGACCTATAAAACCTCTTAAACCAGCTTCTTTAACGGCTTTAGCGACCATTCCAGCATAGTAGTACATGTCGACTAGACAAGCCGTACCGGTTCTTATCATCTCAAGGCATCCAAGTAGAGCTCCCACGTAGCAAAGTCGCTCAGTAAATTTACGCTCTAGAGGCCACACCTTCTCTTTAAGCCATCTATCTAACGGCAAGTCTTCGGCATATCCTCTAAGTAGGCTCATTGAAATATGCGTATGCGTATTTATAAGGGCTGGCATCAAAACCTTACCTTCACCATTTACAACGACATCTCCCCCGCTTAGATCACGACCTATATCAGCGATTAACCCGTCTTTCACTAGAACAGACGCTCTCCTTAACACTCTCCTATGTTCATCTTGGGTAATTATCCAATTGCAGTCTTTAATTAAAATCTCCAATTGAATCTAGAGTTTTATATGTAGCAAATTTATTTAAATCAAGCTGATTTTCCTCGAAGGTTATATTTATTAGAATCCTACTGTTACATTCAACTGATGACTTCAAACCCGGAAACTCTTGAAGAATATATTAGAGAAGCCGCTGAGATAGCCAATTCGAAAGGATTTCATGTAACGTGGGATAATGTACCAACATATCTAATGCTTATAGTGACTGAGCTCTCCGAAGCTATGGAGGCTTGGAGAGACGACGATTCTGAAGTCTTTAAAGAGGAGTTAGCAGATACGCTTATCAGAATCTTCCACATGTGTGGAGACCTTAACATAGATATATCAAATGCTGTCAAAGTGAAAATGTCGATAAATAAAACCAGGCCATATAAACATGGTAGAAAGAGACTGTAGTTTAGCCCTGAGCAGTCGATGAAAGTGTATCAAGTACATCGTCTAGGATTTTTGAAGCTTCCAGTATCTGCCCTTCATCTATGACTAGAGGTGGTAAAAACCTTAAGATGTTTCTGCCAGAGTATAGAGTTATGAGGCCATTTTCAATACTTTTAACGATTACGTCTTTTACATCAAATTTTAGCTCCACCGCTCTCATCAAACCTAAGCCTCTAACCTCTCTTATAGATGGGTGGTTTTGTTTAAGTTTCTCCAACTCGCGTTTAAAGATCTCCCCCAGCCTCTCCGCCCTCTCAGGCAGTTTTTCACCGACTATTATGTCTATTACAGCTGAAGCCGCTGCACACGCAAGAGGATTTCCACCGAACGTACTCGTATGCTCTCCAAGTTTAAGACTCTCACCTACATCTTCTCTTGCTAAAACTGCCCCCATGGGGACTCCTCCCGCTAAACCCTTGGCGACGCACATTATATCCGGCTTTACATTCCAATGTTGACAAGCCCACATAGTCCCAGTCCGTCCGAGACCCGTCTGAATCTCATCAACTATGAGTAGGCTACCTTTTCTATCGCATACGTCTCTCAAACCCTTTAGATAACCATCTGGTGGAATTCTCACACCGCTTTCACCTTGAATCGGCTCCACTATAAATGCTGCAGTGTTTTCATCGACCACTTCTTCAGCCTTCTCAAGGTTTCCATAGGGTACGAACTCCACACTCTTAATAAGAAGATCTTTGAAGGGTTCTCTATACTTGGGATTCCAAGTCAATGATAAAGCTCCTAGAGTTTTACCGTGGAAGCCGCCCATCGTTGAAACCAGTTTAGACTTACCAGTATACTTTTTAGCCATTTTAATAGCTGCTTCAATAGCTTCAGCTCCACTATTACATAAGTAAACCTTATCCAAACCTTTCGGAGCTATTGTTACAAGCTTCTCTAAGAGAGATGCTCTAACGTCATTGTATAAACTTGGGTGACATATCGTAAGCCTATCAAGTTGTGTTTTAAGTGCTTCAACGACTTTAGGATGAGAGTGGCCTACTATGGCGACACCATATCCACCCATTAAGTCTATGTATCGCCTCCCCTCAGCATCCCACAATATTGCGCCGCTACCTCTTACAATGGCTACTGGATACCTGAAATAAACGTTGACCATATATTTTTCTTCAAGCTGAATGATCATTTGCGTATTCAATACCGCTCCTCCTAAACTGGATGGATTCCAGGATACATCAATCCAGTTCTTTCATCTAACCCATAAATGAGGTTTAGGCTTTGAACAGCATTACCAACAGCGCCTTTGACGAGGTTGTCTATGGCTGATAAGGCAACTATCCTATTCGTATGCTGGTCTAATTCAAATCCGACATCGCAAAAGTTTGAGCCTACTATGGGTTTTGGATCCGGATACCTGAATATCCCCTTTACATCCCTAACGAGCCTTACGAAGGGTTCATTTCCATAGAACTGTCTATAAATCTTCCAAAGATCTCTAATCGTTACGGTTTTCTCAGTAAAGCAATGACATACCACTAGTATTCCCCGCACTATATTGACGGAGCTTGCTGAGAAGGCAACTTTAACACTCCCACCAGCTAACACGCTGAGCTCCTGCTCTATTTCACTTGTATGTCTATGTCCAACTGGCTTATAAGGCCTTATAACGCCATAGCGTTCAGCGTGTATGCTTGCGAGTGAGGGCGTAGCGCCCGCACCCGAAGAACCTATCATAGCATCTACCACTACGACGCTTTGCTTGATGAAGTTTGCTTTAGCCAAAGGCGCCATAGCTAATATAGCGGCTGTTGACATGCAACCTGGACATGCGACTAAATCGGCTTTCCGAATCTCTTCTCTATGAAGTTCCGGTAAACCGTAAACAGCTTTCTCTAGAAGATCGGGCCTTGGATGCTTCCAGCCATACCACCGTTCATATTCTTTAGGATCCTTAAGCCTAAAATCTGGACTTAAATCGATCACTTTAACTCCAGCCTCTAGGAATTCTGGGGTTATTTTCGCTGAAACACCCGCTGGTGTGCATAGGAATACGACGTCGCTTTCTTCAACTATCTTTGACGTGCTGGGGTCTGTAAATTGAATATCTAGTATCCCTCTAAGGTTTGGATGAACTCTGTGAACATACTCTCCTACATACTTCCTAGAGGTAACTATTTTGATTTCTACATTCGGATGGGTTGCAAGTATCCTTAAGAGTTCTCCTCCAGTAAACCCCGATCCTCCTATGATGCTCACTTTCAAAGGCAACCCCTCCAGAATGGAGTAACACTTAACATTTAACTTTTACTACGTTGCTAATGGAATTTCTTCTCTCAGATTAGAGAAAGCTTCTTTAGTCTAATAGTCATGTTTAAACACTTGTACCTAATATTGTTTCAGGAGGGGGTTGTCTTGAGCGAAGATAGCGAGTTAAATCTACTGATGAAGAAGAAGTACTTGGAAATTCAGCGAAAGCTTATGGCTAAGACTTTAAAAGAAAAAGAGTCCTCGGAGGAGAGTAAAGCTCCAGACTATGAAAGCATCGTTAAAAACGCCTTAGACAGTTCAGGTTTAAGAGTTCTATCGGCTCTTAAAAGTCAGTATCCATATGAAGCTCGTGCGATAATCAACGCTCTTGGTAAGGCGATAGTAGATCGTAAAATACCTGCTGAAATAAGTGGTGGGGAGCTTTATCAGCTTTTACTAAGCCTCGGCATTAGAGTTAGACTTGACACGAAGATCTACGTTGAAAGGAAGGGTAGGGTTAAAGAATTTTCAGAATACCTAAGGGATAAAATTAAAGATTCTCAGTAAAATTTATATTTCAGTTAATTTTCCTTAAGTTAATGCTTGGATTCAATTGAAGAGTTTGAATGAGGGGGGAGCTTGGATAAAGTCGTACTCGCATACTCTGGAGGCTTAGACACCTCTGTATCAATAATATGGCTTCAGGAAAAGTACAACGTAGATGTCTATACAGTCACTGTTGATGTGGGGCAAGGTGGTGATTTTAAACTCGTAGAGGATATGGCTTACAAGCTCGGCGTTGTAAAGCACTTCTTCATAGATGCTAAGAGGGATTTTGTGGAGAACTACGTTTTCCCAAGCATTAAAGCTAATGGATTATATGAAGGTAAATATCCCCTTAGTAGCGCCCTCTCTAGACCTTTGATAGCTAAGAATGTCGTAGAAGTGGCTAAAGCGGTTAAAGCTGACGCTGTAGCACATGGATGCACCGGTAAAGGTAACGATCAGGTTAGGATAGAGACAACTATTAAAGCGTTAAATCCTAATCTGAAAGTTTTAGCTCCAGTTAGAGAGTGGGGTTTAGATAGAGAGTTTGAGCTTGAATACGCTAGGAAGCATGGAATCCCGTTTAGTAGAGAGAAGATATATAGTGTCGATCAAAACTTATGGGGTAGGAGTATAGAATGTGGACCCCTAGAAGATATAGAGCTTGAGCCTCCAAGTGACGTCTTCAAATGGACTATAGACCCGGAGAAAGCCCCTGATAGAGCTGAGTACGTAACTATAGGCTTTGAAAACGGTGTACCCACTTCACTCAACGGAGAAACTTTAGACGGCGTTACACTTCTAACTAGGCTGAATGAGGTTGCTGGGAGGAATGCGGTAGGTAGAATAGATCACATCGAGGATAGAGTTGTTGGAATTAAGACTAGAGAAGTCTATGAATGCCCAGCGGCGGTCTGCATATTAGAAGCGCATAAAGACCTTGAGAAGCTGGTTTTAACTCCAAGCCAATTGAGCTTTAAAGAGCTTGTAGATAGACAGTGGAGCTTTCTAGTGTACGCTGGAATGTGGTATGAGCCGCTTAAACAGGACTTGGAAGAGTTTATTAATAGTTCTCAGAGGTTTGTTGAGGGATGGGTTAAACTGAAGCTTTATAAGGGAGGATTAAGAGTTGTTTCAAGAATGTCTAAGTATTCGCTGTATAGTAAGGATCTTGCCACTTACAGCGTTAAAAGCGTTTTCGATCAATCTGCAGCCCCCGGGTTTATAGAAATATGGAGCTTACCCCTGAGAACCGCCCATACTGCTAGGAAGAGCCGTTGGAGGTGATGGGTATGGTTATAGTTTTAGAGTGTTCTGAATGTGGTGGTATAATTAAAATTCCTGATGACGCCCTCGAGGGTGAAATATTTTCGTGTCCAGATTGTGGTATGGAGTATGAAGTTTATATAAACAATGGTAAAATTGAGCTTAAACCCGCGGAAATAGAGGGAGAAGACTGGGGAGAGTAGACTGAAGAATATTACGTCGAGGGTTGAACGTTTGAAACTAGTGGTTAAAATTGGTGGAAGCATTCTCAAAGACGGAGCTCCAGATGTAAACTTGATAAATGATGTTAAAGATGTTTTCTCAAACCATAAACTCGTCTTGGTTCACGGAGGGGGAGATGAAGTTACAAGCATAGCTTCTAAAATGGGTAAAGAGCAGGTTTTCATAACCTCTCCAGACGGCTTTAGAAGCAGATATACGGATAAGGAGACCCTTGACATCTACGTTATGGTTATGGCTGGTAAGATAAATAAGGAAATAGTTTCAACTCTGCTTGAATTCGGTCTTCCAGTAGTAGGGATTTCAGGTGTAGATGGGGGGCTTTTAAGAGCAGAGAGAAAGAAGAAGCTCGTAATAATCGATGAGAAAGGTAGGAAGAGGGTTATACCTGGGGGATATACTGGGAAGATAGTAGCCGTTAATATTGGTTTATTAGAAACTCTTCTAAACTCAGGCTACCTGCCTGTCATTTCACCGTTGGCCATAGGCTCGGAGTACGAGATCCTGAACGTTGATGGAGATAGAGCGGCTTCTTATGTAGCGGGAGCTTTAAAAGCGGACAACCTCATACTTTTAACAGACGTAGAAGGTTTAATATTAGATGGAGAGCTTTGCAGGGAAATATCCTCTACCCAATTAAAGGAGAAGCTCAAGAAGATAGGCCCAGGTATGATCACCAAAGTCTACGCCGCTATAGAGGCTTTGGAAATGGGCGTTGATAAGGTTGTGATATCCTCTGGTTTAAGACTTAAACCCATAATATCCGTTATTGAAGGTGAGGCTGGAACAGTAGTCTATAGAGGTTGATAATGTCCATAAGTTTAGAGTTTAAAGCAAAAGCGGTAGATATACTTAAAAACGCTTTAAAAATCTACAGCCCATCCCTATGTGAAAAAGAGCTGGCGTTTTTCCTCGCAGATACTATGGAAAAGCTAGGATACGATAACGTGTATATTGATGAAGTGGGAAATGTTTTGGGATCCGTAGGCATAGGTAAACCTAAGGTCATGTATATAGGCCATATGGATACTATTCCGGGGGTCATACCATATAAGGAGGAGGGGAGTTACATATATGCTAGGGGGGCTGTAGACGCTAAATCTGCATTAATAGCTATGGTTGTTGCAGGGGCCTCTATTAAAAGTGAAGTTTTAAATGGTAGACTTACCGTTGCATGCACCGTTGATGAAGAAGGTTCCAGTTTAGGTTTTAAACACATACTACGTAAAGGTATAGAGGCCAAGTATATAGTCTTAGGTGAACCGGGTGGAGTTGAAGCCATAACCATAGCCTACAGAGGTAGAGTGCAACTTTCCGTAAGATGTAGAACAAGAGCTGGACATGCTGGGTCACCGTGGGCTTTTGAAAACGCCGTTGAAAACCTATACGAGTTTTATACGTGTTTAAAGAAAGAGTTTTACGAACGTTATTCTACTCAAACGTTTTCAAGCAGATACTACACCGTTTCTACGTCAATTACTTGGATTAGAGGTGGAGAAACGCCAAACGTTATACCAAGCTTCTGCGAAGCTAAAATTGACGTTAGAATTCCACCAAGCGTTAAAGCCTCTGAAATCGTAGAATACTCTCAAAGACTTATGAATAATTTCATGAGTAGAAACCCAGAGGTTCGGTTGGAAGTTGAGCCTGAAGGGTATTGCGACGCCTATGAAGTAGATAGGAATTCAATGCTTTTAAGGGTTTTAAGAGAGTCTATTAGAGAAGTTAGAGGCAGATATCCTAAGCTTATCCGTAAAACCGGCACTGGAGATATGAACCTTTTAACAGGTTTACCCATTGACGCCGTAACCTACGGCCCAGGAGATTCGGCTCTAAGCCATACAGACATGGAGAAGGTAGACGTAGAGGAATATCTAGATAGCATAAAGGTCTATAGGCTTGTAGCTTTAAAACTTTTGAAACAACCATGAAGGATTACCGAGACCATTATAGTGTCCGCTTCATTCATAGTTAGAACTGTAAAAACTTACCACTTTCTTCTTACAAAAATAAAATGGGGATGTTTAGAATGGGAAGAAGAATCTGTATCTGCTTATTATGATTCCGGGTATTAATGCTAACATGTGTCCAGCTATGTATCCGCCTGCTACTGGAGCCCCAACTTCCTCGTATAGCTTACTTCCTCCCACTCTGAGTGTTATTTGTTTAAGAACCCAGGCTATGAGGGCGTAAGTCCAGAATCCCCATTCGAAGCCAGCGCCTATACCCAGTATGAAGCCTACAGGCTCAAATGGGAACCATATGTACCTTGCATGTAGCCAGCTTAAAAGCCCTACGAATAGGAAGCCTGCTACGAAGTGAGGCACCCAAGGTTCTGTACCCGGAGCACTGTTCCAGCTATCTGGATCCGCAGACCTCTGCATTACCGCGTTACAACCATGCATGCCCCAGGTGCCTTGAAGCTTTGTTATACCGAACGTGTATGCAATTGATAGCCATGTTGGTATTGTCACAAGTGAATATATTATTATGGAGGCTACGAGAACTTTAAAGATGCTTTTAGTGCTTACTCCTGTGAGACTAGCCATTCTGTAGGCTTCGAAAGCCGTTAAGAAGTTTCCACCGACTTGATTGCCCATGTCGGGGGCGTCTGTAAACCACGTGTTGAAGTGCGCAGACATTGCGAAGTCTCTATCTACGACTTCAGGTGCTTTTGGCCATAGTAGAAGTCTGTGTAAGGCATAGCCCTTATCCGTTTTACGGTAGTAGATTCCTCCTAAGCCTAGAAGCCTCATAGAGCCAAACCACAACGCGATCATATTTATCGGCGTTAGTAGCGCGGATATCGGGTTCATACCACATGCAATATGTATGAATATGGCTATGATAAACGTCGCTATTAGCAAGAGGTATGCACTTCTATAGCTTATGGGTTCACCTTTTTCAAATTCAACCTTAGCCGGGGAATCCATTCTTCCAAAAGCAGCCTTAAGTGTGTCTATTATATGCCGTCTACTTAAAATCAACAGGAATATCGTTAAACCCCATATGCCTCCAACCAATACAGCCGTCCACTTAAAGGGCTCACCGTAAGATATAGATATTTCCCCACACCAAACCCTACCGCAGCCAGGTGTAGTCGGAAGCCCCGTATAGTATCCAAGGAAGTATGCTATTTGAGATAGTATTATTAGAATAAGCCACCAGAACCACATATTGAACAGAGTCGTTAACGGTGCAAAGTATGCTATAGCCACACCCAGCGGCTCCTTCCCAATTCTAGCCATACCTACGAGGGCTGCTAATGGCTCACCCGGGCTTACGAAGTGAGAGCCGTATCCGCATACGTTTGCCGCCCACCTCCACCCGTAGATGTCTGGAAACCATGGAAAGAGGCCTGTGCAGAGTGTTGGAATCCAGACAATAATGCCTAGTACGAATCCAATTAGGAAGGGGCCTGAAAACCTCGCCTTCCTCTCAGGCAATGTTCTCACTAGAAGCTCATATGCAGCACCGACGTGGGGGAATGGGACTTTTTCAACGTCTATCCAGTACTTTCTAAATATTGTGGCAATCGATACCATCAGAAGACCGTATACTATTGTAAATGTGCTCCAGAAAAGTATCATAGGCATTAAATCGGCCCAGGGCACCGGAGCACCACCGTAGAGTGCTTGCTTAGCGATTTCTGGTGACGGGGCCATAAACCATGGGACGAGCCTAGTTGTCTCTTCAACTGGAGACATAATTCTATTACCTAGGAAGACGCCGTAGCTGGCGCAAGCCGTGTCAGATGTAGGTCTGCCGAGGTAGAATGAGAGGCATAACGTCGTAGTGTACAGCCAAGTTATAGTCGTCATGTTGACTCTCTTCTTGAAGAAGCTGAGCTTCCCCAAAGCACCCGCGAAGTAGAAGCATATGAATGGTAGGGCTGTTAAAGCCGAGTAGCATACGACGACGACCCCCATAGCCGCGGAATATCCGGGTGGATTCCTCCAAGTACCAGTCGGGTTTAGAGGGTTTATAGCCATTGTAAATATTCCTAAGACAACCATGAACGGTATCAGAAAGTGCCACGGAATTTTCTCCTCAACGACTTCCTTTGACAATCTTCCACTGACTCTTAATATCCCTAGATAATTTATAAGTTTTTCGCTGTCAGCAATAGAAGAGGACGTACATTTTTATAGTAGGTTGGTCTATGTTATTTGAACTTGCAATTCAACATGGCGTAAATATTTCTAAACGACTTCTTCATATGCTTGAATAGTCAATGTAATGGTGAGTCTTTTAAAAATTTTATCGAACATTAACTTGATAAGTCAAGTATCTTGTTCACTGAGAGTCTATCTACCTTCAGCCCATGTAAATACTTACCTTTCAAACGCTTATCGAGTTGGAGTTCTTTTATGGGGACTGGATTTTGAAATTTCACGATTTTCCCAAATATTAGGACGGTTTTCCAAGGATGTTCTGTGAAGTTCTCCCCTCCGTTTTTAAGCCACTCCTCCCTAGTCTTATAATCTTCTATTATACCGTAGCCTACCACTGAGTCCCCTAAGTCTGTCTTCATTATGAAGAGGCATTCTAAACCCTTCTCCCATTTTCTCCTAAGCGAGGTATAATATGTTCTACTTTCGAAAACTCTACGAGCCCAATTTTCCTGAAGTATTCTAAGGAGTATAGCCATAGTGTTAAATTGAGCTTATAGACTTTTAAGCTTTATCCGCAGGTTTTATGAAAGGACTGCTCACATAATGGAAAGAGTACGCGTATAAAACATAGGAAGTTTAAATACTTGAGTAAAGTTAATAAAGTAAAAAACTAGGCATTAGTATGCATTAACTAGGAGTTGAGCAAAATCGTAGATGACTTCACTCTGTTCTAAGAATTTTTAAAATCTCTTCAGCTCCAACTTCGGCGTGTTCATACGGATGTTTTTCGGGAAAGCGTAGGTCAACTATGCGTAAAACGGCTCTAGCCGCGTTTGCAGCAGCTACTGCGAATAGTCTATTTATTTGCTGTTGTTGTTCGATTTCTTCAGGAGTCTCCATGTCTCTGCCCGTTCTAACGCCTCCCATATCTTTCATACGTCTAGACAATACGATGTTGGGGTTGAATTCGAATAGGATTAAGTAATGTGGCTTCATCAGTTTAACTACGTCATCTGGCAATCCGGGATAATAGCCTCTCCCCATCTTTATAGATGCGTGGGTGTCTATCAGAACGTCTCCGGGTATGTTGGATATTTCCCTAGCGGCGATTTCTTGAAGCTTAATGTAGTCTTCAGGCGGTATCTTCTTACGCATTTCATCTCTATCCTTAACACCGTAAAGTTCTCGGGCAGCTTTAAACATGTAATCTCCAAAATTGACAATCGTTACATCTGGCTTCTTCATCTGAACATAACGCATTATAGTGGTTTTGCCTCCACCCGGGACGGCTAAAACGACTATCCTCATACGGGGACACCACCTTAATTTGGATATAGGCTTAACTCCCTCTCTCTCCCTTCCCGTGATATTCCGTCCACTTGAGCTTTCTAGGGTCTCGGTGAAACTCCAACATACTGATCCTACATTTTCTCGAGCAGAACCAAAGTATGGTACCGTCTCGTTTAACGTACATAAGCCCAGATCCGACGGGTATTTCTGAACCGCAGAAGGAGCATTTTCTAACTCTAGGTAGCATAACCTATTTCCCTCTACAGCTACCTTATACGTTTCGCTTCCCTCTCGGTCTCTTTAAGGAGGACTACATCGCCTATTTTGACAGGCCCTTTAACGTTTCTAGATATCACCCTACCCTTATCACGTCCAGCTAGAATCCTAACTCTAACAAGCTCCACCTCACCTGTAACACCAGTCCGCTCTATTATTTGGATAACCTCGGCTGGAGTAGGCTCTTCTTCTCTAGGCTTCTTAGAACTCATTGACTTCCACCTTTCCTAAGAGCTTCGATTTTAGAGATAAGCTCCTCAAACACTCCTTTCGCTTCTCCCGGGTCTATTACAGCTACGGAAGATGCAGCCACTTCTATACCGCTAGCTATGCCGAGTTGTCTTTTAGATGGCACGTAAATGTATGGGACTTTCCTCTCTTCACATAGAAGGGGAAGATGTGCTACGATTTCAGGTGGGTCTACATCCTCAGCTATAACCACCAGTTTAGCAATACCTCTATCTACAGACTTTGTAACCTCATTTACCCCACGTTTAATTTTACCAGTATCTTTAACCATGGATATTGTCTCATAGGCTGCATCTGCCAGCTCCTTAGGTACATTAAATCTAACGTAAAACGGTTTTTTAGCCGACACTTAGCCTCACCTTTAGCACATACACACATCGTTCTCTCCTTAAAAAGCATTACGCCTTTAAATCTCTGAAGATGCCTTCAACTCAACTTGAAGATGCCTTTCAAAACCCATAAAACGTACGTGGAAGAGGCTGAATACTACATTTAGAAATAAAAGTGGGAGGGCGTTACGTTAAATTTTCCCATGTATTTTAAGGATCTCTCCATAGTATAAGGTGTGCCAGTCTCTCCTTGGATATACGTTTTCAACCAAGTCTTCAGGTAGCATTTGAAGTTTAACGGAGTCCTTGTAGAGGACTCTACACTCGTAAACTATAGGGCATCCCTCTACAACTGGTGCTTTGACAAATTCACCGCGCTTCCACTTTAAACCAGTCTTCTTAAACTTGTCAACCTCCTTACCGGATGTGGTTCCGCAAATCCTACAAGCCTCATCCATATCTTCAGTTGGAACATTCACTGTGAATTCGCCGCTTTCCTCTAAAAGCCTATACGTATACCTAGTTATCCTTACAGCCACTAGGAAGATCGGTTTAGCCCAGATTATCCCCATCAACCCCCACCCTATCGTCATAAGATTAGGTTTTCCATTAGATCCAACCGAACCCAATAGTAGACCTGTCTTCCTCATAGCGTTGTAAGTTGTAAGCATGTATCTATCGAGGCTTTCCAATATTTCGCTCGTTTTAATCACTTATCCAACCTTGTATGGGGTTCCATACTTGTTGAGGTAGAATATCTCTTCAATTGCTTTCCTAGGTCTAGCTGGTGGCTCTTCATCTGGAACGCCTATTGGAATTACACATACGACTTTAAGCTCAGGGGGTATGTTTAGAACCTTTTTAACGGCGTCTTCATTAAATGCGCCTATCCAGCATGTTCCATAACCTAGCTCTGTAGCCTCTAAAACCATGTGTTCAACGGCTATCATAGGGTCTTGAGCAAACCATCGTGAAGCAGATGGGTCTCCAATTGCAGCAATAGCCACTTGGGCATCTGCTATAAAGGTTTGATTGTTACACGCTTCTGCAAGTTTACGTTTAACCTCGGGGTCTTTGACGACTACAAACCTCCAAGGTTGACGGTTGCCAGCTGAAGGCGCTAATCTAGCTGCTTCAAGAATCTTTAGAAGGTGTTCTTCAGGAATCTTAGCATCCTTCTTATAACGTCTTATACTTCTCCTCTTTTTAATTGCTTCGAAAACGTCCAAAAGGAAACACCTCCAGTATCAACTGACTACATCATACTAGATAAGTCTTCACATAGTTTTTAAGCATATGGAGATGTTTAAATAGACCTTGAACTTTTAAATGTATGGCGAGGTATTTGAAGGTCGGTTTCCTATATGGTGAAGAACGGATTGAACTTGAATTACCGGATAGAAACCTCATAGGCGTTTTAAAGACATCTAGACCTTCAGCTTCCGCAGATGTAGAATATGAAGTCTTAAAGAGTTTGGAAAACCCTGTTACACCATTTATAAAGAAAGGCTCTAAGGCTCTGCTCATAGTTACAGATTATACTAGAGCTACTCCGTTAAGTAGGATTCTACCTCCACTTATTCGAAAGCTTAAAGGAGAGGGGTTTAGAGAATTTACAGTTCTCGTAGCAAATGGATTGCATGCACCAGCTTCCCAAAAACAGCTTGAAGAGTTTCTAGGCGGATGGGTTTTTGAAGAAGCTGAAGTTGTAAATCATGACGCTTCAAAATTAGATGAGCTGACGTATCTAGGTGAAACGTCTTGGGGTACCCCCCTATGGGTTAATAGAAGGATTTTTGAAGCCGATTTACGGATCGGTTGCGGTACAGTAGAACCACACTTCTTCGCAGGGTATAGTGGAGGTGGGAAGATTATTCTCCCAGGGGTTTCAGGCGTTGAAACGATTTACAGAAACCACTCCTATGCGATGATAAACCACCCCGGCTCTAGACTTGGAGTTTTAGATAGGAATATAATCTACAAGGATATCTGTGAGGCATCTTCCATGTCTGAACTCGACGCCGTTGTAAACGTTGTTTTGGGCTTTGAAGGAGGAGTTTCAAAGTGTTTCTCAGGTGAACCCTTAAAAACTCACAGGTCTGCCGTAGAGTTTCTAGAACACTTCGTAAAGGTTAGGGTTAAGAGGAAAGCGGACATAGTTGTGGTCAGCGGTGGAGGATATCCAGCCGATAGAAATCTGTATCAGGCTGTTAAAGGCATGGCTGTTGGCGAGCCACTAGTTAAGGATAACGGTGTGATCGTGCTTCTAGCCGAGTGTAGGGATGGTGTGGCGCATGAACACTTCTACCAGCTCGCTTCAAAGTTTAAAGACCCAGCGGCTCTACTCAGGTATATAAAAGAACATGAACCTATTAGAGACCAGTGGGAGGTGCAGATAATGGCTAGAATACTTATGAAAAGCCGTATAGTCGTCTATGCAAAAGGTGTAACAGCTCAAGAACTTAAGAACATGATGTTAATACCAGCTTCAAGCCCTGAAGAAGCCTTAGAAATAGCATTCTCCTTAACGAATAAAGACGCTGAGTTACTTGCAGTTCCAGAAGGTACACACGTCATACCTGAAGTCTTAGAGTCAGAATAGTTAATTAATGCCTATCTCCTCCTACTATTTGTAGGACCCGTCGTCTAGCCTGGATCAGGACATGGGCCTTCGGAGCCCAAGATCGCGGGTTCGAATCCCGCCGGGTCCACTCCCTTTTGGATAAAACAACTTTAATTACAGTTCAATTGATAAGTAATTGTTTAATGGAATTTGCATATGTACTTTCCGTTATCCAAGTAACGAATGTAGTACGAGTGGATGTTGCAAAGTTTTGCACTCGTGGGAAAACTCTGCAACTAAAGTCTAAGTTTTTTTGAGAAAAGAATAAAGAATTTCTTGTTGCATACTAAAGTAGTGGTTCAATCTCTACACCTTTATCTGTTAAGTTTAGTTTATGCCACTCTATATTATGCTTTGTTAAAGCTTTAACTATTCGTATCTTTCTCAATGTTTGATTTTCTTTGGTTTCTAAGACGTAGTCGCAGATGGATTTTACGTTTTCTTCAACGTTTCTACTTTGGACACCGCTATCGAGGATGAAAACTGCTACACCGCGATTTCGCTTAGCCCTAGCCTTTAATCTATAAACTAAGTCTATGACTAGACGTTCATCCCCTATTATAGTGAAGAACTGAGATAAGGTACATATGAGAATTCTAGTAACATCGTCTTCTATCTTCTGAATAGTATCTCTAATGGCTCCAACGTCTGAGGGTCTTGCAGGAAGTTCTCCCAATGGAGGGGGATGATATTCTATAAGAAAGGGGGAGTAGTATATGAACCTCAACAACCCTATATCTACGTATTGTTTAATACCGTAGTTGAAGTTCACTCTCATCTGGAAGTCTAAAGTATCTAAATCTTGATTTGTATTTATACATACGCATTTTTCATTCCTTCTCAAACCTTCACAGAGGAATTGATAGCCAATATAAGACTTCAACGTTCCAACAGGACCTATAAGAGCAACGGTTGAACCCTCTATAACACCACCTTGTAAAAGTTCGTCTAAGCCTTTAATACCAGTTCTAATCCAGCTTTTTTGCATCAACTCAAAAAGCTATGAAGTTAAATATTTTTTTAGTTAACTATTTTTAGTGAAACCATTAGTAATGATATTAGTTTTAATATAAGATTTAATAAGAAATGTTGAGAGGATTATGGTTCTCTTAAGCTAGTAAAAATGATTTGTGTAAAATCTTTACTCAAAATTGAGTAAAGATTGAATTTTGAGTAAAATTTATAACCCGGTCTCTTCTTCTAATAAGGAACTTGTGAGCCGTTTAAGGAGCGCTAGCAGCGTTGTAGCCGTTTCAACGGTATTTGGGGCTTTAGCATACCTTATCGAACTTACAGGTGTAAGCCACTTCTTACCGTTTCCACCTTTAAACTACCTCCTCTATGATCCTGCTGAAATAGTCATATACCTCCTATACTTAGCGGTTGGTCTTAAACCCGCCTTGCTCTCAACGGTCTTAGTAGTATTAGGGTTATCAATAAATATAGACGGTTTCAGCGTGCTTATAATGAGTTGTACGGGTATACCCTTCTTCGGACCTATTATGAAGGGATTAGCCATATTATCAACATTAGCTGGGCTGGCTTTAATCGAAAAGAAGCGGTGGAAGCTCTCCGTATGTTCTGCTATAGTTTTAAGAGTCATTTTGATGAGTTTTCCGAACTTAGCCTTTATCTCCTTAATAGTGCCTAAACTCCCATTCCCTCAAACTACGATAGAATGGTTCACTTCAAACGTAGCCTACATACTGACTCTTACGGGAGTTTACAATGCATCTCAAGCCTTAATCGCCTTACTCTCAGCCCAATTGATATACGGAAGACTTCTACCAGTTCTCAGACGAAAGCTTATCTCTATTAGAAAATCTAAACTGAAAGAGTGACACTCAGAGAGTCAATAGCACGATTCTCTACACGTTTCCTTCAAGTAAAACCAAGATTTTTTACCCTCCCCATACTTCAGAAAGAAGACTACATCTCCCTCATCATCTATATCCAGCATTACTCTTTTAGAGTGGAAGACGGCTATATTGGATTTCGTCCTCTCCGCTTCGTAGAGATGTGATCTATAACTGTTGGGCCCAAACCTGAAGGTTATTGGCGTGGGTATGCTAAGCATTAGAGCGTTCGTCCCCCCATCTTCAGATGGCGATATAACCACGTAGGGTTTTTCTAGGCGGAAACCCGTCAACAACAATCCATCGACATCTTCAGGGTCTATCATAGGTATATCCGCCGGCATTATCAGTACGGCTTCTGCCTTGAGTCCCCCAGCGTACTCTACGCCCAATTCCACAGCCCTGTTAAGCCCAACACCTCTAGCCCCTTCTCTAACGGTTTCACAGCCTAAGCTTTCCGCTAAATTTAAAACCTCTAGACTAGAGCTTACAACAACCACCCCAGTTAACGTTTTAGAGTTTTTTAAAGTCAAGATTACGTCTTCGAGCATAAGCAACGTCAGTCTCCTCCTAGATTCAGAGTTTAAAATACTGGATAGTCTCGTCTTGCTTTCACATGGGTCTTTCACCGGTATTACAGCGTAGACTGTACGCTTCAACCGTTACATATAAGTTCTTAAAGCCGCTTTAAGGGTTTCCCTAGCGAGAGCTATTTGCTTACTCAAATCGCTCATAATGGTATCCGTTAAAACGACTTCAATACCGAGTTCTTCAACTTTAGGTTTGATATTCTTATCTCTAACGTCCATTATGAAAACCTTTAAAAAGTCTCTGTAGAGCTCCGCCACTGTTAGAGCTGAGGGTTTTAAACCGAGCTCTAACATAATCTTATCCGCTGGTCCTTTCAAAGCCCTACCAGCTACTATGGGGCTTACAGCCACTATAGGCTTCTGAAAACTCCTGAGCAAACATCTAATAGCTTTAACTGCTAGTATCGGACCTATACTCAGTATTGGATTACTTGGACACAGTATTATAACGTCTGCTTCTTCCAGCGATTCGAGGACTCCTGGAGCTGGTTCAGCCGTATCAGCCCCTTCAAAAACAACATCTAAGACTTTAGGTTCACATTTCCTCTTGACGAAGTACTCTTGAAAAGCCAGCCGACCTTCGTTTGATATTATTATCGTCCGTAGATAACCATCTGTTACGGGGATAAGCTTAACCTTCAATCCGAGGCGTCTACATAATTCAAGCGTTGCTTGGGATAACGTCAACCCGTTTTTGATCAGATAAGTTCTGTAGATGTGTGTTGCTAAGTCCATATCTCCAAGTTTAAACCAAGGGTCAAACCCATATCTTGAAAGCATATTTAGACAGTTGAAGCTGTCTCCTTCTACACCCCACCCCTTCCCCTTGCATACTAAATCTGCAAGCGTATACATCACTATGTCTAAATCTGGGCTTATGTGTAAGCCATAGAGCGTTAAATCGTCTCCAACGTTTCCAATAATACTTACGTTTTCTTGAGGAACTATTTCGATAAGCCCTCTTAGAAATTTCGCCGCCCCCATACCACCTGCTAAAGCGGCTACTTTAAGCCTGGTTAAATCTCCCATGGAGTCATTCCCTCCCTTGACGTTAAGACCCATACAATTTCACTTAAGAGTTTCCTCATAGGAGGCTTATATTCTCCAATCGGATAGCCTAACGTCAATATCGCCTGCGGCTCAAAGTCTTCTGGGAGTTTCAAAGCCTCTTTTACGATATTTTGACAGAATAGTGGTGCACACACCCAGCATGCTCCAAGACCCTCTACATGAGCCGCTAAAAGCATATTCTGCACAGCCGCCGCTACACTTTGAACCGCCATAATGTACTCAGCCTTCATTCTACGCTCATCAGGATATTTATCCATATCCTTCATGGTTAAACATACGACTATCAACACTGGACTTTCAGTAAACCTCTTCATAGATTCTTCTTCAACAATTTTCAATGCCTCCTGCTCTGGAACACCATCCCTCCTCAAGTCGTTAAACCACGCATCAGCCATAGCCTCAGCAAGCCTCCTCTTAACAGCATCTTCGTAAATAACGATGAAACGCCAAGGTTGAGCATTATGAGCTGAAGGAGCCCACCTTGCCGATTCAAGAATTCTACTTAAAACATCCCTCGGAACAATCCTCTTATCATAAACCCTAATGCTCCTCCTACTTCTGACGATTTCATAAAACATGAAATCTCAAGTTAAATTGAAACTACCAGAACATTAAGCTTTCAAACTTCAAATTACCAACTAAACCTTATAAAACCTCAGAAAAATTTATACAATACGTAATCGGAAAATTCTGTGAAGCCGGGGTGGCTGAGCGGCTAGGCGACGGGCTGCAGAAAATAGTAGGTTTAAAGGATAGACACGCCTACCGTAGTGGAAACCCGTTGAACAGGGGTTCGAATCCCCTCCCCGGCTTCAATAGCTCTAATTGTAATATCCATAAGCTTTTATGTTTTCAAGCAGTAACGGAAGTGTAACAGCCTCCTCTCAATCGTTCATCGAATGTTTTTTTCGAGCTAAGAGGAAGATGGTTCAATCTATAGGAATTTAATGCCGGGGTCTGACGACGCATTCCTAGCCTACGCGATAAGTGAGGTGAAATAGGTTAAAGAAACTTCGTGAAGGGTGGAGAAAAGGATCTAAACATCCATGTCTGTAGTAAACTCTTCTCTACGACGTACATTAGTAACTGATGTTCTGCTACGTGGATATAGTCTTTAAACTAAGAATTCCATAGGCTTTAGTACGTATGATTTACTAATCTGAGGTTTGGGGAATTTCTAGGTCTCTAATCATGAGATATAAGACTATGTAGAACTATGAAGTTTCACCTTTACTCTTATTTGTAGGTCTCTACGATTTTCATAACCTTCTATTTCGAATAAACATGAGATTGCCTATTTGACGTGGTTACTCTGCCTATGTTTAGGTAGATTTTAAAGCTTGCTGTATACAATGTTTAAGCTTTAATTAATTCGATTTCTGAGGAGGTTATGAAGCTGGTCGGTTTTATTATAATTTTAGCGGGTTTGCTTATCTTAATTGTCGGTTATAGCATGTGGGAAAAGCCTGAGTTTAGCTGAGATGGTGTTTTAAACGTGCTCTCTAAGGCTGTATCAGCAATATTCAGTATTGGTATGAACTTCTATCGTTTATATACTCGACCATTACTAAAATAATAAGCGACCCCTCTTCACTACTCGGGCTGGTTACGATGGCGATTGGAATTGGAATAATGACTGTTGGCATAAAGACCATACTATCGTAGGTGGAGTTAAATTCGATTCTTCAACCCTAGCCTATTTCAGAATCTTACACGTAATCTTAGGCCTCTTCTGTACACATTCATAAAATCACTCCAGCTTTTCCCACGTAGTGAGCAGATGCTACCCATATAAGCACGTGGTATAAGGTAAGATTTTTAGGAATTTTAAGGAAAAAAATCCGTAGAAATAATTTTTCAAAAGAAGAGGAAATTCTTAAAAATTACATCACCGTTATCAATTTACTGGTGAAGTATAGTGAAGCTGAACCTTGGCCCTCCCGTGGGACCTATACCTGTATGGTAGGCTCAGCCGTACCTGGTTGAAGCTCCCCTACCACCTATTTTTTCTAAGCCCTTTAAAAGCCGATTAACTCCTTTAAGAGTCTCCTCTACGTTGAATACCCACCCCTTATCTTCCTGGTAAAGCTCCACAGGTATGGCGAAAGCTCTTGAACACTTCGGATCTATAAACCCATGAGATATCTTGCTTCTAACGCTTGGTAAGCTTCTCCAAATATAACTGAGGCATGGCTGTAGATGGCTTACAGGCACTGTTATGTAGGCTGTGTATAGGCCTCTATCAGCCTCGTAAGTGTCAAAGCATGTGAAAGGATTTCTGAGGAACACAGTCTTAACGTCTTCAAGCTCAGCTTCAGTCAAGTCCTTAACCCAAACCAGTAGATATGCAAGTGAGTAGTCGCCCTCCAACCCCTGCCACCTTAAAACATACCTCTTCAATACGCCCCTCTTTAAGACGTGTTCCCTAAAGTGATAGAGCGCCTTCTTGTATTGGATGCCAAGCCTTTCAGCGATCTCAGGTATGGGTATTGATGCATCCGCTTGAAGCCAAGCCGTTATATAGAGGTCGAGTTTATCCAGCTTAGGCTTTGATATGACATCCTCCTCTACGGATACGTCATTCACACCCCTACTCGGTAAGCTATCCCATGAGAAATGCCAGACTTCTTTTCTGAAGTCGTAGCAGTCCTCCCTCATGGAAAGGTAGCGTATCCAGCTGACTCTGGACAACTCATACCGCTTAAATACACCCATCTCTACGAGTCTATCTAGGAAGACTCTATAACGTTTTTCAAGGTTCGGCGGAAGCCCTAGACACGCTAGGTAGTCGCCTTTAGGTAGTAGTCTACCGTAATACTCTAAGTAGCATGAGCTTGCAAAATGCTCTAAAAGCTTAACATTCTCATCCTCAATGTTACTCGCAAACCTGACCCTCAGCCAGTATCTAGCCAACCCCAGCTTACCGTGGTCTACGTGTATTTGAACCCTTAAGCCCCTACCGAGTAGCTGACGTTTAATCTTACACCTAACGTCTTGAATTGAGAGGCCAGTCGCCCTAGCTAAAGTGGTGTAACTTCTAGGTCCGAAGACTTTTATAGCCCTTGCTAGGAGGCTTAACTGGTCATCTAACTCTACCTTACTTTGCTCATTGAAACTAAGACTCATAGCTTAATACCTTAAAAAACTCTATATTAGTAATCAACTATATATATGCAACTATATATATGGTTTTCGGATTTAAGTAGCTGAGTACATGTTTGGATTTTCTGCAAAGATTTTTGACGGAGCTTTTTAACCCGAAAACGATAGCTTAATTTTAACATGAGTGTGTCAGAAACGTATGAGAGACTTGCAGTATACTCGAGACCTTACTTAAGGAGAACACCAACTTTCAAACTACATCATACGGTGATATATCGTCTTGAAGACGCTCTCCACTTGACATGGAATTTCTACATATGCGGTTTATTCGACAGTACGGTTTTTAATAAATCAGCAACCATGTGAGTTGCCTTTTTAACCTCCGACGTTGGAGTTTCACCAAAAGATAAATCGCCCGGTTGAACACCTACAAGTACTACTTCTCCATTAAACCCCATAAGCCTCAGGTACTTTACGAGCAACATTAGGGGCAGTTTATGGGTTGATAAAGCCACATCATCTACTACGTCATCGAGCCTGGCTATTATCAAATCTCCGGGTTTACGCTTCACTTCAACAGCATCTACTATTATGAGATGTGAAGGCTTAAACTCCAGAATATCGTCTAGAAACGCTTCAGGTGAAACACCAGCCTCCAACACTAAGACGTTTTCAAGATTGAACCGCTTAAGTAGAGATGCAACATATACGCCGAAGCAATCGTCCCTCCTCAACGTATTCCCAATGCCTAAGACAACAACCCTACGCTTGTTCTCTAGAAGTCTATTGAGGACCTCCTCCATTTTCATAAACCTTCTACTTTACGATTAAATCGCTTCTATCGAAGCTTGCTATTTCAAACTCTCTCGTCAACGTTATAGCCTTTCTGGGGCAAACTTCTTCACATTGAGCGCAGAATAAACACTGGTCTATATGAAAAACTGGACGTTTACCCTTATCGTCCTCTATAAGCTCTGCAGCCCCGCTTGGACAAAACCTCGCGCAGAGACCGCAACCTATACAGAGCTCCCGACTAAAGCTTATCTTCCCCCTAAGCCCTTCAGGTACGTGTATCTTATCCCTATCCCTAAACGGATACATTAACGTAGCCCGCTTCTTGAAGAGGTGTTTAAGAACCTCCGTAACCATAGCCATTCAACATTACCTCCTCAGCCTCTTAAGCTTAAGCTCTTCCAAACGGCCTATCCAAACGGTCTCCTTTTCGTAATCGAGCACTGCAACTCTGGAAGTGCAACTTAAACATGGATCTATTGAAGCGAATACAACAGGTACATCGGCTATGTTAACCACGTAATCTCCCTTAGAAGTGAGCATTTCACACAATGCCGGGAGATTCTCGAACGTAGGAGTTCTAACCTTATATCTTTCAGGTTTTTCACTTCCATTAGACCTTACGTAGTGTATGAGCTCACCTCTGGGAGCTTCAACTCTACTCACATGCTCACCAGCTGGTGGGTTCAACCTAAGCCTAACTCTGACAGGCCCACTGGGCATATGCTTAATACAGTACCTAACCATGTTTATAGACTCAAATATCTCATCTATTCTGACCAAAATCCTACCGAAGGCGTCGTTAGTATCGTAAACGATTACGTTAAACGGAACTTCATCATGAGCCGCATACGGGTCATCTGCTCTAACATCGTATTTCACGTTGGATGCCCTTAAAGTAGGCCCTACCGCGCAAAGCCTTACGGCATCATTAGGCTTAAGTATTCCAACACCCGCACACCTTGCGGCTATCGTAGGATCTGTTTCACAGACCTTCTTATAGTACTTCGTCCTCTCCTCTATATAATCCATAATCTTTAAACACCTATCAGCGGTTTCAGGTTTTATATCTCTTCGAACCCCTCCGATGGTATTTATGGCAGACGTAACTCTATTGCCAGTTATCTCCTCAATCAAGTCCATAATGGCTTCACGGTCTCTCCACACGTACATAAACAAAGTATCGAAGCCTATTTCATGAGCGGCGACGCCAAGCCATAAGAGGTGACTGTGAATTCTAGCAAGCTCTTCAACCAAAACCCTTATGTACAGCGCCCTACTCGGTACTTCAACCTCATACAACCCTTCGACGTTCTGACAATAGCATAACGTATGAGCTACATTACATATACCGCATATCCTTTCAACCAAGTATATGTTCTGTATGTAGTTTCTCTCCTGTAGAGCCCTTTCAACACCCCTATGAGTGTAAGATACGTCTACGTCCGCCGAGACAACATGCTCTCCTTCTACTACAAGCTTTAAGAACAACGGCTCTTTGAGAGCTGGATGTTGAGGCCCTATCGGTACGTCAAAAAACCTCTCATATGATGAGTTGACGCTCATCTTCCACCACCTCTAATAGGCTCTGGAGGAGCTACTCGACTTTTCCTCCTAAGCGGGTATACTCCCTCAGGCCAATCTTCAGGTAAGAGTATGCGCTTCAAGTTTAAATTACCCTTAAATTCAACCCCCAACATGTCGTGCACTTCTCTCTCATGAAAGGATGCACTTGGAATCACATCGACTATACTATCCACTACAGGCCTATCCTTAGGCACCCGCGTTCTAACACTTACCGTTAAGCCTCTACCTAAATGCGGTATAACCTCTAAATCTTTACCCAAGTCTATAGACGTTATAGCTTGAAGATGTACAAAACCCAGCTTTTCAACTAGAAACCTTACAACCTCCTTATAATACTCTGGAGGAGTGTAGAAGAATACTCTACGTGGAGCCGTTTTAAAATCTGAAACCTTATCTCCAAACGCTTCCTTAAGCTTCAACATCACATCTTCCTCTCTCATAGCCTACCACCAAGTTTAGCCAACAATGCCGCAACCCCATTTATAATCGCCTCAGGTTTAGGTGGACAACCAGGTATATACGCGTCAACCGGAAGAATGGCATCCAAACCGGGGTACACGTTGTAGCATCTTCGGAAAACCCCACCACTACACGCACACGCACCCACAGCGACTACAAACTTAGGTTCAGGCATCTGCTCGTATATTCTTATAAGCCTATCCCTAACCTGTCTAGTTACCGGACCTGTGACAACCATGACATCTGCATGCCTAGGGCTACCTTTAAGCAGACAGCCAAACCTCTCCAAGTCATACCTCGGCGTTAAAACAGCGAGAACTTCTATATCGCAACCATTACATCCTCCAGTATTGAAGTGCAAAAGCCAAGGGCTTCTCACCCGAGACCACGTAATAATACCCATAGCAAAACACCCACGTATTTACAACTTACTCCCTCTTAACTTAAGGAGGTGTTTAATTGAACTCTCCGTCTCATCGAAGACCTGCAACGTCTCCAACCTACCACCACTTCGGTAACCATGGGTTTTCAGGGCCACTCATCCCCCATATCATGCCCCTCTTCACAGCCCCCGATTTTACGAGATACAAGGGCTTAGAGCGGCATCCTATATTCCAATCCAATACCTGCATGTTGACATAAAGATAGAAATGTGGAATCTATATAAACCTAACGTTTACCTTAGTCAAAACTTTAAACAATCCGAGCCCCTCCACAAATAAAGTCAGACTTCCTCAAGACCTTTAGAAGTGATTAAAATATTGGCCGTAACCTTTTTACCCGTAACTTCATTCTTCTCAATAGTTATCCTCCTAATATTAGGTTTACCCGTCAGTTCCATCTTAATGATCACAGGAGACCAGAATTTTAAAACTCTACTGGCAACGGGTTCTAAACCCCCCTCTTCTAGACTTCTAGCCTGACTTACGGATATGCAGACTAAGTTGAATGCTTTTGCCGTTTTACTTAAATAAGCCATCTGCCTATTAAGTTCCCTGTTAAGGCCAAAGGAGTCTCTAGTCTCTGAAAGCTCAATTCTATACAGCCTTGTAACAGAGTCTAAAACTACCAACGCCACACCGCGGCTAATGTACCGTTCAAGGGATTCTACTATATACGTCTGCTCGTTAAACGACGTGGGACGCAACACCATTATCCTCTGCAAAACATCGTCAGCAATATGCTCACCAATTTGTAAAAGCCTACTAGGGCTAAGCTTTTCATCAGAATCCACATATATCACTTTAAAGCCTTTTAAAGCAGCTTTAACCGCCGTTTGAAGAGCCAGTGTAGATTTACCTGAGCCAGCTTCACCATAAATGAGTGTTATGCTACCTCTAGGAAGCCCTCCTCCAAGCGCCACATCTATCGTTCGGCATCCCGTCGTCAAACTCAGGGTAAATACGCCTCCTATAGATCAATAGATTTCCCAAAATTTAGCTTTTCATCCCGCCGTAGAATTGCTAAAAGATAAATTTCCCCTCTGTCAATAATGTTATGAGCAATAACATGGAGAAGGGTAGATCTAAACGTCTTGAAGCTGAAGCTGGGGAATGTCTACTGATAGGTGGGCCCGCTCAATTGAAGATACTTGAGGGTAGAGTCGAAGCACTAGGTGTTAAACTTAGCAGAGGAGAACGAGTAGTCGTGAGGGTCTTCAGGGCAATCCCCATAAGGGTTGTTGAGAAAAGCCTTCTTGAAGTAGAACATGGAGTCAACGGGTTTGTTGAACGCATAGATGAACCGTACCCAGCCGAATGGATCAAAGTAGTTGGCAAGGTCTCTGAAGTTAAAGGCACACTGTTGGTTATTGGAGCTGTAGATGTTGGAAAATCCACGTTATGCACACTCATCGCCAACAGTTTACTTTCAAATGGTTTAAAAGTTGGCATCATAGAGGGAGACGTCGGTCAAGCCGAAGTCGGTCCCCCAACGACCGTAAGCCTAGCCATACCTAAAACGCCATCGCCGGACTTGTTTAGACAAACCCCCATAGTTTCAGAGTTTATTGGATCTACTAGCCCCATGGGTTTTGAAGAGGAAATTGTAGAGGCCATATGTAAGCTTAAGAGTGAAGCTGAAAGGTTAAGTGTAGATTTAGTAGTGGTCAATACGGATGGGTGGGTTGACGATGAAAAAGCCGTAGAGTATAAAGTTAAATTAGCCGAAGCATTGAAGCCTTCACTGATAATAATTCTCTGTCGTAATGAAGAACTTGAAGAACTCAGGAAACGGCTTCAGGAGAAATTCAATGTTCTTAAAGTCCCCCAATTAGCTAAGGCTAGAAGGAGGAGTAGGGAGGCTCGGAGAGAGCTGAGAGAACTAAGCTATCAGAAGAACCTTAGAGGAGCGACTATAAGATCAATACCTATAAACTGGGTTAAAATTTTAAACCACGACCTAGGTACAGGCGTGATTCTAAGTGATGAGAGGTTTAAGAAGCTCAATGAACAGCTTAATGGAGGATTAGTCTATGGAGAAGAGACACCGAATGGACTACTCTTAGTTTTAAACGAGAAATTCATCTCTAAAGATTCCATAAAGAGAATATTTGAAAACCATACTAGGTCTGTGAACGTTATATGGCTTGGATCTGAGAAGGGATTGATAGCTGGCCTATACGATAGAGAGGGGAAGTTCATTGGCATAGGTGTCATAGAAGAGATAGACTATAGGAGGAGGATTTTAAAGATTCATACACCATGCCAACAGACGATAAGCATGATAAAGTTGGGTTGCGTTAAGCTCGTAGAATCTTGGAAGGAGGTTGAAAAGTTCCCCAGCTGCCCTCTAAAGCCTATGAAACTCAATGCACTCTAATAGGAGAATTCACAAGTATGATGCGAATAGTGTTCACCGTACTTTAACTTTATGCTCGTAGAGTATTTAAAACCATTGTAGCGATCGTCTTAGGTAGTGTATCCCTATTCGCAGGTGAGACTCTAACTATTATGGGATTACTGCTGTTCAAAAGATCTATTAGCGGTCCGCCAATTCTATGATGTAAAACCGCTATCAACAGTTTAGGGCTTTTAACTATATCTACGACTGTTTCATAAAACAGCTTACTTTTAAGCTCCATAGGTCCTATTTCATCCAAAGCTATGATAGGTACTTTTTCATCCAATAATGCTCTTCTTAAAGCCCCAACTCCTACACTCTCAAGGTCTTCTATGTTAACGCCATACTTTCCAACTTTAACGGGAGTTTTAAACTCTACATTAGCCAGCCAACCCCATCGGCCGCTCTCTAAATCTTCAACTTTAAAACCTACTCTGACACCTTTCACTCTAACTTCTCGGCAAACCATACCGCCGACGCGTAAACCCTCAGCTTTAAGTATCTGAATAGTCTCCAATAAAACCGTAGTCTTACCCACTCCTGGTAATCCGGTTATGAGGAATCTTCCAGCCATCTATCCTTCTAAAGTTAGAAAAATTCTTAAAGTTAGCTATATTAAGAGGCGGTGGTCTGATACATGAAGGAGGTTGATGATTAGATGAGCTATGTAAATGAGGAGGATGTTAAAAGGGAGCTCATAGAGGTTATGAAGATAATGCACAGTAAAGGCTTGATGACGGGTATAGGTGGAAATATTTCATATAGGATACCTGAAACCAATGAAGTTTGGATAACCCCATCCGGGCTATATAAACCTAAGTTGAGCATAGAAGACCTAGTTAAAATAGACTTAGAAGGAAATCTATTAGAGGGGGTCTATAAACCCTCTATGGAGTGGCCCATCCACGTATCGATATATAAGCGAAGAATTGATGTAAACTGCGTACTACACTGCCACCCACCTTATGCAACAGGTCTTACGTTGGCTGGCGTAGAGTTTAGACCTATAACTTTAGAAGCCGCTTTAATGATAGCTAGAGCACCCGTAGTTCCCTTTATATACCCTGGAACCAAAGAGCTAGGTGAGGCCGTAGCTGAAGCAGCTATGGGCAGTCGCGTAATACTCCTCCAAAACCATGGAGCTGTAACATTAGGCTACGATATATACGAGGCGGTAACAGCCATGGAAATTCTAGAGGAGTGTGCAAAAATGACCTTCGTAGCCAAGTGTATGGGTGTAAAACCGACCGAAATATCCGAACGAGATATTGAGCTTTTAAGAAAACTCTATAAGCTTTAAACTCATAGAGGTTAAGCTAGATACGTGACGTTTTCAGAATCGAAGCCCTTTACAAACTCTATATTCCTAGGTTTAATCCTCACGGGGTATTTCAATTCTTCGTCTAAATCTTTAAGCGACTGGAAAATCGACCGTGCACCATATCTAGATATTTTTGTCGCCGGATGCTCTTCACCAAGATTGTTTTTACAGATCATGTAGGCAAGCTCATTAGCATAAACCTCATCATAGCCTAGTGAATGAAGGTACTCGTGCAACAACACCTCGAATATATAGCTTTTAATGATGCTTTCATCGCTCACTTCACGTTTAAGTTTTTCAATGAGTTTCCGGTTTAAAACGATGACATTTGGCGAGTAGTACGCGGCGATTGTAGATGGCATATCGGATAGACCGAGCATCAACCCAACTCTACGCCTACCTAGAGTCTTGTATACGGCTTTCTTAACCAATAGGAAGATTTCGTTAAACTCTCGACTCTTATCCAATTGTTCAGCTAGAGACATAGCCTCAACTGAGAAGAGTTGACTTCTTTATTAAACCTTACGCGCCCTTTTAAGACTAATATTGTAAGCGGGATTCCACAGTTATCGTTGGATCTATACGTTTAATCAACTCAACTATTTTACTAACATTCACCTTAAATTCCTCTTCATTCCATTTAAAACCAGTTATAACGGCCATATTACGTGAAGGCATCAGCTGAATAAACGCTATGAAGTACTTACTTCTTACGAAGTATTCGTAAGCATGCATTCTAACGCCATAGCCTTCTCTCTTCAAGAGATTCAGCAACCTAAGTCTACCAGTTTGCGATTCAAATACTCTACTAATATTCGTCAAAGTCCACTAGACTCCTTCCACTTCCTATAGGTCGAGTAATCTACATACTGACGCTTTGCATTATTTATTTGCGAAAGTACGGATATGGATTTCTCCCGCTTCTCCTCAATCTTCTCAGTTACCGTAAAGATGTACGCATCGCTACCAGCACCAGACCCATAGCTGACCATTAAAATTCTACACCCAGGTTCAGCGATGTCGAGTAGTGCTGCTAAAGCTGTTGGACTCGACCCGGAGTATAGATTGCCTATGTACTGTGCCACGAGGCTTGGCTTAATCTGATCCATAGAGAAACCTGCGTCTAAAGCCGCTCTAACGGGGAATTTTACATTAGGCGAATGTAGAGCGACGTAAGATATGTCGCCCGGCGTTAACCCCGATTCTTTAAGCACGCCTCTTATGGCTGACAGTATATGTTTAAAGTATGCCGGCTCTCCGGTAAATCTTCCACCGTGTCTAGGATATTTCTCTCCATCTCTTCTATAGAAGTCTGGTGTATCGGAAGTATATGATACGTAGTAGTCGAGGGTAGCTATCACATCCCTCTTACCGAATATGTACGCTGTAGCTCCAGCTCCAACTGTATAATCTAATGGATCCCCGGGAGCTGCTTGAGAGTTATCAGCACCTATAACCATTACGTACTCACCCCTGAATACTGGAGATTCAACTAAGGCTACGGCATCTATGAATAGGTCTGTAGCCGCTTTACAGGCGAATTGTGTATCCAAACCACCTGAGAAGAAGCCATCTTCATACGGCTCTCCAAGTTTTAAGGCCTGTATGACCGTTGAAGCGGAAGGTTTGACTGCATAAGGTGTAGACTCAGAACCAACATAACACTTCTTGATATACCGGCCATCTAAAGAAGCGTGTATTAAGGCTCTTTTACCTGCTTCTACAGCGAAAGTCGTAGCATCTTCATCTGGGAACGGTACCGCTCTCTCCAATATCCCTGCGCCTGCAGAAGGGTCATCATTCTTAATTCTAAACTTTGGTATATACACTCCATAGCCTACTATGCCAGGCTTTTCAGACTTCTCAGATGGTTTCAAAGGCTTATAATCTCTAGCCTCATAATAATCGTCTGCAAATGAAAAGACTAAACTTGAGTAGTATATTAAACCGCTTTCACCGTCGACGTAAAGCTTCCTAAATCTAGGCAATACTTCCTTACCTATGAATTCAGACAAATCCACTTCAGAACTGTCTACCACAAAATCCGTGATTCTACCGGGAACTTTAACTTCTCCGTTAAAGTCGATGATGCCTACAATGAATGAGCCTAAGTATGAGAACTTGTTCGTAGGCCTTCTTACGACTGTTCCAGCATAGAAAACCCCTCTATTGTAGAAGTAGTCTTCATAGGTTATTCTACTTTTACGTCCCTCAACGTCGCAGAAGGGCTTGGGTGGGAAATACCTCCTGCCACATATTTCACATTTACTCACTCTGATTCCATAGTCTACCGTAATCTTCCTCCTAGTTATAGGTTCACTCATAATTTAACCTCCCTAGTCAATATGTGCACGTTCGCAATCCCACCACTACCACCTATATTATGGCATAAAGCATATCTAACGCCTCCTTCAACATCAACTTGGTTTTCACCAGCCTCATTCCTCATCTGCTTGAAGCATTCGTAGATCTGCCTAAGCCCCGTAGCACCAACTGGATGCCCGTCAGCTTTAAGCCCACCTCCGACGTTTACGAAAACCTCCCAACCATCTCCAACATACGGTATGTGTTTTGAGCCGTTAAACGAGTCTATGCTTTCATATATCCCTTTCCAACCTTCACCTTTACGATAGAAGCCTGAATCCTCCATGAATAGACATTCTTCTATCGTAAAACAATCATGCGCTTCAGCTATCTGAATATCTTTCAGCGTTATGCCCGCTTCTTTTAAAGCTTTACCCACGGCAAGCCTAGTAGCTCTAATCTCCAAAGTCGATATCCTACTGAACAACGATACGTGGTCTGTAGCCTGCTGAGAGGCAACTATGTAGACCGGGTCATCAGTATACTTTCTAGCGATCTCAGGTTTACATAATACAACAGCCACAGCTCCATCAGATATTGGACTACAATGTAAAAGTCTTATCGGATCCGCCACTAATGTGGATTTAAAAACATCTTCAACGCGTATTTCGCTTCTAAACTGAGCATACGGATTCTTAACGGCGTGGTGGTGATTCTTCACTGCTATTTGAGCCAACGCTATTCTACACTTCTCATCATTCCTACCGAATTCGTACATGTACCTAGCCATGATCGTCGCGTATAAACCTGAAAATGTGAAGCCGGAGTCGAATTCGTGCGGATCCGCTGCGAACATAAGATCGTCTGCGATTTTTCCATACCTATCAGTCATCTTCTCAAAACCGCCAACTAAGACGACGTCGTAAATACCGGACTTTATAGCTAAACACGCATTATGGAGAGCTGAGCTACTTGAAGCACATGCAGCCTCCGTTTGAGTCATAGGTACGTTTAAGCCTAACTCTCTAGATATGTAACCTGGAACTAAGCCGAGCTTATTTGTAACTTGATACATGAAGCTTCCGAAATAACACGCTTGAATATTGGCTCTATGAAGCCCTTTATCTACGGATTCTAAGGCATCTAAGCCGGCCTTAACAACCATGCTCTCGGGATTCTCATACCAAAGCTCTCCAAACTTCGTCCTACCAACACCTATGATAGCGGCATACGGTCTTCCAGTCATATTTAACAGTAAAATATCATACGTTTCCGATTTAAAACTTTCTCAAGAGCTGGATGGAAATCGCTGCCATATCTTAAAACTATCCGAGCCTACAATTGGCCGAATAGAGGCCGTTAAAAACTATAGGTCAAATAGTATATGATTGAGGCCTAATAAACCAATATTGATCGAATCTCCCATTAAAAGAAGCCGTTAAAAAATAGGGTGAAATTTTAGAATGGGAAGAACCATCGGTATATCCCTATTATACCACCTATGAAGCTTATCGATACGAAGCCTATGGCGAAACCCGCTGCAACTGGTATACCGTACTCCTCATATAGTTTGGAGCCGCCTATTCTAAGCGTCAAGTATTTGAGTATCCATGCTATGAGGGCTGGAAGCCACATTCCGAAGAATAGACATGCTTCACTAAAGGCCATTAAAAAGCCTATAGGCTCAAATGGGAACCATATAAACCTAGCGTGAAGATACGATACGACACCCATTGCTATAAAACCTATGACGAATATGTGAACCCAAGGGTCTGTTCCTGGAAGCCTATTCCAGTTGTCCGGGTTAGCGCATCTCTCTAGAGGCGGCGAAGAAGCATATATACCCCATCCAACTCTAGCGCCACCAAACACGTGAAAGCCCCAAATATATGTGATTGTGCTCACCAGCGGCGTGATTGCCTGAACCACCAAAAGAACTTTAAACACATTCCTCGCATCAACTTTAAGTAAATCTGCAAGTTTGTAGGATGCAAAAGCCGAGAAGTATGAACCCGCGTTCTGGTTTTCAGGACAATCTACGTTGAATTCGCTAAGATGAGCCGCCATAACGAAGCCTGGATACTCAGTAATTGGCTCTGGTGCTCTAGGCCATAGTAGAAGTCTATAAAGTGTGTGGCCGTGTTCAGCAGCTCTGATGTATGTTCCAGTCATACCCCATATTCTTGTTTTAGTGGTCCAGAAGAAGAATATGGTTATAGGCAATAATAGAGCTTCTGCCGGACCCATACCCGCTACCATCCACACAACCATTATAAGCACCAACCCTCCTATGAACAATAACCATGCGACCCTATAGGATGCTGGCTCACCTTTTTCAAACTCTCTATACGATCCAAAGGCTGCTCTAAGAGTATCTCTTATATAACGCCACCTTATGATAAGGTAGAAGAAGGTTAAAGCGATCATCCCGCCAGATGCAAACGCGTTCCACTTAAAAGGCTCATCCATTCTGACGTTTACTGGACCCCAGCATCTACAACATCCAGTTGGCTCTTCTCTAAGACCCGTGTAATAACCCATGATATATGCAACTTGCATTAGAATAAGGTATACGAAATACCAGAACCATACATTGAATATTATGCTGAGCGGTGCCAAGTACATGACGCTGACGGCGATGGGATGCTTATTGACCATCGTTATGCCGACAAGCTCCCAAAATGGGGTGCCGGACAAACTCGTTATCGAACCATGTCCACACGTATTTGTACGCCAGGCATAGATATCTGGAAACCACGGAAATAGGTAAGTTAGTAGTATTGGAAGGTTAAATATTATTCCAAGCAACACACCTATGCTAAACGGCGAAGTTGGACTCAGTCTAAACTTAGGCTTTTCGGGTGTAGGCATCCTTCTAATGGCTTCGTAAAGTATCATGGCCTGTTGGAAAGGTACTCTTTCAACTTCTATCCAATCTTTTCTTAATATCGTAGCGGCAGCTGTTAGGAAGAGGGCTACTCCATAGAGGTATAACCACCAAAAGACTATGAAGGGAGCCCATACACCCCATGGAACTGCTACTCCTCCCGTCAACATTGGACGGCAGAATTCAAGATCTGGAGCGACAAATGTTGGAAATAACCTTACGCTCTCAACTGGATAGGAAAGTCTTGTTCCTATGAAAGCTCCGTAGGCTTGCCACGGTAGTCCAGTGGGAGATATAAACCATGCTACGCATGACCCTACTACGAACATATATATCATGTTCTCCTTTGTGAGCTTAGAAGCCAACCACTTTGACCCTGTTAATTGCGTAAGACCTCCGAGAAGTATATGCAATATATAGAAGGACGTTGCAAACGCTATACTACAGAGGATTATACCTAAACTGTAGAAGCTTCGCATATTCCCAGTCAACATAACCCACAGTCCACCTATGAAAGTCAGTATTATTGTCGCTAAAATTATAGGGATCCAAGGGATTTTACCAATTCTCACTTCCTCACTCAATTTTTCTCACTGAAGAAATTCTATTGAGGAAAGGAATATTTAAGATTTTATATGGAACAATTGAATTTTTCAGACTTTTACTTGGGGATTCAATTTTTAAAAGAGTATCTATTAAGATTCATCAGCACAAATAAACGTTGTATTTGCATAGTTACGATAATACTTAAATACCTAGTTAGAAATATGTGATCTTTCTTTGATGTAAGACCTGTTTAAGTATTGTGCTTTTACGTATCCAAACTTCTTTTGGTATGCTTAATTTAGAGAATATGTAATCGAGGGCGTCTTCAAGTCTATTAAACTTCAGGGGAGGCTTTCTAAGGGCGTTTCTAACGTTTTCTCTAACTTGCCAGACGCCAACGGGCATTATGTATCCAGGATGGGTTTCTCTAAGTATCAGTACTGAAGCTTGGCGCCGCTCAGCTACGAGCCTTTCTGTAACCGCAAGTCTAGCGGCATAGTAGCATCCACCCATATCGGCGTACGTCGTCCTCCCGCTGAAGCCCTCATAGTCACCGTATACGACTATTCTATCTCCTTGAGGATTCCAAACGGTTCCAGGATACCATGCCTCTATGCTTTCGTAATACCAAGCATCCGGAATCATCAGTATTTCGAATCTGTTATCTAAATAGTCAGATTCATATACTCTGTATTCATTTATGATGGGGTTTTCTCTGACGTTCTCCATCAAAGCGTTTGAAATGATACTGTCAACAGCCGTTATACTCCACCTAGTCGGCACAAGTCTTCTCCGCTTATATTCTCCAAAAGCCCCTACGCTGAAAGCTCTCTGAATCTTAGAAACTGGTATGTTGTTTTTATAAAGCTCTAAAACAGCATCTGAAGCTTTTAAATCATAATCGTGATAAGCTTTATCAAGCTTATGGTCTAATTTGAGGGAGCCGATTTTAAGAGACTCTATTGGAGCTGAAGCTCCGAAGGGCTGAACCTCATCATCTATTAGAAAAACACCACTCGGCTTCTTCTTAAAGAACATCTCAACATCGACTGAAAGATTTGAGAGAGCTAAATCTCTAACTTCATCCAGAAGCCTATTTGATCCAATCGGCTGGTCAACTCTAACTTTAAAATTGCCTCTAATAAGACTCAACCTAATTTCAGCTATTTCATCTATTGATTTACCGAGCCAAAGCTCAGGAGTATCCATTATGGAAGTGTCTCCATGAACTGGAGGCGTTAAAGGACCTATGAACACATATGGATATCCAAATCTACCTACAAATACGCTCGGTGGACTCGACCCATCCAGATTTAACCCTTTAACTTTAACCAAAGCTTTCATGTAAAGTGTAAGCCTAACTATTATTGGGCATCTAGACTTACCGCAGAGCATCCTAGCTCCTTTACACAGAACGCATAGACTACCGCTTGGAACCTTATACGAAATGTCCACATCGCTGGGATTCAACTCAGCTATCAGCTTAGGTTCATTTATAAGATTTGCAAGGTCTAAACCCAGCCTAGATTTTGAGAATACGGCTATTTTACCCATTTCCCCCAACTACAAGGTTAATCATCAATAGGCGTTTACTTCATATTCACTTTTCGAGTTCTTCAAAGCTCATGATTTTGAGGTCTTTAGGTTTCTTAGCGATGTCCGAAACCCTGCAACCTACTAGTAGGCTCATACCTTTCTCTGAAGCGATATCTACAATCCTCTGAGTGACTACACCGTCGAATACGACTGCTTTAACGCCCTCCATATTCTTAAGCTCCTCGGCAAGATTACTTACTGGTATTCGTGCGACAACCTCCATGTTACCGTCAAATATCACGGCCTCTAAGCTATTCTTAAGTTCTTCAACCACCTTTTTAACACGGTCCATATGCATATTAAACTCAGTAAGTTCGGTAGACTCTGTAGGAGGTTTCTTAGCCTTATCAAGTAATTCTAAAATCTCCTTAGGTGTTAAATCCTCAACCTCCATATTGGGCGGTGCTCTAACAACATAGGTTATTGGGATTGTCTGCATAAGCTCTTTAAGTATTAAATCTCCACCTCTATCTCCATCTAGAAAAACTATGACCTCCTTCTTAGTTTTTGCAAGTTTTATGACGCTTTCAGGAATTTTAACACCCTCAATCGCTATGACGTTTTTTATCCCAGCTCTAAGTAAAGCTAGAACGTCTGCTCTACCTTCAACTATGATTAGAGAATCTGAAGATTTTACATCCGGCCCAGCTGGTAACCCTTCAGGACCATATTTAACGACTTCATACTCCCTAGACTCTTCGAGGAGCTTTTTAAGCAGTTTCTCCGTGTCAGATGCCAACTCCATATCCCACTTCTTTAGGATTTCACGAGACCTTTCAATTATACGCTTTCTCTTCATTTCTCTTAAATCCTCGATCTTCTCCAAGACCACTCTAGCATTGCAAGGTCCGATACGCTCGATGCTTTCAAGCGCAGCAGCTATAAGTGCAACGGAGGCTCTATCCAAGCTTGTTGGAATAATTATTTTACCTTGCGTCTTATCTTGCTTAGTCGACAGTTGAATCTCTATCCGACCTATTCTACCAGTTTTCTGAAGCTCTCTAAGTTCAAGCTCCGGTCCGAAGAGCCCCTCAGTTTGGCCAAATATGGCGCCAACTACGTCAGGTTTTTCAACAATCCCATCTACTTCAAACCTAGCATAAATAGCATACTTAGTTGACCCAGGCTGAGCTTGCTCCATAATCTTAAACACCTCAAACCTTACTTTACAGATTCCTTAGAAAGTATAAGTAAGCCTAACATATTAAGATTTTTCAGTATTATGGTGATTTTAGGGAAAACCATTAAAAGGTAATGTTACGAATAGACCTATAAGGAAACCTGCTACTACGTCTGAAAACCAGTGATTTCCAAGAGCTAAAACTTCTAAAACTGTTAATGTAGATAATACGTAGACGAGCATGGATGAGCATTTAGATGAATTGTAAAAGAACCCCGTGAATATCCCGGCTAAGGCCATATGAGCACTCGGAAAGCTGAAATCTTGCTTAATAGAGGCAGGTGGTCTATATCTTCCGTAGAAGACTTTGACAATACGTATTAGAATCAAGGTGACCGATACGAACATCATAAACACTATTAAGTCGGCTGGTTTTCTACGTCTGAGAAACATGAAAATTGCAAGCATAGTATAGAATAGGGGTAGAGCCACGTCTAAAACCGTAAATAGAGGTGTGAGAACGTTCACCGGACTGTTCACCCACCATTCCCTAATCGCTGAATATATGGAGATGTCAAGTCCTTCTACCAAGCTCTTCAAAGCTGAATTAAAACCTACCCATTTAGACGTGTAGATAGTCAGAGCCACTGTGAACGGTACTGTTAAGTTGTCGTCGATTTTAAGCATTAAAGCTTCCACTATAGTAGAGAAAGCGCATGCTATAAGTACACTATACGGCTCATAAAGGAGGCCGCCGATTAAAGCAGCTATCGTGAAACCTGCTAAAGATGTTTTTATCCGCCATAGGCTTTTAGACCCCTCCCCCCTTAGAGCCCTTATAAGACCTGAAAATCCATCACCCAAACCCGTTATCAGCACGATTGTTGAAGCTTCTTCAAATCTTAGGACATTCATTAAAATTAAGACGGATAGAGCTAAAAACAGTGGAGACTTAGCCATTCTTACACTCTCCCCCCTAGTGAGCATAGGCTCGTAGAGTTTAGTTAGACGCGTTGAGAAACCTCTAAGCCTCATGTACTCGTTTACCGAGTATATTAGTATTAGGAGAATTGTAACGAGAGAACCTGTGGCTACGCCGAACCTACCATATATAAGAATAGATGTGATAGATAGAGCTATGTGGATTAAGTCTCTCAACGACTTGTAAAACCTACTGTCCACAGTGCTTTTCATAAACAGTTATTCACCTATCACTTGAACGATCACCGTTCTACTTCTCGGATGTGTATCAGCCTCTATGAATATTATGGACTGCCAAGTTCCTAGGAGAAGCTTACCATCGACCACCGGCACGGTCTTAGATGGATTTACAAGCATAGATCTAAGATGGGAATGCGCATTAACGGGATGTTCGTATGTCGCTCTCCTAGGGGTTAGACGTTCGAGGAGTTCTTCGAAGTCTTTAAGTAAATCTGGAGTATACTCGTTTAACGTTATGAGCGCCGTAGCGTGGGGTGCGAATATGTGAACTAAACCGTTTTTAACACCAGACCTCTTAACGATATCAGCCACTTTATCCGTTATATCTATGAAGTCTACTTCACCTTTCGTGTTAAACTTTACCGATTCAACATACACTTTAAACCCTTTACCACTCATAAGTCTGAATATTGACTGATCTCTACTTTAACTTTAACTCTTACAATGGGTTTTAAAAGCCCTCCATTTATCACAGCTTATTTAAGAATCAACGTTTATATTAATCCAGCTCCTTCACATATAGATGGTAGGGAGGTCTGACCTTATCTGGGTAAGAGGAAAGTGATCAGCGAAGAAGAAATTAAGACACTAGTATTACCTGGTCCAGGTGAGGTTTTAGGGATTGTTGAGAAACTTCTCGGCTACGATAGACTCATAGTGCGGTGCGTAGATGGACATACAAGGTTGTGTAGAATTAGAGGTAAGATGAAGCGCAAAGTATGGATTAAGGAGGGTGATGTGGTTCTAGTATCACCTTGGGATTTTCAATCTGAAACTAGGGGAGATGTAACTTGGCGTTATACATACAACCAAGTAGACTGGCTCGCTAAGAACAAATACATTCCCCCAGACTGGGTTTAAAAGCAAGCTGGAAGGCTTTTGACTTGGAGAGAGATGACTTTCTTAAACACGAGAAGAAGATTCTCCTTAGAGAGAAGAGGTATATAATTGAGCAACTCTTTAAAGTTAAACGTTCTGAAGAATATGAAGCCCTTGAAGAGGTTTTCGATAAGTCCACCCTTTTAACAGTATATAATATGATTAGGAGGGGGATAATTTCCGAAATTTACGGCGCTATTAAAGCTGGAAAGGAGAGTAAGGTATTTTGGGCTAGAAGCCCAAAGGATGAAGAGTTCGCCGTAAAAATCTACCTGACAGTTGCATCTGAGTTTAGAACAGGCATGATCCTCTACATAGAGGGAGATCCAAGGTTTAAAAACGTTAAAAGGGATCGTCGGGGGCTTATTTACCAATGGGCTTTGAAGGAGTTTAAAAATCTTAAGGAAGCTTACGATTGCGATGTTAGAGTCCCCAAACCAGTTGATGTTGAAAATAACGTCTTAGTTATGGAGTTTATAGGGCGCGATGGTGTGCCAGCTCCACTTATAAAAGACGTTGAGGTTAAGAATCCAACGAGGATCTATAAGATGATTTTAAACGATATGAAAAAGCTATACAGGGATGCAAAACTTGTCCACGGAGATCTCAGCGAATACAACATAATGTATTGGAAGGGGCTGCCCTACTTGATAGATTTGTCGCAAGCCGTTTCACTCGACCATCCCCTCAGCCACGAATTTCTAAAGAGAGACATTAGGAACATTAACAGATTTTTCAGAAAACTGGGAGTTAGCGTTTTAGAAGATAGCGAACTTTATGAGTGGATAACCTCTTAAGTGATTTTTCAATAATCAATATTTATTAGGTGATAGGTTTGAGATTGAACCCCCTAAAACCTTCCTTCGGAACAGCCGGTATAAGGGGGATAGCGAATAGCGATTTAACTCCTCAGTTGGCTATTCAGGTCGGCTTATGTATGGCTAAATACCTAGGTCCTGGGAAGAGAGTTGTGGTTGGTAGGGATACTAGAGTATCTTCTGATATGATTGCTATGGCCGTTATATCCGGTCTCTTAAGCGGCGGCTGTAACGTTGAAGACGTAGGGGTTGTTGCAACACCAGCTTTATCGTTTGCGATAAAAATGTTGAAAGCTGATGGGGGGATTATGATAACCGCATCTCACAATCCACCTGAATGGAACGGTATTAAGCTGTGGAATTGTGACGGAGCAATATTTACAAGGGCTCAAGATAGGGAGATTGAGGAGTTACTGCATAGAGGCGGAGACTACTACGTACCTTGGAACAATATAGGCGGTTTTAGAAGAATTGAAGGCATACCTGACATATATGTTGGAGCGATTTTAACCAGAATAGATGCTGAGGCCTTGAGGAATAGAAGATATAAGGTTGTTTTGGATTGTGGAGGGGGAGCCACCTGTTTTTCATCACCAAAATTGCTGAGAGAGTTAAACTGTGAACTTATAACTTTAAATTGCGAACCAGATGGCTTTTTCAGAATGAGGAAACCTGAGCCTAGACCTGAAAACCTATCAAAGATCATGGAGACCGTTAAGTCTACATCGTCAGACTTGGGGATTGCACATGATGGAGATGGAGATAGAACTTCCTTTATAGATGAAAACGGCAATTATGTTCAAGGGGATAAAATACTAGCACTCATATGCCTTAACCATCTCAGAAATAAACCCGGAAGTGTAATCGTTACGACCGTTATAACAAGCTCCGTAATATTCGATGTTGCTGAGAAAATCAAAGCCAAAGTGGTTTTAACACCTGTCGGTGAATCCTGTGTCGTAGAGAAGATGAAGGAAACTGGTGCTGAAATAGGCGGTGAAGAAAACATAGGATTAATTGTTAGAGATTGGGTTTGGAGTAGGGAAGGGCTATACGCCGCCGCTTTAGTTCTAGATATAATGGCTAAGGAGAAAAGACCACTTTCTCAACTATTAAGTGAACTACCAAATTATGAGCAGGCTAAATTGAACGTTAAATGTGATGGTGATGTTTATCCGTTTATAAAGCATGATGTAATCAAAGTCATTAAAGAGATGCTACCCCAGGATTACGATAACATCATCACCATAGATGGAATTAAAGTCTACTATGGACGAAACTGGATCCTAGTGAGGCCATCTGGTACGGAGCCCCTATTTAGAGTCTTCATCGAAGCGGAAGACAAGACAACACTTGAAAAACTGAAGAAAATGGCTTTAGATGCTACTACGGGCGCTATTCAAGAACTTTCCGAGAAAATCAGAGGTAGAATTTAACGAAGGACTTCAGTAAAAGCTAATTAGTAGTTGTAGAATGATTTCTAATTGGGGGGTGGCGGGTAGGATCGGGGAGCTAGCCCTGCCCTGTAACCCGAAATGGGCTATATGCGGGGATCCGTCAACCATCAAAGGCGGTAGCCTGAACAGCCAGATGAGGTTTCACAAGTCAACAATGAAATCCCGTCTCGCAGGGCTTGGTTGGAGACGGCCTCCTCGAAGGAGGGGGTTGAGTCTCTCTACCACCGAAACGGGTCAGGCCGGGAACGGAGCAGCCCTAAGGTGGGCAGCCAAGCGTTTGCGAGGGCGCGGGATCGAGGAGACTTATGAAATACTCGGGCTGGGATGGTACCCACTTTGATGGGATGCCGCCATCCCTCCTAAGCTATTGGGTATCTTAGAATCGCCGCAACTCCTCCTAAACCCAATATCCTATCATTTTCAAACCCGGAAGATATGAATACTACTTCACCCTTTCTCTGCTCAACCTCTCTTATGGCTTTGAGAACGCCATCTAATTCTTCGTCCGATAGATTTTTCAAAAGTCTTTCAGAAACTAGCAATGTCTTTATCGCACCAGTTGAAGCGATGTCTTTAATCAGTTTAACCCCATAGACGACCATGTTGGGCTTCTCCGATATGAGTTTAAACACTTCATCTAGAAGTTTAGCCTCATATATGAGGTGGATTTCACCTAAATAATTTGCGACTAAACCTGATCTTACAGCTTCATAAACTCCCGATAACCCTCCTATGCTAACTTTACCAGTTTTCACCCTATCTTTAAACCGTGGCTCTTTACGTAGGTAGTCGGCTAATTTCTCGTAAAGGAAACCTGATCCAACGATTAAAATGAAAACCTCTTCATCGAGGTTTAGCTTGCCGAGAGTCTCTAAAATGAGTTTAAAGTTTTCCTCAACGTGAGCCTCCCATTGTCCACCGTTCCTTTTACTCGGAAGTCTTATGGGGATTTCCGCTTTAACATCTAAACCATGCTCTCCAACCATTGCGATACAACACTCATCTCTATCCACGGATACTACTATCAACTTCTTTCCCTCACTTGTAGCCCTATTGAGCCTTTCAAGCTCGTTCGGAAGCCACTTACTCTTGAATAAAGATACTGGTTCACCTATCCTGAGGTTGATAGAGTGATGTTTACCTTTTAAACCGTCTAAATCTTTAGATTCTTCAACAATCCCATAGATTTTCAGTCGTTTAACGTATAAGTCTAATTGAACGGCTTCAACTTTAAGCTTTATTTTTAAGCTAACTTTAGATCTACTTTCAACTTCACCCATAGATCCCCTGATTTTAATAACTCTACTAGTTTTAGCTTCAACTACGTCACCGGGCCTAAGTATGTTTACAAGGTGCCATAAGTCGTCTACACTTTCAGGTATAAGCTCTGCAACACCTTCTCTAAGGTTTAAGTTTAAAATCCTCATCCTCCGATCTTATAGTGATATACAACGTCTCCTAATAAGAGTTGATTTGAATTGGACGATTTGATAATTAGAACAGTTAAGCCGGAGGATTTAAAAAACATTTACCTTATTGAACGCCTTTCATTTGAAAGACCCTATCCACCTTCATACCTTGAAACGCTTGCACAGTTAAGTCCTGAAACGTTTCTAGTAGTATCTTTAAACGGCCATGTGGTAGGGTACTCTGCATCCGTTTTAAGAGGCTCTGAAGGGCATATAATATCTATCGCCGTTCACCCAAGTTATAGGGGCATCGGCATAGGAGAGAAGCTTCTAAGGGAGAACGTTAAACGGCTTAAAGACTTAGGCGCTAAGAAAATAGTACTTGAAGTTAAAGTTGATAACATTCAAGCTTTAAGCCTCTACCGTAAACTCGGCTTCAGAATAATAAAGACTTTGAAGAATTATTATTGGGATGGGACTGATGCCTACAAAATGGCTTTAAACGTTGAATCTTCAACGTAAGACCAGCTATACATCCCAGTTATCAACGAATCGTTTTATATATTTCCTCAGAGGAAATATTACTTTAATATGTCTGTGGCAACTTCAGCTGTAGACTTCCACATACACCCAGTCATAGTAGAAGAGGCCCTTCTAGGAGATAAACAACTTGAGAAGAAGATTAGAAGCATCTACCACATAGGTACAGCCGTTCAACCCTTAGACGCACTCATGAAGATGCTGAAAACAGCAGGAATATCTAAAGCCGTTTTACTCTCCATAGCCACGTCAGAAGTAGTAATGCCTCCCAATGAATCCATCAAAAATATAGTGGAAAAGAGTGGCGGCATGTTTGTAGGATTCGCTGGCCTAAACCCGATTAAAGGAGATGAAGCTATAAGTGAACTTGAAAAAGCTCATTCAGAAGGATTTAAGGGTGTCAAACTCTACCCACCACTTCAAAACTTTAAACCGAACGATAAGAAACTCTATGCATTCTATGAAAGGGCGCAACAACTTAACATGCCACTACTATTCCATACGGGAGTTTCATGGATTAGAGAAGTAGAATTAGCCTACTGTCACCCGCTTGAAATCGAAGACTTAGTAGTGGCATTTCCAAATCTTAAAGTGATTTTGGCGCACATGGGTTTCCCATGGGTTTGGGAAACTGTTATGATGGCTGTGAAATATGAGAACGTTTATTTAGATTTAAGCGGAGTTTTCACTGGAACACCTAAAGAGCATATATTCCACGTCTTCACTAGAATTTTAACGCCAAGTTTTGTCTCACGTTTTCTCGCAGATAAAATAGTATTCGGGTCCGATTGGCCTAGGATGGAACCTTTCAAAATGGCTGAAGCCGTTAGGAGTTTACCCCTCGAAAAGACAGTAGTGGATAAAATTATGAGGAAAAATGCATTAAAAATTCTAAATGTAGAGGAGGAATGAAAACGTGAAGATTTTTACAAAAATAATAGATGTAGTGTCTGGAATGCCCACCCACCTTATAAACCTATCAGGTGAAGTTTATAATGCCTTAAAAGAGAGCCGTATTAAAGACGGGATCGTACATGTCTATACGATGCATACTACGACCGGGTTAACGATAAACGAGGATGAGCCTGGTTTAGAACAAGACATCCCGAAATTTCTCTCCAAACTCATTCCAGAGGAGGGTGATTACTACCACCACCATTACTTCGCCAAAGACGGTAGACTCGCTGTAAATGCCTGGGCTCACATAAGAGCTAGCTTACTCGGAGGACACTTAACAATCCCAGTTGTAGATGGAAAACTTTTAATCGGGTCTAGACAGAACATTTACCTCGTTGAGCTTGATGGTCCTCAAAGAAGGAGGGTTGTAATACAAGTTATGGGTGAGTGATGCTTACTGGGGTGGGATTTTGCCCGATGTTATAACGCTTGGAGAACCGCTTGTAGAATTTATAGATAAGCATAGAAGAGGAAGTTTTACACAGCTTAGTGAATTCATAGGACCCTTTCCAAGCGGTGCCCCGGCAATATTTACAGTCGCCGTAGCTAGGCTTAAAGTCTCATCAGGCTTGGTGGGAGTTGTTGGAAAGGATGAGTTTGGCACACTCTTACTGGATAGGCTTCGAACAGATGGTGTCGATATATCACACATGAGGGTTGCTGAAGGTTATACAACTGGAACAGCCTTTGTAACGTATTCCCCCTCCGGAAGCCGCAAGTTCATCTTCCACCTTAGACACGCTGCAGCAGGACAACTCTCACCCGAAGATGTAGATGACGCTTTCATAAAATCCGCTAAGTTTTTACATATAATGGGGTCAGCATTATCCCTAAGCCAATCTAGTAAAGAGGCATGCTATAAAGCGTTGGAAATAGCCGTTAAACACGGTGTTAAAGTTTCACTTGATCCAAATGTTAGACCTGAGCTTCTTAGCATAGAAGAAATTAGACGGATCTGCAAACCAGTTATCGAAAACGCTTATCTTGTACTACCTAGTGGAGAAGAAGCTATGATGTTAACTGGTGGAAAAACGCCGGATGAAGCTTGCAAAATACTCATAGATATGGGTGTTAAAATTGTCGCCCTAAAAAGAGGCGCTGAAGGTTCAACCATATACACCGAGGGGGAGGTACTACCCATACCAGCTTTTAAAGTTGAAGAGGTTGAACCTACAGGAGCGGGAGATATCTACGACGGAGCCTTTATAGTTGGTTTAGTGAGAGAGTGGCCTTTAAGTAAAGTTGGGTTATTTGCAAACGCCGCTGGTGCTATATCAGTCACGAGAATAGGCCCCATAGATAGTTGTCCATATCTGGAAGAAGTTGAAAGACTTATTTCCACCGGAAGACTGTGAAATTATTCTAGAGCATTTTATTACGAATGTGGTGATGGCTTTGACTTCAAAACTCAAGATAGGTTACATAGTTTTATCAGCAATAGTCATAATTTTAGCATCACATTTACTACTATCAGATAGCAATCTACCGTATTTTGTAGCATTACTTTTCATTGGTCTAGCCGTGCTCGTAACAATAGCGGTCTGGTATGGAATAGTCCGCCCACTCTCCAAAGACATGGACTAACCGCAACGCAATTTGATGCTGAAACACGTAATTAAGGTTTAATATTCAACAACTCTAAGATTCAACGGAATAAAAACACTTCTCAAATCCATGTATCCGATTGAGAGGCTTAACCTAGAATCCGAAAACTTTATATTATCCATAGTTGGATAATTATCCAACTATGGATACTAGAAAGCTAGCTCTAGTATCTACTTTTACGGCATTAGCCGTAGCGTCCAGAATAGTTCTATCGGCGCTTCCAAATATCAAGTTAAATTCATTCCTCACGATGACGGCGGGTATTCTAACAGGCCCCTATAGTGGTTTTCTGATAGGTGCTTTATCTATGGTCATCTCAGATGCTTTATTCTTCGGCTTAGGATTTTGGAGCCCTGTAACTGCTTTCTTCATGGGTTTAAACGGCTTTTTAGCAGGATTATTCTGGCATAATAAGGGTAAAGTGTCTAGATTGGAGCTTGCTTCAGGAGGGCTTCTACTTACGGTTTTCTATGATTTAGCTACATCTATATTTACTATGATTCCATTCGTTAAACCCAACGTTTTACTGTTCACGGTTTTAATCGGCCTTTTCATCCCATCACCATATCCCATGGGTCCAGTTCACGAGCTCACCACTTCACTTCTCATGGGTATGTTGGCACCATCTATAATACGTTCTGTGAGGAGGGTTGAATTTGGAGAAAAGTAAACTTTTGACGGCATTGGTCTTAGTCTTAGCAGTATGGGCAATAGCGGCTTCGAGCGTAGCAACTTACTATTACTCAGAATACGTCAAGTCTACATCTTTTCTGAAAAGCCTAGAGGCTTCAACCGTTAAAGTGAATATTATCATAGACTATGGAAATAATACGGTACAGGAATTCAGAGATGTAATTTTAGATGTTAAAGGAGCGACTGCCCTAAATGCTTTAATGACTGTTGCTAAAGTTGAATACACTGTATACCCGTTCGGTATTTTTGTCGATTCAATAAATGGTGTCAAAAACTCTGGAGAGCTCAACTGTTGGTGGCTTTATAGCATCGTAAAGCCTGATGGAGAAGAAGTTTCACCAGAGGTTGGAGCAGACCAATACCGACTATCTAATGGAGACACGGTAATATGGCGGTACACCAAGTTTTAAGCAACCCCCCTATTTTTTATTTTTTGAAGATCATCTATAGTCAACCATTTTACGCTATTTAAAACATTAAGCCTTTTAAGCGTCTGAAGCTGCCAACTATATACGCCTATACTACCCAACGCATGACCATCGGATACTGGTGTAAGCTTTACACCTGTCTCTACACATACTCTTATGAACTCATCAGAGGGGCTTTTATGATTCGAATTAAGCTCTATTGCTATTGAATTTTCACGTGCTTCCTCACATATCTCATAGATTAGCTCTATTGGGAGATTAATATTCCGTTCATTTACATAGGTTGGATGAGCCAATATATCAATCCAATTGCTCTTTAAAGCCTTCAATATGATGGTTCTGTAAGATTCTGCGGAAAATCCACCATATGGAAGACTGTGTAAAGCTCCAACAACTATATCCAACTTCTTCAGCAACCCTCGACCTACGTTGGGTTCTCCATCAGGCTTTATATCAACCTCCAGGCCCATTAAAACCTTTAAATCCGTGGAGTTAGATTCTCTTAAGGTTAAGATTTTCTCAATGTATTTTTCAAAGCCAATTTTTAGCACGTGCGATGCGTGATCCGTTATGGCTATCGCTTCTAAACCGTTTAAAATAGCCATTATTATGTTGCCGCATATAGTCGTATCTATGCTACACTTAGAGAACTCACTATGTGTATGAAGATCTGTTCTGGGTAGAGGGGCATAAGACCACTTCACTAGTAGTAGCCTCCGTCAAACAGGAGGGGGATTTTAAACTGTTGGGAAATTCTGGAGATTAAAGGCCCAAGTTCTTCTAAGCCTTTAATCTCCCCTTTTAGAAGGGAGCTTAATTTCCGCCTAGTCTCTAAATCTACTTCAACGTTTCGGCTTTTAAAGGCTCTATAAAGACGCTCGGCAAGTTCTTCACCTTCATTGTCAAAATCAGTTAAAACTATGATTCGCTCCTCATTAGAAAGACTCTCAACAATGGAATCTAGACTTCGATTAAGCTTTCTAAGAGCCACTATTTTCCCTTTAAACCCAAGCGTTCTAAGAGCATATTCATCTCTCTTACCCTCAACGACGCAGACGCCGTTTTCACACATCTCATGAAGTTCTTTAAGAATAGATGTTAAAACTTCTACACGCTCAAGATTCCACTTCAACGGGGTCACCTTGTTATCGTTAAGTTCTTCAACCTATTGTATAGTTCATAGGCTTCAGTTGTATGTTCGAAGTACTTTCTAACAGGTTTAAGGCGCTCATTCAAAGCCATAAATACTGCTCTTTTCAGATCTAACGGATGCAATTCCCCTTTAAAGTATAGATCTTCAAGCTCCAGATAATCATTAACTTCGATATCGCCACCATGACGCAATTCCCTTTCAATCTTAAGCGTAAAATCCGGCTTGGAGAAAAGTATGAGCCTGCATATTTCAAGGACGGGGTTGTTCTCCACCATCTTAGCTGGACAATAGGCTTTCATAATCTTCCTCTTGATTTCATCTTCTTCATCGTGTATGAAGAGAGCGGTCTCGGGTTTAGATTTACTCATCTTAAACTTATATATAGCTTCCCCTTTCACGCTTCCCTCCATTCTACCCAAACCTGCGAGACCTATGAGTATAGGTGTATGTAAAGCTACGGGTTTTCTCTTATTAAGTTTATCAGCGACCTCTATAGCTAGTACATGCGCCCTTCTCTGATCCATACCGCCCAGACATAGATCAAGATCTAAGTAGAATATGTCCGCCACTTGCATACATGGATATATGAGTTTAGAGAAGTCCATAGTGGCTTCATCGGATTTACGACCCATTATCGTTAAAGCCCTTTTAACTCTATTCAACGTAAGAGCCTTTGCTACTTTAAGCACTAAACTCCAATAATCTTTTGAGGAAACAAGTTCATCAGCATAAACTGTCCGATAGCTATTCCTGGGAATACCCAACGCCTCTAGACAGTACCCTATATATGCGGCACACATCCTTATGTTTTCCATGTCTCCGCCAAGCTTATCGTTTATCCATGCATGCCACGTAGCCTGAAGAAGAATGCTTTCAATACCGGAGTCGATGAGGTCTTTAAATTTAGAAGCCCATATCATCCACCCTATTGTGAATAAACCAGAGGGTTCTACGCCTATATATGCCCTTAAACGCCTACCCTCTTTAAGCAGAGAGCTAAGTCTCTCTTCAGTTATAATCTCTTCAAGTCCTCGTTTTATAATAGATTCATTCGCATTCAAGGTTTTCATCCTTTACCAATAATGGAAGCTTCAACTGCAATCTTAAAATTCAGTTGGATAAACTTAAACTTTTTTCATAAGCTTTAACCAACATATCAGATTACATCGATTAACGTTAAAGATGAACATGAGTTAGAATCGAAACCACGAAATATTAGACCTGAATTTTCAATTCCAACCTCCAGCTAGTTAATTGGTGGATGTCAGGTTATGGTATATCCCATACGACTAACACCGAACGTCATAGAGAAGGCGTCTACGCCTTACTCAGCCGGCTCTCTCCGTATGGGATCTGACATCCACCATGTAAACAAATGCTACGAGTTTTTATTAAGCGTTTCCCTCAGAATCTCTACGTTAGAGACGTTAATCCGTTAACGATAAAGGTCTCTAGAAGCTTCAAATGGGTTTGGAGTACAGCCCATAGGGCCTGTCCCATGCTTGGGTTAACCCAATCCTCACAGCAGGCCGGACGGCCTCTCAGAAGGATCCGTCAGCATGGGCCCGATTAGGGTTTCTGCCCAAACCCTTTAAACTTCATGATTAATTCTAAGTTTATTTCAAAACCGGCTGAGGGATTTTCAAGTCCGAAGTTTTCAAGAACCTCCGGATGTATCTCACCTAGAAATCCTAAATTCTCACCGTTTGCCATTTCTATAAATCCCACTCGTCCATCTATAAAACTTGGATGATCTCCAGGTCTAATATGGAAATCTACGCCCAGAATTTTAAGCAGAGTATCTACGACTGCTCTAACCTCAGCGTAATCTGCTTCTGAATGAGACGAGACGGCTGCAAGCTTTCTAACATTCTTTGCTCCAGTTTCAGAATTTTCATCTAAGAGTACTACGTCATCTACTTCAAATATCCTCTGAGGATACTCCCTATGCCTATTCCTAGATAGTGTCTTCATAAGACATGGCATGAGCCAACTCCTGCAAACCGTATACTCAATCGTCTTTGGGTTTTCCAATTCTACAGTTGGCTCCGGCTTAACCCGCATGGCTGTAAATAGGTCATATGGGTTTGTTAAGACATCCGTTATAACTTCTTGAAATCCCAAGCCTACCATGATAAGCCTAACTTTCGAAGAAAATCTCTCCACGTAACTTTCACCACCACTCGTAAAGACTTTAGGTATTTCCGGTTTTATACGATCATAACCGTAGGCTATAGCGATGTCTTCTACCAAATCTATTGGATGCATGATATCAACCCTGTAAGCAGGTACTTTTACTAAAACCTCCTCCTCGGAACATTTGACAACGTCATACCTCATTCTAGCTAGGAACTCTGAAACATCTTCTAAAGTTAACTCTTCACCGATGATTTTATTAACAAAGCTTAGTGAAAGCTTGACTTCTTGAGTTTTCAAATCGGGAGTTTCAAAAACAATTCCAAAAGGTGTTTCGAATTGGTAAGAGACTCTAACCTTATATATTTCACCTCCCCTCTCAGCTAACGAAGTCGTCAGTATGTTTAACACGGAGCTAACGGTTTTCCAATCTAAACCAGTGCAATCTATAAATATGTTCCTCGTATTCACATCAACCTTGGTGTAATCGGAGTTTATTATTGGAGGCATTGAAAGCACCAATCCTTCGGAGTCTTCAATAATAGGGTATTTGTTGAAACCAGCCAGTATATGCTCATACTCTACACCCTTAGGATGGTATTTTAAAATTTCCTCGATCGTCATTTCTATATCAGAATCTAGAGGTTTAAACTTGAAGTCTGACGTTTTAACTGTGTATCTAACTGGGGGTTTGAATTTATCTAAATCGTGAATTCCAATCGAGGCTTTTCTACGACTTCTACAATATGAGACGTGAAGCTTCTCTTGAAGTTGAATGATACTCTTCAAAACTTCATTATCCATTGGTATGTTTTTAACTACAGCAAAAACCGAACACGGCCGTATTTCACATACCTCCTCATCAACGTAAACATTGTAGAGGCTAGGTTTAACAACGTACTTAGGCATGCCTTTTTCAATACATATAAAGCCTTTATATGCTCTTGCAAGCCCTTCAGGACTCAGCATGTCTGGTCTATTGGGAAAAACTTCTACTTCAAAACCTTCATTATCATCACGCTCCCAGCCTAAACCAATCATGGGGAGTTCATTTCTTAAACGATGTATTGGAAGTGTTAAACCGACAAGTCTCTCAAAATCCATTAAACTTACTCTTATAACGGGCATTCTACTCACCTAATCCAAATTGGGGCATCTCTGAGAAGATTGAGGTCATTCATAGTAAGCTCTCTCACATCTTTAAGGTTATAGTTTAACATTATCATTCTACCCGGGCCTAAACCCCACGCTAAAACCGGCACCTCTCTTCCAAGGAGGGGTTTAACAACCTCAGGCCTAAATATTCCAGCTCCAGCTAGTTCGACCCACTTGTCCATAGCTGGATGATAAACCTCAACCTCGAGCGAGGGTTCAGTATACGGAAAATAGGCAGGTCTAAACCTAGCTTCTGGAAATCCAAGCCTCCTAAAGAATTCCTTAAGATAGCCTATGAGGTGTTTCATATTGGCATTTTCATCAACTACAATCCCTTCAGCCTGATAGAATTCGCAAAGATGAGTGCGGTCGGGTTTTTCATTCCTGAAAACTTTACTTACAGCAAAAAATCTAACGGGAAGTTTAGCGTCTTTTAATACTGCTAATGTTCTAGCAGATAGACACGTGGTATGCGTTCTCAATAGGGTTCTCCTAGCTTCCTCAGGGTTCCAACGGTACCCCCAACCCGTAGAGCCCGTCACCCACCCGGATTCATGAACCTTGCAAACCTTCTCAACCAAGTCTTTATCCGGAAGTCTACCGAATTTGGGACTTTTAACGTAGAAAGTATCTTGTAAGTCTCTAGCCGGATGGTCCTGGGGGACATATAAAGCATCATAGTTCCAGAAGCACGTTTCGAGCAGCGGTCCTTCCATTTCCGTAAAACCCATCTCAACCCATACCTGCCTAATATTGTCTAGTACTTCCCTTACGAAGTTTAGTCTACCAATAGGTATTCTGTAGCTTGGAAGCGTAACGTCATATTTTTTGAAAACGACATTTCTCCACTTACCTGAAACTATAAGGTCTCTAGTTAACCTAGAGACTTCTTCAACGACCTCGATTTCTGCCCTTAAGGCCTCCCTCCCGAGTTTGCTTAAAGAAATAAACCTTGCGGAAGATTTTTCGATTTTAATGAGCCTCCTCTCCTTTAAAACGTCAACAGCCTCTCTTAAATCAGATGGCAAACTATTCATGTATGCTCTGCCTTCAGACGCTATAAGCTCTATGAGCTTCTCGTCAGCACCCTTAACAGCTTCGCCTGAGATTTCAATTTTCCCAGCTTTTACAGTACCCCATGCTTTCTTTTTTAACCAAGCTAAACCGATAGGTTTCTCCCAATCTTCGATGTTTATGAGTTCATGTACGCTTAGAATACGCTTATCTTTAGCTTGATTTACTATGCGCCTCTCAGGTAGTCCGAGTTCCGCATACCTTAAACCTTCATCGGTAAGCGTTATAATGTAGTCTTCTTTAGTCCTTAGACTTAGGAGATCCTTTGAACTCATGTTTAAAGCTAAGGCAACAACTTTGTCTGAAGTAAGCCCCATCTCTGACGCTATTCTATCGACCGAAGCATCTCCACCAAATTTCTCAAGAATCTTAAGAAGCTTCAACTCATCTTCAGAAAGTTTAATCTTCAAGATTTACACCTCCCCATAGACAATTCTCTTTGCAACTTCGACAGTCGTCTTGAGTTTTTCATGATGGCTCTCTAAGAATTTTTCAACAAATTCTGCCGTGAACAGTTTACAATCACCACATACTATTCTTCCGGCTATACAATCTTCCCATATTTTTCTAAGCCTATCGCTAAAGGGGTAGTTAAACTTAAGGAATTCATAGACTTTACAAACGTTTGGGTTTCCACCAAGCCTTTTCTGCTCCGCAATAGTGGGCTGTCCTCCAGTAAAAGCATTCATGATTTTTCCGGCGGCGACTTTAGGCGGGTCGCCCAAGAATATGCAGGTTTCCGGGTCGCTTTTAGACATCTTTTTACCAGCTTTAAGACCGGATAAATGAACTACTATAAGAGCTGAGGGAGGCTCAAAGTCGTAGGGTAAACGTGTTGCTAAATCCCTAACGGCTCTCATATGAGGGTCTTGCTCAGCGGCGATTACCGTAATCGACGGCATTCTCCCTTCATATTCTGGAAGCTGAGGATGTAGAATATCAGCGTATTGAAGTAAGTTTGCGGCTATTTTACCAAGATCTAAATGCCCATATATAGCTCTAAACGTGCTTTCAGTTATTTTCTTAGAGACTTCAAAAGCAAATTCATAGTATCTCCTCTCCTTTCTACTCTGAACGTAGACGTCTTTCTCATCTAAACCCAACGCTAGGACGTGCGATAGGTTTTCAACGGCATACTTTTTAGCTACTTCCAAAGATGGGACCCTACTATCAGGCCTACTCACATAAGCATCTATATCGCATATGGCGAAGTAGTTTCTTCCACCATTATCCTTAAAAAACTTAAAGATGTCTATGATTACTTTATGACCAAAATGCAATTCACCTGAAGTAGCTATGCCAGTCATATTTATGAACGGTCTTTTAGATACGATGCGCTCATAAACCTTCTCGAAGTCCCTATGCCCAATAACTATATTCCTTTCAAAGCTCAAATGTTTAAGGTTAAGTCTAATCTCTTCTGGAATTCTTTTCAAACCGAACTCTGTAAACAGCTTTTCATAATCTTCTATGATCTCTGAACCCCATGGATCTATACCCAAAGAGACCCCTAACCTCTTTGAGACTAAGACTTTACGTTGACAATCGGATTATTTAAATGTGTTACTGCCTTAAGTATTTAACCTTCCATCAGAAGAACCCCATGACGTACATCATCAGGGTTCTAAGTTAGCAGAGAGAAGTGCTGAATCGTCACCTCTACCTGATCCCTCAGTAAATTCATTGAAGGCTCTTTAAGATCATACCTTTCTGCTCTTCCGTTAATACCGTTACATTCGATAAGTTACGTAACATAAACGGTATTTCTCGTTACCATTCCTCAATTAATCTAATAACAAGTTTATTGCTCTACATATGGCACTTAGAATTCCTCCAATATTCTTAATTTTAAAGCATACCTCCATCAGCTCCAGTAAAGCATCTCCGATACTTTGACGACTTCATTCATATTTATAAACCAGCGATGATTTTGAATTTTCTAGTATCTCGTTAAGTGAGATGATGGATGCTGGAGAATTTAAACCGAAGATTAAAGAGAAAAGATGGATGCCTGAAAATGAAGTAAAACTCTTAGAACTCTGGGAAAAAGAGGAACTGTACAAGTTTAATCCAAATTCTGGCAAAACGATAGTAGTCATAGATACGCCTCCTCCCTACGCATCAGGAAAGTGGCACGTGGGAGGAGCTGCACACTACGCACAGATAGATATGGTTGCCAGAAGCCTTAGAATGCGAGGTTATGAAGTGTTATTCCCTTTCGGAGTAGATAGGAATGGGCTTCCAGTTGAGGTTCAGGTTGAGAAAAAGTACGCTGTTAAAGCATATGAAATCGATAGAGCAAAGTTCGAAGAACTATGTCGAAAGTTTTTAGACGAGGTTGAAGTTGAACTTCTAAACATAGCTAGGCGTTTAGGTTTAAGTTGCGACCTTAAAAACTACTATCAAACAGATAGCCCAGACTATAGGAGGATTACTCAAGCTACTTTCATAGAGCTCTGGCATAGAGGGCTAATTTATGAAGCAGAGTATCCCGTGAACTGGTGCCCATCGTGTAGAACATCGATAGCTGATGCTGAAGTTGAGTATGAAGAGGAAGACACTCCATTTGTATATATGAGGTTTAAGGTTAAGGAGTCTGGTGAAACAATACTCGTCGCTTCTACAAGGCCAGAGCTTCTATGCACTTGCTCAGCTGTAATATTTAACCCCAAAGATGACAGGTACAAGCATTTGGAGGGGAAAACAGCCGTAGTTCCAATATACGATAGGGAGGTCCCCATAATACCACACCCTTATGCTAAGCCTGAGTTCGGCTCAGGTCTTGTAATGGTTTGCTCTTATGGTGATAAGTCGGACATTCAACTATTCAGGGAGCTTGGTTTAAAGCCAGTTGTAGCTATAAACCCTGATGGAAGAATGAATGAGAATGCCGGAGACTACGTAGGCCTCACGGTTAAAGAGGCCAGAAACAAGATAATTGAAGACCTACGTAGTAGGAATCTACTTGAGAAAATAGAAAAGATACGTCATAAAACGCCCATCTGCTGGAGGTCTAAGGATCCAATAGAATTCATCCTTGTAAGAGAATACTATTTGAAGCAATTGGATTTTCTAGACGATATAAGGAGAATCATAGATAAAATGAAGTTTTATCCTGAAAGAGGCAAGCGATTACTTTTGGAATGGGTGGATAGTGTTTCAATGGACTGGCCTATTTCAAGGAGGAGGTTTTACGCAACGGAAATACCCATATGGTACTGTAAGAATTGTGGTAAGCCTAACCTCCCAGAACCTGGAAGATATTATAAGCCTTGGAATGAAAAACCCCCGTTTAGCAGATGTTCTTATTGTGGCGGCTCGGAATTTGAGGGAGAATGGCGGACGTTTGATACGTGGATCGACTCGAGTATAAGCCCACTGTACATATCATCATACGGTAGAGACCATAAGATGTTTGAAAAAGTTTTCCAATTTGTCCTAAGACCTCAAGGATATGAGATAATTAGAACATGGCTCTACTACACAATCTTAAGAGTTTACCAACTCCTGGGAAAGCCTGCTTTCACATGGGTTAGGATATCTGGAATGGGTCTAGATGAGAAGGGTGAAGCTATGCATAAGTCTAAAGGGAACGTCGTTGACCCTGAGCCTGTGGTCGAACGGTATGGTGCTGACGCCTTCCGATTCTGGGCCTCTTCAGAGGTTAAACTCGGATCTGATTATAGGTATTCGGATGAGAAGATTAAATCTGCATGGCTTTTCATAACTAAGCTTTGGAATGTAGCGAGATTTATATCGTGTTTCCCGCAAGTCGATAGGCCGAATAAACTGGAACCGCTTGATCAGTGGATTCTCGCCGAGGCTAATAGACTTATTGAAGTATGTATGAAAGATTTTGAAAACTTTGACTTCTTTGAAGCTAGTAACAACATTAGGCTTTTTACATGGCACGTTTTAGCAGATCATTATTTGGAGGCTGTTAAACCTAGAGCTTATAATAAGAATGGGGTTTTCCAACTGGAGGCCCAACGTTCAGCATGGTATACGCTTCATGAGGTTCTTAAAATCATATTAAGACTTCTAGCACCTATATGTCCCTTTATAACAGATAAGCTATGGAGAGAACTCTACGGTGGGAGCGTCCACTTAGAGAAGATTCCTGTTAAAGAGCCCGTTAACGAAGAACTCACAAAGCTTACGGAAAAGTTGATTGATTTCAACAGCAGTATTTGGAAGCTTAAGAAGAGGCTTAAAATACCTTTAAGTAATCCATTAAAGGGTACCGTTTATGCATCTAAAGAACTTGAGGTCTTCTCTGAAGATTTAAGGTTAATGCATGGTTTAGAGAAGTTGATGTTTACTTCTCCTCCGGCTGAAGCAGAGCGGATAGGTGATTCTACCTACTACTCTCTAGTTTAGCGTGTACCTTTTTCGCTCAGAGGCTTTAAAATTTCAACCCTGTTTAAGGTTTTAACGAGCGGTAACGCTACTATTAACCCTATGACCATTTGGCCAATATTTACGGGGACTTCCGCTAACGCATAGTAGCCCAATATCAGACTTTCGTAAAGATAGTAGCCTAAAACCATCTCTCCTCCTCCGATCAAGATAGAGATTACGTATATGGTTAAATTAGGCTCTGCTTTAAAGGAGAATGTAACCATAGCTGAGAACACTGCGCAGGCTAAAATTGCCCAAATAATCGTTGAAAGTTCTCCTCTGACTATAATGAGTGGACCTATGTATGCTTCTGTAACACCAGTATACACGGTTGAGCCGACGACTCCGAGAATTAGGCTAATGAGGGCTGGTAATGTTATACTCATCGTTTTTAAACCCCGACCTTTTAGTTTAAGCCTTTGAGCTAGTAGACCTACTATGAATCCTTCCACTCCCTTGATTACAAGAGTCCCTGGAGCATAAATATGGTAGCCAAGTACCACATCAGCTAACATGGATCCGATGCCACCAGCCACGGCTCCTATAAAAGGCCCGAGTAATATAGCTGTTGTATAAACCATTACTTCTCCTAAATTGAAATACCCCTTCGTAGCTGGCACGTACACTGAGAAGCTTATGGTGGCTACCGTCGTTAAAGCCGTGAATATAGCTGTCAGACTTACTCTTAAAGACCTCTTAGAGGGTGATGCCATCTCCTAGAGTATAACATGCATTCAGTATTTAAGTTTTAACTTGAATAATGGGAAAACCATATAATGTTGTATGGCTTATTGTATGCCAGATATGGTTAGACTTGGTTTAACCGCAGACGTACATGCGCCAAAATATCTTCCACTCTTCAGAGCATCTATTCAACATTTAAAGAACATAGACCTCATTTTGCTAGCTGGAGATTTAGTCTACAGGAATGCATACGATCGGCTCCCAGAAATTGTAAAAGTTATAAGAGAATTTTCCCGAGCACCTATAATCGCCTGCTTCGGTAATGAAGAGTGGGAAGGCTATGAAGATAGGTATAAAGAAGTCGGAGAAATTACTTGGCTTAATGATGAAAGCTTACCTTTAGATATTGGAGGGTTGAGGGTTCATTTAATAGGTTCAAGGGGTATACTTGACCGCCCAACCTTCTGGCAAAGGACACATATCAAAGATGTGCATCGACGCTATGAAGCGAGGTTTTCGAAAATCAATAGAATGCTTAGAGAAGTTAAAGGAGATGTTGTCGTTATAACTCATTATGCTCCAACCTATACGACGCTTGAAGGTGAAAGTGAAAGTGCTTGGCCTGAGATGGGCTGTAAGAAAGTGGAGAGTATTATGAGGGAAACCAATCCGCTTCTATGGATTCACGGTCATGCTCATAAATCTACTAAGCTTGAAACTTGGGTTGGCCTTACATATGTTTTAAACGTTTCACTTCCAGCTAGAGGGGAAGTCGTAGTTTTAGATCTTGAGAAGATTAAAAGCGAAAGACTTAAGAGAGCTTGGCGTCTTTAAGTTAAGGGATTGTTATGTCGGATAAGGTAACCATATCCGTTATAAAAGCAGATGTAGGTTCTCTAGCTGGACACCACATAGTCTACCGAGAACAAATAGAACTTGCTAAGAAGAAGTTGCAGGAGGCTAAGGAGAAGGGGCTTCTAATAGACTATTATGTGTTCAACGCTGGTGATGACTTAGAGCTTCTAATGACGCATAGAGAAGGAGAAAACAGCCCCAAGATACATGGTTTAGCTTGGGATACTTTTAAAGAGGTTACTGAGAGGGTTTCTAAACCTCTTAAGCTTTACGCAGCTGGCCAAGACCTCCTTGTAGAAGCGTTCTCAGGAAACGTTAAAGGTATGGGTCCGGGAGTAGCTGAAATGGAGATAGAGGAGCGTAGAAGCGAACCAATAATCGTATTCGCCGCAGATAAGACTGAGCCTGGCGCTTGGAACCTAATACTATACAAGATTTTCGCAGACCCCTGGAATACCGCAGGTCTTATACTAGACCCTGTTATGCACGATGGTTTCACGTTTAGAGTTATGGACGTTCAGAAGGGCGAGTGCATAGACCTATCTACTCCAAGTGAAGCCTACAGCCTATTAGCCCTCATAGGTACAACGGGTAGATACGTTGTCGAGAGAGTTTGGAGGAATTCAGATAAACTGATAGCTGCAGTCGCCAGTACCACAAGGCTTTCTCTAATAGCTGGTAGATATGTAGGTAAAGACGACCCGGTTTGCATCGTGAGATGTCAACATGGGCTTCCAGCAGTCGGTGAAGCTCTAGCACCATTCTTTACACCCCACTTCGTAGCTGGTTGGATGAGGGGATCACACTATGGCCCTCTAATGCCGGTAGGCCTAAAAGACAGCAGATGCTCATTCTTCGATGGACCACCTAGAGTAGTAGCCTTAGGTTTTCAGCTTTCGGCTGGAAAGCTAATAGGGCCAGCTGATCTATTTGAAGACGTAGCTTTCGACCACGCCAGAAGAACAGCTTTACAAATGGCTGAACTCATCAGGAGAAACGGACCAATAGCTCCAGCAATACTAGGAATGGAAGAACTTGAATATACCGGTATTGTTGAGACTTTAAAGAAGCTTCAAAATAGATTCTTTAAAGTATAAACTCCCCTTTCTTCTATTTTTAAAACTTTAAAAAATTTAAATACATTAGATATTATAACTTTCAGCAATTTCAGCTCATATACATTTTTCTAGATTAATTAATCTAGAAAAATAGTCAGTTAACCTTAAAAATAAAGTGAAGAGCAATTTTTTGTGGTCAAAAGGTAGCGTCGTCTAAAGTCGAAAGGTCTCGCTCAACGGAGATTGTTATGCGCCTTTAACCCACCCCGAGGGGTGGGTTAAAGGCGCATAACAAATCCCAGCGAGCGGGGCTGAGTAGATAGGTCGTGCAGGGTGTTTTCAAGTCGAAAGACTTGAAAACGGGCTAACCGCAAGGTTAGCTTAAACCTGCAGAAATGACGTCCGTAACCAGCCTTTGGGTTGGTTACGGAAGGTGGGAGGATCGACCTCTCCCCGCTACCTGACAAACACCTTCTAAATACTATATGTCAGAATACTCTGTTGCCCTTTATCTGTTAAAAACCACTTGACGGGTCTACCCTTACGTTTAATTAAAACCCCTTCTTTCTCCAAGTTCTTAATCTGCTTGAAAATCGTCTGATAGCTTAGACCCGTGGCTTTTGATATATCCTTTATGCTTACATATCCACTTTTGAGGGCTTTTATTATTAAGGCCCTAGTTTTGAGAACTCTGTTTACATTCCGTATTACCGTTAGATGAGATTGAGGCTCATTACTCCATTTAAATAACATCTACACCATTAGAAGTTTAAATGTCTATCAGCTGACTCTATAGTAGGTTCTGTCTAGCATTCTCGTAAACTATGACTTTTTTTTAAAAAAATCCCCTTAAAATTTACCAGAACTTTTAACAATTGCCTCTTAATATCAAAGACAAGCCATCTGCAACGAAGTCGTTAAACCTTTTTAAACTTCTACCTTCTAATAAGTTCTTTTGAGAGACTTCCAGAGGTTCGGATCAGCCTATGTCAGAAAGACTCATTGATGGAGATATTATTAAGACAAAGGACGGATTCATCTTCTACGTTTTCGGCTACGAGCACCCTGAGGATCGCTATATAACGTATTTAAAGTATGTGCCTGAGCGATTTAAAAGCCTCTTTAAAATAGAGTTCCTACCATGGGTTTGGAAGCTTGAGGGGGAAACATATGTAAGACCAGTTAGCCTGTACAGTCCCGAAAATATTCAGGAGATTATAAGGGTTTTTAGTGAATACTTTCCACAATACGTATATGAGTGCCCCTACAATTCTAAAATCTTAGTATCTGTCCCTAAAGACATGGTGGAGCATATCTTCAAACCTGGGGAAGCACTCTCCAGACTTGTAAGTAAAACCGATCGCCTTCCCGTGGAGAATGTAGCCATCGAATGGATTAAGCTGACCTCTTCAGAAGCTGATGTTGATTTAAAAAGCTTCGGCATACATGGCTCCTTATGTCTAGGTATGGTATCTGAAAAACCCGATATAGACGTTGTCGTATATGGTGGGTTAAACTTTAGAAAAGTGAGAAGCACTGTGAGTAGACTTGTTTCTTCTAAAGGTATTATGAGCTACATGTATGAGAACGAGTTTGATAAGCTTAGGAAGAATAAGCTCTCCTATAAGGGTTTTAAAGTAATCTTCAACGCCATTAGAAGACTTGATGAAATAAGAGATGTTTACGGTGCTTACAGGAGAATGCCTATAAAGACCGTAAAGTTTAGATGTATGGTCGAATCAGCTGAAGAGTCGTTCTTCAGACCAGCGATATATAACATTTCAGAGTACCGGGCTGTCAACGAAGAGTCGAGACTTCCTCCCGAAATGAGACCTAAGGAGGTTGTCGTTATGGATAGTAGATATAGAGGCTTAGCGTATGAGGGCGATATGCTCGAAGTTCAAGGGCTGTTAGAACGTGAAGTATCCACTTCAAGCAACATTGAGAAATACAGAGTTGTGGTAGGCTCTGGTAAACCAGGTGAGTACATCCAGGTCAGGAAGTTATACTAGGGCAATTACTCGCGAGTGAAGTCTGTACGTGGAGGAGGAGCTAAGTCTGATGAGGATTTAGTTTATATTATTTGAGGGGGTTTCAGCGGAAATCCAATTTCGCTACATCTGAAGTTTACCAATCTCCATTACCCATCTCCATAGGCTACTGCATATTCAGGGCATAAAAGATGGTAAAGCCAAAACTTATTAAAACCTATCCATTCTCATTCTGCTGTCATAGGTGGTGGTAGGTTTCCTTGGGCGATTTAGATGAGGTTGAGGGATAGAGATTATATAATAGGTTTAAACGGTTTGATATTCAGAATCTTGGGGTACTCTCACCCATCAGATGGATACGTATGCGATCTTGAATACGTCCCATCAAATTTATACCATTCTAATAATACTAGAGCTCCAAGGGGATGCGGCACCATATCCCATTACAAGCTTTACGGCGATGAACCGTTTAAACTAATAAACTGCTGTTTTCCAGAATATAGGGTCTATTATAGGCCTTTAAACAGATATCTACCGGGTGTTCCAGTAAACCTCATAGGTGATGTTAGGCTTCCAAGAGACGGTTTAATGAAGATCATTAGTTCTCCAAGAGATGAACTTTCAACAGCTTTAGAGAATCTTCTTGATATGGTTTTAGAGTATTCGAAGTTGAGTTTAGAAAATTTCGGAGTCTTTGGTTCTCTACTCTTTAACTTCCATAACCCAAAATTTTCAGACATTGACCTCATCGTTTACGGATCTAAGAATCTGAAAGAGCTTAGAGACTGTTTAACTACTCTCTATGATGGAGAACTCCTTAATAACGAGTTTGAGCTTCCTTCTGAAGGCCTAAGTCTTAATTGGAAGTTTAAAAACTATCCCTACAAGTTGTTCATCCATCATCAGAAGAGGAAGCTTATATACGCCGTTTACAAGCCGCCGGGATTCAGACCTGTTAAGGTAGAATTTGAACCCGTTAAAGATTATGGAGAAATAGTGGATGAGTACAACTCTACAAAAAGCATCGTTAGGTTAGGCTGGTTTAAGGCTTTTGCAACAATACTTGACGATTCTGAGGCAGCGTTCATGCCATCCATATACGAAGTTGAAGTTGAGGATATTACAGAGGGATTTAAAGTGGATGATGTAAAACGTATAGTATCCTATGTTGAGGAATATAGACTTCAAGCATTTAAAGATGAACGGGTATATGTTGAAGGATGGCTTGAGAGAGTTGAAACGCCAACTAGAACTTTCCATCAGATAACCTTAACATACGGTTTAAGATACTATGAACAGACATTATACTCTCTTGACCTACTTTCATCCCTCCACAACGATCATATAAGCAGTTAAAAACGTATCTCGTCATTGATAAGTCAGCGGAACTCAAGTCCCGAAGATTCAATAATGTGGATAAAAAGGTTTTTCAGAGTGAATCATGGTATTTCATTACGAATTACACTATGACATTATACTTTGCTACCAAAAATGAGGGGAAGTTTAAGGAGGCTAAACTTGTCTTTGAAAGTTTGGGTTTGAAGTTGACCATGCTGAACGCCGATAAAATTGAAATACAGTCTGAGAACTTGGAAGAAATAGCATCCTATGCCGCTAGGGAATTGGCTGAACGTTTAAGTTTGAAAGTAATAGTGGAAGATGCTGGTTTATTTATAAGGAGCCTTAATGGCTTTCCAGGTCCATACTCGGCCTATACGTATAAAACTATAGGTTTAAGCGGGATTCTTAAGCTTATGGAGGGTTTGAGTGACAGATACGCGTACTTCCTATCGGTCGTAGCATATGCAGAACCTGGAAAGCCAGTTAAAATCTTTCATGGTAGAGTAGAAGGACTTATAACCTACACGTCTAGAGGTTCTAGAGGATTCGGCTTTGACCCTATATTTCAACCGTTGGAGGGGGATGGGAGAACATTTGCCGAAATGACGAGTGAAGAGAAGAATACACTTTCCCATAGATCTAGAGCATTTAGAAAGCTAGCGCTATGGATTAAAGAAAGCCAAGCTTCAAATTTTAAGTTGTAAGCGTGGTTCTACTCTGAGATTGTTAACTTTCCAAGAATTCTAGAAGTTTATCTGCGAAGCTATTATCAAGCTTCTCATACTTCTCCGTTGAGCCTATGTCATACCATGAAGCGTTTGTTTCATACACATATACAACTCCTCTAGCAGTTAATTCGGGGATTAAATGACCCATTAAATCATACTCTTCGTTGACATACTTTTTGGAGACATCAGCCATAATGTCGAAAGCCTCTCGTCTGATTATTAGTATTCCAATGCAGACTGGCACGTTAATCAACGGCTTCTCCTCAAATTTGACAATTCTCGCTCCCTCTATGTAAGCTACTCCTACGGGAACTCTATATCCTCTTGAAACAGCTACGGTAGCCATAGACTTCAAATTTTCATGGTAGTTTATGAAATCTCTAATATTAATATCAGTCAGTATATCCCCGTAATATATTAGAGTGTTTTCAAATCCGTTGAAAAATCCTTGTTCATAAGCATTCAACATCGCCCAGCCAGTTCCTTTAAACCCCTTCCTATCTAAAATGTAGTTTATTTTCACGTTAAATCTCTCTCCATTACCGAAGTAGTTTACAATCTGCTGATACTTATAGCCACATAAGAGGTTTACATTTTTAACACCATTCTTCCTTAATAGAAGAATTATGTACTCGAGTATGGGTTTCTGTTTAGAACCCACGGGTATCATGGCCTTCTGGAAATAATACGTTAAAGGTCTGAGCCTGCTACCAACACCACCACACAATATGGCGGCGCAAACCTCGCCCATATACACCTATAAGGTTTTCTAACCATAGAGCCTTATATGTTTTAACAATCCTGTCTAATTTGAATAGAAAAATAGCGGTAAACTTTCATCACATTTTCCATAGCGTTGGAAGATAAGGTTCAATACAGTTAAAATGTTTCCTCTGGAATTTTGACTGTAGTGGCTTTAAGCGTAAAGGGATCATTATATTAATCAGTGTTACGTGTCTATCAGTGAAGATTATGAGTTATCGTATGAGGTTAACATGCCGTATAAGTGGAACGATAATGGCCGTTTCAACCTGCAACTTCAAAACGCCTTCCCCCAGTCAGATTAGAGGCATACGCTCTCTAGAATTCCGAGACTTTGACGTTGAATCTTTTAAAGTTTAGATGAGTATTGTTGAGTGGTATTATGAGCGAAGAGAGGGAGGCTATAAAAGCGTATATTTCGATCTTAAAGAAGAATCTAGCAGACCTTGTAGAGAGGTATAATAAGGCTAAGGCTGAGTTGAAAAGGTTAGAGGAAGAGTTGAAAGAGCATAAAATTCTCATAGACTGGATGGATAAATCCATTAAGATGTTTGAGAAGGCGAGGAGTATGGATGAGCTGAATAGGATGATAGATAGATCTCTAAAAGAACTTGAGAGGAAACACCCGCATTTTGCAGAAAAACTTAAACAGATAAAACCCTCAGTTGGAAAAGACACAATGATCGTATAGAGCAGGCTTACATAAAGGGTAAACAGCTTGAATGGTGGATTTTTGATTCATTCAGCCGTCATAGTCCTACGATGCCCTTTCCCCCTAAAAAGGAGCCGTTTTAAAGTAGAAGTTTTCATCAATCTAGTAGAGCTGAAACTTTAGGTGGGAGATTTGAGGGTGAAACTATCAGTTCCAATCTTCGGAGGACTTATCCTATCAATGTACTGCTGAATGTCGCTTCTGTATGTATGCCTGTTCTCCGAAGTGGAGGGATTGGATATCCGAGGAAGACCTTGAAAAGATCTTGCGTCAGCTAGCTGGCAAAATAATCCCCAGCCCATATGGATCAGATGCTGTAAGCTTAAATTACGGTCTACATTTCACTGGTGGAGAGCCATTTATAAAGTTTGAACTACTCGTGAAGGCTGTTGAAATGGCTAGTCGATTGAAGATTCCATCAACATTCGTGGAGACAAACTGCTACTGGGCAGTAGACGATGAAACAACAAAGGAGAAGTTGCAACTTCTGAAAAATGCTGGGCTAAAGGGTATCCTAATCTCAGTTAACCCATATTGCTTGGAATATGTACCCTTTGGAAGAGTGGAGAGGGCCATTAAGATAGGCCGGAGAATATTCGCCGAGAATTTAATGGTCTACCAGCTAAACTACTATCTAATGTTTAAAAGGCTTGGAGTTAAAGGGCGGCTTAAACTCGAAGACTATCTTAAAATGTTAAGGAGAGACTATTTAGCGGAAAAAGCCGAAGTTCTTTTAATGGGTAGAGCTGCATACAGATTGAAAGACCTATATCCTAAGTATCCCGCCGATTATTTTCTTGACCAGCCGTGTCAGCCACCTTTCCTAAGGGAGTGGCATAACCACTTCGACTGTTATGGAAACTTTCTCCCAGGCTACTGTGGCGGAATATCTTTAGGCGACTGCCGTAGATTGGATGAAATTTTAAGGGAGGGGTTAAACCTAGATGAAAAGCCTATCTTGAGATTTATAGTAGCTCAAGATTTTAAAGGACTACTTAAGTTTGCCAGAAAACTAGGCTTTAAAGAATCTGATGAAGGTTACATTTCTAAATGCCACCTCTGCTTAGACACCCGTAAATTCCTCGTAGAGCAGGGAGAATTTGAAGAACTTAGACCTAGAGAGTTCTATTTATACTTGTAGTGAATATCAACTACGATCATACCTTCATAATCGTCCATATCTTAGAATTTTAACTACATCTTCTTCAGTAAGATCGTGCCAAAACTCGTAAGCATCAGCTACTGCGAATATGGGTTCTGTTCGAACGTTTAAGCAGACTATTTCATCCACCCACGGTTCCAACAACCTAATAGCACTCTCAGACCCAGTTGGAACGGCGATTACAACCTTTCTAGGCCCTCTCTTCTTAACAGATTTAACAGCTGAAAGCATAGTATACCCTGAAGCGATGCCATCATCAACAAGAATAACCGTTCTATTCGCGATATCTGGAAAAGGTTTATCACCTCTAATCAGCCTAAGTCTTCTCTCAATAATTTCCATCTCAACTTTAACGCATCGATCGACTTCTTCCTCACTTAAACCCAATACCCGGAGTAGAGGCGTATTGAATACTACGATTCCGTCAAATGTCACGGCGCCAAAACCAGCCTCTTGATTCCAAGGGATATGTATCTTCCTCACAACAATCACGTCAAGCGGCAACCTTAAACTTTTGGAGATAACATATCCAACCGGAACACCTCCAGCGGGAATAGCTAAAACATAAGCATCTGACCCCTCATATCCCCTAAGTTTTTCCGCAAGCAACTTCCCAGCATGAAACCTGTCTTTAAATACGTAAACCTTATTTCTAAACGCTACTTCTTCAATAAGCTTCATGCAGATCCACTATAATCATGAGAAAGCTAGTCCTTAAACATTCTAATCTCTAGAAGAAGCTCTTCACTAGTCTTTAGATAAATAGGAATGAACATACATGGTCATGTATTTCCAACAGCTTTGCATCCCAATATTCCAATAAGAGGTTTACGGGAAAACTGGGTGAGAGAATGCTGAGGATCTTGCGAGCGAAAGATTGGAAAGTATAATAGCCATGGCTTAAATACCTTAAAAAATAACGTTTATTAGAGCGATTTAATCTTGCTAATTTAGGTTCTCTCTTCTTCAGAGGGAGACCGACAGATGCTCCCCTAGGGGGTGTTACAAATGGACGAGGAAGGGTATTCTGGTGAGACTTCCCATGGTGTTCCATTGCAGAGGATAAGCGAATACATGTGGCGTATCCCAGAGTCTTATAAGCCAGGTATGATTGTCCCAGGTTTGATACTTGCTGATGAAAAGCTTCTAGAGAAGATGAGGTCCGATAGAACGCTGATCCAATGTGCAAACGTAGCTACGCTACCGGGCATCTACAAGTATAGCATCACATTGCCAGATGGGCATGAAGGATACGGTTTCCCAATAGGAGGAGTTGGAGCTTTTGATGCTGAAACAGGAGTGGTAAGTCCAGGAGGGGTAGGATATGATATCAACTGTGGAGTTAGACTTGTTAAAACAAATCTTACGGTGAAGGACGTTAAGCCTGTTTTAAAGCAACTTGCGATCACGCTTTTCAGAAACGTCCCCAGCGGTCTTGGAAGCTGTAGGAAGGACTTTAGGGTTACGAGTAGAGATTTAGATGAGCTTATGGTTGAGGGTGCCGAATGGGTTGTTAAACGCGGTTTAGGCTGGGATGAAGATTTAGAATACTGTGAGGAGAGAGGCAGTATAGATGGTGCCGATCCAAGTAAGGTTTCAAACACTGCCAGAAGTCGAGGGGAGCCTCAAATAGGTACTCTAGGATCTGGAAACCACTTCTTAGAGATAGATGTAGTAGATCGGATAGAGGATCCAAAGGTCGCTAAAGTCTTCGGCATTGAGTATGAGGGGCAGATTATGGTGCTAATTCACACAGGCTCCAGAGGTCTCGGTCACCAAATATGCTCAGATTACCTTAAAGTTATGGAGAGAGCCATGCACAAGTATGGGATTCACACACCAGATAGGGAGCTGGCATGCGTCCCGGCATTAAGCCGAGAGGGTGAAGATTATGTGAAAGCCATGAAGTGTGGTATAAACTACGCATTCGCCAATAGACAAGCTATAATGCACTGGGTTAGAGAGAGCTTTAGTAGTGTTTTCAAGGTTAGCCCAGAGGATTTAGACATGCATTTAATATACGACGTGGCACACAACATAGCTAAACTTGAAGAACATGTAGTAGATAGTAAGGGAACTAAGAGGAAGGTTTACGTTCATAGGAAAGGTGCCACTAGGGCATTCCCAGCCGGTAGACCTGAGATTCCAGCGAAGTATAGAGATGTGGGTCAACCTGTACTTCTGCCAGGCTCCATGGCTGATTCAAGCTGGGTTTTAGTCGGTACACCAAAATCAATGGAGCTTACATTCGGCTCTACAGCCCATGGTGCTGGAAGATTGCTGTCAAGAGCTAAGGCCAAGGAGCGCTGGAGGGGGGAAGCGATCAAGCGTGAAATGGAGCGGCAAGGCATAGTAGTTGAAGCGGCGAGCTTAAGCGTTCTGAGCGAAGAAGCGTCTGGAGCATATAAACCGTGCGACTTAGTAGCTGAAGTAAGCCATATGGTAGGGATAGCCACGAAAGTCGCCAGATTAGTTCCAATAGCCGTTGTAAAGGGTTAGATTTGACTGTAAAAGTTGACTTGCAATATTTTAGACTGTAAGTTTTTTAACCTTTAAACCCTCATTTTTCTGCTTTAATGTCAATCATTTAAGCATGTGAATTTATGGTATTTTCATCTTTACATGTTTCTCCAAATTCAAATGTAGCTCCTCGCTAGATATCCAGTTTGTTTTAGACATTTATTTCATTATGATTATTTCTACAGCCTTCCTCAGCATCCCTATCTCCTCAAATACCTAAGTAAAGCCTTTAACAATCTTACGTTTACTTTCAATGCTCATACCAGACTAAACGGATATTTGAACTGCCGGCACAACCGTCAACATTAAAGGTTTGAACTCATTTAAATTGAAAACGCAACCACCTCAGGTGTCGTCATTCCATTCATCTCTTACTTGTTAAGGTAGGAGATAATCTTAAACGCTCGAAGAATGCCACTTTAACCTCTAGACACACCTGCTATATCCAATTACACAGTGAAGAAATAAGGCTTCAAATCTACTTATAACTTTAAATATGTTACACGCCTCTAGCTTATGCAAGTCTACTATGAAAAATACCTCTGGATTAAGAACAGCATACGTTAGTATTTTACTCCTTGGAATAGTGAGCTTGATGGGCGATATCGTCTATGAAGGTTCACGAGGTCTAATACCAGATTACCTAAGGTTTTTAGGTGCAACTGCTTTCATCGTAGGTTTCGTCAGCGGGCTTGGAGAATTTCTAGGCTATGCTATGAGATTGGCCAGCGGCTTTCTAGTCGATGTTACGCGTGCCTACTGGTTCTTTATGTTCTTAGGATATGGGCTGATCGCTTCAATACCGCTTCTAGGACTTTCGAACAGCTGGGAAGCAGCAGCACTACTCGTTTTACTTGAAAGATTAGGTAAAGCATGCAGGTCTCCATCAAGAGATACGATATTGGCTATTGTAAGCGAAGGCGTTGGAACCGGTAAAGCGTTTGGTGTACATGAATTTCTAGATCAAGTCGGTGCTGTAGTAGGACCCCTCATAGTGTCAAGTCTAATGTTCTACAGTAGCAACGATTACAAATTGACTTTCAGCTTCCTATCAATACCATTTATGATGCTTTTCATAGTCTTAATCTTCACTTACTGGAAAATAAGGTTCCAGGTGATAGCTGAGCCGAAGAAAATGCCTATAAAAAGCAAGGTTCTTGGAATACCCTTTTACATCTACACGTTAGCGGTCATGCTGAATACAATCGGCCTCATACCAGCTTCGCTGATACTGTACAGAGCTTCAGCAATCCTCCAACCTGAGCAACAACAATGGATGGTACCCCTCATATACCTGCTGATCCAAGGGATTGATGCCCCAGTAGCTTTACTCTCGGGATACCTGTATGACAAGTTTGGTATTAGAATTTTAATATTGCCATTCATCATCTCAGTATTTCCGCCGATATTTACTATGCTTAACGCCGATTTAACGACGTTGGTAATAGCCTCCATATTCTTTGGAGCAATTCTGGGAATACAGGAGTCAACGTACCGTGCGGCGGTCACGAGGTTCACACCAACTTCTTCTAGGGGGACGGCCTATGGGATCTTCAACGCGGCCTATGGAGTAGGCTTTATAATAAGTGGTGGAATTTATGGTATAATAGTGGACCTTCAAATTCCTCTAGTTATAACGTTCTTCTTTGCAGTTTCAACTCAAGCTTCAGCTCTTGTTGCCCTATTACATGCTCATCGAAGCTTAATTAGGTTGAACAAGTGAAATAAACTGTTCGAGTGAGTTGAAACATACTCTACGTTTAAGTTGAACTTAGCAACTGTATAATATGTGCGTAAGTTTAAACTTGTTGCTGTAGGTGGCACGTTTGACATCATTCATAAGGGTCATTTAGAGCTCCTACGTACAGCTTTTGAAGTTGGAGATAATGTTGTCATAGGACTTTCAACGGATGATTTTGTGAGAAGAATGGGGAAGTCTCATGAAGTTAAACCATACTTTGAAAGATTGGAAAATTTGAGAAAACTTTTGATCGACATGCGGGTGGACTCTAGAGCAACCATCACACCTATAGAAGACCCATACGGCCCAGCTGCATCCGACCCAGCTATGGAGGCGATAGTTGTTAGTGATGAAACCCAACATAAAGCGTTTGAAATAAATAGGCTTAGACAAGTTAGAGGTTTGAAGGCTCTTGAAATCATAAAGATACCTATGGTTTTAGCGGAGAATGGAAAGCCAATATCATCCACCAGGATAAGGCTTGGCGAAATAGACGAGGAGGGTAGATTGCTGAGAAAAAATAAATCTACCCGGTAGACATATTATGAGCTGTGAGCCGCACCTATGATCTAGTAGTTGTAGGCGCTGGTACAGGAGGATGTCTGGCTGCAAAAACCGCCGCGAAAAACGGTTTAAATGTTTGCCTCATAGAATCCAAGTCTGGTGAAAAAGTTGGGCTTAAAGCCTGTGGAGAGGCTGTTGGAAGGCATCATTTCGACAACATAGGATTAGCATATCCTACGGGTTCGGAGCTCTGCTGGGAGCTTGAAGGAGTTGAAGTGTTTTCACCAGATTTTAAAACATCTTTTAGAATAGCGGGTTTAGGTGCTAAGGCCTTCATGATCGATAGGGTTGAATTCGGAAGAAGACTTGTTAAAGAGGCGTTAGATGCCGGTGTGGAGTTTATGGACAAGACTACAGTATTGAAACCAATTATCGAAAACAACTACGTGGTAGCTGTTAAAGTTAAAAGTAACTTTTCCAGTGGGGTTTTAAAGGGTAGAATTTTCATAGACGCTTCAGGCGTGTCTGCAATCCTCAGAAGGAATGCACCTGAGGCTCTAGGGTTTGAAAAGACTGTAGATAGTGGAGACCTTGAAATAGCGTATAGAGAGATCAGGGTTTTAGACGATGAGATCCATGATAAAACATTCGGCTCCATATACTTAAGTCAGGAATATGCTCCAGGAGGATACTTCTGGCTATTCCCTAAAGGTTCAAACCTAGTCAATATAGGGTTGGGCGTTCAATTCTCAAGGGCAAATATGAGTGTCAAAAACTACTTCACACGTTTTATAAGGGATAAACTTCCATGGCTTAATAAGGCTAAAATCCTAGATGGAAGAGGGGCATTTGTCCCGACTAGAAGACCGCTAGACAACATGGTCTCAAACGGTTTAATAGTCATCGGTGATGCAGCTTGTCAAGTTAACCCGATTCACGGCGGAGGTATAGGACCATCTATGACTGCTGGTAAAATCGCCGGTGAGACTGCCGTGAAGGCTTTAGAAAAGGGTGATTTAAGCTACAAGGGGCTTTGGAGTTACAATGTGACGTATATGAGAGGTTATGGCGCTAAACAAGCATCTCTCGACGTCTTCAGAGTATTCCTTCAAAACATTTCAGATGATGAGTTAAACTACGGTATGAGTCGAAAGTTGATAGCTGAAGAGGATGTTTTAAAAGTCAGCCTTTACGGTGAGGTTAAACTGTCGATAACTGATAAAACTTTAAGATTTCTACGTTCAGTTGGCAAACTTAACTTTGTTTTGAAACTTAAAAGAGTAGCGGAATTAATGAAGACAGTTAAACTACATTATCAGAGTTTTCCGGAGAACCCTGAAGAGTTTTCAAAGTGGTTGGAGAAGACGAAAGCATTGGTGGAAGAGTATAAAATGACAGTCGGTATGGAAACATTTAACAATTAAGTTGTTTGATTAAAACGTAGTGTAGATATGTCTTCCGAGGAATTTAAAAGGGAAAAAGAGAGGCTTATAGAGATATATATCAGGGAGGGCATTTTAAAGACAAAATCCGTTATAGAGGCATTCAGAAGAGTTCCGAGGGAGAACTTCGTACCTGAGCATTTGAGAGAATACGCATACGTAGATACGCCGTTGCCCATAGGCTATGGCCAAACGATATCTGCACCACACTTCTAGCCTGGCGGCTAGAAGGGTGATACATGGTCTGCATAATGAATGAAGCCCTTGAACTTGAAGTCGGTTTAAAAGTGTTAGAAATTGGAGCTGGCTCAGGCTACCACGCTTGTACGGTAGCTGAAATAGTAGCTCCATCAGATGTCCCTAGGGAGAAGTGGGGTCACGTTTGGACGATTGAGATAGTGTTCGAACTCTATAAGATGGCTGAGGAAAACGTACGTAGAAACGGGTATTCAGATAGAGTTACAGTTGTATATGGTGACGGATCTTTGGGCTACCCTGAAAATGCCCCCTATGACCGCATTCTCGTTACAGCTGCGGCTCCAGAGATCCCTGATACGCTTATCGAGCAACTTAAAATAGGTGGAATAATAGTTATACCTATTGGAGTACCAGGTGGATTTCAAGAACTGGTTAAAGCATATAAGCGGAGCGACGGGGCCATCGAAACAGTACACTTAGGAGGTGTAGCATTCGTACCCTTAAGAGGTAGGAAGGGCTGGCGTGGATTATGGTGAACTTCCAAGTTAGAGAAATCATATTGGCCAGAGGTCATCCAAATATAACGGCTAAGCATAAAACCACGTTTGAAATAACCAAAGATCCCTATGTAACGCTCAGAGGAGATTGTATAATAGCTGTTTCAGCATCTAAAGCAGCCTATGATTTAAGTTGGGAATTCAAACAGCTTGTTAAGAACGAAGATACAATTGTAATATTCAGGCTTGAAGTAGAATCATTTACTTGGACAGTTAGAGGATACGGATCTGAGAAGATGACTTTAACAGATGTAAGATCTATGGTTTTCAGGAAAAGTCAATACGTATGTCCTAGAACTGTTATGGTTAAGGCCGATGCATCAGCGTGTAATGTGCCCAGGGAGATCCTACCACTTTTAAAAAACCCCGATGTGGTTATACGTATAACCCTTGAAGCCCTCAGACAGTAGTCTTATTCGATAATGCACCATCCAGACGATTTTTTCCTGACTTCTACTTAACCACAGCATCGATAGCTATATGATACCTCCTAGGTGCAACTTCTCTGACGATCCTCATTTTAGCGGATTCCACAGACCTCCCAAGATTTTCAACGTTCTTATGGAAATCCTTTAAGACCTCATGCTCTAAATCGCTTTCTGGACGGAACTCGTAATAGTGTATCACTCCACCTGTTCGCTTAAGTGCATCGCACGCGGTTTTAAGAAACGCCTTAGCGTTAGAAGGATTATCCATTATAACTCTATCGAACATCTCCTTTAAACCAGATTCTACGACTTTAGTAACGTCTCCTTCGATCGGTATCACCTTGTCCTCAACTTTATTCTTCTTAATATTATGCTTGAGATATCTAATAGCATTGGGGTTTAAATCTACAGCATAGACTTTACACTTCTCAATTTTCTTAGCGATTAAAATTGCATAACATCCAACACCTGTAAACATGTCCAGTATCACTTCACCCGGTTTAACCATAGACGCAATTCTTAAACGTTCAGAGCTTAATCTAGGACTTACATATACTTTAACGGGGTCTACTAAGTATGTACATCCATGCTCCTTGTAAATGGTTTCCGTCTCACCAGAACCCACTATAGCCTCATAACCCCCGACTCTGAAAACTCCAGATATTGGGCTACTTTTCACCAACACCGTTTTAATATGCGGGTAGATTTTGATAACGGCCTCCCCAATGGCTTTTACGAATGGCCTTAACTCATCTCGAACCTGTATGACAGCAACTTCGCCTATTAAATCCATTGAAGATGGTACTAGGTCAAGCAGTTCATCTGGAATTATATTCTTTAAAGCATCTCTGATATTGGCTGTTTTAAACCTAGGCTCGAATACATCTAACTGCAAGATCGGTTTAACGTAGCTAAATTTTTCAAATTCTTCAACCGTCGGCTTTCTTAAAAGCGGAATTACTACGAAATCACCTGTTCGCTTAATCTTAAAATCTCCATCTAAAAGCTTCATATCTCTGAGAAGCTTGATTAAAGTATTGGACTCTCTCTTATCGACTTTTAAAGCTGATTTTTCAGACATTTGAATTTAAAAATAAAAGATTAGCGGATTTCTACTTTTCTATACCAGCCATTCTACGTATACTTCTACCGACTACTTCAAGAGGATGCTGTTCAATCCTCATAAGGAGACGTTTAAGATTGGGTCTGCCGGCGGCATCTTCTCTAATCCACTCTTCAGCATATTTTCCACTTATGACTTCTTCAGCAACTCTACGCATATTCTCTTTAACCCTATCATCTAGAACCCTTGGCCCCCTAGTTAAACCTCCATGTTTAGCAGTATCTGAAACCGCTTGAAGCATACCAGTTATACCCCGCTCGTAGATTAGATCCATTATAAGTTTAGCTTCATTGCACGCTTCAAAGTAAGCGAGTTCAGGTGGATAGCCAAGCTCCACCAAGACTTCAAAACCTTTCATAATAAGCTCAATTAATCCACCTACTAGTACACACTGTTCACCTATCAAATCGCTCTCCGTTTCATCTTTAAATGTGGTCTCTATAACTCCCGCTTTAGTACAACCTAAAGCCTTAGCCATGGCTAAAACGACCTCTCTGGCATTTCCAGTGTAATTTTGATATACCGCTGTAAGCGCTGGGACTCCAAACCCCTCCAAATACATACGCCTTAAAAGATGACCTGGGCTCTTCGGAGCAACCATTATGACGTCTACATTCGGGGGTGGAATTATCCTTTTGAAGTGTATGTTGAAGCCGTGACTGAAGCCTAAAGTCTTCCCCTCTGAAATATTCGGGGCAATGTATTTCGCGTACACTTCGGGTTGAGCTGTATCCGGTATTAGTATGTGAACGATATCACCGAGCTTGGATGCTTCAGCTATATCATATACCTTGAAGCCGTCTTCGGACGCAAGGCTCCAAGATTTTCCATCACGTCGAACGCCTATGATCACGTTCAAACCGGAGTCTCTAAAGTTTAAAGCTTGATTCCTCCCTTGACTTCCATAACCTATAATCGCCAAAGTTTTATCCTTAAGGGGCTCTAGGGAGACATCTTCATCGCGAAAAATCTTAACCACAGATAACACCTCAACTACTCTTCTACTTTCAAAGATTTAAGTCCTCTTGACATAGCTACAACTCCCGTTCTGGCAAACTCCTTAATACCGTATGGTTTTACCAACTCTACGAAGGCATCTATTTTCGCAGGTGAACCCGTTATTTCAATTATCATAGAGTCTCTGGATACGTCAACTATCCTACCTCTGAATATGGTGGCGTAGTTTACGATGTCACTTTTAGCTTTAGAATCGGCCGTATAGATTTTAACGAGAGCGAGTTCCCTAACAACGCTTTTACCCGGTTCAAGTCTACTAACTTTTATAACGTCTATGAGCTTCTGAAGCTGTTTTACAACTTGTTCAACAGTAGCTTCATCGCCTTGAATAGTTATTGTCATTCTTGCAACATCTTTAGTTTCACACGCACCTACTGTTATACTCTCTATATTGAAATTTCTCTTTCTGAACATATTTGAAACCTTATGTAGTACTCCTGGTTTATGTTCAACTAGAGCCGCTAAAATATACTCTCCCATATCCACCAACCTCTAATAAATCATATCCTTTAAACTCTTACCCGGAGGGACAATTGGCAAGACATCCTCCTCTTTAGGTATTGGAACATCTATTACAACTGTTACATCTGATTTTATGGCTTCACGTAAAACTTGCTCAAGCTCATTTAAGGAATTTACTCTAACACCTCTAGCTCCAAAGGCTTCAGCGAGTTTGACGAAATCAGGCACCCCCCTTAAATCCGTGTGGGAGTATCTCTTTCCAAAGAAAAGCCTCTGCCATTGAGCAACCATGCCCAAGCTTGAATTGTTAAGAACCATAACTATAACGGGTATGTCTTCAACAACACTCGTAGCTAAATCCTGCTCAGTCATTAGAAAACTTCCGTCACCGGCGATATCTACAACAGGTACATCTGGCATTGCTACCTTAGCTCCTAAGGATGCTGGAAAACCAAAGCCCATAGTCCCTAAACCGCCAGATGAAATGAAGGTCCCAGTCTTCAAAACTCTAAAGTGTAGCGAAGCCCACATCTGATTCTGACCAACCTCCGTGGCCACTATGGTATTTTCAGGTAAAACCTTCCGTAGAAGCTTAATAGCGTTTACGGCTGTAAGCTCTTTACCTGGCTCTGAATCTTCACACTCCTTCTTGAGCAATTCAATACGCTTAATCCACTCAGACCTTTCTCTCTTAAAACCTCTCCTGATCAATTCATCTATTATGGCTTTAAGAGCCATCTTAGCATCTGCAACTATGGGCAGATGTACTGGAACATTCTTCCTGATTTCAGAGGGATCTATATCTATGTGTATTATTTTAGCGTCATGACAAAACTCATCAACTTTACCAGTACTTCTATCTGAAAACCTAACGCCCACCGCTAGAATGGCGTCAGCGGCCATTATAGACTTGTTGGCTTCGATTCTGCCGTGCATTCCTATACAGCCCAACGCCAATGGATGATTTTCAGGTATTACACCTTTACCCATGAAAGTCGTTGCTACGGGAGCCATTAGCAATTCAGCTAAAGTCAGTAATTCTTCATAGGCTTTAGACCAGTGTACTCCCCCACCAGCGAGTATTATTGGTCGTTCACTATTCACCAATATGTCTACAGCCTTTTTAACTTGAAGAGGGTGTGGCTCAATATTAGGCTTATAACCTCTTATATTGATCTTAACATTAAAATCTACTTCAGCCACACCAGTCTGCATATCTCTAGGGATATCTATCAGTACTGGTCCAGGCCTACCAGTTGATGTTATATAAAATGCCTCCTTGACTATTCTAGGGATATCCTCCACTCTTCTGACTTGATAATTGCATTTGGTTATGGGCGTAGTTATACCGATTATGTCTATTTCTTGGAACGCATCTTTACCTATCATATGGGTAGCAACTTGGCCAGTTATCGCTATGACCGGGCTTGAATCCATATATGCATTAGCAATGCCAGTGACAAGGTTTGTAGCTCCAGGCCCAGAGGTAGCCATACAGACGCCGGGTCTACGCATAACCCTCGCATATCCATCTGCTGCATGAGCTGCACATTGCTCATGACGCATGAGGATGTGCCTTATCTCCTTCTCATCGTACAATACGTCATATACAGGCATTATAGCTCCTCCAGGTATTCCGAATATTACTTTAACCCCCTCTCTTTTCAGAGACTCTATCAACGCTTGACTTCCACTCATCTTCAACTTTTACTTCCTCCTTTAATCTTCTCATAATCTACTAGAAGCGTATTCATACCGTTTAAAACGGCTTCTACACTCGCCATAACTATGTCTCCCCTAACACCCATAGCTGTAACGACTTTAGCTCCTTTTCTAAGCCTTACTAAAACCTCAACCACAGCGTCAGTTCCTCCAGTTATAGCTTTAACATGATATTCTTCAAGATGAATGGGCTCTACTGCTGAAACGGCTTTTCTTATAGCGTTTATAGCAGCGTCCACAGGGCCTACGCCCGTGGCAGATTCCGTTATAATTTTACCATTTAAAGCAAGTTTAACTGAAGCTGTGGGTGTAACCTTATTGCCAGTTACAACCGTAAGCTCTTTAAGATGTATAGGTCTAACTTTGGGTAGACCTAGAACAGCCTCAGCTATGGCTTGAAGATCTGCATCTGTAATCTGCTTACCTTTATCGCCTAGGGCTTTAACCCTCTTAAGGATTTCTGAAAGCTGTTCCTTCGTCACGGTCAAACCCATACTTCTAAGTACCGCTTCAATGCCATGTGAACCCGCGTGTTTACCTACAACTATACGTCTAGATGCGCCTACGAGCTCTGGTGAAATGGGTTCATAAGTCGCCGGATTTGATAAGACACCATGCGTATGTATTCCAGATTCGTGGGCGAATGCATTATCACCTACTATGGCCTTATTTGGTTGGAGGAATATGCCTGTGAGCCTTGAAACAAGTTTAGACGTTTCATATATTAGCTCCATACGGATGTTGAGTTTGCAACCATATAGAACGCTTAAAGATACTGCTAACTCTTCTAGAGCGGCATTTCCTGCTCTCTCCCCCAGACCATTCACTGTAACATGAGCTTCCTGAGCACCGCTTTTAAGGGCAGCTATCGAATTTGAAACGGCTAATCCAAAATCGTTATGACAGTGAATGGCTAAGGGTACCTTCAAATTCGCTGAAAGTCTACGGACGATTTCACTCGTCTTCTCGACAGTTAAAACCCCTACTGTATCACATAGACATACCCTATCTGCTCCACACTCTATAGCTTTGGTGAAGACTTTTTCAAGAAAATCCAAATCACTTCTACTTCCATCTTCTGCGAGAAATTCTACGGTTAACCCCCTACTTTTAGCGTAAGTTACACATTCTTCTGTGCTTTTTAAAATGTAATCTCTATCTTTTTTAAGCTTGTAGGTTATATGTAGGTCTGAGGTCGGTAAAGTTAGAGTTACGCCGTCTGCGCCAGCATCTGCAGCGGAATCTATATCCGGTTTAACACCTCTACTGAAACTGTAGACTTCAGCTTTCAATCCTTGAGAGGATATAAGCTTTATCGCTTCAAACTCTCCTTGAGATGAAGCGGCGAAACCAGCCTCTATGAAGTCTACTCCAAGTTCATCTAGTTTAACGGCTATTCTGAGTTTTTTCTCAGGGGTTAAAGACACACCGGGTGTCTGTTCACCATCTCTTAACGTAGTATCTAGAAGAAGTATTCTTGAAGGGAAGCCGCTACAGTTTGATGATAAAGTACCACCCCATCGCGACACCTCTAAAAGAGTACAAACCTTTAATAGGCTTGCTTTCAATATTTAAATCTTTCCATTCGGAAAGATAGTTTGTTAAAACTTATAGATCTTCTGTGCATTAAACTGCTATGTGATTTAAAGTTGAACATGATGAGGAGTAGTGAAATTAAAACTGGTTTAGATAGGGCTCATCATAGAGGGCTGTTGTATGCTTTAGGAATCGATGCAGAGGATTTGGAGAAGCCGTTCATAGGCATTGCAAATAGCTATACGGATATAGTCCCAGGTCATATGCATCTTAGACGCTTAGTGGAAGCCGTTAAGGATGGGGTTTGGAGGGGAGGAGGAGTCCCATTTGAATTCAACACGATAGCTGTATGCGACGGATTGGCGATGGGCCACTTTGGAATGAAATATTCCCTTCCATCTAGAGAGCTCATAGCAAATAGCATTGAAGTTATGGTTGAAGCTCATAGATTAGATGGACTCGTGCTTCTGACGAATTGCGACAAAATAACGCCTGGAATGTTGATGGCGGCTGCCAGGCTCAATATACCAAGCATAGTTTTAACAGGTGGACCTATGGGCTCTGGAAGGTGGAGAGATAGGAAGACGGGAATACTCACAGTCGTTGAAGCAGTTGGTGAAGTGTTGGGGAGACGTCTGAGTGAAGAGGAACTCAGGGAGCTTGAAAGAGTAGCTTGTCCTACGTGCGGCTCATGTAATGGGTTGTTTACTGCAAATACTATGGCATGTCTATCTGAAGCGTTGGGTATCGCTTTACCGTATACTGCTACCATTCCAGCATACTATTCGAGCAGGATTTCACTAGCTAGAAAAGTTGGCGAACAAATCGTTAAACTAGTTCATAAGAACTTGACACCATCTAAGATAATGACTTCAAAAGCCTTCGAAAACGCTATAGTAGTTGATATGGCTTTAGGTGGTTCTACAAACACTATACTTCACCTCCCAGCCATAGCAGAAGAACTCGGTATTGAGATATCTCTGGATATATTCGACCAGATAAGTCGTAAAGTTCCCCATCTAGCTAACCTAATAGGTTCTGGTGGTGAGATGGATATGGAGGACTTCCATAGAGCTGGGGGTGTTCCAGCGCTTATGAGTGAATTGAAGGAACTACTACACTTAGATGCTTTAACTGTTACATTTAGGACTATTGGAGAAAACTTGACTAATGCTAAGGTTTTAGATTACAACGTCATAAGACCCATAAGCAATCCTCTGAAGCCTGAAGGCGGTATAGCAGTACTTAAAGGGTCGTTAGCCCCTCAAGGTGCTGTTGTCAAAGCTTCAGCTGTCTCTGAAAGGGCGAAGGTTTTCATAGGCCCTGCCGTGGTCTTTAATGGACAAGATGAAGCCCTAAAAGCCATAGAAAGTGGTGAAATAGGAAGGGGGTCCGTCATAGTAATAAGGTATGAGGGAATGATAGGTGGACCAGGTATGCAGGAAATGCTTATACCAACAGCTCTAATATACGGTATGGGTTTATCAGATGATATAGCTCTTGTAACAGATGGACGTTTCTCAGGAGCAACGAGGGGGCCATGTGTAGGGTATGTATCACCTGAAGCCTATGAAGGGGGACCTATAGCTCTAGTTGAAAATGGAGATGAAATCGAAATAAACATACCTAAGAGAACACTTAATTTAAACGTTGATGGGGAGGTTCTTGAAAAGCGTAAGCGTAACTGGAGGAGGCCAGAGAAAAAGCTGAAAGGTTTTCTAGCCGACTATGTAACAGTTAAAAAATTCAAAAGACGGGTTAAAGGTTAAGCTGGCCTCAATCATAGGCCTGTTAAAGCCCATTGAATAGCATTCCTTAGATATTTTTCTATATTCACTGGTAGCCCCGATAACCCAGATTCCAAAAATCCTCCAACGATTAGAGACACAGCTTCATCTCTAGTAAATCCTCTAGTTTGTAAGTAGAATATTTCTTCCTCTGATATTCTACCTATAGCGGCCTCATGTGTAAGCTCAACGTTTTTAGCTTTAGCCTTCAGTTCCGGAATGGCTATTATCGAAGCGCTATTCGAAACTACTATACCATTACACTCCGTATGCCCTTTAACTTCGTCAACTAAAGCCTCTATCCTACTTCTGACTATAGTTTCAGAAGCACCTCCTCCAACAACTCTAGATAATATCCTACAGTTTGACCCCTTAGACTCTAAGCTAACGCTTGAACCCACATCTATCTTTGAGTTTTCAGATCCTAAAACTATGGATGTAGATACTGCCGAAGCTCCCTCCCCAACCAACCTAATGGATGGATACGTCTGTATAGATGTTGCAGGTTTAAGAACTACGTAGTTACTTATGAAACGCCCCCCTTCCTCTACTAAAACTGCTGTCCTAGGTCTGACGTGTGAGGCTTTACTCCAATTGTGTATCATAGTGAACGTAACTGTTGCATTCCTTCCCACGTAAAACTCTGAAATTCCAACATGAAGACCAAAACTTTCAGGAGCTATTGTACAACCAGTTAACACATGTAGATTCGAACCTTCACCAGCAATCACTATATTATGTGGAGTTTGAAGACTTTTAGGGCTTTTAACGAGCAGACAAGCTTGAACTGGTTTATCGAATTTAAACCCTTTATCAGCAATTATTACGTAGCCGCTTTCCTCATAAAGGGCCGCTAGGGCTGTAAACTTATCCAAATCCACTGGGATAATTCTCCAGTAAAAATCTCTCAGGAAGTCTAATTGCTTAAGTGCTTCTCTAAGATTTAGAACGATTAGACCGCTCACAAGGCTTTGACTATAAATAGCTGTCTGATCGATTTGAACGTAACTTCCCAGGATATTCTTCTCATCTAAGTTCAAGCCCACAGATTCCATACTACTTCCAAGCTCATCGTTTAAAGCTTTAAGACTCCTACCGTTTAAATTCACATGCCTTGGTATGTATTCAGATACATCTAAGTCGATACCATAAGTAGGCTTCTTACTTAAAGCTACTTCAGCCTTCTTCTTTAACTCTTCAGTCAACATCTTAAAGTATTATCCTCCTTTAAATTTCTCATAACAGGATTTACATTTCTCAAAACCGTCTCTAAAAACTCTCTTAATGACATCTTCACCCTTCCCATAGCAGACTATTTCACCATTCAACATTATATATGCACGTGAAGGATTGATGTATTTGGCTAAAGCACCAGTATGAGTCACTATAAGCATGGATCTTCTAGTGCTTAAAAGGTCGTCATCTTCGTGGAGAAATTCATCCAGAGTCTTACCTATTATAGCCAGATTTTCAACATCCACTCCAGAGTCCGGTTCGTCTAGAAGAAGGAGTTTAGGCTTTTGGAGGAGAGTTAGTAAGATTTCAAACCTTTTCATCTCTCCTCCGCTAAAACCCACGTAAAGTTCTCTATCCATGAACTCTTCAAGTTTAAAGGTTGAAATAAGCTTCTTCACGTAACTCTCATGGACGTTAAACCTTTTGGAGACTTCATCTAGAAGTCTGCTGGCTTTAAGGCCCTTTATCTTAGGAGGTAATTGAAAAGATGCAGCTATACCCATTCTAACCCTCTCTTCAGGTTTAAGCATAGTTATGTCTAAGCCTTGCGATATTATCTTGCCCCTTAAAATCTTGTAGGCTGGGTTTCCAAGAACAGACTGGATGAGGGAGGTTTTACCCGAACCGTTTGGTCCAAGTAGGAATACGATCTCACCAAATCCTATAGATAGACTTACGTCTTTTAAAACGAGTTTACCAGAGACTTCAACACTTAAATCCTTAACCTCTAAAATCATAACCTCACGTCTATTGGGACGCCGTCTGACCTATTTAACCATTACTATTCTCAGCTTAAGAGATAGTTAAATATTCCTGTAAGTAAATATTCTTAGGTGTGTGCATGGGTAAACTCGCCATCAACGGCGGAGAACCTGTTAGGAGAAAACCTTTTCCAAAGTGGCCCATATTTGATGAAAAAGAGTATAAGGCTTTAAAAGAGGTTCTTGAAAGTGGAGTTTGGGGTATAGGAGGGTCGATAAAGCCTAAATTTGAAAAGGTCTTTGCAGAATATCAGCATGCCAAATACGGCGTAGCCGTTACAAATGGTACTGCTGCATTGTTAATCTCGCTAAAGGCTTGTGGGATTGGATGTGGAGATGAGGTTATAGTCCCACCCTATACTTTCATGGCGACTATTACCGCCGTTTTAGACGTTAATGCTATACCGGTATTCGCCGATATTGAACCCGACACCTACACATTAGATCCAAGTAGCGTTGAAGAGCATATTTCAGAGCGAACCAAAGCCATAATACCCGTCCACATCGGTGGAAGACCCGCTAATATGGATGAGTTAACTCATATAGCTAAGAAATATGATCTTAGAATAATTGAAGATGCTTGTCAAGCATGGGGGTCTGAATGGCGTGGTAAAAGAGTCGGTTCTATAGGAAATTTAGGAGCGTTCAGTTTTCAATCTAGCAAAAACATAACAAGCGGCGAGGGGGGTATGATAACTACAAACGATAGAGACCTATATATTAGAGCTTGGAGTCTACATAACTGCGGCAGACTACCTAGCGGGGAATGGTACGAACATCATCTACCTGGTGGAAACTACAGGATGACGGAGTTTCAAGCAGCCATACTACTTGTACAGCTTTCTAGGTACGATGAGCACGTTAAGCTTAGGATGGAGAATGCCTCCTACTTAGATAGCAAGCTTTCGAAGATCGATGGCTTAAAACCCATGAAAAGAGATGAAAGAGTTACGAGAAACGCCTATCACTTATACATTCTAAGGTACGACCCTGAAGCTTTTAACGGTTTACCTAAGGCAAAATTCGCTGAGGTTCTGAGAGCCGAGGGAATACCTTTAAGCCCAGGCTATAGTAGGCCTCTATATAAAGAACCCTACCTAAACTATTACGTTAAATGTCCTCTTTCATGTCCATTCTACGGTAAAAGTGTAGATTATTCAAAGGTTCATCTACCTAATACTGAGAAAGCCTGCTACACCGAGGGAGTATGGCTTCCTCAGTACGTCTTATTAGGCTCGAAAGAAGATATGGATGATATAGCAGCCGCTTTTGAAAAAGTCAGGGAAAATATAAACGAGTTGAGATACCTTTAAGGTGTTAGGAAATTCAATATAGCTAAGGTTGCATATAGGGCTTCCTCTGTTCTGACAGTTACAGAACCCTGATGTGGAATGAAGTTTACGATTAAATCGACGCATTCTTTGAGATCCAACCCATCTCTAAGTAATATGTCCGCCAACCCTTCTCTAGGGGAGCCAAATAAGACCAAGGTGCCTGTACTGTTTCTGAGACGTGTAGCTAATTCCTCATAAACCTCCGTTATAGGCAGTCCGTATTTTGAAGTAGCAATTTTGAAAGAATTTCTATACACGTTAAGAACACTTCCAAGAGGGCGGTTAATGTTTAAAACTCTATACCCCCAGTAAACCGGGATATCTCTCTTAGAACATAGTTCACCAATCAACTCATTGCCTCTTTTGAAGATTCTAACTGTAACTCTTAAACCTGGTTTGAGTCTACTAGAAATTTTAACCAATTTATCTAATCCGACATCTACGAAGCTTGAAGAACCATCATGAGATACTACTAAACCCTCTCTAAACTCACCGTCTACAATACCTTCTACTTTTGCAATAGTTGGGTGATGGGGTGTTCTCAAAGGTGGAAGTAGTCCAGCATATAGTAGGTTTTTCTCTATAGGGAATATTTTGACGCGCAAATATTGAGGAGTTTCCATATAGGATAGTAAGGACGATATGAGGGACGCCTCTTTCTCTTGGTCTTTTAAACCGTATAAGTCTCTGTAGATTATAACCTCTTCAACTCTAAATACCGCTAAAGCCCTACCTATAAATCCAGCTTTGATAGTCTTATCTCTCAGGTTTTTGGTTTCACTAAAGATCGATGCTGGTAAGGCTACGGAAAGCTTAAACTTCCTTCTCAAAGGAGCAGTTATAGACATGAGTTCAAGTAAATCTGAGAGCTCTTACAACTTAACTATTCTCTCAAATTGAGCTTAAATTTTTCAGATTTGGGCATGATCATGTATCCTTCAGATGGATCTCCAATGGCTAGATATTCGCCTACACGGTATAAGTAACCTACATAAGCTGCAGTTATTGCATCAAGCTCATGCACTGATAAATCGTCTCTTAACCCCTTTAAACCCAATCCAACGAGGCCGTTTTTTAACCCCTCCGGGTCGTATTTGGCTCTAGGTATTCCAAGGACATCTTGTGCTCCGCCTGGATATACTTCAATAACTTCCAAGCCGGCAATATTAAGCTTCATCTTAAGATTTATCCCTCTAAGTGTAAGCCTCCTCATGGGGCCTAACGTTAACGGGAAAAACCTTATGCCGCTATTTAATAGAATCCTATCACACACTCTTAAATGAGGCCCGGTTCGATCTTCCAGCGAAGATCGACCCTTCGGTAGAAATAAAGGTGCATCTATAGCTGTTACAAAGGGCCTGTACGTTAAAATGAGCTTTATTATATCTTCATCTGTATAAATGAGTCTGGTTTTAACCACTAAATTATCTTGTAATATGCATAAACCTGTCGGCCTACTCTCAACACCAGCTAAATCTAAACCTATTACAACCACATCTATCTAGGAGGTGGACTGTAAAGATAAAGTTTTTAAGACTTTACTGGTAACGATTCTTCCCAAGAGTTTTCACTGGTTACAGTAAGTACGTCGATACCATCTCCGCTTGTAGCATCTCTAGCCATAGCCGCCCGCATACTTTTAATAACTAAGCTTCTAGCCTCGTCTTGCGACATACCTGGCTTATACTCAGCCTCTAAAACACCTAGGGATATCTCGGCTCCAGATCCCACAACTGCATACTCGTCTTTTATCACCGAGCCCAGCGGGTCCAGAATATAGAGGCTTGCTCCTTCTTCATCTACACCTGCGACTAAAGTCTGTGTCAAAAGCGGGAAGAGCCTCCTGTAGAATAAGATTTGAGATGTAAGTTTTGCAACAGCCCTCACGGAGCATGGCCTCCCTGTATCTAACTCGTAGAGTTTCATATTGGCCACTATGAGCTGAACTATGGACTGCATGTCTGAAACTAATCCTGCACATGCCACGCCAATTCTATCGGATACTTTGAAAACCTTCTTAACGGCTTTGCTTAGAACGTAACGACCATATGTATATCGCTTCTCAGAAGCTAATATAGCCCCATCTTTAAACACCAAACCGATAGTTGTGGCACCGGGTATAAGTAACTCCGTAGACATATAAGACCGTAAGTATAGAGTGAACGAGATTACTAATAAATGTTTCAGCTGTTTAAAAAATCGGATTTTCCCTGTCTAATATATGTATATTAGAGTTTTAGCTTTAGAACTGTGAGAATCAATGTAATGCGAATAAAATAATGCTTCACCAATCTGCGGCAAGTTAACTTTCCAGTGAAGAGAGTAGAGGTTGTACTGGAATGCTATAGCTTAAAACTGAACTTGTTAAAAGGATTTAAGGTTGAAATGAGATAGCACGTATTGAGGAGGTCATCTTGCCCTCTCTCAAAGGAAGAGATGTGATATCGATAACGGATTTTACAAAGGAGGAGATAGAATACATACTCGATAAAACCGATGAAATTCAGAGGCTTTCAGTTGAAAGAGGAGAGCTTCTTAAGGGGAAGGTGATGGCAATACTCTTCTTCGAACCTAGTACGAGAACCCGAATAAGTTTTGAAACAGCGATGAAGAAGCTTGGTGGAGAAACGGTAGACATGTCCGAGCCGAGGAGAGCTTCCATAGAGAAGGGAGAGAATTTAACCGACACCATAAGGGTCATAGATAACTATGTTGACGTCATAGTGATAAGGCATCCACTAGAGGGGTCTGCTAGACTTGCCGCGGAAATAGCGGAAAATCCTGTTATAAATGGTGGCTCAGGCGCCGAAGAACATCCGACGCAGGCATTACTAGACCTTTACACAATCAGGAGGGAGAAGGGAAGAATAGACGGACTGACTATAGCGTTTGTAGGAGATTTAAAGTATGGTAGAACGGTACATTCGCTGAGTATAGCCTTGACGAACTATAACGTTAAACTGTATTTCATTTCACCGCAGACTCTAAAAATGCGTAGAGAGATTATGGAGTATCTTTCAAGTAAAGTGTCTGTTGAAGAATTAAACGATGTAAATGATATAATAGGAGAAGTGGATGTACTCTATGTTACGAGGATTCAGAAGGAAAGGTTTAGCGATATTTCAGAATACATGAAAGTCAGAGGTAGTTATAAGATAACGTTGGATCATGTCAAAAAGATGAAAGATGATGCAATAATAATGCATCCACTACCTAGGGTGGATGAAATAGATTATGCGGTGGATCGAACACCTCAAGCCAAATACTTCAAACAAGTATATTATGGACTTCTCGTTAGGATGAGCTTGCTAAGTTTGATATTAGGAGCTATAGAATGAACTAAATATAAATTTAAAACCTAATGTCTTTAAACTTCCTAAAGGGCTATTACACACCTCTTTAAGATAATGCTGGAGATAAGCTCTCACGGTAATTTATTATTGTTGTAGTTGCCGATATATTCAAAAGAAAATCAAACATATTCGCATTAATCAACTTAGAGATAGTTTTTAATTTTCATAATTCATAACATAGGAGAACACTTTTTAACGCCACGAACGAAGTACCATTATGCAAGTTTAGATGAGAGACCATGCGCTCACACTTTCCTTTACGGAAATCTTCGTCTGCCAACCTCTATGCATAGAGTTGGGAGGTGCAACATCACCCCAAGCTCCATATTTCGTAAAGCCGAGACTATGTTGATATAAGTAGCTTTGAAAACTTGCATTAATCTATATCATTTTCATGAGTTCTTCTTTACTCTTCTTATCTAGTTTTTCATAATTCTCTATAAGATATAGATTTTCATCAGAATCGAATATCACTATTGTATTGCCGAGTCTAAATATGTTTCTTCTACCCCATACCTTAAAGAGCCGATTGCCCTTATTTGTTTTAACATTACAAATGAAGAATTCTCCAGTATGCGTTATTTCATTGATTTTTATTATGACAGGTATGAAGTATTTTTTGTTTATAACATATTCTAAGTTTTTGAGAGAATTTTCATCGAGTATACGGATATCAGGTATTATGCATATATCTTTTCCAGAAGACTTCGATCTAAGAATTACGTAGTTTGGATTCGATAAGGGAAAGGGTTTAATGGGATCTACATTTCTATAGACTACTCCATCAAGATAAAGGGTTAACGCATCATTGGAATTATCGTAATAGATTTTCATCATATTGGGATCAGTAATTTTAAGAAACGTTTTTACATAATGTTCTACACTAGTCATAAATATCACACTTTCACTTCAACTGGCTTTTCAAGAAATTGAGTATTCCAAAGTTTAGCATACAATCCATTCTTTCGTAGAAGCTCTTCATGCGTTCCGACTTCAACTATTCTACCGTTATCTACGACTATTAACCTATCGGCATCTTTAACCGTGCTGAGTCTATGAGCTATTATTATCGTAGTCCTCCCTGTGGATATTTCATCCAAAGCCTTCTTAATGTAATCCTCTGTAATAGTATCGACGCTACTCGTTGCCTCATCTAAGATCAGTATCCGCGGGTTCGATATGATTGCTCTAGCTATGGCTATTCTCTGCTTCTCTCCGCCAGATAGCATGCTTCCACCTTCACCACATGGCATATCGTAGCCCAGAGGTTTCTGAATGATGAAATCGTGAGCTGCAGCTATTTTAGCCGCGGCTATAATCTCCTCTGGAGAAGCATCAGGTTTACCATATCGTATATTGTTCGCTATAGTATCGTTAAACAGTCTAGGTTCTTGACTTACTATGCCTATTTGTCTTCTAAGACTTTCAAGACGAATCTTCCTTATATCTACGCCATCTATCAATATTCTGCCTTCATCTGGGTCATAAAATCTCATGAGAAGTTTCACTATTGTAGTTTTACCCCCACCAGTTGGTCCAACTATGCCTATCTTTTCACCAGGCTTTATTTCAAAGCTCACGTTTTTTAGAACGTACATGTATGGCAGATACCCAAACGATACGTTATCAAACACGATGCCGCCTTTGATTTTTAAATCTATGCTATCTGATGCATTTTTGATCTTAGGCTCCATGTTCATAATGTTTTGAATTCTCTCACCAGCTGTGCTGGCCCTCTTCACGGGCTCAACCATGCTTACAAGGTTCCATATTGGACTATAGAATTGGCTAACGTAGGAAATGAAGGCTGAGAGCGTCCCGAGGGTTAAAGTACCTCCTAAAACCTCATAACCTCCAATCCACCAGATTATCGCTGTTCCAGCGGACATAACGAAGCCAAGCATTGGGAAGAACTGTAAGTTGAGCTTTGTAGATCTTAGACCAGCTAATATGACATCGCTGAGTTTAAGCTTAAGCTTCTCTTCTTCAGCCTTCTCCATAACGTGGGATTTAACTGTTGGAAAACCGGGTATGACGTCTACGAGTAGAGCCGATACATCAGCCCATCTTCTCCACTCATAGTGATACACCCACCTAGATTTTCTGTTGAAGAGGAATACTCCGAGCCCAAGTATAGGTATTGGTATTAAAGCGATTAAGCTTAATCTAGGCTCCAATATGAAAATCATTACCGATACTGATGCAAGTGATACCATGCTTCTTAAGAACTGTTCAAGTCCCCATGATAGGAACCAGTTAACCCTGCTGACATCATCAGTTATTCTTGATATTAGTCTTCCAGCCTCGTACGTATCCAATATGCTCGGCTGGAAGCTCATTATATGGTTGAACATTTTAACTCTTATATTATACATGGCTTTAAGGCTTACATAGGATAGACAGTAACTACGTGCTACTCCGAGTAGCGAGCTTACAGCTTGAGTAAGTATTATCGCCACGATCACTTGAGGTAGAAGCCCTTCTTTACGCCCTATGATAACATCGTCTATAAGCATTTTCATGAAGTATGGAGGTAGAAGCCCCAAGAAAATGCTGAAAATCCCAGTTAAAATGCCTACTGTGAGTAGGAATTTATACGGCGTAATAAATTTCAGAATGTACAGTATGGGACCAGTTTTAAACCTAGGTTTTTCTTCACCTACTTCCTCGGAGAGCTGCTCTACTTCAACCCTTCTTAAAAGCGTTAAGTTTTCTATGATCCTAGCAGCGTCCCCAAATTTCTGTCTAAGCGAGCGTGAGAATCTTATAAGGGAAACTGTTGAACAATCTTTTAAAACTACCTTAAGCTCAGCGTTTCCAACGTAGTCCTCCATCTTAACGGAGGCTATATCTGACAAGTTTACTGATGTTTTAATACTAAAGTTAGCATCGGATACCACTATTCTCTTGTCTGTGATTATGAGAAAACTGCAACCGAACATTCCGTCTTCGGTAAGATCGCTTTCAAAGCATGCAAGGAGTTTTTCTGCTTCTTGAAGTATAGTTTCAAAGTCCTTGTGTTGCATTTCCTCTTTCTGGAGGAAAGAGAAGGAGCTTTTAAACTTTATTATAACATATCTTGGTTGATAACAAGTTTAAGAGGAGTACTTTATAGCTTACAAAGCTAACCGCTCCATGAGCTTGGAGGATGAATCTCCGCCAGTTTCGCCTAAAGGCTTATCCTCTAATGATTGGAAGACTGAAGCCGTATAAATAAAGCATCACCTTGTGAAATTAATCGCCCATCCTCGGGCCGTGTCTGCTAACTAAAGCATTCCATTAGTCATGAAAAGGCGGAACTACATGGCTCGCCTAATACCACTCGGGAAGGACAAGAAAGAAAAAATTTAACCGTTAGAAAAATCCAGTTACAATCGAAGACCCTATATGGCTGAAGCTTATGTAAAAAGCGTTAAAGTTGAAGTTAGGCGTGGAAGCTTGTTAGAGCTTGAAGTAGACGCTATTGTTAATCCAGCTAACAGTATGCTCACCATGGGGGGTGGAGTCGCCGGGGCGATTAAACGCATAGGTGGAGAAGAAATAGAAAGGGAAGCTGTTAAAAATGCCCCTCTTCCCGTTGGTAGAGCTATAGTAACGTCAGCAGGTAAGCTTAAGGCTAGACATGTGATACATGCCCCGACCATGGAGGAGCCGGACCCTACGACAACTGAAAAAGTCTATAAAGCCATGTATGCGGCTTTAGAATTAGCATGCAATATGAACTTCAGAAGTATGGCTATTCCAGGTATGGGCACGGGCGTTGGAGGACTATCTCCGGATGAAGCAACTAAAGCTATGTTTAAGGTTTTGAAAGATTGGTTGAATAGAGGTTTAACTGTTAAGCATATAATCTTTATAGACTTAAAAAGGAAGTTGTCTATGCTTTTAAGAAGCAACTTGATAGACTTACAAGGGAATAGATACTTGACTTCTTCTTTTACTTTCTAATTTATCTGTAGACGCCAAAGCTCTAATCCTTTCAACAGCCTTTATCTCTTTAATGTACTCTGCTACTGGTTTCGGTACAAGCTCCTCCCAGTTATCGCCCAGTACAATTCTCCTACGTATTTCCGTAGCACTATAGAGTTCGCGCTTAAAGAATGGTATTGGGGATACTTCAAAACGTCCATCTTCTTCAAAAAGTCTTTTGGTTAAAGGTTCGTTTGTAAAGACTGCTCGGAAGCTGGGTACTAGTGAAACGACGTGTTCAACCCAAAGAGAATGAGTATGAATATCTGGGACTGGAATTGTTAGAAATTTTCTTCTATCTATTCCAGCCCACTCTAAAGCCTTAATTATCATTGTTATTCTCTCTCCAGCTGTGAAGGGGTTTTTTAACGAATGGCTGTATTGTGAACTCCCAACAGCTATAATAATCTCATCAACTTTTCCGAGAATCCATTTAACGGCTTCGAGATGACCCAAGTGGAAGGGTTGAAAGCGCCCTACGTAGAGGCCCCTTAGAACACTATTCAATTTAAGGATCACCTTGAAATTGTAAAAATCTACTTAAGTGGAACGTACATGCTGGATCTAGATGCACCTATACCTGGGCTTCCGTGTATAACACGTTTATTAGTGTATGCAAATTCTCCAAGTTTGTGGCCTATCATCTCAGGAATTATTTTAATCGGTACAAACTCCTTCCCATTATGGACAGCTATTGTAAGCCCAACCATCTCGGGAAGCACGACCATATCTCTGCAATGCGTCTTAATAACCTTAGTTGATCCAGTTTTAACAGCCTTTCTGACTTTTTCGAGTAGGGCGCTTTGCTCCTTAGATAGACCTCTTAGTAGAGGACGCCTAGCATTGGAAGGCAAGAGCATTATAAATTTGTCTATAGGCATTCTCTTAAGTTCTTCAATCGTATAGCCTCTATATGTAAACTCTTTAGGCATTTAAGCACCCAAATACCAGAAGACCAAGCATTAATAAAAGGTTTACTGAGAAACGAACTTCCATAAATCTAACGATAGAACAAAACTATGAGCAGGAAAATAACTCTTCCAGAGGCCTCTGTCGAGATAGATGCTTAAAGAAGACCGAAGTTTTTAAGGAGAATATCTTCATTGTTTGGAGCTCTTATGAAGACGGGTACATTTCTACGTTTGGTGGCTTTATAAGATACAAAAAGCCATTCGCCTACATCTAAAGTTGTGGTTTTCTCAAGTACATCATAACTTAGGGAGAATGCATCCGCTATAACCATGCGGTCGTAAAACCTCGGAAGAGTGCTTACAAAATAACTATGCAGTTGTTGTAGAGCATTAACGTTTAAGTGTGCAACCCGCTGAGTGGCAAGCCAGCAGTGAGCTCTATATTTACGTCCTTGTCTAAGCAACATTTCAACTGCTCTATTAGAGTCTTCTGTCTTATCTTCGTTACGGACTCTATCGGGTATATATTCTTGCGCTTCATCTAAAACTACTAAAACTCTAGCACCTAAACCGCTCGTCCTCTTAAGTAGGAGGAGTCTATCTATGAACCTAGAAACGGCTATTCTTGCTTGTATAGGCTCGGGAACGTAAACTGTGATAAGCCTTGGAGTATTTCCAGCCCATATATCAAGGGCGAGGCTTTCAGGTTTACTCACGGACTTTTCATAAGACGCACTATATTCGGTGAATTTTAGAATTGATTCTAGGTCTGATCTTAAGCCAGCTCTATCAGAGAGACTTGACATCAATTCTTTTAAAATGTCTGAAAATATCTCGTAGGTTTCCTTGTTTGCCATTATCTCTCTTAAAGAGGCATCTTCTGTTAAACCCCTATCTACAATGAGTGAGTTGACGAGGGCGCTGTAAGCTCTTTTAGCAGCTATGGCACCGGATCTTCCAGATTCAAAAGTACTTCTGAGGGAGTTGAGTACGTCGCTTAATGTAAGCTCATAAGATTCGGATAACGATAAGAGTTTTAGTCTATCTTCACTCATAAGCTTCTCATAAACGATTTCTATGAAGCGGCTGTCAATCTTCTCTTCAAGTGTTTCAGGTATGACTTGAGACTGTATTAGCCTATCTAAATTTAATAGGCTTCTCTCTGATACGTAGAAGAGGCCATTTTGAAGAACGTCTAAAAGATGTATAGAGTATTCACCAGCTATATCGAAGATTATCACTTTAAGGTCGTCGATAGATTCCATAGCCTTTCTAATGAGAAAAGCGGTTAAGTTAGACTTACCTACGCCTGTAAAGCCGAAAACCCCCATATGGTATCTGACGAGGTTCAGTATATTGATTTTTAGACCTATGTTAAAACCTAAGAGAGAGCCGACTTCAACACCATCATCATAGCATAGGAACAGTTTAACAGCATCGTCTGAAAGTAAATGTACGTAGGCTCCAGTTAGAGGAGTTAAAGGAGACTTTACAAACTTTAATTCACCATCTTTAGTGGTCAATTCATACCCTGTAGGAACCGCGTATACGTCTATCCAAGCTTCTTCACTCTTCTCCCACCCTTCTCTGATTTTATCTAAAAGCTCAAGTCTTATGACCTTAGGTACTGAAGAATCTATACTGGGCATTTGAAAATGTGTGGCCTTTAAACCGACTATCTCATATATTAGATGGGTGAGCCCTTCAGAAGTCTCCCTTTCAATGGCTACAAAACATGGATTGTGGAGTTTATCGAAAACCTTGTAGAAGAATCTAACCTCTATCGTAGCCAGTTGACTTGAAAGAGCTATCTCACCTTCTCTAAGTCTAGTAGACCTTACAACAGTTTTAACATCTTTTAACCTAGCTTCAAATAAGCCGTCTAAATCGTCGAACAGTTTCAGCTTATCCAAACTCTACGATTTAAAATACACTCTACAAATCCATAAATCTTTCTAAGCCTTTAACCACCCAACCTTCGGCTTGCTTCTAAAATTCTACGTAACTCCCGATAGCTTCTAAAGGTGAATAAACTCCTTCTAGACAGTAAGGGTGCAAGCTCAAGTTCAGCTATGGTCTTTAAGGAGCTCTTCATAAATTCAACCTCTACTTTAACCGCTTTATCAGCTAAATAGAGTAGTTGATTATACCCGTAAGCTTCTAAGACTTCAGGATTGTCCATAAGTGAAAGTAAGTACAGTATCAGGTCGTCTAGTAGACTACGCTCCTGCCCTTCAAAAACGGGTCTTACCGTTAAAGTAGCACCACCATCGTCAATAGAAAGGGGATCCCCAAGCCTATCGAATGTAGGGCTGAAAGGCCGGTCGTACATGAAAACCATGGATCGAACAGCCTCCTCTGCTTCGAGACTCCTAAGCTGGAAGTTCACTCTAACGAATAAGGCTTCTCTTGAAACAACCTTCCTCGCAGGCTTAAATCCCTCATCTTTAGAGAAGCTGATTGTTGTGAAACACGAGTCGTAACAGGGTGTTCTCCAAGGCGTCTTGATAAAGTTATAGTTTAGAGAGCTTAGAAAACCTAGGAAGCGTCTATTGTTCCTTATCGAGGGGATAGATTGTTCAGCGTTAATCAAGCCTTTAAAACACATGAACGGAATCACGGATCTTACGATCTCAGAAGCTTCCGTATCTTTAGCTATGCCGATCAGAATAACGTGTTTAACTAATGCTCTACGTAGAAGCTCGTAGAGTAGAAATAGGTTTAGAAGGTTTATATCGTGGGATGTTAACCAAGAATCTCCAATTCTTAGAGGGTAGTCGACTCCGTTAAATATCCTGTTGGAGATTTCAATAGACGCTTCGTAAACTCTATCCCAATACCCTGAGACTTCATCGCTTAATCTAAGTACGTTTCCAGATTCCTCTATTATCTTGGACTTAAACGCCTTTTCCCTAAGATGGATGTGCTTTAAAACTTTCTCAAGCTTTGCAGTATCTACGTTTAAAAAGGTACATGCTTCTTCTCTAGAAAGTTCATGTTTTTCAAAGAGAACTTTGATGAGTGCAAATTCAGAATATGGTCTTCTAGGGGGGACATAGAAACATCCAGGTCCTAGTATACTAGCGATCCAAATATCCGCAAGGGATATCCTACCCTTAGTTGTTTCCATAGATGTTAATACAGAATCTCCAGAGCTGAGCACAATTCTAGAGGATTTTAAAAGGGATGGATATGTTCCGGATAGAGGTCTATCGAGTAGTAGAAGCTTAACAGTAGGGTTTTCAGTAGACTTTAAAGCGAGGAACAGTTCGGCCATTGTCATAATGGATATTGGTATAGCCTCTGCAGTACGTCGAACTTCGTACTCAAAGCTTATAGATAATCCCCGTGAAATACTTAAAAGGTCTTCAACCCAGAGCGGTATAGCCGCTGACGCTGAAAGTTGCATATCTCTAACCGCGTTTTTAACATCTATGAGAACGCCATACTGCTTAACGTGAAGTGGACACTTATAACCCGTAGCGTAAACATAGAAAAGTAAAAGATCTAAGTGTTCATCAAAGTCCATAGAGCCATCTATGCCTACAGCCACCCATTCACCCTCACCGATTAATTTCTTAGCAACCTCCAAACAGTTCTCAGGGTTTATATTCTTGAATATCTGTAGCAGGTCTCTACGTCCCTGAAGAGCCTTAACTCTATCCTCAAAAAGCTCTATTACCTGTCTAGTTTGAACCCTAAGCTTTTTAGAAACCTCTGAACCCATATTTCAACAATAGAAAAGCCGTTGTGAGGCATATAAACTATAGCTTATAGCGATCTTTAACATTTAATCCCCCTTCAACGAGAACCTATATTTTCACCGATTACGTGTGAACGTTGATCTTATGGTTAGTTCTGATACGTAGCTTTAGCTAAGCTTCTGTTCAACATTGTCTTTCAACGTATTAATGTATGGATATGTCAGTTGCGTCTACGTTTCCGCCGCTTAGTTGATGTAAACCTTATGAGGACTGTCAAAACTATGAACATAAATGCTCCAAATAGTATCAAAATCAGTTCAGGCCGTATTACTATCAGTGTATATGTGGCGGTCTCCGTAAACCCACCACCGCTTCCAATCACCGTTATCTCGTATATTCCAGTTGGTGTTGACGGTGGGACTTCTATCGTCATCGTACTTGTAAATGTAGGAGTGCCAGAACTTGGGTTGAGTTGTACCGAAATTTTACCCGTCTTCTCCAATACTGATAGGAAGACCGTTCCCGTTGAGTCTTCAATAACTGTTACCGTAACTGTTGTTGATCCACTGCCTCCTGATAACGTTAAACTGCTACTAGGTGAGGTTGAAATGGTGAATTTGAAAAGCCTAGTGAAAACCGCCGTTTCCATTATAGGCTGTTTAACGGTTATTATTATCGGGTTCGTCGTATCAGAGTATGACCCTATCCAGCCGTTAAACACGTATCCCGGAGAGGGGAATGCAGATATCGTTACGACATCTCCTTCATCATACCAGTGTAGCCCCTCAGGAGGATTTAGGGTTCCAGCATCAACTGGGTTAACTTGCAGTTGAAGTTGGTACTGCGTCTTATACACGGCTACTATGGAGCCGCCTTCAACTGGAACGGTTATGACTCCATTCCTCATAGTCGAAAGACCGTTAGATGAAAGCCAAATGTACATTTTGCCATATCCAGCGTCTATCAGATCGGCCCATGAGAAGCTAATGTTAGAGCCTACTGTACAATTGATAATTAATGGTAGCTGACTATACGTGTAGTCCACTCCGTTAACCGTCAGAACCGTTTCCAACGCATCCGAATTCAGCCCAATTGCTGAAAACGTTATGGTGGTCGTAGAAATTAAGGAAACGTACTCCAAGTAAAATGTGTGGAGGACGTCTGCTATCAAATTTACTGCAAGATTTGAAGATTCTCCAACTCTGTTTACGAATACCGGGTTGCTCCAATTGTAGTTTCTATCCATCCATACGCACGTTAAACCTCCATCCGGGTCAAATGTAGTATCATAGGCGAGGGTTAAAGTAGCGTTATAAGCTGAAATCGTTTCCAGAACCCCGTCAAACTTTAAGTAGATGTTGAAGTCGTCGTAGTAGCTGTTTGTTTTACTATTGACATAGTCTTCATAATCGCTATGATGTCGTTCACTACCCCAGTCTGTATTCGAACCCATTACGTGGCTGAAAACCGCAACATCAGATATGTAGTGTGTCATAGCGCCTAGTCTCATGGAGGCATTCATCCAATCGCCATTCTTTGCATAGGTGAGAGCCATTATATACTCCTCTTGTGCTCTAATGGCAGATGCATCTTCTTGTAGAGAGCCATCTATACGGTAATATACGTGGTGTTTAAACGTATCCCCAATACCATAAGGTGACTTAGAATTATCGGGCAGTTCAGTGCCGTAGAGAAACCATGCAAGATTTTCAATTATAAACCGCTTCTCCTCAGGTGAAAGCCAATCGAGCGCGTGCTCCGCAATCCAATCATGAGTCCCATACTTTATATTCTCTGGGCTTGAGCTGAAACCACCGTTACTCCAAGCATCGCAACGTACTATAGACGTAGATAGAAGTAGCGTGAGGCAAAACATTAGAGTCAACCTTAACTTATACTTCATCTGAAATCACTGGAAAAGTAGTCGAGTAAATGTTAAAAGCATTACCCCGTGAAAAACGCCTCCATAAAGACGAATATAGGATCTACCGAGGTCGAGGCATTATTGATTGAAAGGAGCCTCAACCCGTCTACCCCGTTGCCGGGAAAGCGTCGCATTCTCCAACATAAACACGGAACTAAAGCCTTAAGAGGGGACACTTCGCTGAATTCTTTAAAACGGCTTTTTAAGAACACTGAAGTGCTTATTCGAAATATCTAGTAGAATATCGTACATATCCCATTTTAAGTTAATACGTGAATAATGAGCGGATGTATAGCCCGGGGGAGATTCGAACTCCCGTCGGAGGCTCCAAAGGCCTCCATGCTTGGCCACTACACCACCGGGCTTCATTCAAAAATAAACTTTAAAGGAGGTTAATTAAAGTTTTTCATTGAAAAAAATAGGGAGTATTCAGTCAGCTCTGCAATGCTATATTATTGGTCTTGGAAGTATTATCCACGCCAGTATGCTTAGTGTTAATACTTCCAATACTTCGCCCAGTATAACTCCCGATGCAAACGGTACAACCTTCTCCTCGTAAAGTTTACTTCCGCCCATTCTAAGAACGATATTCTTAACAATTAACGCCACCAATATCGGAACCCACGCCCCCCATAGGGAGACGCCCCAAGCCCATGAGACGGGTGCAACTATAGGATCAGGGAACCATAGGAGCTTTGTATATAGGTATCGTCCTACAATCACTACTATGAAGCCTATGAGTAGATGTACAGTAGCTTCTGAAATCGGCGTATCAACAGGTCTATACCAGAAGTTCCACTGAATATCCCCTTGGAAGTCTCTGAGCTCGTATCCAATTCTTCTGGCCCCATAAAGGCCTGGGAGTATTGCTATTCTACAGAGCTGGTAGACGAATAGAGCTGGGAAAAGCGAAACTATTATCAGCTTAAAAACATCCCTACTGTTTATCTTAGCAAGGTCAGCCATCTTGTAGGATAGAACCGATGCGTAGAACGCTGAGCCGAAGCCAGCGGCGGCGTAATGTCCGATATGTTCCCTGCTTAGCAGTGGGACAAGCGCATAATCTACTGAGTTTATTTCAGGTAGAAGCTGGGTTGGCCAAGCCATAATTCTTATCATAGCTGGTGTGAGGTCATAGCATGGCTCATAGGCGAATCCAACCCTTCCCCAGACCATTCCTGTGACTATCCAAGTTACTATTCCTGCAAATGGGACTACGAAAGACAGCCATGGGCTTAACCCCGTATATATGAAGAAGACCATCATTAGTATGAAGGACACGATCACCATTATCCAAGAGCTCCTATAAGACATAGGTTCTCTGCTTTCAAATTCACTCCTACCACTAGATCTCCCGAATGCAGCTTTCAAAGTTTCAGCTATGTATCGCCTCTCGTAGACGATCATGGAGACGAATATTCCAATCAATGCGCCTGTGCTGATAACTGATATTTGAATTGGTAGACTAACGTAGGGACTTGGAGCACACCAGTTTCTTCCACAGAAGTCATACTGCACCATCTGTGTGTAATATCCAGCGGCATAGGAGACAAATATCGCTATTTCAAAAACCAGCAGGTAAAATAGTGTGCTGAAGAGGTAGTGCACCGGTATTACTAACATGAAAGCCCAGAAGGTCGGATGTTTATTTATGCCTAAGTGCCACGGTATTCCTGGTGGTGCGAACCAGTGTGAGCCAGGTCCACAAGTATTAGTCTTCCAAGAGTATATGTCTGGGAACCATGGAAACATGTACGTTGCACCTATTGGTAGGCATAGTATGAATCCTGCCAGCAGTCCTAAGAGGAACGGTGTTCTCATAGGCCAATCTCTCTTCCTTATATTCTCCACATTAATTAGACAAGTATGGTATACTAGAGTGTAGGGGAAGGGTATTTTCTCTATTTCAATCCACTCGCATCTGAAGATGTTAGCTATTCCTATTGTGATGCATGAGAATATTCCGAACATTAAGAAGCGCCACATGATCGCTGGAAGTATGGAGTTCCAAGGTAGTCGTCCTAAGTCTCCAACCCCGTTTATAAGCGGTAAAGACGCCTCTGTTGGAAGTGTTACGAATTCAGGTAAGTATCTACCAAAGGATTCTGAGATGGCGTATCTACTTAGAAGATAGGCTTGATCGTTGCTTCCTACGACTCCTCCGACCATTGCACATGAAACGAGTGTTACAAAAAGATAGGCTAAGTTTCTACCTGTGAGATACTTTTTCATGCCTGGAATCTGCCAGAGAGCCGTTATTACTAATAAAGCTACCATAGGCCAGCCTGGGAAGTCTCCACCAGTCATCATGATTGGTGAACCTAGGCTTTGCGCACACCCCAGTGGTGCTGGTAGTAAGGGGCCTTGGAAGCTTATAATAAATGCTAACACTACACTTATGATCGCACATATGGTCAAGGTTGTCAGTTTAATTCGTTCCACTTCAGAGGTTTTTTCAGCCAAAAGACCACCAGTGAGTTTAATACGCGTAAATCTTTTTAAGAATTTTCCTTCAAACTCTTCCCGTTTAAGATGCTTCTAAGGTATTTCTTGAAGGATTCTAAAAAGCGTTTAGCATCTTCAGTTTTAACTCGCCTTCTAAATTCCCTAGCTATGAGAGCTATCAGCCCAAGCTGTGAGACGGCTTCCAATACGGCTAGAAGCTTTAAAGCAGCTAAACTCCTATAGAATTGAAAGTCTACAATGGATCCCCCATGCCTCTCATAGGAGTCTATAAACGCCTCAGACAGCTTCCGGCTTTTTCTCCCAGACATTTTATCGTCAAAGTCTAGAAAGTTGAAGGCGTATGCAACATCGAATGTAGGTTCAGCTACCTCCGCACCTTCCCAGTCAATCACATAGGCTTTACCATTACTGTACACTATGTTGTCGAAGCCGTAGTCGCCGTGGATCAGTCTCAATCTAGCTTCAACTCGACAATCTTCAAGCTTCTGAGCATAGCTGAAAAGCCTCGTGAAAATCCACGGCTTTCCAAGTGTAGTTAACATTGATATGACCGTTAAGGCTTTAACCTCCTTTAGATCACTCATGGGATAATCTCTCCTAACCTTTAAAACGCCTTCGACTTCACTTGAGGATACGCTGTGAATGTCAACTAGCGACTTCGCGATAGCGTCAATAAACTCGTAACTATCTGTGACGGGGGACTGTTGAATCTTCTCCATTATCATAAAAGGTTTACCTAAAATCTCTCCACTCTCATCGATTGTGTAAACTCTTGGAACTGGTACACCCTTGCTATGTAATATGCTTAAAATCTTAAACTCTTTAAAAGCCTTCTTCCCATTGCCTGGATAGACTCGGAGGATGAGCTCTCTATTAGAGCCGTCGTCAAATTCAACCTTGAGAAGATATATTGTGTTGCTTAACCCCTGCTTCTCATAGAGTTTTAACTCTAAAACTTTAACGTAGCCGGAGGTCAGCTCTTTAAGCTCTATGGAGTTTAAGTAATCCTCCAGTTTAGATGCGAGTTTAAAAGAGCCTAAACCACCGCCTTTAGAGAAGCCTAGTCTCTGTACTTCCCCTTCTCTTCCCAAGCCCTCCTCATAGCCTCTATATTTTCGCTTCTGTATTTTAAAGCATGCCCTGGAGCCATGATAACGCCACCCGCTCTACCAAGCTTAACACACTCCTCAACTTCCGCTACGACTTGACTCGGCGTCCCCCTATCTAAGGTTCTAGCGCTCACACCACCCCATAGGGTAATCCTGCCCTGGAAATCTCTAAGTATTTTAGCCCAATCGTTGCACTCACGCTGTATGTTCAATATGTCAACACCCATCTCTATCAACTCCGGAACCAACGCCTCTACTTTTCCATCACTATGGAGGTAGCAAAACGCCCCTGCATTCTTAACAGCCCGGTAGAGCTTTTCATGTCTGGGTTTTAAAAACCTCCTCCACCATTCAGGTGAGAATAGAAGCCTATCCTCCATACCCCAATCATCACCATAGAGTACTAAGTCGAAATCTACTTCTTTCATAACAGTCTCTAAAACCTCAAGTTTAACTTCAACGACCATATCCATCAATTCATCCACAGCGTCCGGGCATAACTTAGACCATAGAAACAATTTGTGCATACCGCCCAATAGAAGCCAAGATCTCTCAAATATCCCCCAGCCATGATCAAGAGCCAATAAACTGACTTTACGGTCAACTCTACGAAGGGCTTCAAAAACAGGCTCCAGTATTCTACCTTTAGATGGTGAAGGAGGTTTATACTTGTCTAAGTCTTTCAGCTCGGTAATTGGATGACCTACTGGGAAACCGTCTGAAAAAGGATCTTTAAGAGTCCAAACAATCCCCCAATCGTCTACTCCTTCACTCCTATGCTCCACTATGCCAGGCTCAACTATTTTAACCGATTCATCGAACATGGGGCAGGGTAGCCACCAAGAATCCTTCCACTCAATAGCTGAGAGAACGTTCTCCTTTGGAGAAACTTTAAACAACATATTAAGCTATTTTCCAATATACGTGAATTTAAACGTTAATGTCTTCAAGCTTTACGCTAACTGAAGACTTGAAAATCCAGTGTTTAAATTAACCTTGTTCTACTGGAGTCTAAATTTTAAAGTTCATCTATCGTGGGAGGCCGAGGTTTCCTGTAAAGTTTTTAAGTGCAACCTTTAGCTTCTTCTAGAAGAAGATGACGGATTTTGCCGTTCAAGTTAAAAGCCTCGTTAAGGTTTACAATGGTAAGGCTAAAGCTTTAGATGGTGTGGATTTAACAGTTGAAACCGGTGAGACTTTTGCATTACTTGGCCCAAATGGTGCTGGTAAGACTACGCTTATGAGAGTTTTAACGACTCAACTTAAACCCTCAGCTGGCGATGCATACGTCTTCGGCTTAAATGTAGTCCGTGATGGGGGCAGGGTTAGAAAACTCATCAGCTATGTGCCTCAGGAGATGAGTGTATGGACCGATATCAGCGGCTATGAAAACCTCTTGATATATGCTAAGATTTTCGGAATCCCCCGCTTGGAGAGGGAGAAGATAATAGATGAAGCCTTGGATATTATGGGTTTAACTGATGTCAAAAAGAGCCTCGTTAGAACGTACTCCGGCGGCATGATAAGAAGGCTTGAAATAGCCTGTGCTATGCTTGTTAAACCTAGAATAATGTTTCTAGATGAGCCGACGATAGGTTTGGATCCGGGTGCTAGGAAGATAGTGTGGGAGAAGTTGAATGTATTCAAGAATGAGTATGGCGTAACTATTTTCTTCAACACCCATTATATGGATGAGGCAGATCTATACGCCGACGATGTAGCTATAATAGATAGGGGGAAGATCGTAGCGAGGGGTACGAGTGAAGAGCTTAAACACTCCATAAGCGGGGAGATTGTGGCTTTCACTTTGGAAAGCCCGCAATCTGGGTCTTGGCTTCTAGAAGAAGTTCGCAGATTAAAATTTGTGAAAGATGCCTTTATGAAAGATAGAGATCTGAATGTTCTTGTCGATGATGCTGAATCTTCTCTTCCATATATTATAGACTTTCTGAAATCGAAAGCATTGGATGTGGATAGAATCTCCATAACCAAGCCAACTTTAGACGATGTCTTTCTCAAATATACTGGAGTTAGACTTGAGGAAAGAGGTAGGATAAGTGACGTTAGACAAGTACGCTATATGATTAGGAGGTGACGGTATGACCGCGACCTTTAAAAACGTACTGGCTATGATTGAGCTTGAATTGAGGAGGCTGAGCCATGATAGGACGGAGATATATTCTAGAGCCGTTCAACCTATTCTGTGGATAGTCGTATACGGAACAGTCATGGGAAGTGTTAAAGCGATACCGACGGGTGGCGTACCGTACATAGACTTCATCACACCGGGTGTCATAATTCAATCAACAACGTTCATAAGCATATTCTACGGACTGACGATAGTTTGGGAGCGTGAATCCGGTATTCTTAAAAAGCTTCTCGTAGCCCCCGTCTCTAGATATTCTATAGTGATCGGTAGGGCTATGGCTTCAGGAGTTAGGGCGATTTTTCAAGCTTTAATAATTTTACCCGTAGCAATTGCTGTAGGCGTGAGATTTTTACCAAACCCCGCATACCTATTATTGGCTTTCATAGTGATATTTTTCGCCTCCGGTGGCTTTGCAGCGGCGTCGATACTAGTGGCTTCTTTCATGAAGACGCGGGAGAGATTTATGGGGATAGGGCAGGCGATCACTATGCCGTTGTTCTTTGCAAGTAATGCCTTATACCCGGTTCAATTAATGCCGCCGATTTTAAGAGAATTTTCAATAGTAAACCCGTTAAGTTACGTTGTAGATGCTGTAAGGGGGCTTCTGATTACTGGAAACTTATCCAATATTCTGGGAGATTTGATAGCGATCACGTTATTCGATACTGTAATGTTTATCTTAGCCTCAATATGTTTTAGACGGATAATAGAGTGAAGTAAGCATGTCAACGAAAAGTTTGATTGAGGACAAATTCAAACTCCCTACAAACTCAACCTATATCCTCTAGAATTAAAGTAATTGTTTTTCCCCAGAGAACTTTTTACTTATAGTAGGGATTTCAGAATGGTTATGTTGAGTTTAGGGATGCTTCAGAGCTATGAGAGACAGGCGAAAGTATTGAAAAGATTTAACCCGTTCCGGTTGAAAACTTGCCCTCTTAGACTTGAAGTTAACGTGTACACCGGATGTGCTTTTCAATGCATATACTGCTATGCTAGAGCATATATACGTGATTTTGAAAAACCTAGGTGTAAATCAAACTTTGAAGAAAACCTTAAGAAAGACGTTAAAAAAGCTGTTGAAATCGGCTTAAACAAACTACCTGTGAGTACTTCAAATTCCTGCGACCCCCTTCAACCGTTAGAGGATAAATATGGGCATACACTGTTTACAATTAAGCTTCTAACGGAGAACGATTTTCCGATAATAATCACTAAAAACCCTTCAAAACTTTTAGAATCGAAGTATTTGGAAGCTATGGACTCTAAGAGAACCTTGATAGAAGTGACCGCCATAAACATGAAATCAGAGTTTTTGAGCCGAATACACCTCCTCCAATGGAGAGGATTGCCGCAGCGGAAGAATTGGTCAAAATCGGTTTTAACGTCGCCATTCGAATAGACCCAATTATCCCACGTTTCGGGGAAATCTTAGGCCAGTCGCCATCGGAAATAGAAACACTTATAGAGAATATCTGTAAAATCGGAGTAAAAATTGTCGTAGCGAAATGCTTAAGGCTTGTAGGAGCGACGGCTAAAGTGCACCCCGCCTTCTATTATGGACTACTACCATACTATAAAACACATGGCGTTTGGAGTGGAAACTACTACGAGCTTAGAAACGATATCAAGCGGATACTTCATATGCCTGTTTACTCAGCATGTTTAAAACGTGGAATAGGCTATTCAATATGTCTAGATAATGTAGATCTCCCGAGTTCAACACCATGCGATCGAGGTAATATGCTTCTATGTGGAATAGAAAAAGTTAATAGCTTTAACTTTCGAAAAAGTTAATCGACCTGTTTCAATGGCTTCTCCAATACGGATCAGGTTGAAGATAGGAGAGAATGATATTTCAGTAGAAGTTGACGGAGCATCTTTTTCAGTAGCTTTTCCAAGGGGTTCTCTTGAAAACTATCCTGAACTTGCTAAGAAGATTCTAGCTGAGAACCTGGCTTTTGCATCGACGATGCACTTGCCCTTCTTAATGGGTAGGAATACTGTCATGTATCATATGCGTAAACCTTTAGCAAAAGAATTGATTGAAGAGGGTTTTCGACTGTCCCTACCAGCAACGGCTTTTTTGAAATCTCAGAAAACGTCGGAATTGATTGAAAGGTTTTCGAAGTTTCGGTACTTTTTCGAAGAAGAGAAGCCCTCAAATTATACTTTACACCAAGAGGATTTTACAGATAAAGCCGTTTTACCCTTCTCATTTGGAAAGGATAGCCTACTCACCTATGCTATCTGTAGGGAGATTGGGGTTAAAACCGTACCCGTGTACATTAAAGAACCTCTCACAATCTGGGAGAACTATTTCAAAAAGGAGCTCTCCAAGAAGTTTTCCGAGGAGTTTGGAGAGGAAGTACTATTCATCGATAATGGTCTTGGAGCTCTTAGAGAACCGGATAAAGGATTGGAGGAGAGGGGTTGGTATGGTTGGGAGTTGCAGTTGACCCAAATAGGCCTCATGTTGATACCGATAGCATACGGTGAAAAGGCTAAGTACGTATTCTTTGGTAATGAGAAGTCTTGCGACGAAGGCTTCTTCGATGAGGAAGGCTTCTGGTGTAATCCAGTTTACGAGCAGAGTAGTGAGTGGATTTTAAAGTTTAGAGAAATTGTTAAAACACTAGGTGTAGAGAACATCACCATTGGTTCTTTAATTGAGCCACTGCATGAACTAGCCGTCATAAGAATTTTACACCACCGTTACCCTGAGGTTGCTAAGTATCAGATGTCTTGTGGAGAGAATATCGAACCTAGAAAATCTCGCTGGTGTGGAAACTGCTCTAAATGTGCTCGAATCTATATCTTCCTCTTGGCTAATAATGTAGATCCGAAGAAGCTGGATATGCCTACCAATATGCTCGAATCGAAGTATAAAAGTCTCTTCTGCCTCTTCAACGGAGGCAAAGGTAACTACGGATACGACTCTTCAAGACTTGGAAGAGATGAGCAACTTTTAGCCTTCCTACTAGCCTACTGGAACGGTTACGAAGGAGATCTAATAGACCTATTCAAGAAAACGTATCTAGAGGAGGCGGAGCGTAGAGAAGAAGAGTTGAAGAAGAAGTTTTTCGGAGTACACCCAGCGAAGACGATGCCTGAAGAATTGAAAGACGAAGTCTTGGAAATATTTCGAGAAGAGCTTGAAGAAGTATGGTAGGTAGAGCTATATCGTCCATGACAGTTTAATTTCTCAGCGATTAAAACAGCATCGTTATCAACATGATTTTTAAATAGGCTCACCCGTATATTAGTTGATAAATGGTTGAAAAGAGTAAAGGCTAGCTAGATCAAACTGAGGGTGATTTAGAACACGCTAAAAACGATTTAAGATCAGGCTTTTATGACTGGGCTTGTTTTTCAGTTCAACAATCCGCTGGAAAAAAGCAGTTAATGCGGTTCTCCAAAGACTTGGAGCTGAATCTTGGGGTCACTCAGCCTTTGATCTGTTCTCCAGCTTAAGTGGTAGAATCGAATTTGGTGGTGAATTATTGGATTATGCTTTAGAGCTCGATAATACGTACATATCTACGGTTATCCCAATGCACATTCATCCTCCTCCCCTAAGAGAAGATATACATGAAGGGAGCTGAACATTTGATTGGATATATATAGAGAGAATATTCAAGTTCTGTGAAAGCACTCTTTCCAAAATTTAGTAAAGAGGAGGTAATCAAAGAGCTCAATAGATGCATTAAGGAGAGCCGTGAGCCTTTGAAGCTGTATAAGGTTTTATTGCTCGATTCCTATGCTAGAGGTAATTATGTAACCTCAAGTGACACAGATGCATTCGCCGTATTCAATAATGAGAAAATTAGCGGGGACAAGGTCTACAAGACTTTAATGAAAGCTATTAAACTTCCTAGGATTGAGCTATACATAATGTCGAAAAAAGAGTTTGAAAGTCTTAGAAGCTTAAAGTGGATAAAGACAATAGAAGAATATGGGATAAAAATCTTAGACACCCCTTAAAACCTACTTACAAATTTAGGCCTCAAGTGAAACACCGTAAGGAAGTGTTGTTTAGAGTTAAAGCTTTTAACATTAGAGGATTTTAGAAATTATGGGTAGGATAGATGAATGAAAAAGAGTACCTCTATCAGGAGAGGTTGAAACGTTATTTAACAGCTATGCGTAATGAAAAGCCGGATCGTATTCCAATCCGCCCTTTTGTCGCAGAATTTACTGCAAAGTATGCCGGTTACACTTGTCAAGAAGTTACGCACGATTATAGGAAGGCGTTTGAAGCTGTACTCCGTTGTGCTAGAGACTTCGATTGGGATGCTATGGTTCCCAATATGGTTTACGTGTGGACTGGTCTTACTCAGGCTCTCGGGTTGAAGTATTACGCCATTCCAGGCGTTGACATTCCTCAGGATACGCCGTTTCAGTATCTTGAGCCCTCTGAGCAGAAGGCGTTTATGAAACCGGACGAGTACAACATGCTCATAGACGACCCAACCGCGTTTTTGTACAATGTTTGGCTTCCACGCATTTCAACGGAGATTGTAGATGGTTCTCTTCCATACCGTAGTAAGCTTGCACTGGTGAAGGGGGCTATGGCCATGCTTGACTACTTTAACGCTTTGGCTCTACAGGTGGATAGGATGAGGAGTGAGACTGGGACTGTGTCAGCTATAGCTGGGATCCTCAAAGCACCTTTGGATATAATTGCGGATAAGTTACGCGGATACATTGGTCTAGTTAAGGATCTGCATAAACAACCTGAGAAAGTGCTTGAAGCTTGTGAAGCACTCGCTCCGCATTTGACGAAAGTTGCACTCATGACAGCAGATCCAGAGAAGAAGGTGCCCATAGGTTTCTGGATGCATAGGAGCTACGTACCCTTCATAAGTATGAGCCATTTTAAAAATATACACTGGCGTACTCTAAAGCCTATTATCGAGGAGATTTGGCGTCATGGGCATCAAGTTCTCTTCTACGCTGAAGGCGATTGGACTCCACACTTAGATAGTTTCGCAGAGCTACCTGAAGGTAGTATAGTGTTCCACGTAGATAGAAGCGATATCTACGAGGTGCGTAAGAAGCTGAAGGATAAGTTTTGTGTAAGCGGTGGGATACCAAACTGGTTACTCTCCATCGGTACACCCGAAGAGGTGCAACGCTACTGTAAGAAGGTGATCGATGTTCTAGCATCAGATGGAGGTTATATCATGGACGCATCAGCTATAATCCAGAACGACGCTAAAATTGAAAATGTTAAAGCTATGACGGAGTTTACACGCAACTACGGTTTATACCCTCTAGGGCGGTCTCAAAGCTCAAAACAGCAGTCGCATTCAAGGGAGGAAGTGGATGAAACAGAACCTATGCTAGGGTCTAAGGTTAAACCGGGTATATGCATCCCATGGGAGGAGAAACGTAAAGAACTACCGCAAATCCTAGGCGATGAAAACCTTCTAAAGAGGGTCTGGGAGGAGGTAGAATCCTTCGGCTATCTATTCATCTGGCAAATTCTACTCTCCTTCTAAGAGGATTTCTATGAGTTATTTTAATGTAAACCCATCTACCACAGAGATTGTAAAAATGTCTATAAAATTTTTCAATAGGAAATAGAGCAAAATTTACGGTTAAAACAAAGGAAAAAGGGTGGAAATTGTTTTTAATGCTCCGGGCGGGATTTGAACCCGCGACCTCCGGCTCGAAAGGCCGGAATACTTGACCAGACTATACGACCGGAGCTTCTGAGAAAATTATAGAGAAAATTTCTTAGAATAAAGGTTTCGCTTTCCGGTAGCGTAGAGGAAAAAGGTGGATGGTGTTTATTTCGCCTCGTCTTCTATTGTTGCTTCATACGTTTCCCAGTCTACTCTAAGTTTCAGGTTTACTTGATGTTTACCCGGTTCTATTTTACCACCGTGATTTACCATTATGTATACTTCATCTCCATAGTATGATGTCACGTACATGCCAGGTGTTATGGGCCTGACTGCTTCATCGGCTATTTTTATGGATGCCTTATTCGTATAGTCTACGCCATCAACGTATACTTCTAAATCTACGGATGCGGATCCGGAGCCTATCCTATTCTGAAATTTCAGCGTTAAGGTTTCTTTGACACCGTCTTTGTCAAGGTCTACGTTTTCCATACTTCCTTTAACGTATGGGAAGTAGTAGCTGACCATACGGTAAAATTTACATTAAAGGTTTTCTTAAGCTTTACGCCTCTATAAGGGTTTCACTACTTCTAACACCTTCAAGCCTATTTATCACGGCGGATATCTCAGCTATATCCTCGTTTGTTGAACCTTCTACGATGCAGACTACGTCAAACCTTCCATATGTTGGATAAACCTTAACAACACCCTTTAACTTCTTAAGCTCTTCAAGGACTCTATTCAACCTCACTGGGACAACCTTTATCAATATGCATGCGTCAACCAAGCCTAAACCACCTCCATTTCAACAAGAGTTTCTGTGAAAGCAACTCCTCCGATACGCCCAATACGTCTAACGAGAGAGGCTAAGTCGCTGTAGCTTTCAACTTCAATGTCTGCAACTATGTCAAACCTCCCTAAAACTGGGAAGGCCTTAACAACTCCCTTAAGGCTTTTAACGGCATTTAAAACCTCCTTATACCGACCAGCTGAAGCTCTTATAAGGACGCATGCAGACGGCATAATATCAACCCCAAATAATACCTACATTGAGATAATATATGTGTTTGCTTAAAGAGACTTCAGTATCGCTGAAAAGCCAAACTCTATTTTAAATAGCCCTTTATATCGATCTATTCTCCGACCTTTAACTCAAAAATAGTCTTCCATTAGGCTAAACGTTCATCTATTAGATGTTAAACTTTCCTCTTCTTAAGGGAGAATTTTTCCACCAGCTCTTCAAGGTCTTCCAGCGAAAGATAACTCTTCCTCATCCTAGCCATAGTTCTGGCATACATGAGCATTTCAGTAAGCTTATCCGGATCCTCAGGAACATCGTACCCCATTTCATGGTTGAGGACATGAATAAGCCCAGACCTACCTGAGCTATCTCCAATTACGATCCTCCAAGATTCACCTAAGATCTCAGGCGGATAAGGCTCGTAGATCCTCCTGTCTTTAAGCAAACCGTCTTGATGTATACCAGATTCAACGGTAAATATATCTAAACCTGCCACGGGTTTGTTGCGGCTTATAGGACTTCTGGAGGCTTCGGCTACAAACCTACATATGGTTCTCAGAGGCTTAACGTTGAACTTCTCTACGTTTAAACGGGTCTTCAAAGTTAGGAGAACCTCCTCCATAGGAGCATTGCCAGCCCTCTCCCCAAGCCCATTCCAAGTAGCCGATATCCAACTAGCCCCAGCTAGAACGGCTGATATAGTGTTGCCAACAGCCATGCCTAAATCGTTATGGTAGTGTGTTTCGATAGGCTTATCCGTAGCCTTTACCAGGAAACGCATTCTCTCATACGCTAAAGGCGGTAAGAGCATGCTTAAGGTATCGCAGTCTCTAAATTTCTCAGCGTTTACATTCTTCAGAAATTCAACCATGTAGTTTAAATCCGCCCTAGTAGAATCCTCTAAATGCATCGATACTTTAACGCCGTGGCTATGCAGATAATCTATCGATTCAAAAACCTTCATCAACGCCTCTTCCCTCTTCAGACCGTTAAACTTATACTTTAAATGAATATCTGATATTCCAAAGGATACTGCAACCCAGCTTGCCTCCGTTTTCAAAGCGAGTTCAAAATCCTCCCTTCTAAGCCTAGACCAAACCACCAATCTAGATGATAAGCCCTCTCTTCTAAGGGCATTTACAAGCTTAAGCTCGTATTCCGAGTATGGTGCGAAAACTTCTATCAAGTCTATTCCAACATCTAAATCGAATTCAACTATCCTTAAAGCCTCTTCAACCGTGAAGGCTACACCAGGAGCCTGCTCCCCCTCACGTAAAGTCGAATCTACTATTTTAACATCTAAGCTTCGGCTAGCTCCCTGAAAACCCTTAACCTCAAGCATAGAAGTTTTAAATATTTTCAAAAATTTAAACGTTTCCTTTAAAAATATTTCATAACTTTACGCTTCAAATTTTAGACCTCTCAAGTTCTATCAGATGCCAGACTTCAGGATTTGCTATCCACTTCGGCTTTCCGCCTTTAAAAAATGTTTCCAAAGCCTCTAAAACCATTTCATCAGTCCTCTTAACGGCCTCATACGTGTATGAAGCTATGTGTGGTGTTAGTATTGTGTTTTCTATTTTTCTTAGTGGGTGGTTTTTTGGTAGTGGTTCTTCTGTGTATACGTCTAGTGCTGCTCCTGCTATCCATTTTTCTTTTAAAGCTTTTATTAGAGC